>Ga0209930_1000167_pt1 | contig 250086 bp, 220 predicted proteins | sample ThiBiot_500_biof_2_FD_183948 | JGI IMG/M metagenome (GOLD analysis project Ga0209930, IMG submission 183948) | Wastewater bioreactor microbial communities from Cape Town, South Africa - Thiocy_cont_500_biof (SPAdes) | ecosystem: Engineered > Bioreactor > Thiocyanate-remediating >...
TGCTGCTGGCGGACGACCGCGAGGACACCGCAGATTCCGTCGAACGCCTGATGGGCACCAAGGCCGAAGCGCGCTTCGCCTTCATCTCCGACAAGGCCGAATTCGCTAGCGAGGATCTGCTGGACGTATGACGTTTTTTTAAATCCGGATTGTAGGGACTTTTTTAATGCCTGGTCCAATCGAAATTAGATGCCCGATTTACGGATTTATCCCCCTCGATGAATGGGAACGCGAAATCATTTCACAGCCCGCCTTTCAAAGACTGCGCAGAATTAAGCAGCTGGCTTGGACTGACTATGTTTATCCCGGTGCGATGCATACACGTTTTGAGCACTCACTGGGCGTTATGCACATGGCAACGCTGCTTTACGACAATGTCGTCGACAGGTGTTGGCCCTTGTTGAGCGGGAAGTTAAGTTACGATGATGCGGGAAAACGGCGATACAAGAAGCTCGTTCGTCTAGCGGCGTTGTTACATGATGTCGGACATGGACCATTTTCTCACGCTGCGGAAGATTTGGCTCCTCTAACGCCTAGTGGAATGAGGAGCTACAAGCACGAGGAGTACTCGACCGCAGTAATCAAGGGGCAGTTGAGGGATGTGATCGAGAATCATCCCGCTAATAACAACTACGGATTTCGAGCTGAAGATATCTCTGGTTTAATCGAGGGAGGAACCCAAGCAGGACGTTCTGCGATCTGGCAAGATGTAATTTCTGGACAGCTAGATGCAGACCGAATGGACTACTTGCTTAGAGATTCTCATCATGCAGGCGTCGAATACGGCAAGTACGATTGGCGTAGAATAGTGGCCACCGTAAAGCTGGTTCCTGATCCAGAGTCAGGCACACTAAGATTTGGCGTACACGAGACTGGTCGCCATGCTGCGGAAGCTTTGATTATTGCCCGCTACATGATGTTTAACCAAGTCTATTTCCATAAGACAAGAGTTATCCTTGACTTTCATTTCCACGAAACGATGACCGAACTGCTTCCTGGAGGCAAGTTTCCACCTCCGACGCCCGAAGGTATTGTGGAATATCTCAAATGGGACGACTGGCGTGTTCTTGGCGCGCTATCGCGACAAGAAGGCGGAGAACACGGGCAGAGGCTTTTAAACAGAGATTTCTTTCGCGAAATCTGGACGACGCCCGAATTCCCTTCGGAGCAGGATAGCCTACTATTGAATAGCGTCGAAGAGAACCTCGGTTCGCTAGTTGTGGCAAGATGCGCTGCTGGCAAATCTTGGTATAAATTAGGCGATCCAGATTTACCGATCGCAGGTCAAGATGGAACCAAGCCTTTATCACAATGCTCGACAATCGTAGGTAGCATGCAGCCTACGAATTTAACGAGGCTTTATGTGTCGCCAGAGCATCGTGTTAAAGCTGAGGAAATTGTCAAAACGATTCGTGCCAAGGAGAACTAAAAGATGGCGATAAATCCAAATCGTCAACTCAAGCTGGCCGTTATAGCTGCTTTGGCGTCTAAGTTGAACGAATCGCTCGGCCGTACTGCGCTGATGAAGCTCATCTTTTTTCTACAAGCTCGGCGTGGCATCGATCTAGGATATTCCTTCCGTTTGTACAATTACGGACCGTACGATTCACAAGTTATCGGCGATCTCAAAATTGCGGAGAGCTTGGGAATTGTAGTCAGTAAAGAATTTAGTTGGTCCGGTGGCTCCGGATATACGATTGGTCTCGGAAGTAATGCCTTAGCTCTTCTGGAGAAGTCCAAAAAAGAGCTTCTAGAAATCGAGACTTCGATTGACTGGGTCGTTGCTGAATTTGGGCGGCGGAGCGCTGCGGATTTGGAAATCGCGAGCACGATAGTGTTCGCAGACGACGCTTGTCTTGAAGAGAATCGGTCTCAGTCCATCGGTGATTTGGTGTCTGCTGTTCATTCAATCAAACCGCACCATTCGGAAGAGCGAATATCGGTTGAGGTATCAGCCCTTCAAAAAAACTCGTTGTTAAATTCAATTACTGAGGTAGCTCAATAGACGACCGCGAGGACACCGCAGATTCCGTCGAACGCCTGATGGGCACCAAGGCCGAAGCGCGCTTCGCCTTCATCTCCGACAAGGCCGAATTCGCTAGCGAGGATCTGCTGGACGTGTAAACTGACCGCCGTGCAAAATCCGGGCATCGTTCAGCCATGAGACCAGCGCTGGTTATCCTCGGCATTCTCGCCCTCCTCGTCGGCCTGCTCTGGATCGGTCAGGGCACCGGTTACGTGAACTGGCCGCGGTCGAGCTTCATGATCCGCCAGATCCAGTGGGCCTGGTACGGCGGCGCGCTTGCCGTGGTCGGACTTCTGTTGATCTGGCGCGGCAGGCGCTAAAGCTCTTCCGCTTATGACGAGACCGGAAGCGCCTCCGGCGAATGCACATGCTCCGGCCGCACGCCAACGGCAATGAAGCGCGCGGTCAGCCCTTGCAGCCACGGCACCGCATTGACGATGCGCATGAGCAGCGGCGGCTTGAACGGTCCGCTGCCGGCTTTCAGCGCCGCGCGGACGATGTTGTTCTGGACGATCACCTGCATGGCCTGCGTCATGCGCATCGGGAATTCGCGGCGACGCTGAACCGCGGCGAGGTCGTCCTCGCTCACGGCACCGCGCGCGAGCTTCGCCGCCAGAATATTGGCTGCCGCCACCGCGTCCTGCACCGCGATGTTGACCCCGACGCCGCCGACCGGCGACATCGCATGCGCGGCGTCGCCGATGCAGAGCAAACCCGGCCGGGTCCACTGCTCGAGACGGTTCACCGCGACGGTGAGCAGCTTCACATCGTCCCAACTCCTTACGTCCGCGATTCCGGACCGGAGCGGCGGCGCCAGCGCGACCACGTCGGCGCGCAATGCTTCGATCCCTCGCGCCTTGATTTCATCGTAGCGCCCCTTGAGGATGACGTAAGCGCATTGCCAATATGTGCCGCGATCGAGCATCACCATCATCTTGCCCGCCTCGATGCGCGCGAACATGCTTTCGGTCTCGCCGACCTTACCGACGCGAAACCACAGCACATCCATTGGCGCGCCGATCTCCTCGATCTCAAGCCCCGCGCTTTGCCGGATGATCGAATGTCGTCCGTCGCACGCGACCGTCAGGTCAGCCCTGATGTCGAGTTCACCGCCTGTGTCTTTTGCCCGGACGCCCACCACCCTGTCGCCATCATGGATGAGCCCGGTCGCCTCGGTGTTCATCATGATCTTGAGGTTCGGAAAACGACGACCCTTGTCGCGCAGGAAATTGAGAAAATCCCACTGCGGCATGAAGGCGATGTACGGATACGTCGCGCCGGTGCGGCTGACGTCGGCGATGCGCAGGCGCGTCTTGCCGAAGCAGCCTTCCAGCTTTTGCAATTTGTCGTGCGGGACTTTCAGGAAATCATCGATCAGGCCGAGATCGTCCATCACCTGCATGGTCGATGGATGCACGGTGTCGCCGCGAAAATCGCGGAAGAAGTCGGCGTGCTTTTCAAGGACGATGACATCGACGCCGGCGCGCCCGAACAGATAGCCGAGCATCATGCCGGCTGGCCCGCCGCCGACGATGCAGCAGCGCGTGGATATCGGGCGGCTTTCGCTCGGACGGGCTGCGGCCATCGGCGGAGTCCTTCGAATCGAAAAAATCAGCGCCGGAAGCTCTTGATCTCGGAAACGCTGCCGTCGCGATACGTCAACTCGACCGAGACGGATTTGGTTGCAGCCGGCAATTTCAGATATGGCGTGGCATCGTTCGGAATTGCGCCGGGATTACGCGGATCGCAGGCAGGCATCCTGAGCACGCGATCCGGCATCGAGGAATCGATGCCGACTTTCACCTCGCGGATCGCGCAGCGATATGACATCAGGTGGGTATAGTAGACCAGAAGCCCGTTGAACTCGCGGAATGACAACCAGCTCGTCGCGGTCATGTCGAGGATTTTGCGCTGGTCGCGGATCAGCGCGGCTTCCGGATCGAAGCGGATCGGAAACGGCCCCTGCATCTCGCCGTTTGCATCGACATAGCGCACCTGAATCGTCGCGGCCGGCGTATCGGCCGAAAGCTCAATCGCGGGATTTGGCATCCGCTTGCGGGTCCGCGGATCGAGCGTGTCGAGAAATCCGGTTTCCCTGAACTCGCCGCTGTCGTCCATGCGCCAGGAAATTCCAAGCGTGGGATCGACGATCGAGAACACCACGGTCCATCCGCCATTGTGGCGCGAGAAATTCGCGATCGGCGCGTTGACGGCATCGTTCGACGGCGGTTTGAGCGGCGCGACGGGCAGCGCGGCGAGCTTCGTTTCGGACTCGGCCGGCGGCTCCGGCTGCGCCCGGGCGCGGCCGTTCAGAACCACATCGTCGACCATCTGATCGAAATAGACCGGCACTTGCTTGTGTCGCGCCGCCTCGGCCATTTCGCTGACGGTGCGGCGGGTACGCTGCGCAACCCGCACCATGGTCTCGCCGGGCTGCAGCAATTCCCTGGCGAAGATGCGCGTGAACACCGAATTCGGATTGCTGTCGTCATCGGACAGACGATCGAGCGCGGTCTGACGCGGTCCGGCCGAGAACACCGAGAACACGCCCTCCGGCAGTTGCGTCATCGGCGCAAGCCCTGCCCCGCCGGCGACCGCGCGAGTCCCCTTGCGCTCGAACGGATTGTTACGGCAGGCGTCGAACACGAGAATGGAGGTGCGGGCTTTCCTGTTCTGCAACCGCTCGATGATACGGTCTGCGAGGATGGAGGCGTCGCGGACCAGTTCCTCCTGCCCTTCGGTGGCGGCGGGCACATCGGTGGGCAGCAGATAGTTCTGGCCGGCTATCTCGAAGCCATGACCGGCGTAGAAGAAGAATACGGTATCGCCCGCGTCGATCTGCTGCTCGAACGTCAGCAGCGTCTGGCTGAAAGCCTGACGCGTCTGATTTTCCGCGACCATCACCGTGAAGCCGAGTTGCCTCAGCGCCTCATCCATGGCGCGGGCATCGTTGACGGCTGTCAGAAGCCTCGGCACGTTGCGATAATCGTTGTTGCCGACGACCAGCGCGACGCGCTTTGAGGCCAGCGCTGGAGCGGCCAGCAGCACCAGCGCGCAGGTGATGCCCAGCAATGCCGCGCGCCCGATCGGAATCCTCATCTCAACCTTCATGCCCGTCGGTTCGGATCGCCCAAATCGTCCTCTGCCGTAGTCGGCTGATCGCACGCCGCGGTTCATTTCCGCAATCCCCTCGCCAATGAGGCCCCTGACCCATTTTTTTAAGCAAAACATCACGGATTTCGAACATTTCTGCTGGCTTCACATTGACTTTACGCATTTCCCCCCTATGTTTCGCGATAACGCGGCCCGGGATCGAAACGCGATTCCATGGTGAGCCGCCCGTCAGCGCAGTCAGAGCCCCCTTCGCTTCTTAAAAGCACGCCGTTAAGGGGTTGAGCGCGACAGCCTTCTACATTCGATTCCGGACGGCGGTGTCGATCAGAGGCTCAATGTCTTTTTCTCATCTTGGTTTGTCCGACAAAGTCCTGGCCGCGGTCGCGGCCGCAGGTTACACCGCCCCCACCCCCATTCAGGATCAGGCTATCCCCCACGTTCTGGCGCGCCGCGACGTTCTCGGCATCGCCCAGACCGGCACCGGCAAGACCGCCGCCTTCGTCCTGCCCATGCTCACATTGCTGGAGAAAGGCCGCGCCCGGGCGCGAATGCCCCGCACGCTGATCCTGGAGCCGACCCGCGAACTCGCGGCGCAGGTCAAGGAACAGTTCGACAAGTACGGAGCCGGCCAGAAACTCAACGTGGCGCTTCTGATCGGCGGCGTCTCGTTCGGCGACCAGGACATGAAGCTGACGCGCGGCGTCGACGTGCTGATCGCAACCCCGGGCCGCCTGCTCGATCACACCGAACGGGGCGGCCTGCTGCTCACCGGCGTGGAGCTTCTGGTGATCGACGAAGCCGACCGGATGCTGGACATGGGCTTCATTCCCGACATCGAGCGCATCTGCAAGCTGGTGCCGTTCACGCGCCAGACCCTGTTTTTCACCGCGACGATGCCGAACGAAATCCGGCGCGTCACCGACACCTTCCTGCACAATCCGGAAAAGGTCGAGGTCTCGAGGCCGGCAACCACGGCGGCGACCGTCGCACAGTCCCAGGTCAGTTGCGGACGCGAGCCGCACGAGAAGCGTGAATTGCTTCGCCGCCTGCTGCGCGAGGCCCAGGATCTCAAGAACGCAATCATCTTCTGCAACCGCAAGCGTGACGTCGCCATCGTCTGCAAGTCGCTCCAGAAACACGGTTTCAGCGTCGGCGCCCTGCATGGCGACATGGACCAGTCGGCGCGAACCGCCTCGCTGGATCAATTCCGCAAGGGCGAGTTGCCGCTGCTGGTCGCCTCCGACGTGGCCGCGCGCGGTCTCGACATTCCCGAGGTCAGCCACGTTCTCAACTTCGACGTGCCGTACCACCCCGACGACTACGTGCATCGCATCGGCCGCACCGGCCGCGCCGGCCGTACCGGCACCGCGATCACGATCGTCTGCCCCGCCGATTTCAAGTCGCTCGCCGCGATCGAGAAGCTGACCGGTCAGGCCATTCCCAAGGCAGATATCAAGGCCGATCTTCCCGGCTATGGCGCTAGCGAAGCCGATGCCGACTCCGAGACGACAGCCGTAAGCCGTCCGACCCGATCCCGCCAGGCACGCGACAAGAGCGGCGAGACCTTTGCCCGCGGCGGCAAGCGCGAGGGACGCAAACCACGGCGCTCCGGCGGCGATCACCAGCGACACGAGGCTCCGGCTGCGACGGCCGGTGCAGCCATGGCCGCGCCGCAGCCGCCATCGATCGGTCGCGCGCCCGCGCCGCGCCGCGAGGCAATCTCCGAACCCGGAGATCATTCTCACCTGCCGGCGTTCCTGCTTCGCCCGATCCGCGCCCGCGGCTGATCGTCCAGAGCATGATCCCGAAAAGCGGAAACCGATTTTCGGAAAAGATCGTGCTCAATCAAAAAGATAAGCGATGATTCCGATTCAACGCACTTGAACCGGACTCTAGCGGCGCGGCCTCCCGGCGCTCGACTGAATACCGTTTACTGCGCGTAAACGCTCTGCTGCTAGCTTCCCTGTAATACTTCAGTTGATATTTTGTCGTTTGGGACGACGATCAGTACGAATCGTCGGCGGAGCCGCAGAAGTGGTTGAGCTGGACGAACATGAACGCACGATGGCGTTCGCGGAGGTGGCGCTCGGTCAAATCCGATCGCTGCGGCAGGCTGCGATCCCACGCAACTACGAAATCTGGTACGTCTACGCCACCGGATACAATCCCGCGTTCAACAAGGTCATCAACGAGACCCTCGCGCGCAACGGCAAGCTGACCGAGTCCGACCTCGAGCAGATCTACGACAACTATCTCTCCCCGATCAGGACGACCGAGCGCATCGACAAGCTCGGCGGCCGAGTCATCACCGAGATCGATGACGTGATGAGGCTCATCACCGACGCGCTCGGCATGACGGCAGGTTTCGGCAACAGCCTGAAGGGAGCAGCCGAAAAGCTCGGCGCCGCCCATAGCCGCGAGCAAGTCAAGGCAGTCATCACGGCGCTGATAAAATCAACCACCGAAATACAGGAAGCCAACAAGGCGCTGGAAAGTCGGCTGGAGCACTCGAAGATCGAGATCAACAACCTTCAGCACAGCCTTGAAGCGATCAGGACCGAGAGCATGACCGATCCGCTCACCGGTCTCGGCAACCGCAAATATTTCGACCGCGCCGTCGCGGACGCAGTGGCGATGGCCCTCAAAGAAGGCGCGCCGTTGTCGCTTCTGATGTTCGACATCGATCACTTCAAATCGTTCAACGACAACTACGGCCACTTGACCGGCGATCAGGTGCTGCGGCTGGTTGCGATCTCGCTGAAGCAGACCATCAAGGGCCAGGACATCACCGCGCGCTACGGCGGCGAGGAATTCGCGGTCGTGCTGCCCAATACCAGGATCAATCAGGCGGTAACCGTCGCCGATCACATCCGCCGCGCCGTGATGGCCAAGGAGTTGAAGAAAAAATCGACCGGCGAAATCCTCGGCCGGGTCACGATCTCAGTCGGCGTATCGATGCTTCGCTGCGGAGATACCACGGACTCGCTGATCGAACGCGCCGACACCTGCCTCTATGTCGCCAAGCGCAACGGCCGCAATCGTGTCGTTTGCGAATCCGACTCGGAATGTTCATTTTGCGCCGACACTCAGGTGCAGGTGGCCTGACGCCCGCTCGATGTTCCCTTAAGGGCTTCGCCGAAACTTGCGCCCCAAGTTGCGGCCAGCGTTTTTAGCTCGGGCGACCGACAAACCTCAGCCGTCGATCTTGGCGGGCGTGAGCTGCACGGATTCGCCGCAGCCGCAGGCCGAGACCTGGTTCGGGTTGTTGAAAATGAACTGCGCCTGCATTTTTTCGGACTTGTAGTCCATCTCGGTGCCGAGCAGGTACAGCACCGCCTTGGGGTCGACCAGGATCTTGACGCCCTTGTCCTCGACCACTTCGTCCGTGGGCCTGACGTCGTGGGCGTATTCCACGGTGTAGGACTGGCCGGCGCAACCGCCGTTCTTGATGCCGACGCGCAGGCCGACGATCTCGGAATCGGCGCGCGCCGCGAGTTCCTTGACCCGTGCCGCCGCGGCATCGGTTAGCCGCATAACCTGCGGGCGCGGTCTGGGCTTCGGCTTGGCTGCTGGTGTTGGCGTCATCTCAGTCATCTGGTCAATCCTAGTGTCCCGCATCCGAAGTTCGCCTCGCTCTGTAGCGCCTTTCGTAGCGAACTTCGGATACGAAAGGACACTAGCAAACGTATAATTCTAGTGTGGTTTAGGTTCAGAAGTTCGCTTGAAGGACTCGCAGGGAATATGAAGCAAACTTCTGAACCACCACACTAGACGGCAAATCGAGCCCGATCATAACACAGGCCGAAGGTAAAATCGTCACCACATATTGAGGACGAGACGAGCCTCGTCGGTCATCCGGTCGGGCATCCAGGGCGGTTCCCAGACGATGTTGACGTTCACAACGCCGACGCCGGGAACGCTCGCAACCGCATTCTCAACCATGGTCGGGAGTTCGGCGGCGGACGGACAGTTCGGCGTCGTCAGCGTCATCTCGACATCGACGCCACGATCGTCCTTGATGTCGACCTTGTAGATCAAGCCGAGTTCATAGATGTCCGCGGGAATTTCCGGATCGAATACGGTTTTCAGCGCGGCCACGATCCCCGTGCCCATGCGGTCGGTTTCGTCCGGGGCGAGCGCCGAGCTGGTCTGCATGTGGCAGGTTTTGTTTTTTACGATTTCAGCGGTTTCGCTCATGAGAACAAATCCCGTGCCTTGATCAGCGCCTGCGCCAGATGATCGACTTCCTCGCGCGTATTATACATGCCGAACGAGGCCCGGCAGGTCGCCGAAACGTTGAACCGCTCTAAAAGCGGCATCACGCAATGGGTGCCGGCGCGAACGGCGATGCCGGCGCGGTCGATCACGGTCGCGACATCGTGGGGATGCGCGCCTTTCATCTCGAACGAGATCACCGGTCCCTTGTCGCGCGCGGTGCCGATGATGCGCAGCGAGTTGATCTCGCGCAGCCGCTCCTGGGCGTAGACCAGAAGATCGTGCTCGTGCGCCGCGATGCGCGCCTTGCCGATCGAGTTCACATAATCGATCGCGGCGCCGAGCCCGATCGCTTCCACGATCGCCGGCGTGCCGGCCTCGAACTTGTGCGGCGGATCGCCATAGGTGACCCAGTCCTGCGCGACCTCGCGGATCATCTCGCCGCCACCGTTATACGGCCGCATGGCGACAAGGTGATCGTATTTCGCATACAGCACGCCGATGCCGGTCGGACCGTAGAGCTTGTGGCCCGTGAAAATGTAGAAGTCGCAATCGATGTCCTGCACGTCGGCGGCAAGATGCACCGCCGCCTGGCTGCCGTCGACCAGCACCGGAATGCCGCGCGCATGCGCGAGCTTCACCACGTCCTTGACCGGAACGATGGTGCCGAGCGCGTTCGACATCTGCGTGATGGCGACGATCTTGGTCTTCGGCGTCAGCAGCTTCTCGAATTCATCGATCAGAAAATTGCCGTCATCATCGACGGGCGCCCACTTGATGACCGCCCCGTGCCGCTCGCGCAGGAAATGCCAGGGCACGATATTGGAGTGATGCTCCATGATCGAGAGCACGATCTCGTCGCCGGCTTTGATGTTCGGCTCGCCCCATGACGACGCCACCAGATTGATCGCCTCGGTGGCGTTGCGGGTGAAGATGATCTCCTCGGTCCGCTTCGCATTGAGGAATTGCGCGACCCTGGTGCGGCCGCCTTCATAGGCTTCGGTCGCGGCGTTGGCGAGATAGTGCAGCCCGCGATGAACGTTGGCGTATTCGGTCTTGTAGGCCTGCGTCATGCGGTCGAGCACCGCGTCCGGTTTCTGCGCCGAGGCTGCGTTGTCGAGATAGATGAGCGGCTTGCCGTAGATTTTCATGGCCAGCGCCGGAAAATCCTGACGCACGCGCATCACATCGTAAGAACCGTTGGCGACCGCCGGATGGGTCATGTCACTGCTTCCATATCCACCGTCAGAACTTGGACATCTCCCGTGTGAAGGGAGCGCCCGTCATTGCGAGGCCGGAACAAAACCGACAACACCAGTTTTGTTCTCGGCAAAGCGACGAAGCAATCCGGCTCTCCCGAGACCTCAGGGTTGCTTCGCGAAGCCTGTTATCGGACGGCCGCTTCGCGACGACCCGTCAGCTCGCAATGACGCTCCGACAATCTCTTACCCGCGCGCCGCGAGCCACCGCTCGCCGGCTCCGATCACGATCTCGCGCACGCCGTCGTCGGCGATGGATTCGATCGCCTCGCCAATGAACGCCTGAATCAGCAGCGCCTGCGCTTCCTTTTCCGAAAGACCGCGCGCGCGCAGATAGAACAGCAGGCTCTCGTCGAGCGCGCCGACCGTCGCGCCGTGCCCGCAGGTGACGTCATCGGCGAAAATCTCCAGCTCGGGCTTGTTGTCGGCCTCCGCCCCGTCGGACAGCAGCAGAGCCCGCGTCATCATCTTGCCGTCGGTCTTCTGCGCGTCGGGCTGAACGATGATCTTGCCCTGGAACACCGAGTGCGCGCGATCGTCCACCACCGCTCGGAATATCTCGCGGCTCTGGCAATGCGGCACGGTGTGATCGACCACCAGCGTGGCGTCGCCGTGCTGCTGATCCTTCAGCAGGTTGACGCCGTTGATCGACGCATTCGCCCCTTCGCCGCCGAAGCGGACGAACGCCTGATAGCGGCTGAGCACCGAACCTGTAGTCAGGCTGAACGTATTGTACTGCGTCCTGCCGTTGAGCGTGACGATCGCGGTCGAGATGTTGCTGGCGTCGCGCGCATCCTCGACGAGACGGACGTGCTGGACATCGGCCTCCTCGCCTGCCCACAACACGACGGCATCGTTCACCTGATAGCCGTGCGCGCCCTTTGCTGCGACAAAACTTTCCACCAGCGTGACCCGCGCGCCCTTGCCTATCTGCAGCAGCGAGCGCGTGAACGAGGACGCGGACGGCTGCGTCGTGACGTGAACGATGTGCAGCGGCTTGGTCAGCACGGCGTCATCGGCGACGCCGATAACGACGCCATCGGTCGCCATCGCGGCGTTGAGCGACACCATCACGTCCGTTGTGGCATTGGTGCGCAGCAGGTCCGCGCGCGCCGCGTTGTCGGCGCTCTCCAGCATGTCGTGAAGCGTGCGGACATCGACGCCCTTTTCCAGCGCGCCGAGATCGGACAGTTCCGGCGCGAACGCGCCATCGACCAGCACGAGCCTGCAGCCGCCCTTCACCTCGATCTGAGCGAGCGCCTCGGACGCGCGCTTGAGCGCATCGGCATCGGGGCGCGCGGCAAGCGGCGCGACCTCGCGCAGCAGCACGCGCAGGTCGGTGTATTTCCATTCCTCGATCCGGCGATGCGGAAGCCCGCGCTGCGCGAACTCCGCGAAGGCAGCCTCGCGAACCTCGGCGACGGGACCCTTGCCCGGAAGACGACCCCGCGCGGCCGCGAAAATATCGCTGGCGGCGTGGTCGGTCGTGGGCTTGACCAATGCAACGTTCATGATGGCGCTCAGGCTGCTTTTTCTTCGAACTGGGCGTAGCCGGATGCTTCGAGCTCCAGCGCCAGTTCCTTGCCGCCGCTCTTGACGACGCGGCCGCTCGACATGACGTGAACGAAGTCCGGGACGATGTAATTGAGCAGCCGCTGATAGTGCGTGATGACCACCATGGCTCGCTCGCTGTTGCGCAGCGCGTTGACGCCGTCCGCCGCGATGCGCAACGCGTCGATGTCGAGGCCGGAATCCATTTCGTCCAGGATGCACAGGCTCGGCTCGAACAGCGCCATCTGCAGCACTTCGTTGCGCTTCTTCTCGCCGCCGGAAAAGCCGACGTTGATGCCACGGCGCAGCATGTCCTGCGGAATGTTGAGCGAGGCCGCGACCTCGCGCACCTTCTTCAGGAAATTCGGCGTCGAATATTCGCTCTCGCCGCGCGCCTTGCGCTGCGCGTTCAGCGCGGTGCGCAGGAACGTCATGGTGGCGACGCCCGGAATTTCCACCGGATACTGGAACGCCAGGAACACGCCCTTCGCGGCGCGCTCGTCGGGCGCCATTTCCAGAAGGTCTTCGCCCTTGAACAGGATTTCGCCACCGGTCACCTCATAACCGGGCTTGCCGGCGATGACGTGGCTGAGCGTCGATTTTCCGGAGCCGTTCGGCCCCATGATGGCGTGGACCTCGCCCTGATTCACCGTGAGATCGAGACCGTGAAGGATCTCGCGATCCTCGACGCGGACGTGCAAATTCCGGACTTCGAGCAATGCCATTTTCGTTTCCGCTTTTTGATCGTCGTCCCGCGATGCGCCAGCGCATCGGCGAAGGACGGGTCCAATGTCAGTCGCTCGGGAAGCCATGCCCCGAACGCCACGTTATCCGACGCTGCCTTCCAGCGAGATCGAGATCAGCTTCTGGGCCTCGACCGCGAATTCCATCGGCAACTGCTGCAGCACATCCCGGACGAAACCGTTGACGACGAGGCCGACGGCCTCCTCCTGCGACAGTCCGCGCTGCACGCAATAGAACAGCACGTCTTCGGAAATCTTCGACGTGGTCGCCTCATGCTCGAACAGCGCCGAGGTGTTCTTGGCCTCGATATACGGCACGGTGTGCGCGCCGCACTTGTCGCCAATCAGCAGCGAGTCGCACGCGGTGAAGTTACGCGCATTGCTGGCCTTGCGGTGCGCGGTGACGAGACCGCGATAGGTGTTCTGCGACTTGCCCGCCGCGATGCCCTTGGAGATGATCCGGCTCGTGGTGTTCTTGCCGAGATGCAGCATCTTGGTGCCGCTGTCGACCTGCTGGTAGCCGTTCGAGATCGCGATCGAGTAGAACTCGCCGCGCGAATTGTCGCCGCGCAGGATGCAGCTCGGATACTTCCAGGTGATGGCGGAGCCGGTCTCGACCTGGGTCCACGAAATTTTCGAATGCGCGCCGCGGCAGTCGCCGCGCTTGGTGACGAAGTTGTAGATGCCGCCCTTGCCCTCGGAGTTGCCGGGGTACCAGTTCTGCACCGTCGAGTACTTGATCTCGGCGTCGTCGAGCGCGACCAGTTCGACGACTGCGGCGTGCAACTGGTTCTCGTCGCGCTGCGGCGCGGTGCAGCCTTCGAGATAGCTGACATAGGCGCCCTTGTCGGCGATGATGAGCGTGCGCTCGAACTGGCCGGTGTTGCGCTCGTTGATGCGGAAGTAGGTCGACAACTCCATCGGGCAACGCACGCCCGGCGGGATGTAGACGAACGAGCCGTCGGAGAACACCGCCGAATTCAGCGTCGCGAAGAAATTGTCGGAGGTCGGCACGACGCTGCCGAGATATTTCTTCACCAGTTCCGGATGCTGCTGGATGGCGTGCGAGATCGGCATGAAGATCACGCCGGCCTTCTTCAGCTCCTCCTGGAACGTAGTCGCCACCGACACCGAGTCGAACACGGCATCGACCGCGACTTTCCGCTCGCCCTCGGGACGAACGACGCCTTCCAGCGCCTCGACCTCGCGCAGGGGAATGCCGAGCTTCTCGTAGGTCTTCAGGATTTCCGGATCGATCTCGTCAAGCGAGGCGATTTCCTTCTTCGGCTTCGGCGCGGCGTAATAATAAAGATCCTGGTAGTCGATCTTCGGATAATCGACGCGCGCCCAGTTCGGCTCCTGCATGGTGAGCCAGCGGCGATAGGCTTCGAGCCGCCACTCCAGCATCCAGGCCGGTTCGTTTTTCTTCGCTGAAATAAACCGGATGGTGTCTTCGGAAAGTCCCTTGGGAGCCTTCTCGGACTCGATGATGGTCTCGAATCCATACCGGTATTGATCGACGTCGATCTGGCGAACCCGATCGACCGTCTCTTGTACGGCTGCCATTCCTACCTCCGCTCGCGGTTTCAAGGACCACGGTGGATTTCATGTCTCAGCGCCCGGCCTGTTCCCAAGAAATTGTCTTAGAACTGTTCAAGCACTGTTTCGTCTGTCCTTAGTAGTGCACCTGAGAGCTTTCGCCAAGCCTTAATAGCCCGATCGATATCTGCGTCCGTCGTCTCCCAGCCCAGCGAAAATCGTATTGCGCTTCTGACCAGTTCGGGGCCGTACCCCATCGCCTGCAATACATGCGAGGGTTGCACCTTCCCTGAGGAACACGCAGAGCCGGAAGACACGGCAATCCCCTCTAGATCAAATCTGACCACGGCAGTCTCCGCTTTCAAGGCGGGAACTCCGAAAAGTGTCGTATTCGGCAGACGCGCGACATCATGCGAAAAAATCACGCCGGCTTGGGATTTGCCCTGGGTTTGCCTAAAGCCTTGTTCGAGCCGGTCGCGGAGGATTTCGATCCGAGCCATGTCGCTCGCCCTCCCTGCTACCGCCGCCGCCACCGCGGCTCCGAAGCCGGCAATAGCCGCCACATTCTCCGTGCCGGCGCGGCGACCCCGCTCCTGACCGCCGCCCTGTATCAACGCGCGAGGGCCGATCACGTTCTCCGCAAGGATCAATGCGCCCGTCCCCTTCGGACCCCCGATCTTATGCGCTGAAACCGATAGAAGATCGACATTCAATGCTTTGATATTGAAGTCTATTTTTCCAAACGCCTGAACCGCGTCAACATGCAGCAGGCCGCCCGCCTCGTGGACCAGATCGGCCACTTCGGCCACCGGCTGAATGGCGCCGGTTTCATTGTTGGCGAGCATGACCGACACCAAAGCCGGCGGTCTTCCTGCGAGCATTGGTCGCAAGGCATCGAGGTCGACCACCCCCGAGCGCTGCACCCGCAGGCGGGCGATCCGGTCAGGATCGAACTGACCTCCGGCCAGCACCGAGGCATGTTCTATGTCCGAAACAATAAGCCTATCAGGTGCTTGCTTATCTCTTTGAAGACTGTTGCTTAAAGCCAGCGCATTGGCTTCGGTCCCGCCGGATGTGAAGATCACGTTGCGGGATTGGGCACCGACTGCCGCAGCCAGCGTGGCCCGCGCATTTTCCATGAGCCCGCGCGCCCGCCTGCCCTCCCCATGAATCGAGGAGGGGTTGCCGACAACGTCCCATGCGGCGGTCATCGCATCGCGCGCCTCGCGGCGCAACGGCGTGGTGGCGTTCCAGTCGAGATAAGTCCGGTTCTGCATCATGTTGTAAGTATACGATATTTTCGACGGGCGCGGGCGGAGCCGCGTAAGATGCTTGCTTTTCGCCCCTCGCTCTATGTTAGAACGCGGCAGCGTTCGCGGACGATTTGCCAAGGATTCTTATGCCTGAAGTCATTTTTACGGGTCCCGCCGGTCGTCTCGAAGGCCGTTATCATCCGGCGAAGCAGAAAAATGCGCCGATCGCGATGGTCCTGCATCCGCATCCGCAGTTTCGCGGCAGCATGAATCACCCGATCGTCTATCAGGTCTATTATGCTTTTGTGGCGCGGGGCTTTTCAGTGCTGCGTTTCAATTTTCGCGGCGTCGGCCGCAGCCAGGGCTCGTTCGATCATGGCACCGGTGAATTGTCGGACGCGGCAGCCGCGCTCGACTGGGCGCAGACCATCAATCCGGAGGCGCGCGCCTGCTGGGTGGCGGGCTTCTCCTTCGGCGCATGGATCGGCATGCAATTGCTGATGCGCCGGCCCGAAGTCGAAGGCTTCATTTCGATCGCGCCGGAGCCAAACCGCTATGATTTCTCGTTCCTCGCGCCATGCCCGTCTTCCGGCCTGATCGTCCACGGCGAAAAGGATATCGTCGCGCCCGCCAAGGATGTCACGACGCTGGTGGAAAAGCTGAAGACGCAAAAGGGCATCGTGATCGATCAGCACGTCATTCCGGGCGCCAACCATTTCTTCGAGGACAAGATGGAGCCGTTGATGGAAACGGTGACCGGCTATCTCGACATGAGGCTCGCCAACATCCGCTGACCGTTTGCAGCCGAAGAAGCGGCTCAAGGCTTGGCGATGACTCCGCCGGTCATAGGCACGGGCACACCGGTGGTCGAAGGATAGCTCAGCGGCAAGCCTTGCAGGCCGCGCGCTGCAAGGTACCCGAAAGCCTGTGCCTCGATGGCATCGGCCGACCAACCCAGTGCATTGGCCGGCTCGACGGAGGCCGGCGCAAGCCTCTCCCGCAGCATCCCGAGCATGGTCGGATTGCGGGCTCCCCCGCCGGCCACGATCCAGTTTGCTGGCCGCTTCGGCAGCAGCGGAACGATCCGCGCGATCGCCGCCGCAGTGAAAGCGGTCAGCGTAGCCGCGCCGTCGGCCGGCGCCATGTCGGGTAGCGGCAGCGACGCAAAATCGTTGCGGTCGAGCGACTTCGGCGGCGGCAGTGCGAAGAACGGGCGCTGCAACGCCTGCGCGATCCAGTCCGTGTCGGGTCGGCCCTGCGCCGCCAGCCGTCCCTCGCCGTCGAAGGACTGACCCATCACGCGCAGCATGAAATCATCCAGCAGTGCATTGCCGGGACCGGTATCGCAGGCGATCAGCGTGTCGGCGCCATCGATATAGGTGATGTTGGAGACCCCGCCGATGTTGACCACGCAGACCGGTCCTTCGCGGCCTTGTGATTGCGCCAGCGCGCGATGATAGACCGGAACGAACGGCGCGCCCTGCCCGCCGGCGGCCACATCGGCCGCGCGAAAATCGTGCATCACCGGAACGCGGATCGCTTTCGCCAATGCGTCGGCGTCGCCGATCTGCACGGTCAGCCGCTGCGCCGGCCGATGCAGGATGGTCTGGCCATGAAAGCCGACAATCTCGATATCTTCGCGCGCGATATGATTTCGCGCGAGGAACGCAGCAACGGCTTCGGCGTGCGCCATGGTCACGGCGCGCTCGGCCTCGCCGATCACGCCCGGCCGCGCGTCGCGCCGCGTCAGAGCGACGGCCTGCGCGAGGGCCTCTCGCAACAGGCCGCGTTCGTGGTCCGTGTAAGGACGGTAGCCGGTCGGCCCGAACGCCGCCACTCGCTCGCCATCGGTTTCGATCAACGCGACGTCGACACCGTCCAGCGAGGTACCGCTCATCAGACCGATCGCCGTCATCATCGTGCGGACCTCCTGCTGGCTGCCATGCGGCCTCCGGCTTGTGCCGAACGCGCGCTTCTTATAATGGCACACAGCGGAGCCCGGCGGCAGTGTCCGGCCATGATGCGCCGGAATCGAATTTGCGACAGAGCCGAACAAGAACGATCAGGGTCCCTTAGCCATGGCCGCCTTCAAGTCCGATTTCCTCAACATCCTTCAGGAACGGGGCTTCATCCATCAGTGCTCCGATATCGAGGGGCTTGATGCGCTGGCCGCGAAAGGCCAGGCGACGGCTTATGTCGGCTACGACTGCACCGCGCCCTCGCTGCATATCGGCAACTACCTGACCATGATGATGCTCCACTGGCTCCAGCAGAGCGGCAACAAGCCGATCACGCTGATGGGCGGCGGCACCACCATGGTCGGCGACCCCTCCGGCAAGGATGAATCGCGCGCGATCCGCAGCGTCGCGGAAATCGAGGCCAACAAGGCCAGCATTCGCGGCGTGTTCGCCAAGGTGCTGCGTTACGGTTCCGGCTCGACCGATGCGGTGATGCTGGACAACGCCGAATGGCTGACCAAGCTCAACTGGATCGAGATGCTGCGCGACATCGGCCGGCACTTCTCGGTCAACCGGATGCTGACGATGGACTCGGTCCGTCTCCGTCTCGAGCGGGAACAGGAGATGAGCTTTATCGAGTTCAACTACATGATCTGCCAGGCCTATGATTTCGTCGAACTGTCGCGGCGGGTCGATTGCCGCCTGCAGATGGGCGGGTCGGATCAATGGGGCAACATCGTCAACGGCGTCGATCTCGGCCGCCGGATGGGAACGCCTCAACTGTTCGCCCTGACGACGCCGCTGTTGACGACGGCATCCGGCGCGAAGATGGGCAAGACCGCGCAAGGCGCGGTCTGGCTTAACGCCGACGCCTTCAGCCCTTACGACTTCTGGCAATACTGGCGCAACGTCGAGGACGCCGACGTCGTCAAATTCCTGAAGCTGTTCACGATCCTGCCGATGGGCGAGATCGCGAAACTGGCTGCGTTGCAGGGCGCGGAGATCAACGAGGCCAAGAAGGTGCTGGCGACGGAAGCGACCGCGCTGCTTCATGGCCGGGATGAGGCCGAGAAAGCCGCCGACACCGCACGCACCACTTTCGAGCAAGGCGCCATCGCGGAAAGTCTTCCCACGCTGGACATTCCGCAAAGCGAGCTTGCAAGCGGCGCCGGCGTGCTCGCGCTGTTCGTGAAGGCGGGTCTCGTCGCTTCGAACGGCGAGGCACGCCGTCAGATCAAGGGCGGCGGCCTTCGTGTCAACGATGTCGCCGTCACCGACGAAAAGATGATGCTGACGCCGGACAACCTGACACCCGAGGGCGTGATCAAGCTGTCGATGGGCAAGAAGCGCCACGTCTTGCTGCGGCCGGCATAAAGCATCCGTGACAGCGCCTGATTGACGAACTGCCACTTGGCGGACGATCAGTTGCCGCTCTGCGACGGATACTCGACCTGATTGGCCGGATTGCCGGTCTGGAATTCAAAGATTTTGCGCAGCACGCCGGGGGCCATGGCCGAAATCGGATTGACCCGCAATTGCGGCTGACCCGGCGTTCCCACCACCTCGTAGGTTACGCCGATCAGCCCCTCGTTGCTGCCGCCACCGAGAAACAATCCGACGATCGGAAGTTGTCCGAAGATGTTGTTGAGCCCGTACATCGGCACGAACGTGCCTCTCATGCGAACCTGATTGCCGGGAAAATCGATGTTGCCTTCGATGGTTCCGCCGATGATCGGACCCTTGACGACGCCATCGCGCACGGAAAGCAGTCCGTTCTGACGGGTGAATTCCGCGCGCAGGCGTGAAAACGAGATGCCGTTCCGTGCGGTCTGCGGACCGCTGGCGGCCGCGCGATCCAGAGCCGTCTCGCCCTTGACGGTGAAATCACGAACGTTGATCAGACCCTGCTTGGCGCGCGGCTCGGCGGTCGGTGGGTCCATGGCAAGCGAAAGCTGCCCGCCGAACATCTTTCCGTATGTATCGGTAAAGCGAAAGAACGAGCCCGCGTCGTCGGTTTCGATCAGAATGACGTCCTGCCCCTGCGGACGTCCGCGCAGCTCGCCGGTCAGCGAGGTATCGCGCCCGATCTTGCCGCTCATGCTCAGGCTGCGGATCGAGCCGTTGCGCCGGGCCATCTTCACGTCCGCACTGCGCACGGCTTCACCATAAAACCCGGCCACGGCTCCGATCTTCAGGTCGAGATCGACATCGATGCTTTTGGCCTTGCCCTTGGTATCGGCCTGCTTGCCGGACATGGCCGATTTGATGAAGCCGCGGCCATCGAATACGTCGCCGCGCATGACGACCTTCAACACGCCGTCCGCGTTGCGCTCGGCCTTCAGAGAAGCCTTGTCGCCCTCTGACGGCGCGTAAACCGGAAAATTCGCATTCAAGAGATCGCCGTTCTGATCAATCTCCAGCGAACCCTTAATCGTGACGCCGCCGCCGTCGATAACGATATCCTCCAGGCGCGTCGATTGCGGCTTCTGCACTATATTGAATGTCGCATGGCCTGATTTTCCCGGCAGCTTGACCCAACCCGGCAGAAAGTTGTCGAGCTTCAAGGACGTCAGATCGGCATCGATGCCGATCTTGCTGTCCTTGTCGGTGCCGATTTTTCCGACGAGCTTGACGGGAATAGCACCGGTCGCCCCGGCGCCGAGATCGATCCCGAATTTTGCGCGGCTCGCGTCATCGAGGGTGGCCTGCAACTTGATGTCGGCGTCGCCGTCAGTGGGCTTGCGATAATCCAGCGAAGCTGGCTGCCCGTTGATCTTGACGTCGCCCTTGACCTGATACCCCTGGTTATTGGCGACCACCTTCAGCGCGTTCGCTTCAAGTTTCTGATTCATGACCAAGTGGTCGGCGGCAAACCCTGCGAGATCGGCGGTGATGGAATAGGTCGTATCTTCCTTGGTAATCTGACGCCTGATCGGCAGGCCGAGCGCGATCTGCGCAGCGACTGTTCCCTTGCTGGAATTTGGATCGATCAGATTGCCGGTGAATTCGCTGAGGCGATCCGAGGCGAGAATTTCGGCGACTGCCGGTACCGCACCATCGATCCTGAACTTCACTTTGGCCGGCGCCGGTTTGGGCGCCATATCCGGCACCTCGAAAACGACGTCGGAAATGTTGAGCTTGCGGCCGGCCGGAGTGTCGGCGGCGGCTTGCCCGATCGTCACCGTCGCGGTTCTGCCGGTCACTCGCGCTTTCAGATCGGCGTCGCGGATCGAAGGCATTTCATCGACCGGATGCAGCGTCACATTGCTGGCGACGATGTCGACCGAAAGACCATCGTCCGGGATTGGCGGTCCGCGTCGCGACAGATTACGCAGCGGTGAATTGACGCCGATTTCGATGCGCTGAAGAGAGCCCCGTCCAATTCGCTCGATGACCCATTCGCGCACTTCCGGCACAATCAGGACCGGCCACATGCTCTTCAGCGCAGCCGCGGACATCGGCGTTCCGGCAAAGCCCAGTTTCAGCCGTGGCTCCTCCGAATAGTCGATGCTGCCGGTGCCGGCGACGCCGACCTCGCCGTTGCTGATGTCGGCTTGAGTGAGCCTCAACTGCCTGTGTTCAGTATCGAACCGCAGTCCCACCGCGATGCGATTGAAGATCAGGGGTTTTTCGCCATCGAAGCCGGCGAGAACGATGGTGCCGCCGCTCAGGCTCATCTGCCAGTCCGGGACGGTGCCATTCGGCGGCTCGAGACGGGCCAGCAACGTGATTCGATTCTCGCCGGACACGATTTTGAACGGTGCAACAAGGACACGCCGTCCTGAATCCCACTCCATGTTCATTTCGATCTGATCGATCGCCATGGGATAGTCCGGCGTGTCAGTATCGATGAGCGTGCCCTTGCCTGCGAAGAGGCTGCCCCGAAGATAGGTCGGCAGGCCGTCGCGGCCGATCTCGCCCTTCAATTCGCCACTGAGCGGCATGTCGGCGCTATAGGTGAGATCCTTGATGCGGAGCGCCAGCAGGATGTTCTTCGCCGGAACCTCGGTGGCGCGGAGATCAACAGGACGCACGCCATCGGCGGGCGGCCCGACAATGACCTGGAGCGACCACGGTTTGTCGCCTCCTTCGCCGACACTCAACGCGACGCCGCCCCCGCGCGGCCGGCGAAGGCTCAGGCTGATATTGCTCAAGCTCCAGCGATTGCCGCGCTGCTGGTCGTCGACCACCAGCCTGCCGTTCTTCAGACCGATCTCATTCAGATTCTGTCCGTCGAGCCCTGTCAGGCTGAGGCTGTCGAGCCAGTTCAATCCCGCCAAAAGCGTGCCGGCGTTGTTGTTGCGCCCCTCGGGCGTCACCGGCGCAGCGGTCTGGGATTCGCTCGATTGAGCGGCCGGCTGTGACGGCGCAACATCGGAAGGGGCAATGCCGAACGGCGGCGGGGGCACGGATGGCCGCGCTGAGGCGACACCCGTGGCAAGCGGTTTGGCGTTATCGCCCGCCGAAACGATAACCTGGCCGTCCGGTGTGATGCGGACCGCGAGTTCGGCATCGACCAGATTGAGACTTTCGGCACGCAGTTGCCCGGTCAGAAGCGCCATGCCGGACAGTTTCACCTCGGCTTTCGGCGCGCTGGCGACGATCACGTGATCGCGGTCGCGGACGACGACGTCACGAACGCGAACCGCGATACGAATTCTGCCGGCGCGCTCGATCTGCGTGCCGCCGATTTCCACGGTGTTGCCGTGCCCGATGTTTTCCTCGATCGCCGCAACGAGCCACGGCGTCATCATGTCGAGGTTGACGGGGCCTGCACCGAGACGCCACCAGAGCGCGCCAAAGCCGCCGGCGAATACGATCGCCAGTACACCAACGGTGATTGCGAGCCGTCTGACCCAGCGTTCGCCTGCCAGCCAGCTTTTGAACCGCCCTAGGCGATCGCCCAGCCTGTGAAATCCGGAATCCGAACGCGACAGCAACCTGCGCACGCGGCGGCTTTGGACCTCGTCGTGGTCCTCATTCCAGTCGGTATCTTCCCCTTGCGAGACTGGCCCTTGCGAGACTTGGTCGCCGCCGCGCTTTGGTATTGGAATCGGCGTCTTCCTTGTCATTGCCTCGTCGTGCCGGCCAGGACCGGAGCAGTCGCCGTCATCGGTCCGTGCGTCCCTCCCGGGCGAACGCTCCCGTAACGGCACGTGTGCCAATCCGCGATGTAACATGTCACGCGTCATCCGGCCCTTGATGATCGCCGAGCAGAAAGCGGGACGGAAAGTTCGTCGAATCCCTTGTAAACATACCCCGCGATCGGCGGAAATGCACAGCGACCACGACATGGCCGGGTCGCCATGGCATCTCCGGGAGTCGACCGGATACTGAACGCGGGAAAGCGACGAAAGGAAGGCGTATGTCCAAGAAGATACGCAAGAAATCCTCTAAGACAGCGGACCCCAAGCCTGCCCGCCCGACAACCGACGGCCGAGCAAAACCAACCCGAAAAGCCTCGCCGTCGTCCAAGCCGGCAGCGCGCAAAAAGCCCGAAGTGCGGCCGGCGGCGTCACCGCCCGCACCTCATGCCTCAGAACTTGCGGAGGGCTCACGGGCGCCGCCATTCACCCTTCCCCGGGATGGCGGCGCTCGCGTTTCCCTCGCCGACTTCGTCGGAGGGAAACTGGTGATCTTTTTCTATCCACGCGCCAATACGCCGGGCTGCACGCGAGAAGCGATGGATTTCACCCGTCTGTCGAAAGAGTTCGCGGCTTGCGGCACGACGGTGCTGGGCGTATCGGCCGATCCGGTAAAAACGCAGGAATCGTTCCGAACCAAGCACAAGCTGGCCATTCCTCTCATGTCGGATGAAACGCACGCGATGCTGGAAGCCTATGGCGCGTGGGGCGAAAAATCCATGTACGGGAAGGCTTTCCTCGGCATCATTCGCACGACAGTTCTGGTGACTGCGGACGGCCGGATCGCCCGGATCTGGCGGCGGGTCAAGGTCGACGGGCACGCCGAAGAGGTGCTTGCAGCGGCGCGCGGCCTGTAACAGCGCACCATCATTTTCCGAAAATTAACCATGAACGGTTCAAATCAGCCTCGAAGTTGAGCCGACTGGAACCTGATTCAGGCCGGCGCGGGAGTGCCGATGTCGTACCGTTCCAGTCAGTATGCCGAGTCCTCGCAGCATCGCGCGCACGATCATCACCGACACCCGTCTCGCCAGGCAGCGTCTGCCGCCTCGTCGTCGAGGGAGAAGGAAACCCAGCGCGGTTACACCCTTGCCCATGCCGGCAGGCAGGTCCGATTCGGGCCCGTGGTGTTCTGGATCGTCGTGGGAACCGTCACCCTGCTCGGAATCTGGTCCGCGGCCACCGCGACCTACTTTGCATTCCGCGACGATGTGCTGACACGGCTCATCGCGCGCCAGGCCGACATGCAATACGCCTATGAAGACCGTATTGCCGAATTGCGCGCGCGTGTCGATCGCACCACGAGTCGTCAATTGCTCGATCAGGAACAGTTCGACAGAAAGCTTGAAGAGATCGTGCGTCGTCAGGCCGTGCTTGAATCCCGCGCAGCCGCCCTGAGCGCCTTGCCGGATGTTTCAACAACAGGCTCGATCAAGGGAACGCTCCGGAAGACGGAAAAGGACGCCGATGCAGGCTCGCCGGGATCCGCAAAACCCACCCCGATCAACGATACCGCCACCGTCGACGCGCCGTCCGACCTTCGCAAGAGGCCGGTGCGTTTCGAGAAAACCACAGGCCAGGTCAACAAGCTGATGCGGCTTGAATCGTCGCTCGATCGCGTCGAGAGCCGTCAGGTCGCGGAACTGAATGCGGCTGAAAATCGCATGGAATCGCGGGTGCGCCGGTTGCGTGGGGTGTTCTCCGATCTCGGACTCAGCATGGCGAAGATGGAAGCCGCAGCGCCGCGCTCTGGCACCGGCGGTCCTTATGTTCCCGTCAAGCTGCGGTCTGATGCGGATTCGTTCGAGCGCCAGCTCACCCGTGTCAACCTGACCCGGGCGCAGATCGACCGCCTCAACGGCGCTCTCGCCCTCGTTCCCTATCGCAAGCCGGTGGTCGGCGAGATCGAATTCACCTCCGGCTTCGGCGTGCGCGTCGATCCGTTCGTCGGGCGTCCGGCGATGCACACCGGTCTCGATTTCCGCGCGGCGATGGGAGATCCCGTGCGCGCGACGGCGAACGGAAAGGTCGTCTCCGCCGGTTGGGGCGGCGGCTATGGGCGAATGGTCGAGATCGATCACGGCAACGGCCTGTCGACCCGTTACGGTCACCTCTCCGCGATCAACGTCAGCGTCGGCCAATCCGTCAAGATCGGGCAAGTGGTTGGCGAAGTCGGATCGACCGGGCGCTCGACGGGCCCTCACCTGCACTACGAAACGCGGATCGACGGGGAAGCTGTGGATCCCCAGAAATTTCTCCGGGCCGGCATGCGGCTGAACGAGGGTTAGTCGGGAACGACCAGGCCCCGCCTCGTCTGAAGGCCTCAAAGCGGTATCGCGCGGGGCTTTTCGCGATTTCCGAGCATGCCCGCAAGCCTGTGCATCTCCCCGTTTGTGCTTGCAGATTCGAGCCGCCATGGGCATACCGCGGAAACAATTCGCTGGTCCGTGACTTAACCCGATGTCCTCCGTGATACAGAGGCGGAACGAGAAATGACCGACCGACCCGCCCAGAGACCTGACCGGATCGATGCGAAGACCAGCAAGACGGTCGCCGACGCGATCGGCGTGCGGCTGCGGACCGATGTCCCGGCGGAGATGACGGAACTTCCCGTCCGACTCCAGATTCTGCTGGACCAACTGCGCGCGCAAGACGCCACAGCCGAGGAGGCTTCCCGCCCACCTCCCGTTTCCGGCATTTCAAACTGGTCGTAAGTTCGATCAGGCCCCTCGGCGCGAATGACCACAAACAGGTTGCGTTTGGCTGGCATAGCGGTGAAAAGCCAGCATGCTTTCCCTCACCGATATTTCGATCCGCATTGCCGGACGGCTTCTGATCGACCACAGTTCCGTACAGATCGTGCCCGGCGCGCGCGTCGGCTTTGTCGGGCGTAATGGCGTCGGCAAATCCACCCTGTTCCATGCGATTCGCGGCGAACTCCCGACGGAAACCGGCACCATCGCCATTCCGCCGCGCTGGCGCATCGGCAGCCTTGCACAAGAAGCTCCCGACGGCCCCGAGAGCCTGATCGAGGTCGTGCTGAAGGCCGACGTCGAACGCCATGCGCTACTGCGCGAGGCGGAAACCGCGCACGATCCGGGCCGAATCGCGGACATCCAGACCCGTCTCGTCGATATCGACGCCCATTCCGCTCCGGCGCGCGCGGCGTCGATCCTGAGCGGTCTCGGATTCTCGACCGCGGATCAGGCCCGGCCCTGCGCGGAATTCTCGGGCGGCTGGCGCATGCGCGTCGCGCTCGCGGCGACGCTCTTTGCCGCGCCCGACCTGCTGTTGCTGGACGAGCCGACCAACTACCTCGACCTCGAAGGGACGCTCTGGCTGGAAGACCACCTTGCGCACTACCCGCGCACGGTCATCATCATCAGCCACGACCGCGACCTGCTCGACACGTCCGTCGATCAGATTCTGCATCTCGATCGCGGCAAGCTCACCCTCTACAAGGGCACTTATTCCTCCTTCGAGGACCAGCGCGCCACCCGCGAGCTGCTCGACGCCAAGCACGCCAGGCGGCAGGCCGACGAACGCAAGCGGCTTCAGGCCTTCGTCGACCGCTTCAAGGCCAAGGCCTCGAAGGCGCGTCAGGCGCAATCCCGCGTGAAGATGCTCGAACGCATGAAGCCGGTGACCGCGCTGGTCACGCAGGACGTGCGCGAGATTTCGTTTCCCGCACCCGACAAGCTGCTATCGCCCCCGATCATCGCCGTCGACGACGCCGTCGTCGGCTACGATCCCGAAGCGCCAGTTCTCAAACGCGTGACCTTGCGGATCGACGAAGACGATCGCATCGCCCTGCTCGGCGCCAACGGCAACGGCAAATCCACTCTCGTCAAACTGCTCGCGGGAAAGCTGCAGCCATTTGACGGCAAGGTGGTGCGCGCCGACAAGCTGTCGATCGGCTACTTCGCCCAGCATCAGACCGACGAACTGGACCTCGACGGCTCGCCCTACGATCATGTGCGCCGGCTGATGCAAGGCGCGCCGGAAACGAAGATTCGCGCCCGCGTCGGCGCTATCGGCTTTTCCGGCAAGGCGGGAGACACCCTCGTGAGAAGCCTCTCGGGCGGCGAGAAGGCGCGCTTGCTGCTCGGGCTTGCGACATTCTTCGCGCCGAACATGATTATTCTCGACGAGCCGACCAATCACCTCGACATCGACAGCCGTGCCGCGCTCGCCGAAGCCATCAACGAATTTCCGGGCGCCGTCATCATGGTCTCGCACGACCGCTACCTGATCGAAGCCTGCGCCGACCGGCTGTGGGTGGTCGCCGACCGCACCGTCACTCCTTACGACGGGGACCTCGACGATTACCGCCGCGCGGTTCTGTCGGCGCGCGGCCTGCGCATGAGCGGCCGCGACCGCGGATCATCGGCCGAGCGCGACGACGGCCGCGAGAAGCCGAAACGCGACAAGATCGAAAGACGCACGCCCCTCAAACAGAAGATCGCTGACGCCGAAGCCGAGATCGAGCGGATCACCGGCATCATCGCCAAAATCGACGTCGCCCTGGCCTTGCCGGACCTGTTCAAGCGCGACCCCAAACAGGCAGCGCAACTGGGCAAGGCGCGGGCGAGCGCAGCCAGCGCCTTGCAACGCGCCGAAGAGAAATGGCTGGAGGCCAGCGCGTCGTACGACGAAGCGACGAGTTAGCGTTTCGAGCAAAACATAACGGAAAGGCTGGGACGGAAGCCCGCCGCGGCGAATTTCAGGTCGCTGCGCCCTTTTTCTTTTTCGCCCGACGCTCCGGCTTCGGTGGCGCGACCGGTTCCGGCGCTCTTTCGATCGAGGACAGACGCCCCGCCGTAAAGGTGTAGATTCCGGCGCGAGGCCCGTGCAGGAAAGTCAACACCGCAACACGATCGCCGTGCGGATTGTTGGAAAGACTGACATTGTCCGGCGCGCCGATCCCGCGCGTCACGTCGCATTCGGTGTGACCCAGCGCCACCGTTCCCGTTACGGGCGGCGTGGCCGCCGTCGTTGTCGGCTCCCCTGCCGCGCTGTTGGAAAGCGCGCTGGATTCGCCCGCGCCGATCGGCGGCGCCATGCCCGGACAAAGGCCGTCCGCGCTGATGAGGTCGTCCGGCGTCACCGGCTTGTTCGGCGTCAGCGGCGGCGTTTCGATCGAGACGTTCTTGATGAACAGCCTGCCGGATCGCGAAAACCAGTCCGCATCCTTGGACAGCAGGTCGGACGACAACATGTCCGATGCGCTGCCGCAGCCGGTGACGAGCGGCGCCACGAAAAGCAACGACATCAAGGCCCTTCGGCGAAATCTGGGCTGTCTCACGATGAACTCTGTTCCCAACCGATCCTGGAGACTCGTCCGAACACCAATTTGAGGCATGACCATGGCTGGCCCACAGCCAATATCAGAAAGCCTCAAATATTAATAAATTACAATATATATCGACATATATATCGCTATTGGCGGCGCTGCCAGCGTCCCCGTTCGTCCGCCTGCCAGTAAGTCACGTCGAATCCGCGCGACTTGCATTCGGCCCATACGGTTCGCGCCGCCTCCAGGGCGACGCCGTCGTCGCCGTCGAAGACCAGCACCAGCCGCTCATAGGCTTCCGGGCTCTCCGGCAGCGGCGCATTATCGATCAGAAACATGACGGTTGCCCGGTTGGGATTGTGTCCGTCTATTGTCAGTACGATTGGTTGCTCGCTTGCATCCTTGATCCGCCAGGTTGCATGCGGCAGAAACGAATCGTCGCGATAGGTCCACAGGTGCGCGTCGAGCGCATCGGCGCGCTCCTCGGACGTTGTATGCACGACAGCCCGCCAGCCGCGCTCGAAGGTCTTTTCGAGCAGCGGCGGCAGAACGTTTTCAAGCGACATGTTCTGCAAATGATAGAACAGGACCTCGGTCATCGCCGCGCTTCGTAGTACTCCGCAACCAGCCGGTCCAGGAGGCGGACGCCGAACCCGGAGCCCCAGCTCTGATTGATGTCGGATTTCGCAGCGCCCATCGCAGTTCCCGCTATGTCGAGATGCGCCCATGGCGTGTTGTCGACGAACCGCTGCAGAAATTGCGCCGCTGTGATCGAGCCGCCGAAGCGACCGCCGATGTTCTTCATGTCTGCGAACCTGGAGTCGATCAGCTTGTCGTATTCGGGCGCAAGCGGCATGCGCCAGACCCGCTCGCCGGTCTCGAGACCGACTTTGGTCAGCCGTTCCGACAGTTCGTCGTTATTGGAGAACAGTCCTGCATGTTCGGTGCCGAGCGCAACCATGATCGCACCGGTCAGGGTCGCGAGGTCGACCATGATCTTCGGCTTGAATTTTTTCGCGACGTACCAGAGCACGTCGGCGAGAACCAGCCGGCCTTCCGCATCGGTATTGATGACCTCGATGGTCTGGCCCGACATCGAGGTCACGATATCGCCGGGCCGCTGCGCATTGCCGTCGGGCATGTTCTCGACGAGACCGATCGCGCCGACGACGTTGACCTTCGCCTTGCGTGTCGCGAGCGCATGCATCAACCCGACGACGCAGGCCGCGCCGCCCATGTCGCCCTTCATCTCCTCCATATTGGAGGCCGGCTTGATCGAAATGCCCCCGGTATCGAAGCAGACGCCCTTGCCGACGAAGGCGACCGGCGGCTCGCCCTTCCTGCCGCCGTTCCAGCGCATGACCACCGTCCGGCTGGATCGCGTCGACCCCTGCCCGACGCCCAGCAGCGCGCCCATGCCGAGCTTGGTCATCGCCTTGATGTCGAGGACGTTGATTCCGACGCCGACCGTACGCAGCCGGCTGGCGCGACGCGCGAATTCCTCGGGATAAAGCACGTTCGGCGGCTCGTTCACGAGATCGCGCGCGATGATGACGCCGTCGACAACGTGATTGGCCGGAGCGAACGCCTTCTTGGCAGCGGCAACATCGGCGACCGCGATCGACACGTCGGCACGCAGCGCCGCCGTGTCGTCGCCGTCTTTCTTTTTGGTCTTGTAGCGATCGAATTTGTAGGCGCGCAACCGAATGCCAGAACCCAGCGACGCCGACTGATCAGGACTCATTGCTGCCGACGGCAATTCGGCAATGACCGTCACGGCGCCACTGTCGCCATGAATCTTTCCGGCGAGGACGCCGCCGAACTTGAGGAAATCGCTGTCCTTGAGGGCGGACGCCTTGCCGGCACCGACGACGATCAGCCGATCAACCTTGAGGCCCTGCGGCGCGAGGATATCGAGGGTCGCGGCGCTTTTGCCCTTGAACCGATTGGCCGCCGCGGCTCGTTTGACGATTGCGGCCGATGGCCCGAGAGCCTTGCTCGCGGCGTGACCGAATTTCAGAGTCTCGTCGCAGAACACCACGAGGATACCGCGCGGCGCGGCCGAAAACGGAACAAAGCCGACCTTAACGGCGTCGGGCATCAAAAAATCCTCCAGAAATTCAGGGGCGGCGCAGCGTCGAAAACCGGCTGGCTTGTGAAGGGCCGACTATGACCTGTCAAAGGCAACGCTGCCAAGGGTCCGCGATCCCGGATCAGCCATCCGCAGCCGTACTGGCTTCCAAATCCGCTCTCGGGCGCATGGAGGTCCCGCGGTCGTGACAGCAAGGTCACATAGCTGGAATTTAACCATAATCGATGCCCATTGAGGCCCGGCCATTTTGTTGACAGATCAAAGGGATGGTACTGAAGGGCGAGTCAGGTAAAACATTGCCGGGGCTTGGGGCAGGCCTCCACTGGAATCGGGCGCGGCCGGTTATTCCGATCCGGAGGACGGGGGATCGTTCAGACCGATGGGGTCGATCGACAAGTATATTTTTCGGACGACGCTGGCGTCGTTCGTCGTGGTCCTGGTCAGCCTGACGGGCGTGATCTGGATTACGCAGGCGTTGCGCGGCATCGACCTGATGACGAGCCAGGGTCAGACCATTCTGACGTTTCTCGGGATCACCAGTCTCGCGATCCCGGTGCTGGTGCTGATCATCTCGCCGATCGCGCTGATGATCGCGATTTCGCACACCCTCCACAAGCTTGCGACCGATTCTGAAATCATCGTGATGAACGCCGCAGGCCTGTCGCCGTTTCGGCTGTTCCGGCCTTTCATCTATGCCACCGTGGTCGTGGCTTTGCTGGTGGCGTTCATCGCGGCCTATCTCGCGCCCGACGGCATGCGCAGGCTGAAACGATGGGACGCCGAGATCACCGCCGACGTTCTAGCGAACGTTCTGCAGCCCGGCCGATTTGCGCAACTCGATCCGAATCTGACGATCCGGGTTCGGGAACGCCAGCCCGGCGGTCTGCTCGTCGGGATATTCATCGACGATCGCCGCAATCCCAATGAACGGCTCAGCATCATTGCCGACCAGGGAACCGTGACGAAGAACGACCAGGGATCGTTCCTCGTCCTCGAGAACGGACACCTGGAGCGACTCGAATCCGGCAAGCACGAACCGAACATGGTGGCGTTCCGCCGCAATGCGTTCGACATGTCGAAATTCTCGAATCGCGGGCACGACGTCGTTTACGGCATCCGCGAGCGTTACCTCTGGGAACTGATTGCGCCGGAGCCGGCAGATCCGCTGGTTCAGCAACTGCCGGGCCAGTTCCGGGCCGAACTTCACGATCGCTTCACCGCACCGATCTATCCGTTCGCCTTCGCCGCGCTGACCTTTGCATTCCTCGGCACGCCGCGCACCACGCGCCAAAGTCGCAATTTCTCCATGGGAGCCGCGATTGCGGCCGTGTTCGGGCTGCGCATGGCAGGCTTTGCGCTTTCGGTCATGACCGTGAAGTCACCCATGGCAGCGCTTCTGCAATATCTGCTTCTGTTCGGCGCAATCGGCCTCAGCATCCGCGTGATCGTCGCCGGAACCGTGCTCGAACCGCCGCCCGCGTTGATGGAGGCGATCAACAGATCGAACGCACGGCTCCTCCGCCTGTTCGGGAGGCCGGCCGCCGCATGAGCATGTTGACGAACACATTGGGCCGCTATTTCGCCGGCCGCTTCATGGTGGCTGCGCTCGGCGTGTTCGCCAGCATCTTCCTGCTTCTCGTTCTCGTCGACTACATCGAAATGGTCCGCAGAACCTCCGGACTTGCCTCGGCGTCGGCCATCATGGTCGCGGAAACATCGCTCTTCAGGGTGCCGCAGCTACTGGAGAAACTGACGCCGTTTTGTGTGCTGATCGGCGCCATGACCTGCTACCTGGCCTTGTCGCGGCGACTCGAACTCGTCGTGGCGCGCGCCGCAGGCATCTCCGCGTGGCAATTCATCTCGCCGGCGCTCGCGTCCGCGCTCGTCCTCGGCGTGCTCGCGACCACGGCCTACAATCCGATGTCCGCCAACCTGCGCGAACTGTCCAAGCGGATGGAAGCCGAGTTGTTCGGCAGCGCCCCCGCAGGAGGCCTGCAGGACGCCTCCGGCTTCTGGATCAATCAGGTGACGCACGAGGGGCAAGCCATCATCAACGCCGCGCGCAGCGAGCAGCAGGGCGTCCGCCTGACCGGACTCACCGTGTTCAGATTCGACCCCGACTCCCGATTCCGGGAACGTATCGAGGCGCGCGAGGCGACCCTCGAGGAAGGCCGCTGGCTGTTCAAGGATGTTCGCCGCTTCACGCTCGACAGCCCTCCGGTCGAGCAGGAACGATTCGTCCTGCCGACCAGCCTCACTCCGGCCCAGGTACGGAACAGTTTTTCGACCCCTGAAACTGTGTCGTTTTGGCAACTACCGGCCTATATCAGGTCGTCCGAGAGTTCGGGATTTGCGACCGCCGGCTACCGGCTGCAATACCACAAACTCCTTGCACAGCCGTTTTTGCTGGCTGCGATGGTGATGCTGGCAGCGTCGGTGAGCCTCAGGTTCTTCCGCTTCGGCGGCGTGCAAAAGATGGTTTTAAGTGGCGTGGGATCGGGCTTTCTGCTCTATGTCCTGTCCAAGGTAACCGAGGATTTGAGCAAGGCCGAATTGATGAATCCGATTGCTGCGGCGTGGCTGCCTGTCTGCGTGGGCGGCCTCGCCGGCTTTTTGGTCTTGCTGTACCAGGAGGACGGGTAGTGGCTGCAATCGCCGCCCCCCGAAGACGCTTGCGCGCGTGCAAGCGGCGCGCCTCCCCGCGCCGCCGCCGGATCGGCATGCCCGCGATTCTGACCTTCCTGGCTCCGGCTGCGCTCGGCCTGCTCGCCATCGCCTCGCTGGGTATCGTCACAATCACACCGGCCGCCGCCCAGAGTTTCACCTTCAATCCTCGCCCGACAAAGCCCAAGCCGCCGCCGGCTCAGAACAACGGGCAGATGCTCGTTCAGGCAACCGAGCTCGATTACGACTACAACAACTCACGCGTGTCGGCGGTCGGCAACGTGCAGATGTTCTACAACGGCACGAGCGTCGAGGCGGACAAGGTCATCTACGACCAGAAGACCAAGCGGCTCCATGCCGAGGGCAACATCCGCATGACCGACGCGGATGGCAAGGTCACCTACGCCAACATCCTCGATCTGAGCGACGACTACCGCGACGGCTTCGTCGACTCGCTGAGGGTCGACACCGCGGACGCGACGCGCATGGCGGCGAGCCGGGCCGATCGCACCAAGGGCAACTACACCGTCTTCGAAAACGGCGTCTACACCGCCTGCGCTCCCTGCAGGGAGGATCCGAAAAAGCCGCCGCTGTGGCAGGTCAAGGGCGCCCGCATCATTCACAATCAAACCGAGAAGATGCTGTACTTCGAGGATGCCCGGCTGGAATTCTACGGCGTGCCGCTGGCCTATATGCCCTTCTTCTCCACGCCCGATCCGACGGTGAAGCGCAAGAGCGGCTTTCTGATGCCGTATGTGACCTCTTATGACAAATTCGGCGTCGGGGTCGAGGTCCCCTATTATTTCGCGCTCGCGCCGAACTACGATCTGACCCTATCGCCGCGCATCACCACGCGGCAGGGCGTGCTGATGCAGGGCGAGTTCAGGCAGCGCCTCCTCGACGGCGCCTATCAAATCCGCGCTTATGGAATCGATCAGCTCGATCAAAAGGTGTTCGCCGGACAACCCGGCGATCGCCAGTTCCGCGGCGGTGTCGATACCCAGGGACAGTTCGCACTGAACGACAAATGGGTCTGGGGCTGGGACGGCGTCCTGGTGAGCGACTACTATTTCTTCTCCGACTACCGGTTGAAGCAATACAGCGACCCGCTGCAATCGTTCCTCAGCCTGCCGACCGAAGCGATCTCGCAACTTTATCTGACCGGTGTCGGCAACCGCAGCTATTTCGACGCCCGTGCGATCCACTATCTGAGCTTCTCGGGCAATCAGAGCCAGGTTCCGATTGTTGCGCCGGTCATCGACTATTCGAACGTCATCAACCATTCGGTCATCGGCGGAGAGTTCAGCTACAAGTTCAACTTCACCAATCTCACGCGCGATCAGGCCCAGTTCGATCCGATCTCGACGCTGGCGAACACCTCTTTCCTGTGTCTCCCGACATCAGCCGACCCGATGGCGCGGACGCCGAACAACTGCCTGCTGCGCGGCATTCCCGGCACCTACACACGCCTGACCGCCGAAGCGCAGTGGCGGAAGTCGTTCACCGATTCCTTCGGTCAGATCTGGACGCCCTTCGCTTCGCTTCGCGCCGATGCCATCAACGCCGACATCTCGAATCAGCCGGGCGTGTCCAACTTCATCCAGCCCGGCAACGCCAGTACGGTCCGCCTGATGCCGACGGTGGGTCTCGAGTATCGCTATCCCTTCATCAACGTTCAGCCCTGGGGCACCACGACGATCGAACCGATCGCGCAAGTGATCATCCGCCCGAACGAAAGCTATGCGGGCAAGCTGCCGAACGAGGATGCACAAAGCCTGGTCTTCGACGCCAGCAATCTCTTCAGTGTCGACAAATTCTCCGGCTACGACCGCGTCGAAGGCGGCGGCCGCGCCAATGTCGGCGTGCAGGCGACAACACAGTTCGATCGCGGCGGCTCGATCAACGTCCTGTTCGGCCAATCCTATCATCTGTTCGGGCTGAACTCGTTCGCCGTCACGGATATCACCAATACCGGCGTCGATTCCGGGCTGCAGCGCGCGCAATCCGACTATGTAACGAGCGTCAACTATTCACCCAACAGCATCTTCACGTTCAGCACGCGCGCGCGTTTCGATGACGCGACATTGAGCGTCCAGCGCTTCGAGGCCGAAGGCCGCGCCAGCTTCAACCGTTGGTCCGCGAGCGTGTTGTACGGCGACTATGCAGCGCAACCGGACCTCGGATATCTTACACGCCGTCGGGGCATTCTGGGCTCCGGTTCCGTCAAGATCGCATCGAACTGGGTCGTCCAGGGTGCGGCACGCTGGGATCTGGAAGCCAACGAGATCAATCAGTATACAATAGGTGCGGGCTATGTGGACGATTGCTTCGTCCTCGGCCTCAACTACGTTACGTCATACACCTATACCGCAGGAACCACGCCGCCCCAGCTTAACCATGCTTTCATGCTTCAACTTGGCTTGCGGACACTGGGCCAGACCCATGGGGGAAGCGGAGCAGGCGTCCGGTAATTGCGGGGCGTCGGCACTGTGGAGTGGCAGGCTGCGCCGGCTGATGTGAACCCCAACCGGTTGACAAGAGATCTCTAGCGACCGACATGAAAATTACCCTGATCTTCCGGCCGTTTTGCCGCCTCGCTATATTCGCAGTTCTTCTGTCGGCGTGCCTGAACTCGCCGCTGCACGCGCAGTCCGTGGCAGTCATGGTCAATGGCGAGCCGATCACCACTTTCGATATCGAACAGCGCAGCCGCCTGATTCAAATATCCACGCACAAAACCCCGCCCCGGCAGCAGGTGATCGACGAGTTGATCGATGAAAAGGTGAAGATCAAGGAAGCCAAGAAATACGGCGTCAACCCGACGTCATCGGACATCGATCAGGCCTACGCCAGCATGGGCGCGCGAATGCGCATGTCGCCCGACCAGTTGACGAAATCGCTCGCCTCGCAAGGGGTCCGCCCGGACACGATCAAGGCGCGCCTGAAGGCCGACCTTGTCTGGGGAAGCCTCGTGCGCGGCCGCTTCAAGGACAGCCTTCTCGTCAGCGACCGCGATGTCAACGATGCCCTGAAGGCCAGCGGCGGCGACCAATCGAAAACCGAAGGGTTCGAATATCAGATGCGTCCCGTCGTATTGATCGTTCCGCGCGGCGCAGCCGCTTCCGTGATGGAGGCGCGTCGCAAGGAGGCGGATTCGTTGCGTGAACGCATTCAATCCTGCGCGGATGCGGCTCACATTTTCAAGGCGATGCGGAACGCCACGATACGCGATACCGTGGTCAAGACGTCGGCCGATCTGCCGCCGCCTCTCCGGGATCTGCTCGACAAAACGCCCGTGGGACATCTGACCCCGCCGGAGATCACGCGGCAGGGCGTGGAAATGGTGGCTGTCTGCGAAAAGAAAGTGACCAGCGTGGATACTCCGAAGAAAAAGGAGATCCGCGAAAAGATGTTCGCCGCCAAGTATGAGAAGAAATCCAAGGATTATCTGGACGATATTCGGAGATCCGCGATGATCGAGTATCGTCAGGGTGGCCCGGGGAAAAAAGGGGAATAACAAGGACGTTCGCGTCCTTGCTACCGGCGAGAACACGCCCCAACATTGTGAGCGGCGGCATATGCTGTCGGAGGCCGCGCTGGAGCGACCACGTTGTGAAGCCTCTTGCACTAACCCTTGGCGAGCCGGCCGGCATCGGACCTGATATCGCGATCGCAGCGTGGCTCCGCCGCAAGAGCGATGCCGTTCCGCCGTTCTATCTTCTTGGCGACGAGGCATTCATCACGGCGCGCGCCAGGCTGCTCGGTATCGATATTCCCCTGGCGGACGCTGCTGACGGCGATGTCTCCCGGATCTTCGCAGAAGCGCTTCCGGTCATTGCTACCGGCCATCCGGCAACCGCGCGGCCCGGTCACCCCGACGACAACAGCGCGCCGGCGGCCATCGGGTCCATCCGTCAGGCGGTCAACGACGTCGTTGCCGGACGCGCAGCCGCGATCGTCACCAATCCCATCGCCAAGAGCGTGCTCTACCGTGCGGGCTTCACTCATCCCGGCCACACCGAGTTTCTCGCCGAACTGGCGGCGAGCGGCGGCAAGCCGCGGCAACCGGTGATGTTGCTGTGGTCGTCCGACCTTGCGGTGGTGCCCGTTACGATTCATCTTCCATTGCGCGAGGCGATCGCGACGCTGTCGAGCCCGATGATCGTGGATACCGTCCATATCGTCGTTTCCGATCTGCAATCACGCTTCGGAATCGCCCGGCCCCGCATAGCGGTATCCGGACTGAACCCTCACGCCGGAGAGGACGGTTCGCTCGGAACCGAAGATCAGACGATCGTCGCTCCCGCCGTCGCAACCTTGCGCGCGGAGGGGATCGACATCAGGGGTCCGCTTCCCGCCGACACCATGTTCCATGAAGCGGCGCGACGGACCTACGACTGCGCAATCTGCATGTACCACGATCAGGCGCTGATCCCGGTCAAGACGCTGGCTTTCGATCGCGCGGTCAACGTCACGCTGGGGCTGCCGTTCATCCGGACATCGCCCGACCACGGCACCGCATTCGACATCGCGGGCACCGGACGCGCCGATCCGTCTAGCCTGATCGCGTCGCTGCGCCTGGCCGCACGAATGGCGGACTCCACGCATTCGGCATGAGCACGATCGACGATCTCCCTCCGCTGCGCGACGTCATCAAACGTCATGCGCTGTCGGCGCGCAAATCCCTGGGACAAAACTTCCTGCTCGATCTGAACCTCACGGCACGGATCGCGCGAGCTGCCGGCCAACTCGAAGATGCGACCGTCGTCGAGGTCGGCCCTGGTCCCGGCGGGTTGACCCGTGCGCTGCTTGCCGCGGGCGCCAAACATGTGATCGCCATCGAGCGTGACGAGCGTGCGGTCGGGGCGCTGGAAGAAATCTCGGACCGCTATCCCGGGCGTCTCACGATCGTCAACGCGGATGCGATGCAATTCGACCCGCGTCCGCTGCTCGGAACCACGCGCGCGAAAATCGTCGCCAACCTGCCCTATAACATCGCAACAGCGCTTCTGATCGGCTGGCTGAGCGTCGAGCCATGGCCCCCCTGGTATGACGCGATGGTGCTGATGTTCCAGCGCGAAGTCGCCGAGCGGATCGTCGCCCGCGAAAACGAGGAAGCATATGGCCGTCTCGGCGTGCTGTCGAACTGGCGCGCTGAGACCAAAATCCTGTTCGACATCGCGCCTGCGGCTTTCGTGCCGCAGCCTCAAGTCACCTCTTCCGTCGTTCGCCTCGTGCCTCGCGACAAGCCAGAGGCTTGTGAGCGCCGGTTGCTCGAACAGGTCGCCGCCGCCGCCTTCGGACAACGCCGCAAGATGCTGCGGCAAAGTCTGAAATCGCTGCCCGCCGATCCGGCGTTGTTGACCGCTGCCGCCGGCATCGACCCGACCCGGCGAGCCGAGACCGTTCCGATATCCGGCTTTGCCGCAATGGCACGCGAATTGGCGGCACAGCGTCGAGCGTAATCCTCCAATCAGGATTTGGTCGAAGCCGGCGCCACTACGATGCGATATGTCAGCGGTCGTGACGAATAGCCAAGATATGTTCTGAAAAATGTTACGTTCGTCGTGCTACCAGCGTTTCCGGCAAACGACTTGGCCGCGACCTCGCAAGAGGCGTCGTCCTCGCTGCAGACCATGACCCGTGCCGCAATGGGTGGTGCACTTCTTTCATCGGGAGGATCGCTTAACGGCCGGGCTCCAGGAAGATAGTAAAATAAGCCTTGAACGGCCTGCTCGCTACCGGCAATCAACACAGCTGGCGAACTGGCGAGACGCATGATTTCCTCGGCGAGCTGACGATAATGCGCGTTATGAGCGGTGCGCCGCGGGTTGAGATGCTCACGCGCCACTAGCGGCGAAGCAACAACAGCCAGAAGCGATATCGCAAGCGCCGTCACGCAGCTGCGAGCGGCAGCGATGACCGTCACATTGAGCCGCGGCGAGCCGAACAATACCACGGGTAGCAGCGCCCAATTCGGAAACGTCCATATCGAAGTCAGACGATGAGACCACGCAAGATTGGCCACCGCCGGCAATATCAACGGGACGACGAGCAGAAGCAGAGCCTGACGACGCCCTGGATCGCTTGGCCAGATCGTGTCCCGCATCGTCGCTCGGTCCGGCCTTAGTATCGTAAAGAAGATAAGGGGTACGACGATATAGCCTGCGGTGCCGACGAGATAGTATGCGGAAGTCTTGAACGCTGTACCGAATGGAACTGAAACCAGCACGCTCCTCGCCATGAAATTTTCCGTGGCGTGATTATGTTCGGTGAGCAACCAATGGATGTGTGGCGCTATCACTCCCAATGCCGCGGCGGCCATTATGAATGGCGTGCCGGATCGCCAAAACCGCCTGACGTCCTCTCCGGCAATTGACGCGACGGCGATGCCCGCGATTAGATAGACCCCCCAATATTTTCCCAGGAACGTCAGGCCGGCGAATGCTCCCGCGAGAACCGCATCCGTCCACCTCACGTCGCGCCGCGCGCGGAGATAGAACAACACAGCCGCTGACCAGAACGGCATCATCACCGTGTTGGCATTGAATCGTGCCGCCAGGAACGTATAGAACGGGACGAGGATCAGCGCCGTGAGACCGACAAGCGCGCGCTCCTTGTTTAAATGATCCCGCATGACCGTCCAGGTAACGGCCAGCGTCACGACGATATTAACGGTCGCCAGAAGATACGCCACCCAATCAGCGCGTGGAAATATGGAAAACCACGCGCGGAAAATCCACGCCGTCATCGGCGGATGCTTGTAGCCGAACGCAAAGGTCTGCGCCCAGACCGACTCCTCGCTGAGATCGTAGTGAATGTCGACGGTCGCGTTCGCGACCGAGAAATACAGCATCCACAGCACGGCATAGACCGCCAGCGTGATGCGGAACAGCCGACCGCTGCTATTCCGCCGCACGAAATCGGCGACAGCCTGCACCAGGCGTCCATCCCAGATCGCGATAAGCCGGACACTCGTGACTGTCATCGCCAACCCTGACTCATTCGAGCACGGCGCGATGAGCCCCGGCAGTTGCAAGAAACGGCGTGATATAATGGTACGCGCTCTTTCGAGAGGAGGCCTACTATGCCGGCGATGAAACGCCAATCACTCGTCAGGTTCGATGCGCCGCTGTGCGAAACGATGATCGATACCCCGACGCCGCAGGGCCGCGAGGTTCTGGTACGGGTCGAGCGCTGTGGCCTCTGCCATTCCGACCTGCATCTCCAGGACGGCTACATGGACCTCGGCAACGGCAAACGGCTGGATACGACCCGCGGCATGACGCTGCCCTTCACCCTCGGCCACGAGATTGCGGGGGTTGTCGACGAAGTCGGACCGGAAGCTCCGAGAGACATCGTGGGACGGAAGAAAGCGGTGTTCCCCTGGATCGGCTGCGGCGAGTGCCGGGATTGCCTGGCCGGAGACGAAAATCTCTGCGCCAGGAACCGTTTTCTCGGCGTTTCGATCGACGGCGGCTTCGCCACCCATGTGCTGGTGCCGGACGCAAAATATCTGCTCGACTACGATCCGTTGCCGGTCAACTTGGCGGCGACGCTGATGTGCTCCGGCATCACCGCCTATGGCGCGCTGAAGCGCCTGGTCGACCGGCCGCGCCGGCGCAACCTGCTGCTGATCGGATTGGGCGGCGTCGGCATGATGGGGCTTGCCTTCGCGCAGGCCATGTTCAAGCAGAAGATATCCGTTGCAGATGTGAGTCCGGCAGCGCGAGCGACTGCGCTCGCGAACGGCGCAGCGGTCGCCTACGACCCGTCGGAAGCCGACATCGCCAGGCGCATCGTCAAGGAGCACGACGGAGGCTTCGACGCTGTCGTCGATTTCGCCGGCAACGAGAAATCGATGAGCTTCGCGGTCTCAACCGTCGCCCGCGGTGGAAAGATCGTTGTCTCTGGGCTGATGGGAGGCAATTTCAACCTGCCGATCGTGCAGTGGATCTACAAGCGCATGACCATCGAAGGCTTTATGGTCGGCACGCTCGCGGAGGCACAGGAGCTGATGGCGCTGGCGCGATCCGGCAAGATCAAGCCCACCCCGATGCGGGAAGAGCCGATGGAAGACGCTCAGAAATGGATGGAGCAGTTGCGGGCCGGCAAGGTGGTCGGCCGCGTCCTGTTCAAGAACTGACGAGGATTCCTCCGACGCATGCTGACCGGCGAGCACACCGGAAGACATGATACGCCACTCGCAAAACGAGTATTTCTCGCGCATAGCGGCCTCAATTAAGCCTCAGCCCTTCCGGATTTGTGGCGCAATGCGACCCCAGTCTTTCCCGACAATTTGGCGAAGACGTCACCGCGTTCATCTCGTCATTACTTGGGGATGCTTATGTCAAATCGTTCGGGGAAACTGCTCTCAGCCTTTTTTATCGCTTCGTTCGCGGGCAGCGTGCTCGCGGCCACCGTACACGGTCCGGCGCACGCGGACGATACCTGTCTTCCGGGTCCGAAAGCGACAACGCCGCGCGGAAGCCACTGGTACTATCGCATCGAGCACGGAACGAAACGCCACTGCTGGTACCTCGGCGCAGAGCGCGGCAAGATCGCACAGAAACCCGCCGCAAAACCTCGACCGTCTGCTCCCGCACCGGACAAGCTGGCCGAGACGCCTGCGGCACCGCCCCTGCAGGCCTCCGTCGCCAACGCCCGCGCGGAACTCGACGACGCGGCGCGCGATCAAGCCAACGCCAGCTCTCCGCCGGCCGACACGACTTACACAAACGCGCACGACCAGGCGAGCACCGACCCCTCGCCAGCCGATACCGCTCCGTCGGCCGAGGCACAGACCGCCGATACTTCGCCGTCATCCGTGACCGCGCGTTGGCCGGATCCGGCGGACACTGCGGCCGCGCCAATCCAGATGGCGGAGCAACATCCGGCACCGGTGGAAACGATGACCCCCAACTCGCAGGTGCAGGACAACCAGCCGCCGCCTGAGGCCGCAACTGCGCCAGCTCCGCAGTTGCTTGCCGAACGCAGCGAGCCCGGCCCCGCCGTCAGCATCGTCCGCGCGCCGGCATCCGAAGCGACATCGTATTCGATGCTATTCCTACTGGGCGGCCTGGCCGGCGCCTTGGGTTTCGCGGGACTTCTCGGATTTGCGGTCGTCAAGTTGGGAAGCCTGAGCAGCATCATGCGCTCTCTTCCCCAACCTGAGTCGATCCGGGATGCGCTGGATAACGGGCACCTTCCGCCATGGCAACGGCAAAATCCTGATGTCGCGCCAACACCGGCCCGCGATCCGCTCCGCCTGCGCCGGGAGATCGAGGCGCAATCGCGCGATATTATGGAAATCCTGTCGCGAGCGTCTCGCGGAACGGCGACATAGCGAGCGTTTTCGAGCGAGGCATGTTCTCGGGGCTTGACCCTGAGAATGGATGCCGGTTCGCGTAGAAAACGTATCATCAAAATTACAGAACCTCGCTTCTGATCCATCAGAAGCGAAAAGACTTTACGTCCCGAGTTGTTTTTGCAATTCGCGCACGAACGCCGTCAATCCGGTTCGGCGTTCGCGCTTGAGCCGCTCGGCCTTCAGGATCGAGTGCACCTCGGCAAAGGCTTCATCGACATTCTGGTTGATGACAATGTAGTCGTATTCCGCCCAATGGCTCAGTTCATGCGCGGCGCGGTCCATTCGTCCGCGAATGACATCGTCGGAATCCTGGGCGCGGGTGTGCAGACGTCTCTCCAGATCGGCAGCGGACGGCGGCAGAATGAAGACGCTGACGACATCGGCCCGCGCTTTCTCGCGCAATTGCTGGGTGCCCTGCCAGTCGATGTCGAACAACACGTCGCGACCCGATGACAGCGCCGCCTCCACCGGGACGCGCGGCGTACCGTAGCGATTGTCGAATACTCTGGCCCACTCCAGCAGTTCACCGCGCTGGACCATCTGCTCGAAAACCTTGTTGTCGACGAACCTGTAGTCGCGGCCGTCGACTTCGCTTGGCCGCATCGGTCGCGTGGTGGCGGAGACCGAAAGAGTCAGGCCCCGGACCCGCTCGATCAACAATCGCGACAGCGTGGTCTTGCCCGCACCCGAAGGCGACGACAGCACGAACATCAGGCCGCGCCGTTCAACTCCATCGAAGCTCTGACCGTGAGCAGCCATCGATCACTCCAAATTCTGGACCTGTTCGCGAAACTGCTCGACGACGTTTTTCATCGCAAGGCCGATGTTGGTCAATTCGAGATCGTTCGACTTCGAGCAGCAGGTGTTCACTTCCCTGTTGAATTCCTGCGCGAGAAAATCGAGCCGTCGTCCGATCGGGCCGCCTCCCCCGATCAATTCCCGCGTCTGCGCAATATGCGAGGCAATTCGGTCGAGTTCCTCGCGGATATCAGCCCTCGCAGCGATCAGGACCGCTTCCTGATTGAGCCGATCCTGATCGAAGCGATCCGACGTCTCGAGAAGCGCCGCAATCTGCTCGGCGAGCCGCGCCTTCACCGCTTCCGGCCGGCGGCCGGGCGCGGCCTCCGCCTTTCTCGCAAGACGTTCGATCTCATCCATCCGCTGCGAAAGGATCTGGCCCAGCGCAACGCCCTCACGCTCGCGCATGTCGATCAGACTACGCAACGCCTGCTCGAAAGCCTCGGCGACGGCGGCTTTCGCTGCCTGTTCCTCCGCATCGTCAGCTTCCGGTTCAACGACTTCGAGAACACCCTTGATCGACAGCAAGCCGTCGACACTGGGTGCGACGGCATCGATCCTGCCGGACAAATCGCCTGCGACCTTCAGGATGGATGCCAGCACGTCCTCGTTGATGCGAACGACGGAAGCGGCATTGCTGCGCTTCACGGTCAGATTGGCGTAGACGGTGCCGCGCGACAACGCCTGCGCCGACCGCCTGCGTACGGTTGGTTCGATGTCGTCCCAGCCTGGCGGCAGCCGTGTCCGAAAGTCGAAACCCTTGGCGTTCACCGATTTCAGCTCCCATTCGAACGCATAAGGCCCGCTGGCGCCGTGCCTTCGCGCAAAGCCGGTCATGCTCGACAACGCCATCGCGTAGTTCTCCGAACAGTTTGGATCTGAAATTCGCGGGAACGGACGTTCCCACGTTAGAGCGTTTTCGAGCGAAGTGGAATTCGGTTCGCGTGAAGAAAACGCGTTAAATCAAGAATCTAAAGCATGGTCCCGAAAAGTGGAAACCGGTTTTCGGATGTGATCATGCTCAATCAAGGAGGCTGCGGCTGGAGTCCGATTCAACCAGATCAGACCGGACTTAGATGGCTTTGCGGGTGAATGAAATCTGCCTCCCGAGTCAGACCCGACCTCCGCGCAGAGTACGACGCCTATCGTTGAATGGTATTCCGCGAAGGATCTGCCGCGCCCTGCCGGGCCGGCCGGGTCCGCTTGCGCGGCGCGGGCTTTGCGGCGGGCGTTTCTTCCGTCGGCTCAGCATCCGCCGCTGGCGGCGCCGCTGCCGCCGGCGGCGATTGAGACGCAGGCTGCTGGGGCGATTGCGGCGGATCGTCCGCCGGCTCGACCGTATCGTTCTGAATCTGCTTTTCCATGGTCCGAAGCCGGGCGACGTTCTTCTGGTGCTGCTCGTAGGTCTCGGTGAAGCTGTGTCCGCCGGTCCCATCCGCGACGAAGAACAAATCGCGAGTCCGCGCCGGATTTGCCGCAGCCTCAAGCGAGGCGCGGCCGGGGTTTGCGATCGGTCCGGGCGGCAGCCCGTCGATCACGTAGGTATTGTAAGGGGACGGCTGCGCGATCTCGCTGCGTCTGATCGGCCGACCCAGCGTCCCCTTGCCTCCCACCAGGCCATAGATGATCGTCGGATCGGACTGCAGCTTCATTTTCTGTTTCAGGCGATTTGCGAACACCGCCGCGACCCGGCTGCGCTCATCCGCCCTGCCCGTTTCCTTTTCGATGATCGATGCGAGCGTGACGAGCTGCTCCGGTGTCTTGACCGGGGCATCGGGAGCGCGGCGCTCCCAGATTTCCGCGAGCACGCGCTTTTGCGCCTGTTGCATGCGCTGGACCACCTGCTCGCGACTCGTTCCTCGCGGGAATTTATATGTCTCGGGCAGCAGCGTGCCCTCGCGCGGAATCTCGCGAATGGTCCCCGAGAAGATATCGTTTTCAGAAAGCCGCGCGACGATCTGTTCGGAGGTCAAGCCCTCCGGAATCGTCACGAGATGCTGCACCACCTTGCCTTCGACAATGGTGCCGATGACATCGCGCAGGCTGGCGTTCTTCTGGAACGCATATTCACCCGGCTTGAGACCGGCGCTCGCTTTCAGCGCGAACACGCTTCCGTAAAACGCCAGGCGATTGTCGTCGATCACGCCTTCACGCTGGAGAATCTCCGCGATGTCTTTCATGCCAGCCCGCGCCGGAATGTTGACGATCCTGTCTTCCTGCAGCGGTCCCGGCGCCTCGATCTTCTGCTTGCCGTAGATGTAGATTCCGCCAACGCCCAGCATCCCGATCAGCACGAGTGTGATAATCGCGTTGCCGGCTATCACCATCGGGCTGCGGGCGCGCGCGGAGCGCTTCGGCGGCGGCGGCACCTGTTCGGGTTCGAGTGCGGCACGCGGGCTGCGCGGAGAAATGGGCGGCCTCTCAGTCATCGATGTAACCTGATCCTGTCGGTTCAATCGCGGCCAGCGAATTCGTTGCCCCGGCCAACAGCATACGCCCGCAACATTTCCAAGAAAACCTGCCGCAACGGGATGCAAATGTCAGAAACGGACCACTAGGATTTAGCATCGAATGCGGCGAAACGGTGGATTCGTTCCCGTTACGCGTTAATCAACTACGCGCCGCACGATCACGGACGCGTTTGTGCCGCCGAATCCGAACGAGTTCGACAGAGCGGTATTGATTTCCCGTTGTCGCGCCTTGTGCGGGACGAGATCGATCGCGCTTTCCACCGAGGGATTATCGAGATTGATCGTCGGCGGTGCGATGTTATCGCGAATCGCAAGGATGCTGAAAATCGCTTCAACCGCACCGGCCGCACCGAGGAGATGACCGATCGACGATTTGGTCGACGACATCGAAATCCTTGACGCGGCATTGCCGAGCAGACGCTCCACTGCGCCCAGTTCGATTTCATCGCCGACCTGCGTCGACGTGCCATGGGCATTGATATAGTCGATATCCGACGCGGAGATCCCTGCGCGCTTCATCGCCGCGCTCATGCTGCGATATGCGCCGTCACCGTCCGGCGATGGCGAGGTGATGTGATAGGCGTCTCCCGACAGTCCGTAGCCGCTCACCTCGGCATGGATTCTGGCGCCGCGCCGCCGTGCATGTTCGTACTCCTCGAGCACAACGATACCGGCGCCCTCTCCCATCACGAATCCGTCGCGATCCTTGTCGTAGGGGCGCGAGGCTTTCCGGGGCGTGTCGTTGAAACCAGTGGACAGCGCGCGCGCCGCGCAGAAGCCCGCCATGCCGATGCGGCAGACCGGCGATTCCGCGCCGCCCGCCACCATGACATCGGCGTCGCCGAGCGCGATCAGGCGGCTGGCATCGCCGATCGCATGTGCGCCGGTCGAACAGGCCGTCACCACCGCGTGGTTCGGTCCCTTCAAACCATGTTCGATCGATACGTAACCCGAAGCAAGGTTGATCAGGCGTCCCGGGATGAAGAACGGCGACACCTTGCGCGCTCCCCGCTCCTTCATCAGGACCGCGGTGTCGGCGATTCCCGAGAGGCCGCCGATGCCCGAACCGATCAGGCTGCCGGTTGCGCAACGATCCTCCTCGGTCGCCGGATGCCAGTTCGCGTCGTCGAGCGCCTGCTTCGCGGCACTCATCGCGAAGATGATGAAGTCGTCGACCCTGCGCTGGTCCTTCGGCTCCATCCACTGGTCGGGATTGAAGGTTCCATCGGTCCCGTCGCCGCGCGGAACGACGCAGGCGATTCGGCACGGCAGGTCGGTCGTATCGAAGGTCTCGATCTGCTTCGCGCCGCTCTCACCGCCGAGGATTCGTTTCCAGGTCGGCTCGACGCCGCAGCCCAGCGGCGACACCATGCCCATACCCGTGACGACGACGCGCCTCATTGAAAAACTCCAGCCTCCTTGCCAGCCATAAGGAAAAGCCGGTGGACCGTTCGGCCACGGTCCGTCCGGCTTCATCAAGACCGCGCGAGAGCGTCAGCTTTTCGCGTTCTTCTCGAGGAACTTGGTGGCATCGCCAACGGTCAGAATCGTCTCTGCCGCGTCGTCGGGAATTTCGCAGCCAAACTCTTCCTCGAAGGCCATCACGAGTTCGACAGTATCGAGACTGTCGGCGCCGAGATCGTCGATGAAGCTGGCATTATCGACAACTTTCTCGGGCTCTACGCCAAGGTGCTCGACCACGATCTTCTTAACCCGCTCGCCAATCTCGCTCATTATTAAACCTCGCGTTGTTCAATTGGACCCGACTGCAAAACGAGTCATTGTGGAGCGTTAACTCGTCACGTTTCTGTCGCTATCGCAGTCGTGTAGAATTCGGTCTGTTCCGCCTTGAGCGGGTGCGGACCGGCAAACGACGGCGGCCTCCGCACCGCCAATATACAGGGTTTCAAATTCCTGCAATGGCGTTCTTCGCCCACCCGTTATTCGTCCGGTTATCACACATCGAAAGCTTTGACTACAAGCCCCGGCGGATGGGCCAAAAACCCCTCAAATCATTGCCATTCCGCCGTTGACATGAATGGTCTGTCCGGTCACGTACGCCGCTTCGTTCGAGCTCAGATAGACCGCCGCCGCGGCGATATCCTCCGGCGTCCCCAGCCTCGCCGCCGGGACTTTCGTCAATATCGCCTCGCGCTGCTTGTCGTTCAGCGCGTCGGTCATCGGCGTTGCGATAAATCCGGGTGCAATACAGTTTGCCGTCACCCCCCGCTTCGCATATTCCGCACCCAGCGTCTTGATCATGCCGATCAGCCCCGCCTTCGATGCGGTGTAATTCCCCTGGCCCGGATTGCCGGTTACGCCGACCACCGAGGTGATCGCGATGATGCGGCCGAAGCGCTTGCGCATCATCAGTTTGGTCGCGGCGCGGGCCAGACGGAACGTCGCGGTCAGATTGATCCGAATGACATCATCCCAGTCCTCGTCGCGCAACTGCACGAACAGGTTGTCCCGCGTGACGCCGGCGTTGGCGACGAGGATGTCGACCTGCCCCATGGCCTTCTCGGCATCGGGCACCAGCGCCTCGACCTCGGCCGTCTCGGACAGGTTGCAGGGCAGCACATGGACCCGCTCGCCAAGCGAGCCTGCCAGCGCTTCCAGCACCTCGCGCCGGGTGCCGGAAATTGCGACCGTTGCGCCCTGCGCATGCAGCGCCTTCGCGATGGCGCCTCCGATGCCACCGGTCGCGCCGGTCACGAGCGCGGTCCTGCCGCTCAAATCGAACATCGCGTCCTCCCTGTCTCGCTTATGCCGACCGCGCGGCGTCGAGCGCTTCCCTGGCCGGCGCGATATCGTTCGGTCCGCCGACGGCTACGCCGACAGCCCCATCCGCGATGCGCTTGACCAGCCCGCTCAGAACCTTGCCGGCTCCGATCTCGAAAAAGCGCGTTACTCCGTGTCCTGCCATATAGGCAACCGACTCGCGCCAGCGTACGGTCCCTGTGACCTGCTCGACAAGGCGACGGCGAATCTCATCCGGACTCGTAATAGGCGCAGCCAGCACGTTGGATACGACCGGCGCGGCCGGCGCGTTGATGGTTACGTCCGCCAACGCCTCCGCCATGACATCGGCTGCGGGCTGCATCAGCTTGCAGTGAAACGGCGCGGACACCGGCAGCAGCATCGCGCGCCTGGCGCCCCGGCTCTTGGCGATCTCGACCGCACGGTCGACCGCCGCCTTGTCGCCCGACACGACGACCTGGCCGCCCCCGTTATCGTTCGCGGCCTGGCAGACCTGACCCTGCGCGGCTTCGTCGGCGACCGCCACGGCGGCCTCGTAGTCGAGACCCAGCAGCGCGGCCATCGCGCCGACACCGACCGGAACCGCCTTCTGCATGGCAAGACCACGCGTCCGCAACAGTCGCGCCGTGTCGGCTATGCTCAGGCTTCCCGCAGCCGCCAGAGCCGAGTATTCCCCGAGCGAATGTCCGGCCACGAAGGCGGCATCGCGAGCCACCGAAAATCCCGCCTCGGCCTCGAGCACGCGGAGCGCAGCGATGGAGACCGCCATCAATGCCGGCTGGGCGTTCTCCGTCAGTTGCAGGGTTTCGGCGGGTCCGTCCCAAATGACAGTGGTCAGTTTCTCGCCGAGAGCGGCATCCACTTCGTCGAAAACGGCTTTTGCGACCGGAAAAGCCTCGGCGAGGGCCTTGCCCATGCCCACGGCCTGAGACCCCTGGCCGGGAAAGGTAAATGCCGCCGTCATTCGATTGCCCCCTTGAATCCGGGGCGAGAGACACCGCAAGCCGGATGATGTCAAGACAGGCGCGCGAATGCCGATTCGGACGAAACCGGTAAGCGAGGAACCGGACCGCTTCCCTTGCCTTTGGGCCGAAATCCGTATAAGTCCGCGCCATCCGTGGATCCCGGCCGGGAGCTGAACGGACGGTCCCAGCAATTTCACCTGCCCAATTTCACGTTGTCAGGCGATATTGATGCGGCAGGGCCTGTCGGCCCGTCGTCCCGTGCTTCCGCCTTCTGAGCTTATCCCGAGTCCTTTCCGAAGGTCTCGAAGGGCTTGCCGCCGGGGTTCGCGCCAACGTTTAGGAAAGGACATCCATGCCTCTCTATGAGCATGTTTTTCTCGCGCGTCAGGATGCGAGTTCCCAGCAGGTCGAGGAACTGACCAACCAGATCACCGGCGTGATCACCGGATTGGGCGGCAAGGTCACCAAGACCGAGAACTGGGGAGTTCGCTCGCTCACCTATCGCATGAAGAAGAATCGCAAAGCGCATTTCGTGCTGCTCAACATCGACGGCCCCGCCGCAGTGGTCAACGAGATCGAGCGCCAGGAACGCATCCACGAGGATGTCATCCGTTATCTGACCGTGCGCGTCGAGGAACACGAGGAAGGCCCCTCGGCGATGATGCGCAAGGCCGATCGCGACCGTGAGCGCGACGATCGCGGTGGATTCCGGGGTGACCGCGAAGGCGGCGGTTTCCGCGGCGACCGCGGTCCGCGCCGTCCGCGCGACGATGCCAGCGCAGTGGTTGAGGAGTAAGAATCATGGCTGATGCAGGTGCACGCCGTCCGTTTTTCCGCCGCCGCAAGACCTGCCCGTTCACGGGTTCGAATGCGCCGAAAATCGACTACAAGGATTCCAAGCTGCTGATGCGTTACGTCTCCGAGCGCGGCAAGATCGTGCCGAGCCGCATCACGGCGGTATCCGCCAAGAAGCAGCGCGAGCTCGCGCGTGCGGTCAAGCGCGCGCGCTTCCTCGGGCTGCTTCCTTACGTCATTCGCTAATCCGGCGAGCGGCGGCTTTTACGCCGCCGCCCGTCATCTTTCATAAGGTTTCCGGGTCATTTCCGGTCGCCGATGGTTGGGGTTCAAAAATGAACCTCTAACCGCTCGAAGGGAGCGGGACAGCTGATGATTATAAACCTCCTCATCGCAGCCGCAGCCGGCTGCGCTTCGGCGCTGATGTTCGCCTCGATCATTTCGGGAGCGCTCATCTCGCTGCTGCTGTTCTATCTTGCCCCGCTGCCGCTGATGGTCGCGGCGATGGGATGGGGACCGACCAGCGCGGCGATCGGCGGCGCTCTGGCCGGCGTCAGCCTGGGCGCCATGTTCGGCCCGCCCTATTCGGCTGCCTTCGTGCTGACAGTCGCGCTGCCGTCGTGGTGGCTGGGGCACCTGGTCCTGCTCGGCCGCCCGGTCGCGGCGGATGCGCCGCCGGACGGGACGGCCGCAGCGCCGGCGGGAGCGCCACCAATCGACTGGTATCCGCTCGGACGCATTCTGGTCTGGCTCGCGTGCTTCGCCGCCCTGACCACGACCGCCGCCCTGCTCACGCTCGGCACCGACGCATCGACGATTACAGAGACGCTGCGTCACGGGTTGCTGCGCATCGCCAACGTTCAAGACACCGGATCAGGCGATCGGGCTTCCGAAGTCGTCGACGCGTTTGTGGCGATCGCGCCTGCCGCCGCAGCCACGATTGCGATGACGACGCTGACGCTCAATGTGTGGCTCGCGGCCAAGGTCACCGCCACCTCCGGCCGGCTGCGACGCCCCTGGCCTGACATGAAGACAATAACGCTTCCGCCGATGGTGCTGGTTGCGATGACGGTGGCGCTGGCGCTGTGCTTCGTCGGCGGACTGCCGGCGATCCTGGCCCAGATCGTCACCGCGTGCCTGATGATGGCGTATGCGCTTATGGGTTTCGCCGTGCTGCACACGATCACCCTCGCGCAACGCGCTCGCGGACTGTGGCTGACCTGTGTTTACGCGGTCGTGCTGGCGTTTATCTGGCCGGTGATCGCCATCGTGGGTATCGGCATCGCCGATGCGATTTTCGGTTTTCGCCAACGCTACATGCAGCGGCACATGCCTCCGCCGCTCGTACCTCGATCGTGAATTCAACACAAACGCGCTTACTCCGAACAAGGGGATCGAACATGGAAATCATTTTGCTGGAACGCGTGGCCAAGCTCGGCCAGATGGGCGATGTCGTGAAGGTGAAGGATGGTTTCGCCCGCAACTTCCTTCTCAAACGCGGCAAGGCCCTGCGTGCGACCGCCGACAACCGCGCCAAATACGACGGCATGAAAGCCGAGCTGGAAGCCAACAATATCAAGGCCAAGGGCGAAGCCGCGAAAGTCGCCGAGAAGATCGACGGCCGCGACATCGTCATCATCCGCCAGGCCTCGGAGACCGGTCAGCTGTTTGGTTCGGTCACGGTACGCGACATCGTGGCCGCGCTGGCCGCGGATGGCATCACCGTCAACCGACCCCAGGTCTGGCTTGATGCGCCGATCAAGGCGATCGGGCAGCAGAAGCTGACGGTCGCGGTCCATCCCGAAGTTGAAGCTTATATCACGGTGACCGTCGCCCGCAGCGCCGACGAGGCCGAGCGCATCAAGCGTGGCGAGGACATCAGCACCCGGCAGGAGGATCGCGACGCCGCCGCGGAAGCGATCGCCGCTGCCGGCGAATTCTTCGATCCGGAAGCGCAGCATGACGACGTCGCCGAAACCGAAGAAGAGCCGAGCGCCGAGGAAAAATAAATCAGGCGCGGGTTTGGTGTAGGCGGAATCAGCAACCGTCATGCCGGACAGCACCGGTTCACAAAGCAAAACGGCCGGCACGCACAGTGCCGGCCGTTTGATTGTTAGCGGTTATCGCCTTTTCTAGCGAAGCACGTCCTTGGGCTTGACCCGAGCAGAAATACTGTTCGCCTGACGATAACCGTCAAACCAAAATCATGGAGCCTCACTTCTGAGTCTATCAGAAACGAGGCTCCAACCTTCAGACCTTGAGCGGCTCCTTCGAGATACCGTCGCCGGGCTTGGGCTTGCGCTTGCGGGCGCCGCCCGGAAGGTTCTCGGGCCTGGGCGTGACCGGCTCCTCGACAAACTCGAAACCGATCTTCTCGAGATCCACGCCCGCGACTGCTTCGTCCTTGACCACAACGACGCGGACATGGCCGCCGCCCTTGAGCTTGCCGAACAGCACTTCGTCCGCCAGCGGCTTCTTGATGTGCTCCTGGATCACCCGCGCCATTGGCCGGGCGCCCATCTGCTCGTCATACCCATGCTCGATCAGCCAGGCCTTGGCGGAGTCGGAGAGCTCGATCGTCACGAAGCGATCAGCCAGTTGGGCTTCGAGCTGAAGCACGAACTTCTCAACCACCATGCCGATCACCTCGGTGCTGAGATGGCCGAACGAGACGGTGGCATCGAGCCGGTTGCGGAACTCAGGCGAGAACTGCCGGTTGATGGCTTCGCGATCGTCCCCTTCCCGCTTATTGCGCGTGAAGCCGAACGCGGCCTTGGCCATGTCAGAGGCGCCTGCGTTGGTGGTCATGATCAGGATCACGTTACGGAAGTTGACCTGCTTGCCGTGGTGATCGGTGAGCCGGCCGTGGTCCATGATCTGCAACAGCACATTGTAGACATCCGGGTGTGCCTTCTCGATTTCGTCGAGCAGCACCACGGAATGCGGATGCTGATCGACGCCATCGGTCAGCAGGCCGCCCTGATCGAAACCGACATAGCCGGGAGGCGCGCCGATCAACCGCGAAACGGTGTGCCGCTCCATGTATTCGGACATGTCGAAGCGTAGCAGCTCGACGCCAAGCGCCTCCGCAAGCTGTTTTGCGACCTCGGTCTTGCCGACGCCGGTCGGGCCGGAGAACAGGTAGGAGCCGATCGGCTTCTCCGGTTCGCGCAGTCCGGCGCGCGCCAGCTTGATCGACGCCGTCAAGGCTTCGATCGCGCGATCCTGACCGAACACGACGCGTTTGAGCGTCTGCTCGAGATGCTTGAGAACCTCGGCATCGTCCTTCGACAGGCTCTTGGGCGGAATCCGGGCCATGGCCGCGATCGTGGTCTCGATTTCCTTGATCCCGATCGTCTTCTTGCGCTTGTTCTCGGAAACCAGCATCTGCGCCGCGCCGGACTCGTCGATCACGTCGATCGCCTTGTCGGGCAGCTTGCGGTCGTGAATGTAGCGCGACGACAGCTGCACCGCCGCCTCGATGGCATCGTTGGTGTACTTCAGCTTGTGATAATCCTCGAAGTACGGCTTCAGTCCCTTCAGGATGGCGATCGCATCCTCGACCGACGGTTCGTTGACGTCGATCTTCTGGAACCGGCGCACCAGCGCGCGGTCCTTCTCGAAGTGCTGCCGGTATTCCTTGTAGGTGGTCGAACCCATGCAGCGGATCGTTCCCGACGCCAGCGCCGGCTTGAGCAGGTTGGACGCGTCCATCGCGCCGCCGGAGGTCGCACCGGCGCCGATCACGGTGTGGATCTCATCGATGAACAGAACCGCACTCGGATGCGCTTCGAGTTCTTTGAGTACCTGCTTCAACCGTTCTTCGAAGTCGCCGCGATAGCGGGTGCCGGCCAGCAGCGTTCCCATGTCGAGCGAGAAGACGGTCGAGGCCGCCAGCACCTCGGGAACCTCGCTATCAACGATGCGCTTCGCCAGGCCTTCCGCGATCGCGGTCTTGCCGACGCCGGCGTCGCCGACAAAGAGCGGGTTGTTCTTCTGGCGGCGGCACAGCACCTGGATCGCTCTGTTGATCTCGGCGTTCCGCCCGATCACCGGATCGATCTTGCCGTCGCGCGCTTTCTTGTTGAGGTTGACGCAGTAGGTTTCGAGCGCATCGCCCTTCTTCTTGGCGTCGTCGCCGCTCTTGGTTTCGGTCTCTTCATCGACGCCGCGCACCGGACGCGCCTCGGACACGCCGGGACGTTTGGCAATGCCATGGCTGATGTAGTTCACCGCGTCATAGCGCGTCATATCCTGCTCCTGCAGGAAATAAGCGGCGTGGCTTTCGCGCTCCGCGAAGATCGCGATCAGCACGTTGGCGCCTGTCACCTCCTCGCGGCCGGACGACTGCACATGGATCACCGCACGCTGGATGACGCGCTGGAAGCCGGCTGTCGGCTTGGCATCGTCGGAGGCGTCCGCCACCAGATTCTCGAATTCGGTTTCGAGATAGTTCACCAGGCTGCCGCGCAGCTTGTCGAGATCGACGCTGCAAGCCCGCATCACCGCTGCGGCATCTGAATCGTCCACCAGCGACAATAAAAGGTGCTCGAGCGTGGCATACTGGTGATGCCGCTCATTTGCGATTGCGAGCGCCCGATGCAGGGATTGTTCCAGGCTTTGAGAAAAAGTTGGCATTCCGCGTCCTCTAGGGTCTCTTGGCCATCATGATCGCCATCGCCCTGTCAGGCAACAACAACCTTCGACAATGATATAGTAATACACTACCCGAGGGGAAGTGCCGGTCCAGCGCAGAAATCGTATCGAGGTTGTTCCGAGTTTCGCAAGTCGCCCGAATGAACGACGCGCGGATCGCGAACCCCACGCGGGCTCGCCTCCACCAAAATTCCGCCGAGTGCGCGAGGATTCGTTTCGATTTCGCGGAACGGGAGCGGCTATTTTTTTTCCATCACGCATTGCAGCGGATGCTGGTGCTTGCGCGCAAAATCCATCACCTGCGTCACTTTGGTCTCGGCAATCTCATAAGTGAACACGCCGCATTCGCCTATGCCGTGATGGTGGACGTGCAGCATGATCTGGGTGGCGGCCTCGACATCCTTCTGAAAGAACTTCTCAAGGACATGAACGACGAATTCCATTGGGGTGTAATCGTCGTTCAATATCAGCACGCGGTAGAGATTGGGACGTTTGGTCTTCGGTTTGACCTTGGTGATGACCGCACCGGCCGGATCATCCCGACCATCGGCACGACCTTCGTCGTCACTCATCCGCGTTGCAGAAGAAAAACGGACATCCGCCACACGCAGCATGGACGTTCCAGATGTCTGAATGGCTGGCAGCTTCAACATGGCTCAAGCGTTCGATATCTCCGCGGGATCAACAACGGCCAGCGGACAAAGCCTCCCGGCGGCCGTCAATCCAGGCAAGTTTCACGGCCGCTGGCGTCCGGATCGCCATCGGCTGGGTGTTCGAATGCATTAAGTATGGGTCGGTATTCGGCTCACCGCAAGATCACAATCGAGGCCGAAATAGCCCTCCGGCGCGAAGCCAGGATTAACGAGTTCCTGCCGACCTCGGAAAATCATCGATATGACGCTTTAACCTCCATTCACGACGATGGCGATCTTCCGGCCCGTCCTCGCAATTTGTGCGGCTATTTACCTGCTTTCTCAGGACAACTTTACCACCCATTTAGCCCTGCGGCTCGAAATGCGGCTGAAACCAACGGATCGGTGACAGCCATGTCTGGGACCTCAATTCGCAAACAGATTCGCAGTTCGGCTACCTGCTTTGGTCGAGACCTGCGAGGTAATATAGCACCAATTTTTGCAATCGCCCTCCTGCCGATACTCGGCTTCGTCGGGGCCGCCGTCGACTACACCCGGGCCAATGCGGCGCGCTCCTCAATGCAGGCCGCGATGGATTCGGCGGTACTGATGGTCTCAAAGGACGCCGCGGCCAGCCCGACCATGACGTCTCAGCAGATCACGGACGCCCTGCAGAAATATTTTTCAGCGCTTTATCATGACGGCAATGCATTTGGTGTCACGGTGAGTGCCGTCTACACACCGAGCACCTCAACGGCGGCGGCAACGATTCTCGCTTCCGGGCATGGCGCTATCAAAACCGACTTCATGAAGGTCGCGGGTTTTCCGCAGCTCACTTTCGGAACCAGTTCCACATCGACCTGGGGCAATTCGCGGATGCGCGTCGCGATGGTGTTGGACAACACCGGATCGATGTCGTCCAATGGCAAGATGTCCGCGCTTCAGACCGCTGCGAAGGACATGATCGATTCTCTATCCGCGTTCGCCAAAACCACCGGCGACGTCTATATTTCGATCGTTCCGTTCGCAAAGGACGTCAACGTTGGAACATCCAACATCAATGCAGCATGGATCAACTGGTCCGAATGGCTTGGCGAACCTCCGATTCTCGACACCACGAAAACGGGTTCCAAGCCGAGCAACTGGAACACCACCATTGCCAACTCAAACTGCCCGTTTACGAACAGCAATCAGGGCTTCACGTGCATGGATCGACCTGCGACTTTGAGCGGGGCGAAGAGCACAAGCACGATTCCATCGAGCGGAACCTACGCCGGCTACATCTGTCCCAGCGTCGATAGCGGCAAGAAAATTCCCGGCAAGACAGGCGTTTTCTACAACGGCTGCTACACGACGGTGACGACGCCGGGTCAAACCATCGCCACAGGCTCGGGCGCAAGTTGCGGATCGACCAGCAACTGCTCGTGCTCGGGGTGGGGCAGCAACAAGGTTTGCAGCACGCCGACCACCTACTCGCACCTTTGGCGTGGCGATGGTACCGCGGCAACGGCGGCGGCCGCCCCGCAGCCCTCGGCCGCGCAATCCGCCGGCGGCTGGACAGGTTGCGTCAACGACCGCGACCAGGACTACGACATTTCAAATGTCGCGCCCTCCACCGTCGTGGGTGTTGATACAGCGCCCTCCACGAAGTTCTATGCCGAGCAGTGGACCGACTGTCTTCCGGCCACGATCACGCCCATGAGTTCTCAGTGGAGCGACCTGAAAGACCAGATCGATGCGATGACCCCCAGCGGAAACACCAACCAGAGCATCGGCCTTGCCTGGGGCTGGCAGTCCCTCAGCACGACGAACGGCCCGATCGCCGCTCCCATCAAGGACACGACGCACATCTATCAGGACTACATCGTCCTCTTGTCCGATGGTCTGAACACGCAGAACCGCTGGTACACGAGCGCGTCGAGCATCGATACGCGGCAAGCCTCGTTATGCCAGAAGGTCAAGGATGCCGGCGTGACCGTGTTCACGATCCAGGTCAATATCGGCAGCAAGGATCCCACGTCGACAGTGCTGCAGAACTGCGCCAGCAATGGCAATTTTCAAATGATCACGTCGTCTACCCAGACAGCTGACGCGTTCCAGAACATTCTCACGCAAATCTCGCAGCTTCGCATCGCGAAGTAGCCTGCGCGACGATCAAAAAAAGCCCGGCCACACTGGCCGGGCTTTTTCATTTGGGGATAATCCTGCGATATCAGCGAGCGGCCGGGACGAACTTCGCGGCAAAATCCTCGAACGGCTTGAAGGTCTGCTTGGCGAGATCAGCGTAAAGCTCGCCGATCTTCTGCGACTCCGCAACGAACGTCTCGTAGGTCTTCTTGGCGTATTCGGTCTGCGCCTCCACGACCTTGTCCAGCGATCTCACGCCGGCGAGTTTCTCGGTGAATGCGTTGCCGTCTTCCAATGACTTCCGCGTGTAGTCGCTGAACGCCAGGGCGATCGCCTGAACGCCTTTCTGGAAGCTGCCCGCCGCTGCGACTGCGGCGTCGAGTTGCTCTTTTCCGTGCTGCTGAACTTCGTCGATCTTCATCATGATGGATTCCTCACCGGGGTTGGTAATACGAGCCGGGGACATCCGGCCTCTCGACATCAGATATAATGCACTGCACAATAAAAGCAACTGTTTTTGTGCGACGCACAATCGGCGATTCGACGCAAATCAGACAGATGCCATCAAGGGTTGCTTAACCTTTTGGAAACTCCGCCCCCCTAGGCTGAATTCCGGTATCCTGGGCGTTCCGGTGGAAGATCAAAAAAACACCGTTGAACCAGGCTCTTAGCCAGAACGGCAAACCTGATCTGCCACCTCGCCTTGAGACCGGGTTCGCGCTGCACGCTCAGATCAGAGTGTCGGGCACAATTTTGCCTCACGAACCGGTGACTAAAGTCGAAAAATGGGGACGGGGACGTTCATGCTTCGCACAACCTTGGCTTCCGCCCGCGTCATGCGAGCTGGCGCATTCGGACTGGCAGCGATCGCCGCCGTTGTTTTTACGACCGACCACGCCGACGCACGCCGCGCCCGTCATCACCATCGCCATCACGCTCACCACGAGGCGCGGCAAAGCTACAATCCGCGTTTTGCCTCGATCGTCGTCGACGCCAATTCGGGCGAGACGCTTTCATCCACAAATCCCGACAGTCTTCGTCATCCGGCATCGCTGACCAAGATGATGACGCTCTATCTGCTGTTCGAGCGCCTGGATTCGGGGAAGATGACTCTCGACACCGAAATGCCGGTCTCGGCGCACGCCGCGGCACAGGATCCGACGAAGCTCGGTTTGCGGCCGGGTCAGACCATCCGCGCCGAGGACGCCATCAAGGGGCTGGTGACGAAATCCGCCAACGACGCAGCAGTTGTAATCGCCGAAGCGATCGGCGGCGACGAAGGCGACTTCGCCAGGATGATGACGCGGAAGGCGCGCGCGCTCGGCATGACCCGAACGGTCTATCGCAACGCGTCAGGTCTTCCCGACGACGACCAGGTCACCACTGCACGGGACCAGGCAACACTTGGCCGTGCATTACAGGACCGCTTTCCGCGCTATTATCGCTACTTCGCGACAAGGTCGTTCACGTTCCGCGGCCGCACCATTCGCGGTCACAATCATCTGCTCGGCAGCGTCGATGGCGTCGACGGCATCAAGACGGGATATATCCGTGCGTCCGGCTTCAATCTCGTCACCAATCTGAAGCGCGGCAATCGCCATCTGGTGGGCGTCGTCCTCGGAGGCCGCAGCAGCGGTTCGCGCGATGCGACCATGCGCAGCCTGCTGGCCGAAAATCTCGACAAGGCCGCGACGCACCGGACAGTCGCCGCCATTACCGAGAGCAACACAGCCGACGCCAATGCGAGGGTAGCCGAGGATCAGGCGCGCTCACGGCCCACGGAAATGACGCAGGTCGACGGCGCGATCCAGACTGCGTCGGCTCCGCCCGAACCCGTCGCGCTGCCGCCTGAACGTCCCACCCGTCTGGCCCGCTCACTGATAGCAGCCTCGACCGCCGCTCTGCCTGCGAAGCGGACCAGGTCCGAGCCCGCTCCGTTGACCAGCGGAGTCATCGCGACCCAACCGATCGACGCCGTTCCCGGCTCGACCGAACCGATGAAACCGGTGCGGGTGAAGACGGTACAGGTCAGGGCCGGATCGGTCAGGTTGGCCTCGGCCGAGCCGACGGCAGCGGTGCCGCCGGTCGACGGCGCCACCGGAACCGCTCGCGACATAGCGCCGGAAACATCGGGTTCTGTCGGAACGCGAGCCAGCATGCCGCCGCAGCCCGCCAACTTCGGCACCGGACAAGGCATCCTGGGCGTGCTGCCGGCTTCGAGCCTCCCCGCCTCGACATCACAGGCGATGGCACACGCAGATATCCCGCCCAAGGCTCAACCGCGGACAACCCAACCGCAAGCCATTCAGCAGAACGGCGCGGTAAAGCCGGTGGCGACGCATTCGGGCTGGATCATACAGGTCGGCGCGCTGGAAACCGAGAGCGAGGCCCGCGAGCGTCTCGATGCGGCGCGAGGCCGCGCCCGCGGCGTGCTCGGCAAGGCCGATCCCTTCACCGAACCCGTCGGCAAGGGCAACAAGAAGCTGTACCGCGCCCGCTTCGCCGGGCTCGATCGCGATGAAGCCGAAGCGGTGTGCCGCACCCTGAAGCGTTCAGACCTGCCCTGCATCACGATCAAAAACTGATCGCGGCGCCCGCGCCGCGCTACAGGATTTTCGAGCAAGCGTGGCCGGGTCTTTCCCGGCCATTTCGTTGGGGACGCCCAAAATCCTGCGCGCGTGATAACCGATCGCGTTCCAGGCCCCGCGCAGGCGCGTCGTCAAAAACGCACCAACCCCCCGCCCTGCAAACCACTCGTCAAGAATTCGCGGATAGAGTGGACCGCAACGATCAACGACGCCGGACAACGGCGAACGACATGGGACGTCAAACGGAGACAGACAGAAGCAGCTCGCAGTGTAGCGTTTGGTGGCGTTGGAGTTAGCTGCGATGAGTGCGAAGCAAGGTATCCTTGGCCTCGTTTACACGGGCCGCCAGGTACGTCGACCCCCCCTGGTCGGGATGCAGTTTCTTCATGAGCCCTCGATGCGCGCGCCGGATATCGTCCCCGCTCGCCCCCGGCTGCAAGCCAAGGATCTGGTAAGCCTCCTCGTCCGTCATTTTACCGCCCGTCGGCGCGTGACGTCGCCCCCCTGCCGGATCGCCTTGCGCGTTCTGACGCCAGGCGGGAAACCTGCGGTCCAGGTAACTTTCAAGTAAAGCACAGCTCTCGGCATCGAAGCTCGTCATCATTGCGACGAGTTGCGGCAGGTCGAAATCGTCAAGCGAGCGGCCGGCATCGGGCCCGACAAGGATCCATCCGCCGAGACGGCCGCTGTCGTGATCCAGGACCATCTCGAGAAACTGCGAGCGCACCTGGGACGTTTGTCCCCCCGCGTTCGGTGTCCCCGAGCGGAAAACTCTGCCGAAGAACGACGCAAAGGACGGCGACCAGCCCAGAAGCGTGGCGCCGAAAATCCCGAGGGGCAGCGCTATCGCCACTTCTCCCTTGATGCCGACGAAGACCGCCACCGCAAGCGCAATAATGCCCCCTGCGAGCCTGATGGCCCGGGCAAGCACGGCCGGGTTTGCCGCCCGGAGTAATTGAAGCAGCAAATATAGGAAAAGAAAGGCGACGAGGCCCAAGATCAGAGTCGGCATGGCGGATAGATAGTATGTCGGCGCAACCGGCGAAAGCGATTGTTGGCGGCGGCGGTTACTGCGGCATACGAAATACCAGGCGCATCATGGCGCTACCTTCATTTGTCCCAGAAGCTGGGTCGCGCTGGCGGTGGACAGCCGCCGCAACGCATCCCGGCCGCCCGCGGCATAGGCCGCGGCCGCTCGAAGCAATTCACGCAACTGGGCTGCCGCACCGGGGTCGAACCGGCACCACGCGCCGCCGGTCAGCCGTGCGATATCACGAAACGTCTTCTCCGCAGTCGCATCCCGCCCTTCCTGGAACATGAACACGGGTATCTTCAGCAGCCCCAATTCGCCGGCCGTCGCGCAGAGATCATCGGCCGATTCCTCCATTGCGTCACCAACGAACACCACCGCCTTGATGCCTGACTCAACCGCTTCGCTGCGCGCGTGCGAGAGCACTTTGCCAATTTGAGTGTCGCCGCTGCGGCAATCGATCGTACTCATCAACCGTGCCAGCTTCTTGCTGTCGGATATCCAGCCGCTGGAGCGACACTCGTTGGGGCCGCGATAGTAGGTCAGGCGGATGTCGAGGCTGCCGATAGCGGCGGCTTCGCGAAACATGTCGGCCTGAAGGGCGCAGGCCATGTCCCATGTCGGCTGCCGGCTCATGGTCGCGTCGAGAGCAAACATCAGCCTGCCGCGGCTGCCCGCGGCATAGGGCGACATCGCGCGCGCCTTGGCCACGAACGCAGCAATATCGGACGCGGTCGATGGCTTTACGTCAGGCAGCGGCGCGTTTCCGCCGAGTGATGTGCTCCGGCATACGGACGGGTCAGCAGGATATTTTGGCGGCAGCGGATCGCGGGACATCAAGACTCGCACGAATTTAAACACACAATGTGGCGCAAACGACGGACGATTCAATACGCCTCAATACGTCGCGTGCGGGGCCGACGGGCAAACCGACGGAATCCTGCGTCAGTTTCCATTCCTATTCGGAAGTTTTCAACCCGGGAGATTCCTCCCATTGTTGTCGAGATGTATGCCATATACACATGACATATAAGGCAAAAAATCGTAACGAGGAGCAATGCCCCGCGCGCCCGTTGTTGCCCGTACCCTTCCCTCGCTGCGCCGCACCCTGGAGAGCTTGCGAACGCGCCGGGCGACCGTCGCTTTGGTGCCGACCATGGGCGCGCTTCACGACGGGCACCTGGCGCTGGTGCATCAGGCAAAACGGCGCGCGTCAAAGGTTGTCGTCTCGATTTTCGTCAACCCAACCCAGTTCGCGCCGCACGAAGATTTCGGATCGTATCCGCGGACCTGGAAAGCCGACATCGCCAAACTCACGCAGGCGCAGGTCGACCTGGTCTGGAATCCGGACGTCGGCACGATGTACCCAGCGGGCTTCGCGACGCGGATATTGACCGAAGGACCGGCGACGGCAGGTCTTGAAGACCGTTTCCGGCCGCATTTTTTCGGCGGCGTCGCGACCGTCGTCGGCAAGTTGTTCACACAGTGCCGGCCGGACGTCGCCCTGTTCGGCCAGAAGGACTATCAGCAGCTCAAGGTCGTGACGCGAATGGCCGCCGATCTCGATCTCGGCGTGAAAGTGATCGGAGTTCCGATCGTGCGCGAGCGCGACGGGCTCGCGATGTCGTCGCGCAATGTCTATCTGTCGACCGCGCAGCGCGCCGTAGCGCCGATGCTTCATCGCGTCATGAAGGAAGCCGCCAAGCGTTTGCGGAACGGCGGCAATCTCGAAACCGTCATGGCCGACGGGACGAAAACAATCGGTGACGCAGGCTTCGCGCTGGACTATTTCGAGGCGCGCCATGCTGAAACGCTGGCTCCGATCCGCTCGCTAAAAGACGGACCGGTCCGCCTTCTGGTCGCGGCAAAGATCGGAACGACACGCCTGATCGATAACATCGGCGTTTAGTTGAATCAGAGTTTGGCACCAAGGCATCCGCCTTGCTTGTTACCGTTACAGCAACCCGAGATCGCGCAACTCGCGCCGCAGCGGCTCGGGCATCGCGGCGACACTCGCCGCATTGCTGCCGAGGTCGGGAGGCGCATCAGCGGCGGACAGATAGCGCCAGCCCTGAAACGGGCGCATCGGACGCGGCCTGACGGCGATCACCTGTGGTTTCATGACGATGCGGCACCGGCCGATACCATCGGAATCGCGGAACGGCTCGATTCCGATCAGTTTCTCCCGGGCAGCGATTTCACCCTTGATGACCCAGTAGAGAGAGCCGCCCGCGAGCAATTCCTCGTCGCGCTTCGGCGTCATCCGGGTGATGTGGATGTGGTGACGCGGCAGGCCCTTTCGCTTGGCCTGTTTCATGCGGTCGGCGATCCAGCCCCTGAGGTCCTTCACGGAGTCGCAACCGACCGCCAGCTTGACGAGATTGAGGTGCATGTCAGCCACGCCTTCGAACAGTCCGCTAATTCTGCTGCGTGCTCGCCGGAGGTGGTTCGGGCGTCAGGCGAACCGGCGCCACCGTGTGTGCCTTGGGCGCGGCCTTCGGGGCGGCCTGCTTCTTGGCAGGAGCCGGACGGGGCTTCGGAACCGCTTGCGCGGTCGCGGCGGGCGGGGCCGGCGGTGGTGACTGCGTCGCCGTCCCTGTCGGCGGTTCAGGCGTCATGATGCTGACCGGCGGAATCGATGCGGAGGACGGAAACTCGGCGTTGGTCGGTTTGCCCGTCGGCTCCGATCCGAGCGGCGGCGGCATGCCGGCCTCCGCGGCCTTCGCCGTTTCCGCCTGCGCATTCCACGACGACGCATAATGCGTCACAAGCTTCTCGTAGGTCCCCTCCTCCATGTTCGCAGCGATATGGTTTCGATCGGTCAGCAATTGAAAGGCGGCGCAGTCGGAGGGCTGGCAGTGATCGCGGGATACGAGCACATGGGCGACAAGACCATAGCGATCGCGTTCGATTGCCCGCCGTAGCGCCTGCAACTCCGGCGGCATGCTGCCGGCAGCCTCCCCGAACGATCTCAGTCGGCTGATTTCGGATGCGGTGTAGGACACGGCGGCGGCCACCGCATCCGGCGTACCGAACAACGCCTTCTCGCAGGCGACCTCGACCACATCGCCGGCAAGGCCGTCGATGCAGGACAATGCCGGCATCGCGACGTTGACCGGAACGGACGGATTTTTCGACGCGAACGCCTCAGAACCGCCGCTACGAATGGTGGCGGCGGCCGCTACTCCGATCGCAAGCAACGTGATGACGGTCAGAACAACATTCGCAACCGATTTGTCGGCGCGAACCAGCGTCAGAAGGACGAGGATTGCGAAAAATGCCGCCGCCGCCAGCGTCAGCCACATCGGGAACGGCGAGGAACCCCAGAATTGATCGAGTGATGTTGCCGACGCCCAGTTCATACGCGATTGTCCCTCATGCCGAGTAGGAGCAGCATAAAACGCAATCGACGAATGCCAATGCGGATTCCCAGGTTATTCACTGACCCGGGAATGCGGCAAAATCAGTCCGGAGGGGTCCGCCTCAGACGGCTTCAAGACAAGCCCTGGTCGGGGTCAGGGAGGACCTTGATCCAGGAAGTTCAGAGAAACCTTACTCAGAGAAACCTTGGCTCAATCGTGACGGGAGGTTTTAGCCGGCCGCAAGCTGACTTTCTTTCGCGACGCGCTCGAAGGCCTCGGCCGAATTCTTGATACGGTACTGACAGTCGTCGCCGTCGGTGGGAAGCAAACGGATCACCTCATAGGTGCCGCTCGCAGCCGGCCTCGCCACGTTGCTCGCGGTGAAATAGACCGTTTCTCCAACGAGAAATTTATGCTTCAACGCCTTCTCCATCACACAACGCCCCACACCAATCCGCCCGGGTTCCTCGATACGCCGGTCAAGATTTCGTTACGTATAGCATGCGGCGGCGAGTTTTGGCCAGCCATAAGAGCAGGCCGAAACCGCGAAATTTTGCAGATTTTCCAGTAATGTAATGCGTTTTGGTTGCCGGAAACGAATCCACGCGAGTGTCGGTTGTGGCTCTATCCCAACACGGCACAGGAAGGGCCTCGCCGGCGGGGTGCCCTGGCCGAGAAGGCCGACGCGCGTTCAATCGGCTTCCAATCTCTCGATCACGCCGGTTTCCGCGAGCCCCTGCTCGGTCCACTGCTGAAAAGCCGGAAACGACATCATGGCATCCATGTACGCTCGCACCGGCGGCGTCACGGCGATCGCATAGGTCCGGAAGCGATGCACCACCGGGCCATACATGGCGTCGGCCGCAGTGAAGGTTCCGAACAGGAACGGGCCGGCCTGCGCGGACCGCCCACGGCAATCGGTCCAAATCTCCTGGATGCGAGCGATGTCGGCTTGCGCATTGTCGGAAAGCGCTTTCGCGCGAACCGGCCGATGCAGGTTCATCCCGCACTCGCTCCGCAGTGCCGCAAATCCCGAATGCATTTCCGCCGAGATCGACCGTGCGCGGGCGCGGTCCGCCCGGTTCGCTGGCCACAAACCCGTCTCCGGAAACCGTTCGGCAAGGTATTCGATGATCGCGAGCGAATCCCAAACCGTCACGTCGCCATCGATCAGCGCCGGAACCTTGCCGGAAGGCGTCACGTCAAGAATGCGTTTTTTGTCGGCTGCGCCGGTGTAGAGCGGAATCGATCTTTCTTCGAATGCAATGCCGCTGGCCTTGAGCGCCAGCCAGGGCCGCATCGACCATGACGAATAATTCTTGTTCCCGATCACCAGCATCAGCGTCATTCGGTTTCACTCCCATGCCGCCCGTCGAAGGAAGGACCGCATTGGACACTTCCTCTTGCAGAGCAACTACCATTGCGTCATGGCATCAGCCCATGATCGCACAAGATTCGCAGCCAGCGCCCTCGCTCGAAGAAAGCATTCTCAAAGTCCTGACGCGAGACGTCAGCAGGACACTGAGCGCGCCGGAGATTGCGCAGGCGATTGCCGCCGAATCCGATTGGCACGCTCTGCTGATGCCGATCCGTCGTGCAGCCGTGGCTTTGGCACAATCCGGACGCCTCGTGATCTATCGCAAAGGCAAGCCGGCCGATCCGCTGGACTTCCGCGGCGTGTACCGGTTGGGCTTGCCGCGGCTGGATTGAGAGCGCGCGCCGCCTATGGCGGCCGAGGCGCCGGCAACAACCTATCGCTGCGCCCGGCCAGCCAATAGGCAATCAGACCCACCCATTCATGCACGGCAGTATCGCTGGAGGCGAGGCCCGCGCTCAGCCTGCCGAAAGGCCGTGAGGCATCGACCCAACCGCGCGTACGCCAATCGACCGGATAGGCCTCGACATCAAAGCCCGCCTTGCGGAACACGCCGATCGACCGCGGCATGTGATATGCCGACGTCACCAACAACCAGCGTTCGCCGGGTTTCGGTGAAATCAGCTTGCTGGTGAACCGCGCGTTTTCGTCGGTCGTGCGGGAGCCGCTTTCAAGAACGATACGCTCAGGCGATATTCCCAAGGTCTCCAGCAGCCGCCCGGCGATCGGCGCCTCGGGGACGAAGTCCGCGATCAGATTCCCACTTCCGCTGCTGTAGACGATACGCGCTCCGGGAAATCGCCGCGCCAATTCGAGCGCTGCAATGACCCGCTCCGCCGATCCGTTGGTTTCGACTGCACCACGGGCGGCAGATATTCCGGGATCGATGGCTCCGCCGAGGACGATGATGCCGGCCGGATCGCGTCCATCGTACTGCCATGCCGGGAAACGATCCGACAATGTCAGCAGCAGCACGTTCCCGGCAGGCGAATATCCGAAAACCAACAGCGAGACGATACCGACCGTCAGCAGACTTGCGCCGGCGCGATGGCGTTTCAGCAACAGCAGACACAGGCCCAGACCGGAGACGATCGCGATCGCGTTCGACGGCAGCGTGACAAATCCGATGATTTTGGCGAGCAGGAAAAACATGCAATCAGCCGGCAAGCAAAGGGACGTCCTGCATGCGCGAGCGGTGCGCCGAAATCAACCGCCGCGGTTCATTGCGCGGTTGAAAGCTAGTCCCATTTCGGAGCAAATCCGAAATCCGTCAGACGCCCTTTGGCGCTGCCCATCGCCGATATCCGCGCCATCTCGTCATCGCTCAGCGTGAAGTCGAAGATCTCGATGTTCTCCGAGAGCCGTTCTATCCGCGATGTCCGCGGAATCGCCGCCACGTTTTGCTGAACGAGCCAACGCAGGCAAACCTGTGCCGCCGTCTTGCCGTAAGCAGCCCCTATCCGTCGCAAGACGTCATCGGTCTTGATGCGTCCCTTGGCGATGGGACTGTAGGCGACCAGCGCCATGTCGTGGCGGCGGCACGCTTCCAGCACTTTGGTCTGGTCGAGATAGGGATGATACTCGACCTGATCGCAAACCAGAGGCTCCGGACAGAGCGCGACCGCCTCCTCGATCAATGCGACGGTAAAATTCGACACGCCGATGTGACGCGCCATGCCGAGCCGCCTGACGTTGGCAAGCGCGCCCATGGTCTCGGATAGCGGAATGCGCGGATTGGGCCAGTGCAGCAGCACCAGGTCGATTTGCGCCAGGCGCAATTGCCTGAGACTTTCCTTGACGGACCGCTCGAGATCGTTTGGCGCGAAATGCGTGGTCCAGACCTTGGTGGTGACGAAAACAGCGTCACGATCGATACTGGACGCGCGCAGGCCCTCCCCGACCTCGCGCTCGTTCTCGTACATCTGCGCGGTATCGATATGACGGTAGCCGAACCTCAGCGCCTGCTCGACAAGACGTGTGCAGGTCCGGCCGCGAAGCTCCCATGTGCCCAGTCCGATGGCCGGAATGCGCGCGCCATTGGCCTCAACGTACTGCATCGCAAACCTCCTCCGGCGATCACACCGAGGGTAAGCTGAACTTTGCGCGAATTTTATGCCGCCGCAGGGACCGCCAAGCGCGGCCGAATCTCAACCGGCCGGATATCCGTCCAGGGCAGCGAATACGGTTTCGGGCGCGCGCGCAATGACCGCAAGAAGCGCGCGTGCGGGTCCGCGTGGCATCCGCTTGCCCTGTTCCCAGTTCCGGATGGTTTCAACAGGGACACCCAGCCTTGCTGCGAATTCGACCTGGGTCAGGCCCGCCCGCCGACGCAGGCTTCTGACCTCGGGTTCTGTAGCGGCCGTCGCAGGCCCCGCAATGAGAGGGTCCGGAGCGGAACTCGCATTCGCGACGGGCATCAATGGCGCCAGCGGAAACTCCCGCCCATCGCGAATCTCCACGATCCGTCCGTCCGCTTTCAGTCGCAATCGCTGCATGACCAACCCCACGATTCGGACGAGGGTCGATGATCCGCGTTAAGGCGCGGTGAACGGTTGGAGCCATATGGCCGCCGATAAGCTATACTCGACGTGGCGATACACACGTTATGAGCCACCGCAGCATGGGCAAGTTGAGGGTTGCACTTCTCCTTCTTGTTGCATGGACCGTCCCGGCATGGGCCGGCGACTGCCCGCGCCCCGGAACGCTCGGTACGTCGCGCACCCTCGAGGTCGATGCCACAAGGTATCCGCGTGTCGGCCTCAAGAGCTTTCCCCAGACGCTCCCGCTCGAGGACAAGGAAGTGGTCCTCACCTTCGACGACGGGCCGGCGACAACGACGCCCCGCATTCTGGATGCGCTCGCGCGCGAATGCGTGCTTGCGACCTTTTTCCAGGTCGGCAGGAATTCGCAGGGGATGCCGGGTATCGTCAGGAAAGCCGCGGCGCTCGGCCATACGATGGGGCACCATAGTTGGTCGCATCCGCACCTCAATGCGATGAGCCTTAAAGCAGCCACCGACAATATCGATCGCGGAATCGTCGCGGACGAAACGGCCCTCAACGGGAAGGCGACGAATGTCCCGCGCACGCCGTTTTTTCGCTTTCCGTACTTCGAGTCGACGCCTGAACTTCTCGCAATGCTTCAAGCGAGGGGAATCGTCGTGTTCGGCGCCGATTTCTGGGCTAGCGACTGGCTCCCGATGACCCCGCAGGATGAATTGAAGCTGATTACCGGACGGCTCAAGGCTGCGCGGAAGGGCATCATCCTGTTTCACGACATTCGCGCGCAAACCGCCGCCATGCTGCCCGATTTTCTCAAATACATGCGGGTCAACGGCTACCATGTGGTGCATGTCGTTCCGAAGCCCAAAGGCGTTGAAAAGCATGCCGACGCAAATGACATCGCGTCGGCTGTCCCACCTGTCGACGAGTTAAGGGGGCGTTCATCGCCCGACGAGTAGTTTCGGCACCGGATTGGCGGCGCGAAAGTATGTTCGAATGACAGAGACGTTGAACCGAAACTGGCTGAAGCCACCGCGGATTCTTTGCGCCGGTCTGCTCGCCGCCACTTTGGAACTCACGCCACTCCCCGTTTTGGCCGCCGACTGTCCCGGTAATCCCGACGCCCTCGGAACCTCGCGGACGCTGGTCGTGGACCCGCGCGAACATCCCCGTATCGGCAGCATGCAATATCCGGAGACGTTGCCGCTCAGGGACCACGAGGTGGTGCTGACCTTCGATGACGGCCCCCTGCCGCCGCACAGCCTCCAGGTCCTCGATATCCTGGCGCGGGAATGCGTGAAGGCAACCTTCTTCACGATCGGCCGGATGGCGCACGACTATCCGCAAGATCTACGCCGCGTGCTGGCGGCAGGCCATTCCATCGGCACCCATTCGCAAAACCATCCGCTCAGCATGAACCGGATGCCGATCGAACGGGCGCGACAGGAAATCGACGACGGCATTGCCTCCGCTGCAGCGGCTCTGGGCGATCCTGCAGCGCTGGCCCCGTTCATGCGCATTCCCGGCCTGTTGCGGGCGAAAGATGTCGAGGATTATCTGGCCTCGAAAGGTATTCAGGTCTGGAGCGCCGATTTTCCGGCGGACGACTGGCGACACATCTCGGCCGATCGCGTTTACCAGCTCGCGATCAGCCGGATCGAGGCCAAGGGCAAAGGCATTTTGCTGTTACACGATATCCAGGCGCGGACGGTCGCCGCACTGCCAAGGATTCTCCGTACCCTGAAGGAGCGCGGCTACCACATCGTCCACGTGGTGTCGGCCACGCCCGATCGGCCGGCGACCCCGACATCGCCGCAGGACTGGCAGGCGCATCCGGCGTCCGAGGCGGTCACTTCGACACATTGGCCGAAGGTACCGCGCTTCAGCTTCGCCAACACCGGCATGCTGCCCGCTCCCGCTATCTCGGATTCCGGCTTGCGCGACGGCAAGCTGTTTCTTTTGCCAGAGGCATTCAGCAGTTCACGCCGTTTCGTGCGGGGCACCGTGCCAGTGCCGCAGGCGTCCCCATGGCCGCGCCGGTCGGCGTTGGCCGAAGGTCCTGCGACCGACACCTTTCCCGTACCGGCGCAGAATATCTTCGCAATTCCGGAAAAATCCGCAGCGCCGCTGAAGGCTGTCGTTTCGCTCCCGCATCACGCTAAACCAAGCGTCCGCGCAAGCCGTCGCGTCGATGAAGATGACAGCGTGCAGTCGATTTCCAGCGACGCGAGCGCCGCGAAGCGCACCATTCCCGGAAGCTTGCCCGTGCTGCGGCCCGGTTTTCACTAATGGGGTGTTGAAAAATCTCTGTCGTCATTCCGGACGCCGCGCAAGCGGCGATCCGGAATCCAGAAATACGAAGAAAATCAGTGTGGCTGGATTCCGGGTTCGCACCTTCGTTGCGCCCCGGAATGACGGTTGGAGACTTCTTCAACAGCCTGCCAGAGCATGATCCCGAAAAGTGGAAACCGGTTTTCGGAAAAGATCATGCTCAAACAAAAGGATAAGCGACGAGTCTGATTCAACTCAGGTGAAACAGACTCCAACTGACTTTCCGCTTTTGACGGAAACGGGAATCAGAAGCGGGATTTCGTGATTTTCTGTACGTCCTTCAAGCGACCTAAGCTAAGCCACTCGGCTCGATCAGGTCTGCTCGCGCGCCGCGCGGAGCCGGACGATGTCCTCAGCTTCCATCTGCGCCATCTCCAACAGGAAGCCAAGGGTATCCAGGCGATGGCGCCGGGCGATCAGTACGAGATCGGCCGCCGCCGCCGCCAGATAGCGCGCCGCTTCCTCAGGACCACCGTCGCCGGCGGGCTCGCCCGCAGGGTCGCCAAATTCTTTTTTCCGGCCTGGTCGTCCCCTCATCCAGGATACTCCTCTCATCATGACCCCACACCATCATGATCCAAGTGGAAGCTGTATCTTGGCCTTACCACCCTCCATGCGTTCACAACTATAAGTAAAGAATCATAAAAAATACAACTATAATGATGAGATGAACTCCCGACCTTCACACAAGTCTATTTGACTTAAGGACGCGCTGCACCCATGTTCGCCCCGAAACAGCCGGGGCATTCCTGAGGGAACCAGCTCCGAGCTTTTACGTAAACTATTGGAATAACATGAATATCGTCATTGTCGAGTCGCCCGCAAAGGCCAAGACGATCAACAAGTATCTCGGCGCGTCATATGAGGTTCTGGCATCGTTCGGACACGTCCGCGACCTCCCCGCCAAGAACGGGTCGGTCGATCCGGACGCCAATTTCCAGATGATCTGGGAGGTCGATCCGAAGGCCGTCGGCCGACTCAATGACATCGCCAAGTCGCTCAAGGGCGCCGACAAGCTCATCCTCGCCACCGACCCCGATCGTGAGGGCGAGGCAATCTCCTGGCATGTGCTCGAGGTGCTGAAGCAGAAACGCGCGCTGAAGGACCAGAAGATCGAGCGCGTTGTCTTCAACGCCATCACCAAGCAGGCCGTCACCGACGCGATGAAGAATCCGCGCCAGATCGACGGTGCCTTGGTCGACGCCTACATGGCGCGCCGCGCGCTCGACTATCTGGTCGGCTTCACCCTTTCTCCGGTGCTGTGGCGCAAGCTGCCCGGCGCGCGCTCGGCCGGTCGCGTGCAATCGGTCGCCCTGCGGCTGGTCTGCGACCGCGAACTCGAGATCGAGAAATTCGTGCCCCGCGAATACTGGTCGCTGATCGCGACGCTGGCGACGCCGCGGGGTGAAGCCTTCGAGGCCCGCCTCGTCGGCGCGGACGGCAAGAAAATCCAGCGACTCGACATCGGCAGCGGCGCTGAGGCCGAGGATTTCAGGAAGGCGATCGAAGCCGCCAACTTCACCGTTTCGACCGTCGAGGCCAAACCGGCGCGCCGCAATCCGCAGGCGCCCTTCACCACCTCGACGCTGCAGCAGGAGGCGAGCCGCAAGCTCGGCTTCGCGCCGGCGCATACGATGCGGATCGCGCAACGGCTCTATGAAGGCATCGACATCGGCGGCGAGACCACCGGCCTCATTACTTACATGCGAACCGACGGCGTGCAGATCGATCCGTCGGCAATCACGCAGGCGCGCAAGGTGATCGGCGAGGATTACGGCAATGCCTACGTGCCGGACGCTCCGCGCCAGTATCAGACCAAGGCCAAGAACGCGCAGGAAGCCCATGAGGCGATCCGCCCGACCGATCTGTCGCGCCGTCCCGCGGACATGAAGCGGCGTCTCGATTCCGATCAGGCGAGGCTCTATGAGCTGATCTGGACCCGCACCATCGCGAGCCAGATGGAATCGGCGGAGCTGGAACGCACCACCGTCGACATCGCGGCGAAGGCCGGCGCGCGCATGCTAGAGCTGCGCGCCAGCGGTCAGGTCATCAAGTTCGACGGCTTCCTGGCGCTATACCAGGAAGGCCGCGACGATGAGGAAGACGACGACAGCCGTCGCCTTCCCGCCATGAGCGAAGGCGAAGCGTTGAAGCGCGAGAACCTCAGCGTCACCCAGCATTTCACCGAGCCGCCGCCGCGCTTCTCGGAAGCGTCGCTGGTCAAGCGCATGGAGGAACTCGGCATCGGCCGACCCTCCACCTACGCCTCGATCCTGCAGGTGCTCAAGGATCGCGGTTACGTCAAACTGGAAAAGAAGCGGCTCTACGGCGAAGACAAGGGTCGCGTCGTCGTCGCGTTTCTGGAAAACTTCTTCGCGCGCTATGTCGAATACGACTTCACCGCCAATCTCGAGGAGCAGCTCGATCGCATCTCGAACAACGAAGTGTCGTGGCAGCAGGTCCTGAAGGATTTCTGGAACGACTTCATCGGCGTGGTCAATGACATCAAGGATGTTCGCGTTTCCGAAGTGCTCGACGTGCTCGACAATATGCTCGGGCCGCACATCTATGCGCCGCGCGAGGACGGCGGCGATCCGCGCCAGTGCCCGACCTGCGGCACCGGAAAGCTGAACCTCAAGGCAGGCAAGTTCGGCGCGTTCGTCGGCTGCTCCAACTACCCCGAGTGCCGCTACACCCGTCCCCTCGCCGCCGATGGCGATGCAGGCGGCGACCGCGTTCTTGGCAAGGATCCGGAGAGCGGCCTCGATGTCACGGTGAAGTCGGGCCGCTTCGGACCCTACATCCAGCTCGGCGAGCCCAACGATTACGCCGAAGGCGAAAAGCCGAAGCGCGCAGGCATTCCGAAGAATACCTCGCCCGCCGACATGGAGCTGGATCTCGCCGTGAAACTCCTCTCGCTGCCGCGCGAGATTGGCAAGCATCCGGAGACCGGCGAGCCGATCACCGCCGGCATCGGCCGCTTCGGCCCGTTCGTCCGGCATGAGAAAACCTACGCGAGTCTTGAAGCCGGTGACGAGGTGTTCGACATCGGCCTCAACCGCGCGGTGACGCTGATCGCGGAAAAAATCGCGAAAGGGCCGAGCCGGCGCTTTGGCGCCGATCCCGGCAAGCCGCTCGGAGACCATCCGACGCTTGGCGCCGTGGCGGTCAAGAACGGACGATACGGCGCCTACGTCACCGCGGGCGGCGTCAACGCCACCATTCCGAGCGACAAGACGCCGGATACCATCACCTTGCCAGAAGCCATCGCGCTGATCGACGAACGCGCAGCCAAAGGCGGCGGCAAGACCAAACGCACTGCGAAGAAGGCCAAGTCCGACAAAACTGAAAAGACCGCCGAGGCGGATGCGGCGACGACGAAGCCGGCCAAAAAGGCAGCCAAGAAAGCGGCCGCGAAACCAGCCTCCGCCAAGTCCGACGCGGCAAGCAAGGCGCGCGGTCCTGTCGCGACGGCCAAGCCGCCCGCCAAAACCGCAAAGCCGCCTGTAAAGAAGAGTGCCGGCAACGGCTAACGTGAGTAAACCGCGCGACAGGCGTTTCCCGGATCGCGAGACCATCGTCGCCTTCATCCGTGCACATCCCGGACAATCCGGCACGCGTGAAATCGCCCGCGAGTTCGGGCTGAAGAACGCGGATCGCGTCACGCTGAAGAAAATCCTGCGCGATCTCGCGGAAGACGGCACGATCGTCAAGCGAGGCCGCAAGCTGCATCAGGCGGAAACGCTGCCGCCGACGCTGATGGCCGATATCACCGGACGCGACAGCGACGGCGAGCTGCTCGCGACGCCGACCGAGTGGGACGAGGAAGCAGGCACTCCGCCGAAAATCCGCATTCACGTCCCGCGCCGGGCAAAGCCCGGCACCGCGGCCGGCGTCGGCGACCGCGCGCTGCTTCGCATTGAGGCGACAGAGCCCGATGATTCCGCAGGTTATCGCGCCCGCGTCATCAAGGTAATCGAGCATACCCGCTCGCGCATCCTGGGCATCTACCGCGTCCTGCCTCAGGGCGGCGGCCGCCTCGTCCCGGTCGACAAGAAGCAGGCCGGACGAGAATTGAACATCGCGAAGGCCGACAGCGCCGATGCGGAAGACGGCGATCTGGTCAGCGTCGAGCTCGTACGCACCCGCGGCTTCGGTCTGGCGTCCGGCAAGGTGAAGGAGCGGCTTGGCTCGCTCGCGACCGAAAAGGCTGTCAGCCTGATCGCGATCCACGCGCATGACATTCCGCAAGTCTTTGCGCCGGCCGCCTTGCGCGAAGCAGAGGCTGCGAAGCCCGCGACCCTTCAGGGCCGCGACGACTGGCGCGCCCTGCCGCTCGTGACCATCGATCCGCCCGATGCCAAGGATCACGACGATGCGGTTCACGCTGCACCCGACGACGACCCGAGCAACAAGGGCGGCGCTGTCATTACGGTCGCCATCGCCGACGTTGCCTATTATGTGCGGCCTGAATCGGCGCTGGATCATGACGCGTTGAAGCGCGGCAATTCGGTCTATTTTCCCGATCGCGTGGTGCCGATGCTGCCGGAGCGCATCTCCAACGATCTTTGCTCGCTGGTGCCGGGGCAAGCGCGCGGGGCTCTCGCCGTGCGGCTGGTGATAGGTCCCGACGGCCGCAAGCGCTCGCATACGTTTCACCGCATCCTGATGCGCTCTGCGGCGAAACTGAACTATGCGCAGGCGCAGGCCGCGATCGACGGCAACCCCGACGATGTCACCGGCCCCCTGCTCGCGCCGATCCTGAAACCGCTCTATGCGGCTTACGCTCTGGTGAAGCGCGCGCGCGACGAGCGCGATCCCCTCGATCTCGAATTGCCCGAGCGCAAGATTCTGCTGAAGCAAGACGGAACGGTTGACCGCGTCATCGTGCCGGAGCGGCTCGACGCACATCGGCTGATCGAGGAATTCATGATCCTTGCCAACGTCGCCGCCGCCGAGACGCTGGAGAAGAAAGATCTGCCGCTGATCTATCGCGTCCATGACGAGCCGACAGTGGAGAAAGTTCACAACCTCCGCGAATTCCTGAGAACGCTGGATATATCCTTCGCCAAGAGCGGCGCGCTGAGACCCGAGCTGTTCAATCGCGTGCTCGATCACGTCAAAGGCCACGACTCCGAGTCGCTGGTGAACGAGGTCGTGCTTCGGTCGCAGGCGCAGGCCGAATATTCTGCCGAGAACTATGGCCACTTCGGCCTCAACCTGCGCCGCTACGCACATTTCACCTCTCCGATCAGGCGATATGCCGACCTGATCGTGCACCGCGCCCTGATCCTGGCGCTCGGCCTCGGCGACGGCGCGTTGCCAGCGACCGAAACCGCCGAGACGCTGGCCGAGGTCGCCGCACAGATTTCGGTCACCGAGCGCCGCGCCATGAAGGCGGAACGCGAGACATCCGACCGCCTGATCGCTCATTTCCTCGCCGACCGCATCGGAAATATCTTCGAGGGCCGGATTTCGGGCGTAACGCGCGCGGGGCTGTTCGTGAAACTGACCGACACCGGCGCAGACGGGCTGATCCCGATCAGGACGCTGGGCACGGAATATTTCAACTACGACGAGAGCCGCCATGCGCTGGTCGGCTCGCGTAGCGGTTCCATGCACAAGCTGGGTGACGTGGTGGAGGTTCGTCTGGTAGAAGCTGTCCCCTTGGCAGGTGCTCTACGTTTCGAACTCCTGTCCGGAGGAGATTCCGGGTCACGCGATCCTCGCCAGCGCGAGGGACGAAACAGGAAGGGGACGCGCGGCTCGCAAAGCGCGCGACATCCCAAAATCCATTCGAAGGCTCATCCGAGCCGCAAACCGCGCAAGACATCGCGCAAGCCGGGCAAGAGCAAGACCGGCAAACCGAAGAAGGGCAAATCATGACTGCGCCTCAGCCCGATACTGCGACCACCAAAGTCTGGACTCCTGAATCTGCGATGGGCGAGAAGCGCAATGCCTGGGCCGCGGTGAGGCGCGGCCTTTTCTGCCGCTGCCCAAGATGCGGCGAAGGCAAGCTCTTTCGCGCCTTTCTGAAAACCGCTGACAATTGTTCCGAATGTGGGCTCGATTTTACTCCGCATCGCGCCGATGACCTTCCAGCCTACCTCGTCATCGTCGTCGTCGGCCACATCGTGGTGCCGCTCGCCCTGATGATCGAGAAGGAGTTCGCCCCGCCGCTCATGCTGCAATGGGCGATCTATTTGCCGATGACGCTGCTCATGGCGCTATGGCTGATTCAGCCGATCAAGGGCGGGGTTGTCGGCCTTCAGTGGGCCCTCCGCATGCACGGTTTTGACGAGAATTTCGTCGACGACCACCTCTGATTCGGCGGCTTGGCCGGATCATCGAGTCGTCCGCACCGACATGCGTGAGACCGCCGAGCAACCTGCGCGGCAGGCCGGCCGCCATCCCTATCGCCGGCCGAAGGACGCCGCCACGCTGATCCTGATCGACCGGAGCACGGCCAGGCCGAAGGTGCTGCTCGGCAAGCGCCACGATAACGTGGTCTTCATGCCGGGCATGTTCGTCTTTCCCGGCGGCAGCGTCGAAAAAACGGACAACAGGGTGCCGATCGCTGCGCCGATCCCGAAAGAACTCGAAACCAACCTGCTCAAGGGCAGCCCGAAGACCCACTCGTCGCGCGCCCGCTCGCTTGCGCTCGCCGCGATCCGCGAGGCCTGCGAGGAAACCGGACTTTGCCTCGGACGCAAAACCGAGGGGGCCGTGGCCGCAAAGCTGACCGGAGCGTGGCAACACTTCGGCGACGCCGGATTGCTGCCGGATCCCTCAAGCCTCTACCTGATCGCGCGCGCCATCACCCCGCCCGGTTGCGTGCGGCGTTTCGATACCCGCTTCTTCAGCGCGGATGCGTCCGCCATCGCCCATCGCGTCGAGGGCGTGGTCCACGCCGACGCCGAACTGGTCGAACTTGTCTGGGTCGAGATGGATGCAAAACCTCTCGCCGGCCTTCATGCCATGACCCGAAGCGTGCTCGGCGAACTCGAAAGACGGCTTGCCGCCGGTCCGCTGCGTCACGATGCCGACGTGCCGTTCTTCCATTTCTGCGGCGGCAGGATGCAACGGGATATTTTGCCGGGCACGGCTTGATCATCTCTCATCCAGCCGGGGCAAACGACACCGCCAGCCCGGAAACCCGGCTTTTTGCGGGAAACAAACCGATTTCAAGCCCTCAACTGCCTCGAAATCCTTGACTTTGGGCGTTTCGCGGCTAGTTTGCCGGCCAACGCGGGCCTGACGCTCGGCCGGCTTTTTTCGAATTTCTGACATCGAAGGGTTACACATGGCCAAGGCGGTCACCATCAAGGTCAAGCTGGTTTCCAGCGCCGACACCGGCTTCTACTACGTCGCCAAGAAGAACTCGCGCACCATGACCGACAAGATGGTCAAGAAGAAGTACGATCCGGTGGCGCGCAAGCACGTCGAATTCCGCGAGGCCAAGATCAAGTGAACGTCAAGTAACGGCGCCTCATCGGTGGTGAATCAAACGGGGCCTTGGGTCCCGTTTTATTTTGCGAGAACCTTTTATTTTGCGAGACCCTGCGGCGGCGTCACGCCGCCTCCGCGACAACGCGGTTTCGGCCGTCATGTTTGGCGCGGTAGAGCGCAACGTCGGCGCGCTTGAGAACGTCGGCGACCGGTTCCCCTTTTCGCTCCAGGATCGACAGACCGATCGAGATGGTCACCTCGATGCGCTTCGCGCCGTTGTGAACGGCGAACGGTTCGCCGGCGATCGAGCGTCGCAGCCGCTCGGCCACGATGCCCGCGACATGCAGGTCGGTTTCCGGCATCACGATCACGAACTCTTCGCCGCCATAGCGGCAGGCGAGATCGATTCCGCGGATGGATTTGCGCACCCGCACCGCGAATTCGCGCAGAACATCGTCGCCGGCGTCGTGGCCATAGCTGTCGTTGATCGACTTGAAGAAGTCGATGTCGAGCATCATCAGCGCCAGCGGCTTGCCGCGCGTCGAGGCCTGCTCGGCCAGCGTGACCAGATGGCTTTCCATGTAACGGCGGTTGTGCAGGCCGGTCAGCCCGTCGGTTACCGCCATTTCGATCGAGTTCTGCACATTGTCGCGCAGGCGATCGGTATAACGGCGGCGGCGGATCTGCGTGCGAGCGCGGGCGAGCAACTCGTTTTTATCGACCGGCCGCAGCAGGTAATCGTTGACTCCGATCTCGAGACCACGGAGCAATCGCGCATTGCTGTTGGCGTCGGCAATGGCAAGGATCGGAACGTGCCGCGTGCGCTCCAGCGAGCGTGCCTGGCTGCACAACCGCAAGCCGTCGAAATTCTCCAGCCCGAGCGACACGATGAGAAGATCGTAATTGTTTTCGGCGGCGTGAAACAGCGCCTCTGACGGATCGGTTTCGACATCGACGGTGTGTTCGGCGCTCAGCAATGCCGCCAGCCTCTCATACGACGAGGCGCGGTCGTCCACCAGAAGGATGCGACCGCCCTTCCCGGCGTCGGCAACCGCGTCGCGCTCCGGCGCCTGCATGCCGATTTCAAGCGAGGTGACGGCGCGCAAGCGCAGTTCATCGGTCATCATTTTCAGGCGGGTCAACGAGCGGACCCGCGCGGTCAGCACCACGTCCGACACCGGCTTGGTCAGGAAGTCGTCGGCGCCGGCCTCGAGCCCACGCACGCGATCGGACGGGCTGTCCAGCGCCGTGATCATCACCACGGGAACGAAATGAGTCGCAGGGTTGGCCTTCAGGCGGCGGCAAACCTCAAAGCCGTCCATGTCCGGCATCATCACGTCGAGCAGGACGATATCGCACTTGGCGCGCGCGCAGATTTCGAGCGCCTGCGCGCCGTTGGACGCGGTCACGACGTCGAAGTACTCCGCCGACAACCGAGCTTCCAGCAGCTTGACGTTGGCAGGAATATCGTCGACGACCAAAACACGCGCGGACACCGCTGTCTCCTCAACCCACAAACCGTCGGACGGTCTCGATGAACTTGCCGACCGAAATCGGCTTGGACAGATAAGCTTCGCAACCACCCTCGCGGATGCGCTCTTCGTCGCCCTTCATCGCAAATGCCGTCACCGCAACTACGGGAATCGCACGCAGTTCGGGATCGTCCTTGATCCAGCGCGTAACATCGAGGCCGGAGACCTGCGGGAGCTGAATATCCATGAGAACGAGGTCGGGGCGAAGCTTGCGGACCAGATCGAGCGCCTCGAAGCCGTTGCTGGTCCCAGACGTCTGGTAACCGTGAGCTTCCAACAGATCGCGGAAGAGCTTCATGTTGAGCTCGTTGTCTTCCACGATCAGGACCGTCTTGGCCACCCTGACCTCCAGTCGATACCCTCACCCATCTTGGTGAGCGAAACATGCACAAGCATCGCAAAACTTGTCCGCAAACTGGATTTAGATTTGCACTAGAATTCGCTCCAAAGCCGTTAAGGCGAGTACCCGTCTTTTTGCGAGCGGATTAGCACTTGCTTGAACACGTTTCCCGGACTCGGGCATGATGGTCCCAAAGTAGAAGCGATATATTACGGAAAGGCAAACGGCCGCGATGACAAAGCGTGTACATAATCCGCGCGAAGTAGCTGAAATCGTGGCGATTCAAGCGCTATCTTTTATCGCAAGCGACGGTGAAAAACTTGGCCGGTTCCTGGCGGAAACCGGCATCGGCCCGGAGACCCTGCGCGCCTCCGCCTCCGATCCTCACTTTCTTACCGGCGTACTCGATTTCGTGCTGCGCGATGACGCCACCGTCGGCGCTTTTTCGGAATCCTCCGGGCATCATCCGACCACCATCGCCGCCGCCCGGATGGCGCTCGGCGATTCTCCGCCGGAGCGGGAGACTCCGTGACCGAGAACCCGCCGGACGGTCCATTGTGTTTCTGCCGGGATTGTTTCGGCGATCTCGACTTTTCGGCGATCCGCTGCAGCGCATGCGGCTCTCCCCGGCTCGTGCGCCACCGTCAGCTGCCGGCCCTGGCGCTCGCCCATATCGACTGCGACGCATTCTACGCCACGGTCGAAAAACACGACAATCCGGCGCTGGCGGACAAGCCCGTCATCGTCGGCGGTGGCAAGCGCGGCGTGGTCTTGACCGCCTGCTACATCGCCCGGACGTATGGCGTGCGGTCCGCCATGCCGATGTTCAAGGCGCTCGCGCTCTGTCCCTCGGCCGCCGTCATTCCGCCGGACATGGCGAAATATGTCCGGATCGGCCGCGAAGTGCGTCACGCCATGCAGGCACTGACGCCGCTGGTGGAACCGCTGTCGATCGACGAGGCCTTCCTCGATCTCGGCGGCACCCGGCGGGTCCACGGCATGATTCCGGCCAAGGTGCTCGCAATGTTCGCGGGCGACGTCGAGCGCAACATCGGCATCACGGTGTCGATCGGACTGTCCAGCAACAAGTTTCTCGCCAAGATCGCCTCGGATCTCGACAAACCGCGCGGATTCGCCGTGCTGGACCAGAACGAGGCGCGCGTCATGCTCGCGGACAAGCCGGTCGGATTCATTTTCGGCGTCGGCCCAGCCACCCAAGAACGACTGTCGCAGCGCGGCTTTCGAACCATCGGCGATCTGCAGCGTGCCGATGAGATCGACATGATGAAGCAACTTCCGACCGAAGGCCGCCGATTGTGGCGGCTGGCGCGCGGCATCGACGACCGGCGAGTGATCGCGGACCGCGGCGCCAAGACCATCTCCAGCGAGACGACGTTCGAAACCGATATCCGCGATTTCGCCACGCTCGAGCGAATCCTCTGGCGGCTGTCGGAGAAAGTATCGTCGCGGCTCAAGACAAGCGGACTGGCGGGATCGACGATCACGCTGAAGCTCAAGACCGCCGACTTCCGCCAGCGGACACGGTCGCGATCGCTCTCCATCCCGACCCAACTCGCGTCGAAGATATTCGCAACCTGCCGCGAAATGCTGGCGAAGGAAATCGACGGCACCGCCTTCCGCCTGATGGGAACGGGTGTCAGCGCGCTGCGACCCGGATCGCAGACCGACGACGCCGATATGCTGGATCGCCGTTCGGCTCATGCCGAGCGAGCGATGGACGATCTGCGCAGAAAGTACGGAAGCGCCGCCGTCATCCGGGGCATAGCCTATGACGGCCCCGAGAAATCGCGTCAATAAAAGCAGGCAGATCGTTGGCTTGGCTTACTTTTTCCGCCGACGTTACTTGCAGGGCTTGGCTTTCTTGACGTCGCTGACGTCGAATTTGCCCAAGGTCCCGGAAATCACGAAGTCATTGTAGTCGAGCACCAGCGCCCGCGACACGCCGTCCTCGAACAATTCAAACGACATCGCATAGACCGGCGTTTGTTCGCCGCTGTTGGTTTTGGCGTCGCGATCGTAGTAGCTGACGGTAACGGGCCAACGGGTCAGCTTCTTCATCTGATTGTTGGTGGTGGACGGATCGGGCGTCGATCCGGGTGTATCGCCGCGAATCGGTTTGCCGATGACCGACAGCGTGTTGTAGACCTTCTGGCCGTTGTCGGACCCGTCATACACGGTCAACTCAAGCAGCGATTTGCCTTCTTTCGCGGCCGCAATGATGCGCTGGATCTGTTCGGTCGGAAACACCACCTTGCCGTCGACGGTGAACGTCTTGGCGACTGGCTGGGTCAGCTTCACGGTAATCTTGTCGCCGGTCCGTTCGGCGAGGCCGTCAACCTCGCTCTGATCGCTGTCGTTCATGCGGGTCACGATCTTGAACCGGTAGCTTTTGCCCGCCGCATCCTCCCAGCTCGTGGATTGCAGATCGCTGAGCGTGCTCCGCCCTTCCCCGCCGTCCATTTCCGACACCTGCCTGAAATCGGACGTGTACCCCTCGCAGGCATCTCCGGAGAACTTGTACAGGATTCGCCCGCGCGCACTGTCCAGCGACGTGCCACCGCGCGACTTCAGAAGGCTCAGATCGTACAGTGCCTGATGGGGAAGAAACGAGGCGCCGGCTGCGGCGTGGGCTGTGCTTCCGAGTGGCGGCGAACATGCCGCTGCCGCGACCAACGTCCAAAACCCGAACCGGAATCGCAAGGTCAAGCAATCGAAATGGTCGCGCATATCACCTCTCGATGTGGCCGAATCCCCGCATTATCGCTGCCCTATTGCGTCGCAACTAGGGCAGCGCGGCAGTACACTGCGATTTGATGGCCGGCTTGACCGTCGATCAAACCGTGGCCGGTATTTCGCAAAAACGGCCTCGCCGACCATCGCTTGCATGTGGCATGACGATGCGCGAGATAGGGTTTCTGAGCAGGAATTTTCAGGAAATCACCGGGGAGCGACATGGCAGGAACGATCGAGCAGAAGCTGGCGACGCTAGGCATCACGTTGCATGAGCCAGCGTCGCCCGTGGCGAATTACGTCGGCTTCGTCCGCACCGGCAATCTTTTGTTCGTATCCGGACAACTCTGCTTCAATCCTGAGGGCGAGCTGATCGCCAAGGGCAAGCTCGGCGCCGGCGTCACCATCGAACAGGGCAGCGCCGCGGCGCGCGGCTGCGCCCTCAACCTGCTGACGCAGGTCAAGGCCGCGCTCGGCGACCTCGACAAGGTGGTTCGCGTCGTCAGGCTGGGCGGCTTTATCAACTCCGCTCCCGATTTCCTCGACGGACCCAAGGTGATGAACGGCGCGTCCGACCTGATGGTTGAGGCGTTCGGCGACAAGGGCCGCCATTCCCGTTCGACCGTCGGCGTTGCATCCCTTCCCGCCGATGCGGCGGTCGAAGTGGAAGGTCTGTTCGAAGTCGCCTGACGCCGATGCGCGCGCCCGCCTGGCTGACGGCTCGCCCGGTCGCCCACCGCGGCCTGCATGATGACGCCCGCGGCATCGTCGAGAACATGCCGGCGGCGGCCCGTGCGGCGATGGCCGGAAACTTCAGCATCGAACTCGACATCCAGTTGACCGCCGACGGCGAGGCGATGGTTCATCATGACGATGGGCTCGGTCGCCTCACCGAAGGTTCAGGAGCCCTGCGAACCAAAACTGCCGCCGAACTGAGGCAGGTTGCCTTCAAGAACACATCCGAGAGAATGATGTCGCTTTCGGATCTCTGCGACCTGGTCGCCGGCCGCGTGCCGCTGGTGATCGAGGTCAAAAGCCATTTCGATGGAGACCGCAGGCTGGTGCGGCGGATGGCCGAGGTGCTGTCATCCTATGAGGGACCCGCTGCGGGCATGTCGTTCGACCCGGATCAGGTGCTGGCTCTGCGCGAACTGATCCCGGCGCGTCCTCGCGGCATCGTGGCCCAGCGGACCTATACCGCGGCTGAATGGCCCGATACGACGCCTGATCAGCGCGCGGGCATGACCTATCTGCGTCACGCCTTTCGCACCCGGCCACATTTTGTCGCTTACTGGGTGGACGAACTTCCGGACATAGCGCCATGGATTGCAAGAAATATTTTTGGATGCCCGCTGCTGACATGGACCGTGCGAACCGCCGAACAGCGCACCCGCGCCGACAGATATGCCGACCAGATGATTTTCGAGAGGTTCCATCCGGACGTTTGACCCTCGCCACCTTGACGGCCCCGGCGCCATGCCCAATCTCTGCCGCGGTTGGGTTCGAATGAACCGCCACACAGCGGATGTCTCCATGTGCAATGACTGACTTGCAAAGCCGGGACCGGTTCAACTCCTTGATAACGTCATCCGACATATCGCTCGAAGCCATCGACTCGGTCGGCCAGGTTCCGGCTGCGGACTGGGACGCCTGCGCCAACCCCGCAAGCGAGCAACGTCGATCGCCGTCAACCGGCAAGGCCGCGATCTTGTCATCGGCCCGACATTCAATTTCCAGCTCAAGCGAAACATACAACCCTTTTGTCTCGCATGCATTTTTCATGGCACTTGAAGCATCGAATTCGGCTTGCGCGCGCACCGGATGGAAGCCACGCCACCTGATCGCACGGCGCGACGGAGCAGTCGTCGGCATTGTGCCCTGCTATCTGAAGTCCCATTCGCAGGGTGAGTATGTCTTCGATCACGGCTGGGCGGACGCCTATGAAAGGGCCGGCGGGCGCTACTACCCCAAGCTCCTGGCCTCTGTTCCGTTTACTCCGGCCACCGGCCCGCGGCTTCTGGTTCGCGCCGGCTGCGACGAGACGCGCGTCCCCGCCGCGCTGGCCGGCGGCCTCGTCGGACTCTGCGATGCGACGCAGGCCTCGTCGGTTCACGTCACCTTCGCTTGCGAGGAGGAATGGGCGTTTCTCGCCGGAAACGGATTCCTCCAGCGCACTGACCAGCAGTTTCACTGGCGCAACGAAGGCTATTCGAGCTTCGAGGACTTTCTCGCCAGCCTCAATTCGCGCCACCGCAAGGCGATCCGCCGCGAACGGCGCGATGCGCTCGCCAACGGCATCACCATCCACGTCCTCACTGGCAACGATCTCACGGAGGAAGCCTGGGACGCCTTCTTCCGGTTCTACATGGAGACCGGATCGCGCAAGTGGGGTCGGCCTTACCTGACCCGACCCTTCTATTCCATGATCGGCGAGAGCATGAGCCGGGACATCGCGTTGATCATGGCCCGGCGCGATGGCCGCTGGATTGCCGGCGCCATCAACTTCATCGGTTCGGACACGCTGTTCGGGCGGCACTGGGGCGCGATCGAACATCATCCCTTCCTGCATTTCGAGGTCTGCTATTATCAGGCGATCGATTTCGCGATCCGCCATCGCCTGAAACGGGTGGAGGCGGGCGCGCAGGGTGAGCACAAGATCGCGCGCGGATATCTGCCGCAAACCACCTACTCCGCGCATTATATCGCCGACCCTGCCCTGCGCCGCGCGGTGAGCGATTATCTCAAGCGCGAACGGCAATATGTCGCGGAAGCTGGCCGCGAACTGACCGAGGCCGGGCCGTTTCGCAAGGCGGGCAATGGTGAGGATTGAGGCTTTGCATTTTCCCGCGTCTTCCGGGGAATATGTCTGTCGTCACCCGGTTTCGAAATCACCGTCCTGCGGCGGCGCAATCGGCGTGAACTGGCAACGGTTCGGCTTGATGTCGATCAGCGGCGTCTCGTCAATGCAATCCAGTCCGCGCACCAGAACGGTCGATCCCTCGATGCCGACCAGCTTGACCAGCGAGGTCCCCAGCGGATTGGGCCGCACCGGTGATCGCAGCGAAAACGTGCCGTGCGTCGCGCCGCTGCTCTTTGGCGTCTGCAGCACGATGTCGCGACGCGACAGGTGCAGCCAATAAATGACCTCGATGCTCGAATACCGTTCGAGCCCCTGCAATGCAGGCTTCCAGAGATCGAAAATCTCAAGCCGGCAAACCGGCCCGTCTTCGCGCCCCTGACGCGGGGTTTTCAGGCGGGACGTCCAGGGCGTGCGAATTCTGCCGATGAATACCAACCCGGCATCGGTTGGCGGCGGCAGTTCGACGACAACCTCGCCCTCTCGCACCTCATATTCACGCACCATGGCCGTGATCTCCTCGAGTCCCATATCGCGATACGGACCCGTTATTTATCATAAAACATAACCAAATCTCGTCGAGCGTCCGGCATCTGTCGGCACTTCGCCATCAAATGCCGAACTCAACCTCTCATGCGCATGTTTCGCAGCACGAGACAGGCGCCGCCCGCGCGTCTGATCCGGTTGCAGAGCCCGTCGGCTTCCCCGCGCGTATCAGCCCCGACCCGCACCTGATAAAACGTTCTTGTGCCGCGGCTGCGCAATACCGAGCCTAGCAGACTTGGATCGCGATCGCCGATCACGGAGCCGAGGCGCCTGATGGCTCGTGCGTACATGGCCATGGCGCGGACTCGGCTGAAGCCGGCCGCAAGCTGCACGCCCCAAGGCTTGTCCGCACCGAGTTTCACGCGCTCTTCAAGCCCCGCAACAAAAGGATTTGGCGCGCGCTTCAGCATCGCCATCAATTGGCGGCAACTCGATGATGCCGGTGCGCGATCCGGCGGTTTGCCGCCCTTGCCGGCATCGGCCCAGTCATCGATCGGCGAGCCCGTGATCGCGAAGACGTAGTTTCGCGTCTCGGCCGGCATCGATCCCTTGCCGTCGAGCCAGTCCTGCACGCGGCGCGGCCCGGCATTATAGGCTGCGGCCGCCAATCCCAGATTGCCGAATTGTCCGCGCAGTTCGTTCAAATATTCGGCTGATTTCGGCAACGCCTGCACCGGGTCGAACGGGTCGAGGAGCCGCCGCTCACTCGCCGTTCCCGGCATGAACTGCGCGATGCCCTGCGCATGCTCGCCGCTGCGGGTCAGCGGACCAACGGCATCGGTCTGGAATCGGCTCTCTTGCCAGATCACGCGGGCAAAGAATTCCAGCGGCAGGTTTTCAGCCTTGGCCGCGGATTCGACCATCAGGCAGATCGCTTCGCGCGTGTCCTGATCCGTCTTGGCCGCAGGTCCGGGATCAGGTGCCGTCTCCCAACCGACCTGCGCAAAGACGACGCGCGGCATCATCAGTATCAAGACGAATACGCATCGCAGGAGAAGGGGCAGCAAGAAAGCAAGCCGGCATGACACCACGCCGATCTTCTTCCGTGACGGCGACGAACCGAAATTCATCCCGCAAGCATAGCAGGCTTCCGGAGAAGCCTGATATCCCTCCGATGGCGCGGAGGATCTTGAGTTCCGGGAACCGACATTCGCTGCAACGCTGCAGCGAATGTCGAAAACGCGCCTTTAGCGCTTCGAGAACTGGAACGAGCGGCGGGCTTTCGCCTTGCCGTACTTCTTGCGCTCGACCACGCGGGAGTCGCGGGTCAGGAAGCCGCCCTTCTTGAGGACGCCGCGCAATTCGGGTTCGAAATTCGTCAGCGCCTTGGACAGGCCGTGACGAACGGCCCCCGCCTGACCCGACAAACCGCCGCCGGCGACGGTGCACACCACGTCGTACTGACCGGCGCGCGCGGCAGCGACCAGCGGCTGCTGGATCATCATTCGCAGCACCGGACGCGCAAAGTAAACCTCGACCTCGCGGGCGTTGACCAGAATCTTGCCGGCGCCCGGCTTGATCCAGACGCGGGCAACCGCGTCCTTGCGCTTGCCGGTGGCGTAGGCGCGGCCGTGCTTGTCGATCTTCTTGGTATGTTTCGGCGCTTCCGACTCGGCGGTCTTCAGCGCGGACAACTGGTCGAGAGACTGCATGGTATCGGACATCGTTATGCGGCCCTCTTGTTCTTGCGGTTCATTGCGCCGATATCGACGATTTCCGGCTGCTGCGCTTCATGAGGATGCTCCGCGCCGGCATAAACACGAAGATTGCCAAGCTGCACGCGTCCGAGCGGGCCGCGCGGAATCATGCGCTCCACGGCCTTCTCGATGACGCGCTCCGGGAAACGACCCTCAAGGATCGACTTCGCGGTGCGTTCCTTGATGCCGCCGATATAGCCGGTGTGATTGTAATAGACTTTGTCGTCACGCTTGCGGCCGGTGAGAACCACCTTGGCGGCATTGATGATGATGACATTGTCGCCGCAATCGACATGCGGCGTGTAGGTCGGCAGATGCTTGCCGCGCAGCCGCATCGCAACGAGGGTGGCGAGCCGTCCGACCACCAGGCCGCTGGCGTCGATCAGCACCCACTTCTTCGTCACTTCGGCTGGCTTTGCCGAGAACGTTTTCATGTGAGAAATCCGTGAAAAGAGACCCTCGGCGTCCACGCGCCGAACCGAGGGCGTTCTAGAGAAGCAATCAATTCCAGTCAACGCCGTCCGATCGATATTTTTATCGTATAATCAGTAGCTTATAAAAATGGTTTTATATTACCTCAAAAATTTTCAAGCATTCGGAATGGAGTAAGTGGAGGTAACATGGGCGATCGGATCGGGCGACGTGCCGGATAGCAGCGTCACTTCGCCGACCGCGAGCCGCTTGCCGAGCTTCAGAAGTCGCGCCGCCGCAAGGACATCCTGACCGGGGCGTCCCGGCCGCAGGAAATTGATGTTGAGATTGGCGGTCACCGCGAGGCCGACCGGGCCAATCCGCGACAAAAGCACCACGTACATGGCGAAATCGGCCAGCGCCATCAGCGTTGGCCCGGAGACGGTGCCGCCCGGGCGCAGCATGCGCTCGCTATAGCGCTGGCGCAGCAGCGACGTCTCGCCATCGGCGCTCTCGATTGCGATATCGTTGTCCCTGAATGCCTGGGGGAACTCGGTGTGGAGAAACGCCTCGAGTTCGGCCACGCTCATTTTCGCAGTCGCCATGTGATCCTGCCCCTGCTCAGGCTCGATGCCGCCTGTTACATCAGGAAGAGGTTTTGCCCAAACGGATAATTCGATGACCGCCAGTCCCGCTCGTGGAGAGACCCCGGAACGACCGCCGGTACTCCTGCGGCAAACCCAAGGCAGCATCGCGGTGCTGACCCTCAATCGTCCGGAGGCGCGAAACAGCCTGTCGGAGCGGCTGATCGGCGAACTTCATGCGGCAATCGACGCAGCCGGCGCCGACCCGGCGATCCGCGCGGTCGTGATCGCCGCCAGCGGTCCGGCGTTCTCGTCCGGCCACGACCTCAAGGAGCTGACCGCGCACCGCGCTGACCCCGATCGCGGCCGCGCCTATTTCGCGCACGTGATGACGATCTGCAGCGCGATGATGCAGGCCATCGTTCAACTGCCGAAGCCGGTGGTCGCCTGCGTGCAGGGCGTCGCCACCGCGGCCGGCTGCCAGCTCGTCGCGACCTGCGATCTCGCGGTGGCTTCGGAGAAGGCCCGCTTCGCGACGCCCGGAGTCGATATCGGCCTGTTCTGCTCGACGCCGATGGTGGCACTGACCCGAAACATCGCGCGCAAACACGCCATGGAAATGCTTTTGACCGGAGAGCCGGTCGACGCCGCGGCGGCGCAGCGGATGGGGCTGATCAACCGCGTCGTCGCCGACGGGCGCGAACGCGACGCCGCGCTCGACCTTGCGCAGAAAGTCGCGCGCAAATCGGCCTACGTGGTGAAGCTCGGCAAGGCCGCCTTTTACCGGCAGGCTGAAATGAATCTGGCCGACGCCTATCGTTACGCCGCCGCGGTCATGACCGAGAACATGATGGCCCGCGACGCCGAGGAAGGCATCGACGCCTTCATCGAAAAACGTGACCCGACGTGGAAAGATCGATAAGGCGTATTCCGTGCTAACGATGTTAGACAAACAAGGCGCAGGCGTCATGCCAGGGCTTGTCCCGGCCATGACCAAAGAAGGCAGATTGACGTAAAGCATGAACCACGACACCTACGACGACAGCTACATCCGCGGAATCCTGGACAGCGTGAAAACCATCGCGATGGTCGGCGCCTCGCCGGTCAACGTGCGGCCGAGCTACTTCGCGTTCAAGTATCTCGCCGAACGCGGATACGACATGATCCCGGTCAATCCGGGTCACGTCGGCAAGAGCCTGGTGGGAAAACCTTTCGCGGCGTCGTTGAAGGACATCGGCCGTCCTTTCGACATGCTCGACATTTTCCGCAGCTCCAGCCACATCATGCCGATCGTCGAGGAGGCGCTGACGCTGTCGCCTTTGCCGAAGGTGATCTGGATGCAGCTCGGCGCGCGCGACGACGCGGCGGCTGCGAAGGCCGAGGCGGCCGGCATCAAGGTGGTGATGAACCGCTGTCCGAAGATCGAATACGGCCGCCTGTCGTCGGAGATCTCATGGATGGGCGTCAACTCGCGCACGCTGAGTTCGAAACGCGCGCCGATGCCCGTGCATGGCCAGCGACTGTCGCTCAACCGCGTGAGCGTCGGCGGCGGCAGCACGCTGGCCGCCGACCGCGCCGCCAAGAACAGAAGCGACCCGGCGTGAGCGCATAAACCTTCCTCAGCTTCGCCGCGCCTCAAGGCCGCATGCCGAAACCGGCAAAGCCTCACGTAGCGCCTTGACGGCGGCGCACGATCCCATCAGCATCGAAAACGCTAGCGTAATGACCTCCGACCGAAACAGGACATGAGATGACCGATCGCATCCCCGGCTTTGCAACGCTTGCCGTCCACGCCGGCGCGCAGCCCGATCCGACCACCGGCGCGCGCACGACGCCGATCTATCAGACGACGTCGTTCGTGTTCAACGACGCCGACCATGCGGCGTCGCTGTTCGGACTGCAGGCATTCGGCAATATCTACACCCGCCTCGGCAATCCGACCAACGCGGTGCTGGAGGAACGCGTCGCGGCGCTCGAAGGCGGCACCGCGGCGCTCGCGGTGGCATCGGGACACGCCGCGCAGGTCGTCACGCTTCAGCAGCTCATGAAACCCGGCGACGAGGTCATCGCCTCTCGCAAGCTCTATGGCGGATCGATCAACCAGTTCACTCACGCGTTCAAGAGTTTCGGCTGGAACGTGGCATGGGCCGATCCGGACGAGATCGAATCCTTCGAGCAGGCGGTCACGCCGCGAACGCGGGCGATCTTCATCGAATCCATCGCCAACCCGCGAGGTTCGATCACCGATATCGAAGCTGTCGCCGCGGTCGCGCGCAAGGCGAGAGTCCCCTTGATCGTCGACAACACGATGGCGAGCCCTTATCTCGTCCGGCCGATCGAGCACGGCGCCGACATCGTGCTTCACTCGCTCACGAAATTTCTCGGCGGCCATGGCAACTCGCTCGGCGGCATCATCGTCGACGCCGGCACGTTCGACTGGTCGAAGGACAACAAGTATCCGATGCTGAGCGAGCCGCGACCGGAATATCACGGCATCCGGATGCAGGAGACGTTCGGCAACTTCGCATTCGCGATCGCCTGCCGCGTGCTGGGCCTGCGCGACCTCGGCCCGGCGCTGTCGCCGTTCAACGCCTTCATGATCCTGACCGGCATCGAAACGCTGCCGCTGCGGATGCAGAGGCATTGCGAGAACGCTCAGGCGATCGCCGAATGGCTGGCCGCGCATCCCGCGGTCGCCGCCGTCAACTACGCCGGATTGCCGAGCGACAAGTACAACGCGCTCGCGCGCAAATATTCGCCGAAGGGCGCGGGCGCGGTGTTCACGTTCAGCCTGAAGGGCGGATACGACGCCGGCGTCAATCTGGTGTCGAAGCTCCGGTTGTTTTCGCACCTCGCCAACATCGGTGATACCCGCTCGCTCGTGATCCACCCCGCATCGACCACGCACAGCCAGCTCGACGACGCGGCCAAGACCCGGGCCGGCGCCGGACCCGACATCGTCCGCCTGTCGATCGGCATCGAGGACAAGGAAGACCTGATGGCCGATCTCGATCAGGCGATGACGTAGTAGAGAAGAGGCAACTGACGCGTTCGCGGTCAACTGCGGCAGGGATTGCTTTGGGAGCGATTGTTAGTGGCGCGGGTGCTCAAATTTATAAAAGACAACAAGATCGCCGTATTTGGATTCGGATTTGTCCTGGCGGTGAGTGTGCTGATCCGCTTCGCGATGGTCGGGAGTGAAGGCCGGGTGGTTGTAGCGTCCGCATTAAATCAGTCCAAAATTGCGATGACGCAGGTGAGTTGCCTATCGATCGATCCGCACAAGATAAGATTTAATGGAGCCGAGTACGATACTTCTAAAGTGATGAAATTGATCGATGAAGTATTCTCAATTCAGCCGACGCTACTCGAATCCGAACAAGTGGCCTGTCCCTGGGTATTTGCCGCAACAATTGTAAAGAACGCGAACTTTGGAGTTAAGCACAATGGCAGGCCTGCAAAATATTTAGTCTCGGTTGATGTTTGTGCATCGCGGCCGGGCAAACAAGTGTTGGACCCGAACTGGTGCCTTTCGAAGAATGTTTATGTCTTTGGTTCGCCCCTCCCTGTGCCAACGCTGTTCAAGCTTGGCTTGATCGGGCTCGGTCGGCTCCAAAGCAAGCAGAGCAACGAGTGGGACGTCTTTGACGAGAGAGTAACGCCGTGACCGATGTGAACGGAATGCGTTTACGACATTCGGGGCAGGCCCGAAATCCGGCCGATGGATACTAATGCGCCGGCCCCGCCTCTGACGACCGCGCTTCACCCATGACCGGCGCCCGCCGCACCTCGGTCAGATAGTTGAGGGTCAGCGACACCCAGATGATGCCGTAAAGCAGCATGAAGCAGCTTGAGTTCACGCCGAACATATCCAGGATCGCTCCGAATATGATCGGCAGCAGAAAGCCGCCCACGCCGCCCGCCATGCCGACGATGCCGGATACCGCTCCCATGCTGTCGGGGAAATCGTCGCCGATATATTTGAATGTCGACGCCATGCCGCAGGCAAAGGCGATGCCGAGCGCGAACAGCAGCATCGTGAAGAACCACGACGGCAAAGCGATGCGGAAGCTCAAGGGATCGCGGATCGTGTGCACGATCAGGTCGGTCTTGGGATAGGACAGCAGGAACAGGCAGACCCAGGCGACCCACAGCACCCACCACGTTACGTTGTGGGCGCCGAAGCGGTCCGACAGCCAGCCGCCGAAAGCGCGGAAGGCGCCGCCGGGCAGCGAGAAGCAGGCGGCCAGCAGCGAGGCCTGCGCGATGGTGAAGCCGTATTCGGTCTTGAAATATTGCGGCATCCAGATCGACAGCGCCGTGAAGCCGCCGAACACGATCGAATAGTACTGGCAGTATTTCCAGACCCGCGGATTGCGCAGCACGGACAGTTGCCGCCACATCGAGGGCACCTGACCGCCGACGCCGGGATCGGGCTTGGACAACACCCAGAACAAAAATGCCGTGACCAGCAGCGCCACCGCATAGACCTTGGGCACCATCTGCCAGCCATAGGCCGCGATCAGCCACGGCGCGACGAACATGTTGAGCGCCGCGCCGACCGTTCCCGCGCCGAAGAAGCCCATCGCGAAACCGCGGCTCTCCTTGGGAAAGAAGCGCGCGACGTAAGGCGTGCCGACCGAAAACGAAGCGCCGACGAGGCCAAGCGCCAGTCCGAGCAGCAGAAACTGCCAGAGCGCGGTCGCATAGGCGGCAAGCCAGAGCGGGACCGCGCAGGCGACCAGCAGAAACAGCATGATGATCCGTCCGCCAAAGCGGTCGGTCCAGATGCCCAGCGGCAGGCGGAAGATCGCGCCGGTGAGGACTGGCGTCGCCGTAAGGAGACCGAACTCGGTCGAATCGAGTCCGAGCTGTTCGCGGATCGGAATGCCGACCACGCCGAACATCATCCAGACCGCGAAACAGACGGTGAAGGCCCAGGTGGTGATGAACAGGACGGACAGGTTGCCGGATCTCGCCATTCCTCGCCCCGATCACGGCCTGCCGTCAGCCGAATGGTTGGCATTCCGGCTTATCGAAACCGCCTTATGCTTTCGCCATCATGATGCAGGTTCGCAAATCTGTACAGCGCCGGAATGCCCTGCTTTCGGACGGTCAGGTTATGGCAAGGTGAATCGGGCCGCGACGATTCGATCAAATCGCGTCACGCCCGGCATGCCTTCAGGTCATACCGGATCATGCCGCGCGTGCTTGTTCTCGTCGGGGAGAGGACGATCTCTTGCGACAGCGAATACAAAGAGTGGGCTCGCCGGCCGGCCGACCCCTAAGCCTAAGACCCCCAGCCTAACCTGCCGCCACGCGGAGCCGTTGCCGCTCCAGCGCGGTGTTGCCGGCCATCAGCCGTTCCGCCTGAACGACCGCGAGCGTCAGGACGAGGATCGCAACTCCCTGATGCACCAGCGCAAGCGGGATCGGAACCTCGTGCAGAAGGGTCAGAATTCCGAGCGTCGCCTGCAACGTCATCGCCGCCGCCAGCCAGAGCGCCCCGCGAACGACCGCGCCGCCGGCGCGCGACACCACCGCGTCAATGAGATGCAGGATGGCGATCGCAAACAGCGTATAGGCCATCATGCGATGCTCGAACTGCACCGTGAGCGTATTGTCGAACAGATTGCGCCACCATGGCTGTTCGAAAAACAGCCGCGCGGAGGACGGAATGAACGATCCGTCGATGTCGGGCCAGGTGTTGAAGACCTTGCCGGCGCGCAGTCCGGCGACCAGCGCCCCGAAATAAAGCTGCACGAACACCAGCACGACCAGAACGCCGCTGGTCATCCGCAATCGCAGCGACGGCTGCAACGACGGTCGATCCGACAACCGCCGCACGGTCCAGACGATCGCCGCGAAAATCAGCAGAGCCAGCACCAGATGGGTCGCGAGACGATATTGCGATACCTCCACGCGATTGGTGAGGCCGGAGGCGACCATCCACCAGCCGACCGCGCCCTGAAGCCCGCCGAGGCCGAAAATGATCCACAGCCGACGTTTCAGATCGGACGGCAACATGCCGCGCCACATGAACCAGAGGAACGGCAGCAGGAAAGCCACGCCGATGAAGCGTCCCAGCAAGCGGTGGCTCCATTCCCACCAGAAGATGGTCTTGAACTGGTCGAGCGTCATGCCCGCGTTCATTTCGCTGTACTGCGGGATTTTCTTGTAGCCCTCGAAGGCCTGGGACCACTCATTTTGCGTGAGCGGGGGCAGCGTGCCCGTCACCGGCTTCCATTCGACGATCGAAAGACCGGACTCGGTCAGCCGGGTCGCCCCGCCGACCAGCACCATGGCGGCGATCAGAAGCGCCACTGTTATCAGCCACCACCGCACGGCGCGCAGCTGGAACCCCTTTTGTGCCATCGGACGGGTCATCAAAATCCGTGTGTTGAATGCATTTTTCGGGCCCTTTATAGTCCACCGCAGCCTCGGCGCAAGCCTCGTCCCAGCCCGCGAGTTGCATTTTTAAGGTATGCGGATCCGCACCCGGAAATTCCTCGGCACCATCGCCCTGCTCGTGCTGGTCGTCGTCTGGTCCCTGCTCGGCATGACGGTTGCGCAGACGCCGTGGCTCGCGGCGTCGGGGCTCTATCAGGCGATCTTCTACCCGGTTGCCGGGCTCGGCTGGGTCTTGCCGGCGATGCCCATCGTCAGTTGGATGGCGAAACCCGACGCGTAAGCCTCTCTCGTCGCCAAATTCATCGGGCATGGGCGCGACCGCCCTCCCCCCTTTACCTATTGCCATTACCCTTTGTTGACATTTCCCATGCGAAGGTCCGGCAAAGCAAAAAAGTAAACAACGGCGATAACAGGCTTTAGCGATGACCATGACGGCTGTGATCGGAGCCCCAACGGCGGCGGATGCGCGCGCGTGGTCGAGCGCGGGACATATCATGCATGTCGAGGTCTTTCACGATTTGCATGAGGCCGAACCGGTCTGGCGCAGTCTGGAGAAGTCGCAGTTCTCGACGCCCTATCAGCGGTTCGATTTCCTGTCGGCCTGGCAGGGGCACGTCGGAACCGGGAATGAGCTTCAACCCTGCGTGATCGTCGCCAGCGATGCCGAGCGGCGGCCGCTGCTGCTGTTGCCGCTGGTGGCCAACGCGGAGAACGGCGTCCGCGTCGCACGCTTCATGGGCGGCAAGCACACGACCTTCAACATGGCGCTCTGGCAACGGGATTTCGCCGCCTCCGCCACGCAGGCCGATCTCGATGCGCTGCTTCGCGGCATCCGCGACGTTCCCGCCAGGATCGACGTGCTGGCGCTTACGCGGCAGCCGCAACGCTGGCGCGACCTGCAAAATCCGATGGCGCTGCTCCCGAACCAGCCCTCCGCCAACGGCTGCCCGCTGATGACGATGGCGCCGGGCGCGGCGCCGTCCGATCGCATCAGCAACTCGTTTCGCCGCCGGCTGAGAAGCAAGGAGCGCAAGCTCCAGGCGCTGCCCGGCTTCCGCTATCGCGTGGCGACGACCGACGCCGAGATCACGCGGATGTGCGATGCGTTCTTCACGATCAAGCCGCTGCGGATGGCCGCGCAGAAGCTGCCGAACGTGTTCGCCGATCCCGGCGTCGAGGACTTCCTGCGCAGGGCCTGCCTGACGCCGCTGCCGGACGGCGGCCACGTCATCGAAATCCACGCCCTCGAATGCGACGCCGAAGTGATCGCGATCTTCGCCGGCGTCGCCGACGGACAGCGCTTCTCGATGATGTTCAACACCTACACGATGTCGGAAAGCGCCCACTACAGTCCGGGCCTGATCCTGATGCGCGATATCGTCGATCACTACGCCGAGCGCGGCTACACCTCGCTCGATCTCGGGATCGGATCGGACGACTACAAGCGTCTGTTCTGCAAGGATGACGAACCGATCTTCGACAGCTATCTGCCGCTCACCACGCGCGGCCGGATGGCCGCCCTCGGCATGTCCTCGATGGCTCGCGCCAAGCGCCTCGTGAAGCAGACGCCGGCATTGAAGCGGATGGCGCAGACGCTGCGCGGCGCGCTGCAGCGCTGACGAGACGTCACCGCCCGGCGGAGGGATTCAGGCCGCCTCGCGCGGACCGTTCTGGATCTCCGGCGGCAGCGACAACGGATCGAGCATCGTCACCGACGCGAAACCTATGGCCGTGAGCTGACCGCTGAACCGCGAACGCGCCTCCGTGCTCATCGACGGGTCGGGAACGACGATCGCGCGCGCCTGATCGGTCAGAAGCCGCGCCGGCAGATCAGTGGCGGTGCCGGCGACGAGCAGGACGTGATCGTAAACCCGCAGCAGAGCATCGAGCGCGATCGTGAGGCGCGGCGATTGCAGCAGCGCGCGATCGGCGCCCGACCGCCCGGCGACCACCAGATGGACCGGCGATTGTCCGTCGCGGCTGATGACCTCGCCGAAGGAGGCCTCGCCCAGCATCAGCTCGGCCAGTCCCGGCGCCGCCGGATCGACCGAGGCCGCGGTCAGGATCGGCGATGCGGGCGACAGATCGACCAGGACCACCCTGGCACCATCCGCCAGAAGCCGCGCGAGCGCCAGCGCGCTCAGCATGATGCGCTCGTTTTCACCGGTGCCCATGATGGTGATCTTGCGCGCCGCCTCGCCCGCAGCCCGCAGGTCGTCCGCGATGCGATCGATTGCGATCAGATCCACGGCCGGCGCGACGCGGAGTTCGTGCAGCTCCGGCGTGGCTGCGGCGGCCTGTTGCGGAACGGGCTCGAACGCAGCCGGCGTCCGCGGCGCGGTGATGCGCAGCAGTTCGCCGGTTGCGACGGTGCCGGCCGTCAGCATCAGCGTCGCCAGCGTCGCGATCAGGACGATGGGCAGCTTCTTGGGATAGGCCGGCGTGTTCGAGACGATGGCGCGCGAGATGATGCGGCCATCGGACGGTGCGGCGTCGATGTTTTCGCGCGTGGTGGCTTCACGATATTTTGCGAGATAGGATTCCAGCAGGTCGCGCTCCGCCCTCGCCTCGCGCTCCAGCGCCCGCAGCTTCACGTCGTCTCCGTTGGAGGACGTTGCCAGCTTCTTCATTTGATCGAGACTGTTGCTGAGGCTCTCGACCCGTCCGCTGGCGATGCGGGCGTCATTTTCGAGCGACCGCGAGATCTTGCCGGCTTCGTCGCGCAACTGGCGATCGAGATCCGCAAGCTGGGCCTTCAGTTCCTTGATCCGCGGATGTTGACCGAGCAGGGTCGAGGATTGCTCCGCCAGTTGCGCGCGCAGCGTCACGCGCTGTTCGGACAGGCGGCGGATCAATTCCGAATTGAGAACCTCGGAAGCCTCGATCGGCTTGCCGCCCTGAAGCATGTCGCGGATCAGCCGCGCTTTCGATTCCGCATCGGACTTGAGCGCGCGCGCGTTGTTCAACTGAGTGTTGATCTCACCCAGTTGCTGGTTCGACAGCGAGGTGTTGTTGGTGCCGATGAAGAGGCTCGACTTCGACCTGAAATCCTCGACCCGCGATTCGGCATCCGCGACCTTCTTGCGCAGGTTGTCGATTTCTCCGGACAGCCACTGACCGGCGGCCCTCGCCTGTCCCTGGCGCGCGTTCAGTTGCAGGGCAAGATAGCCGTCGGCAATCGAATTCGCGACGCGAGCCGCAAGCTCCGGATCGCGCGACTGGAATTCAATGACGATCACGCGGGATTTGTCGACGGCGTAGGCGGTCAGCCGGCTGTAGTACGCATCCAGCACGCGCTCCTGCGGCGTCATCCGCAGCGGATCGCGGCCGATTCCGAACAGCGCCAGCAACGACCTGATCGGCGACACGCCATGCAACACCGGGTCGAATTCCGGATTCTCCGCGAGCTTGTTCTTCTCGATCACCTCGCGGGCAAGATCGCGCGACAGCACCAGTTGCACCTGGCTGGCGACGGCCTCCGGATCGAGCGCGCCGCGCTCGTCGTTGCGCTCGGCGTTCGGACGCAGAAAAACGTTCTCGCGGCCGTCGATCAGGATGCGGGCTTCGGACTTGTATCTGGGCGTAATCAGATTGACGACGACGAGCGAGAGCACGAAGGCGAGCAGCGTCGGGATGATGATCGCGCGCTTCTTTCGCAGCAGCGCCTGCCAGATGACGCGCACGTCGAGATCGCCCGGCTGCGGCGGGGCAGAACCCTGCGACGCAGGCTTTGGCGCGGACGCCGCGTTCGAAACCAGCGTCTTGTCCTTGCCGACACGCCTTAACGCAAACCGCATCACCTACTCCCGCTGGACCCTCGAGCGTCCGAAACCATCACGCTGCCGGCGCGTCCCGGACGCGAATATTCAGTCGAGTCATGCGAGCGGGCGCAACGATTACAGTCCGATTATGGTTGCCATCGGGTTAATTCGGCGCGGCCGGTGCAGACGCGGCCGAAGCGACTCCGCGGGCCGATTACGTTTTATTAACCACAAAAGCCCTTAACTGGATTTGATATTTCATGGAAATGCCTGATGCGAAGCGTGCGCGCCGTAATCCTGTGCCTGTTGACCGTGCTGGCGCTGTCGGGGTGCATGCGGCACCCCGCGCCCGGCGCGATGGTGCGCCCGCTCAACGACCTCGATGCGCTGGCCTATGGCGGACCGCAGGCAGGCCCGCCGCCGCCGGTCGCGCGCCGCGACAAGCGGGTCCGAGCGGCCCGCATCCCTGCCGTGCCGGTGGTCTACGCGGCGAGCCCGCCGCCCGTCATGCACGATCCCGCCTACCGCCTCGATGCCGGCGACCGCCTGCGCATCGTGGTCTACGGCCAGGAGGGCCTCACCAACACCTATCTGGTCGATGCAGGCGGCAGCATCACCATGCCGCTGATCGGCGCGGTCACCGCGCGTGGCCGCACCACGGCCGAACTGTCCGCCGCCATCGCCGCGCGGCTGCGCAACGGCTACATCCGCGAGCCCTATGTCGCCGCCGAGGTCGAAGCCTACCGGCCGTTCTTCATTCTCGGCGAGGTCGCGGCTCCCGGCCAGTATCCGTTCGTGCCCAACATGACGGTCGAAAGCGCCGTCGCCATCGCCGGCGGCTTCTCGCCCCGCGCCAGGCGCGACCGCGTCACCGTCACCCATACCGATGCCCGCGGCACCGTCCGCCTGGTCGTGCCGACCGCAACCCTGCTCAGTCCCGGTGACACCGTCCTGGTCGACGAACGCTGGTTCTGAGGCATGACGCCCTCGCCCGATCAGCCGCTTCGCATCCTGCATGCCGTCCGCGCCCCGGTCGGCGGCATCATCCGCCACATCCTCGACGTCGCCAACGGACAGGCCAGCCGCGGCCATGTCGTCGGCATCGTCGCCGACAGCCTCACCGGCGGCGAGCGCGCGGATGCCGCGTTCGCAGAGATTGCGCCGCGGATGAAGCTTGGCGTTCACCGCATCGCGATCCGGCGCGAACCGCACGTCACCGATCTCTTTGCCTGGATGCAGTTCGCCGCGCTGATACGAAACTTGAAGCCGGATATCCTGCACGGGCATGGCGCCAAGGCCGGCGCTTTCGTGCGGCTCAAGGGACGGTCGCGGAGCACCCTCCGGGTCTATACGCCGCACGGCGGGTCCCTGCACTATCCGCTGACGACGATGAAAGGCGCGTTCTACAGCCGTCTCGAACGCATGCTGATGAACCGCACCGACCTGTTCCTGTTCGAAAGCGCATTCGCGCGCGACACCTATCAGCGGATCGTCGGCACGCCGGCCGGTCTGGTGAAATGCGTATTCAACGGCGTCACCGCCGATGAATTCGATCCAGTCACGTTGGCCGACGATGCGACCGACGTCGCCTATGTCGGCGAGTTCAGGCATATCAAGGGCGCGGACCTGCTGATCGACGCGGTGGCGCGATTGCGGGCCGGCGGCAGGCCCGTCACGCTTACCCTCGGCGGCGACGGCGAGGAGACCGCGGCGTTGAAAGCCCAGATCGAGCGGCTCGATCTCGGCGATGCGGTCCGCTTCATCGGACACGTCAAGGCACGATACGGGTTCTCGAAGGGCCGGTTGCTGGTCGTGCCGTCGCGCGGCGACTCGATGCCTTATGTGGTGATCGAAGCTGCCGCCGCGGGCGTTCCCATGGTCGCTGCGAATGTCGGCGGCATCCCCGAGATTTTCGATTCCCATGCCGACGCGCTGTTCGCGCCCGATCATGTCGGCGCCATGGCGGAGGCCATCGCGGCCGCGCTGGATGACCCCGCCGCCGCGGCGGCGCGCGCCAAATCGCTGCGCGAGCGCATCTTCCAGCATTTCTCGCAGAAGGCGATGGTCGAAGGCGTCATGGCGGGCTATCGCGAGGCGTTTGCGAAACGTTAACCGTTTCCGAAATGCCTCGGTTTCCGCGAAACCAAATCTTCCCGATTTCGTCCTTAAGTCGTTCAGCCCGGCGTCACATTCTGTCGTGCGGCGCAGACGCGGACTTGAGGATATGGATTCTATCAGCGCTCGCTCAAGCAGCGATCCAGCGGCGAGCAGCGGCTCTCCGATACGGATGGAGCGCCGGCGGCGGCTGTCGCCGGCGGCGCTTGCGGTTACCAATCAGAAGGTGCAGCCGGCCTATTCGCCCATCGTCATCGCCGGCGTCGTGCGTGCCGCCGACTTCGTGCTGTTGAGCCTGATCGGCGCCGCGCTCTATCTCGGATACGTCGCCCGCATCGACGGTTTCAACTGGAGCTATATCGCGGCGATCCTTGCCATGGCCGCCGCCGCGGTCGTCTGTTTCCAGGCCGCCGATATATACGAAGTGCAGGTTTTTCGTGGCCAGTTGCGACAGATGACGCGGATGGTCTCGTCATGGTCCTTCGTTTTCCTGCTGTTCATCGGCATCTCTTTCTTCCTCAAGCTTGGCGACGCCGTCTCGCGGCTCTGGCTCGCTTCGTTCTTCTCCATCGGCCTGGCCGGCTTGATCGCGGGGCGACTCATCCTGCGCGCGATCATCCGCCGCTGGGCGCGTGACGGCCGGCTCGACCGCCGCACCGTGATCATCGGTTCAGACGAGAGCGGAGAAAATCTCATCAAGGCGTTGAGAGCGCAGCCGGACTCGGACATCGAAATTCTCGGCGTATTCGATGACCGCAACGACTCGCGTGCACTCGATACCTGCGCCGGAAGCCCGAAGCTCGGCAAGGTCGACGACGTGCTCGAATTCGCGCGGCGGACCCGGCTCGATCTCGTGTTGTTCGCGCTGCCGATCTCGGCCGAAACCCGCATTCTGCAGATGCTCAAGAAGCTGTGGGTGCTGCCGGTGGATATCCGCCTGTCCGCGCACACCAACGAACTGCGTTTCCGGCCCCGCGCCTATTCCTATCTCGGCGAAGTCCCGATGCTCGATGTCTTCGAGGCTCCGATCACCGACTGGGATCTGGTGCTGAAATGGCTGTTCGACAGGGTCGTCGGGGCCTTGATCCTGCTGCTGGTTTCGCCGGTGATGGCGGTGGTCGCGCTCGCGGTCAAGCTCGACAGTCCTGGCCCGGTGCTGTTTCGCCAGAAACGCTTCGGCTTCAACAACGAGCGCATCGACGTCTTCAAATTCCGCTCGCTGTTTCACGATCAGGCCGATCCGCTGGCCGCGAAGGTGGTCACCAAAAACGACAGCCGCGTCACCCGCGTCGGACGCTTCATCCGCAAGACAAGCCTCGACGAGCTGCCGCAGCTTTTCAACGTCGTCTTCAAGGGCAACCTGTCCCTCGTCGGACCACGTCCCCATGCCGTGCAAGGCAAACTGCAGACGCGGCTGTTCGATGAGGCAGTTGACGGTTACTTCGCGCGTCACCGCGTCAAGCCCGGCATTACCGGCTGGGCGCAGATCAACGGATGGCGCGGCGAGATCGACAACGAGGAAAAGATCCAGAAGCGCGTCGAGTTCGATCTCTATTACATCGAGAACTGGTCGGTTCTGTTCGATCTCTACATTCTGCTCAAGACGCCGCTGGCGCTGCTGAAATCAGAGAACGCTTATTGACCCATCCTCGTGCGTTGATTTTGCGAGAGTGCAATGGCCTATCCTGCAGCGGTTGACGGTTCGCTTCGGCCATTGACGCAGGCGCCGGGCGTCGCCGCGCTCCAGCGCGCGCTGCTGTGGCTGGTCGGCGCAGGCGGCGCGATCGTCTACATCGAACCCAGCCCGTATGAATTCGCGACGCTGGCCGCGATGATCGTGTTCGTCGCCACGGGCCTGCGGATGCGGCTGGCGTTCGTTCCGCTGATGCTTCTGCTGTTTCTGATCAACCTCGGCTATACGGTCTGCGCCGCGTACCTCATGGACAAGACGCCGATCGTGAACTGGATCATGACCTCGTGGTACATGGCCGTGACGGTCATCTTCTTCGCGCTGGTGTTTTCGGACGATACGGCGGCACGGCTCGAACTGCTGCGGCGCGGCCTGATTTTCGGCGCGATCGTCGCGTCGCTGGCCGGCATCGCGGGCTATTTCCATCTGGTGCCGGGCGAACACGACCTGCTGACGCTCTATGGGCGCGCGCGCGGCACCTTCAAGGATCCGAACGTGTTCTCCGCGTTCCTGATCCTGCCGGCGCTGTTCGTCCTGCAAAGCATCGTCACGGACCGCTTCGGAAAGGCCGTGCGCAGCGCCATCGCGCTCGGAATCATCGGCCTGGCGCTGCTGCTGGCCTTTTCGCGCGCAGCCTGGGGACAGTTCGTGCTGACGTCGGCCTTCATGCTGGTGCTGATGTTCCTGACCAGCCCGTCAACCAGACAGCGCTCGCGCCTGGTCACGACAGCCGTCATCGCGGCCGCCGCGATCGCGCTGCTGCTGGCGATCCTGCTGTCGTTCGATTCAATCGACAGCCTGTTCAAGGAGCGCGCGAGCTTCGACCAGAGTTACGACGAAGGCCGCTTCGGCCGTTTCGGCCGGCACATTCTCGGCTTCCAGATGGCGCTGGACCTGCCGCTCGGCATCGGCCCGCTGCAGTTCACGCGGTTCTTTCCCGAAGACACCCACAACTCCTATCTGAACGCATTCATGTCGGGGGGATGGATTTCGGGCATCTGCTATCCCGTGCTGATCTTCACCACCGTCGCCCTGGGCTTTCGCTACATTTTCGTCCGGGTTCCGTGGCAACGAGCCTATCTCGCGATTTTCACGGCGTTTCTGGGTACCGTCGGCGAGAGCTTCGTCATCGACACCGACCACTGGCGGCATTACTGGCTGATGCTCGGAATAATGTGGGGCATGTTCGCCGCAGCCCACCGGTACATGGCCGACGCGCGGCAGGTCCCCCGAGCCGAGCAAAGGGTCACGGCTCGATCGTGAACGTCATGCCGGCGTGATCGACGAGACGCTTCAGCAGCGCATCCTTCATCGCGGCGCCCGGCGTCCAGAAGCCGCCGGCCACGTGCGGCGTGTCGCGTCGAAGGCAGATCGCGCATTCCGCGATCATTTTGGAGGTCGATCCGTAACCCGGATCGCGGTCGCCCGTGACCACGGCCTTCATCTGCCGCCCGTCGGGCGCGATGCCCAAGAACAGAAGATCGTAATGTCCGCTCTCGCGCTCTTGCTTCGACGGTCCTTCGCCCGGCTTCGGACCGCCCTGCGCGCCGAGCTTGTTGTTGGCGGCGATGATGGCTTTCGCAGTCGCTTCGCCGGTTTCCTTCGGCCCCGCGACCATCATCTCGTCGTAGACGAAGTCCCGGCCGTAGGGAAAGCCGAGCAGGAAGTTGGAGCGGTGGACGTTGCGGGTGTTGATGTTCGCCATCACGAACGGCGCCACCCACATTCCGATGTCCTCGTCGAACAGCGGCTTGTTACCCGGCGGCTGCTTCGGTCCCTCGAATCCCGGCGTCAGCACGAAGGGGTCGCGCAATTTGGGTAACAGGCTCGGATCGTTGGCGGCCGCGGCGAAGATCGCCTTCATGCTCGCGGCCGTGCCTCCGGAAAACGTTCCCTTCATCTTGCGCACCCGGCCCTTGACCCGCGCAAGGCTCGAGCCAAGCTGTTTTTTGGCGGCTTGCTGAAGAAAGAACACGCCGAGTTCGAACGGCAACGAGTCGTAGCCGCAGGAGAACACGATGCGCGCCCCGGTCTTGCGCGCTTCCGCCTCGTGGGCGTCGATCATCTGCCGCATCCAGATCGGCTCGCCGCAGAGATCGAGATAATCGGTCCCGCCGGCCGCGCAGGCGGCGACCAGACCCGAACCGTAGAGCTGATAAGGCCCGACCGTGCTCAGCACCGAGGCCGTGCGGCCGACCATGGCCTCAAGCGAGGCGGGATCGCCGGCGTCGGCTGCGATCAGCGGCAGGTCGTGCGGCGCGCCGATGGCGTCGCGCACCGACGCCAGCTTGTCGAGATTGCGTCCCGCGATCGCCCACTTCAAATCACCGCCCCGATATTCGGCGGCCAGATATTCCGCGACCAGCCGGCCGGTGAACCCGCTTGCACCGTAGACAACAATATCGAATTCCGCCGACGCCATGACCGATTCCCCAAAAGCGCCCTGCATAGCCTGCGGGCGCGCATCTGCCTATCCGAACCGCATCCAGCGCAGATCGCCCAACCCTCGCCACCGATTTCGACCCGCTCCAGCCTCCACTCCCACAGGGCGTCATCGACTATCGAGATACCTTTGCAGCGCCTTATTAATGATGTTTTTAAGCCACACGTGCCTAGAAAGTGCCTCAAATGAGGCTTCGGCGCCTTAATTGCTGTGCAAATTCCGAACGGGCGGGAACTCCTTCTGTTACTAAACAACGCTCAACGCCACGTCAGATTTTGAGTATTTACGAATGCGATTTCAGATTATTGCGCCAATCGTGATCGGCTTGGTGGCTCTGCCGGTCTCTGCCCATTCCCAAAGCGGTTTTTCGATCAACGATGCGTTGAAACAGGCGGTGGCGACGAACCCCGGCGTGGGCGAAGCTGCCGCCAACCGGCGCGCAACCGAGTCGGAGCTTCGGCAACAACAGAGCACCCTGCTGCCGCAGGTGCGCGTCGAGGGGCGCTGGGGTCCGGAGCGATTCAATCAGAACGTCGTACCGGCTCCGCTGGGTAACGGGAACTGGATGAACGGACGCGCCGCCTCGGTCGTTGTCCGGCAATTACTTTTCGATGGTTTCACCTCGATCAACGAGATCTGGCGTCAGACGGCGCGCGTGAACGCCGCCGCCGCGCGCGTGCACGAGCGAACCGAGTTGCTGGCTCTCGACGCGGCCGAGGCCTATGTCGACGTGACGCGCTATTTGCGCCTCATAACGATAGCCGAGGATAACCTCAGGGTTCACCGAAATCTTTTCGCGAACGTTCAAGCCCGCTTTGACGGCGGACGCGCGGGCGAAGGAGACCTCGAACAGACCCGCGAGCGCGTCGAGGCCGCCGAAGCGACCCTTGCCGGCTTCCGTCAGAGTCTGGATGAAGCTCGCGCGAAATATCGGCGGGCCGTCGGCCTGGAGCCGGTCAATCTGCGAACGCCCGGACGACTCGGCGGGATGCCGAGATCGAAAGACGACTCCCTCGCCCGCGCGTTGCAGTTCAACCCGACCATCAAGGCCGCCGACTCCGACGCGCGCGCGGCAAAGTATGCGTTCGACAGCACCGCGGGCGCATTCGTACCGAACGTCTATCTCGAGGGGCGTGCGTCGCAGGGCATCGATTCGGACAGCTATGTCGGACGCCGTGACGACGTCAGCGGCAAGGTGGTCGTGAGCTGGGATATCTTCCGTGGCGGTCAGGACACCTGGCGGCGCAAGGAAATGGCGGAACGCTACATCGAAGGCACGATGCGGCATGCCCGCCTGCAGCGCGACGCCGTGGAATCGATCGACAAGGCATGGGCCGCACGAACGCTGACCGCCGATCGCATCTCGGCCTTGAGCCGGCAGATCGCCTCGGATCGCAAGGTCATCGTCGCCTACCAGAAGGAGTATGAACTGGGGCAGCGTTCGCTGGTCGATCTCCTGAACGCCCAGAACCAGCTTTTCAACGGGCTCGTGTCGCTGATCTCCACTCAAGGCGTCGCAGTATTCGCCGACTATCAGCTCCTCGCCGCGATGGGAGAACTGATCGAGTATATCAAGGCGCCGCCACCGGCCGATGCAGCGCCGCTGCCGATCAAGCCGTTCGGCCTGTTCCCGACCAAACTTCCGCCCGTCCTGCTGCACGCGCCGGAGTCAGGACCGGCCCCTCTCAAGGCCGAGATCGGGCAGCCGGTCATCCCTCTGAATTTCGCGCCAACGAATGACGGCGGAAAGCGGGGCGCGCGGGATCAAGCGCCCGGCTTCACCGATCGCTGGAACGGGGTCGATCCGACAGCGGAACTGGTCGAGGCCGCGGCCAACTGGCGTGCGCTGCCTCATTGACCATCGCGAGCCGGGGCGCATCGGCAGACCGACGATAAAGTTTAAGTGGACGGCAAGGCGGTTTACGGTCTTTCGCACTTACGCGCGCTGGCGCAGCGATGCTGCGTCCGTGTATGGATGTTAGTATTATTTCGTTCGCCGGTACAAATTAGTATTGATTTGATGTTTTCCGATTTCCGGACCTGATCGCGCTTATGATGGGCCGGCATCGAGCCAGGCCCAGGAAAGCGATCCGTGAACCCCAGCGCGTCAGTCAGCCGCCAGCCGTCCGAGGTGGACGAATCCGAGAGTGTGGACAGTCAGCGGGATTACCTGGCCGACGCCCTGCTCTATCTCGCCGCCCATCATGGTCGTGCGATCAGCCATCAGGCCTTGATTGCCGGGCTCCCTGTTGTCGACGGAAAGTTGACCGCGACGCTCGTCGAACGCGCGGGTTTGCGCGCGGGTCTCGAGATCGAGCCGGTCCAGCGTCCCATTGCCGAGATACCGGCGCTGGTGCTTCCGGCGCTCCTGATCATGAAGAACAGGCCGCCCTTCATCCTGGTCGGCATCGATCGTCCGGACGGAACCGCAACCGTCGTCGAAACCAAACAGCCGGAGGTGCGCGCGGTCTGCGACATCTCCGAACTGGCAGCGAACTATTCCGGCTACACCTTCCTGGTCAAGCCGGCCGGCGCGGCGGACGCCCGAGCCATCGCCGCCGGCGATGTTCCGCGAACGCATTGGTTCTGGAGCGTGGTTCGCAAGTTCGGTTCGAACTACTGGCATGTCGCTCTGGCGGCGTTTCTCGTCAACATGCTCGCCCTTGCCGCACCGCTGTTCACGATGAACGTCTATGACCGCGTCATTCCGAATGGCGCGGTTCCCTCGCTGATAGCGCTCGCGGTCGGGCTCGGCCTGGCGATCATTTTCGATTTCATCATTCGAATTGTCCGCGCCCGGATCATCGACATCACCGGCAAGAAAATCGATGTCGTTCTGGCATCCGATATCTTCGAGCACGTTCTCGCGCTCAAGATGGCGAACCGGCCGACCTCCGTCGGCATTCTCGCCAATCAGATGCGTGATTTCGAATCCGTCAGGGATTTCTTCACATCCGGAACGATCGTTGCCGCAACCGATCTCGTATTCGCTATCATCTTCATCGGCGTCCTTTTTCTGATCGCCGGGCCGCTTGCCTGGATTCCCCTGGCGATGCTGCCGATCGTCCTGACCGCAGGCATCATCCTGCAGCGCCCGCTCGACCGGGCGATCAACCGGCTCCAGGCTGAATCGGCCGCCCGGCACGGCGTCCTGATCGAATCCCTGTCGGGGATCGAGACCGTTCGCGCGACCGGCGCGGAATCGCGAATGCAGACCGCGTGGGAACGCTCGGTTGCGGCGACCGCGAGATCCGGAGAGGAAGTCCATCTCTGGTCGTCCATTGCGCTGACGGTTTCAAGCTCCGCCCAACAGATCACCAGCATGCTCCTGATCGTCGTTGGCGTTTTTCTGGTCCTCGACGGCCAGATCTCGATGGGCGCGCTGATCGGCGCGAACATGCTGTCGGGCCGCGTGCTGGCGCCGATATCCAGCCTCGCCTCCCTGATCACGCGCGCCACGCAGACCGTCATCTCGCTCAAGGCGATCGACAAGCTCATGCAGCTCGAGCGCGAGCGGCCGTCCGGACGCACATTCGTCGAGCGAAAGATCCAGCAGGGCGCTGTCGTTTTCGACAATGTCAGCTTCTCCTATCCAAACAGCAACGAGAGCGCCCTGGAGAAGGTCTCTTTCAAGATCGCGCCCGGCGAGCGGGTCGCGATCATCGGCCGCGTGGGATCGGGCAAGACCACCGTCGGCCGCCTGCTCGCCGGCTTCTACGAGCCGCGGGAAGGAAGCGTTTCGATCGACGGCATCGACTCGCGGCAATACGATCCGGCGGACCTGCGCACCGGGATCGGTTTCGTCATGCAGGATACCGACCTGTTTTTCGGCAAGCTCCGCGACAACATCACGCTCGGCAAACCATCGGCGACGGACGAGGAAGTCGTGAGCGCCGCGAGGCTCGCCGGTGTCGAGCAGTTCATTGCCGGACATCCGCTCGGCTACGACATGCCGATCTCGGAGGGTGGACGCAGCCTGTCCGGCGGGCAGAAGCAGGCGATCGGCCTGGCGCGCGCCATGATCCGCAATCCCAAGATCATCTTCATGGACGAGCCGACGGCGCACTTCGACGTGCGCAGCGAAGCGGAATTCCTCGAGCGGCTGAAAACGCTCGCGAAAACCGACATGACGATCATCGTCTCGACGCACCGCCCGTCCCTGCTCTCGCTGGTCAACCGCATCCTGGTGTTCGACCGCGGCAAGCTGGTCGCGGACGGTCCGCGCGAGGCGATCCTTGCGACCCTTCAAGCAACCGCGCAGGCGAACGCCAAGCGCAAGACCGTACCGGCCAAGTTCGAACCTCCGGCGATGAAGTCCAATGCGGCAGTCTGATTTTGCATTCGCCAATGATGTGCGCGCAGCGGTCGAACTCCGCACGCCGCGAACATCGAGCATGATCCTGCTCTCGACGCTGGCCCTGATCGTGGTCGCGTTGATATGGGCCAATTTTGCGATACTGGATGAAGTGAAGCGCGGCAACGGCCGCGTGATCCCCACTCAACAGATGCAGGTGTTGCAGTCGCTCGAAGGCGGCATCGTCGGCGCCATTCTGGTGAAGGAAGGCGATATCGTCTCCAAGGGCCAGACCGTGATGCGGATCGAGGACATCAAATTCGCTTCCGAGCTCGGCGAGATTCGCGAACGGCGATATGCCACCGCCGCGCGCGTGGCTCGGCTGGAAGCGGAGTCGGCCGGCAAGAGCACGCTGGAATTTCCGCCGGAGCTCGAGAAGGCGGCGCCTGCCGCGGTGGCCGCGGAGCAAAGCCTGTTCCAGGCCCGCGCCCGCAAGCTCGCGCAGGACATCGATGTGATCGTCCAGCAGTCAACGCAGCGCCGCAGCGAGCTCGAAGAGTATAAAGCGACATCGGTCAAACTCACCAACACCCTGAAGCTTTTGCAACGCGAGCTCGACCTCACGCAGAAGCTTTATAACCAGAAAGTCGTTCCCGAGATCGAACTGCTGCGCATCCAGCGGCAGGCCACCGACATGCAGGGGCAACTGGACGTCGCAAAGGCGTCAATGGCCAAGGCGGAGGCCGGCATCCAGGAAGCTGAATCGCGATTGCAGAACGCGAAAGCCACGTTGCGGGCGCAGGCTGACGAAGACCTTGCAAAATCCCGCGGCGATCTCGCGGTGCTCGAGGAAAACATCAAGTCGGCGAAGGACCGCGTCTTCCGCGCCGAGATGAAATCTCCGGTGCACGGCATCGTCAACAAGATCAACGTGACGACCATCGGGGCGGTGATTCAGCCCGGCGGCAATCTGATGGACATCGTTCCGCTGGACGACAATCTGCTGGTCGAGGGTCAGATTCGGCCGCAGGACATCGCCTTCATCAGAGCCGGCCAGGATGCGATCGTGAAGATCTCGGCCTACGACTCGTCGGTCTACGGTTCGCTGAACGGAAAAGTGGAACGCGTCAGCGCCGATGCGATCACCGACGACAAGCCCAGCCGCAACGGCGAGAAGGAAACCTTCTATCGGGTCATCGTCCGCACCGACAAAAACCATCTCGGCACCAGCAAGACTCCGCTGCCGATCATTCCGGGAATGGTTGCGACGGTCGAGGTGATGACGGGACACAAATCGGTTCTCGATTATCTGGTCCGGCCCGCCCGGCTGCTTCGCGACGAAGCGCTGCGCGAGCGTTGAGAGATCGCGAGGCTGCTTTTCAACGCCGCGGCTTGTCTCTTTCACTTTGATTCAAATCTTACGCAATTCTTCGATTAAATCTTACGTGCTTCGGCATCCTCTTGTTGGCCTCGTTGCCGGATATATAAGGCAGACGACACCGCTTTAACGCCGTTCTAGCTGCGCGCAACTACTGATCGTCCCAAACACGGGACGAGGATCGGCTTCACAGCCGACCGACGATCCCGGGAAACTGGGGCGTCGTATGTTGTTCGGATTCAAGAGCCGCATTGTCGTTGCGGGCGCATTTTTCAGCCTCACGATACTGGCCGGCACGACGCATGAAAGCTATGCGGCCAGGAAAGACAGGCTCAAGACCCACATCTTCGATGACCTGATTACGCCATCGATGCTGGAGCCGCCCAAGCCTGCGCCGACGTCGCGAACCAACGGCGCACGCTTCTTCTCGATCAACGGCGTTCTGGCCCGACTCGACGGCAAGGCTCCGCCCGACCAGTCCGTTCGCGTCGCTTCGACCGCCAGCGAGACCGTCACCTCGGATGCTCCGACTCCTGTCGCTGGCGCGGGGTCGGCGACCACGGTGTCATCCGAACCGTTCGGCCTGTTGACGTTCAAGGCTCCGGAAGGCGTGCTGTGGCGCAAATGGCGCGTCTTGAAAGCCGAGTTCGATACCGAGATGCGCGTCGTCGCAGCCTGCCGGAACGATCCGACGGCCTGCACACCGGCTGCCAGCCGCTTCGTTGCGTTGATCGCCGAAGCGAAAGCGCATGACGGCCGGGGCCGTCTGGAAGCGGTGAACCGCCTCGTCAACCGCGCGATCCTCTACACCAGCGACCTGGCGCAACACGGCGTGCCCGACGTCTGGTCGGCTCCTCTCGCGTCGCTTCGCAGCGGCCGCGGCGACTGCGAGGACTATGCGATCGCCAAATATGCGCTGCTCCGGGAGACCGGCACCGCCGAACAGGACCTTCGCATTTTGCTCGTGCGCGACCGTTCGGCCCGCGAGGATCATGCCGTGCTCGCGGTGAGGGATCGCAATAGCTGGGTCATCCTCGACAATCGCCGTCCGGCGCTCGCGACCGACAGCGAGGCCGGCTACCTGACGCCGATGTACGCGCTCAACGAGAACGGCATCAGCCTGTTTGCCTCGCCCTATTTGACCCAGCATGATCGCAGCGCGAATACCATGCTGCCAGCGGATGGCGCTGCTCCACCGAGAACCGGCAATTCGTCCACGCCGCTCGCGGCATTCCGGATGAGCGATTTCGATCGACCGGAAACGCCGACCGTCTCGGGCGACGCCGGCGCCGGGCTGCCGTTTCTGCTCTGAACATCATGGCCGGGCGACACGCGCGGCGCCCGATGCGATTGCGACCGCACGGCGAACGCTTACATGCCGGAGCCTTGCGGCTTCTGAGGGATCACAAGCGGACTTCGGCTTTTGCTGGACGCGGTTTCTACACGCGAAGCCGGTAGCCACTTCGCTCGAAAGCACTATAGTCTGTTGGTTTGTTGGCAGCGGCGGTCCGCCACGATAAACCCGGCTTGCATGGTGCGTCCCGTGATACCGAAATCCCGCGCCGCCCCAGGCGGCTTGATGTCGCTGGCGACATTCGGCGCGAATTTCACGCTCGCCGCCGCGCTGATGTCTTCGGCATGGGCCCAGGGCGCAACCGTCGAACGGTCGGCCAAAGGCGCCGCGGCGACCAATATCCAGGTCGGACTTTACCTCAACGTCAAACCCGATTGCACGAGCGGCACCCTGCCCGCCATACGCCTGCTCGCTCCGCCCGCCAATGGAACGCTGACAATCAAGCGCGGCAAGGTGACGGCCACCAACTACAAACAGTGCCTCGCGCTCGAGGTGCCCGGCTTCGTCGCCTTCTACAAATCGAAACCCGATTTCGCCGGCGTCGACAGCGCCACCATCGAGGTCAAGTATCCGGCGGGCCGCGCCGAAATCCAGCGCATCAGCATCACCGTCGGCAGCGGCAAAGGCGGGCAGAAGATCTGAAAGCCTTTCCGCTTCTGATGGAAATCAAGCGAGGCTCTGTGATTTTGTTTTGACGCGTTTTCTTCACGCGAACCGGCATCCCCTTCGCTCGAAACGCTATAGCCTCTTACATATTGAGCACGCGTCCGTAGGCGTCGAGCACCGCTTCCTTCATCATTTCCGACAGCGTCGGATGCGGGAAGATGGTGTGCATCAGTTCTTCCTCGGTGGTTTCGAGGTTCATCGCCACCACATAGCCCTGGATCAACTCGGTGACTTCCGCGCCGATCATGTGCGCGCCCAGAAGCTGGCCCGTCGTCTTGTCGAAGATCACCTTGACGAGCCCCTGATCCTCGCCAAGCGCAATCGCCTTGCCGTTGCCGGCGAACGGGAAGCGGCCGACGCGGATGTCCCTGCCCGCCTCCTTCGCCTTGGCTTCGGTCAGGCCTACGGATGCGATCTGCGGGTGACAATAGGTGCAGCCCGGGATCAGCAGCTTGTCCATCGGGTGCGGCTTCAGCCCCTTGATCGCCTCGATGCAGATGACCCCCTCGTGCTCGGCCTTGTGCGCCAGCATCGGCGGTCCCGCGACATCCCCGATCGCGTAGATGCCCGGCACGCTGGTCCTGCCGTAACCGTCGATCACGATGCAGCCGCGCTCGGTCTTCACGCCGAGCTTCTCGAGGCCAAGGTTCTCGATATTGCCGACCACGCCGACCGCCGAAATCACCCGTTCGAACTCGGCGGTGACCGGCTTGCCCTTGCCATCGTCGATGGTGGCGACGACGCTGTCGGCCTTCTTGTCCAGCTTCGTGACCTTGGTGGAGGTCATGATCTTGATGCCCTGCTTCTCGAACTGCTTGCGGGCAAGGCCGGCGATCTCGGCATCTTCGACCGGCAGGATCTGCGGCAGCACCTCGACGACGGTGACCTCCGCGCCCATGGTGCGGAAGAACGAGGCGAACTCGATGCCGATCGCGCCGGAGCCGACGACCAGCAGCGACTTCGGAATCTTCGGCGCGACCATTGCCTCGAAGTAGGTCCACACCAGCTTCTTGTCACCCTCCAGCCCCGGCAGCGCGCGCGGCCGCGCACCGGTCGCGACGATAATGTGCTTGGCCTGATAGCTGCCTGCTCCCAGCACGCCTTTCGGCGCATCGGCGCCGGCCGCCTTCACCATGATCTTTCCGGGCGCGTCGATCGACGCCTCGCCCCAGATCACCGTGACCTTGTTCTTCTTCATCAGGAAGCCGACGCCCTCGTTGAGGCGTTTCGAAACCCCGCGCGATCGCTGCACCACGGCTTTCGGATCGAAGCTCACCTTCTCCGCCGACAGGCCGTAATCCTTGGCGTGCTGCATGTAGTGATAGATTTCCGCCGAGCGCAGCAGCGCCTTGGTCGGAATGCAGCCCCAGTTCAGGCAGATGCCGCCGAGATGCTGTTTTTCGACGATCGCCGTCTTGAAGCCGAGTTGCGCCGCGCGGATCGCGGTGACGTAGCCGCCCGGACCGGAGCCGATGATGATGACGTCGAAGGAGGTGTCAGGCATGAGCACTACTTTAGTTCATTGAACTGCAGTGAAAATTCATATTTCAACAATTGGAGTCCATTTGCACGCTTAGCAGCAGCTCTCAATCGATCTGAGAAGTCGGAGGCGATCAACATTACCCTGACGTCTTCGTTGCGCTCTTCCGATAATGCCTGCGCATAGCCGAGAGCTTGCTCCAAAGCTCCGGTTGGACACATGCCCGCCTTCAATTCTATTACGACCAGCTTGCCCAATTTGTCTCGGGCCACGATATCAATGTAGCCAGTTGAAACAGCGAGCTCCCTTCCCTCGTCGTCTTCAACCAAACCAGCTTCAAGATTACTTAGTTGCTTCCGGACCGCAGCCTGCATCTCCTTTTCAAGCCGAAACGCTAAGCCGCTGGCCTGCTGAGCGTCCGTTGCCATCTCCTCCTGAACCTCTTGAGTATCAGGAGATTGCGCATCGATGTGGAACTGAATGTATTTGTTCAGAACAGATCGAGCATGGCTCGGGAACACATCGAATGGCGGTGTGCTCGTCGTCCGACTCCACTCCAGCACCTTATCTGTTCCGTCTCTAGCAAGCGCCTCATCCAGGCCGCCGATAGCCTGATCGATACGCCCCAAAAAGGAATTATAGGTATTATAGGTCGAGGCAGCCAAACCTGCTGTGTTCAGCATGTAGTCTCTGAATTCTTGAACTTTATACAAACTACACCATCATCATCACGGGGTTCTCGATCAGCGTCCTGAACGCGCCGATCAGCTCCGCGCCGAGCGCGCCGTCGACCGCGCGATGATCGCAACTCAACGTCACGCTCATGATGTGCGCGGCCTCGATCTTCCCGCCCCGCACGACCGCGCGCTCCTCGCTCGCGCCGACCGCAAGGATCGTGGCATGCGGCGGATTGATCACCGCAGTGAAATCCTTGATGCCGTACATGCCGAGGTTCGACACGGCCGTGGTGCCGCCCTGATATTCCTCAGGCTTGAGTTTGCGCGCCCGCGCTCGGGCGGCGAAGTCCTTCATCTCCGATGAAATCGTCGAGAGCGATTTCGTCTCCGCCTTGCGGATGATCGGCGTGATCAGCCCTCCCGGCATCGCCACCGCGACGCCGATGTCGGAATGCTTGTGCTTGAGCATGCCGCCTTCGGTCCAGCTCACATTGGCATTCGGCACGCGTTGCAATGCGATCGCCATCGCCTTGATGACGAAATCGTTGACCGACAATTTATAGAGCGGCTTCTTCTCCTTGTCTTTCGGCGCGGATGCGTTGATGTCCTCGCGCGCGGCAAGCAGCCTGCCGATATCGCAGTCCATCGTCAGGTAAAAATGCGGAATGGTCTGTATCGAGGCGGTCAGGCGCTGTGCGATCGTGCGGCGCATATTGTCGTGCGGCACGATCTCGTAGGAACCGTCCTCGAACAACGACAGGATCTGCTTGTCGGACATCGCGGGAGCAATGGTGGACGCGCCTGCGGGCGCAGCCGCCGGTGCCTTCAGCCCCTTGCCGGATTTCGCCTGCTCCACGTCGCGCGCGACGACGCGGCCATGCGGGCCGCTGCCTTCGATACGCGACAGTTCGATGCCCGCTTCCTTCGCCAGCCGTCGCGCCAGCGGCGAGGAGAAGATGCGGGCGTGGCCGTTGGCTTGTGGCGTTGACGGCTTCCCAGACGCACTGCCCACCCCCTCACCCGACTGCTTCGCAGTCGACCTCTCCCCAGCGGGGAGAGGTGACGGAGCAAGTCTCGCCGTTTCGGTTCTCGCAACCGACGCCGCCGCCCCAGCACTGCCTGCCCCCTCTCCCCTCTGGGGTCGAGACGAGCTAGGCTCGCTCTTGGAGGGTTGGGGTGAGGGGGTGCTTTTCGCTTCGGCCTTTGTTGGCGATGTCCCGCCGCCGCTCGCCGCCGCTTTCACATCCTCGCCGTCGCCGGCGAGCACCGCGATCACGTTGTTGACCGGCACGTCCTGCGTGCCTTCCGGCACCAGAATCTTCGCGATGGTGCCCTCGTCCACCGCCTCGACTTCCATGGTCGCCTTGTCGGTCTCGATCTCGGCGATGACGTCGCCGGACCTCACCTTGTCGCCTTCCTTCTTGAGCCACTTGGCGAGGTTGCCCTTTTCCATCGTCGGCGACAGCGCGGGCATCAGGATGTTGATCGGCATGATGTCAGCCCCGCTCAGCGATAGCAGACGGCCTTCGCCGCCTCGACGACTTCGGCGATCGACGGCAGCGCCAGCTTTTCGAGATTGGCCGCATACGGCATCGGCACGTCCTTGCCCGAGACGCGCATCACCGGCGCGTCGAGATAATCGAACGCATGCTCCATGATCCGCGCGACGATCTCCGCGCCGACGCCCGACTGCCGCCAGCCTTCCTCCACGGTCACGGCACGGCCGGTCTTCCGCACTGAGGCGACGATGGTGTCGGTATCCATCGGGCGCAGCGTGCGCAGGTCGATCACCTCGGCCTCGATGCCGTCCTTCGCGAGTTCGTCCGCGGCCTTCAGCGCATAGGTCATGCCGTTCGACCACGAGACCAGTGTGACGTGTTGGCCGGCGCGCGCGATCCGCGCCTTGCCGATCGGCAACACATAGTCGTCGAGCCTCGGCACCGGACCGGTGTGCCCATAAAGGATTTCGTTCTCGAGAAAGATCACCGGATTGGGATCGCGGATCGCGGCCTTCAGAAGCCCTTTGTAGTCGGCGGCGGAATACGGCGCGATCACCTTGAGCCCCGGAATTTGCGAATACCACGCCGAGTAATCCTGGCTGTGCTGGGCGGCGACGCGCGCGGCGGCGCCGTTCGGTCCCCGGAACACGATCGAGCAGCCCATCTGTCCGCCGGACATGTAAAGCGTCTTGGCGGCGGAGTTGATGATCTGGTCGATCGCCTGCATCGCGAAGTTGAAGGTCATGAACTCGACGATCGGCTTCAGGCCAGCCATCGCCGCGCCGACGCCGACGCCGGCAAAGCCGTGCTCGGTGATCGGGGTATCGATCACGCGCCGCGCGCCGAATTCCTCCAAAAGGCCCTGCGAAACCTTGTAGGCGCCCTGATATTCGGCCACTTCCTCGCCCATCAGGAAAACGTCGCCGTCGCGGCGCATTTCCTCGGCCATGGCGTCGCGCAAAGCCTCGCGAATGGTCATCGTCACCATCTCGGCGCCGGCGGGAATGTCGGGATCCTCGGGAATCTCCGCCGCAGTGCCGGCAGGTCGCCTGGGATCCGAGATCATCGGCTTGCCCTCCCCGACCGGCGCGCGGGATTCGGCGACCTCGCTGGACACATCTTGAGCGGGCATCCTGGCGGCTGTCGGCGTCTCCGGCTTGCCGAGATCGGCCGCGCTCTCCCCATCCGCAAGAATGGTCGCGATCGGCGTATTCACCGCGACATCGTTGGTGCCTTCCGGAATCAGAATCTTGCCGAGCGTGCCCTCGTCGGTCGCCTCGACCTCCATGGTGGCCTTGTCGGTCTCGATCTCGGCAATGACGTCGCCGGACCTCACCGCCTCGCCCTCTTTCTTCAGCCACTTGGCGAGGTTGCCCTTCTCCATCGTCGGCGAAAGCGCGGGCATCAGAACTTGGATTGGCATGATCGCTCCGAAAAAAAGGCTTGCGCGCTCAGCGGTAAATGTCGGTGTAGAGTTCGGACGCGTCAGGCTCCGGATCGTTCTGCGCGAAATCCGCGGCCGTATTGACGATCTCGCGCACCTTGGCGTCGATCTTCTTCAGTTCGTCCTCCGAGACCTTCGCGGCCAGCAACCGGTTGCGAACCTGTTCGATCGGGTCCTGATCGTGCCGCACCTTGTCGACTTCCTCGCGCGTGCGGTACTTCGCCGGATCGGACATCGAGTGGCCGCGATAGCGGTAGGTCTGCATCTCCAGGATATAGGGGCCGTTGCCGTCGCGGCACCACTTCACCGCCCTGTCGCCGGCCGCCTTCACGGCGCGGACGTCCATGCCGTCGACCTGCTCTCCGGGAATGTTGAAGGACACGCCGCGCTTGGAAAAATCCGTCTGCGCCGACGAGCGGGTCACCGAGGTGCCCATGGCGTAGCGATTGTTCTCGATGATGTAGACCACCGGAAGCTTCCACAGTTCAGCCATGTTGAAGCTCTCGTAGACCTGGCCCTGGTTGGCGGCGCCGTCTCCGAAGTAAACAAGACTGACGCGATCGTTGCCGCGATAGCTGTTGGCGAAGGCAAGGCCGGTTCCGAGCGACACCTGCGCGCCGACGATCCCGTGGCCGCCGTAGAAGTGCTTCTCCTTGCTGAACATGTGCATGGAGCCGCCCTTGCCCTTGGAATAGCCGCCGCGGCGCCCGGTCAGTTCGGCCATCACGCCTTTGGCATCCATGCCGCAGGCCAGCATGTGACCATGGTCGCGGTACCCGGTGATGACCTGATCGCCTTTTCCGAGCGTCATCTGCATCCCGACCACGATCGCTTCCTGACCGATGTAGAGATGGCAGAAACCGCCGATCGCGCCCATTCCGTAAAGCTGGCCGGCCTTTTCCTCGAAACGGCGGATCAGCAGCATGTCGCGCAAGGCCTGAAGGTCCTGCTCGCGCGTGAACGCGGGGGGCGACTGGCTGTCCGAACCGTTGTCTGCTGTCTGCGCGACGTTTTTCTTGGATGCGGCCATGTCAAATCCGGATGCGAGAAGGATCACCTTCTCTAGCTCAACTCACACAACCTTGAAAGCGCGCGATCAAATTGACGCGCGCGGCTTTCCGCATCGCAACGCCTGCGAAATTCCGTGACCGAAAAGGGAACGTTTTTGAAATTAGACGATAGGTTTTCGCGGTTGAACGCAATCACGCGCAAAGGGACCGGGCGGTCCGATTATTTCGGGTGGATGACGTGAACGAGATCGCGCGGATTGGCATAGTCGAGCTGGAAGCGGGCGCGCTCATCGAGCATGTCGGGGTCGATTCCGCTGGAGCGCAGAAGCGCGACGCGCTTCTCGCCCTTCGCGCGCTCGGCCTTCAGCCGCGCCAGCTCCGAAGTCAGCGCGACGATCTCCTGGTCAAGCTCCTGCCGGGCATTCAACCCGTACTTGCCGGTATAGGCGTTGACGCCGAAATAGCCGACGATCATCGCTGCCATCGTGTAGAGGGCAAGCCCGGTAAGCAGCGATTTGAGTCGTGAGCGCGAGACCATGACCGGACGATGCGGCGACCCGGTTAAGGCTTCGCTAACGGCCGGTTCTCGCGCAGGCTCCTATTTCTTCTGCTGCGCGACCCAGGCGGCGAAGGCCTTGATGTAGGCTTCGAGAAACTCGCGCAAGGACGCCTTGACCAGTTCACCTTTCTCGTCGAACGCATCGCCGATTCCGCCGACATAGGCCTCCGGCTGCTGCAGCACCGGCACGTTGAGAAATACCAGCGATTGGCGCAGATGATGATTGGCGCCGAACCCGCCGATGGCGCCCGGCGAATTGCTGACGACGCCGCCGGGCTTGCCGTCGAAGACGCTCTGTCCGTAGGGGCGCGATCCGACATCGATGGCGTTTTTCAGAACGCCGGGAACGGACCGGTTGTATTCGGGAGTCACGAACAGGACGGCATCCGCCTTCTTCACGCGCTCGCGAAAACCCACCCAGTCGGCCGGCGGCGTGGCCTCAAGATCCTGGTTGTAGAACGACAATTCGTTGAGCGTGATGACGTCGAGCTTTAGCGAGGATGGCGCAAGCTTCGTCAAGGCCTTGGCGATTTTCAGGGAAAATGACTCCCGGCGAAGGCTGCCGACGATAACGGCGACGCTGAATTGAGATGCCATGATCGATCCTGTGGTTGTGTCGCTTCAAATCCGGCGGGTGCTGAACAATGCAAATGCATCTATTTATCGGAACCCGCATTGCAAGTCGGACGATTTGGATCCGCGCGTCATATTGACGAGGCCGGCTCGCGCCGATCAATACACCCCGGGAATAATCCGTTTTGTTTCCTGCATGTAGCGCCGATAGTCGTCGCCAAAGGCGTCGATCATCATCCGTTCCTCGAAATTCACGCGCGCGAAGAACAACAGCGCCACGGCGACGAGTCCGCTCAGGGCGGCGACGAGGTTCGGCAGCAGGCAGGCTTGCGCGGCCGCCCACAGCCAGAACGAGGCATACATCGGATGGCGGATTGACCGGTACACGCCGTTGCGGACGACCCGATGTCCCTCGCGCACCTCGAGCGCCGCCGACCACTGCCGGCCGAGATCCTTGTGCGAGCGACGGAACAGCCAGAGCGAAAACACGAACAATGCGGCGCCGGGCACGACGAGCCCGTAACCCGGATCATGGGCGAACGCGCGCGGCCATCCCGTTGCAAGATTCAGGGCCGGGATCGCAAACAGACCGAAAAACGCAACAGCCAGAAGCGCCCGCTCGCGCCAGGCGCCGTCGCGCCGCAAGGTCGCGGTGCGCCGCGCGCGCCGGGCGTAGGGATAGCGGATGATGAACCAGGCGACGATGCCGACGAGCCAGATCGTCTGTCCGAGCGCGACCGATGACATGATCAACGCTGCGCCTAAACCGCGTCGGCGGCGGCATCCGCCGGAATGGCCGCGGCCGTCGTCACGGACCGGGCTTTCGTAAGAAGAGCGCCGTCCTCTCCGAAACGCTCGACGCCGCCGCGCGGCGCGGTGATCTCGTCGAACGGCAAGGGACCGCAAACGATGAGGCAATGGTCGTAATTGGCGCGCACGCTGTTTCCCATCAAAAACTTGTAGTGCAACAGCATGAAGTTGAAGCGGTGACGGCGGAAGCTGGCCTTGTCCATCATGTCGTGCAACTGGACGCGCCGGATGTTCGGACGTCCGTCGGAGCGCTCGCGGCTGAAACGCTTCAACGTCACCGGATCGAAGCGGTAGAAACTGATGGCGTCGTCGCGCGCGTGATATTCGGTCCACCGGATTCGACGCTCGTCGGCGACAGCTTGCGTGGCCTGACGAATGCGCCCGCCCCGCGAATGCAGCGAGAACTTCGGAATGGTGGCGCCGACGGTCAGGATGCACAGCGCAGGGCCGCACCTCGCAAGATCCGGATCGCGCTTGAGCGCGCGCGCAACCGCATCCATCACCAGAGCGGCGCCGAGGCAATGACCGACAACGACGATCTCGTCGACATCGGCGTTGCGAACCCTGTCGAGGATTCGCTCCGCGAACCGGTCGATCCGCACATCCATGCGCGGCCGCTGGCCGTAGACGAACTCGCGCGAAAAAATCCAGTCATCGAAGACGTGGTTGATCGGCCATCGCCAACCCAAGAGATACAGCAGACCTGCCGTCACGGCGACTGTCGCAGCCGCCATGAGCAGGATAGCCGCAAGCCCGGTGACACCGGCGAGCCGCACCAGACCGTATCCGATGCCAGCCCCGCACGCGGCAAAGCCTGCCAGATACAGATACGGAAACAGAAAGAAGCCGGCGTATTTCCAGCTCGAATACATGAAGCGAAACAGCGTGCCGGTCACGATGAAGTCGACCAGCGTGACGAAGGCTTCCCGCAGACGCGACCACATGCCCCGGGCATGATCCTCCTGAATCAGGTCGTCCCACCGCAACATTTCGTAAGACGTGCGGGTGTTCCAGTTGGGACCCGAGGCCTCCATCTCCCATGACGCGCTGACCGGCGTCGCATCGATTCCGCTCACAATGGCGGCTTTCACGCCCCAGGTTCGCTGAAACAGCGCCAGCGACCGGCGGAACCGGTCAAGCTGCTGCTCGGGCGAAATCGGATCGTATCCGCCAATGTGAAAGACATGCCGTCTTGCGATCATGCGATCTCGTCACTTCCCCCGCTGTCATCAAATAGAGTGTTTTGCGAGCGGATACGTGTATCAGCGCGCTCCAGCCATGGTCAGGATACTACAAATCCGGCCGCGAATACGCGTCCGGAAACAAGATCGGTTGTGACGTTTCAATCACAACCCACAGGATTTATGGCGGCGCGATTGACGGGAGAACGTGGAGGCGAAATATAGTGCGGTCCCACGTCATTTGAACTGGAACCTTTGATGCTGACCATTTTCCAGCCTGCGCGCCGCGGCCTGCGTGCCGCAATGGTAAGTCTCGTCCTGTTGGTGATCGGCGGGATGGTGACAAGTTCGGCCGACGCACAAACCGCCGCGCCGCACCGGCCCGGTCATGTCTACCTGATGCGCGGCCTGTTCAACGTCTTTTCGCTCGGCATGGACGAACTGGCCGCCAAGCTCGAGAAAGTCGGCGTCAGGGCCGAGGCCGTGTCCTATACGTCCTGGTCGTCGCTCGCGGACAGCATCGCGGCCCAATATCGTGCGGGCAATCGCGAGCCCATTATCCTGATGGGCCATTCCTACGGCGCGGACACGACGATTTCCCTGGCGCGCAAGCTGAACGACAGCAGGATTCCGGTGGCGCTGATCGTGAACTTCGATCCGACCGCGCCGGACCGGGTTCCGCCGAATGTGCACCGAATCATCAATTTCTACGTGCCCACGGCCTGGGGCCGTCCGGTCGAGGCCGGCAAACAGTTCCGCGGCAGACTGTCCAACCTGAACGAAAGCGGCGCTTACAACCATTTCGTCATCGACAAGGCGGATGCCCTCCATCGCCAGGCGATCGCGGCGGTGCTGCAGGCCGTAGGCAGGGGCACCCATCGCATCAGGCAGCCCGCCAGACACCATGAGGTCTCGGCAGCGCCTGCGGCGCAGTAAGGGAAGCCGGTCCCGTCCCTTTCGGGAACAGGCCGGTATGCCCCCCACGCGCTGGCTGGTCTCTTTGTCCGTGCGATACCGGCGTTACGCCAGCGCCTTCAGTGCCGCGCGTCCGCCATACTTCGCCTGAGCGCCAAGCTGTTGCTCGATGCGCAGCAACTGATTGTACTTGGCGGCGCGGTCCGAGCGCGACAGCGATCCGGTCTTGATCTGCCCGCAATTGGTGGCGACCGCGAGATCGGCGATGGTGGAGTCCTCAGTCTCGCCCGAGCGGTGCGACATCACGGCGGTGTAGCCGGCCTTGTAGGCCATTTCGACGGCGGCCAGGGTCTCGGTCAACGTGCCGATCTGGTTGACCTTGATGAGGATGGAATTGGCGCGGCCGTTCCTGATGCCGTCCGCGAGCCGTGCCACGTTGGTGACGAACAGGTCGTCGCCGACAAGCTGGCAGGTGTTGCCGATCAGGTCGGTGAGGAGCTTCCAGCCCTCGAAATCGTCCTCGGCCATCCCGTCCTCGATCGAAACGATCGGGTAGTCCGCCGCCAGCTTGGCAAGGTATTTGGCCTGTTCCTCGACCGAGCGGGTCTTGCCCTCGCCTGAATAGACATACTTGCCGTCCTTGAAGAACTCGCTCGCGGCCGGATCGAGCGCCAGCACGACGTCGTCGCCCGGCTTGTAGCCGGCCTTGGCGATGGCGCCCATGATGAAATCGAGCGCCGCGCTGGCCGATGGCAGGTTCGGTGCGAACCCGCCCTCGTCGCCCACGTTGGTATTGTGGCCGGCCTTCTTCAATTCGGCTCTCAGGGTGTGAAAGATTTCCGAGCCGCAGCGCAACGCGTCCGAGAAGGTCGCGGCGCCGACCGGCATGATCATGAATTCCTGAAAGTCGATCGGATTGTCGGCATGCACGCCGCCGTTGACGATATTCATCATCGGCACCGGAAGCGTCCGCGCCGAGACGCCGCCGACGTAGCGGTACAGCGGCATGTCGAGGGAGTCCGCCGCAGCCCTGGCGAGCGCCAGCGACACGCCGAGAATGGCGTTGGCGCCGAGCCGGCCCTTGTTCGCGGTCCCGTCGAGTTCGATCAGGATATCGTCGATCTGGGTCTGCTGTTCGGCGTCCATGCCCCCGATCGCATCGAAAATCTCGCCGTTCACCGCGTCGACCGCCTTTCGCACGCCCTTGCCGAAATAGCGGGTGTCGTCGCCGTCGCGCAGTTCGACCGCCTCATGCGCCCCGGTGGAAGCACCCGACGGCACCGCGGCGCGGCCCATCGCACCGTCTTCGAGCGCCACGTCGACCTCGACGGTCGGATTGCCGCGGCTGTCGAGAATTTCACGGCCGATGATGTCGACGATGGCGGTCATTAAGAACCTCTTGAATCACTTGAATCACTGGATTTTGCGGTGCTTCTACAGCAATGCTCGGGCGCGGGAAAGGCCGTGAATCGTGACGTATTCGTTACGATTGGCTATCAAAAGCGCATGATCCGCCAAAGTGTGAGCGGTTTGGCGAGAAGATCATGCGCCGCTCAAATAGAGCGCGATCGGACGCAAAGCCGGCTTCCGTTTTACTGATCGCGCTCCGACGGAGATAATCATGCCACGAAAGCCTCCCTCCTCGCCAAAATCCTCTCTGCAGCTTGGCCGCGCGGTGACGTGGCCGGATTCGCCGGAGGCCGCGAAGCTGGACCGTGTGCCCAATCCGCAGAAGGACACCAACTATGTCGCACGCTTCACCGCGCCGGAATTCACCGCGCTGTGCCCGGTCACCGGCCAGCCGGACTTCGCTCACCTCGTGATCGACTATGTGCCGGGATCGTGGCTGCTGGAGTCGAAATCGCTCAAACTTTATCTGGCGAGTTTCCGCAACCATGGCGCTTTTCACGAGGATTGCACCGTTGCGATCGGCAAGCGCATCGCCACCGCGGTCAGGCCGAAATGGCTGCGCATCGGCGGCTACTGGTATCCGCGCGGCGGCATTCCGATCGACGTGTTCTGGCAGACCGGCAAGGCGCCAAAGGGCCTCTGGATTCCCGATCAGGACGTGGCGCCATATCGCGGCAGGGGCTGAGCCGCGCAGCTCTATCCGGCGCGCGCTCCAGCTTTTCCGGCCAGCAAGCGCGCACAGATCAATCCGAGAATCGCGACGACGACGGCGTTTGCGGCAAGGGTCGGAAACTTCCCCGCCCAGGCGAGGCTTGCGCCATAGGCGATCGGACCGGCCGTCTGTCCCATGTAGAAAAAGAACGAATGCAGCGACAACGCGGTCGCCCGCGCCCGCTCGGACAATTCGCTGGCGAACACCTGCAGGCAGCCGTGCAGCATGTAGAAGCCCCAGCCCATCAGGATGAAACTGAGTGTCTGGATACGCCAGTCCGGACCGAGACCCACGGCAACGATCTGCGCCGCCGCCAGCATTGCGCCGGATATCATCATGCCGCGTATGCCGAACACCGACAGCAAGCGCGAGACCGTCATCGTGTAGAACAGGCCGCCGACGGCAAATCCGGCGATGACGATGCCGGCAACCGAAAGCCGCGTTTCGCCGAGCTCGAACAGAAACGCCGCGACGTAAGGAAACAGTCCAAACACGCAGCAGCCTTCGATGAAAACCGCGGAGTAGCAGATCCTGGCGTTGGGATTGGTGAAGATCTGCCGGTAGCCATGGCGCAGATCCGTGAACTTCATCTGCCGCGAGGCCACGATCGCGTTGCCGCGACGGAATCCAACTCCGACGGCGATCGAGGCGGCCAGAACCAGCACGCCGAGCACGACGAGCACGCCACGCCAGCCGACGAGATCACCGATCACGCCGGAAAACGAAGCGCCGAGCAGATTGCCGCTCACCGTGCCCGCGATCGTCCTCCCGATCGCCACCTGCCGCTGCGACACCGGAACGAGGTCGCTCGCCATGCCGAGCGCGACCGGAAAAACACCGCCCGATGCAATCCCGGCGAAGATGCGCGTCACGAACAGCGCGCCGTAGGACGTGCATAGCGCGCCGGCTGCGTTCGAGATGCCGAGCAGCACCAGGCACACCAGCATCAGCCGCCCCTTGCCGAACACGTCGGCCGCCGCGCCGATCAGCGGCTGCACGATGGCAAACGAAAAGGCGGTGACCGCCGACAGGCCGGCGGCGGTCGCCACCGTCACCGCCATGTCGTCGGCGACATGCGGCAGCACCGGGTCCAGCGCGCGCGTCGACAGGCTCGCCGCAAAGGTGGCGAGCGCGACAATATTCAGGAGCGGCGGCAGTTTGTGCTGTCCGGCCACGGCCGGGGTGGTCGATGTCATTTCGCCGTGACCGGATCGGCCGCCTTCGCCAGCGCATCGAACGCCATCAGCCGCCGCACCAGCGCCTCGAACTCGCGCAGCGGCACCATGTTGGGACCGTCCGACGGCGCATGATCGGGATCGGGATGGGTCTCGATGAACACGCCGGCGACGCCGACCGCGACGGCTGCGCGCGCCAGCACCGGCACGAATTCGCGTTCGCCGCCGGACGACGCTCCCTTCCCGCCCGGCTGCTGCACCGAATGGGTGGCATCGAAAATGACAGGCGCGCCGGTGGTGCGCGCAAGGATCGGCAGCGCACGCATGTCCGACACCAGCGTGTTGTAGCCGAATGACGCCCCGCGCTCGGTCACCAGCACGTTGCGGTTGCCGCCGCCGGTGACCTTGGCGACCACGTTCGCCATGTCCCAGGGCGCGAGGAATTGCCCTTTCTTGACGTTGATAACCTTGCCGGTCGCCGCCGCCGCCAGCAAAAGGTCGGTCTGCCGGCACAGGAACGCAGGTATCTGCAGCACGTCGACAACTTGCGCGACCTCGCGGCATTGCGCAGCCTCATGCACGTCGGTGAGGACGGGCAATCCGAGCGAGGCACGGATTTCCGTGAAAACCGGCAGCGCCTGCTTCAGCCCGATCCCCCGCGCGCCGGACGCGCTGGTGCGGTTGGCCTTGTCGAACGAGGATTTGAAGACAAGGCCGATGTTCAACCGCTCGGCGATCTCCTTCAGCGCGCCTGCGACCTCCAACGCATGAGCCCGGCTTTCCATCTGGCACGGGCCGGCGATGACCGACAGCGGCCGGTCCTGACCGAAAGTAACGGAACCAACGGCAACGACGGATTGAGCGGAAACGGACGGATTCAAGATGGATTCCTTTGCTGGCCGACCATGCAGGCCGGCAGCGGCGGGATCAACCCCGCTTGTACGGCTTCGAATTTGCGCGCTCAAGCGCGGCCTACACCAGCCGGCTCTGCACCACGGCGGCCTGGATAAATGAGGCGAACAGCGGATGCGGCTCGAACGGCCGCGATTTCAGTTCGGGATGGTATTGCACCCCGATGAACCACGGATGATCCTCGTATTCGACGATCTCGGGCAGAACACCGTCGGGCGACATGCCCGAGAAGCGCAGGCCGTGCTGCTCAAGCCGGTCCTTGTAAGCCGTGTTGACCTCGTAGCGATGACGGTGCCGTTCGGAAATCTCCAGCGCGCCGCCATAGATTCCGGAAACGCGGCTGCCGCGCGTGAGCGTCGCCGGGTAAGCGCCGAGCCGCATGGTCCCGCCAAGGTCGCCGGCCCTGGAGCGCTTCTCCAGTTCGTTGCCGCGCAGCCATTCCGTCATCAGACCGACCAGCGGTTCGCTGGTGGGGCCGAATTCGGTCGAGTTTGCGTTCTCGATTCCCACCAGATTGCGCGCCGCCTCGATCACGGCCATCTGCATTCCGAAGCAGATGCCGAAATAAGGAACGTGCCGCTCGCGGGCGAACCGCGCCGCCTTGATCTTGCCTTCCGCGCCGCGCTGGCCGAACCCGCCCGGCACCAGAATGCCGTCGACATGCTCGAGGAACGGCGCGGCGTCCTCGTTCTCGAACACCTCGCTCTCGATCCAGTCGAGATTGACCTTCACCTTGTTGGCGATGCCGCCATGGGACAACGCCTCGATCAGCGACTTGTAGGCATCCTTCATGCCGGTGTACTTGCCGACGATCGCGATCGTCACCGCGCCTTCGGGATTGCGGATACGCTCGTTGACCTCGTGCCAGCCTTGCAGCGCCGGCGGCCTGGCCGGCTCGATTCCGAACGCCGCCAGAACCTCGTCGTCGAGGCCCGCGGCGTGATAGACTTCCGGCACGGCATAGATGTTGTCGGCGTCGCGGGCCTCGATCACGGCGCTTTCGCGGACGTTGCAGAACAGCCCGAGCTTGCGGCGCTCCTCCTTCGGGATTTCCCGGTCGGTGCGGCACAACAGGATATCGGGCTGGATGCCGATCGAGCGCAGCTCCTTGACCGAATGCTGCGTGGGCTTGGTCTTCAGCTCGCCCGCGCTCGGAATGAACGGCAGCAAGGTCAGGTGGACGTAGACCGCATGGCCGCGCGGCAGGTCGTTCTTGAGCTGGCGGATCGCCTCGAAGAACGGCAGCCCCTCGATGTCGCCCACCGTGCCGCCGATCTCGCACAGCACGAAGTCATAGCCGTCGTTGCCGTCGAGGATGAACTCCTTGATGGCGTTGGTGACGTGGGGGATCACCTGAATCGTCGCACCGAGATAATCGCCGCGGCGCTCCTTGGTCAGGATGTCCTGATAGATGCGGCCGGTGGTGATGTTGTCCTGCTTGGTCGCGGGACGCCCGGTGAAGCGCTCGTAATGACCGAGATCGAGATCGGTCTCGGCGCCGTCGTCGGTGACGAAGACCTCGCCGTGCTGGTAAGGCGACATCGTGCCGGGATCGAGGTTGAGATAGGGGTCGAGCTTGCGAAGGCGGACCTTGTAGCCGCGCGCCTGCAGCAGCGCGCCGAGCGCCGCCGATGCCAGACCTTTTCCGAGCGAGGAAACCACGCCGCCGGTAATGAAAATATAGCGCGCCATGGGACTCAACCTTTAAGGCTCCCGTGTCGATTCGCCAAAACCAATCGCAGCCGTCCAGCCGGAATGCGGATGGGCTGTGGGTGACTTCAAAGTTCTAACGATTGCAGTTTCTTAGGTGCGGCTGCTGACGCAGGACGGCAACCACGGTCCTGCATGGCGCCCTGCTTTATTGCGAGCGAGGCGCCTGCGGACCCGCGGGCGCCGGCGCGGCCGGTTTCTCGGATTGTTTCAGCGAATCGAGGAGGCCGCCACTCGCAGGCGGAGCGACCGGTGTCGCGCCTCCTGCCGGCTGCGACTGCGAGGCCGGCGCGGCGTCCAAAATCGAACCCGGTTTGTGCTCGTAGCCCGCAAGCCAGGACAGGAACAGGCTGGTCAAGAAGAAGCCGGCCGCGAGGAAAGCGGTGGTGCGCGTCAACAGGTTCGCGGTGCCGCGGCTCGACATGAAGCCCGCGCCGCCGCCCATGCCGAGGCCGCCGCCTTCGGACTTCTGCAGCAGCACGACGACGGTCAGCGCCGAAACGATCATCAGGTGGAGAACGATAACTACGGTCTGCATCGAATACCGTCCGTCACAAGCGATCGCGCCGGGTAACCCGGTCGGGCACGCCTGTGGGGGTTGAAGTTGGCCGCTGTCTACACGATCGCCGGCGGGATTGCCACCCCCGCAAATCGGCCCTTCGCCGCGATTCGAACCGATCAGGCAACGGCTTGGGCGATCCCCAGAAAATCCGTCGCCTTGAGGCTGGCGCCGCCGATCAGCGCCCCGTTCACATTCGGCACCGCCAGCAACTCCGCAGCATTCGACGGCTTCACCGAACCGCCATAAAGGATGCGGACCTTGCTCCCCTCTCCGCTGAAGCGCTGGTTGAGCTGATCGCGGATAAATCCATGAACCTCCTGCACATCCTGCGGCGTCGGAGTGCGGCCGGTGCCGATGGCCCAGACCGGCTCATAAGCGACGACGAGATTGGCGGCGGTCGCGCCATCCGGCAGCGAACCGGCAAGCTGCCGTCCGACCACCTCGAGCGTCTGGCCGGCATCCCGCTGATCCTGGGTTTCGCCGACGCAGACGATGGCGATCAACGCCGCCCGCCACGCGGCCTCGGCTTTTTGCCGCACCAGCGCATCGGTCTCGCCATGGTCGGCGCGCCGCTCGGAATGCCCGACGATGACGGCGGTCGCGCCCGCATCGGCGATCATCTCGGCGGCGATATCGCCCGTATGGGCTCCGGAGGGCTTGGGGTGACAATCCTGCGCACCGATTCGCAGCGGCGATCCCTGAACCGCCCCAGCAAAGGCCAGCACCAGCGTCGCCGGCGGACAGATCAGCAGGTCGGCCTTTTGCGCGGGCCCGTCCGCGGCTGCGATCATCTGGCCGAGTTCGCTGGCCGATGCCTTGAGGCCGTTCATCTTCCAGTTTCCAGCAATCAGCGGTCGCAACCCGGTCATGGAATCTCTCATGGGTGATTTCGACAATTGGTCATCCCGGCAACGCGCAATCCCGGATGCCGAGGTTCGTGCGTCTTGCTAGCAGAGGTTATCCACCGGGACCAGTCTCCGCTGGCCGCCGCAACGCGCGACGGTTCGTCCCGCCGAGGTTGCGAGTGCTGGATTGCCACTTTATGATGCGTTATCAACTCGGTGACGCCCTCGCGCGGCTACTTCCGCCGAGACGCGAACCGCCTCCCTCCTGCAAAAGACGGACTCATGCTTCGAGGAATACGTAACGCCTCATCAAACTGGCTCGGCAAAACCCTCATGACCATCGTGATGGGCCTGCTGATCGTGGCTTTCGGCATCTGGGGCATCGCGGACATCTTTCATGGTTTCGGCCAGTCGACCCTGGCCACGATCGGCGGCACCCAGATTTCGACCGAGCAATTCCGCGAGATCTACAATGACCGGCTGCAACAGATCGGGCGACAGTTCGGCCGTTCGCTGTCCCCCGACCAGGTCAGGGCTCTCGGCCTCGACCGTCAGGTGCTGCAGCAGGTGATCGCGGAAGCCGCCCTCGACGAGGACGCGCGGCGCAAGGGCCTCAACGCATCCGATGAGGAAATCAAGCGCCAGATCATGAGCGATCCCAACTTCAAGGGCGCCAACAATGCATTCGACCCGGCGCGCTTCGCCGGCCTGATCCGCCAGATGGGATACACCGAGCAACGCTATGTCGCCGAACAGCGGCATACGACGCTGCGCCGCGAGATCGCCGGCACGATGGCGGCCGGCGTCGAGCCCTCGAAGACGCTTCTCGATGTGCTGAACCGCTTCCAGAACGAGCAGCGCACCATCGACTATGTCAAGCTCGGCGCCGCGCAGGCCGGAAACATCGATCCGCCGACGCCGGAGCAGCTTGCGAGCTATTTCGACGCCCACAAGGTGCAGTTCCGCGCGCCTGAATTCCGCAAGGTCGCTTTTGTCGTGATGACGCCAGAGTCGATCGCGAAATCGATAACGGTGTCCGACGAGGACGCCAAAAAGGTTTATGAGGAGCGCAAGGACAAGCTGTCCACGCCCGAAAAGCGGCAGCTCTGGCAGATGGTGTTCCCGAGCGTGGCCGAGGCGCAGGCGGCACGAAGCAAGATTCAAGCCGGCGCGTCCTTCGACGACATCGCCAAGGAACGCGGTCTCGCCGCCTCCGATGTCGATCTGGGCCCGGTCACCCGGTCGGAGATCATCGACCCGGCCACCGCCGAGGCCGCCTTCTCGCTCAAGACCGATGAGGTCAGCCAGCCGATCCAGGGAAAGTTCGGCGTCGCGCTCGTCAAGGTGGGCAAGATCGAACCCGGCAACCAGCCGACATATGACAGCGTCGCCGCGAAACTGAAACACGATATCGCGGTCGATCGCGCGCGCACCGAGGTCAACGACCTCCACAACAAGATGGAGGACGAGCGCGGCGGCGGCGCGAGCGTTATCGAGGCCGCCAAGAAACTCGGCCTTACCGCTGTCACCATCGATGCCGTCGACCGTTCCGGACGCGCGCCGGACGGCAAACCGGTCACCGGGCTGCCGCCGGGTGTCGAACTGATCGCGCAGGCATTCGCCAGCGACGTCGGCGTCGACAACGAGACGCTGCAGATCGGCAATAACGGTTTCGTCTGGTTCGACGTGCTCGGCGTCACGCCCTCGCGCGAGCGTACCCTCGACGAGGTCAAGGACAAGGTCGAGGCCGGATGGCGGGACGACCAGATAGGCAGCCGGCTGATGACCAAGGCGACGGACATGGTCCGCAAGCTCGATCAGGGCGGCAAGCTCGCCGACGAGGCGGCCGGTCTCGGTCTGAAGGTCGAGAGCGCGAGCGACATCAAGCGCGACGGCACGGCAGCCGGCCTGCCCGGCGCCGTGATCGCCGCCGTATTTCGCACGGCCAAGGACGGAGCCGGACAGGCGCCGGGCGCAGGCCCCGACGGCTGGGTGGTTTTCCGTGTCACCGACGTCAAGGTGCAGCCGCTCAATCTCGCCTCCGACGAAATGAAGAAACTGAAGGACGGCCTGCAGCGCGCCCTGGCCGATGAGGACGTCGGCCAGTACATCACCAGACTCGAAACCGAGATCGGCACCACGATCAATCAGGCGGCGGTGGCGCAGATCACCGGCGCCAATACGAACTAACGGGATCGACCGCGTCCCATATTTCCCGAAAGCATCTGATGGACGATCTCAAGGCCCTGATCGGAAAAGTCGCCACCGGCGCGACGCTGACGCGCGAGGAGGCAGCGTCGGCATTCGACAGCATGATGTCCGGCGAGGCGACGCCCTCGCAGATGGGCGGGCTTCTGATGGCGCTGCGCGTGCGCGGCGAAACCGTCGACGAGATCACCGGCGCGGTCGCGGCGATGCGTTCCAAGATGCTGCGGGTGACGGCGCCGCCGGATGCGGTGGACGTGGTCGGCACCGGCGGCGACGGCTCGGGCTCGGTGAATGTCTCGACCTGCGCCTCGTTCATCGTCGCCGGCGCGGGCGTTCCCGTCGCCAAGCACGGCAACCGTGCGCTGTCCTCGAAATCCGGCGCCGCCGATTGCCTCGCCGCGCTCGGCATCAAGATCGACCTCACGCCCGAACAGGTCGGCCGCTGCGTCAACGAGGCCGGCATCGGCTTCATGTTCGCGCCGACCCATCATCCGGCGATGAAGAACGTCGGCCCAACCCGCGTCGAACTCGCGACCCGCACCATCTTCAATCTGCTCGGCCCGCTGTCCAATCCGGCCGGTGTCAAGCGGCAGATGGTCGGCGTGTTCTCGCGGAAATGGGTGGAGCCGCTGGCGCAGGTGCTCAAGAACCTCGGTTCGGACTCGGTGTGGGTGGTGCACGGCTCCGACGGCCTCGACGAGATCACCCTCACCGGCCCGACATTCGTGGCCGCGCTCGAGAACGGCAATATCCGCACCTTCGAGGTGACGCCGGATGACGCCGGATTGTCGCGCGCCGGTGGCGACGCGCTGAAAGGTGGCGACGCCGAGGCGAACGCGGCATCCTTGCGCGGCGTGCTCGAAGGCAGGCCGGGAGCCTTCCGCGACGTCGCGCTGCTCAACGCCGCGGCGGCCCTGGTCGTTGCGGGCAAGGCGAAGGACCTGAAAGACGGCACCGCGCTCGGCGCGAAATCGCTCGACAGCGGAGCGGCCATGGACAAGCTGAAGCGGCTGATCGCGGTATCCAACGGTTGAGGACGTGGCATGGCCGACATCCTGACCAAGATCGAAGCCTACAAGCGCGAGGAAATCGCAGCCGCCAAGAGCGCGCGCCCGCTTTCCGAAGTGACGGCCGCCGCCAGGGCAGCATCGCCGCCGCGTGGCTTCGTCCAGGCCATCCGCGCAAAACACGCCCGCGGCGACTATGCCCTGATCGCCGAAATCAAGAAGGCCTCGCCCTCGAAGGGCCTGATCCGCGCCGACTTCGATCCGCCGGCGCTGGCGCGCGCCTATGAGGCCGGTGGCGCAGCCTGTCTTTCCATCCTGACAGACGCGCCCTCCTTTCAGGGCCGGCTCGATTTCATGACCGCCTCCCGCGCTGCGACGTCGCTGCCGGTGCTGCGCAAGGATTTCATGTTCGACACCTATCAGGTGGCCGAGGCCCGCGCGCATGGAGCCGACTGCATCCTGATCATCATGGCCGCGCTCGACGATGCCGCGGCGAACGACATCGAGGCGGCCGCGCTCGATCTCGGCATGGACGCGCTGCTCGAAATCCATAATCGCGAGGAACTGGATCGCGCGCTGAAACTCCACTCGCCGATGATCGGCATCAACAACCGCAACCTGCGCACGTTCGAGACAACGCTCGCCACCAGCGAAGCGCTGGCGCCGCTGGTTCCGAAAGACCGCCTGCTGGTCGGCGAAAGCGGCATCTTCGCACAGGCCGACCTCGCGCGGCTCGAACGGGTCGGCATCTCCACTTTCCTCGTCGGAGAAAGCCTGATGCGGCAGGCCGACGTCACGGCCGCGACCCGCACGCTGCTGGCGCGGGAGCGCGCGAGTTCCTTAAAGGAAGGATGAAGGACGCATATGGCCAGCAAGAAAGACGAACCCGCCCTCACCCATATCGATGCCAAAGGCGAAGCGCGGATGGTCGACGTCTCGGCCAAGCCCGCGACCGAACGGGTCGCCGTCGCCGAAGGCGTGGTGGTCATGACCAAGGCCACGCTGGCGCTGATCGAAAGCGGCAACGCCAAGAAAGGCGACGTGCTCGGCACCGCCCGCATCGCCGGCATCATGGCGGCCAAGCGAACGTCGGACCTGATCCCGCTCTGCCATCCGCTGGCGCTGGCGAAGGTCACCCTCGACATCGAAACCGACAAAAAGATTCCGGGCTGCCGGGTGCGGGCAAGCGTCAAGGTCTCCGGCCCGACCGGCGTGGAGATGGAGGCCTTGACCGCCGTCTCCGTCGCCTGCCTGACCATCTACGACATGATCAAGGCCGTCGAACGCGGCGTTCGCATCGAAGGCATCCACCTCGCCGAGAAGAGGGGCGGCAAATCCGGCCACTACCTCGTGACGGACCCCCCGTCAGTGAAATAGCGGCCGGTCCCGCTCGGCCTGCGCAAGGCGGCGAGCCTCGTCCTCCTTGTCGTAGACCAGCCATATTTCCAGCGCCGCCAGGAACGCCACCACGACGCCGATGCCGATGCTGAAGTGCATGGCGCGGGTATGGGCAAAGCCCAGAACCCAGGGCGACGCGATCAGCCAGAACCCGAGCAGCAGGTTGATCCATTCGGTCCACAAGGCGAACGCCAACAGCGCGATCACGGAGATCGCACCGATTGCCGCACCGCTGACCCAGAGATCGAGGTCTGTCGTCGCCGTGGCCCGCGCGAGAAACCAGGGAGTCGCAAGCAGGACCAGAGCCGCCACAAGATTGTAGACGTCGAGGATCGATTCCCGTCGCCATTTTTTCCACTTCATGGATGCCTCCTTCGATCTGTGCCCTCCGACAATTAATTGCCGCCGCCCCGATCGCCGCTCCCGATTTCCGGACAACAGGTCCCGACCTCAGAGGGTTCCGTCGTTGCTTCGATTTCGAAAGGTTTGTTTACCCCCGTGGGCGTTTTGATCCGGACTCAGGAGACGCTGACAACCCAATGATCCCCGGTAGGATTTGAGTGCGGAGTTCATCAGACGGTTGAACTTCTGCCTGGGAAGAGCGCCACCAGCCATGGCGAGCCCATCCGAACCCACCGCCGCGGTATTTCGGCCGGCGTTGTCTGCGGATCGCAAGTTCTGTAGATGAGGTCCTGCGCCGGGGAAGCGCACCCGTCTTCGACGGTCCAGCCGACCGGCGGCAGCCTCGCAAGGCGGACGCCAAATCTGAAAAACACTCTGGCAATCTATATTTGCCAGTGATCCTTTGATTGTAACATTCGCAAAACCCTGCCGCCGATTCCGGAAATCGGACCGGTGGGGACCTGGGAGAAAATGGTCATGCCCCTGATGGCGGTTGCCGACGCCCTAGCGGCTGTTCTTGCCGGAGTCGAACCGCTGCCGGAAGAAAGGGTCGGCCTTGACGACGCCCATCGCCGGGTGCTGGCGCGCGACCTTCCCTCGCGCCGCACCCAGCCGCCGGTCGCGATGTCGGCGATGGACGGCTATGCGGTGCGCGCGGCCGATATCGCGACGATTCCGGCGCGGCTGCATGTGATCGGTGAGATCGCCGCGGGTCGGCCTCTCGCGCGGGCGCTGCAGGCCGGCGAGGCCTTGAGGATTTTCACCGGCGGCGTGGTGCCGGACAGCGCCGACACCGTCGTGATCCAGGAAGACACCGAACGCGACGGCGACTACGTCATCGTCAAGGAAGCCACCGCCGCCGGCAAGAACATCCGCGCCGCCGGCGTCGATTTTCGCGAGGGCGACGTGCTGCTGCGCGCCCATAGTCACCTCACCGACCGCCACCTCTCGCTCGCCGCCGGCATGAATTATCCGGACCTGCCGGTGCATCGCCGTCCGAAAGTCGCCGTGCTCGCCACCGGCGACGAACTGGTTCTGCCGGGCACGACACCCGGCCCGGGGCAGATCATCCTGTCCAACGGCTATGCGCTTCGCGCGCTCGCCCGCAGCGAAGGCGCCGAGGCGATCGACCTCGGTGTCGTCGCCGACACCATGGACGCGACGACGGCCGCCATCCGCCGCGCCCGCGACAGCGGCGCCGACATTCTCGTCACCACCGGCGGCGCATCGGTCGGCGACCATGACTTCGTCAAACGGGCGCTCGACGCCGAAGGCGTGGAGATCGCGTTCTGGCGGATCGCGCTGCGGCCCGGCAAGCCGATGATGCACGGGCGGCTTGGCCCGATGCGTGTGATCGGCCTGCCCGGCAATCCCGTCTCGTCCTATATCTGCGCGTTCCTGTTCATGGTGCCGTTGATCCGTGCACTATCGGGACGGGAGGATGTCGGCCATCGCGTTGAACGCGCACTCCTGGGCAAGGACCTCGCCTCCAATCAGGCACGGCAGGATTATCTGCGCGCGCGCCTGGCGCACTCCGCCGACGGGCTGCCGACCGCGATGCCGGTCGGTCATCAGGACAGTTCGCTGCTGGGCAATCTCGCCGCGGCGGAGGCGCTTGTGGTCCGCGCACCGTTCGCGCCCGCCGCGCGGAAGGGCGAGCCGTGCGACGTCATCAGGTTCGCGCTGTCGTAAAGCTCGCTCCGTTGACGCTAAATTAAACACTTGCGGAACACATATCGAACATATAGTGTTCGTTCATGATTTGTTTCGAGCGCTCGCGACCTTGTACGCGCGAGCCGTCGTTTTTGGGAATCAGACGGCGGGCACCATCAACCGGGGACTGAAGTCGGCATGCTCACGCGCAAACAGTACGAACTCCTGCGATTCATCAATGAACGGCTGAAGGAATCCGGCGTTCCGCCCTCGTTCGATGAAATGAAGGACGCACTCGATCTGCGCTCCAAGTCCGGCATCCATCGTCTGATTACGGCGCTGGAGGAACGCGGCTTCATCCGCCGCCTGCCCAATCGCGCGCGCGCCATCGAGGTCATCAAGCTGCCGGAACTCGCCGGCAGCGGCGGCGGCCGGCGCGGCTTCACGCCGAGCGTCATCGAAGGCAATCTCGGCAAGGTCCGCCGGCCCAGCGGCAGTGGCGGCGTCGACGAAGCCGCAGAGCGCCCGGTTGCCGTTCCGGTGATGGGGCGCATCGCGGCCGGCACGCCGATCGAGGCATTGCAGACCTGCAGCCACACCGTCAGCGTGCCGCCGGACATGCTTGGCAACGGCGAGCACTACGCGCTTGAGGTGCGCGGCGACTCGATGGTCGAGGCCGGAATCCTCGACGGCGACCTGGCGCTGATCCGGCGCAACGAGACGGCGGAAACCGGCGACATCGTCGTTGCGCTGATCGACGAAGAGGAAGCGACGCTGAAACGCTTCCGCCGCCGCGGGGCCTCGATCGCGCTCGAGCCCGCGAACACCGCTTACGAGGTCCGTATCCTTCCGCCCAATCGCGTGCAGATCCAGGGCAAGCTGATCGGAATCTACCGCAAGTACTGATCGCAGCCTGCTCAATCGTCCACCTGGAGATTGTCGACCGCGGGCGTGGCATCGATGGGACGCGCGGGCTCCGCTCGATCGCCGACAGACGCTGGTTTATCGGCGGCGGCGGGCGACCATGGCCTGTCGACATGATCGGGCCTGACCGCATCGACGACAAAGGATTTTGCGCTGCCCGAGGCGCGCCGCAGCACCAAAGCGCCTTCCCGGCGCAGCCGCTCCTGATCGACGACCTGCGCGCGGCAACCCTCCGGAGCCTGCCATGCCGTCACCATTACCTCCGCCCGCAGGCAGTCGTCCTCCATCGCATCCGGCCGCAACGCCAGCGCGACAATTCCGCCGCCGCTTGCCTTGACCACGCAGCCTGCCTCGTCGCAGGAAACCCCCTCCGCGAGCGAAGGATCGGCAGGCCCGCGCCCGTCTGCGTCGGCGGCCAGCCATTCCCTGACCGTGAAGGCGTCCTTGCCCGCGCTGATCAGATGCAGCCGGCCGTCCCCGCCCCGAACGGCGACATTGCGACCGTCGGCGGAGACCAGCATGTCCGGCGGCGGAACCGCAAGCGACCATGCGATCGCCAGGCCAATAATGGCCGCGCCGCTCCAGCGCAGCGGCGTCCTGAGCAGTCCAAGCAGAATGATGCCCGCGGTCGCCGCGATCAGCGGGCCCGCACCGAATGCCGCCATGCGGCCGATGGCGCCGGGAAGCGCCGTGACCCATTGGGCCACGGCGATCATCCATTCGATGCCGAAGTCCATCAGCCGCCAGAACACGCCATCAAAACCAAAGGGCATCGCCGCAAGGCCGAGAAGCCCTGCCGGCATCACCAGCGCCGAGACCACCGGCATCGCCAGCAGGTTCGCAATGACGCCATAGGGCGTCACGCGATGGAAGTGGAACGCGGCATACGGCGTGGTCGCGAGTCCGGCGACAAAAGAGGCCAGCGCGAGCGTGACGATTTCGCGGCCGCCCCATAGCGCCGCGCGCGCGGTCAGTGAGTGATCGGGCGTTGCGAGCAGTTTCGGCATCCCGATCTGGACCAGCGCCACCAGCCCGAGCGTTGCCGCGAACGACATCTGAAAGCTCGGATGCACCAGCGCCTGCGGCGCAATCGCGAGCACGATCATTGCCGCAACCGCCAGCGTGCGAAACGTGATGGCGCGCCGATCGACCATGACTGCGATCAGCACCACTGCCGTCATGAAGAACGAGCGCTGGGTCGCGACCTCGGAGCCCGACAGCAGCAGATAAAACGCCGCGGCTGCGAGCGCCGCCGCCGCCGACCATTTCTTGATCGGGAAGGCCGCCGTCAGCGCCGGGATCAGCGCCAGCAGCGCGCGCACCGCGAAGAATATCACGCCGGCGACCACGGCCATGTGATAGCCGGAAATCGAGAGAACATGGCCGAGCCCCGAAATGAACATGGCGTCGTTGACCGGCGTCGTGATGGCGTCGCGCCGCCCGGTCAGGAGCGCGGTGGCGATCGCCCGTGAATCGCCGCTGAGGACAAGACGGATGCGGGCGTCGATGGCGTCGCGAAGCTCCTGCATCAGCGCGGCGTAACGCAGGGCCATCCCGCCGCCGTCCGGAGGGCCCACGATTTTAATCGCGCCCATGACGAAACCGGAGGCGCCGATGCCCTGGAAATACATGTCGCGCGCGAAATCGTAGCTTCCCGGCCGCACAGGCGTGAGCGGCGGCTGCAGCCGCGCTTTCAGTTCCACGAAGCTGCCGACGGGCGGCGCGGTGCCCTTCCTGACCGACAGCCGCACGCGATCCAGTTCGACGTGCCGCCGGCGAGCGCTCATCTGGACGACACGCAGAACAAATCTGTCGGTGCGCTCGCGCACCTCGCGGGTTTCGACGAAGCCCTTGAGCATGGGCGAATACATCGACCGCTTCAGGACGACGTGTGCCATCCGCGCCGTGTTCATCGTGGCGACGGCAAAACCCGCAGCGATCGCGGCGATCATGACGGCTGCAGGAAACAGCCGATGCCGGCGCAGCAGCAGCGCGGCCAGACAGAGAAAGGCGGCAGTCGGAACGACGACCCAGGCTATCGGTTCATGATCGGCTGCAAAATAGATCGCGATGCCGGCGCCGAACGCCACCGGCACCCAGGGCAACAGCCGACCCGGTCCGGCTTCGGCGCGCAACCAGCCCCGCAGCCGCGCCGCAAGCGCCGGCAAGGCGCCTGAAGAAACTTGCGAAGGACTGGCGGCGACAGCCTTCCGCGGCGGCCACGTTCCCGCGTATCCGCCCGTCCGATCCCGAGCCCTGCCCCGCTCCGGCATTCGGCCACCACCCCTCGCGCCCTCGGGGCAATGCTAGAGCATGATCCCGAAAAGTGGAAACCGGTTTTCGGAAGAGATCATGCTCAAACAAAAGATGAGCGACAAGTCTGATTCAACGCAGTTGAAACAGACCCTAGCGGAAGAGAGCGCGCAAGGAACGGTGGAACGGATACGGAATACCGGCGAATTCAGGATTCGGCTGCGGCCACCTTGGCCCAGGTGTCACGCAGGCCGACCGTCCGGTTGAACACGAGATGGCCGGACGATGAATCCCGGTCGCGACAGAAATAGCCTTGCCGCTCGAACTGCACCGCGGCCTCCGCATGGTCGCCGGCGAGCGCAGGTTCGACCATGCAGCCTGACAGAGTCTCCAGCGATTGCGGATTGAGTTCGGATGCGAAGTTCGCGGCGTCCGGCTGCGCGGCCGCAAACAGATGCCCATAGAGTCTGATCTCGGCCGGCACAGCATCGGCCGCACTCACCCAATGCATGGTGGCCTTCACCTTGCGACCGTCGGGCGCGTTGCCGCCTTTGGTCTCGGGATCGTAGGTGCAGCGCAGTTCGACCACGTCACCCGCCGCGTTCTTGATCACCTCGCGGCAGGTGATGAAATAGGCATAACGCAGCCGCACCTCCTTGCCCGGTGACAGACGGAAGAACTTCTTCGGCGGATGTTCCATGAAATCATCCTGCTCGATATAAAGCTCGCGCCCGAACCGGATGCGTCGCGTGCCCTGCGATGGATCGTCGGGATGATTGACCGCCTCAAGCTCCTCGCTTTCGTCTTCCGGATAGTTCTCGATCACCACCTTGAGCGGACGCAGAACGGCCATGCGGCGCGGCGCGCTCCTGTTCAGCGTCTCGCGGACCGCGAACTCGAACATCCCGATGTCGACGGTGCTGTTGGCCTTGGCGACGCCGATCCGCTTGATGAACTCGCGCAGCGCCTCGGCCGGCACGCCCCGCCGCCGCAGGCCGGCGAGCGTCGGCATGCGCGGATCATCCCAGCCGGAGACGTGACCGCCGCGAACCAGCTCCGTCAGCACACGCTTGGACAAAAGGGTATGTGTGACGTTGAGCCGGGCGAATTCATATTGATGCGGCCGCGACGGCACCGGAAGATTGTCGAGAAACCAGTCATAGAGCGGACGGTGATCCTCGAACTCCAGCGTGCAGATCGAATGCGTGATGTGCTCGATCGAGTCCGATTGCCCGTGAGCGAAATCGTAGCTGGGATAGATGTTCCATGCCGCCCCCGTGCGCGGATGTGAGGCGTGCAGGATGCGATAGAGCACCGGATCGCGAAGATTGATGTTGCCGGACGCCATGTCGATCCTGGCGCGCAGAACTCGCGCGCCGTTGGGGAACTCTCCCGCCCGCATCCGCGCGAACAGATCGAGATTTTCATCGACCGGCCTGTCGCGGAACGGACTGTTCGTGCCGGGCTCGGTCAGCGTGCCGCGCGCCAGCCGGATCTCCTCCTGTGACTGGTCGTCGACATAGGCCTTGCCAGCGCGAATGAGATGCTGCGCCCAGGCGTAGAGCTGCTCGAAATAGTCCGAGGCGTAGTGCAAGCCGTCGCCCCAATCGAAGCCCAGCCAGCGCACGTCGCGCTGGATTGCATCGATGTATTCCTGCTCCTCCTTGGCCGGATTGGTGTCGTCGAAGCGAAGATTGCAGCGTCCGCCGAATTCCTCGGCAATGCCGAAATTCAGGCAGATCGATTTGGCGTGCCCCAGATGCAGGTAGCCGTTCGGCTCCGGCGGGAACCGGGTGACGATGCTCCTGTGCTTTCCGGACGCGAGGTCGGCCGCCACGATATCGCGTATGAAATCCCGGCCCGCTTCCGCAGTCGATTCGTCGGTCATTGTGTGCCTTTCAAGCTGCGCCTATGTGCCAAATCCGAAAGCGCCCGCCAAGGGCCGAGATGCCGCCGGTTTGAGGATTGGCACAGCCGCTTCAAGGTTTTGAAGCGGGCCGGAATACCTTCGCCGAATTGATGACGCGGCCAATTAGCCGTGCATGCGAATCCGAGGTGTGATAAAGGCCCGCCAACACCCTCTCCGAAGCCTCAGATCCCTGAAAATGACCGCACCCGTCGTTACCCGCTTTGCGCCATCGCCGACCGGCTTTCTTCACATCGGAGGCGCTCGAACCGCGCTGTTCAATTGGCTCTACGCGCGCAAGCATGGCGGCAAGATGCTGCTTCGGATCGAGGACACCGATCGCGCGCGTTCCACGACGGCCGCGATCGAGGCCATTCTCGACGGACTCAAATGGCTCGGGATCGCATGGGATGACGAGGTCGTGTACCAGTTTTCCCGCGCGGCGCGGCACCGCGATATCGCCGAGCAATTGCTCGCCGAAGGCAAGGCCTACCGATGCTATGCGACGCAGGAGGAATTGACCGGGATGCGGGAGAAGGCGCGCGCCGAGGGCCGCGCCAAGCTTTACGACGGCCGCTGGCGTGACCGCGATCCGTCGGAGGCTCCGCCGGACGTCAAGCCGACCATTCGTCTCAAGGCGCCCCTGACCGGTGAAACCGTGATCGAGGACCAGGTTCAAGGACGTGTCGCCTGGCAGAACGAGAACCTCGACGATCTCGTGCTGCTGCGGGGCGACGGCACGCCGACCTACATGCTCGCGGTGGTGGTCGACGATCACGACATGGGAGTGACGCACATCATCCGTGGTGACGATCACCTGATCAACGCCGCCCGCCAGAAGCAGATCTACGACACGCTCGGATGGGCTCTCCCGGTGATGGCCCACATTCCCCTCATCCACGGTCCGGACGGATCGAAGCTCTCCAAGCGTCACGGCGCGCTGGGGGTGGATGCCTACCGCGCCATGGGATATCTGCCGGCGGCGCTTCGCAACTATCTGGTGCGGCTCGGCTGGAGCCATGGCGATCAGGAGATTTTCTCCACGCAGGAGATGATCGACGCGTTCGATCTCTCCGCGATCGGACGCTCCGCGGCGCGTTTCGATTTTGCCAAGCTCGAAAACCTCAACGGCCACTATATCCGCAATTGCGACGATCGCGTTCTCGTCACCCTGTTCGAAGAAACGCTCGATTACGTTCCCCAGGGAGCCGACATCAAACCGAAACTCAACGATGTCACGCGCGATCAACTGCTGCGCGCGATGCCCGGGCTCAAGGAACGAGCCAAAACACTGATCGAACTGATCGACAGCGCCAGATTTATCTTCGCCGATCGACCGCTGACGCTGGACCCCAAAGCCGTGGTGCTGCTGACGCCGGAGACGCGCACGCTGATCGGCAGGCTCCGCGCAACGCTTGAATCGGTAACGTCGTGGAGCGCGGAAACCACCGAAGCCGCGATGCGGCATTTCGCCGAACAAAACAACCTCAAGCTCGGCGCCATCGCACAACCGCTTCGCATCGCCTTGACAGGACGAACGACATCTCCCGGCATATTCGACGTGCTGGCTGTGCTCGGAAGGGAGACGTGCCTGGCCCGGCTTGGCGATCAAAGCTCTCCGTAGCGCCGAATCAACCGCTGTTTTCGCGATCTTGCGGTGCACACTGCAATACGATACCCATTGCGCGGCGCTTTGGAATGACCGGCTAGTCTCGCTGTTTTCATCGAGAGAACTAGGCGGCCCGCAACGATCTCATCGGGGGGCTTCGCGATGAACGCAACAAGCAAAAAAACCGCAACGCTGACGGTCGACGACGAGACCTACGAGCTTCCCGTTCTGAGCGGCACGGTCGGACCTGACGTCATCGACATCGGCAAGCTTTACGCGCAGGCGGGCCTGTTCACTTACGATCCGGGATTCACGTCCACCGCGAGTTGCCAATCCAAGATCACCTATATCGATGGCGATGCGGGCATCCTCGAATACCGTGGGTATCCGATCGAGCAGCTTGCTGAAAAAGGCGATTTCCTCGAGACCTGCTACCTTCTGCTTTATGGCGAATTGCCGACCGCGGCGCAAAAGAAGGATTTCAACAGGCGCGTCACGCACCATACCATGGTGCATGAGCAAATGGCGCGCTTCTTCCAGAGCTTCCGCCGCGACGCTCACCCCATGGCGGTGATGGTGGCTGCGGTCGGCGCGCTCGCCGCGTTCTATCACGACTCGACCGACATCAACGATCCGCAACAGCGCGTGATCGCATCGATGCGCATGATCGCGAAGATTCCGACACTGGCTGCGATGGCCTACAAGTACAACATCGGCCAGCCGTTCATGTATCCGAAAAACTCGCTGAGCTTTGCCGGGAACTTCCTCTACATGTGCTTCGCCGTGCCTTGCGAGGATTACACGATCAATCCCGTTCTGGCGGATGCGCTCGACAAGATCTTCATTCTGCATGCCGATCATGAGCAGAACGCCTCGACATCGACGGTGCGCATCGCTGGCTCGTCAGGCGCAAATCCGTTCGCGTGTATCGCCGCCGGCATCGCATGCCTGTGGGGACCGGCGCACGGCGGCGCCAACGAAGCCGCGCTGGCCATGCTGGCCGACATCGGAACGGTGGACAAGATTCCCGATTTCATCAAACGGGTGAAAGACAAGAACAGCGACGTGCGCCTGATGGGCTTCGGCCATCGCGTTTACAAGAACTACGATCCGCGCGCGAAGATCATGCAGAAGATGTGCCACGCGGTTCTCAACGAGACCGGTCACGGCGACGATCCGTTGCTCAAGGTCGCCATCGAGCTCGAGAAGATCGCTTTGAACGATCAGTATTTCATCGATCGCAAGCTCTATCCGAACGTCGATTTCTATTCCGGCATCACGCTGAAGGCGATGGGATTCCCGACATCGATGTTCACGGTCCTGTTCGCCGTGGCACGAACGGTCGGCTGGATCAGCCAGTGGAGCGAGATGATCGAGGATCCCCACCAGAAGATCGGCCGCCCGCGCCAGCTTTATACCGGCGCCACGCGCCGCGATTACATCGACATGGCCGATCGCAAGTAGCGAGCGGCAGGACCGAATTATACGAACAGGGATGGGACCTGAGTCCGGCCTTTCGCCTCTGGCGCGCACGGCTATTGCGACAAGAGGGCCGGTGATGTCCCAGAGACCGCCAGATATCTTGTTTCGAAACCTCAGGCTGGGTGACGGCACCCCGTCCGCGATCGCTGTTTTCGATGGCCGTATCACGGCAATCGGAGCTGGCGCGGAGGCGACGCCGGCAATGAACGTGATCGATCTCGGAGGTGCGCTGGCACTGCCCGGTTTCGTGGAAGGTCACATGATGATCGGATACCGTTCCGGTTTGCTCACCGACGATGAGTTGGAGGCAGCGTTCGACATTGTAACGGCCAACGGCGCCAGGGCGCTTGGTATTACGGAGTACGGCCTTGAAATCGGCGCACCGGCCAATTTCGTGGTCGTGAAGGCCGCACACATTCCCGAAGCGGTGGTCGCTGTGCCGAAACCACGGTCGGTGTACCGCTATGGCAAGTGCATCGTACGTGACGGCGTCTTGCAGAAGTAATTGCAGCGTTACCGCCGTAACACCGCGAGCACCACGTCAGCGGCACGCGAACTCGGCGATTGATTGTCTGTCGCCATGATTGCATCGAGCCCGGCAAAAGCCTCGAGCTGACGACGCCGCAGCGGCGTGTCACCCATAACCTCGCGTAACCCTGCCGCAAGCCTGTCCGGCACGCAATCCTTCTGAAGAAACTCGGGGATGACGTTTTCACCGATCACGAGGTTCGCAAGAATGACCGAGGAGACGCGGATCACGCGCTGCGCGATCCAGGCCTCCACCGCGCCTGCCTTGTAGGCTGCGATCATCGGAACGCCGGCAAGCGCCAGTTCCAGCGTAACCGTGCCTGATTTGGCGAGCGCGGCGCGAGCGATGCGGAAAGCGGCGCGCTTGTCATCCTCGCCGACCACGATTTGAGGCCGAAGCGGCCAGTCCGCGACGGCTGTTGTTATCTCATCAGCGAGATGCGGCATCGTCGGCAAAATCACATCGACGTCGGGAATGCCCTGCTGCAAAATTTGGAGAGTCTTCCCGAAGACGGACATGTGATGGCGGATTTCGCTGCGCCGGCTCCCCGGCAGGACCAGAAGCACCGGCGGTGACGCATCGCGTCGCTCGCGCTCCTGTGCGTCCGGCCGCAACAATCGGACCTGCTCGATCAGCGGATGTCCGACATAGGTGCATGGCGGACCTCCGAGCCTGCGATATTCATCGGGCTCGAACGGCAGCAGCGCCAGCACGTGATCGACGTAACTGCGCATCGCCCGCGCACGACCCGGCCGCCACGCCCACACCGAAGGCGAGACGTAGTCCACGATCGGCACGGCGGGGTTGCGCGCTCGCACGCGACGGGCCACGCGATGGGTGAAGTCGGGACTGTCGATGATGACGAGCATGTCGGGCGCGGTGGCGATCACGGCATCGGCGGTTTCGCGAATGCGCCGCAGGATCATGGGAAGTTGTTTGACCACCGCGGCGAACCCTATGATCGAAAGTTCTTCAATCGGAAACAGCGAGGTCAGGCCTTCGCGCGCCATCGACTGACCGCCGACGCCTTCGAACCGGACGGCGTCATCGAGCCGCTGCCGCAGAGCTTTCATCAGGCTGGAGCCGAGGCGATCGCCGGATTCCTCCGTCGCGATCAGAAATATCCTCAGGGCGTTATTTGCGGCTGTCTCGCCGGGCATTACGCGGACAGCCCGACAACAAACACGCCGGACGCATCCGCCGCTCCGACCAGCGCCTGCGGTTCGGCCACGAGCGTATTACCGGCGACGACGGCGACGCCCGCGAGTCCGGCGGCAGCCGCATTCTCCACGGTGCGCGGACCCAGCGTCGGCAGATCGTAGCGCAGATCCTGCCCCGCCTTGGGCATCTTCACCAGAACGCCACGCGCGGCTTTCGCACGGATGCGGCCTTCCGCGCGAAGCTGAGCAATGCGGGCCAGCAGCGCGTCCGTTCCCTCGATGCCTTCGACGCCGACCACATGGCCGTCGATCACCACGACGGCCTGCCCGATATCGAAGGGGCTCAACGCGCGCAGCACCTCCTGGCCTTTCGCTATGTCGGCCTGCGCCGATTGGTCCGGCGTTTTTCCGGTGAGGCATCCCGCAGGCATCAGCAGATCCGGTGCGATGTCCTTGATGCCGACCATTCGAAAACCGTCGCGCTCGAGAATCCGGCCGATTCCGGACAGCAAATGATCGTCGCCGCCACGGAACGCCGCCAGAACACGAGGCAGCACCCGAACGGTGCCCCAGTCGAGGCGTATCTCGGAAAGCGCCGGACGAACCAGCGTTCCGATGAAAACCAGATTGCGGCAGTTTTCCGCGCGCAGCAAACGTTCGGCGTTGCCGATCTGGCCGACCGCAATCCAGTGATGCCGGAACCGCGACACCTTCTCCCGATCGCAAATACCCTTCAATGCGAAGAAAACCGGTTCGATGCCGCGCGTCACAAGCGAATCCGCGACCGCGAACGGCAGCACTCCGCCACCGGCGATCAAGCCGATCGGCGATGAAATGTCCGAAGCGCGATCAGTCATGGCTCGATCAGTTATGGCTCGCCCCGACGGCTTCCGCTTATGCGGACCTGGTTGCACCATCCTGCGGCAAGCATAGAGGACGATGCTTGTCATCGCCAATAAAGGTCAGGATCTCGGCAATGGCGGGATCTTCCGACGCTCGGGACTGAACGCGCTCGAGGCGGTCCGCGAACAGCCCCGGTCCGTAGAACAGATCCTGATAGAAGGATCTGACCCTGGCGAGACGCTCGCGGGTGAACTTGCGCCGTCTCATGCCGACGACGTTGAGGCCTTCAAGGTGCCCATGCTGGCCATTGACGAAGCCATAAGGAATGACATCGCCGCGAATGCCGGTGAGGCCGCCGATCATGGCCTGCCTGCCGATCCGTGCGAACTGATGCACCGCCGAGAGCCCGCCGATATAGACGAAATCTCCGATCCTGCAGTGCCCACCCAATGTCGCCGAGTTGGCGAAGATCACGTCATTGCCGACCTGGCAATCGTGGCCGACATGACTGTAGCTCATGAAGAACCCGCGCGCGCCGACGCGCGTCACGCCGACATCCTTGGGCGTGCCGACATTCATCGTTACGCTTTCGCGGATCGTGCAGCCCTCGCCGATCTCAAGGCGCGTCGGCTCGTTGCGATAGCCGAGGTCCTGCGGCGGCCCGCCAAGCGCCGCGAACGGATAAATCGTGCAGTTCGCTCCGATGGTCGTGTGTCCCGCGATGGACACATGCGAAATCAGGCGGCAGTTCGAGCCGAGAACGACATGAGGACCGATCGCGCAGAAGGGCCCGATCTCGGTGCCCTCCCCGATCACGGCTCCGTCCTCAATTCGCGCGGTAGGATCGATCTTGCCCATCAGTCGGTCAGCATCGCGCCGACGTCGGCCTCGGCGACGGTGATGCCATTCACTTTCGCGTCGCCGTGAAACCACCACATCGTTTTGCGCCGCCCGATGCTGCGCATGTGATATTCAACGATATCGCCCGGCATGACGGGCTTGCGGAACTTGCACTTGTCGATGGTCAGGAAATAGACCGCGCGGGGCTTTTCGGTGCCCTCCACCGACGTGATGCCGATGACACCAGCCGTTTGCGCCATCCCCTCGATCATCAGCACACCCGGATAGACCGGCCGTTCCGGAAAATGCCCCTGGAATGCAGGCTCATTGATCGTGACGTTCTTCACGCCGATACCGCTGTAGTCGGCGCGAATGTTGATAACCCGGTCGATCAGCAGGAATGGATAACGATGAGGAAGGGTTTTGAGGATGGTGGCAATGTCCACCTCTTCGAACTTGATCGGCGACTCCATTACTCACGCACCTCGATCCTTCGGATCGGACGCGGCCGATCCTGCGTTCGGCGCACCATCGCGCACCAGACGTTCCACCGCAACGATCTCGCGGAACCACTGCTTGGTCGGTTTTGCGAAATGACCGCCCCAGCGGCCGTTCGGAGGAATGTCGTCCTTGACCGCGCTCATGGCGCTGACCTGTGCGCCATCGCCGATGTGAAGATGGTTATTGATCCCGCACTTGGCGCCCAGCGCCACGTTGTCGCCGATCGTCAGGCTGCCCGCCAGGCCGATCTGGGCCGCCAGCAGGCAACGCCGTCCGATCGTCACGTTGTGGCCGATCTGGACCTGGTTATCGATTTTCGTCCCCTCACCGATAACCGTATCGCGCAGGCTGCCGCGGTCAATGGTCGTGCCGGCGCCGATCTCGACGTCGTTCTGGATCAATACACGCCCGGTCTGCGGCACTTTGACATGACCTTCGGAGCCGAAGAAAATGAAGCCATAGCCATCCTGTCCGATATGACAGCCGGGATGGATGAGCACATTGTTGCCGATGAGGGCGGCCTGAATCGTCGTGCCAGCGCCAACGTTGCAATTGCGGCCGATCCTGACGCCGGGGCCGATCACCGCACCCGACCCGATCACCGAACCGGTTCCAATTTCTGCTCCGGGACCGATCACCGCCAACGGGTCGACGACGATTGCGTCTTCAAGATGCGCGGTCGGATGAATGACGGCGGAGGCAGCGATCGTCTCGTTGTCGAACCATGACTGCGGCCGAAGCACATCGGCGTGAAATTCACGCGCGATCTTCACGAACGCACGAAACGGCGCCGCTGAGCGCAAAACAGCCACGTGGGGTGGAACGCTGGCCTCGAATCGGGGGTTGACGAGACAGGCGCCTGCCTTCGTTGCCGCCAGTTGCGCGGCATACTTGTGATTGTCGAAGAACGTGAGATGCGCAGGCCCGGCCTGGTCCAGCGAGGCGAGGCCCGTCATCCGCTGGGCACCCCGGGAAGCGTCGATCAACTGCGCTCCCGTCGACGCCGCGATCTCTGCCAGCGTCGACGACGGCGGCGGCTTAAAGAATGCCGGTTGCGCCATTCCATCCGTCGCGGTGCGCGTCGTGATCACGCTCAGAACGTCGTTCCGCCGCCAAACCTGAACTCCTGCACCCGGTCGTACTTGCCCTTTGTGATCGGCACGGCGTAGTCGAAGCGAAGCGGTCCGAACGGAGATTGCCAGATCAGGCCGACACCCGCTGAAGTCCGGATCACGTTGGTGTCGTCGTATTGCAGACCGGCGCAGGTGCCGGGGTTGCCGCTCGACGTGCTCGGGATACAGCCCGGCGTATTGAATTCATTGGTCAGCGCGTAAGAGGTCGGCCCCTTGTAATCCCAGAGCGAGCCGGCATCCGCATAGACCGCGCCCTTCAACCCGACTTCCTTCGGAAGGAACCAGAACGGCATCTGCAGTTCAACCGAGGCTCCCCAGTACTTGGTGCCGCCCAAAGCGTCCATCGTGCTGAGATAATTGATGTCGCGCGGACCGATGCCGTTCGGCGCGAAGCCGCGAACCAGGTTGGGACCCATCTGGAAATTATCCAGCATGCGAATTCCGTTCTGTCCGGCGTAGGAGCCGAGATTGTTCAGAATACCGCCCTGGAGATGCACCAGACCGACGATGTCCGAAACCAGCGGCTGGTAGTATTTCGCATCGATCGCGGTCTTCAGGTATTTGACGTCGCCGCCGACGCCGGCGAAGTCCTGCCTGAAATCGATCAGCAGGCCCTCGGTCGGGTTCTTGTTGTTGTCGAGGGTGTTGTAGGTCAGCGTGTAGCCGAGCATCGAGGTCAGCGTGCGACCACGCTCCAGTTCCTGGCGGATCGGCAGCGAGGCTTCGCCATCGGCGTAGCAACCCAGGCTTGAGGTGTTCGACGGGCTCGCCGGGTTACCGGCTGCGACAAAGGCCGGCGACGGATTGTAGTTCGGGTCGCCGATGTTGTTGTTACAATTCCGCAGGACAGACGGCAGCCCGATTTCCTGCTGGTAGATCGAATAACGCAGTTGCAGCGTCAGATCTTCCCGCAGGCCGAATCCCAGCCGCGGGCTGAATCCGAGCGTCTTGACGTTATAGGAGATGTATTGGTTTGCGAGCTGCTCGCGCTGATAAAGGTCAAGCCCGAGTGCCACGCGATAGTCCAGCAGATACGGCTCGACGAACGACAGCGAATATCCCCGCGCGTACTGGCCGTACTGCACCGAAGCCTTTGCGAACAGACCGCGGCCAAGCAGATTGCGTTCGGAGACACTGACCTCCGCGAGCGCGCCCTGGGTCGTCGAGTAGCCGCCGGAAATCGAGAAGTCGCCGGTCGACTTGTCCTCGACGTCGACATCGAGGATCACGCGATCGCTGGACGATCCGGGCTCGGTCGTGATCTTGACCGTCTTGAAGAAATCGAGGTTCTTCAGACGGCGCTCGGCACGATCCACCAGGGATCGATTGTAGGCGTCGCCTTCCGAGATATCGAACTCGCGACGGATCACATAATCCCGCGTCCGCGTATTGCCCCGGATGTTGATGCGCTCGATGTACGTTCTCGGACCTTCGTCGATCGCGAATACGATCGAGACGGTATGGGCATCGAAGTTGCGATCGCCCCGCGGCCGCACAACGGCGAAGGCATATCCGCGCCGCGACGCTTCGACCTGCATCTCCTCGACGGACTTCTCGAGCGCCTCGGCGTTATAGAGCGCCCCGACATTGACGCGCGAAAAGCTGCGCAGCGAATTTCCATCAAGCGTTGGAATCGACGACTCGAACGTCACCGATCCGACGCGGTACTGCTGGCCTTCGTCGATCTTGAAGGTGACGAGGAACCCGTGGCGGGCGGGATCGTATTCGGTCAGGGCGGCAACGATCTGAACGTCGGCAAAGCCGTGCTTCAGATAATAGCGGCGGAGCAGGTCGCGGTCGGCCTCGACGCGGTCGGGATCATAAACGTCGCCGCCGCCGAGAAAGCTCAGGAAGTTCGATTCATGCGTCTTGATCACGTCCTTCAGGCGATAGGACGAAAAAGCATGATTGCCGATGAATTCGATCGACTTGATGCCGGTCTTGCCGCCCTCGCTGATCGAGAAGATCAGATCGACGCGGTTGTTCGGCTGCTCGACGATCTCGGGAGTGACGCGCACGTCATAGCGACCCGAATGGCGATAGATTTCAACGATTCGCTGAACGTCGGACTGAACCATCGGCCGGGAAAACGTGCCGCGCGGCTTGGACTGGATTTCCGCCGTCAGTTGATCGTCCTTGACCTTCTTGTTGCCCTCGAACGCGACCCGGTTGATGACCGGATTTTCCACGACCGAGACCACCAGCCTGCCCCCGACGCGGTTGATCCTGACGTCCTGGAACAGACCGGTCTCGATCAGCGCCTTCAACCCGTCATCGATGCTCGCTTGGTCAAGACGCCCGCTGGCATCCGGCTTGAAATACGAACGGATCGTCTCCAACTCGACCCGGCGGTTTCCCTCGACGGAAATCGACGACAGGGTCTGGGCCGCGGCGGGCGATGACATGAGCGGGACAGCCACGACAGCGGCGACCGGCGCGGTCGCGACCATCAGGGCGGCGAGCAGTGTCCCCCGTAACACTCGCATTCCAACATTCATGCGCAATGCGCCCTTATCAATTCTGATGCCGACCCGTTCCCCGCGGGTGCGGCAGATTCCCATTCGCGCTGCTTGTAGCCAATTTTTCCGTAGCGGCAAACGGCCTTTCGCAGTGCAATTCCAATTTAACTCCAAGACGTTGCCCAATAGTCACGCCCGGATCGCGATGATTGTGGATCGAATCGATACAAAATCACGAACGTGATCGATTCCCGTATTGAGAAGCGGAATGCCGACGAAAACGAGGCGCGCGACTCACGAGCCGGCCAGATGCAGTATGTCATTGTAGGTCGCGAAGACCATCAACATCAGCACCAGGCCGAGACCGATTCGGAAGCCCATTTCCTGGGCACGCTCGGACATCGGGCGGCCTCGGACAGCTTCGACCCCATAGAACAAGAGATGTCCGCCATCCAGCAAGGGAACCGGAAACAGGTTCAGCAATCCGATGGACACGGAAAGAACGGCGGCAAGATGGATCAGCGCGCCGAGCCCGATGGTGGCGACCTGACCGGATATCTGTGCGATGCGGAGCGGGCCGCCCAACTGATCGGCAGCCTCGCGCCCGGTGAAAATTCCTCCGATATACGCCAGCGTACGGTCGACCACGAACCAGGTTTCCTTCACGCCCAACCAAAGCGCCTCAGCCGGATTGACCCTTTCCGTTGTGACGTCTCCGGGCGACGTCGTGCGCGCAATGCCGAGCACGCCGATCCGGTGCTCGTTGCCGAACCGGTCCTTGATCTCCTTGAGTTCCGGCGTTCCCCGCAGGTCGATAACCGAATCGCCGCGTTTCACGGTGAATGTCAGCTTCTCGCCGGCGCTGGTTCCGACGATACGCTGCATATCCGAAAAGCTGTCGATCCCGCTGCCGTTGATCGCAGTCACGATGTCGCCCTGCTTGAAACCGGCGGCTTCGGCTGCGCTGCCGGCCTGCACCCCGTCGACGCGCGCGGTGGTGCTGGGCTTGCCCAAGAACGTAAACAGGCCGGCGAAAATGAAGATCGCGAGGATGAAATTGGCGACCGGACCGGCAGCCACGATCGCGGAGCGCCGGCCGACGTTCTTGTGATGGAAGCTGCCCTCGCGCTCCTCCGCCGTCATGGTTGCCAGGGCCGCGCTGGAGGGCGTACTAGCTTCGGAATCATCGCCCAGGAACCTGACGTAGCCGCCAAGCGGGATCGCGGAGAGCTTCCAGCGCGTTCCGTGCCTGTCGTTGAAACCCACCAGTTCGGGGCCAAAACCCACCGAGAAAGTCAGGATTTTCACGCCGGCCCAGCGCGCAACCAGGAAATGGCCAAGCTCGTGAAAGAAAACGACGATGGTGAGGACAAACAGAAACGGAACGATGTAGCCAATCAGACCCGTACTTAAGACATTGAAACCATGAATAAAAAACTCGGCCATTCCGTTTCCCTTGTCCAGCGCCGAAAGCTCTGGTCCCAAACTCCCTAGAGACTCTCGGCTTCTGACGGAATCAGAAGCGAACCTCTATGGTTTTGATTTGACGCGCAGTCTTCGTGCGAACCAATTGAACCCACACCGTCTTCATCGGGTCTTCGCCCGAAAATGTCCTCATCGATTGTTCGCTGGAGTCTTTCACCGTTTCATGGAAACGATGAAAGACTCCAGCGTCTTGGTCTGACGCGTTTTCTTCACGCGAACCGGATTCCACTTCGCTCGAAAACGCTATAACATCCGCATCCGGCTTTAGCGAGCTTCTTGCGAAGGTTAAACTCGAAGGATCACTAGCAAATATAGATTACCAGTGACGTTTTGAGTTTGACATTTCCGTGTGAACCGCAGCCGAACAAAGGCGCGACGTCAATTCACGGCACCCGATCAACGACGATTTTTTCGATTGATCCAACAATCCTGAACGTGATCGATTTCAATATTTTAAGAAGCGGGACAGGACGGAAAGCCACTACAAACTTTCCCCTCGTCCCGCTCTAGTGTGGTGGTTCAGAAGTTCGCTTCATTGCCCAATCGAGTCCCGTCAAGCGAACTTCTGAACCCTAAACCACACTAGAATCATAAAGTTGCTAGTGTCCCTTTGATTCCGAAGTTCGCATCAAACGTTGCTGCAAGGGTATGCAAATTTCGGCATCGGGACACTAGGATGCCTTTGCGGCAATTTGTGGCAAGAGCGAAGCCGCCAAGTTTCGCGCGTTATGGTCAACGGCGATGGCGTCGTCAGCGGACGTCAGAGGCGCGAGATTTCCCGCCCGGATCCAGCCGTTCAAGGTAGCCTCCACCAGGCGCGCGATGGCGCCGAACCTTATTTTCTCGCCGATAAACGCCGCGACCGCGATCTCGTTCGCGGCATTGTAGACGGTGGTCGCGCCGTTTCCCGTCCTCAGGGCGTCATAAGCCAGCCGCAAGGCGGGGAAACGGGTGAAATCCGGCGCCTCGAACGTCAGTTGCCCGATTTTGGCGAGATCGAGCTTCGTCGCCGGGCCGGCAATGCGTTCAGGCCAGCCGAGACAATGCGCGATCGGAGTCCGCATGTCGGGCGTGCCGAGTTGAGCGACGACCGATCGATCGGAGAACTCGACCATGCCATGGACGATCGATTGCGGGTGAATCAGGACGTCGATCTCGTCCGGCGTCAGGGCGAACAGGCAGGCGGCCTCGATGACTTCGAGTCCCTTGTTCATCATCGACGCCGAATCGATGGTGATCTTGCGGCCCATGCTCCAGTTCGGATGTTTCAGCGCCTGCGCCAGGGTCGCTTTCTCGATGTCGGCTGCTGCCCAGGTGCGAAACGGTCCCCCCGACGCGGTAATGATCACGCGCGTGAGTTCGTCGCGGTTTCCCGAACTCAGGGCCTGAAACAGCGCATTGTGTTCGGAGTCGGCGGGCAGGATGCAGGCTCCGGCTTTCGCGGCGCGCTGCATAAAGAAATCGCCGGCGCAGACGAGGCACTCCTTGTTCGCAAGCGCGATCGTCGTCCCGCGATCGACGGCCGCGAGCGCAGGCTTCAGTCCGGCCGCGCCGCTCACCGCGGCCATCAGCCAGTCGGCCGGACGCGAGGCTGCCTCGATGATCGCGCTTTCTCCGACGCCGCACTCGATGCCGCTGCCGGCGAGCGCATCCTTCAACTCGCCAAAACACGAGGTATCAGCGACCGCGACAAACCGCGCGTCGAATTCTCGCGCGAGTTTGGCAAGCATTTTGGCATTGGAATTCGCCGTCAGCGCCTCGACCCGATAACGGCCGCGTGCGCTTCGCAACAAATCCATCGTGCTGTCGCCGATCGAACCGGTCGCTCCCAGAACCGTCACGGTCCTGACGCCGGCCTGGGCCGGCTTGTCATTTTTCAACGGAACAGCACTCATACCTCACCAAATCATCAGAGCATGACCGATGCCGTTCGCATCGCCACGCAGAAATCCGAAAAGCGCGGCCACCACAATCGCCGCAACAAAGCCGTCGAGGCGATCGAGCAGACCGCCGTGTCCAGGAATGATCTGACTGGAGTCCTTGACCCCGAAACGTCGCTTGACCGCCGATTCAAACAGATCGCCCGACTGCGATACGACGGACAGGAAAGCGGCGAGCAAAAGCAACGGCGTCAGCTTTCCAATACCGATCGCGGCAAATCCCGCCGCAACGACAAGGCCGCCCGCGAAGCCGCCGATCGCGCCGGCCCAGGTCTTCTTCGGGCTGACGCGAGGCCACAATTTGGGTCCGCCAATGCCGCGGCCCGCAAAATATCCCCCGATATCGGCCGCCCACACCACCAGCATGACGAAAATCAACGCGACGAACCCGTAGGCATCGTCGAGGCGAACCTGAGCCGATGCAAATGCGGCCGCCGCCGCGTAACAGAACCCCGCAACCGACCAAAGCCGCAACCGCCGCGATACAGCCGCGACCGCCGCAGTGCCGATCACGAGAACAACCAGCGAGAACGCGCCGTATCCGAGCGCCAGACTCAGACCGGACAGAACGAGCGCCGCAATCCCCGCGGCGACCGTCTGTTTTTCCTGCGCGGTGCCGACGATCGTCAGCCATTCGACATACATGCCGATGGCCGCGAGCGTTACAAGGCCGATCCATAGAACACCGCCGGCCCATGCGATCCCGATCGCAGCGGGTGCGAGCACCAGGGCGGCAATGATGCGGGTGCGGAGATTTCGCGATTCTCCGCCGGCGGCGGGCGCTACCTGTTCCTGATTCACGCTGGTCATGACCCGGTTTTCGCCGCCAGCCCGCCGAAGCGGCGTTCGCGTCTGGCGTATTCCGCGATGGCGCCTTCGAGTGCGGTCTTGTCGAAATCCGGCCAGTGAATCGGAACGAACACAAACTCGCTATAGGCGGCCTGCCACATCAGGAAATTCGACAGCCGCTGCTCGCCGCTGGTGCGGATGATCAGATCGGGATCGGGAATGTCCGGCGCATCGAGATACTGGCCGAGCGCGTCGGCGTCGATCGTGGCGGGGTCGCGCTTGCCGTCCGCGACTTCCCGTGCAAGCCGCTGGGCGGCGTTTGCGATTTCCTGCCGCGAGCCGTAGTTGAACGCGACGACCAGATTGAGGCGGGTGTTGTTCTTCGTCAGCTCCTCGGCTTCGGTCAACAGCGCGCAAATTTCCTGCTCAAGCCCGGCGCGTTCGCCGATGACGCGGACGCGCACTCCATCGCGGTGCAATGTCGCGAGGTCGTTACGCACAAACCTCCGCAGCAAGCCAAACAGATCGCTGATCTCGGTCGCCGGCCGCGACCAGTTCTCGGAGCTGAAGGAAAAAATGGTCAGATAATGGATGTTCAGTTCGCTTGCGGCACGAACCACGCGTCTCAGCGCCTCGACCCCGCGGCGATGCCCCTCTGCTCGCGGCAATCCTCGTGCCGCCGCCCATCGGCCGTTGCCATCCATGATGATCGCAACGTGCAGCGGCGTATCGACTTGGTCCGAGCCCTCGATTGCAGGCGCAACAGCGTTCGACATCAGGTCAGTCCAATCCCGGCTAAACGGTGAGGATTTCCTTTTCCTTGCCCGCCAGCAATTGATCGATTTCGGAGATTACGCCGTCGGTCGCCTTCTGGACATCGTTGGCCAGACGCTTCTCGTCGTCCTCGGAAATCTCGTGATTCTTCTCGAGCTTCTTGATCGCATCCAGGCCGTCGCGTCGCACGTGACGAACCGCCACCTTGGCCGCCTCGGCATATTTGTGCGCGATCTTCACCAGTTCCTTGCGACGCTCTTCGTTGAGTTCGGGGATGCGCAGCCGAAGGACCTGTCCTTCGGTGGCCGGGCTCAGCCCGAGGTTGGAGTCGACGATCGCCTTCTCCACCGCCTTGACCATCGACTTGTCCCAGACCTGCACCGACAGAAGGCGCGGCTCGGGAACACTGATCGTCGCCACCTGGTTCAAAGGCATGTGGCTGCCATAGGCTTCGACCTGCACGGGATCGAGCATCGACGACGCAGCCCGCCCCGTCCGCAAGCTGCCCAGCTCATGCTTGAGGGACTGCGTCGCTCCCTGCATCCGGCGTTTCAGTTCGCCGATATCGAAATTCCCCGACGCCATGCTACTCTCCAATCCGAAACCTGACTCACATCCAACCCGATGAAACCGATCAACTGGCGACGATCGTCCCCCGCCCGGCGCCTTTCAGGATGGCGCCGATCGAACCCGGCTCGGCGATCGAGAACACAATGATAGGCAGCGACGTCTCGCGGGCAAGCGCGAAAGCCGTCGCATCCATGACCTTATAGCCGCCTTCGAGCGCCTGCGAGTGACTTAACCGCTCGAACCGCCTGGCAGACGGGTCCTTCTTCGGGTCCGAACTGTAGACGCCGTCCACGTTCGTCGCCTTGAGCACGGCCTGCGCGCCGATCTCCGCGGCGCGAAGCACCGCGGTGGTGTCGGTCGTGAAAAAGGGATTGCCGGTGCCGCCGGCGAGCAGAACGATGCGGCCCTCGGAGAGATATTTGTGCGCCGCGCGTCGGGTGAAAAGCTCGCAGACTTCGGGCATCACGAATGCGGACAGCGCCCGGGCCGACTGGCCGCGGCGTTCGAGGGCGGCCTCGAGCGCAAGGCAGTTCATGACCGTCGCCAGCATTCCCATCGTATCGCCGGTCGGCCGCGAGACGCCGCGCGACGACACCTCGACGCCCCGGAATATGTTGCCGCCACCGACGACAACCGCGATTTCGGTTCCCAGTTCGCGCGCCGCGGTCAGATCGCCGGCGATACGGTCGATGGTCGGCTGGTCGATGCCGAAGGGTTGCGGACCCGCCAGATATTCTCCGGACAGTTTAACGACGACGCGACGATAGTCCGGCTCATCCATGATGCGTTAGCTCCGCCGCAAGGGGTCCGATTCTAACATTCGTATCCGTTTCAGCGAACCTTCTTGCGAACGTTAGAATTGAAGAACCGCCAGCAGATATAGGTTGCAAGGGAGTCCGACCGTCGCCGCATCTTCGGATCCAGCGTCACCCCTGCCCGGCAGCCGCGGCGACTTCGGCCGCGAAATCGGATTCGGCCTTCTCGATGCCCTCGCCGAGAGCATAGCGCACAAAGCCCGTCAGTTTCACCGGCGCGCCGACCTTTGCCTCGGCCTCCTTGAGCGCCTGGCCGACGCTTTTCTTGTCGTCGAAAATAAACGGCTGTTCCAGCAGTGTCTGTTCCTTGAAGAAAGTCTTCAGGCCGGACTCGGTGATCTTCTCGATCATGGCCTCTGGCTTGCCCTGCTGTCGGAACTTGTCTGCAAGAATGTCCTTCTCGCGCTTGACGACGGCGGGATCGACCCCCGACGGATCGATGGCCAGCGGGTTCGATGACGCGACATGCATCGCGATCTGGCGGCCGAGCGCGGCCAGTTCGTCGGCGTTGCCCCCCGACTCGAGCGCGACGATCACACCCATTTTCCCGGCGCCATCGATAACGGCATTGTGGACATAGCTCGCCACAATTCCCTTGCTGACTTCGAGCAAGGCCGCCCGACGCAACGTCATGTTCTCGCCGATGGTGGCGATCGCATCCGAAATTGCCGTCTCCACCGTGGCGCTGCCAACCTTGGCGGCCTTGATCACTTCAACGTCGGCGCCGACGCTGAGGGCGACTTGCGCCACCATCTTGACCAGCCCCTGGAACTGATCATTGCGCGCGACGAAATCCGTTTCCGAATTGACTTCGACGACGACGCCCTTGTTGCCGCTGGTGACGGCGCCGATCAGGCCCTCGGCCGCAACGCGTCCGGCCTTCTTGGCGGCCTTCGACAGCCCCTTCTTGCGCAGCCAGTCGATCGCAGCCTGCATGTCACCGTTGTTTTCGGCCAGCGCCTGCTTGCAATCCATCATGCCGACGCCGGTGGTTTCGCGCAGCTCCTTGACCATCGCTGCGGTGATTGTCGCCATTGCTGTGTGCCCTTTGCCTGTCAGGAGGCTGCGGCGCAACTCGCCGGCCGCCGCCTCTACTCAGGAAACAAGTCAGAAAACTCATTATGAAAGAGGGTGGCTGCGAAACCGCCACCCCTCACGTCATTCCGCTTCGGCCGTCAGCGTCTTGGCCTGAGCGACCCAGCCGTCGGCCCGGCTCGGAAGCCCGACCTCTTCGCCGATCTTGTGCGCGGTGTCGTGATCAAGCTCGGCGAGCTGCCAATAGTGGAAGATGCCGAGGTCGTTGAACTTCTTCTCGATCGCACCGGACACGCCCGTGAGCTTCTTGAGATCGTCGGCGACGCCCCGCGGACCCGCAAGGCCCTGGAAGCCTGATGGCTGCGCGGCCGCCGGAAGCTCCTCCCGGACCGGCTGAACCGCAGCGCCGATATCGATGCCGGATTCGCCCTGGGCGCGCGAAATGCCGTCGATCGCCGCGCGCGCAATGAGGTCGCAATAAAGGCTGATGGCACGGCCGGCGTCGTCATTGCCCGGCACCAGATAGGTGATGCCCTTGGGATCGCAATTGGTGTCGACGATCGCCGCGACCGGGATGTTGAGCCGCTGCGCCTCCTGGATCGCGATGTCTTCCTTGTTGGTATCGATCACGAAGATCATGTCGGGCAGACCGCCCATGTCCTTGATGCCGCCGAGCGACCGATCGAGTTTGTCGCGCTCGCGTTGCAGCGTCAGGCGCTCCTTCTTGGTGTAGGCGCTGGCGTCGCCGGAGCTGAGCACCTCGTCGAGATGGCGCAGCCGCTTGATCGAGCCGGAAATCGTTTTCCAGTTGGTCAGGGTGCCGCCAAGCCAGCGCGAATTGACGAAGTACTGCGCCGACCGCTTCGCGGCCTCGGCGACGCCGTCCTGCGCCTGCCGTTTGGTGCCGACGAAGAGGATTCGGCCGCCCCTGGCGACGGTGTCGCTGACGGCCTGCAGCGCACGATGCAGCAGCGGCACGGTCTGCGCGAGATCGATGATATGGATGTTGTTGCGCGCGCCGAAAATGTAATCCGCCATTTTCGGATTCCAGCGGTGCGATTGGTGGCCGAAATGAACGCCAGCCTCAAGCAGCTGGCGCATGGAAAATTCAGGAAGCGCCATGGTTCAATTCTCCGGTTGGTTCCTCCGGAAACGTGTGAGCAGGGCAAGCCATCAAACCAAAAGGCATCAACCAAAAGGAATGCGGCCCGGCTGCCACCGGACGGCTGTTTAGGCCATGTTTCCGTGTGAGATGGCGCGGCTTATAACCACCGCCCTGCCCTGACGCAAGGATTTCCCATCCTTATAGCGTTTTCGAGCGAAGCATGTCCTCGGGCTTGACCCCGGCATGGATACCGGTTCGCGTGAAGAAAACGCGTCAAAACAACAATCTAGGACTTCGCTTCTGATTCAATCAGAAGCGAACGGGAACAATGCCGGTCAGAGGGCCGGTACGGCCCTGCGGCCTAGCATTTGGCGACATGCGGCGGGCACTTTTTGGCTCCGCGTCCGCCACGAGGTGGCGGCGCCGGGGCGGCCGGCGCCGGCCGGGGCGGCGCGACAAACCTCGGCGGAGGTGCAGCGCGGGGCGGCGGCGCCATTCGCGGCGGCGGTGCCGCGTGCGGTGCTGGCCGGGGCGGCGCCGGTCTCGGAGGCGCCGCCATCCGCCGCATCGGCGGTGCTCCATGCGGTGCGGGACGCGGCGGCGAGGCGACGCGCGGGGGCGGTGCTGCATGTGGACGCGGCGGCGCGGACCTGGGAGCAGCCCGCGGCGGCGTCGCGCGCGGTGGTGCGACAACCGTTGGAGCCGTTCGGGATCGCGATGTCGGCCTTCGGATTGGCGGTTCCGCTTGCGGCCCTCGTGACCGCTGCCTTGCAGCGCCGGATTGTGGCGTGGCCGGACCGGACGCGCCGCCCCGCGGCCCGGTGATCGGCGACCGCCGAACATCGGAAGCCGGTCCCCTCTCCGGAACGGTTACGCCAGGTCTTGGCGTCGACGCACCGGGCGCCGGCGGCGTGCCTCTGGTGCCGGGCACCGGCAGCGCGTTCGTCTTCGGGAACCGCCTGCCGGTCGAATCCGGACCTGACGCCGGCTTGCCGGGCTGCGCCGCTGTCGCCGGCGGGCGTCCGGTCGGGGCGGTGACAGCCGGCTGAGCCTGTGTGCCGCCGGCCGCAGGGGACGTACGGCGTGGTCCGGGCGGCCTGTCTGTCGACCTTCCGAGCGATCCGGCTTTCGCAGCCGGATTAATCGACGCGCTCGGCGGGACCGGCGCTTTCCCTTCCTGAATCAGGGTTGCCTTGCGCATCACCGCGGCAGGTAGCGCAGGCCCCGTATGGACAGCGGGCGGGCTGACCTGATCTCGCGCGACCGGGGTTCGCGCCGGACCTGTTCTGACGCCCGGCCCGGCCGGGTTTATCAAAGGCGCTGCCGGATTTGCGGCGGGCGGCGGACGGTTGATGACATTATTGATCACCGTCGTGTTGTGAATATTGGCGAAGATGATGTTGTTCGGCGGAGGCCGGACGTAGGCCGGGGCGCTGACATAGGGTGGTATCGGCACGAACAGCGGGCTCGGCAGATAGAACAATCCGATCGGCGACGGTGGCGGCTCCAGCACGACGAAGTCGGGTGGCGGCGGCGGCAGGAAAAATACCGGCGGCGGTGGCGGCGGCGCGAAATCGAAATCCGGATCGCTGAACATCAGCACCGGCCGGTCGACATAGACAATCTCGTCGGAAGGCGGCGGCGGAACATCGTAGTCCAGCATCGTGAACGTTTGCGGCGGCTCGAGCGCAGCCGACAGGATCGCAAGCCTGCGCCGCGCATCAGCGGCGTGAGGCCCACGCGGATAGCGTCGCAGGTACGACCAGTAGGCGTCCGGCGTGTCGGCCCGATAGCTGCGCCGCCAGGTGATCGCCTCGCGGCGCGCCGCGATAATCGCCCTGACCCGCTTCGCCATCGGGTCCTGCGGATAAGCGGCGATGAAATCCTCGTAACCCTGCAAGGTGTCGCGATCGAGCGCGGCCAGATAGGCGTCCGACGCCCCGAGATCACGGATTGGTTTGTCACGCACGGCCGCCGCCTGGTCAGGCGACGCAGCCGCCGGCGCATCCGCTGCTCGATCGAAGAAGGTGAATTGCGCATCGTCGACCTTCTGCGTGTCCCACGGCACCTGCGCGCCCTTGGTGTTCTGGTTGACGCGCAAGCGCACGCGGTTGAACAACTCGGGAAGCGGCAGGCCGCCGGTGCGGATCATTTCAGCCACCGCTTGCGCGTAGGCTCCGTATGGCCCCGGCTCTTCCGGCGCGACCGTGCCCGGCGCAGCGTTGAATGCGATCAGCATCCGCGGATTGGGTTCGACGAGCGCCAGGCCGCTTGCAATCGATCCGTCTTCGATGAACGGCTGCTCACGCGCGATGTCCAGCACGACGATGCTGAGCTTTAGCGGCAACGCCGTGAGCTGACGCAGGTAATCGCCGATGCGCAGGCCTTCGGTCGGAATATCGGTGTCATGCGCGATCGTCGAATCCACCGGGATGAAATAGTTCTCGCCGGAAAACTGGAGGCCATAACCTGCGAGATAAACCACCGCGACGGTGTCAGGGCCGGATGTTTCCGCCTTCTTCATGAAATCGCGGAACGCACCACGCAACGTGTCGCCATCAAGGTCGCGGGCGCCGGTAACGTCGAAGCCCGCCGCCTGCAAGGTCTGCGCGATTAACCCGCCATCGTTGGCCGCCGTTGCGAGCGGCGCCTTGGCGTAGGCACCATTTCCGATCACAAGCGCGATACGCTTTTCCTGTTGCTGGGCAATGGCCGCGCTCGGGATCACCGAGAACGCACCGACGAGAAACAGACATGACACAAAGATTGCGAAGCTTCTGTGCAGGCGCATGATCGTTCCGCCCTACCAACAGCCAAACACGGCTTTGAGCTATTCAGCGCGCGAGTATCTGAACATTATTTGAACGAAAAGCGGTCCGAACAAGGCACCTCCAGGAGAGGTCATATCTGTAAGACTGCAAGCGACAGACGAGAATCCGGACAGTCGAGATTGGCTTAGAGCGCCTGGACGTCCACCACCCCCGAAACCGCCTTGATGGCGCCTGCGACCTGCGGCGAGACTCGAAAACGGCCGGGAAGCTTGATTTCCACCTCGGTTTCCAGATCCAGCAGCATCACCAGCGAAACGTCGCCGTCGCCGGATGACCGGGGCGCGGGGACTTTGGTGAGCCCAGACAGGTCGTCATTTTCGGGCACCTGAAGACGCTTCACGATCGAATCCAGCGGCTTGGTATCGCGCAGGAAAATTCGAAGGCCCTTCTGGGTCTTTGCCGCCGCATCATCCAGCGGTTCCGCGTTCAGAATCCGGGCGCGCACCTCATCGCCCTGCAGTTCCGCGCCGAGCTGCAGCAGCACCGCTGCCCCCGGCTCGAGTACTTCGCGAAATTGCGCCAACCCTTCCGAGAACAGGACAGCCTCGAAATGACCGGTCGGGTCTGAGAGCCCGAGGATTCCCATCTTGTTGCCCGTTTTGGTGCGCCGCTCCATTCGCGAGACGACCGTTGCGGCGACCTTGCCGGCGGTCGCGCCGGTTTTCACCGCGCGGGAGAACTCAGCCCAGGACTGGACGCGCAGCCTTTTCAACGCGGTCGCGTAGTCATCGAGCGGATGCCCGGACAGGAAAAACCCGACGGCCTCGTACTCGCGCCTCAACCGATCGGCAGGCAGCCACGGCTCGACCTGGGGCAGCATGATCGCCGGTGCATCCGCCATGCCTCCGAACATGTCGTTCTGACCGAGCAGCGCGGATTCGTGACTGCGCTGGCACGCGGCGAGGATCGCCTCGGCGCCGGCGAACACGCGCGCGCGATCGGGATCGAGCGCATCGAACGCACCGGCGGCGGCGAGACTTTCGATCACGCGCTTGTTGACGGCGCGCGGCGGCACCCGGGCGGCGAAATCGGCCAGTGAGGTGAACACACCGCTTTTGCGCGCTTCGACGATCTGTTCGACCGCCTGCGCGCCGACGCCCTTGAGCGCCGCCAGCGCATAACAGATGACGCCGTCGCTCACCTCGAAGGTCGCGCCGGAGCGGTTGATCGAGGGCGCTTCGACCTTGATGCCGAGGCGGTGAGCCTCGCTGCGAAACTCCGACAGCTTGTCGGTGTTGCTCATATCGAGCGTCATCGACGCCGCCAGAAACTCGACCGGGTGATGCGCTTTCATGTACGCCGTCTGGTAGGACACGAGCGCGTAAGCCGCGGCGTGGCTTTTGTTGAAGCCGTAATCGGCAAACTTCGCCAGCAACTCGAAAATCGTTTCTGCCTGCCCCTTGGGCACGCCGTTCTTGACGGAGCCGGCGACAAAAACCGCGTGCTGCTTTTCCATTTCCGCGCGGATCTTCTTGCCCATCGCGCGGCGCAGCAGGTCGGCGTCGCCGAGCGAATAGCCGGCCATGACCTGCGCGATCTGCATCACCTGCTCCTGATAGATGATGACGCCGAAGGTCTCCTTGAGAATCGGCTCCAGCATCGGATGCAGGTATTCCGGCTCCTCCTCGCCATGCTTGCGCGCGCAGTAGGTCGGAATGTTCGCCATCGGTCCGGGCCGATACAGCGCGACCAGTGCGATGATGTCCTCGAAACGGTCGGGGCGCATGTCCACCAGCGCCCGCCGCATGCCCTGACTTTCCACCTGGAACACGCCGACCACGTCGCCCCGCGTCAGCATCTGATAGCTCGCCGCATCGTCGAGCGGCAACGTGGCGAGATCGACATCGACGCCGCGCTGCTTCAAAAGCTTCACGGCGACGTCGAGGACGGTCAGCGTCTTCAGGCCGAGAAAGTCGAACTTCACGAGTCCGGCAGGCTCGACCCACTTCATGTTGAACTGGGTCACCGGCATGTCCGACTTCGGATCGCGATACATCGGCACGAGTTCGCTCAAGGGACGGTCGCCGATCACGATGCCCGCGGCATGGGTCGAGGCATGACGCGTCAGCCCCTCGAGGCGTTGAGCGATGTCGAACGCGCGCGCCACCACGGGATCCTCGTCGCGAAACGCCTGCAGCTTCGGCTCGCTCGCGATCGCGGCCGCCAGGGTAACAGGCGCCGCCGGATTTTGCGGAACCAGCTTGGTCAGCTTGTCGACCTGCCCGTAAGGCATCTGCAGCACACGGCCGACATCGCGGAGCACACCGCGCGCCTGGAGCGTTCCGAAGGTGATGATCTGCGCGACCTGATCGCGGCCGTAGCGCTTCTGCACGTAGTCGATGACCTCGCCTCGCCGCTCCTGGCAGAAATCGATATCGAAGTCCGGCATCGACACGCGTTCGGGATTGAGGAAGCGCTCGAACAGCAGGCCGAACCGGATCGGATCCAGGTCGGTGATGGTGAGCGCATAGGCCACCAGCGAGCCGGCGCCGGAGCCGCGGCCCGGTCCAACCGGAATGCCCTTGGACTTGGCGTGCTTGATGAAATCCGCAACGATCAGGAAGTAGCCCGCATAGTTCATCCGGGTGATGACGTCGAGTTCAAAACTCAGACGCGCGCGATAATCCTCCTCCGTCATTCCCTGCGAAAGACCGTGAACCGCCAGGCGGTTGGCAAGCCCCTCCTCCGCCTGGCGCCGCAATTCGGCGGCCTCGTCGTTTTTCGCATCAGCCATGTCGGCGGCGGCGCCCACCGTGAAATTCGGCAGAATCGGCTTGCGCGTGAGAGGCCGAAATGCGCAGCGTTCCGCAATCTCAATCGTGGACGACAGCGCCTCCGGAATATCGGCAAACAGCACGGCCATTTCCGCGCGCGTCTTGAAGCGATGATCCGGCGTTAACTGGTCACGGTCGGTTTCCGCCACCAGGCGGCCGCCGGCGATACACAGCAAGGCATCGTGGGCTTCGTAGTCTTCGGAGGTGGCGAAATAAGGCTCGTTGGTCGCCACCAGCGGCAGCCCCTTGGCATAAGCGAGGTCGATCAACGCGCCTTCGACGCGCCGCTCCTTGTCGAGGCCGTGACGCTGCAACTCGACATAGAGCCGGTCGCCGAAAATGCCGGCGAGCTGATCGCAGCGCGCAGCCGCGAGCGCGGACAGATCGGCATTGAACGCCAGCGCCATCGGTCCCTCGGGGCCGCCGGTCAAGGCAATCAACCCTTCGTTTTCGTTTTGAAGCCACTCCGACCTGATATGCGGCGCCTGATGCACCGGGGTTTCGAGGAATGCCCGCGAATTCAACCGCATCAGGTTGCGATAACCGGCCTCGCGCGCTGCCAGCAGCACAACCCGGGCAAAGGGAAGCGCGTTGCGCGCCGTGGGATCCTGATCGCCGAAATCGATCGCGAGTTCACACCCGACGATCGGTTGAATCCCGTAACCCGCAACCTTATCGGAGAACTCCAGCGCACCGAACATATTGTCGGTGTCGGTGAGCGCCAGCGCCGGCTGACGGTCGGCCTTGGCCAGTTCAGCCAGCTTCTGGATCTTGATCGAGCCCTTCAACAGCGAATAGGCCGAATGGACGTGCAGGTGGGCGAAACCGGCGCTGATGGTTGCGGGCTTCTGGATCATGGGCGTTCATCGATGCGGGTTGTATGCTGACGGCCCCAAGCCGACTCGCCACCAGATGGTGGTGGCTTGCACCCGGCATGTCCATGCGAAACCCGGCGCGACCATGAGGTATACCGGCTTTCCCCAGAGCCTCCGGGAATGACGCTCACTCACGAAAGCTGCGGAATGAGCTGCGCCCAGACGGCGACCATTCCAACGAACAATGCGATCGAGGCCAGCGCCGCCGCCTCCTCTACGAACATTCTCAGCATGATGCCCTCCCATGACGAAACATAACAAGAACATTGTTTATGTTTTGTTCTCAAAGTCAAGGGCGGGTAACGGGTCAGTCTGTGACGAATGACCCCGATGGTTAATGACGGGACTTAGGAATTTTGACTTCGACTCTTGAGAATATGTTGTTCTGCGACGTCCAGGTCCTTCCGAAACCGGGCAATACCTAGAAGGCTGACCTCGAATACGATTGACTCTTCTTCCTCGGTATCCTGGTCCAGCAGCAACAACCTTATACCGGCCCGCCCATCCGGGCGAACCAGCGTCTCCGACTCAATCACCGCCACGGTCCGACGATCGCGCTTTTTTTGTTCGCTCATTCGCTTCCTCAAGATGCCTGGTTGGCCATCACCTTACGTCATCTCGGCAAGGGAATAGCCTTAATTTTTCAGGTAGCCAAACTGCGATTTGTTTTGATCAGGTTCAAGCGCCCGGCACAATCTCAATCCGGCCTCAGCGCGTCTGCCATCTCCCGAATAATTCCCTGGGCAGCGGCTTTTGGGTCCGACGCTGCGTAAATGGGTCTGCCCAATACCAGATAATCGGCTCCCGCACGGATGGCTTCAAACGGCGTCGCCACCCGTTTCTGATCATGCCGGGCGCCGCCGGTGGGACGGATACCGGGCGAAACGATCATCAGCTTGTTGCTCGCATGCTTGCGAAGTTCGGCGGCCTCCAGGGCGGATGCGATGACGCCGTCGACCCCGACTTCGAGCGCCTTCCTGGCGCGGGCGATCACGAGATCTTCAACGTTGCATTCGAAGCCCATCTCGCTGATGTCGTCGGCATCCATGCTCGTCAGCACGGTGACGCCGAAGACTTTCATATCGGAGTCGCCGCGGCCGGCGACCGCGGCTTTCATGATGCTCGCAACGCCGTGGACGGTGAGGAAGGTGACATTCAGCTTGGCTGCTTGTGCGACCGCGCGCTGGACGGTCTCCGCGATGTCGTAATATTTGTAATCCAGGAAGACACGCTTGCCCTGGGCGATCAGTTCCCTGGCCAACTCGTTGCCGCCGACAAGCTGGAGACCTAAACCGATCTTGTAAAAAGACACCTCGTCGCCGAGATCGCGAACAAGCTTCTTCGCGTCCTCTACGTTCCAGTAATCGAGAGCGACGATCAGCTTCTCGCGGGCGAGATCGAGCGGGTCTGTCATGTCTCAAGCTGCCGCTGCGATTGCCATCGGGATTTCCAGGAGATCGAGGCCGATACGACCGTCGGGATCGAGTGCCGGACTGTAGAGGCCAGAGTCGCGTTTTGCTACACGAAGCTGCTCTACACAAGGACATATCGCGGCAGAGGCGTCGCCATTATAATGGCGTGACAGCTTTTCAACAATCCGATAGCCACGAAAGCCCACTGAAAACGTAATCCGTGACCACTCACTGCCGGGATTCAATCGATGCGCGCCGCACTCTTGATCGCTCTGGCTCTGTCTTGCTCGAGCGCGACCGTTCACGCACAGGCCTGGGACAGCCGTTATCCGGTCTGCATGGTGATTTACGGGCCTTTCTCGTACAACGACTGCCGGTATACCACCCTCCAGCAATGCAGGCCGCTGGCATCGGGACGCGCCGCCCAATGCGTGGAGAATCCCTTTTTTGCGAGCCCGCAGGACGGCTCGAAGCGGCGACCGCGCCGACGGCATAGCCATTGATCGAAGCACAATGGTCCGGCTCGGCGGATTGCGCAATTCGCCTCAATCCAGTTCGACAACCTGACCGTTCTCGAGCGAGACCCGCCGATCCATCCGATCCGCAAGCTCCATGTTGTGCGTCGCGATCAGCATCGCCACGCGCGTCGCTTTCACGAGCTGCATCAGCGCATTGAAAACATGATCCGCGGTGTGGGGATCCAGATTGCCGGTGGGTTCATCGGCCAACAGCACGCGCGGCGCGTTGGCGACGGCGCGCGCGATCGCGACACGCTGCTGCTCGCCGCCCGATAATTCCGCCGGGCGATGGGTGACGCGGTCGTCGAGGCCGAGATAGGCGAGAATTTCGCGCGCGCGCTTGATCGTCTCCGAACGTTTGAGGCCGCGGATCATCTGCGGCAGCATGACGTTTTCGAGCGCCGTGAATTCCGGAAGAAGGCGGTGAGATTGATAGACGAACCCGACATCGGTGCGCCGAATCTGCGTGCGCTCCACATCCGAGAGGCCTGACGTCGCGGTTCCCCCGATATAAACCTCCCCCGCATCCGGACTCTCGAGCAGCCCGGCGATGTGCAGCAAGGTCGACTTGCCCGATCCCGAGGGCGCCACCAGCGCGACGGACTGGCCCGCCCATAGAGCAAGCTTCGCGCCGTCCAGAATGGTCAGTTTTGTTTCGCCCTGCGTGTATTGTCGTTTGATATCGTGCAGATAAACAACCGGTATCTCCTTTTCGCCCTGCTCCATGTCCGCCGCTCACTCGTACCGCAGCGCTTCGACGGGATCGAGGCGCGCGGCGCGCCACGACGGATAAAGGGTCGCGAGAAACGACAGCGTCAATGCCATGATCACCACGGCGCTGGTCTCGCGAAAATCGATTTCAGCGGGCAGTTTGGACAGGAAATAAAGCTCCGGCGAAAACAATTCGGTGCTGGTCAGCCACGACAGGAATTCCCGGATCGATTCGATGTTGAGACAGATCACAAGCCCGACGACAAAGCCGGTGAGCGTGCCGACGACGCCGATCGCCGCCCCGGTGATCAGGAAAATGCGCATGATCGATCCCTGCGACGCGCCCATGGTGCGCAGGATCGCGATATCGCTGCCCTTGTCCTTGACCAGCATGATCAGGCCCGAAACGATATTCAGCGCCGCGACAAGGACGATCAGCGTCAAGATCAAAAACATCACGTTGCGTTCGACCTGGAGTGCATTGAAGAACGTCGAATTGCGCTGCCGCCAGTCGACCAGAAACACCGGCCGGCCCGCAGCTTCCGTCACCGACTTGCGGTACTCGTCGATCTTGTCCGGATTGTCGGTATAGACCTCGATCGCGGTGACATCGTTGGCGCGATTGAAATAGGCCTGTGCCTCGGCGAGCGGCATGAACACGAAGGTGGAATCGTATTCGGACATCCCGATCTCGAACACCGCCGCGATCTTGTACGGCTTGATGCGCGGCGTCGTGCCCATCGGAGTCACGGCCCCGCGCGGCGCGACCAGCGTGACGCTGTCGCCGGCGTGCAGGGAGAGCTGATCGGCAAGACGCCGGCCGATGGCCACGCCCTGCCCTTCGTCAAAGCCCTCGAGCGTGCCTTGCTTGATATTCCTGGCGATAGAGGTGAGGTTGCTGAGATCGCTCGCCCTGATGCCCCGGACGAAAACGCCAGCGGCATTGAACGGCGAAGACGCGAGCGCCTGACCGTCGACGACGGGTGCGGCAAGGCGAATTCCGGGCGCCTGACTGATGCGGTCGGCGACATCCTTCCAATCGGTAAGCGGCGACTCCAGCGGCTGGACCAGCAGGTGCCCGTTGAGGCCAAGGATCTTGCTGAGCAGTTCCGTGCGGAAGCCGTTCATGACGGCCATCACGATGATCAGCGTGGCGACGCCGAGCATGATGCCCAGAAAGGAAAAGCCGGCAATGACCGAGATGAAACCTTCCTTCCGCCGCGCCCGCAGATAGCGTCCCGACAGCATCCACTCGAAAGCGGCAAACGGCTTGGTCCGGAGCGGCTGGGTCATGGTCTCATCCATTATTCGATAATCCCATGATTCGCGGCCAATTGTGGCCGGAATGGCATTGAACGCCGCGCGCGGTGGATAATCGCTACGCTGTCAACCGCGTAACGGCATCGTCCAGCGCGACATTCTCCCGTGTGCCGTCGGCGCGCCGCTTGATCTCGACCTTGCCCTCGGCGAGCCCCTTGGGTCCCACCATCACCTGCCAGGGAACGCCGATCAGGTCGGCGGTCGCAAATTTCGCGCCTGCCCGCTGGTCGGTGTCGTCGTAAAGCACGTCGATCCCTTTGGCCGTAAGTTCGCGGTACAGCCGCTCGCACGCGGCGTCCGTATCGCTGGCGCCCTGTTTCAGATTGAGGATCGCAACCGTGAACGGCGCCACCGCGTCCGGCCACTTGATGCCGGCGTCATCGTGACAGGCCTCGATGATCGCGCCGACGAGACGGGAGACGCCCACGCCGTAGGAACCGCCATGAATCGGCTGCTCGACACCGTCGGGGCCCGCGACCAATGCCTTCATCGACTCGGAATATTTGGTGCCGAAATAGAAGATCTGCCCGACCTCGATGCCGCGGGTATGGATGCGTTTCGCCTCGGGAACCTCGCGCTCGTAGCGCGCGCCGTCGTGAACATCCTCGGTCGCGGCATAGGCCGTGGTCCACTGCTTGACGATCGGGGTCAGGTCGCCGTCGTAGTCCACCTCCGTACCGGGTACGGGGAGATCAAGAACGTCCTTGTCGATATAGACGCCGGACTCCCCGGTCTCGGCGAGCACGATGAATTCATGACTGAGGTCGCCGCCGATCGGGCCGGTCTCCGCGCGCATCGGGATCGCCTTCAGCCCCATCCGGGCGAACGTGCGCAAGTACGCGACGAACATCCTGTTGTAGGAGCGCCGCGCGCCGGCCTCGTCGAGATCAAACGAATAGGCATCCTTCATGAGAAATTCGCGGCCCCGCATGACGCCGAAGCGGGGGCGCTGCTCGTCGCGGAATTTCCACTGGATATGATAGAGATTAAGCGGCAGGTTCTTATAGGACCGCACGTAGCTGCGGAAAATCTCCGTGATCATCTCCTCGTTGGTCGGCCCGTACAGCAACTCGCGTTTGTGGCGGTCCTGAATCCGCAGCATCTCCGGCCCGTAGGCGTCGTAGCGCCCGCTCTCGCGCCAGAGGTCGGCGAGTTGCAGCGTCGGCATCAGCACCTCGATCGCGCCGGCGCGATTCTGCTCCTCGCGCACGATCGCCTCGATCTTCTTGAGCACGCGAAGACCCAGCGGCAGCCAGGCATAAATGCCGGCCGCCTCCTGGCGTATCATGCCCGCCCGCAGCATCAGCCGGTGCGAGACGATCTCGGCTTCCTTCGGAGTTTCCTTCAGGATCGGCAAAAAGAACCGCGACAAACGCATGGGCAGGCCTGAGAATCGCTTCGGGATGGGAACGCTTGCAGTGAAACCGGATCGGCTGACAAAATACAAGGGTCTGCGGGAGGACAAGCCGCGCGAAAGCGGCGGAATTCCGCCCGGCCCGGACAATTTATATGTCCGGTTCGCGGGACACTCCCGGAGTTGCCAGAGACTTCGTTTTATTTGATCTGAATCTCGGTCTCGGCATGGACCTGGTCGAAATCCGAGATCAGCACGTCGAGCGCAAGGGTCCAGCGTCCGGCAATGGGGACGGCCATCGACGCCTGCCACTGTCCATCGCCCAGCGATCGCGCTTCCGTGATCGATGGCTCGATGCCGTTGTCGGGACTGGACAGCGAGACGGATACACCCTTGGCGGAGAGCAATTCCTCGTCCGGCGTCCGCAACTGGATTGCAATGCTGACAGGCCCGGCGCGGCCCGGCGACATCGTAACATCCGCCATCATTCGTCCGGTATGAATGTGCGTGAAGAAGGGTGGGGCCGCGACCATCAGCGCCCGCGGCGGCGGGGTGAAGCGCCAAAGGCCGACGACGCCGAGGATAGCAGCCACCAGCACCAGTTCGGCGACGATCGTCCGTCGCATGTGACGGCGCGGCGCGGCCCCGCCCTGCCCGATCCGCGGCGTCAGATACAGGCGATTCCAGAGCGCGATCGCCAGCAGCAATGCCACGAGCACGAGCTTGACCGTGAGGACGCGGCCATAATTCGTGGTCCAGAGCGCATCCACCCGCTCAAGCTGCACGACCGCGAGCAGCAGGCCGCTCGCCAGCAGCGCGGCGACGGCGAACGGGATGACGCGCGAAAACCGCATCAGAACATCGCTCGCGGTCTGGCGGGGTTGGCCCATCGCCAGCGCGAGCGGTATCAGCGAGCCGACCCAGAACGCCAGAGCAGCGCCGTGCGCGAACACCGCGGGCGCGGTGAGCCATCGCGGCGAGGCGGTGGCAGCGTGACCGGTTGCCGCCAGTGCCAGTCCGACGCCGACCAGGGCGCCGAGCGACATTACCCTTGCGCCGACGTCACCCGCCCGGTGCGACCACAGGGCCAGAAGCAAGGCAGCGGACGCGATCGCGGCGGACAATCCGAACGAGCCGCGAGCGCCGCTGGCCCAGACCTCCGCGTCAGGTAACGACGACGGGGACAATCCCATCGCGTCCAGCCCCTGTAGTCCGACCGAGAACGCCAGCGCGGCCAACGCGATCAACTCGACACTGCTTCCGATCACGCGCATTGCCGGCGCGGACGGCGCCCGTATCCAGGCAACGAAGAATGCGCCGCCGGCGCCGACGAACAGACCGACATAGATCGCCAGCCGCGCCAGCCAGATCGCACCGCGCAACAGCGCATCGTTCGAGCGCACCGCCTGCGGCGCATCCACGTCGCGCCGGCCGACCCAGAACGTTATGGCGCCGCCCACCGGATGACCGTCCGCCGAGGCCACCCGCCAACTGATGACATGCGCGCCATCGCCCGAGATCGGCGGTGGCGTGAGGATGAGTTGCGCGCCGTCGCGACGGATTCGGGTGACGCTTGCGCCCGCCCCGCCGTGATCGACGATCCGGATCGTCAGCGGCTCGACGGGCTCGTTGAAGGTCAGCGACAGCGTCGCAGGCGCGTGCGCCAGCAAGGCACCCTCCGCGGGACTGCTGGCGATGAGGCTGGCGTGGGCGAAGGCCGCCGAAGGCAGCATCACCACAGCCAGCAGCCAGCAGCATACCGCCAGCGCCGAACGTCTCACGGACGCGCTCCTCAGTGGCTGGCCTTCAGGCGAACCACAGGCGCAGGCGTACGCAGCTTGTCGGTGTCCTGCCCGGCGGACGGGATTTCAATCCAGCGCTCGACGCCCTGCTCGCATTCCTGCACGGCAGGAAAATAAAGGCTCTGTCCAGCCTTGTCCGGAAGTCGCACGATCAGGCCAAACGTGTCGTAGAGGTTATCCGGCAACGGACCGCCGTGCCATGCGACCTCGTCGACAACCTCGGTGACGGATTTGCCGTGCGGCCCCGGCACCGGCGCATCGAGCTTTCTGCTTTTGATTTCGACTTTCCAGCCCGGCTTCATCTGCGGTTTCGCCGACAGGATTCCGTCCGGCAATTTGATCCGCAGCGCCGTCGTCGCACTGCCATTGCAACCGTGCGGCACGGTAAAGACGAGATGCGCATAACTGTTTGCAGGCGCGTCCGCGGGCTGGACCGTGACATGGGCCAGCGCCGTGTTGCACGAGGCCACTGCGGCAGCCGCCGCAATGGCCGAACCGATCCACAATCGTACCGCGCGCATCACTTCATATGACCGTCATGCTGATGATTCATCATCGCTCCGCCGGCCGCCGTGCTCGGCGCCCGCGCGCCAATACCCTGCACATCGAGCGTGACGTCGACCTTGCCCGCTTTTTCGAATTCGAGCGTCACCGGCACCTTCTCACCTTGTTTGAACGGATGCTTGAGATCGACCAGCATCAGGTGATAGCCGCCCGGCGCCAGCTTGACGGTCTTGCCAGGCTTGATGACGAGGCCACCTTCAACCGGATGCATTTTCATCACGCCGTTGGTCGTGCTCATCTGATGAACCTCGAGCTTGGCGGCCGCCTCCGTCGAGCCGCCGACAAGCTTGTCGGCGGTCGCGCCCTTGTTCTCGATGGTGAGATAGCCGCCGCCGACCTTGGCGCCGCCGGCCGTGGCACGGGTCCACGGCTGCGAGATGACCAGATCGCCGGCCTTGACGGACTCGGCGTGGACCGGCGTAACCAGCCCAAGCGCGGCGATCGCGAACGCACCTAGCATGCCGCGAAGCATCAACGATGATTTCATGACATTCTCCATTTTTGGTTCTGCCGCTGTAGAAAGGTTCCGCCATGAACGCCAGGCGGGATCATGACAGCGAGCGCGCACAGTGACTGACATGCTCACCATCGGACTTTGAATCCAGCATAGACCGCTCGCCCGGTGCCGGGTTCAAACAATGGTGAATTGGCGTTGGCGCGGTCGATGATCGCCGCCGACGCGATATACGCTTTGTTGGCGAGGTTGCGGGCCTCGATATAGCCGGAATACCTGCCACCGTCGTCGAAGCCCGCCTTCAGCCCGTAGATCGCGTAAGCATCTGTGCTCAGCGTATTGGCGCTATCGGCATAGTAGCCCTGCGGCACCCATTCGAGGTTCGGGCCGACATAGAATCCGTTGGGATGCTTGTAGAGCAGCTCGGCGCGAACGAAGTGGCGCGGCGCGCCCGGCAACAGGTTGTTGCCGAACGATGCATCGTTGTCGAAACGGAAATCATTAAAGGTGTAGGCGACGTTGAGCCAGAGCTTGTCGGGTCTATCGCCACGCACGAACAGATTGCGGAAGATCGCGGCGCCCGCGCCGGCCTCGATGCCCTGATGCATCGTGCGGTCGGCGTTGGTGACGTTGCAGTTGCCGAACGCGCTGTAGAGACAGAGCAGTTCGTTCCGGATCTGCGCTCGGTAGTATGTCAACTCCCATGTGGCATCCGGCCTGTGGCCGCGGGTGCCGATCTCATAGGTCGTCGCGGTTTGCGCGCGAATGCTGGTGAACGGAATCGTGGGAATGCCGGGGCCATTCGCACTCTCGCCGAAGCTCGGCACCTCGGCGCTGCGCGAGACATTGGCGAAGGCCTGCCAGGTCGGATCGATCTGCCATAGCAACCCGCCCTTCGGGCTCCAGAGGTTGAACTCGGTTCGGCCCGATTGATCGCCGTCGCTCAGGAAGCGATCCCGCCGGTCACGCGTAGCGTAGAGGAACTGCGTGCCGGCGACCGCGGCGACGGTGGGCAGGAAATAGAACGAATCCTCGACATAGACCGAGGTGTTCTGCGAGCGATCGATCGAGGACGACAGCAGCGCGCCTTTCTGGCCTGCGAGGTTAGCGAACTGTTTATTGTCGATGCTGCCGTCAAGCAGATTGACGCCCGCCACCAGGCGATTACGGAAGCCTCCGATATTTCGGTCATCGGTCACCCGCGCAAACCCGCCATAATCCAAATAGTGATAATCCAGCCATTGGAAGATCGGGTGCATCAGGTGCCGGTCGACCCCGAACGCGCCGAACTCGACGGTCGTGTCGTCGAACCGCACCGTGGTCTTGTTGCCTAACCGCACGGTGTCGATGTTACGCTGCTGGTCGAGTGCGATGTTGCCGGCGGCGGCGGTCTGGGGCGACGTCAGCGCCGAATCCTTGCTGACGGTGCCGGGAATGCGTTGCCGCACGTCATTGGCGTTGATGTAAAACCGCGTTTCGAAATCCGGCGAGAACTGATAGCCGACATTGCCGCTCACGCGCGTCGAATGACCGTTACTGTGGTCGCGGAAGCCGTCGCTCGCCTGGGTCGACGCGGTGAGGAAACCATCCCACGGGCCGTTGCTGCCACCGGTATTGGCTTGAAGCCGCCGAAACCCGAATGCGCCGGCGTCGACGCTGACGCCGTTGACGAACGGATCGCGGCCGGACGGCGTCACGAAATTGATAGCGCCGCCGAGCGAATTGGCGCCGAAGCGCAGCGCATTGCCGCCCTTGAACACCTCGACGTATTTGTAGGCGGTCGGGTCGATTTCCTGAAAATCACCGTAGCCGTCGGCGGTGTTGATCGGGATTCCGTCCATATAGAGCTGCACACCTCGCAAGTGGAAGTTGCGCGACAGACTCGAACCGCGGATCGACAGCCGGGTGTCGTCGCCCCATTTCGGCTGAGCGAAGACGCCCGGCACATAGTCCAGAATATCCTTGATGGTGTTGGCGACCGTCGAGTTCTTGTAGGCGTCGGCCGTCACCAGCGCGACGCCGCCCGGCGTCTGCTGGATTTCCCGCAGCGCCTGCTGCGCGGTCGCGACGGTCAACGATGCGGGGACAGCCGCCGGAACAGCGACCTGCGACGGCGCCGGCGCATGACGCGCAGCGAGACGGCGCGGCGCCTGATTTGACCGGGCTGCGCTGCGCGTCGCGCGCTTCGGCGCGAGGCGGTTGGAGTGGGGCGCCGTGACCGTTACCGTCGGCAAGGTGACGCCGGAACTGGACTGCGCGAGAGCAGTGGAAGGCGATACGATCACAACTATCGTCGCGAGCGCGCCGCAAAGCGCGCTACCTCCGCCGAGGGCGAGGTGGTTGAACATGATATATTCCTGATACCGGACAATCGCCGGAGCGTTCGAAAGATCGGATCACTACGATGTCATCGCAGCAATCATTCAAAATTTACTAAATCAGGAAATTCCGGGAGGGCCGCGGGCCTGCGCGTTGGAGCCTGCCGCGGAGGACGGCGGCACGAAGCTCAATTCGCGCCAGATGACCGCGTTGACCTCGCGCCCAACCTTGACGACAGAGCCTTGCGGGTCAGGGATCGGGGTTGCGGAATGAACCGCGCCGCATAACGTACAGCAGTTGGCTTGCCCCTGCTGCTGGTCTGTCTGACCATCTTGCGACAAGGCGGCATCGGCAGCATGGGAGCAGATCGCCCCCGCCAGCGGATCGGCCGCCGCGTTGCTGAATGCGAGACAAGCCGCAACCGGTGCAAAAATCTGCACCAGCATCGCAATCATGACGATTGGAAGAAACTTTCCCAGCCGCCGTCGCATGGGTCCCCAGCCTTTCGGGCCGAGAGCTACCATGGCCCGACCAGGGTTGTCGAGCCGGATTTCCCAACCGGGTTGCGCGAACAGACCGGTCGAGGAGCAAGGGCGAATAGAACGAAGCAATTGCCTATAGCGTTTTCGAGCGAAGTGGAATCCGGTTCGCGTGAAGAAAACGCGTCAAATCAAGAACCTAGAGTCACCCGTTTCCAGGAAACGGGTGGAAGACTCTAGGGGGAAGCCGAACCTCGAAAAATCATTGTCGAGAACCGTGACAGGCGTGAAAGGATCGGCTACCGTCGGCTTCAGACTACCTGCGCAAGGTATCAGTCTGGTGGTCCAAGTCTCGGGAGGAACCCTGGCGCATCCAAACAGCGCCGCCCCGCCAAGGAACGATAAAGCCGACTGTAGGGGAAAACAGGGTCGATACAATTTTGAGAGTAGGGCTTTGGTCCTGCTCTTTATTTTTTGAAGATCAGTCTTCGAGGTCGGGTGCGGGCCGATCGCGCTCAGATGCTCTGACGGAAGGCGGCAGGGAGGCGCGAGTGTCCGCGGCCCCTCTCCTGCACTCCCCGGAATTTGCACTCCACGGATTTGCACCGCCCGGAATTGAGACGAACGGGAGCCGTCGGCAATCTAACCCGGGAAGCCCATCAGCCGCGACAGCCGGGTGACATTGAGCAAACCCGAATAATACGCCCATGTCGCAGCGCCATAAAGGACCAACGAAACGATCGTGGTCCAGATCATTTTGCGGCGCATCAACGCCATCACCGGGGCTCCGGGATCGGTGCCCGGAGCATGGTCACCGTCTTCATGCTGGCTTCGGACGCCGAACGGCAGCATCAGAAACAGCGTGATCCACCAGAACACGAAGTAAATAGCAAAACCGGAGAAGATTACGGAAGCCATCAGGACTGCTCGATCTCGACAAGCGCGCCGGAAAAATCTTTCGGATGGAAGAAAAGCACCGGCTTGCCGTGCGCACCGATCTTCGGCTCACCGTCGCCGAGAACGCGTGCGCCTTCCGATATCAGAAGATCACGAGTCGCGACGATATCCGGTACCTCATAGCATATATGGTGGATACCGCCATCGGCGTTGCGTTCAACAAATCTCGCGATCGGGGAAGCATCGCCGAGCGGCTGGATGAACTCGATCTTGGTGTTTGGCAGCGCCGCAAACACGGTGATCACTCCATGCTCCGGCAGCGGCACGGCCGCAGAAATCTCCGCGCCGAAAGCGGCGCCGTAGATCTTCGCAGCCTTTTCAGCGTCCCTGACCGCGATCGCTACATGATTGAGCCGGCCCAGCATCACGTCCTGCAATGTTCGATGATTGAATTCCAACTCGCGACGCCTGCGCGGGCAAGACAGACATTCACGTCCAACGTCCAACGTCCGCAGTCAAGGGGTGCATCAAACTCACGAGACTAGCTCACCAGAACGTGAACATAGCAGAGCGGCTTCTTGCCCCACTCTTCCGCAATCGTTGCCCGCACGGCGCGGCGCAACGACTCGGCCATCGAATCCGGATCGCGCCGCTGCCCTCGCGGCAACGACTTCACCGTCGAGATCACGGTTTCGAAAACAATATCGTCGAGCAGTTCGCCCGCGGGATTCTTTTCCGGGACGCCGACGAGATCGATCTCGGGATCGTCAATCAGTTCGCCCTTGTCGGTAACGACGAGCGCCACGAACACGCAGCCGGCAAATGCCATGCGCCGCCGTTCGATGACCGCGCGCGATTTTGAATCCTCAAGAATGGAGCCATCCTTGTAGAACCGTCCCGCCGGCAGCTCATCGATGATGCCGGGTTCTCCGGGTCCAAGCCGGACCAGATCGCCGTTCTTGCAGACCAGGACTTTCGGAACGCCCACGGCGCGCGCCAACCGCGCATGTTCGGAGAGATGCAAAGCCTCGCCGTGCACGGGGATCAGAACCTGCGGACGAACCCACGCGATCAGGTCCCGCAATTCGTCGCGGCGCGGATGGCCGGAAACATGAACCAGTTCGGTGCGATCGGTAATGACCTCGATACCCTGAGCCACGAGACCATTGATGATCGCGCCGACAGCTTTCTCGTTGCCGGGAATGGTGCGCGAGGAAAAGATCACGGTGTCGCCACGGTTCAGCGTCACCTGCGGATGGTCATCCCTGGCGATGCGCGCGAGAGCTGCACGAGGTTCGCCCTGGCTGCCCGTGCACACCGCCAGCACCTTGTCCGGCGGAAGATGACCGTATACATCGGCGCTACGGAACTCCTGCATCCCGTCCAGATGTCCGGTCTCGCGTGCGACCTGCACCACGCGTTCCATGGCGCGGCCGACCACCACGACCTCCCGTCCCGCTCGGCGCGCGGCGTCAGCCACCGCGCGCAGCCGCCCGACGTTGGATGCGAACGTCGTCACCGCGACGCGGCCTTTGGCTGCCTTCACCAATTTTGCGATCGTGCCGGCGACTTCGGTTTCGGAGGGCGAGCGCCCGTCGCGCACCGCATTGGTGGAATCGCCGACCAGCGCCAGCACGCCCTCGTCGCCGAGTTCGCGAAGCCGCCGCTCGTCGGTCGGCAGACCAACGAGCGGGGTCGGATCGATCTTCCAGTCGCCGGTATGCAAGACGATTCCCGACGCCGTATGAATCGCAAGCGCATGGGATTCCGGAATCGAATGCGCCACGGGAATGAATTCGACGCCAAAGGGACCGATATCGATCCGGCCGCCGGAAGGCACCACGGTCACCGGAATCTCCGGCGGATTGCGTTCCGCCGCGCATTTGGCCTCGAACAGCGCCGCGCTGAATTTCGTGGCGTAGATCGGGCATTTCAGGCGCGGCCACAAATCGATGATCGCGCCGAAGTGATCCTCATGGGCGTGAGTGAGCACGAGACCCACGAGGTTCTTCCGCTCGCTTTCGAGAAAGCGAATGTCCGGCATGATGAGATCGATGCCCGGCAGATGTTCCTCATCGCCGAAGGACACACCGAGATCGACCGCGAGCCAGCTTCGCTGATGGCGGTTGCCGAGCCCGTAGATCGACAGGTTCATGCCGATCTCGCCCACGCCGCCGAGCGGAGCGAACATCAGTTCATCGGGCCGCGCTATCATGTTGCTCCGATCGATGCCGCTGTACCGAAATACACGTCGCCGGCGGAGACAGCCACGCGCTTGCCGTCGGAGGTCATGACGATCAAGCAGCCGTCGTCGTCGAGGGTATCGAAGCGGCCGGATATCGTGGACGCGCCGGACTGAACCGAAACAGTCTGACCGACCCCAGCGGCCCGATCGAGCCACAGACGCCTGAGACTGCGAAAGCCACGCCCTTGGTCCCAGACGTCGCGGAACTCCACCCAGGCCTCGCTCAGCGCGCGGAACACATCCTCGGCCCCGATGTCGATGCCGAGGTCGCGCAGCGACACCGCAGCATTCGGCATTCCGTCGGGTGCGGCGGCGACATTGACGCCGATGCCGACGACGACGGCCAGACGGTCATGTGCGACGGTCTCGGCCTCCAGCAGGATGCCCGCAAGTTTCCTGCCGCCTGCCAGCACATCGTTCGGCCATTTCAACCTAAACGTCACGTCGTCGGAACCCGAGGATCTCACGCACGCCTCGAGGCTGACGGCTTTCAGCGCAGATTCGAGCGCCAGTCCCGCCGCAAAGCTCAGGGTCGCCGCCACGCCGGGCGACGTGTCGATGACCTCGAGAATGCTGCTGGCCAGATTGCCATAGGGGGCAACCCAGGCGCGCTGCCTGCGCCCCCGCCCCGCTGTCTGCGCCTTCGTCACCAGCCAGATCGGACCGGTCTCGCCGGCTCGCGCACGCATCAGCGCTTCGGCGTTGGTCGAGCCGATACTGTCGAAGGCCGCGAGCCGGTAGCCTGATGATGTGGCTCGTGGACCCAGCGAAAATGTCATTTAAGCCGATGCCATTCAGAATAATGACTTCGCAGCCGCCGTGGCGGCGCTGACCAGCGGCGCCGGATAGGCGAAGAACAGCATGTTGAAGAGTGCCGTCGCTGCCACGACCGACCGCAATTCGATCTGCACGGCGTCCGTCGCTTCGGCGCGTTCGTCGAAATACATCACCTTGATGACGTTGAGATAATAGAACGCGCCGACCACGCTGGTGATGACGCCGATCACCGAAAGCGTAAACAGTCCCGCCTTGATCGCGGCGGTGAAGACGTAGAACTTGGCGAAGAAGCCCGCCAGCGGCGGAATGCCGGCCAGCGAAAACAATAGCATCGCAAAGAAGAACGCCATCAGCGGATTGGTGCGCGACAGTCCCGCGAAATCGCTGATCTGCTCGAGGGGCTGACCGTCGCGGCTCATGGCGAGAATGACGGTGAACGCCCCGAACGTCATCACGGCGTAGATAACCAGATACAGCAGGACGCCCTGCGCGCCCTCGACGGTGCCGGCGGCGAGACCGACCAGCGCGAAACCCATATGGCCGATCGACGAATACGCCATCATGCGCTTGATGTTGCGTTGCCCGATCGCACCGAACGAACCGAGCGCCATGGATGCGATCGCCACAAAAACCACGATCTGCTGCCACTCCGAGGCGATGCCCGAAAACGCGGTAAGCACCACGCGGGTAAACACCGCCATCGCGGCGATCTTGGGCGCGGAAGCGAAGAAGGCGGTGACCGGCGTCGGCGCGCCTTCGTAAACGTCGGGCGTCCACATATGGAACGGCACCACCGACACCTTGAAGCACAGGCCCGCGAGCAGGAAGACGAGGCCGAAAACAATGCCGATGCTGCCGGTCTTCGCAGCGGCTGCGATACCCACGAAGCTGACGGTGCCGGTGAAGCCGTAGATCAGCGACGCACCGTACAGCAGCATCCCGGACGCCAACGCGCCGAGAACGAAATACTTCAAGCCCGCTTCGGTTGACTTGACGTTGTCCCGGTTGCTCGCCGCCACCACGTAAAGCGCGAGGCTCATCAATTCGAGCCCGAGATACAGCATGATCAGGTCGGCCGCCGAAATCAGCACCATCATGCCGACCGTCGAAAGCATCACCAGAATCGCGAACTCGAACATCCGCCGGGAGTCGCCTTCGATAAACTCACGGGACAGAACAAGCGTCGCGGCCGAACCGGCCAACGCTGCGATTTTCAGAAACCGTGCGAACTCATCGACGATGAAACTGCCGCCGAACGTGACCAGCCTGCCCTTCGGCAACAGAAACTCGATCACACCGGTGGCGCCGAGCAAGCATATCGCCAGGACCGTAATAAGAGCTGTGACGCGCGGACCGCACCAAGCTCCGATCATCAGCGATGCCATCGCGCCGATCGCCAGCACGATTTCCGGCAATACGGGCAGCAGTTGATATCCGGCGGCCTCAAACATCATAGCTGGCGTCCCTGACCTGCCGTCATCATGGCAACGCCGCCGCCTTGATGGCGGCGGTCGCGCTTGCGTAGTTATTGACGAGATTTTGTACGGAAGCTGCCGACAGATCGAGCACCGGCTTCGGGTAAACGCCGAACAGGATCGTCAGCGCCACCAGCGGCGCCAGCGTCAGCCCTTCCCTGAAGGTGAGATCCTTGATGGTCGCCAGCGTCGGCTTGACCAGCGCCCCGAACACGATCTTCCTATACAGCCACAAGGCGTAGGCCGCCGACAGGATCACGCCGAGCGTCGCCGCCACCGCCGTGGGAATGCTGACCTTGAAGGTGCCGATCAGCGACAGGAATTCACCCACGAATCCGGACGTGCCGGGCAACCCCACATTGGCCATCGTGAAAACGAGAAACGCCAGCGCGTAGAGCGGCATCCGGTTGACGAGCCCGCCATAGGCCGCGATTTCCCGCGTATGCATGCGGTCGTAGACGACGCCGACGCAGAGAAACAACGCGCCGGATACGATGCCGTGCGACACCATCTGGAACACGCCGCCGTGGATGCCCTGCATGGTGCCGGCAAAGATTCCCATGGTCACGAAGCCCATGTGAGCGACCGACGAATAGGCGATCAGCTTCTTCATGTCCTCCTGCATCAGCGCGACCAGCGAGGTGTAGACGATCGCGATGGCCGAGAGCGCAAAAACCAGCGGCGCGAAATCATACGACGCAAGCGGGAACATCGGCAGCGAGAAGCGCAGGAAGCCGTAGCCACCCATCTTCAACAGGATCGCGGCCAGAATGACCGAGCCCGCCGTCGGGGCTTCGACGTGCGCATCGGGAAGCCAGGTATGCACGGGCCACATCGGCATCTTGACCGCGAACGAGGCAAAGAAGGCGAGCCACGCCCACTTCTGCAGATTGTATGGAACCGCAGTGTGCATCAGCGTCGGAATGTCCGTGGTGCCGGCATTCCAGTACAGCGCCATGATGGCCAGCAGCATCAGCACCGACCCAAGCAGCGTGTAGAGGAAGAACTTGAAGGTGGCATAGACGCGGCGCGGACCGCCCCAGATCCCGATGATGAGAAACATCGGGATCAGGCCGCCTTCAAAGAAGACATAGAACAGCAGCAGGTCGAGCGCCGAAAACGTGCCGACCATCAGCGTTTCCAGGATCAGGAATGCCATCATGTAGGCCGGCACGCGACTGGTGATCGATTTCCAGCTCGCGACGATGCAGAGCGGCATCAGCGCCGTCGTCAGGATGACGAACGGCAGCGAGATGCCATCGACTCCCATGTGATAGCGAATGCCGGCCGCCAACCAGGTCGACTCCTCGACAAACTGGAAGTCGGTATTGGCGGGATCAAAGCGGGTGACCAGGATCAGCGACACCGCAAACGTAACAACAGTCGTCCACAGTGCGATCCAGCGCGCGGTCCGGTTGGCGGCGTCGTCGCCGCCACGAGCCATCACGTAAACCAGAATCGCGCCGACCAACGGCAAAAACGTCGTGACCGACAGAACAGGCCAGGTCGTCATTTCACTGGCCTCCCGCGCCGAACATGAACCAGGTGATCAGGCCGGCGACGCCGATCAGCATCGCAAACGCATAGTGATAGAGGTAGCCGCTCTGCAGCCTGACCACGTTCCGGGTGACATCGAGCACGCCGGACGAAACGCCATCGGGACCAAAGCCGTCGATGACGTAGCCATCGCCCTTCTTCCACAGGAAGCGTCCGAGCCACTTCGCCGAACGGACGAAGATGAGGTCGTACAGCTCGTCGAAGTACCACTTGTTGAGCAGGAACTGATAGAGCATCTGATGCTCGCGGGCGAGCCGGACAGGAATATGAGGCCGGCCGATATAGAACAGCCACGCCACCAAAAATCCCAGGATCATCATCGCGGTGGGCAGGAAGGCGACCGTCTCGGGAATATGATGCATCTCCTCGATGATGTGCGGATGCATCTTCAGCGAATCCCTGAAGAACTCTTCGACCCCGTGGCCGGTAAAAAGCTCCTTGAACGGGAAGCCCGCGAGGATCGAGCCGGCCGCAAGGATGCCGATCGGAATCAGCATCCAGATCGGGCTCTCGTGCGCGGCCTTGTAGTGAGCCTGATCGTGCGGCTCGCCGTGGAAGGTCTTGAAGATCAGCCGCCATGAATAGAAAGAGGTCAGGCCGGCCGCGATCACCGTCATCATGAATCCGTAATAGGCGAAGGGATTATGGGACGCGTAAGCGGATTCGATGATCGCGTCCTTGGAAAAATAGCCGGCGGTCAGCGGAAAGCCCGTTAGCGCCAGCGTGCCGATCACCATGACGAAATAGGTGTAGGGAATGCGATCCTTCAGGCCGCCCATGTTGCGGATGTCCTGCTCGTGATGCATCGCGTAAATCACCGATCCCGAGCCCAAGAACAGCAACGCCTTGAAGAAGGCATGCGTGAACAGATGGAACATCCCGACCGAATAGGCTCCCGCTCCCATCGCGACGAACATGTAGCCGAGCTGCGAGCAGGTCGAATAGGCCACGATGCGCTTGATGTCGTTCTGCACGAGACCGACCGTCGCCGCGAAGATCGCCGTGGTCGCGCCGATGAACATCACAAAAGCCTGCGCGTCCGGCGCCAGCTCGAACAACGGCGACAGCCTCGCCACCATGAACACACCGGCGGTCACCATGGTCGCGGCGTGGATCAGCGCCGACACCGGCGTCGGGCCTTCCATGGCGTCGGGCAGCCAGGTATGCAGCAGGAACTGGGCCGACTTGCCCATCGCGCCCATGAACAGCAGGAGGCAGATCAACGTCAGCGCGTTGACGTCCCAGGCGAGGAAGTGGATGGTCTTTCCGGTCAGGCCCGGCGCCGCCGCGAAGATGGTGTCGAAATCGGTCGAGCCGACCAGCATGAACACCGCGAAGATGCCGAGCGAGAAGCCGAAGTCGCCGACCCGGTTGACCACGAACGCCTTGATCGCCGCCGCATTCGCCGAGGGCTTCTGATACCAGAAGCCGATCAGCAGATAGCTGGCGAGACCGACGCCTTCCCAGCCGAAGAACAATTGGACCAGGTTGTCCGACGTCACCAGCATCAGCATCGCGAAGGTGAACAGCGACAGGTAGCCGAAGAAGCGCGGACGGTTCGGATCCTCGTCCATGTAGCCGATGGAATAAAAGTGCACCAGCGACGACACCGTGGTGACGACCACCAGCATCACCGCCGTCAGCGTATCGACCCGCAACGACCATCCGACCTGGAGATCGCCGGAGGAAATCCACGAGAACAGCGCGATCCGCGCGTCGTGATGCATGAAGCCGACGTCGACCAGCGCCATCCATGACAGGGCCGCGGACGCGATCAGCAGGCCGGTCGTGATCAGCTCGGCGGCGCGCGATCCCGCCGCCGGTGGTTCGCTGACGTGATGGTCATCGTGGCCGTGGTCGTCGCCGTGTCCATGATCGTCATGCGCTGTCGCCGCGTGCGCATGACCATGGTCGCCGTGATGGTCCACCGTGTCGCCGCTCGGGTTGCGCCGATGCGCGCCCACCAGTGCAATCAGCCCGGCGAGGATCGCGCCGATCAGCGGCAAAAAGACGATTGCCTCGATCATGCACTCACCTCGTGCAGCATGACCCCGCGGCCAATGGATCCATTGGTCGGAAAGAGCCGGTCCTCGCTTTTCCGGATCATGCTTCAGCCCTTCATCAGATTGACGTCCTCAACCGCGATCGAGCCGCGGTTGCGGAAATAGACAACGAGAACAGCAAGGCCGATCGCAGCCTCCGCCGCAGCGACCGTGAGCACCAACAGCGTAAACACCTGTCCGACGATGTCGCCCAGGAACACCGAGAACGCCACCAGATTGATGTTGACCGCCAGCAGGATCAGCTCCACCGACATCAGGATGACGATGATGTTCTTGCGGTTGAGGAAGATGCCGAGAATCCCGAGCGTAAACAGGATCGCGCCGACCGCCAGATAGTGACCGAGCCCGATCGTCATTTCACCCACTCCGCCGCGTCAGCGTCCTGCAGTCCCTGCCCGGAGGCGACCTGGCGCACCCGCATCGCCATCTCGGGCGTCCGGGCGTTCTGGACATTGATGTCCTGCCGCTTGACGCTTTCCCTGTGCCGCAGCGTCAGCACGATGGCGCCGATCATCGCCACCAGCAGCACCATGCCGGCGAGCTGGAAATAATGAATGTACTTCGTATAGAGCACGAGGCCGAGCGCCTCGGTGTTGCTCACTTCGCCCGGAATGGCCGCCGTGATCGACTTCGTGACCGTCGGCGTGAGGGTCCAGCCACCGACCACAAGCAACAGTTCCAGCAGGAAGATGGCCGCGATCACCATGCCGAAAGGCAGGTATTCGAGAAAGCCTTCGCGCAGTTCGGCGAAATCCACGTCGAGCATCATGATGACGAACAGGAACAGCACCGCGACCGCGCCGACATAGACCACGATGAGGATCATCGCGAGAAATTCCGCACCCATCAGGATGAACAGTCCGGCGGCGTTGACGAACGCCAGAATGAGAAACAGCACCGAATGCACGGGATTGCGCGAGATGATGACCATCGCGGCGGACGCGACGCACACGCCGGCGAACAGATAAAAGAACAGCGCGGGAAGGATCATGCCCTCACCTCACCGGTACGGCGCGTCGAGCTCGATCGCTTTCGCGATCTCGCGTTCCCAGCGGTCGCCGTTGGCGAGCAGCTTGGCCTTGTCATAATAGAGTTCCTCGCGGGTCTCGGTCGCGAATTCGAAATTCGGCCCCTCGACGATGGCGTCGACCGGACAGGCCTCTTGGCACAATCCGCAATAGATGCACTTCACCATGTCGATGTCGTAGCGCACGGTGCGCCGCGTGCCGTCGTTGCGGCGCGGGCCGGCCTCGATGGTGATGGCCTGCGCCGGACAGATCGCCTCGCACAGCTTGCAGGCGATGCAGCGCTCCTCGCCGTTGGGGTAGCGGCGCAACGCATGCTCGCCGCGAAAGCGCGGCGAGATCGGATTCTTCTCGAAGGGGTAATTGATGGTCGGCTTCGGCTTGAAGAAATAGCGCATGGTAAGGAAGAAAGCCGACACGAATTCGGTCAGCAGAAGCGAACGGGCTGTTGCATTGATACTCATGGCAACCTCACTTCGGCGCGATGCCGGCGAACTGCAACACGCCCGCCACGATCACCACCATCGCCAGCGACAACGGCAGAAACACCTTCCAGCCGAGCCGCATCAGTTGATCGTAGCGATAGCGCGGCACGATCGCCTTCGCCATCGCAAACATGAAGAACATGAGCAGCAGCTTCAGCGAGAACCACACGATGCCCGGCACCCAGGTGAACGGCGGCAGGTCGACCGGCGGCAGCCAGCCGCCCATGAACAGGATCGCGCCCATCGCGCACATCGTGGCGATCGCGACATATTCGCCGAGCATGAACAACAGGTACGGCGTCGAGCCGTACTCGACCATGAAGCCCGCGACGAGTTCGGATTCCGCCTCGACCAGGTCGAACGGCGGACGGTTGGTCTCGGCCAGAGCCGAAACATAGAACACCACGAACATCGGCAGCAGCGGCAGCCAGTACCAGTTCAGGAAGGTCAGCCACGGCAATCCGATCATGCTGGCCAGACCGCGGGCATGCTGGGCCTCGACGATGGCCGTGAGGTTCAGCGAGCCCGCGCAGAGCAGCACGGTAATAATGACGAAGCCGATGGAGACTTCGTACGAGACCATCTGCGCCGCCGAACGCAGCGCCGCAAGGAACGGATATTTCGAGTTCGACGACCAGCCGCCCATGATAATGCCGTAGATCGACAGCGACGAAATCGCGAAGATGTAGAGAATTCCGACATTGATGTCGGAGATCACCCAGTTCAGATTGACCGGGATCACGGCCCAGGCCGCCAGCGCCAGGATGCAGGAGACCAGCGGCGCCAGCAGGAACACGCCCTTGTTGGCGCCGGAGGGAATGATCGGTTCCTTCAAAACGAACTTGAGCAGGTCCGCGAAGGATTGCAGCAGTCCCCACGGGCCGACGACGTTGGGGCCGCGCCGGATCTGCACCGCCGCCCAGATCTTGCGGTCGGCAAGAATGATGAAAGCGATCGCGATCAGCAACACCACAAGCAGCAGAACGCTCTGCGCGACGATCACGATCAGCGGCCAGAGAATGCCGGTCCACAAGGGCGAAGCGAAGAATTCGGCCATCACGCTCACTCCGCCGCCGTCAACATGCGACCGGACGCGAGCCGCGAGCATTCCGCCATCACGGCCGAGGCCCGCGCGATCGGGTTGGTCAGGTAATAGTCGTCAATCGCAGCCTTGAACGGCGATTTGTCGATGTTGCCGCCCTTGCCTGCAAGATTTTTGACCGCGCGAGAATCGCCGGCCTCGATCTGATCAATTCGCATCAGGTGCGGCACCACCTTGAACATCGCCTGCCGCAGCGCCGCCAGCGAGTCGTAGCCGAGCGTCTTGCCCAGCACATCGGACAGCGCGCGGATGATGGCCCAGTCCTCCCGCGCCTCGCCGGGCGGGAAGCCGGCGCGGTCAGCCATCTGCACCCGGCCTTCCGTGTTGACGTAAATGCCGGTCTTCTCGGTGTAAGCGGCGCCCGGCAAAATCACGTCGGCGCGGTGCGCGCCGGCATCGCCGTGAGTTCCGATATAGACGACGAACGTTCCCGCGGGCACTTCGATCTCGTCGGCGCCGAGCGAAAACAGAACGTCGAGCGCACCCGGTTCGGTCATTTGCGCGACGTTCATGCCTAATTTCCCGGGCGCGAAACCAAGGTCCAGCGCGCCGACGCGCGACGCCGCGTCGTGAAGCACCGCAAATCCGTTCCAGCCTTCCTTCAGCGCACCGACATCGGCGGCGAGTTTCGCCGCGGCTGCAAGAATGGCCCTGCCGTCGCGCCGTGACGTCGCGCCCGCGCCGACCAGCACGATCGGATTGCTGGCGCCTTTCAGCACGCCGAGAAACCTGTTCTTTCCGGCCGCGAGGTCGGCGAGCGATTCCGGGCCGGCGCCGAGATAATCATGATCGTAAGTCAAATCGGCGCTCTCGCCGATCACCCCGATCTTGAGTTGACCGGTCCGCCAGCGCTTGCGGATGCGCGCGTTGAGGATCGCCGCTTCCTTGCGCGGGTTCGATCCCACGATCAAAAGCGCGTCCGCCTGTTCGATGCCGGCGATCGTCGAATTGAAGATGTAGGACGCCCGCCCCGCCGCCGGATCGAACGCGTCGCCGCCCTGCACCGCGACATTGCTTGAACCGAGTTTCGACAACAGCTCCTTCAGCGCGAACATTTCCTCGACGGCCGCAAGATCCCCGGCGATCGCGCCGATCCGCTTGCTCTCGGCCTGCGTGACTTTCGCAGCAATCGCCGCGAAGGCTTCCGGCCACGAGGCCTCGCGCAGCACGCCGTCTTCACGGATATAGGGACGATCGAGCCGCTGGGTGCGCAAGCCGTCGACGATGTGGCGGGTCTTGTCGGAAATCCACTCCTCGTTCACCGCCTCGTTGACGCGCGGCAGGATGCGCATCACCTCGCGCCCGCGGGTATCGACCCGAATGGCCGAGCCGACCGCATCCATCACGTCGATCGATTGAGTCTTGCCGAGTTCCCACGGCCGCGCCGCGAATGCATACGGCTTCGACGTCAGCGCGCCGACCGGGCAGATATCGACGAGGTTGCCTTGCAGTTCCGACGTCAGCGCACTTTCAAGATAGGTGGTGATCTCCATGTCCTCGCCGCGGCCGATCGCGCCCATTTCCGGCGCGCCGCACACCTCCGCGGAAAAGCGCACGCAGCGCGTACACTGGATGCAGCGGGTCATCACCGTCTTGACCAGCGCGCCGAGATACTTGTCCTCGACCGCGCGCTTGTTCTCGGCGAAGCGCGAGGTATCGACGCCGTATCCCATCGCCTGGTCCTGGAGATCGCACTCGCCGCCCTGATCGCAGATCGGACAATCAAGCGGATGATTGATCAGCAGGAACTCCATCACCCCTTCGCGCGCCTTCTTCACCATCGGCGAACGCGTGGAGATTTGCGGCGGCTCACCGTTCGGACCCGGGCGGCAGTCGCGCACGCCCCAGGCACAACTCGCGACCGGCTTCGGACCGCCCTTTATCTCGACGAGGCACATCCGGCAGTTGCCTGCGATCGAGAGCCGCTCATGGTAGCAGAAGCGCGGAATCTCGGCGCCCGCGGCCTCGCACGCCTGAAGCAGCGTGTACTCGGCGGGCACGTCGATCTCTTTGCCGTCGACAATGAGTTTTGTCATGGCACTACTCCGCCGCGACCATGTGCGCGGGATCGAGGATACCCTGATCGTCGCGGTCGGCCTTGTGCGAATACTGGTCGATGCGCGCCTCGATCTCGTGACGGAAATGCGCGATCAGTCCCTGGATCGGCCAGGCCGCCGCATCGCCGAGCGCGCAGATGGTGTGGCCCTCGACCTGCTTGGTGACTTCGAGCAGCATGTCGATCTCGCGCTTGTGGGCGCGGCCCTCTGCCATTCGCGTCAGCACCCGCCACATCCAGCCGGTCCCTTCGCGGCACGGCGTACACTGGCCGCAGCTCTCATGCTTGTAGAAATAGGAAATGCGGGCGATTGCCCGGATCAGGTCGGTCGACTTGTCCATCACGATGACGGCGGCGGTGCCGAGGCCGGAGCGAAGCTTACTCAGGCTGTCGAAATCCATCGGCGTATCGATGATCTGCTCGGCCGGCACCATGCGCACCGAGGAGCCGCCCGGAATCACCGCCTTGAGATTGTTCCAGCCGCCGCGGATGCCGCCGCAATGGGTGTCGATCAGTTCGCGGAACGTGATCCCCATCGCCTCCTCGACGTTGCAGGGGCGCTCGACGTGACCCGAAACGCAGAACAGTTTGGTGCCGACATTGTTGGGGCGGCCGATCGCGGCGAACCAGGCCGCGCCGCGCCGCAGGATGTCTGGCGCAACCGCAATGGACTCGACGTTGTTCACGGTGGTCGGGCAACCGTAGAGGCCGACATTGGCCGGAAACGGCGGCTTCAACCGCGGCTGGCCCTTCTTGCCTTCCAGGCTTTCCAGCAGCGCCGTTTCCTCGCCGCAGATGTAGGCGCCCGCGCCATGGGCGACATACAGATCGAACGGGAAGCCGTGGATATTATCCTTGCCGATCAGTTTGGCCTCGTAGGCCTCGTCGATGGCGGCCTGGAGATGCTCGCGCTCGCGGATGAATTCACCGCGAATGTAGATATAGCCGGTGTGCGCGCCCATACCGACGCCGGCCAATAGACAGCCCTCGATCAAGAGATGCGGATCGTGCCGCATGATCTCGCGGTCCTTGCAGGTGCCGGGCTCGGACTCGTCGGCGTTGACGACGAGATAGCTCGGGCGGCCGTCGGCGTTGTCCTTCGGCATGAAGGACCATTTCATGCCGGTCGGGAATCCCGCTCCGCCGCGGCCGCGCAGGCCCGACGCCTTCATCTCGCTGACGATCCAGTCGCGGCCCTTGGCAACGATGGCCTTGGTGCCGTCCCATGCGCCGCGCCGGCGGGCGCCGGCGAGCCGCCAGTCGTCAAGACCGTAGAGGTTACGGAAGATGCGATCCTTGTCGTCGAGCATCAGGTCTTGCCCTTCCTGGTCGCGTCGTCGGCGGGCGGTTTCGCCGTGGGGCTTTCCCGCCGGCTTGCGGAGTCGGTCGGCTTCTTGGCGTCCGCATCCGTCAATGCCGGCTGAGCGCTTGCACGGCGCCCGCCCTCGCCTTTCGCAGCCGCCGTATTCAAGGTGGTCGGACCGCCGACAGGCGCGGAAAACTGGCGATCGATCTGGGGACCGGGCTTCGGCGGATTGCCGGAAGCAAATCCGTCCAGCACCTTGCCGAAGTTCTCCTTCGTCAGATCCTCGTAGGTATCCTTCCAGATCAGCACCATCGGCGCGTTGACGCAGGCGCCAAGGCACTCGACCTCCTCCCACGAGAAGTCGCCGTCCTTTGACAGATGAAAAGGCTCGTGATGGATGCGGCTCTTGCAGACGTCGAGGATGCCCTCGGCGCCGCGCAGCCGGCACGGCGTGGTGCCGCAGACCTGGATGTGAGCTTTCTTGCCGACAGGCTGCAGCTGGAACATCGTGTAGAAGGTCGCGATCTCCAGCATCCGGATGTAGGGCATGTCGAGCAGGTCGGCGACCGCGCGGATCGCCGCTTCAGGAATCCAACCGCCCTGCTGTTCCTGCGCGCGCCACAAAATCGCGATGGCCGCGGACGCCTGACGGCCAGCGGGGTATTGCGCGATCTGCTTCTTGGCCCAGGCAAGATTCTCCGCGCTGAACGCGAAGCTCTCGGGCTGCTTTTCTTTTGGTGCCAGGCGGCGGACGGACATCGTACTCTAGTCTCTCAATGAACACGTTGCGACGCGGTGGCGTTCAGGCGACGAAAACGATCGAGCCAGAATGCGCTTGAGGTTCCGAACACGTTGTAGCCAACGTGGGAGGCGACCTTGATGCGACCCAGAATGGAGAGTTCGGTCAACGTCTCGAAGCGTCCGTTGGCCGGATCGTGCACGATCAGCGTGAGCGGGGTCTGCTCAAGAATGTAACGCGACACGGTGTGGTTCGGATCGTTGCCGTGCTCCTCGCACAGGATCACCGCGTCGCCCTGCAGCACGCGGGTGCCCCCCTTGATGGCTTCGATCTCGACGCCTTCGACATCGAGCTTGATCAGGTACTTGCCATTGGGCGAAATCTTGCCGTCGTCGAGCAGATCGTCGAGCGCAAGCACCGGCACGCTCTCCCCGCCCGCACCGGCGCCGCCGGCGATGCTGAAGGCCTCATGCTTGGTGCCGGACAGGTGCGCAATGCCGCGCGCCGCACCGATGGCGCTCTGCATCACCGCGAAGCGGCTGCCGTTGATCATGGCGTTGTTCGAAAGCCTGGCGAAATTCTTCGACGACGGTTCGATCGCGATCGCCTTGCGCGATCCGAACGGCTTGCTGGTGACCAACACCGACCAGTAGCCGTAGTTGGCGCCACAATCGAGCAGCGTGTAGTCGACGTCGGCGGAGTCGCGAAACAGCAGTTCAAGCTCGTCTTCATACTTGAAGGAGCGATTGAGCAGCTTGCTCCAATAGCCGTCGCCATAGGGAAACGCGAACGTGGCATCGGGATTGAGCCTGACGGCGATATCGCGCTCCGGCAGCGCCTTGCGCAGCAGGTTGGCGCAACTGTTGTAGCCGCGGTGCGCGAACAGCGACGACACCTTGGAGCCCGCCACCAGCGCCAGCGCAGCCGCCCGCTCCCAGGCGCTGGCTCCCTCGAGAACGCCCGAGGTCCGGTCGAACTGAATGGGCGGCTGTGCGATCACCGGTCGACCTCTCCGAACACGATGTCGAGCGAACCGAGAATGGCGGAGACGTCCGCCAGCAGGTGCCCTCTGCAGATGAAATCCATCGCCTGCAGGTGTGCGAAACCCGGCGCGCGGATCTTGCACTTGTACGGCTTGTTGCTGCCGTCCGAGACAAGATAGACGCCGAACTCTCCCTTGGGCGCTTCCACCGCGGCATAGACCTCGCCCGCCGGAACGTGGAAGCCCTCGGTGTAGAGCTTGAAGTGATGGATCAGCGCTTCCATCGAACGCTTCATCTCGCCGCGGCGCGGCGGGAAAATCTTGTTGTCCTCGACCGCCACCGGCCCCTGCCCGTCGGCGGCACGCAGCTTGGCGATGCACTGCTTCATGATCCGCACCGACTGGCGCATCTCTTCCATGCGGATGAGATAGCGATCGTAGCAGTCGCCGTTCTTGCCGATCGGGATATCGAAATCCATCTCGGCGTAGCATTCATAAGGCTGCGACTTGCGCAGATCCCAGGCCGCGCCGGAGCCGCGGACCATGACGCCGGAGAAGCCCCATTCCCAGGCCTGCTTCAAGGTCACCACGCCGATATCGACGTTGCGCTGCTTGAAAATGCGGCTGGCGGTCAGCAACTGGTCGAGATCGGCGACGACCCGCAGGAACGGATCGCACCAGGCGTCGATGTCGTCGATCAGCTTTTGCGGCAGGTCCTGATGCACGCCGCCGATGCGGAAATATGCGGCATGCATTCGCGAGCCGGAGGCACGCTCGTAGAACATCATCAGCTTTTCGCGTTCCTCGAAGCCCCACAGCGGGGGCGTCAGCGCGCCGACGTCCATCGCCTGCGTGGTGACGTTGAGGAGATGCGAGAGAATACGGCCGATCTCGCAGTAGAGCACCCGGATCAACTGGCCGCGGCGGGGCACGGCGATGCCCAGCAGCTTTTCGGCCGCGAGGCAGAAGGCGTGCTCCTGATTCATCGGCGCGACGTAATCGAGCCGGTCGAAATACGGGATCGCCTGAAGGTAGGTCTTCTGCTCGATCAGCTTCTCGGTGCCGCGATGAAGCAGGCCGATGTGCGGATCGACGCGCTCCACCACCTCGCCATCCAGTTCCAGCACCAGGCGCAGCACGCCGTGCGCCGCCGGATGCTGCGGACCGAAATTGATGGTGAAGTTGCGCATACCGGGGGTTTCGGTACCAAGTGCTTCGGTCATCAGCCACCCGCCTTGCCGCCGGTCGCCTTCTCGTCGCCCGGCAGCGGATAATCCGCGCCTTCCCAGGGCGACATGAAATCGAACTTGCGGAATTCCTGATTGAGACGCACCGGCTCGTACACCACCCGCTTCTCGGCATCGTCGTAACGCACCTCGACGAACCCCGTGAGCGGAAAGTCCTTGCGCAGCGGATGTCCGTCGAAGCCGTAGTCGGTCAACAAACGCCGCATGTCGGGATGGCCGGTGAAGATCACGCCGTAGAGATCGTAGGTCTCCCGTTCGAACCAGTCGGCGCCGGGAAACACATCGATCAGCGATGGCACCTGCGTGGTCTCCGAAGCCTCGACGCGCAGGCGAATGCGCGTATTCATCGTCGGCGACAGGAAATGATAGACCACGTCGAAGCGCTTCTCCCGGCCGGGATAGTCGACCGCGGTGACGTCGGTGATGTTGACGAAGCGGCAGCGCTGATCGTCGCGAATGAAGCGGGCGACATCGACAATCTTCGCCGCCTCGACCGTGACGCTCAATTGACCGAACGACACGGAATGCCCGATCGCCGCGCCGGGAAGCGTGGCTACGATCATCTGACCCAAGGCATCGAGCCTGCTGTCGTCCATTCCTTCAAACCTTCAACGTTCGATGGTTCCAGTTCGCCGGATCTTTTTCTGCAGCAGCAGAATGCCGTAGAGAAGCGCTTCCGCGGTCGGAGGGCAGCCCGGCACGTAGACATCGATCGGCACGATCCGGTCGCAGCCGCGCACCACCGAATAGGAATAGTGGTAATAGCCGCCGCCGTTGGCGCACGATCCCATCGAGATGACGTAACGCGGTTCCGGCATCTGGTCGTAGACCTTGCGCAGCGCCGGCGCCATCTTGTTGGTCAGCGTGCCGGCAACGATCATCACGTCCGACTGACGCGGCGAGGCGCGCGGCGCGAAGCCGAACCGCTCGACGTCGTAGCGCGGCATCGACACCTGCATCATCTCGACCGCGCAGCAGGCGAGACCGAAGGTCATCCACATCAAGGAGCCGGTGCGCGCCCAGGTGATGAGGTCGTCGGCGGCGGCGACGAAGAAGCCCTTGTCGGACAGTTCGTGCTTGACCTCGAGGAAATAGGGATCGCCGGCGCCCACCGGCCGGCCGGTCCGGGGGTCCAGAATCGGACCCGCCGCCGGCGCCACGGGCGGCCCGCCGGCAGAGGAAGCAGCATTGGCGAACTTCGCGGTAGGAGAGCTCAATCCCATTCGAGCGCGCCTTTCTTCCATTCGTAGGCAAAGCCGACGGTCAGCACACCAAGAAACACCATCATCGACCAGAAGCCCGTGACGCCGAGCTTGCCGAACGTGATCGCCCAAGGGAATAGAAATGCGACCTCAAGGTCAAAAATGATGAAAAGAATTGCGACGAGGTAAAACCTGACGTCGAACTTCATGCGGGCGTCGTCGAACGCATTGAATCCGCATTCGTAGGCCGAAAGCTTCTCGGGGTCAGGCTGCTGATAGGCGACGATAAAAGGAGCGATCAACAGCACGGCACCGATCGCGGCCGCTATACCGATAAACACCACAAGCGGAAGATAGTTCTGCAAAATGCCGGTCATCGGCGTTTCCCCTCGCTGCGGCCGCTCGACCCGCAGTTTTGTTAGACTATTGGAACTTTTGAGAGGCTTTAGCTTAGTGCAACAGGGGTGGCAAGATAGCCTATTTTGACGCACCCAAGACAAGAGATTTGCGGCTTGACAAGAGCCGTAAGACGACGCGGCAGCCCTCCCCTCGACGCTGCGCCGCGACATTCAATCGAACCCCGCATCCGCCTCCGCAAAAACAGGCAAACGAAACCATTTTGGGATGCCCGCGAAGCCGTTCTGAAACAGACCGGATTTATTGCTCCTGCCAACGGCGCACGGCGATGCCGGGAGACAGGAGGCGATCATGAACCATTCGATCAAGAGCGCGGACCGCGCCACACACCTGAAGATCGTGGCCATCGCGCTGGTCCTCGGCGCCGCGCTGGCAGGTTTTGGCACCTCCGTCCGTCCGGGCACCGACGCTGTCCAGACCGTCCATGTCTTCAAAGCCGGCCAGCCGACGATGATATCCAGTTCGGGATCATCCCTGGTGAGGTGATTTCGGATTGTTCAGCCCGTGCGGACAGTTTTGCCGTCATGCGGCCCTGCATCAGAGCGAAGCGTGGAGCATTTTGATTTAGCACGTCTCGTCGCGCGAACCGGTACCACCTCGCACTTCGCTCGAAACCGCTATGGACGTCTGACAAAGCCTGCGGCTGGATGTCGCTGGCAAGCTCCCTCGCCGGTCGAGCCTGACGCCATCCAGTAAGGCCAACAAAGCGAGCGTCGGATAGGCAACCTCGCCGCAGCATCCCAGGGCGGGACGGTTGGAGGCCGCGAGGAAGAAGGTGAGCAAACCGTAACGAAGGAACCGTTGTTCCTTCGGAACGTGCTCGGAGCGCGCTGGTTGACCCACATCAACGAAAGGAGGCGCTTCCAATGGCTTACGATCCCGAAACGCGTCCCAGTGTGGGCAAAGATGTGCCTCAGGACCCCCAAGGCGCTCATCCGCCCCCGGCTCCTGATAACACGCGCCAAAGCCGGCCACGGTCGTTCGCAGACACGCCGAACCCCGATCCTGGATATCCAGACCAAAAGACCATGAACCAACAAAATCCAGACCAACAGCAGAATCGAGGCGAGAGGCCGCGGGTGCAACAACAGCAGGATGAAGGCATCCGAAAAGCGGAGATCAGGAAGGCTGTGCAGCAAGACAATCCAGACAACAACCCGCAGGGTCAGCAGAAAACCGGATATAGCGGCGGCACCTGAGGAAGGTTTTACATTCGCGTGACGAAAAGGCCGTCCATTGGGCGGCCTTTTTTTCTTATGGGAGAGCTCCGCCGGAGCGGCTTATCTCTTACTTCCACGAGTTCGATCGCAAGGTGATGGCCGTCCACCGGGGCCATGGCAGGCAGCATCACCCGATGCAGTGGGCCTACCTGCCGCATCGCGGGGCAAGTCGTCAGGCTGACGGATGAAGCACGGCCGCGCGGCCGGCGCGCGATGCGGCAGGTAAACGGTCGGCCGAACGAAAATGGTACCCAGAGTCGAATCGTCGCATATTGATGAATCGAATTGCAACGATGGATGGAGAGCTAAATGCTTGAAAACACTGGCGCGAGAGACGGGACTCGAACCCGCGGCCTCCGCCGTGACAGGGCGGCGCTCTAACCAACTGAGCTACTCCCGCGGATGCCATGTATCCGCACAGGTGTCAGGGCTTAAAGGCGGGACCTTTCCAAGTCAAGGCAGTTGCAAATCCCCTTGGATGACAGGCATTTTCGAGGGATCAATGCAAAAAACAGGCTGTTTACAGGCAGAACGACGTGGTCGGCACCTCCCCGAATCGACCAATGCCTGATACGCCTTGGTTTCCGAAGCCAGCAACGACGAGGAAAGCCACATGGCGAAGAAGGCAGCGACCCCGAGCACCGTGACGCTGAAGCATCTCGCGGCGGCATTGGCCGATGACCATGAATTGTCGAAGAAGGCCACCGAGGCCATCCTGGGCGACATGGTCACCCGCATCACCAAGCATCTCAAGAAGGGCGACCGCATCCGCATCGTCGGTCTCGGCATCCTTCAGGTCCGCAAGCGCGCCGCCCGCATGGGTCGCAACCCGGCCACCGGCGAAGCCATTCACATCAAGGCTTCGAAGAAGGTCGCGTTCCGGGCCGCAAAGGAACTCAAGGAAGCCGTCTGACCGAAGCGCGCGGAATCCGAACGGTCCGGTTTGAACGCCTGAGGTTCTTCCCGCAAACCGGATCGCCAAGCGGATCGTCAAGCCCGGATCATCGCGGGTCAGACCGAAACGACAGATGTCGTTTATCCGATCTCGGATAGACGGCCGCCTGTGATATAGTCTTTCGATACGATGGCCGCTTCGATCACATTCAACCACACGGTGACGGAACGCTTCCTGCGCTACGTCGTCATCGATACCCAGTCGGACCCGGCATCTCCGACTTATCCATCCACGGACAAACAGAAGAACCTTGGCCGCCTGCTGGTGCGTGAACTGAAGGAGATCGGCGTGGCGGACGCCTGTCTCGACCAGTACGGTTATGTGTATGCGACGATCCCGGCAAACAGCGCCAAGCAGGTGCCGGTTATCTGCCTCTGCTCGCATATGGACACTTCGCCGGACTGTTCAGGTGCGAACGTCAGCCCGCAGATCGTCAGGAATTATCGCGGCGGCGATATCGGGCTCTGCGGCGATCCGTCGCAGGTGATCCGGTTGGCAGACAACCCGCCCCTGGCCGACCAGATCGGCAATGACATCATCACGTCCGACGGTACGACGCTGCTCGGCGCCGACAACAAGGCGGGCGTCGCCGAAATCATGGACGCCGCCCAGGTTCTGCTCGCCAATCCTCAGATCAAGCACGGCGCCATCAAGATCCTGTTCACGCCGGACGAGGAAATCGGGCGCGGCGTCGACAAGGTCGATCTGAAAAAACTGGGCGCGACCTTCGCCTATACCATCGACGGCGAGACTGCGGGCCATATCGAGGACGAGACGTTCTCGGCCGACGGCGCCGTCATTATCATCGAGGGAGTCAGCATCCATCCGGGCTTCGCCAAGGGAAAGATGGAGCACGCGATCAAGATCGCATCCCGCATCGTCGATCGGCTCCCCAAGGACACGTGCTCGCCCGAGACCACCGACGGGCGCGAGGGCTTCCTGCATCCGACCAGCATCAGCGGCACGCTGGAGCGCGCGACGCTCAGCTTCATCGTGCGCGACTTCACCGATGCCGGCCTGAAGGAAAAGGAAGCCCTGCTGGAAAAAATCGCCCGCGAGGTCATGGCTGACTTCCCGCATTCGACCTACCGGCTGGAGATCCAGCCGCAGTATCGCAACATGAAGCAGATCGTGGAGCGCCATCCCGAGATCGTCGACAACGCGGTGGAAGCCATACGCCGTGCCGGCCTCGCGCCGGTCAAGGGCAGCATTCGCGGCGGCACCGACGGCTCGCGGCTGTCATTCATGGGCCTGCCCTGTCCGAATATCTTCGCCGGCGAGCACGCGTTCCATTCACGCACCGAATGGGTCAGCGTGCAGGACATGGAAGCGGCCGTCCGCACCATCGTGCATCTTGCCGCGATCTGGGAAGAACGCGCCTGACGCGACGATCGCAAATGAAAGCATCAATGGCGGCACGATCGTACAAACGAGCCTGCGCGGCATCGTTAAGCTTTCCTAAATGTCGGGCGATATGATCCTCGAATCAACGAGGATGGAAAATGCGCACCAGCTTTCTCGCGGTCATCGGCCTTGCCGCGATGGGATCGACCGGATTAGCCGCCGACCTTCCCGTGCATAGCCGTATCGGCAAAATCTTCGCCGAGCCTGCCCCTCCTTCGCGCACCCGCATCGTGCGTGAGGAAGAGAAAGACTATCCCGAAAGCGCGCTCTATCGATTCCGGTTTCCGCCGCCGGTGCCCGGTTATTACGGACGTCCGAACGACTTCTACTATCGTCCCTACTACGAGGATCGTTCGGTCCTGAGCTACTATTTCGACCGGCTGCCCTATGCCTGCGGGTTCTACGGCTACTGCCAGGACTAGAGCTTTTTCGATTTTGGTGGAAACACCTGCCACGAGACGGCGCGTGCTCCCTCTCCCATTGGGAGAGGGGTGGGGTGAGGGGTTACAACCTATCGACTGGTCAAACCCCCTCACCCGGCGCTTCGCGCCGACCTCTCCCCGATGGGGAGAGGTGAAGTATCGTCCAGGTCGATTCCACCAAAATCGAAAAGGCTCTAGAGCCGCCGCTCAAGAATTTTGCGCGCTCACGACCCAGATCGACGCCGGAAGCACAACCGCCTGCCCCTTGGCGAACGGAGCGAGCGCCTCGTGGATCGACTTCCTGACAGCAGCGACGATATCGGCGGGCTGTCCCTCAATCGCCCGGCTGGTGGGACCGATCTGAAGTGCCGACTCGACAGCGGCATCAAGCCCACGGCCGATCGCGACATCCAATGCGAGATCGCAAGCTTCCATCGCCGTGTCGGAAAAGCCGGCCTTGCCGAGGATGCGATGAACGCGGGCTTCGGAGGCGAAGGAAAACGGACCGGGATCCTCGGGTCCGACTTCGGGCAGTTTCGGGACATGATTGTAAGCAGCCTGTAGCGGCGCCATCAGCCAGGGATTGGCGCGCGCTTCGCGCCAGCACACGAAGGTCAGGCGGCCGCCCGGCCGCAATGCCTTCCTGAGGTTGGCGAACGATGCGGCCGGCTCGGCAAAGAACATCACGCCGAACCGGGAGACGATCAGGTCATACCACCCCGGCTTGAACGGATAGACGCTGGCGTCGGCGAGCCGGAATTCTATCGGAGCGTTTTGTGGCGCGACTTGCCTTGCCCGTTGCAACATCGGCGCCGAGATGTCGACACCAAGAACGCGGCCGGCAGCACCGACCTTCTCGGCAAACGCCCGCGTGGTGGCTCCGCAGCCGCAGCCGACATCGATGACGCGCTCGCCCGGATGCGGTTTGGCGCGATCGAGCAGGATCGCCGACACCGGCTCCAGCATCTCATCCTGAGCCTGCTGCCGATCGACCCAACGTTGACCGCCAGGTCCATTCCAGTAAGCGATCTGGTCCGCGTTCGGTGTCTGGGGATCTTCCGCCATCCGCAGGAACCTGAAGTCAATGGTAGGCGGCGAGAGATTCGAACTCCCGACCCTCTCGGTGTAAACGAGATGCTCTAACCAGCTGAGCTAGCCGCCCTCACCTTCTGTTTATAGCGTTTTCGAGCGAAGTGGAATCCGGATCGCGTGAAGAAAACGGTTAAATCAAGAATCCGGAGTCTTTTACCGTTTCCATGAAACGATAAAAGACTCTAGCGCCGACGCTTCCCGCTACGCAAGCCGCCGGTCGCGGCAGTCGGATCCGTCTTGCGGGCAGAGGCCGAGAAACCGCGAGTACGTTGCTCTCCGTGTTGTTGCGACACTCCGGCCGCCAGGCACAACCGCCTCATAACGCAAACGGCGCCCGCGAAGGGCGCCGTCTGGTCGATTCGTTCATGACCTTCTGTGCGCGGCTCAGTGCGCGGTCAGGCCGCCCGCCGCCTCGTCAGCCGCATCAGGATTGACCGGAAGTTTGGTATCTTCCTCCCAGACAATCGGCTTCGGCTGCCGCACCAACGCCTTGGCGATCACCTCGTCCATCCGCGCGACCGGAATGATTTCCAGTCCGCCCTTGATGGCATCGGATATCTCCGTCAGGTCCTTGGCATTCTCATCTGGAATCAGCACCGTCTTGATGCCGCCGCGCGATGCCGCCAGCAGCTTCTCCTTCAGGCCGCCGATCGGCAACACCCTGCCGCGCAGCGTGATCTCGCCCGTCATGGCGATGTCGCGCCGGATCGGAATGCCGGTCAGCACCGAGACGATCGTCGTCGCCATCGCAACGCCGGCCGAAGGACCATCCTTCGGCGTGGCGCCTTCGGGCACGTGGACGTGGATGTCGCGCCGCTCGAACAGCGGCGGCTCGATCCCGAAGGTGATCGCGCGCGAGCGGACATAGGATGCCGCCGCCGAGATCGATTCCTTCATCACGTCGCGCAGGTTGCCGGTGACCGTCATGCGCCCCTTGCCGGGCATCATCACGCTTTCGATCGTCAGCAACTCGCCGCCGACGTCCGTCCATGCCAGACCCGTTACGACGCCGATCTGATCGTCGGTCTCGATCTCGCCGAAGCGATACTTCGGAACGCCGAGAAACTCCTCGACGACCTTCTCGTTCACCTTCACCGACTTCTTCTTCGAGAGCATCAGCTCCTTCACCGCCTTGCGGGCGAGTGTGGAAAGCTCACGCTCCAGATTACGCACGCCCGCTTCGCGGGTGTAGCGGCGAATGATCAGCAGAAGCGCGTCGTCATCGATCGACCACTCCTTCGAATCAAGGCCGTGCTTGCTGAGCGCGTTCGGGATGAGGTGCTTGCGGGCGATCTCAACCTTCTCGTTCTCGGTGTAGCCCGCGATCCGGATGATCTCCATGCGGTCCATCAGCGGTCCGGGAATATTCAGCGTATTCGCGGTCGTGAGGAACATCACGTTGGAGAGATCGTAGTCGACCTCGAGATAGTGATCGTTGAAGGTCGAGTTCTGCTCCGGGTCGAGAACCTCGAGCAGCGCCGACGACGGATCGCCGCGGAAATCGGCGCCCATCTTGTCGATCTCGTCCAGCAGGAACAGCGGGTTCGAGGTCTTGGCCTTGCGCATCGACTGGATGATCTTGCCGGGCATCGAGCCGATATAGGTCCGGCGATGGCCGCGGATCTCCGCCTCGTCGCGCACGCCGCCGAGCGACACGCGCACGAACTCGCGGCCGGTCGCTCGCGCGATCGACTTGCCGAGCGAGGTCTTGCCGACGCCGGGGGGGCCGACGAGGCACAGGATCGGTCCGGTCAGCTTGTTGGCGCGCGACTGCACCGCGAGGTACTCGACGATGCGGTCCTTGACCTTCTCAAGCCCGTAGTGATCGGCGTCCAGCACTTCCTGCGCGGCGTTGAGATCCTTCTTGACCTTGGACTTCTTGCCCCACGGGATCGACAGCAGCCAATCGAGATAATTGCGCACGACGGTGGCTTCAGCCGACATCGGCGACATCTGTCGCAGCTTCTTCAGTTCGTGCTGGGCCTTCTCGCGAGCTTCCTTCGAGAGCTTGGTCTTGGCGATCTTCTCTTCCAGGTCGGCGAGTTCGTCGCGGCCCTCATCGTCGCCGAGTTCCTTCTGAATCGCCTTCATCTGCTCGTTGAGATAATACTCGCGCTGGGTCTTCTCCATCTGGCGCTTGACGCGCGAGCGGATTCGCTTCTCGACCTGCAAGACCGAGATTTCGCTCTCCATCAGTCCGAGCACCTTCTCAAGGCGCGTCGTCACCGACAGCGTCTCAAGGATGCCCTGTCGATCCGCAATCTTGGCGGCGAGATGCGAAGCCACGGTATCGCCGAGCTTGGCGAAATCGGTGATCGCCTGCACGACGCCCACGACCTCTGGCGAGATCTTCTTGTTCAGCTTCACATAGCTTTCGAAATCCGACACGACGGAACGCGCAAGCGCCTCCGCTTCGACGCTGTTGGTGTCGGTGTCGGCCAGCGCGACCGCGGTCGCTTCATAATAATCGGAGCGATCGGAATATGTCTCCACGCGCGCGCGCTCGAGCCCCTCGACGAGCACCTTCACGGTGCCGTCCGGGAGCTTCAGCAATTGCAGCACGCTGGCGAGCGTTCCGATCTTGTAAATCGAATCCGGCGCAGGATCATCGTCCGACGCGTTCTTCTGCGTCGCGAGCATGATCAGCGCATCGTTCTTCATGACCTCTTCAAGAGCCTTGATCGATTTCTCGCGACCGACGAACAACGGCACGATCATGTGCGGAAAAACGACGATGTCGCGAAGCGGGAGCACCGGATAGGTGTTGGTTTCGCCGTGAACGATAGCTGGCCGGGGTTTTGAGGCGGTCATAGCCTTGTTCCTTTTGTTGCGCCCCCTTGTACGCAGCCCGCAGATCGTGCGCAACCGCCACAAGGTGCCGAGTTTTCCGGAGAAGGATGGGGCTTTGCGAACCGATGCCTCACCTGCCCTGGCAGCCGCGAACGCCACATGCGTCGCCGCCGACAGCATTAGGTGGCCATCGACCACCAGCGTGTCAAGTGAAGGAAGGCAGCCGCTTCAATGACCTGTTTCCAGCGCTGCAGATTATCGCCTGTATAGCCGACGGCCGCCGCGCGGAACGACCGGCGGCGAGCTTACGGCAACATGAGCGCCTGAAAACGCCTCGATCAGGCGCTGGCGCTGGTCTCGCTCGCGCGATCGGAGCGGTCCGCGTAAATGTACAGCGGCCGCGCGGTTCCCTCAACCACTTCGCGCGAGATGACGACCTCCTCGACCCCTTCAAGACCCGGAAGATCGAACATGGTCTCGAGCAGGATGCTCTCGAGAATCGATCGCAGTCCGCGCGCGCCGGTCTTGCGTTCGATCGCCTTGCGCGCCACCGCGCCAAGCGCCTCGTCGGCAAAGGTCAGTTCGATATTCTCCATCTCGAACAACCGCTGATACTGCTTCACCAGCGCATTCTTCGGATCGGTCAGGATCTTCTTGAGCGAGGCTTCGTCGAGATCCTCGAGCGTGGCGACGACAGGCAGGCGCCCGACGAATTCCGGAATGAGGCCGTACTTCAGCAAGTCCTCCGGCTCGACATGCCTGAAGATTTCACCGGTACGGCGATCTTCCGGCGCGAGCACCTGCGCCGCGAAACCGATCGAGGTGGTCCGCCCGCGCGCCGAAATGATCTTTTCGAGACCCGAGAACGCGCCGCCGCAGATGAACAGGATGTTGGTCGTATCGACCTGCAGGAACTCCTGCTGCGGGTGCTTGCGCCCGCCTTGCGGCGGCACGCTCGCAATCGTGCCTTCCATGATCTTCAGCAACGCCTGCTGCACGCCCTCGCCCGACACGTCGCGCGTGATCGAAGGATTGTCGGACTTGCGCGAAATCTTGTCGATCTCGTCGATATAGACGATGCCGCGCTGCGCGCGCTCGACATTATAGTCCGCAGACTGCAACAGCTTCAGGATGATGTTTTCGACGTCCTCGCCGACATAGCCGGCTTCGGTCAGCGTGGTCGCATCGGCCATGGTAAACGGAACATCGAGGATGCGCGCCAGCGTCTGCGCAAGCAGAGTCTTGCCGGACCCCGTCGGGCCGATCAACAGGATGTTCGATTTCGCGAGCTCAACGTCGTTGTGCTTGGTCTGGTGATTGAGGCGCTTGTAGTGATTGTGGACCGCGACCGAGAGCACCTTTTTGGCATGGCCTTGTCCGATGACGTAGTCGTCCAGAACCTTGCAGATTTCCTTCGGAGTCGGAATGCCGTCGCGCGATTTCACCAGCGAGGACTTGTTCTCCTCGCGAATGATATCCATACAAAGCTCAACGCATTCGTCACAGATAAATACGGTAGGCCCCGCAATCAGCTTGCGCACTTCGTGCTGGCTCTTGCCGCAAAATGAGCAATACAGCGTGTTCTTGGAGTCGCCCGTACCGACCTTACTCATTCCTGTCTCCGTCCGCCTTCGGTCTCGCCTGTTCGCCCGCTCGCCCGTTCCGTTCCGGCACATCCGGGGAAACGGGGTTACATAGGAGCAAAGTCCGTACCAGGAAAGACCCTGCGCTTTCAGTCCCGCACGAATCGCGGTTAATTCGATTCTCCTGCGCATACTCGCAAGCTAAACTCAGCTAGCGAACCATGGTGCCGGCCGACTATCAAGAATTCGCTAATCTGCCAGCCTCCCGCTCGTGACAATAACGCGATTTGGCTCGGCAACGCGACTCTCTTTGGCCAAATTCAGACTAGCGTTGCGCGATTATCACGCTAGTCAAGCGGAAACGCCAACAAAACGGAACTTTTCAGAAAGTATCGCGCTGCAATCACCGGTGGCGTCCGAGTCGGGCCGATCAACCGGCCCGCTTCGACCCTCGAGGGGACACTGCCTGATACCTACGAAGCCTTACCGCGAAAGCTTATTGCGAAGACTTCGGGGTAGCCGGCTCCTCGGCGCGCTTGTCGATCACCTTATCGACGATGCCGAAATCACGAGCCATGTCGGCGGTGAGGAACTTGTCGCGCTCCAGCGCATCCTCGATCGCCTGGTAAGTCTGTCCCGTGTGCTTGACGTAGATTTCATTGAGCCGCTTCTTGAGGCTCAGGATTTCCTGAGCGTGCAGCATGATGTCCGTCGCCTGACCCTGGAAACCACCGGAGGGCTGGTGGACCATGATGCGCGCGTTCGGCAGCGCATGCCGCATGTCCTTTTCGCCGGCAGCCAGCAACAACGAGCCCATCGACGCGGCCTGCCCGGTGCACAGCGTTGCGACCGGCGGACGAATGAACTGCATCGTGTCGTAGATCGCGAGCCCCGATGTCACCACGCCGCCCGGCGAATTGATGTACATCGATATTTCCTTCTTGGGATTCTCGGCCTCGAGAAACAGGAGCTGAGCGACGATCAGCATCGACATATTGTCTTCGACCCCGCCGGTCACGAAGATGATGCGCTCCTTCAGCAGCCGGGAAAAGATGTCGTAAGCCCTCTCGCCGCGATTGGTCTGCTCGACCACCATCGGCACAAGGTTCATGTAGGTTTCGACTGGATCGCGCATTGATCACCCAAGAGTTTGTGTCAGCAGTTGGCGGCGAGGATCATCCGAGGCAAAACCGGCAGTCTCCAGTCTTTCCCGTGCGGATGAACGTCGTGTGATGCAGGACAGGCAAGCACGGCTCCAAGATATGAGCCGATAACTCGGACGACAAGGGAGCCGCGCGAAGCGACGCGCCCCCGTGGTCCGATTCGGACATTGGCATCCCCGCGCCGCCAATCCAAGCCTGCTGGCAGCACGTGACGTGGCGAGGACGGCTCGCGACGCCGGTTTCAGCCAATATCATGAACGTCGGGCACGGGCCGAACCCGACGCCCGATCGGGGCGCGGCCCCTCAGTCCGGGCCATGGTTCGCCTCGTAGTCCTTGTAGAGATCCTCGCGCGTCACCTTCTTGTCGGTGATGGTCGCGAGTTCGAGAATGTAGTCGACGACCTTGTTCTCGAAAAGCGGCGCGCGGATCTGGGCCATGGCCTGAGGATTTTTCTGGTAGTAATCCCAAATCTCCTTCTCGCGGCCCGGCATCTGACGCGCGCGATCGATCAAGGCGCGGTTGATTTCGTCATCGGTGACCGAGATTCCGTTCTTTTCCCCGATCTCGGAAAGCACGAGGCTGAGCCGTACCCGGCGGTCAGCGATCCGGCGGTACTCTTCCCTGGCGGCTTCCTCGGTGGTGTCCTCGTCGGCGAAGGTCTTGTTGTTCGACTCCATCTCCTTCGTGATCGAGTTCCACACCTGCTCGAATTCCTCGTCGACCAGGGTCGGCGGCGGATCGAATTTGTGCGTCTCGTCGAGGCGATCGAACAGCGCGCGCTTGACGTGCTGCCTCATCGCGCGGGCGAATTCGGCGGTGAGCCGGTCGCGAACGGCTTTTTTAAGCTGATCGAGCGTGTTCAGACCGATGCTCTGGGCGAACTCATCGTCGATCTTGGTTTCTTCCGGAATCTCGATCATGCTTGCCGTGGTCTCGAACTCGGCGTCCTTCCCGGCCAGTTCGGTGTCGGCGTAGTTCTTGGGAAACGACGCCTTGACGACGCGGGTCTCGCCGACGCCAATCCCGACCAGTTGCTCTTCGAATCCGGGAATGAGGGCGTTCGACCCGAGCACGACCAGAATGTCCTCGCTGCTGCCGCCGTCGAACGGCTCGCCGTCGATGGTCCCCTTGAACGAGATGGTCACGCGATCGCCGTTCTCGGCTTTCGCGCCCTCCGCCCGCGCGGAGTAGTTGCGGTTCTGGTCGGCGATCCGCTTGATGCCTTCGTCGACATCGGCGTCGGACACCTCGACCACCGGCTTTTCGATGTTGAAGCTCTTGAAGTCCGCGATCTCGATCGCCGGCACGACTTCCATCGTCACGGTGTAGTTGAGGTCGGCTTTGCCCGCGAGGATGTCCTCGATCTCTTTTTCATCCGACGGCATCGCCACCTTGGGATTACCTGCGAGCTTGAAGCCGTTATCGGAGACGATTTGCATGTTGGTATCGCGGATCATGTCCTCGATGGTTTCGACCATCAAGGAACGGCCGTAGACCTTCTTGAGGTGGCTGACCGGCACCTTGCCCGGACGAAAGCCGTCGAGCTTCACCCGGCCCTTGAGGTCGGCCAACCGCGCGTCCGCCTTGGCCACGATTTCGGTGGCGGTAACGCTGATCTGGAAATCGTGCCTCAGTCCCTCGGCGAGGGTTTCGTTCACCTGCATGGCGTCAATCTTCTTCTTCCGCTTGGCCCGGCTGAAACGGCCGGATCATTGTCAATCGGTCGATACACGGCGAAGCGCCTGCATCGTGGTACACGCCGGCATATATCCATCCGGATAGCTGCCTGAAGTCGTTTGCTCAAACGCTGTGGCGCTTGGTGCGGGCGGAGGGACTCGAACCCCCACAACTTTCGTCACTGGAACCTAAATCCAGCGCGTCTACCAATTCCGCCACGCCCGCATCAATCCGGCCCTGCGGTGCCGAGCATGATGCCGAAAAATGCGAAGCGGCTTTCGGTAGACCTCATGCTCCAACGAGTTGAAACCGGACGCGCCGACGGCTCCGGCTCTCTCCCGGCGTCATCAGTGCGCTCAATGCGGCGGGCTTATAACATGGCGGTACCGGTTCGCAGCAAAAAAATGGCCGTTGGGCACGCTGGAGGCTGCTGGACAGAAACCGGAGAAAATGGTCCGCATCGGCGATGACGCGTCCTCCTGTCCACCTCACCCGGCGGCATCTGCTGGCCGGCATCGGGGTCGCCGCCGCGGCTCCGACAGCCGCGATTCGCGCGCAACCGCGACGCCCGCAAACGCTCGCTATCGATGCAACGCCCGCCCCCCTTCAACTTGGGCCGGATCGGGACGAAACCGCCGTCTGGTCGCTGCGGACCGACCCCTCGGCGATCCTGCGTTTCCGCCAGGCCGAGACGATCGATGTGGCGCTGCATAACGGCCTTCCGGCGCCGCTGGTTCTGAACTGGCACGGGATCGACGGCGCGCCTTCCGTCGAGCCATTGACCGGCCGACCGCCGACATCGCCGGGCGCAACCGACCGCTTTTCGCTCCCGCTGCGGCAGGCCGGAACTTTTCTGTGCGATATCCGCCTCCTCGGAGACGGCCTGGCGCAGTCCTCGCCCGCTCAGGCGCTGATTGTCGAGGAGCGAACTCCGCTGGAGGTCGACCGCGACGAGGTCATGCGGATCGAGGACTGGCGGCTCGACGCCGAAGGACGCCCGATCGCCCCCGGCGCTGGCGGGAAAGCGGCCGGCGCACCGCTTTATCTGGTCAACGGAAAGCCCTCGCTCGACCTTGCCTTGCGGTCCAACGAACGACTGAGGTTAAGGATCATCAACGCCTGTCAGCGCAATGCAATCGCTATCGGAATCCAGAATCTGGAGGTCCGGATCATGGCGATCGACAGCCAGCCGGCGGAGCCGTTCCTGGCCCGCAACGGGCGATTGGTGCTGGCGCCGGGATCTCGGGTCGACGCCATACTCGATGCGACGCTGCCGGCGGGAACGGCATCGGCGGTCACCCTGCATGACGGAGGCAATCCGCGGCAGATCGCCCGACTGCACGTCTCCTCGGATGGCCCGCTGCGGTCCGCACCGTTGCCGACGCCCGCCCCCCTGCCGTCGGAGAGCCTGCCGGCGCGGCTCGATCTGGCGGCTGCGCTGCGCGTCGACATGCCGCTGGCTTCGTCCGGAGGAACTCCAACTTCGTGGGATCTGCCGACACACTTCAATATGGGTTCAACCCCGGCGTTTCGCGTCAAGCAGGGCCGAACCGTGGTGCTCACGCTGACCAACCCCACGGCGGTCCCCAGGACGTTCCATCTGCACGGCCATCACTTTCGTCTGCTCGACCGGCTCGACGACGGCTGGAAGCCGTTCTGGCTTGATACCGTTCTGGTCGACGCCGGGCAGACGCAGCGCATCGCCTTCGCCGCCGATGTCGTCGGAGCCTGGCTGGTCGAGACGATGGCTGTCGAATGGAGCGCGCCACGTCAGGTTCGATGGTTCGCGGTGGAATAGCGGTTCTGAGCGAAGGGGATATCGGCTCGCGTGAAGAAAACGCGTCAATTCAAAATTGGAGAGTCTGCCTCTGATCCCATCAGACCCGCACTCTAGAGTCCGTTTCAACTGCGTTGAATCAGACTCACCGCTTGTCTTTATGTTTGAGCATGATCTCTCCCGAAAACCGGTTTCCACTTTTCGGGATCATGCTCTCTCTAATAATCGATCCCGAACCGGTCATAGAGGCGCCGGAACACAGCGGGCAGAACCTCCGGCAGATCCTCCGCGATCAGCCCCGGACCCGCCTCCTGTCCGGCTTCGCCATGCATCCAGACACCGATGCATGCCGCCTCGAATGCCGGTACGCCCTGCGCCAGAAGTCCGCCGATCATACCGGACAGCACGTCGCCTGAGCCTGCCGTCGCCAGCCAGGGCGGCGCATTGGCCGCGATCGTCGCGCGGCCGTCGGGCGAGGCCACCACCGTGTCCGGTCCCTTGAGCAGCACGATCGCGCCCGAACGCTCGGCCGCCGCGCGCACCCGCTCAAGTTTCGAGCGAAGTGAATGTTTGTTGCTCATCTCGCTGAAAAGGCGATGGAACTCGCCTTCGTGCGGCGTCAGGGTAATGTCATTTCTTCCGGTGGATTTGACCGCGTCGAACAGCCGAGCCGGCGCATCGGCAAAACTCGTCAAGGCGTCGGCGTCGAGCACCAGCGCCGGCGTTGCGGCAAGCGCCGTCAATACCAGCGCGCGGGTCTGCTCCCCTATTCCGGCGCCAGGTCCGATCACGCAGGCATTGATGCGCCGATCCGTCAGGATGTCCGCAAATTCGACCGGGTCATTCATGCGCCGGACCATCACCGCGGTCTGCGAGGCCGCATGCACCCCCAGCGCATCGTCCGGCGACAGCACGGTGACAAGTCCGGCCCCGGCCCGCAGGGCTCCGCGCGCCGACAATCGGGCCGCGCCGGTCGAGGCCAGATTGCCGGATACGACGACGGCATGTCCTCGCGCGTATTTGTGCCCGTCGATACGGGGCGCCGGAAACGCGCTTCCCCAGTAATCCGAAATATTCTCGAAGGTTGCCGGCCGAATTTCGTCCAGCACCGCATCGGGGATTCCGATCTCGGCGACACGCACCCGGCCGCAATAAATCCGGCCTGGGAGCAGCAGATGCGCCGGCTTCTTGCGAAAGAACGTCACCGTTTCGGTGGCGCGCACCGCAGCCCCCATGATTGCGCCCGACGTGCCGTTGACGCCGCTCGGCAGATCGATGCTGAGCACCGGCGCGCCGCTGGCGTTGATGGCCTCTATCACGGCCTGAGGATCACCCCTGACCGGACGGTTGAGGCCCGAGCCGAACAGCGCATCGACGATCAACGCAGGCGAGCCGAGCGTGGACAGGTCGCAAGGCTTGACCGGCCCTTTCCAACCCTTGGCCGCAAGCGCAGCGTCGCCCTTCAGACTGTCCCGCGCTCCCAAAAGGATCACCGAGACGTCGTGGCCGCGCGCCGCCAGTTCGGTCGCCGCGACAAACCCGTCACCGCCGTTATTGCCGGCGCCGGCGACAACCAGGATGGAGCCCTGATCGACGAGGTCGGCGGCCGCGTCGGCCACCGCCTGCCCGGCTCGCAGCATCAGCGCGAAACCCGAGCCTCCTCCCGCAATCGCGAGCCGGTCGGCCTGCTCCATTTCGCTGGTCGTCAGAACTTCCATGGCCTCACCACTCGATTCCACGGCAAAGGGGAAAACCGCGTCACGAACGCGCGACTGCACAGAAAATAACCTTGCTGCCTAATTTGTAATCTGACAGTTACGCCGATGGACTGCCATAACATGCCAAGCCTCGCTTTAATCGACTGATAAGGCTTGAAAATTGATCGCCCCGGCGAGTTGGCACAAACCCTGCTTTGGGAAGGCGGTTCGATCCATGATGTCTGTTGGCGAAAATGAAGCGCGTTCCGCGACTTTTGTCCGTCCGAAAACCAGTGCATGACCGTGTTCGAGACAACAGCGTGAGCGTGCAACGGCCGCTGGCCGGAGTTTGGAAGTGCCAGGAGACGTTCAGTGAAAAAAATCGAAGCCATCATCAAACCGTTCAAGCTCGACGAAGTGAAGGAAGCGCTTCAGGAGATCGGATTGCAAGGCATCACCGTGATCGAGGCAAAAGGCTTTGGCCGGCAGAAGGGGCACGCCGAACTCTATCGCGGCGCGGAATACGTCGTGGATTTTCTCCCCAAGGTCAAAATCGAAATCGTGATCGGAGATGACCTGGTCGAAAAGGCTGTCGACGCCATCAGGCGCGCCGCCCAGACGGGCCGCATCGGCGACGGCAAGATTTTCATATCCAATATCGAGGAAGCCATTCGAATCCGAACGGGAGAATCCGGCCTCGACGCCATCTAGACCGTAGAGAAACATTCACACATCCGGGCAAAACCAACGGCCGCCTCGCGCCGTAACGTCACAAAATCCAGCCACGAAGACCAGCAGAGACAAGGGGTATTTATGAAGACCGCCAGCGAAGTCCTGAAAGCGATCAAGGACAACGACGTGAAGTATGTCGATCTGCGTTTCACCGATCCGCGGGGCAAGTGGCAGCACGTCACCTTTGACGTCAGCATGATCGACGAAGATATTTTCACCGAAGGCACGATGTTCGACGGCTCGTCGATCGCCGGCTGGAAAGCGATCAACGAGTCCGACATGATGCTGATGCTCGACCCGGCAACAGCCTCGATCGATCCGTTTTTCGCGGAAACGACGATGGTCATCACCTGCGACATTCTGGAGCCTTCCACGGGCGAGCCCTATAACCGCGACCCGCGCGGCATCGCCAAGAAGGCCGAGGCGATGGTGAAGTCGATGGGCATCGGCGACACCGTGTATGTCGGCCCCGAAGCCGAGTTCTTCGTTTTCGACGACGTGCGTTTCTCGGCCGATCCGTACAACACCGGCTTCAAGCTGGATTCATCCGAACTGCCGACCAACTCGGCAACCGAATACGAAGGCGGCAACCTCGGCCACCGCATCCGCACCAAAGGCGGCTACTTTCCGGTTCCGCCGCAGGACTCGGTGCAGGACATGCGCTCCGAAATGCTGGGCGCCATGGCCAAGATGGGCGTCAAGGTCGAGAAGCACCATCACGAAGTAGCGTCGGCCCAGCACGAACTCGGCATGAAGTTCGACACCCTGACCCACATGGCCGACCAGATGCAGATCTATAAGTATTGCATCCACCAGGTCGCGCATATCTACGGCAAGACCGCCACCTTCATGCCGAAGCCGATCTTCGGCGACAACGGCTCGGGCATGCACGTCCACCAGTCGATCTGGAAGGACGGCAAGCCGACCTTCGCCGGCAACAAGTACGCCGACCTGTCGGAGACCTGCCTGCACTACATCGGCGGCATCATCAAGCATGCCAAGGCGATCAACGCCTTCACCAACCCGTCGACCAACTCCTACAAGCGTCTGGTCCCGGGCTATGAGGCGCCGGTGCTGCTCGCCTACTCCGCGCGCAACCGCTCGGCGTCGTGCCGCATCCCCTACACCACTTCGCCGAAAGCCAAGCGCGTGGAGGTTCGCTTTCCCGACCCGATGGCCAATCCGTATCTCGCCTTCGCGGCGATGCTGATGGCGGGCCTCGACGGCATCAAGAACAAGATCGATCCGGGCCCGGCGATGGACAAGGATCTCTACGACCTGCCGAAGGAAGAGCTGAAGCAGATTCCGACAGTGTGCGGCAGCCTGCGCGAGGCGCTGGAAAATCTCGACAAGGATCGAGCCTTCCTGAAGCACGGCGGCGTGTTCGACGACGACTTCATCGACGCCTACATCGAATTGAAGATGACCGACGTGATGCGTTTCGAGATGACGCCGCACCCGGTCGAGTTCGACATGTACTATTCGTACTGATTGCGGGTCTCAGAACCGTCAAAAGACAGGCGCTCCTGACGGGGCGCCTTGTTTTTTTGACGCCATCCTTTGCCTCAGGTCTGCGGGGTCGCTGCGGAACGCAAGCAGCAGGATCCGGCTCCGCTCGTTTCAGGAGGCCACTTATTGCCCGTCGTTACGGGCTCCAGCAGAGTGGCGCTTGATTCCGCGCGGCGTTTAACGGAACACTGCGGGCTCAGAACCGGAGGCGAGCGTGACGGACCACACCACAGGCAAAGGGCAAACCCGCGCGGACCTGGCATGGGCGATCGCGACCGGAGGGATGGCCGTCGTCCTGTTCGCGGCGCTGCTGCTGCTCGCCTGGAAATTCGCTGCGACGCTTTTCCTGATCTTTGCCGGCGTGCTGCTTGGCGTGGCTCTCAACGCCATCACAGGTCTGCTCGGCCGAGTCATTCCCCTGCCTCATGCGTTGCGGCTGACAATCGTCTGCCTCGCGCTCGCCGCCGTCCTGGCGGGCGTCATGGTGCTCGGCGGAACGACGATCGCGCAGCAGACCGCCGTCCTGAGCAATACGATCAAATCCCAGCTCGTGACGGTCAAATCCTTTCTCGAGAAAAACGGCGTCGACACCAGCTACTTCAATTTGAGCGGTCTGAATTCGCCGTCCGAATCCTCGAAAACGTCCGAGCCGTCGAGACTTCCCGGAACCGCGAAAACCGAGGAGACGCCTGCGCCGAATGTTCAGCACAACCTGCCGAGCGCCGGCACGCTAGCCTCGAGCGGCTCCGCGATCGTCAGCCAGACGCTGAAACTCGTCCTCGGCACCGTCAGCGCCGTCGGAAATTTCTTCATCGTGCTGTTCCTCGGCCTTTGCTTTGCCGCCCAGCCAGCCGTCTATCGCAAGGGCTTGCTCAGCATGACACCGGCGAAACATCGTGCGACCGCGGCGATTCTGGTTGACAGGATCGGCGATACCCTGGAGCGCTGGCTGATCGCCCAGATGGTGACCATGGCCGCGGTGTTCCTGGTGACCTGGATCGGCCTCGAGATCATCGGCATCCAGAGTTCCTTCATCCTCGGCATTCAGGCCGGTTTGCTCGCCTTCATTCCCACCATCGGCGCGCTGCTCGGCGGGTTGATTGTTGTGCTGGCGAGTCTGGCGTCAGGATGGGTGGCGGCCGCAAGCGCGTTCGTGCTGTTTCTCGGCGTCCATGCGCTGGAGAGCTACGTGCTGACGCCGATCATCCAGCGTCAGGCGCTCGACATCCCGCCAGCGACGCTGTTCGCGTTCCAGATTCTGCTCGGCATCGTCTTCGGCGTCTGGGGACTGGCGCTCGCCCTGCCCCTGCTCGCGATCGGCAAAGTCGTTATCGACTTCCTGCGCGCCGATGGCGAAGAGCCCTCCGTCAAAGCGGCAAGCTAAAAGGTCGTAACCGTATTGGTGTGCTCTACCTCGGGGGGTGAAGCGAAGTGCGGACCGACCAGCGCGCGCCATTCGGTGAAATTTGCGGATTCCCGAAAGTCCACAGCGTGGTTCTCAAGCGTTTCCCACTTGATCAACAGACGGTAACGTGACGGCTTCTCGATAGAGCGGTGCAGTTCGAAACTTTTCCAGCCCTTGCAACGCTTGAAAATCGTCTGCGCTTGCGCGACCGCGGCCTCGAAATCCGCTTCGCTGCCCGGCTTGATATCGATTTGCGCGATTTCGGTGATCATCTGAGGAGACCTTTTGCGTATCTCCCCATTCGTATCGCAATTGAGAGCAACCGTGAAGATCAGCAATTAACCTGAAATCGGGTAATGGCCTTATTGGCCAGCTTGATGCGGTTATGTTCGCCGCCGTAATACAGCTCGACGATAATCTCAAGCAGCCGGTTATTGGTCTCGATGCCGTCGCCGCTCAGGGCACCGCTTCTCCGCAGATAATTTGCCGCGATGGCGTAGGCCTCGCCCACCGCATCGAAATTCATGACTTGCAAATCGCGCTCGATCAGCATGATCGATCCATTCCGTTCCGCGTCGTGATACTCAGTGCCTGTCGACAACCTGGAAGATCGGCAAAGGTTCCTTAGCTGACCGCGAACAGCAAAACGCATCGGCGCCGGATGAGCCGGGCCGATGCGTTCAGGCGTGGGGAATGTCGCGTAGAGCCGGAGAACGAGCGGCCGATCTTGTCGCCGGCTTCGCCCTGTTCCCCGGAGAAAACTCAGAGCCGATACAGAATCTGGTCGGTCCAGAAGCGCTCGAGACGATGCAGCGACTTGTTCAACGTCGCGAACTCCTCGTTCGAGATGCCGCCGACCTGTTCGACTGTCTTGACGTGCTTCTGGTAGAGCGCGTCGACGATACGGCGGATTTCCTGGCCCTGCGCCGTCAGGCGGATGCGAACCGAGCGACGATCAACGCGCGAGCGTTGATGATCGAGGAATCCCAACTCGACGAGTTTCTTGAGATTGTAGGAAACGTTGGAGCCGAGATAATAGCCGCGCGTCCGCAGTTCGCCGGCCGTCAGTTCCTTGTCGCCGATGTTATAGAGCAGAAGCGCCTGCACCGAATTGATATCGGCGCGACCGCGACGATCGAATTCATCCTTGATGACATCGAGCAAGCGACGGTGCAGCCGCTCGACCAAAGTCAACGCTTCGAGATAGAGCGACTGCACCGGCGCTTCGCCGGTGACCTGTTCTGCGGGCTCGTGAGCCTTCGCAACGGCTTTCATGATGACTTCCCCTGTTGTCGTTTTTATCGACTTATTCGACGAAACTTATGTTCCGCCTGATAGCTGGACCTTAGGGGAGGCGTTTGAATATCAGCTTAAATAAGACAATAAAGACATCATGAATTTAAGACAGTGAATTGCTGATTAAGCCCGTCAGATCAGGGGTTTCCGCAACCTTTCCTTGACGTTTCGGGTATGCTGTTCACGCTTCGTCTGCGCCACCTGTCGCATTCAGGAACAGCACCGCTCAAATTCGAAACATCCTGTCAACACCCGTGACCAGACCGTTTAGAGTGAGCGAATTCTTACCGGGAAAATATTTCGGACAATTTGACGCAAGCCATCAATGCCGGTTCGAGGGCCGTGTCCGATTCCGGTTTCTGATCCTGCGCGTTATCTATGGCGGCCGTTCGCGCGCTGCCATCCAGGCCAGCCCCAGATAGGCCACGAGCATCGCCGTTTCGATGCCGACGACGGCCAGATTGCCGCCGTAGATCGCCGGGAACATCAGTTCGACCACAGCCATTGAGACGACCGTCGTAAGCCAGACGACGGCCCCCCACGGCGTCGCGAGCCACAGGCCCACGGCCGCCACAAGTTCGATGACCGCGAAGTAGACCGTCGCCGCCTGCCAGGCCACCGTCTGGTTCTCGAAGGCATTGTCTTCGCCGCCGATGAAACCGGTCACCTGAGCCCAATGATAGAGGCCTGCGGCAAGCGACAGCACCGCCATGATGCGGAGAAAAAGCACCAGCCGCCCGGTCCAGAGACTCTCTTCGGTTTCCGGCCGTGCAGACGAGATCCCGGCCACCGACATGGCGTTATTCCGCCGGGCCTGCTTGCGCGATGAGGTTTCAGACATCAGGTGCTCGTAACCGAAGCCGCGGTTATAGGCGTCGATTCATGGCTTTTTGGGACCATAAAATCAATTGCGTTGCGTCGAGGCATGAGCGCGGTGACGAAGCCGGTTCCTGATGGTAGAATTGAAACAAAATCAAATCGGTTTCTGGTTTCCGGGAGTGTCTGCGACATGGCGATAAAATACGGGCGTCCCATTGAAATGCGGGATGGACCTCGCCGCGAGGGCGCCGCTTCCACTCTGCCCCTCGATCTGGTGGCCCGGCCGCGCCGCAACCGAAAGTCGGAATGGGCCCGCCGCCTGATTCGTGAAAACGTCCTGACCACCGACGACCTGATCTGGCCTCTGTTCGTGGCCGACGGCGCCGACAGGCGGACGCCCGTCCCCTCGATGCCCGGCGTCGACCGTCTCAGCGTCGACCAGTGCGTGCGCGACGCGGAACGGGCGCTGAAGCTGAACATCCCCTGCATCGCACTATTCCCCTACACAGATCCCGCGTTGCGGGACGACAGCGGCAGCGAGGCCCTTAACGCCAAGAACCTGGTGTGCAGGTCGGTCCGCGCAATCAAGCGGGAATTTCCGGACCTCGGCGTGCTCTGCGACGTGGCGCTCGATCCGTTCACCAGCCATGGCCATGACGGCTTGATCGAGGACGGCAGGATCCTCAACGACGAGACGGTCGCGGTGCTGGTCCGGCAGGCGCTGGTGCAGGCGGAAGCCGGGTGCGATATCATTGCTCCATCGGACATGATGGACGGACGCGTGGGCGCAATTCGACTGGCCCTCGACGAGGCAGGCTTCGTCGACGTGCAGATCATGGCTTACGCCGCCAAATACGCCTCCGCGTTTTACGGCCCCTTCCGCGACGCCATCGGCTCGGCCAAGGCGCTCACCGGCGACAAGCGGACGTATCAGATGGACAGCGCCAACTCCGACGAGGCGCTGCGCGAGGTCGAACTCGACATCGCCGAGGGCGCCGACATGGTGCTGGTGAAGCCAGGCATGCCCTATCTCGACATCGTGCGACGGGTGAAGGACACCTTCGGCGTGCCGACCTTCGCCTATCAGGTCTCAGGCGAGTACGCGATGATCGCCGCCGCCGCCGCCAACGGCTGGATCGACGGCGACCGGGCCATGATGGAAAGCCTCGTCGCGTTCAAGCGTGCCGGCGCGGACGGCGTGCTCACCTATTTCGCGCCCGCCGCAGCGGAGAAGCTCAACCAGAAGGGCTGACGAGCCGCCGTGATCCACCGCGATCATTGCCGCTCCTTAACGCTTGCGAGGCCTTGCAACGCCGACGCCGCGTCGCCATTTTTGGGGCGGCAAGCAATGCCGTGGACGAGCCGTGGAGGATTGGTCATGGCCGACAATGGCTTCAACACTGCGCAGAGCGGCAACTCAGCCGAGTTCCGGCCTCATGCATTCGACCCCTGGATGCAGCCCGAGCTGTTTCGCGGCGTCCTGACGCGGCGCGTCTTTGCGTTCCTGATCGATCTCGTGGTGTTGTCCATACCCGTGGTTTTCGGCGTGATCTTCATCGCGCTGTTCGGCGTCGTCACGCTCGGGCTTGGCTGGTTCCTGTTCTGGCTGGTAACGCCTGCCTCCGTGATCTGGGCTGTGATCTATTACGGCGCCTCGCTGGGTGGCCCGCATTCGGCGACCGTCGGAATGCGGCTCATGGATCTGGAAATGCGGACCTGGTACGGCGATCCGAGCTATTTTCTGCTCGGCGCCATGCACGCGATTCTCTTCTGGTTCTCGATCTCGATCTTTTCGCCGCTCGTTCTCCTGGTCGGCCTTTTCAACGGACGCCGCCGGCTGCTGCACGACATGCTGCTCGGCACCGTGATTATCAACAATTCGGTTCTCGGGCCGGTTGCGGAGCCACACCGGAGTTATTGATATCGCGGCAACCGGATTGACGGTCGGCTTCGAGAGCGCGATGCTCGGCATGACCTGCTTCGGAGATTTGCAAGACCGCCGTGACCCAACATTCGCGCGATACCCCGCAATTCTATCTGACGGCGCCATCGCCGTGCCCGTATCTGCCCGATCGCAGCGAACGCAAGGTATTCACGCATCTTGTCGGCGACAAGGCCGGTGACCTCAACGACCTGCTGACCCATGGCGGTTTCCGCCGCAGTCAGTCGATCGCCTACCGTCCGGCGTGCGACCAGTGTCGTGCCTGCGTTTCGGTGCGGGTGATCGCCGACGAGTTTCGGCCTTCGCGCGGCTTCCGCAAGGTGATTACGCACAACGCCGACATCGTCGGCACTATGCGGGCTGCGGTGCCCACGTCGGAGCAATATTCGATATTTCGCGCCTATCTCGACCAGCGGCATCGCCACGGCGGCATGGCCGACATGACCGTGCTCGATTACGCGATGATGGTGGAAGACAGCCACGTCGAAACCCGCATCATCGAATATCGCAGGCGCGACGCGGACAGCGGCATCGACGCACGGGGCGATCTGGTGGCGGTGGCGCTTACCGATGTGCTCAGCGACGGGCTCTCGATGGTCTATTCGTTTTTCGAGCCATCGGAGCAAGACCGCTCGCTCGGCACTTTCATGATCCTCGATCATATCTCCCGCGCGCGCCGGCTCGGCCTCCCCTACGTATACCTCGGCTACTGGATCGAGGGATCGCGGAAGATGGATTACAAGGGCCGCTTCCTTCCCCAGCAGCGCCTCGCGCCCACGGGCTGGCTGCGTGTGGACGCCAACGGCGAACTCCCGCACGAGCCGCAGGATTAGTAACCGATCTAACCGGCAAACGTATCGAACAGCAGCTTCACGTTCAGGATCACGATCACGCCGGCGATGATCCATGCTGCGGCGGCGGTGCCGGTCGAGATCGCGAACTCGCCCATCTTGCGCCGGTCCGAGACGAAGCGGACCAGCGGAATCACCGCGAACGGCAACTGCATCGACAGGACGACCTGGCTGAGAACGAGAAGCTGCGCGGTGCCGCTATCGCCGTAGAGGGCGGTGACAGCGATCACCGGTATGATGGCGATGCCGCGGGTGACGAGCCGCCGCGCCCACATCGGCATCCGCAAACCCAGAAAGCCTTCCATCACGATCTGGCCGGCAAGCGTCGCCGTGACCGTGGAATTGATGCCGGAGGCGAGCAGCGCAACCGCGAACAGCGTCGAGGCGATGCTGAGACCCAATAGCGGCGACAGCAGCCTGAACGCATCGCCGATCTCGGCCACCTCGGTGTGACCGCTGCGATGGAACACCGCGGCGGCCACGATCAGGATGGCGGCGTTGACAAACAAAGCCAGCATCAGCGCCAGCGTGCTGTCGGCGGTGGCCCACCGGATCGCACTTCGTCGCCCCTCCTCGTTGCGCGGATACGCGCGCGTCTGCACGATCGACGAATGCAGGTAGAGATTGTGCGGCATGACGGTCGCGCCGATGATGCCGATGGCGATGTAGAGCATCGCCGGATTGGTCACGATCTCGCGCGACGGCGCAAAGCCGCGCAGGATTTCGGCCACCGGCGGCGCGGCGGCAACGATCTGGATCGCAAAACACACCGCGATCACGATCAACAGCGCGACCACGAAAGCCTCGAGGAAACGGAAGCCCCGATTCATCAACAGCAACAGCAGAAAGGTATCCAGCGCCGCGATCAATGCTCCGCCGATCAGCGGAATGCCGAACAGCAACTGCAGCGCGATCGCCGTGCCGATCACCTCGGCCAGATCGCAGGCGATGATGGCGGCCTCGCAGGCCAGCCAGAGCATGAAATTGACCGGCCGCGAATAGCTGTCACGGCAGGCTTGCGCGAGATCGCGGCCGGCGGCGATGCCAAGCCGCGCGGCCAAAGCCTGCAACAGGATCGCCATCAGGTTCGACAACAGGATGACCGACAGCAGCGTGTAGCCAAACTGCGAGCCGCCCGCGATATCGGTGGCCCAGTTGCCGGGGTCCATGTACCCCACCGAGACCATGTAGCCGGGGCCGGCGAACGCCAGCATGCGGCGCAGCCAATGCCCGGTCGATGGCACCTGCACCGTCGCATGGACCTCCTCCAGGCTGGGGCGGGCGGACGCTTCCGAATGCCAGCCAGCCTCGGCCGAAAAGGGTCCCTGCGACGGCTCCGGCGCCGGTTCGGACGGCAAAGCAGGTGTTTTTACATCCATCAGCCGCAATATGGGTCAAACCCACCTTTATTGCAACTCATTTGCAAATGCATCTAGCGCCTGATGCACGCAAGGCGGGACGCGGGGCGGCCGCGACAGAGCAATCGCGGGTTCGTCCCGAGCCGAGCGCAATCTGGCCTAAGCGACAGCCTTTTCGCTTCGGACGGAATTCAGAATCTGGCTCTACATTTTGATTTTCGACGCGTTTCTTCGCGAACCGTCGCTCGAAAACGCTATGGCTGAGAACGATTCGCCTCGCGGGAAGCCGTGGGAGAATCCAGCAATTCGAGCACTGTCTCGGACGGACGGCATATCCGCGTGCCCTTCGGGGTTTCCACGATCGGGCGCTGAATCAGGATCGGGTGCGCCTGCATGAAATCGAGAATCTGGTCGTCGCTCCATTTGGGATTGCCGAGATCGAGTTCGGCGTAAGGTGTTCCCTTCTCCCGCAGCAGCGCGCGAATCGGAACGCCCATGGCGTCAGCAAGCGCGCGAAGCCGCGCGCGATCCGGCGGGTGCTTGAGGTATTCGACGATCACCGGCTCCTCGCCGCTCTGCCGGATCATCGCCAGCGTGTTGCGGGACGTGCCGCAGGCAGGGTTGTGATAGATCGTCACGGTCATAGCTGAACCTCCTTACGGATGGGAGCCGCAGCGTTAACCTCGCGCAGCAGCCAACCAATCACAACCATACCGATGATAGCCCCACAAAATTCGGCCGTGACAAAACCTGGAAGATCCCGCGGACGGATCCCGGAAAACGTGTTCGTCAGCGAACGCGCTACTGCGACGGCCGGATTGGCAAACGACGTCGATGCCGTAAACCAGTACGCGGCTGTGATATAGAGACCAACCAGCCACGGCACCGAGCCACGCTCGAAACGAAGTCCCGCCAGGATTGTCACGATCAATCCGAACGATGCGACCGCTTCTGCGAACCACTGCGCGCCGCCGGTACGGATTTTCATCGCTTCATTCAGGAGCGGCAGCCCAAACATCAGATGAGCGATCATCGTGCCGACGATGCCGCCGATAATCTGGACGATGATATACATCAACGCATCGCTGGTCGAAAGCTCACCCCTGAGCCGAAAAACAAGCGTTACCGCGGGATTGAAATGCGCGCCAGAGATCGGTCCGAACACAGCAATCAGAACGACAAGGATTGCGCCGGTGGAAATGGTATTGCCGAGCAGCGCCAGCGCCGCATTCTTCGCAAGCTCCTCCGCCATGATGCCGGAGCCGACCACGGTCGCGACCAGGAGCGCAGTTCCGAGCGCTTCAGCCGCCAATCGTCGCTGCAGATCAAACGCGGGCATAGCAGCCAACCGATCGCATGATGCCGTCGACGGGGAGATGGCCTCTTGGAACGTGCAGGCGCTTCATGGGCATATCCGAGCTTTGACACGCCTGCCTCGCTTGCTTGTCGCGGTAGGCATACACAAATCGGCGCGACCCCCGCAGCAGTCTTCGAGCAGAAACTGTATCATGGCGCCAAAGCGCGTAAGGTCGGCGCGATAGACGATCGATCGGCTGGAACGCCGCGCCGAAACCAATCCGGCACGGGACAGAAGCGCAAGATGCGACGACATCGTGCTTTGCGGCACGGCAACAGCTTTCGCGATATCGCCTGCAGCAAGGCCTTTCGGTTCATGCCTCACCAGAAGCCTGAAGACATCCAGCCGGGTTGATTGAGCGAGCGCCGCAAGCGCCAGCATAACGGCTTCCGATTCCATATATCTAGAATTATCGATATATAGTTCACTGTCAAGCCGTCCGCTGTATCGCCGGAGCGCGCCGCCGTCGCAACGTTTGCATCCGCGTGAAGGCGTCGCGCCTGGAGATTCTTGAGTGGAAGCGGAATCCGGTTCGCGTGAAGGAAATGCGTCAAATCAACAAACCTGGAGTCTTTTCACCATCTTCCGTGAAACGGTGAAAGACTCTCCCGCACCGGGGCTTGCATCTTGAAAAGAAACTAAATGGCTCGGCCGAATTTATTCGACTTCGGCAGGCCGTGCGCGAGACGACCGGCGTCGGCGCGGTTGCCGCGCCAGTCGGACAACTCCTTCCAGCTCAGACTCTGCTCGCGGCCCGCGGAGTCCTTCCACGTCAAGCCGGCTTTCGAATCGAACACGGCGACATCGGACAGGCCCGCGCCCTTGTACTTCTGCAGCCGCACGCCGCGACCGCGCGCCATCTCCGGCACCTGGTCCAGCGGAAAGACGACCATCTTGTGGTTGGTGCCGATGACCGCAACCTGATCGCCCGCAACCGTCGTGATCGCCTTGGCCTCATTCGGCATTTCGACATTGAGCACCTGCTTGCCCTTGCGCGTGGTGCCGACGCAATCGTCCTCGTTGACGACGAAGCCCTGCCCCTCGTGGCTCGCGATCAGGAACTTGCGGCCGCCGGTGTTGACGAACAGCGACACGATTGCCGCATCCTGTTCCAGATCGATGAACAGCCGGATCGGCTCGCCGTGGCCGCGCCCACCCGGCAGCTTCGCGACGTCGAGCGAATAGAATCTGCCGTTGGTGGCGAACAGCAACAGCTTGGACGTGGTCTCGGCGAAGAACGCAAAGCCGAGCTTGTCGTCGGTCTTGAACGAGAGATTGGACAAATCCTCGACGTGGCCTTTCAGCGTCCGCACCCAGCCCTTGTCGGATACGACAATGGTGACCGGCTCGCGCTCCACCAGCGACTCTTCCAGCGCGGCGAGATCATGTTCCGGCGCGTCGGCGAAGACGGTGCGGCGCTTGCCGAGCGGCGTCTTGGGTCCGAACATATCGCGCACCTTGCGCACCTGCTCGCCGACCTTGGCCCACTGCTCGGTTTCCGAGCCGAGGATTTTGTTGATGCCTTTCAGTTCACTGCGAAGGTTCTTGTCCTCGGTGCGGATTTCCATTTCCTCGAGCTTGCGCAAGGAGCGCAGGCGCATGTTGAGGATGGCGTCGGCCTGAACTTCGGTCAGCTTGAATGCCTTCATCAAGGCCGGCTTCGGCTCGTCCTCGGTGCGGATGATCTTGATGACCTTGTCGATGTTCAGGTACGCGATGAGGTAGCCGCCGAGCACCTCCAGCCGATGCTCGATCTGCGCCTTGCGATAGGCCGAGCGCCGCAGCAGCACATCCCGCAGATGGTCGAGCCATTCGCGAAGACATTCCGCAAGGCCGACAACCTTCGGAATCTTGCCCTTGATGAGAACGTTGAGGTTGAGCGAAATCCGGCTTTCAAGCTCCGTCAGCTTGAACAGCGATTCCATCACCAGTTCGGGATCGACGTTGCGCGACTTCGGCTCGATGACGACGCGGATGTCTTCGGCCGACTCGTCCCTGATGTCGCCGACCAGCGGCAGCTTCTTCTCATTGAGCAGTTCGGCGATCTTTTCGATCAGCCGCGATTTCTGCACCAGCCACGGGATTTCGGTGACCACGATCACCCAGGTGCCGCGCGCTCCCTCCTCGCGGTGCCACTTGGCGCGGGTGCGGAAGCCGCCGCGTCCGGTGGCGTAGGCCTCCGCGATGCTTTCCTTGGAGTCGATGATGATGCCGCCGGTCGGAAAGTCCGGTCCCTTGACCCAGCGCAGCAGCGACTTCGACTTCGCGTCCGGCTTGTCGATGAGATGCAGCGCGGCGTCGCAGAGTTCGGCGGCGTTGTGCGGCGGAATCGCCGTCGCCATGCCGACCGCAATGCCCTGCGCGCCATTGGCGAGCAGGTTCGGAAAACCGCCCGGCAACACCACCGGCTCGCGGCTCTGGCCGTCGTAGTTGGGACGGAATTCGACGGCGTCCTCGTCGATCCCGTCAAGCAGCAGCCGCGCGACATCGGTCATGCGCGCTTCGGTGTAGCGATAGGCGGCGGGATTGTCGCCGTCGATATTGCCGAAATTGCCCTGACCGTCGACCAGCGGATAACGCGAGGCGAAGTCCTGCGCGAGCCGTACCATGGCGTCGTAGATCGCCTGATCGCCGTGCGGATGGAATGAGCCCATCACGTCGCCGACGATCTTGGCGGATTTCTTGAAAGCCGATCCGGGATCGAGCCGCAGCAACCGCATGCCATAAAGGATGCGGCGATGCACCGGCTTGAGGCCATCGCGCGCGTCGGGCAAGGCGCGATGCATGATGGTGGACAACGCATAGGCGAGGTAGCGCTCTTCCAGAGCATCTCGCAGTTGCACCTCGTGAATTTCGGCCGGCTCGGCCGGAATCAATCGTTTTCCCATGCAGACGGGTTAACGCCTGCGGAGTGCGGCGACAAGGCGCGAATCGGACCGGAATTGCGTGTCCACCAAGCCAGACTGGTGGTCATCATCCGCGAAAGCGGAAGATCCGGGACGCCTCCACCCTGGGGTCAATAATCGCGAAGGCGACATTTTACCGGATGCCCGCCTCCATCGGGCATGGCGCTTGGATCGCATTCCTATCCAGGAATCGCCCCTGCGCCAGCCCGCGCCTGATGCTTCATCACCGCGTTGATGAACCCGGCGCGCGCATCGGAATGGCCCTGCCCGCGCGGCTCCAATACGTGGCGCAACAGGAAGCGACCGGTCAGTTCGAACCCGTCACGCACGTCCTGTTCGGACCAGCCCTGCCCGACACTGTCATCCTCGCGCAGAAACGGCGGCAGCCGCAGCAGCCGGTCGCGCCAGGGTTCACCGGCCTGCCGCGAGACCGCGCTTCCCGATTTCGGAGAGACATAAACGAGGTCGGCGGTCGCGCCCGTCGCAACGCAGACGGACAGATCGAGACCGAAACCGAGTTCGGACAGCATCGCCAGTTCGAACCGGATCAGATGAATCGCCGCCTCGCCGGCGCTGTCGAAATCATCCAGCGTCCGCTCCAGCATCTTAAAAATATCCTCGTGCGGATCGCGCTCGGGCAACAGCCGCGCCAACGCCGCCAGATGAGTCACGCCATAGGCCGCATGGGGCGCCGCGAGCAGGGTCGCCGCACGCATCCGCGTGGCCTCCAGCGCGTAAGTGCCGAGATGCTCATCGAGCCGCGCACGCCACAATGCGCTGACCGAATTTCCGGGCTGCAGCAGGGGCCGCATCCGCGATCCGGCGCCGCCGCGCACAAGGCCGAGATGACGACCATGGTCGCGCGTCAGAAGCTCGACGATGGCCGAGGACTCGCCATGCCGCCGCACCCCGATCACGATGCCATCGTCGGTCCATTCCATGGCCCCAGTCTATAATATCGTGCGGCGTTTCGCAGCCATCGATCAGACGGAGTTGAACCAGTCCTTCGCATCGTCCGTGAATGAGAAATACATTCCGGCACCAGCCAATACGGTCGAAAACAGATCGATCCCGGAGGACAGCGTCAATCCGCGGCTCAGTGAATCGAACAGCGAAAACACCGAAAGCGCGAGCGCCGCGACCAATGTCCATCGCGCCCAGTTCTTGCGGTATCGCGCAGCGAGCCAGACCAGAAGCAGGAAAAACACGAACACGAGAACGACGAACATGTCGCCGCCTGCATCCGCGGCATCACCGCCATAGGGCGGCGCACGTTCCACGAACGCAGCCGACAACGTATCGATCAGGAGCGACAGATACAGCAGGACTTCAAACCGCAGTACGTTTCTCGGGATGATCATGGCACCCTACGACTTTGGAAATTCCAGTCCCATTTCGCGATAACGGTTCGGATCGTCACCCCAATTCTCACGCACCTTCACAAACAGGAACAGGTGCACAGGCTGACCTAAAATCTCGGCGATCTCCTTGCGGGAGTCGGCGCCGATCGCCTTGATGGTCGCGCCGCCCTTGCCGAGCACGATCTTACGCTGACTGTCGCGTTCGACAAAGATGGTCTGCTCGATGCGAACCGACTTGTCGCTGCGCTCGGTCCAGGTATCGGTTTCGACCGTCGATTGATACGGCAATTCCTGATGCAGATGGCGGTAGATCTTCTCGCGCGTGATTTCGGCAGCGAGATGGCGCAGCGGCGCGTCCGACATCTGGTCTTCGGGATAATGAAACGGTCCTTCCGGCACGCGTGCGGCGAGCGCGCGGCGGAGATCGTCGACGCCGTCGCCGGACAGCGCCGAAATCATGAACGTGTCCTCGAAGGCGAGACGCTGGTTGGCCACGCTTGCCAGCGCCAGCAGCTTGTCGCGGGGCACGAGATCGATCTTGTTCAGCACGAGAATTTTCGGATGCGCCACGCTCGCGAGCTTCGTCAGGATGGCGTCGGCCTCTTTATCGACGCCTGCGCGTGCATCGAGCAGCACGCAGACCAGGTCGGCGTCGTGGGCTCCACTCCAGGCGGTCGAGACCATGGCGCGATCGAGCCGCCGCTTCGGCGCGAAGATGCCGGGCGTATCGACCAGAACGATCTGGGCGTTGTTTTCGATGACGATGCCGCGGATGAGTGCTCGGGTGGTCTGCACCTTGCGCGAGACGATCGTGACTTTCGAGCCGACCAGCGCGTTGACGAGAGTGGACTTGCCGACATTGGGCGCTCCTATCAACGCAACGAAACCGCACCGGGTCGCCGCGCCGGTCTCGCTCACTTCACACCTTCACGGGCGATCATCGCCGACGCCGCCGCTTTTTCCGCCGCGCGCTTGCTGCCGCCGACGCCCTCGGAGGCTTCCAGCCCCGGCAACTCCACAGCGACGCGGAAGCGTGGGTCGTGATGCGGCCCGGTGCGCTCCACCTCGCGATAAACCGGCGTCGGCAGTCCCTGGCCCTGCGCCCACTCCTGCAGCACGGTCTTCGGATCGCGCAGCGGCCGCACCGGCTTGCGCATCCGCTCGAGCCAGTTGCGCTCGACGAAGGCCGCCGCGGCCGCATAGCCGCCGTCGAGATAGACCGCGCCGATCACCGCCTCGCAGATATCGCCGAGCACGGAGCGGCGCAACCGCGCGCCGGCGCCGGCGCCGACCGCGCCGAGCTTGATGCCCTCGAGCAGATCGAGCGACTTGGCGACGTCGATACAGGTTTCCTTGCGCACGAGATCGGCAAGCCGCTTCGACAGTTCGCCCTCGTCCGCCTTGGGAAAGGCGCGGTAAAGCATGTCGGAGACCACCAGGCCGAGCACGTGATCGCCGAGGAATTCGAGACGCTGATAACTGTCGGCGCGCCCGCTCGAGGACTTCAGCGCCGAGACATGAGTGAAGGCAGTGGCGAGCAGCGAAATATCGGCGAACTTGTGACCGAGCCTTTGTTCGATCGCGGCCATGATCGCCTTTGTGCTGGTCCGCGTCCGTTTTTTCCTTGGCGCGGCCGCAGACGCCGCCGGCTCGGTGCCGGACAGCACGGCCACGTCGTCGGAACTCGGCACTGGCTTGATGTCAGCCGATTCGTCGATCATCGCACGATGGAGAAGATGCGCTTCCACCGCACCGCGGTGGGCCAGCGCCAGATCTGCCAGGCGTGCTCGCCCTCCCCGATCGAGAAGAAGATCATCTGCGCCCGTCCGACCAGATTCTCAAACGGCACATAGCCGACAGCGGAGAGCACGCGGCTATCGGTGGAATTGTCACGATTGTCGCCCATCATGAAGAAATGGCCTGACGGCACCGTGTAGACGTTGGTGTTGTCGTAGAAGCCGTTGTCGACGCAATCGAGCGTCTTGTAGGTGACTCCGTTCGGCAGCGTTTCCTGCCATTGCTTGACCCGCGCGGTCGCGTCGGAGCCGCATGGATCTTCCCCGACAAAATCGGGCAGCCGCTCGCGCTGCACGGGCTTGTCATTGATATAGAGCAGCCCTTCCTTCATCTGGATGCGGTCGCCCGGCAGACCGATGACGCGCTTGATGTAGTCGGTCGAATTGTCCTTCGGCAGACGAAACACCACGACATCGCCCCGGTTGGGTTCGGAGCCGAAGACACGCCCGGAAAACAGCGGCGGCGAGAAAGGAATGGAGAAGTGACTATATCCGTACGAGTACTTCGAAACGAACAGGTAGTCGCCGACCAGCAGGGTCGCCTTCATCGATCCCGATGGAATATTGAATGGCTGAAACAGGAAGGTCCGGATCACCAGGGCGATGATGAGAGCATGGATAACGACACGGACGGTCTCGCCGACGCCGCTTTCAGTTTTGGTTCCGGATGTCACGCTCATCGCTTTCCTATATCCGTCGCTGCCGCCTAAAACGACGGCAAAAGCGTTCCAAGGCGAAGCGTATCCGTTCCGCACAAAACGCCGCTAATTCTGTGGTCTGGACGAATCCGCGCGCACCCCGCGCACGATTCGTACTGAATTCACCTAGTGTCCCGATCCCGCAGTTCGCATCGCATGTCCTTGCACCACCCTTGAAGCGATCTTCGGAATCAGAGGAACACTAGCAACTTTATGACTTTTGGTGTGGTTTGAGGTTCAGAAGTTCGCGAGCCGCCGAAGTACCACACCGGCCCGAAGTAACTTCGGCTTTTTAGACCGTTGTTTGCAACCGCGCAATCGATCCCACCGCCGACGCCAACTAACATCATGATATCACGTGACTTTTAGTTTTCGGACACGATGTCGAATCGAAAACCGGCAATCAAAATTTGCCCGGTGTGACGGCCGAAATTATGACAAAGGCCTGCGCCACCGGCCAGTCATCGGTCAGGCTGAGGTCGATCCGCGCCTCAAAGCCCTCCGGCGTCAGGATCTGCAACTGCTTCAGCGCTCCGCCCGTCAGCACCATGGTGGGTCGCCCGGCCGGCAGATTGACGACCCCCATGTCCCGCCACCACACGCCACGCCTGATTCCGGTGCCGAGCGCCTTGGAGCAGGCTTCCTTCGCAGCGAACCGTTTTGCGTAGGTCGCTACCACCAGCTTTTCGTTGTTGGCGCGGCGCTCCGCCTTCGCCCGCTCGGTGTCCGTGAAGATACGATCGAGAAACCGGTCACCGTGCCGCTCGATAACTTTCGCTACCCGGCGAATATCGACCAGATCGGAGCCGATGCCGATGATCATGCGGGGGGCGCCTTCAGCCTGGCACGGCCGCGATCCATGGCCGCACGCATCATGCGTACGGTCTCAGCGATACCGACGAGCAGCGCCTCCCCCATCATGAAGTAACCGATATTCAGTTCGACGATCTCGGGCAGCGCCGCGATCGTCTCCGCCGTGGCATAATCGAGACCGTGCCCGGCGTGAACCTCAAGGCCCGCCGCCCTGGCCAATGCGGCGCCTTCGACAATGCGGCGCCATTCGGCATCCGCCTTCTCCTTGTGACCGCCGACGACGGCATCGCACCAGCCGCCGGTATGAACCTCGATGGCCGGTGCGCGCAGTCGCGCCGCCGTCTCGATCTGCTCCGGATCGGCGGAAATGAACAGCGACACCCGGATGCCGGCGTCGTTGAATTTCGCGATGAAAGGCGCCAGCGCGTCGCGCTGGCCGACCAGATCGAGCCCGCCCTCCGTGGTCAGTTCCTCGCGGCGCTCCGGCACGAGACAGACCGCATGTGGTTTGGTGGCCAATGCAATTCGCTGCATCTCGGCCGTCGCGGCCATTTCGAAGTTGAGCGGTCTTGGAATTTCGGCCTTCAGCCGCGCCATGTCGACGTCGCGAATGTGGCGGCGATCCTCACGCAGATGCGCGGTGATGCCGTCGACGCCCGCCTCGACCGCCGCAAGCGCGATGCGCACCGGGTCGGGCCGCGCGCTGCCTCGCGCGTTGCGCAGGGTGGCGACGTGATCGACATTGAGTCCGAGACGGATCGCGGAAGGATTGAGCATGGAACAGACCGCCGTTTATCACGCCCGGACTTGATGCGGACGCTGATTTTTTTGGGTGGATAGGTTGCCGGATCGAACCCGGCAATGACACGCCTGGTAGAGTGAACCCGACATTCACTACCCACTTTGCAGACAACCCGGCAAGCGAATGTCAAATTCAAAACTGCCGCAACGGGATGCCAATGCTGAAATCGGGCCGCTAGCCATTGACCCGCTCGACCCGCGCCACAACGTCCTTGGCGCGCAACTGGGCGATGATGGCGCTGAGATGCTTGAGATCGTAAACTTCGAGATCGATCGTCATTTCGGTGAAGTCGGACGAGCGCCTCGCCATGCCGATATTGTCGATATTACCGTCGTGCTCGGCGATCACGGTCGCGACCTGCGCCAGACTGCCGGGTTCGTTGAGGCTATCCACCACGATGCGCGCCGGAAACCGCTGCGGGGTGGTGTCGTCGACATCCCAGCGAACGTCGAGCCAACGCTCGGGCTCTTCCTCAAAATCCGTCAGCGCCGGAGACTGGATCGGATAGATCGTGATGCCCTCGCCCGGCGTGACGATGCCGACAATGCGGTCGCCGGGCACCGCGCCGCCATTGGGCGCGAACTTGACCGGCAAATTCGAATTGATGCCGCCGATCGGAATCGCCAGCGGGCTGCGGGCAGGATCCGGCGGCGATTTCAATTTCAACTTCTCCGCCAGGCTCTTCTTGACGCCGAAGCGACCCGACCGCTCCTCCTTGTAGTCCGGATACATCGCGCGCGCGACGTCGGAGGCGCGCAACTCCCCGCGACCGACCGAAGCCATCACGTCCTCGATGGTCGTGCGCGCCAGCCGCGGTAACGCGCCGGTGAGTTTGTCGTCGGCGTATTCGATCTTGGCGCGCATGAACAGGCGCTCGACGATCCGCCTGCCAAGGCCGACATACTGACCGCGCACGGCGGCCCGCGTGGCGCGCCGGATCGCGGCCCGCGCCTTGCCTGTGATCGCAAGCGTTTCCCAGGCTGAAGGCGGCGCCGACTGGGCGGCCGAAGTCAGAACTTCGACCTCATCGCCGTTCTGCAATTCTGACGACAGCGGCGCGAACTTGCCGTTGATCTTGCAACCGACCGTACTGTTGCCGACGTCCGTGTGCACGGCGTAGGCAAAGTCGATGACATTGGCATGCCGCGGCAGCGCGATCAGCTTCCCCTTCGGGGTGAAGCAGAACACCTGATCGTGAAACAGCTCCAGCTTGGTGTGCTCGAGAAACTCTTCCGGATTGACGCTCTCCGAGAGCATCTCGATGGTGTGGCGCAACCAGGCGAAAGCATTGGACTCGCGATTGAGCAATTCGGTCGGCGAACCCGTCCGGTCCTTGTAAAAGGCATGGGCGGCGATGCCGAATTCGGCGATACGGTCCATCTGCGCGGTGCGCAATTGCAGTTCGACCCGTTGGTTGCCCGGTCCGATCACGGTGGTGTGAATCGAGCGATAGTCGTTCTGCTTCGGCGTCGAAATGTAGTCCTTGAAGCGTCCGGGCACGACCGGCCACGTCGTATGGACCACGCCGAGCGCGCGATAGCAGGCTTCGACATCGGGCATCACGACGCGAAATCCGAAAATGTCCGAAAGCTGCTCGAAGCCGACCGATTTTCTTTCCATCTTGGTCCAGATCGAAAACGGCTGCTTGCGACGACCGCTCACCCGCGCGGCGATGCCCTTGTTCGCAAGACTGGTCGTAAGCTGGCTCTCGATCTCGCCGATCAGGTTGCGGTTCCGCTCGGCCAGCGCGTCGAGCCGCTGGGCAACCACGGTGTGCGCCTCCGGATCGAGGGTGCGGAACGCCAGATCCTCCAGCTCCTCGCGCATCTCCTGCATGCCCATGCGGCCAGCAAGCGGCGCGTAGATGTCGAGGGTCTCCTCGGCGATGCGCTGACGCGACGCGGGCGGCACGAATTCCAGGGTGCGCATGTTGTGCAGCCGGTCGGCGAGCTTGATCAGCAACACGCGGACGTCTTCGGCGATCGCCAGCAGCAGCTTGCGCAGGTTTTCGGCCTGCTTGGCCTCGCGCGAGACCAGCTCCAGCCGTTTCAGCTTGGTCAGGCCCTCGACCAGCGCACCGATCTCGTGACCGAACATGTTGTCGATCTCGGCCCGGGTGGCCTCGGTATCCTCGATGGTGTCGTGCAGCAGCGCCGCGACGATGGTGGCGTCGTCGAGCTTGAGACTGGTCAGGATGGCCGCGACCTCAAGCGGATGGGAAAAATAGGGATCGCCGGATGCCCGCGTCTGCTCGCCGTGGGCCTTCATGGCATAGACATAGGCCCGATTCAGCAAATCCTCGTCGGTGTCCGGATTGTAGGAGCGGACGCGCTCGACCAGATCATACTGGCGCATCATGCGCGGGCGCGGCGGCTTGGCCGGGACGACCGGCGTCGGTGCCACCCCGACCGAATCGGGCGCGGTCTGCATCTGCCCCTTCCTGCGAGGCCAACTCGCCATCGAACTCAACGCTTTCATCACACGGGAGTGATCCGCTCACCCGCCAATATCTATCCTAGATTGTCCCGTCCGAAAGTCGAATTCGAACTTTTGCCGCACGAGATTTTGGTTATCGGAGCAAGGAAGCTCCCAGCGGACGATCGCCACCGCCGCGACAGTCGCCCCGCCTCCGGGGCGCCCGCTGAGACAGGTCAGAATCGGATCACCAGAACGCAAAAGCCCGGACCAGGGTCCGGGCTTGCAATCTGGCGAGGCCGACAGGCACTCACTCGTCCTCTTCGGGCTGCTCTTCGGGAGGTGCGAGCCCTTCCAGACCCTTCAGTAACTCTTCCTCGGTCATGCGTTCGAGCGCGACCTCGGTGTCGTCGGCATCGACGCTCGCCCCGGCCGAGCCGATCAGGGGCACAGTATCCGGCTCCGGCTCGTCGACCTCGACAAACTTCTGCAAGGAATGAACCAGCTCCTCGCGCATGTCTTCGGGCGAAATGGTCTGCTCCGCGATTTCACGGAGCGAAACCACCGGATTCTTGTCGTTGTCGCGGTCAATCGTAAGTTGCGAGCCCGACGAAATCATCCGCGCACGGTGCGCGGCCAAGAGAACCAGGTCGAACCGGTTGTCGACCTTGTCAATGCAGTCTTCCACGGTGACGCGCGCCATCGCCTGTCGCTCCGTTAATGTGATCGAAACTATGAGATATATCTGCTAGGTATAGCGGGTTTGCGGATTTCGCAACAGGGAATTTAACGTTTGGCGCGAAGGCCGGTCTCTGATAGCCAATATCGGAGCCAGAAGGCAGACGTCCGGAGAAGCGGAATATGTCCTGATCGGACAAGAAATCGCTTCATTGCTTCCTCATCGTATCCTACGTTGCCCGTTGCCTCACATCATTGCGTTATTGTTTGCTTCAGTCTGATCCGCAAGGTGCGATTTGCATCATTGGAAAGCGCGGCTGGCCTCGGCCGCACCAATAACGCCAACAACGATCACGAGAACGCTTGATGTCACCCGCCTCCAACAAGATCGCGCTCTTTATCGATGGCGCCAATCTTTACGCAACCGCCAAGACGCTCGGCTTCGACATCGACTACAAGCGCCTGCTGAAGGAATTCCAGTCGAGGGGCACGCTGGTTCGCGCCTTTTATTACACCGCGATCATCGAGGACCAGGAATATTCCTCGATACGGCCGCTGATCGACTGGCTCGACTACAACGGATACACGGTGGTCACGAAAGCCACCAAGGAATTCGTCGACACCAGCGGCCGCCGCAAGGTCAAGGGCAACATGGATATCGAACTTGCGGTCGATGCGATGGAGCTTGCCGAACACGTCGACCAGATGGTGCTGTTCTCGGGCGACGGCGATTTCCGCTCGCTGGTCGAGGCGGTGCAGCGCCGCGGCGTGCGCGTGACCGTCATTTCCACGATCGCAAGCCAGCCGCCGATGATCGCCGATGAACTGCGCCGCCAGGCGGACGTCTTCACCGATCTCGTCGACCTGCAGCCGAAACTCGGCCGCGATCCGTCGGAGCGTCAGGCGGCGCGCGACCCGCGCCACCATGCGCCGCAATTCCTGCAGCGGTCCACCGCCATGGCGCATCGGGGTGATGAAGACGATTTCGAGGACTGACGCGCAGTCGCGCGCCGAACCTGCTCCCGCCGGCGCGAACCCCGCAAACGCAGAACCCGGCCGCGATTGCCCGCTCTGTCCGCGGCTGGTCGACTATCGCTTGTCGGTGCGGGCGCGCGAACCGGACTGGTTCAACGCCCCCGTGCCCTCTTTCGGCAGCCCCGATGCGTCCTTGCTGATCGTCGGCCTCGCGCCGGGCGTGCAAGGCGCCAACCGCACCGGACGGCCCTTCACCGGCGATTACGCCGGCGACCTGCTCTATGCAACGTTGCTGAAATACGGCTTCGCCGCCGGCCACTACGGGGCGCGCCCCGACGACGGCCTCACCTTGCTCGATTGCCGAATCAGCAATGCGGTGCGCTGCGTCCCGCCGCAAAACAAGCCGCTGCCGGCCGAGATCAACACCTGCCGCACGTTCCTCACCGCCACGCTGGCATCGATGCCCCGCCTGCGAGCGGTTGTCGCGCTCGGCCGCATTGCTCACGATTCCGTGGTGAAGGGACTTGGGCTGCGCGCCAATGCCGCGCCCTTTGCGCATGGCGCCATGCATGACGCCGGCGCGGTCCGGCTTTACGACAGCTATCACTGCTCCCGCTACAACACCAACACCCGCGTCCTGACGCCCGAAATGTTCGAGAACGTATTCGCGCGGGTGCGCGCCGACCTCGAGTCTTGATTAGACGCGCGTTTTCTCCACGCCGGATTCCACGTCGCTTGAAAACGCTAGAGTCTGCTTCAACTGAGTTGAATCAGACTCGTCGCTTATCCTTTTGTTTGAGCATGATCTTTTTCCGAAAACCGGTTTCCACTTTTCGGGATCCTGCTCTAGCCGGCTGCTGAAAAATCAACATCGTCATTCCGGACGCCGCGCAAGCGGCGATCCGGAATCCAGAAATACGAAGAAAATCAGTGTGGCTGGATTCCGGGTTCGCACCTTCGTTGCGCCCCGGAAATGACGGTTGGAGACTTTTTCAACAGCCTGCTAGCCGCTGCTGATCCTACCGCGGCTCGGTGAAACGGACGCCCATCATCTCGCCATTTCGCCAGACTCGTTCACACTCCCGCGGCGGCGAATTCGGGACCAGCGCGACGCCGAAACGCTTTGGCAGGGTCAACCCCGAGGCGATCACAAGGCGCGCGCCATCGCTGGAGATGTCCATGACCTCGCATTCCGATCTGCCTTGGACCGAGTCGAGCACAAGCCAGGCCCGTTGATGCCGCCGCCGCATGCGCCGAATGGCGCGCTTCTGTTTGATCCGCATGCCGAGAGCAAATCACGGTAAACCTGAAATAACCTTGAATCGATCGATCAAAATTTAACGGCCGGGGCCAAAACCCGCCGAGGCAAACGATTCTCGCTCGCATCTATCACGAAACGGGATTCGCCCTCAGCCACGCCAATACCTCGCCCGCATTCAGGTCGGGTGGAAATACCGGGTAGAATACGTGATTGATCCGGCCGTCATCGACGATCAGCGTCATCCGCCTGATCAGGGTCAGCCCCGCGACCGCCATGGTCGGCAGTTCGAGCGCGCGGGTCAGCGAAAGCCCCTCGTCCGACAGCACGGCGAACGGCAGATGCAGCCGCGCAGCCATTTCGCTCTGGTAGTCGTGATCCTGCGTCGACAGACCAAACACGTGACCTGCGCCGGCCGCCTTCAACTCGGCGAACAGATCGCGGAACGCGCAAGCCTGCGGCGTGCAGCCTCGCGCGCCCGGAATCATGTCCCAGTCGTCGACCGGACCGATCTTGCCCGGTTCGCCGGTGCGCGGATAGGCGAACACCACCGTTCGACCTTTCAACGCCGACAGCCTCACCGACGAGTTGTCGGTCGCAACCAGATCGAGAGGCGGAATCGTTCTTCCGGGCAAGTGCCGCGCGGCGCCGTCGTCGGCCGGGGCCGGAATCTTGCTCCAGTCGACCTCGAACAGATTCCTTTGATTCATCGGGAGGTTCTCCCTGGCGTTCGCGACCATCGCCGGAAAGCGAAATGACGAAACGGTCGAACCGGATCACTTCGCAGCGTCTTCAGCGATGAAGGGGATTCTCATCCCCTCGCCCGCAGCAACCGGCCTTTCTCGCGGCCCCAGTCGCGCTTCTTCTCGCTCTCGCGCTTGTCGTGCAGCTTCTTGCCCTTGGCGACCGCCAGCAGCAGCTTGGCCCGTCCTCGTTCGTTGAAATAGAGCTTGAGCGGAATTAGCGTCATACCCTCGCGATCGACCGCGCCCATCAGCTTGTTGATCTGCTTCCTGTGCAGCAGCAGCTTGCGCGGCCGCTTCGGCTCGTGATTGAAGCGGTTGGCCTGCAGGTATTCGGGAATGTTGGCGTTGATCAACCAGATCTCGCCGTCTTTCGAATCGGCGTAGGATTCGGCGATCGTTGTCTTGCCGCGGCGGATCGACTTGACCTCGGTTCCGGTCAGCGCGATGCCGGCCTCGACCGTATCCTCGATCGCATAGTTGAATCGCGCCTTGCGATTTTCAGCGACGACCTTGATCGCGCGTTCGTTCTTCTCGGCCATATCTGAAAACCTCCGGACGTCGCCTTTTCATGGAATGGCGGCGACCCCCGATCCTTCTAGTGTCTCGATTCCGAAGTTCGTATGTCGTTGCAGCTATCTCTGATGCGAACTTCGAAATTTCGATCCATTATACCAGCCGCCGCGCCTTATCTTTTCGCTTTCAGCAGATCGCGGATCTCGGTCAGCAGTTCTTCCTCGCGGGTCGGCTTCGGCGGCGCCGCGGATGCCGCCTCTTCCTTGCGCTTCAGTCTGTTCATGCCTTTGATAACGATGAACAGCACGAAGGCGACGATCAGGAAGTTCAGCGTCAGGGTCAGGAAGTGGCCCCATGCCAGCACCGCGCCCTGTTTCTTGGCGTCAGCCAGGTTCGAGGCGTTCACCGCCTTCGACAGCGGCGTGAAATGGTTCGAGAAGTCGAGGCCGCCCGTGACGGCGCCGATGATCGGCATGATGATGTCGGCGACCATCGAGGAGACGATGGCTCCGAACGCAGCGCCGATGATGACGCCGACAGCGAGATCGACGACATTTCCCTTCATCGCGAATTCGCGAAATTCCTTCAGCATCGCGTTTCTCCCCGATATTTCGCCGCTTCGCGCAGCAGCGGCAACCTAAGTGAGAGACCGGACCTCAGTTAAGCAAGCCCGCATGCACCATGGCGTCGCGAATGATCTTTCCGGTCGCCGGCGTCACCGGCATCAACGGCAGGCGCACGATTTCATCGAGACGGCCGAGCAGCTTGAGGCCGTGCTTGGCTCCGGCGACGCCCGGCTCCTTGAAAATGGCGTCGTGCAACGGCACCAGCCGGTCCTGAATCTTGAGCCCGGTGGCATAGTCGCCGCTCAGTACCGCCGACATCAGGCTCGCACACAGCTTCGGCGCCACATTGGCGGATACCGAGATGCAGCCGTGTCCGCCTGCCGCCATGAAGGCGAGCGCCGTCATGTCTTCGCCCGACAACTGGATGAAGTCCGAACCCATCGCACGGCGCTGCAGGGAAACCCGCGCCACATTGGCGGTGGCATCCTTGACGCCGGCGATGTTCTTGAGTTCGAACAGCCGCGCCATCGTCTCCACCGAGAGATCGACGACCGAGCGCGACGGAATATTATAGATGATGATCGGGATGCCGATCGCGTCGTTCACCGCCTTGTAGTGATGGTACATGCCCTCCTGCGTGGGCTTGTTGTAGTAGGGCGTCACCACCAGCACCGCGTCGGCGCCGGCCTTCTCGGCGTGGACAGCCAGATCGACCGCCTCGCGGGTCGAATTCGAGCCCGCGCCCGCGATCACCGGAACCCGGCCTTTCGCCTCGTCGACGCACCATTCCACCACCTTGCGGTGTTCGTCGTGGCTCAGCGTCGGGCTTTCGCCGGTTGTGCCGACCGGCACGAGCCCCTGGACGCCTTCGCCGATCTGCCAACTCACCAGGCCGCGAAAAGCTGCCTCATCGACGGAGCCGTTCTTGAATGGCGTCACCAGGGCCGTATACGACCCCTGGAATCTCGCCTTGCTTGCCATGATCCGCTCCAACGCTGCGCGGCTTCGCCGTGCCAAATTCGATGTTGCATCAGTCATATCGGGTCTGACGCCGCGACGAAAGGTCCGCGCCTGCGAGCAGACAGCCGCGATTTCGCCGCGGTTGGGGCGTATATAAGTCCGTCACCCGAATTTTAGTGCTTTGTCCACATTTTCAATGAAATAGTCATGGGATTTTTGGGGTCTGCGTGATTTGCCGAGAGGGGTTGCCGTGACATTGCCTGCCCGCGCATCAAGGTTGCGAACCGCTATTTTCGGCGCGGGCGTGGCGTTGGCGGCCGGGCTTTTGACTGTGGCTGCAAATGCCGAGAAGGCCGCGAAGACCGAGAAAGCCGCGAAGACTGAGAAGGCCACCAAGACTCCGGCACCGAAGCCGCGGCCGACTTCACGCCACGCCGCCCCGAAGACCGCCGCCGGCCATGCGCATGGCAAGACCTCAACTCCGGACAAGGACAAAGCCACCGCAGCCCCGGCAATTCAACCGGCCACACGCAAGCACGCCGTGCTCCCGCCGCCGCCGAAACGCGTGCCCGTTCCGAGGGCCGCGATGGCCGCGATATCAGCGACGTCGCGCGCCGATCTCGAGGCGCTTCAGAACGTCATCGATCTGAGCCGCAAGCGCAGAACGTCCGACGCCACGCAGGTCGAGGCCGGCATGGCTGACCCGGTGGCCCGCAAGCTCGCCGAGTGGATCATCCTGCGCAGCCAAGACAACGGCGCGCCGACCGAGCGTTATCGCGCCTTCATCGAAGCCAATCCGAGCTGGCCATCGCAGACATTCCTGCGCCGGCGCGCGGAAGCTGCGCTGTGGGACGACAGCCGCGACGATCGCACTGTGCTGGCCTGGTTCGAGAACGAACGACCGTTGTCGGCCAAGGGACGGTTCGCGCTGGCACGCGCGTTGCTCGCGCGCGGCGACCGCGCCAACGCCGTGCAGTTGATCCGCGAGGCCTGGCGGACGGATTCGATGTCACAAGCGCTCGAGGAGAAAGCACTTGAAGTATTCGGTGCGCTGCTGACGCCGGGCGACCAGAAAGCGCGGATGGATTATCTGCTTTATGGTCGCGAAAGCGATGCGGCGCTGCGTGCGGCAAAGCGGCTCGGAAGCGCCGAGGTCGCCCTCGCCAGAGCGCGGATCGCCGCCGACCGCAAATCGTCCAGCTTGCGCGCGCTGCTTGAAAACGTCCCGCGCGAGCTGCACGGCGATCCCGGCTATATCTTCGCCCGCATCCAGCTTCTGCGGCGCGAGGAGAAGTTCGAAGAAGCCGCGCGGCTGATGCTGAACGCGCCGCGCGATCCCAACCGGCTTTACAATGTCGATGAATGGTGGATCGAGCGGCGGCTGCTTGCACGCAAGATGATCGACGTGGGCCAGTATCGCACCGCATATCTCATCGCGCGCGATGCGGCGCTTCCCGCCCGGGATATCTACAAGACCGAGCAGGAGTTCACCGCCGGCTGGATCGCGCTGCGTTTCCTGAAAGACCCCAACACCGCCGCCCGGCATTTCGCGCGCATCGGAGTCGGCAGCGTCAATCCGACCGCGTTGGCGCGAGCCGGCTACTGGCAGGGCCGCGCCGCCGAGGCGGCAGGCCGTATCCAGGAAGCCCGTCATGCCTATGCCGCGGCAGCCGAGCATTCCACGAGCTACTACGGCCAGCTCGCGCGCGCCAAACTCGGGCTGCCTCAGATTGAACTGCGCGGCGTTCCCGGCAGCCGGACGCGCGGCGTCGAACGGCTGGAGGTCGTGCGCGCCGTGCAGCTTCTTTATGCGATCGGCAACGGCGAATTCGCGCTTCCGATCTTTGCCGATATGGGAGAAAACGGCGATCCGGACGCGGTGCTCGGACTCGGCGAACTCGCCGCGCGCCATGGCGACGCACGGGGAATGCTGCTGGCCGGCAAGGCCGCGCTCAATCGCGGGCTGCCGTTCGATTTCTATGCCTATCCCGTCAGCGGAATTCCGTCGTTCAAATCGATCGGACCGGACATCGAACGCAGCATCGTCTATGCGATCGCCCGGCAGGAAAGCGCCTTCAATCCATCGGTGGTGTCTCCGGCTCACGCCTACGGGCTCATGCAGGTGACGCCGGACGCCGGGCGCTATGTCTGCAGGAAATACGGCGTCGGATTCGATCTTCAGCGCATGAAAACCGAGCCCGCCTATAACGCCGCGCTCGGCGCGGCAGAACTCGGCGGCCTGCTCGAAGACTATCGCGGTTCCTACATCCTGACCTTCGCGGCTTACAACGCCGGACGCGGCAGCGTCAGAAAATGGATCGCGCGCTACGGCGATCCGCGCGATCCCAGTGTCGATGCGGTGGACTGGGTCGAACTGATCCCATTCTCGGAGACGCGCAACTACGTGCAGCGCATCATGGAGAATCTGCAGGTCTACCGCGCCCGCTTCGGCGGAGGCTCGAAGTTGCAGATCGAGGCGGACTTGCACCGCGGCTCTATCGAATAAGTATAGGACCCGCGCGCCCATTCGTGTAGCTCCGCGCTGAGAGTCATTCCCCATTTGACGGAAGCAGAGCATGACCTCTACGGCAGGTTTGCTCGCGTTCTTCGAACGGCTATGACGGCCGCGATGGAGCGGGGTGTTTCATCAAAACGCAAACCGCTTCAGATTTGATTCGAAGCATCGTCTTGATCCGGACCGAAACGCCGAAGGGCGCGAGCCGCGCCTGCGCGTAAAAGTCACGGGCGCCTGAATTATCGCCGGAAATTCCGATGCATGTCGGGGTATGCAGGGCCGTCTTCCGGAAAGCGATAGAACGGATTGACGTCGCAATAAGCGCGGCGGCCAGAAGCGGTTGCAAGACATTGCTGGTAGGTATCGAAACTGCAATCTCCGGTACCGCTCATGTAATACTCGCCCTTGATGCAATACGGATAATCTCGGGCCTGCGATGCTGACGGAACTGCAATAAGGAACGAAATAGCAACACCGCCGCATACGGTCATCAGCAAAAAAGGGGGAAACGCAACTCTTACTCGCATTCTGCTTATCCATTCGCTCTAAATTAATTATTATTTATATTACGAAGGCCTCGGCTTCACCATCGTCGCTCGATAATCACGGCAATGTGCTGAGACCTCACGGCTAGGGCGTTCAGGGGCTGAAAACTGAATGAGACCGAGGATCGAGCGTCGGGCAAGGGCCAGGCCTCGGTTAACGACAAACCCGGCCCGAAACGCCAAATGCGTCTCCATCCCGACGCGCCAAGCGCCTCTTGACCCGATGGATGACTTACGGGGATTTTCCGCCGACTTCGCCTCGCCGACAAACAGCCTCCGGCAGCTTCCAAGGGTCCAGATGGCCGGCGTTACCAGCTACGCTGGGCGCGGAACATCAGGGTCCAGGTATTTTGATCCTTGAGGTTGTAATTCCCCGCAGGCTTGCCGACGGCGTCGGCCGCAGGAAGGCTCGCAACGCCGGCATACTTCTGATCCAGCATGGTGTAGAGCGCCTCGGTCGTGAACGTCAGATTCTTAACCGGAGTCCATCGGAGGTTCGCACCAACCTGCCCGATATTGTAGTCAGGATTGCAGGTGATGACGCCCGCACCAAGTATTGTAGGAACTGTACCGCCCACGCCGCACATCAGGCTTTTGGCAGCGCCGGTGTACCTGACCGATGCGTAAGCGCCGAAAACCGACGTGGCCCAGTAAAGGTTCCAGTTGTGGTTGAATGCACCGCGCATGCCCCACGTCGAGACCAGCTCAAGCTGACCGCCAGGACCAAATACCGCATCCGGCGCAAAGCCGTATCCAATGCCGGTTATGCCGGTGTAGATCGTGTTGAGACCCGCCGCCGCGGCCAGATCCTGGATGTTGTAACGCGTCGCGCCGTTGGTATAGACGCCCTGAAAGTCGACCGTATCGCCCGGACCGGTCGGAAGGTTCTTAATCGATAGAGCGAGCTGACCGGCCCAACCCCACTTGTCTCGCGGACCGCCACTTGCTTGATCGGTATAGTAGGCGGGATTGTTGTTGTGGGCCGCAACCGACGCCTGGAACGAGCCCCAGGCCTGGTCGACGCGGAGTTGGCCCACGACGTCAGGAACGGTGGTCCCACCGTAATCATTCCCACCGTAACCCAAGCTGGCGATGCTGAAGGCGGCGCTCGGCGCTACCCCGAGGTTCAGAATGCCAGCCTGGTAGTACTGGACCGGATCCTGCACGCCGATCGAGCCTGACACCCCGTTGCCGAACTCGGCCGTATAGGTGAACTGGTTCACGCCGATGATACCGCCGCCACCGCCGACGAGACCGTCGAAGATATTGTTGCCCAGATAGTTTCCCCACGGAGTGCTGAACTGGGAAGCAGCTCGACCCACCGTGAAACCGGCGAACTGGATGAAGGCATAGTACACGCCAAGCTGGCCGCCGGAGACGGCGCCGTTCCGATTTCCGTCGTACATCGTCGCACCATTTCCCGCGCCGGCGTAACCGCCCGAGGTCCAGGAAAAGACCGTCTCCATGTAGGTGCGAACCACGCCGTATTCGGTCGCAGTGCGGGTATCGACGTTCAAGTCTGCTCGCGACCGCCAGGTGAAGGCATTGCTGAAACGGTTCTGCGCGCCGCCGGCGCCCACGGTGTTGCCGGCGAACATCAAGTTGGTGTTGATGCCCATGTCGGCACGCACATAACCGCCGAGCTTGATGCAGGTGTCGGTGCCGGGGATGTAGTAGAAGCCCGCGCCGTACAGGGAGCAGATCTTCACGTATTCGACCGCCTTGGCCTTCAACGGAAGATCAGCGGCCTGCGTCCCGCTTATGATGACGAGACCTGCCGCCGAGCCAAGGAAAAAGCTCTTCATGAATTTCATTTGAAACTTCTATGTTTGCCCGGTGGCGTAGCCTGCGCTCCGCTGTTCGCAAGCTCCCAAGAGAATCACGGAAGATGTTCACAGAGTACTATCGCGGCCTGGCAAGCCTCAAGAGGTTGTGATGGCTCCAGGCCGCTCAAGCCAAAGATAACCACGACTGCCCCGCCAATCCCGGCCCATCGTGGCATCAAGCTTCGATCGTCGCTCGGCGGCATTGCGTCCCAACCTTCGCCTCGCCGATAAAATAAAACCCCGGCAGTTTCCCGCCGGGGGTTCTTTCGAATTGTCAGGCGACCGGTATTACCAGTTGCGCTGCGCGCGGAGCATGACCGTCCAGGTATCCTGATCCTTCAGGGTATAGGCACCCCCGGGCTTGGCATTGGCTACGCTGGTTCCGAGAGCGGCCGTGCCGGCGTACTTCTGATCCAGCATGGTGTAAACCGCTTCCGTCGTGAACGTCAGGTTCTTGACCGGAGTCCAGCGGAGGTTCGCACCGACCTGTCCGATGTTGAAATCCGGGTTGCAGGTGGTGACGCCCGCACCGAGGAAGACAGGAACCGTGCCACCCACACCGCACAACGCAGCCTTGGCAGCGCCGGTGTACCTAACCGATGCGTAAGCGCCGAAAACCGACGTGGCCCAGTATGGGTTCCAATTGTGGTTGAAGGCACCGCGCATACCCCAGGTCGAAACCAGCTGGAGCGAACCGCCAGCATCATACACCGAATCCGGCGCAAAGCCGTATCCAATGCCGGTTATGCCGGAATAGATCGTGTTGGCACCCGCCGTAGCGGCCAGTTCCTGGAAGTTGTAACGGGTCGCGCCATTGGTGTAGACGCCCGACACGTTGATCGTGTCGCCCGGTCCGGTCGGGATATTCTTGATTGTCAGAGCGAGTTGACCGGCCCAACCCCACTTATCTCCGGGACCGCCAGTATCCTGCGTGGCACCGTAGTAGGCGGGATTGTTATTATGCGCCGCAACCGAGGCCTGGAACAGGCCCCAGGCCTGATCGACGCGAATCTGGCCGACGACGTCCGGAGCGCGAGTTCCACCATAGGCGCTGGCGCCGTAACCGAAGTTAGCCGCCGACGCAGTGGCAAGGTTGAAAATGCCCGGCTGATAGTACGCGCTCGGATCCTGCGCACTGACCGTGGCCGATACGCCGTTGCCGAATTCCGCGGTATAGGCGAACTGGTTCACACCCTGCGAAGTCGCGCCGCCGCCGCCGACGAGACCGTCGTAGATGTTGCCCGGATAGGCTCCCCAGGGAGCACTGAACGCCGAGACGGCTTTACCGATCGTGAAGCCGGCGAACTGGATGAACGCATAGTTCAACCCAAGCTGGCCACCGGAGACGGCACCGTTCGGATTTCCGTCATACGCAGTCGCGCCTCCCCCCGAACCGGGGTAACCGCCTGAGGTCCACGTGTAGTTCGCATCGAAATAGGTGCGGACCACGCCGTATTCGGTGGCTGTGCGGGTATCGATGTTCAAATTCGCACGCGCCCGCCAGGTGAAGTCGTTGCTGAGCCGGTTATTCGCACCGCCGAGACCACCGGTGTTGCCGGTTTGGAGTCCGTTGGTATTGACGCCCATATCCGCACGGATATAGCCGCCGAGCTTAAGGCAGGTGTCGGTGCCGGGAATGTAATAGAAGCCCGCGCCGTACAGGGAGCAAATCTTCACGTATTCGACCGCCTTGGCCTTCAACGGAAGATCAGCAGCCTGTGCCCCGCTCACGGCGATCAGACCCGCCGCCGAGCTGAGGAAAAGGCTCTTCATCAATTTCATTTCAACCTCCAAGTTGCTCTGTAGGGCAGGTTCCGGATCCGTTGAGCGTCTGTCGCTCGAAGAAAACGTTCCTCAGTCCCTGACTAACCGCCTAGCCGTTTCGCGTTAGTCGAACACTTCCGCTCAACGCGAGGGACTCAAGCGAACCACCAAAAACAGCGAACCACTAATACGGAACGACCTTGGGATGCCCCCCTCCGTCGTGTGTTCACAATTACCGAACCGATGTGCACACGCAATGAAGGAACGCGCCAGAATAGAATGGCTCCAAGCGTTTTTCGCGGCGTGTTGCACAAACATCACGCCCCGCCGTTGCAGACGGCCGCGCAAGCCATTGCTTCGTCACGTGTTTTTCAAAAGAGGTCTTCGGAGACCGCGCATAGCTGGACGGCCGGCTCGTGGGCGGCGTGTCTGTCGGACGCGCGATCGCGGCGAATCATCGCGAGCGTTGCACGAGCTGATTCGACAGGTTTTTCCGATGCTTTTTTGCGCTGCGCGACTTCTGGGCCAATGCAGCCATCGTCCAAAGTCCCGACAGATAGCCAGCCCGCACAGAGTGACACGGACGATTCTGCCGCGCCGGGGACGCTTCTCACGATCCGGTGCTTGCGGCTGGCGAGCGCGTCGGGCATATCGAGCATCGACGGAGCTGTGGCCGAGTGGCTGAAGGCGGCGGTTTGCTAAACCGTTATAGGGTTGTAAAGCCCTATCGAGGGTTCGAATCCCTCCGGCTCCGCCAAACACCGCCGATTGCCCTCTATGGTGTGATATTGCCGCCGATCACCGCATCCGCACCAAGCGGCATAGTGAACGGCTGATCTTACGCTATACCCCGATGGGGCATTGGCTCGCCCGTCAGTCTGCCGTCGTTTCATCATCGACTAAGCGTAACAGCACTTCGATGCACATTGTGCCAGCATCCACCGCCTTTTTGGCGCGTTCCATAAGGTAATAGTCGAAAGCCATCATCGGTGTGGTTGTTGTGCCTCGCGCCGCTATCATTTCGGCAGCTTGCACGATGCGGAGCAACTCCGAAATATCGAGTAGATGGGGGAACCCGCCGGTTGCATCCATGAAGTTTCGTATGAACTCGATGCCGTAGGCTGCGCGGTCGTCCACAAGTTCCAGATCAGGAATTAGAACAATAGCGTGAGCAGGGTGTTCACATTCAACTGACAGCGTGTTGCCCTTGAGGCTTGTCACCGGAACGCCGGATTTAAGGGCCCGTATGGCCCCGCGCAATTGAGCGAACGCTTTGCCGATATGGGCGGAAACGTCGCGCTTTAGCTTAGCTCTGTCCGGCAGTCGTTCCCGCGCTAAAACCGAAAGCGTCTTGGATTCAATCAACACCGCACCGAACTCGTGGCTCAACAGTATGTCGGTTAGTTCCCGCGTTCCGTTCCCCTTCGGAATTTGTGGGCTGTGATGGACACCCGAAGGTTGAAGGTTGTCGGTCAGCCAAACGCCCAGTTGCTCTTGCTGGTTGCCTTCGTCGCCATCGAATAGGTCAATCAGGCTGGAGGAAGCGCCCGCCGTGACGAAGTGATTATGGAGGGCCTTCCAATCGGACTTTCCGCCGACTGAGCTGCTGCCGGTTTGATGGACACCGAGATTGGGTGTTTCATGAGGCCGGAGGTTGCCATGCAGAGACGGAAATTCAGCCGGGAGTTTAAGCTTGAGGCAGTGAAGCTGGTCAGGGAGCGCGGGG
>Ga0209930_1000169_pt1 | contig 245727 bp, 234 predicted proteins | sample ThiBiot_500_biof_2_FD_183948 | JGI IMG/M metagenome (GOLD analysis project Ga0209930, IMG submission 183948) | Wastewater bioreactor microbial communities from Cape Town, South Africa - Thiocy_cont_500_biof (SPAdes) | ecosystem: Engineered > Bioreactor > Thiocyanate-remediating >...
TCCGATCCCCTTAAAACCGCCCCCACTATGCCATGGTATCCGCCCCTGCGACAACCCAAAAAAAGCCAGTGTTTTACGATGCTTGAGCGTGATCCATCGTGATCAAAAAGGGCCAAGTGGGATGGTTGTGGACGAGGATGATCGCCGTCGCCGAGACCTCCAGCGCGCGCTTCACGACCTCGCGCGGATAGACCGGCGTATGATCGACGGTGCCGGTCTGCTGCACCTCGTCCGCGATGAGTTTGTTGCCCTTGTCGAGGAACAGGATGCGGAACTGCTCGATCTCGTCGAAGGCCATCGCGGCGCGGCAATACTCGATCACCTGCGTCCATGACGACAGGACGGGCTTTTTCGCGATCCGGCTCTTCAGCGCCCGGCTCGCGGCCGCCGCGATGACGCGGAAATTCACCGCGACGATCTCGCCTATTCCGTCGAACTCCATCAGCCTCTGCTGCGGCGCCGCCAGAACGTCGGCGAAGGAGCCGAACGTCGCGAGCATGTCTTTTGCTAGCTTCTTCACGTCGCGGCGCGGGACGACCATCGTCAGCAGGAGTTCGAGAAGCTCGTAATCCTCCATCCCGTCCGCGCCGTTGCGCGCGAAACGCTCGCGCAGCCGCTGGCGATGTCCGACATAGTGCGGATCGCCGTCCGTCCTGCTCATCATGCGGCGATATAGGGCGGGTGCGTGTAGCCGCGCGGCGAAAGGGTGAAAATCTCGACGCCGGTCTCGGTGACGCCGACGGAATGCTCGAACTGCGCCGACAGCGAGCGATCGCGCGTCACCGCCGTCCATCCGTCGGACAGAATCTTCACATGCGGCTTGCCGAGATTGATCATCGGCTCGATCGTGAAGATCATGCCGGGCTTCAGCTCCGGACCTTCACCGCGGCGGCCGTAATGGAGCACGTTCGGCTCGTCATGGAAGAGCTGGCCGAGCCCATGCCCGCAGAAATCGCGCACCACGGAGCAGCGCTCGGCTTCGGCGTAGACCTGGATCGCGTGGCCGATGTCGCCGAGATGCGCGCCCGGCTTCACCGCAGCGACGCCGCGCATCAGCGATTCATAGGTGACTTCGACCAGGCGCGCGGCCCGCCGCGGCGTGTCGCCGACAAGGTACATGCGGCTTGAATCGCCGTGCCAGCCGTCGACGATCAGCGTGAAGTCGATATTGATGATGTCGCCTTCGCGCAGCGGCTTGTCATTCGGCTGGCCGTGGCAGACGACATGGTTGATCGAGGTGCAGCAGGAATAGCGATAGCCGCGATAATTGAGCGTCGCCGGGTAGGCGCCGTTGTCCATCGCGAACTGGAAGACGAAATTGTCGATCGCCTCGGTCGTCGCGCCGGGCTTCACGAGATCGGTGACGAGATCAAGCGCCTCGGCGGTCAGCCGGCCGGCCTTGCGCATGCCCTCGAACGCCTCGGGACCGTGAATCCTGATGATCCCGGACTGGCGGGTCTGGGGCGGCGCGACGTCGAGGAAATTCATGCCTTGGATGTGGCTCCGGCGGCGGGCTGCGTCAAGCGCGGCGCGTCAGCCCAGGATCGGCGCCGCCCGGTCGATCGCTATCTCGCGCTCGGTCACGCGGCAGACCATCGCGAAAGCCTCCACCCCTCCCGCCCGCGCGACGGCGAAGCCTGCCGCATAGGCGGGATCGAGGTCGGCGGCGAGCGCGAAAGCGTCCGCCTCCATCTGGATCACATAGAGCATCACGGCCCGCGCGCCTGCCGCCGCCATCGCGGCGAGTTCGACCAGATGCTTGGCGCCCCGCGCCGTGACGCAGTCCGGGAATTCTGCGAGCCCCGGCCGGCGCATCAGATGCGCGTTCTTGACCTCGACATAGCAGGGCGGCCGGCCGGGCGATTCGAGCAGGAAGTCGATACGGCTGTTCACGCCATAGCGTGCTTCGCGCCGCCATGAAGCGTATCCGGCGAGTTCCGGAAGAACGTCGCCGGCGCGCAGGGCCTCATCGACCAGCCGGTTCGGCAGTGTCGTGTCGACGCCGACGAGTTGCGGTCCGCGCCAGCCGAAATCCGCTTCCACCAGCAGCCAGCTATAGGGGAGCTTGCGGTTCGGCGCGGCGCTGCGATGGACGAAGACGCGCGATCCCGGCGCGGTCAGGCCGAGCATCGCGCCCGGATTGGCGCAATGAGCCGTGATCTCCTCGCCGGTGTCGAGAAGGATGTCGGCGAGGAAACGCTTGTAGCGCCGGATCAGGCGGCCGGAAGCGAGGGGCGGGAGCAGCATGCGGGTTCGACCGCCGCGCATGCGCCCTGACAGGCGATTCGGCAACCGCGCGCCGGGCGCATGCCGGATTCCCGCCCGCCCGGCTGGCGCCGACGCCGCCGCGGCGTAGAGTGACCCAAAATACAAGAGCGGCCGCGCCCTGTCCCCGACCTCCGTCCCGTCCCGAAAATCCAGCCCCAGGCTCAGCTCTCCCGCGCGCCGCGCCGCCGCCATGATCGTCGTCACGCAGATGACGGGCTGGGGCACGACGTACCATCTGCCGATCATCCTGGGCGGTCCTCTGAGCCAGGATCTCGGGCTGCCGATCGAAATCATCTTCGGCGGCATCTCGCTGATGCTCGTCGTCTGCGCGCTGCTCTCCCCGCGCATCGGGGTGATGATCGATCAGCTCGGCCCGGGACGTTTCCTGTGCGCCGGCTCCCTGTTCGCCGCCGCAGGCCTCGTCACGCTCGCCAACACGACCGGGCTGTTCGGCTACGCGCTCGCCTGGGCCCTCTTCGGCCTCATGATGGCGACCATGCTTGGCAACGCCGCGCTTGTCGCGCTGGCGCGGGTGGCGGGCGGTCAGGCGCGGCGCGCCATCACCATGATGCTGCTGTTCACGGCCTGCAATCCGCTCATCTTCTATCCGGTCACCAGCCATCTCGTTGCTTCGGTCGGCTGGCGCTCCACGGTGCTCATTTACGCCGCGCTGCATCTGGTGATCGGTCTGCCGATCAACCTGATGATCTCCCGGCTGAAGCCTGCCGACGCCGCCGATCCCGCTGACGCGCCGGACGACCAGGAGCGCTATGGCGCGCTCCCCGCGCGCATGCGGCCGCGCGCGCTCCTGCTCGTGATGATCGTCTTCTCCAGCCAGGGTCTGGTGACCTGGGGCATCCAGCCGAACATGGTGAATGTGTTGGTCAGCCTCGGCCTGCCGCTGGCCTCGGCGATCTTCCTCGCCTCTTTGCACGGCCCCTCCCAGCTTGCGGGGCGGATGGTGGATTTCGGCTCGCGCGGCCAGATGTCGCCGCTGACGATGGGCCTCATCGCCTCGGCGCTCGCGCCGCTCGGGCTGCTCGTGATGATCTATGCCGGCGTCTCGCAGGTCGCGGCCGTGATCGGCATCGGCCTGTTCGGCATGGCGGCCGGCTTGAACTCGATCATCCGCGCCTCGATCCCGCTCCATCTGTTCGGGCGTGAATCCTATGGCGCGACGCTCGGCCGGATCGCGCTGCCGATGAACATCGCCTGCGCCGCTGCGCCCATCCTGTTCGCCGCGCTGATCTCGAGGGTCGGCCCGGTCGCCAGCCTCACAGTCGCCGCCGCCGCCGGCCTGTGCGGACTGGCGGTGATGATCAAGCTCAGTCAGGAAACGAAGGCGATCGCGGCCCCGGTGGCCGCGCCCGCTGAATGACCCTTTCGCCGGCCGCCCCGTTCGGGGCAAAACGCCTCCAAGCCGTCGGCTGATCGCCGCGAGGATTTCATGAACGCCATCGACGACATCGTGACCGCCGCCCTTCTCGTCATCGGCGATGAAATCCTGTCCGGCCGGACCAAGGACAAGAACATCGGCTACATCGCCGAATACTGCACCAATATCGGCGTCGATCTGAGGGAGGTCCGGGTCGTTCCCGACATCGAGCGCGAAATCGTCGATGCGGTGAACGCGCTGCGCGAGCGCTACGACTATGTGTTCACGACCGGCGGCATCGGCCCGACCCATGACGACATCACCGCCGACAGCGTCGCGAAGGCGTTCGGCGTCGGCATCGACGTGGACGAGCGCGTGCTTGCGATCATGCGCGAGCGCTTCAGGCCCGAAGACATCAACGAGGCGCGGCTGCGCATGGCCCGCATCCCGTTCGGCGCCGAGCTCGTCGAGAATTCCTACAACAAGGTCCCCGGCTTCTGGATCGGCAATGTGATCGTGATGGCGGGCGTCCCCGTCATCATGCAGGCGATGCTCGACGGCGTCGCGCCGAAGCTGAGGACGGGGGCGAAAATCCTTTCCACCACGATCAGGGCCGACATGCGCGAGGGCGACATCGGAGCCCCCCTCGCCGCCGTCGCCAAAGCCCATCCTGGCGTCATGATCGGGTCCTATCCTTACTGGGACGAGCAGGGCCGCCCGAACGCCAACCTGATCGTGCGGTCGCGCGACGAGGCGGCGATGAACGCGGCGGCCGAGGGCGTGCGCCGGATGCTGGAGGACATGCGGGCGAAGCCCTGACCCTGGAGCCCGTTGGGGACCGCCGCAAACTGTGGACAACCGGCCCGCCCGTCTCCCGCCCCTGTCGCGGCGCGCGGCCTGTGATAGAGCGGCGCGGAACCATCTCTCGCGAGGACCGCAATGGCTGCTCCCGGCCCCAACAAGGCGTTTCCGGTATCCTGGGACCAGTTCCACCGCGACGCGCGCGCGATGGCCTGGCGGCTTGCCGACAAGGGCCCGTTCGAGGCCATCGTCTGCATCACCAGGGGCGGGCTCGTGCCGGCGGCGATCGTCGCGCGCGAACTCGAGATCAAGCTCATCGAGAGCGTCTGCATCGCGAGCTATCACGACTACAAGAGTCAGGGCGAGCTGAAGGTGTTGAAGGATATCGCGCCCGCCGTCCGCGCGATCGGCGACGGACAGGGCAAGGGCGTCCTGGTGGTGGACGACCTCACCGACACGGGCAAGACGGCGAAGGTCGTGCGCGCCATGCTGCCGAACGCCCATTTCGCGACGGTGTACGCCAAGCCGATGGGCGTGCCGACCGTGGACACCTTCGTCACCGAGGTCAGCCAGGACACCTGGATTTATTTCCCCTGGGACATGGGCCTCTCCTTTCAGGAGCCGATCCGCAAGGGCGGTCAGGGCTAGAACCAATTCGACAGCCGGCGTCCGGCGCGGCCGCGAGCGAATGAAGGCTGGAGGCGTCGAGCAGTTCCGGCGGAAGCGCGCGGCGGTTTTGCGTTCGGAAGCGCGCAGCCGCTGACAACCGCGCGCTCCTGCAATTCCGTGACAAGCGGAAATGCTTCAGGCGCGATCGCGCATGAGCGCGACATACTCGCTCCAGTGCGCCAGCGAGGCGTTGTTGCGCCCGCGATTGCAGCCGAGATGGGTGATCTGGATATTGTCTTCCGAGTAGGCGTCGTTGCGGTTGTCGATCCTGTCGACGGAAAGCTGCAAGATGGGATTGGCGGGTTCGGACGGGATCGGACGGTCGCACAGGGCGCAGCGTCCGCGTTGAGCGACGAAACGATGGCGCAGCGCTTTCAACAGGCGCTCAGCGGAATTCGGCATCGAGCGAAGGCCGGCCCGAAAGCTGAGCAAGCGCCCGGATTTGCGGACATGCCCCTCGATGCGGCGGATGGCGCGAGCGAACTCGCGGTCGCGCTCAGGCTCGCAGCGCAGCAGTTCGTCCGTCCGCGCGGCGATGTCGGGGCGGCGCGCGAAATCCGACGCCACCGCCTCCCGCATCAGCCGCGCCGCCTCGCTCGCCGCGACCTCGATCATGGCGCCGCGACGATGCGGCGCGACGAAGCGCTGCACCATGTCGGGATAAGCGTCGCGCGCGAGCGGCCGGTCGACGAAGCGCCATGCGCGCGCCAGCGGCAGCGACAGATCGCGCCTCTCTCCGTGCAGCGACCTTTCACGCGCGAGTTCCTGCGGCGACACCAGATCGCGCGTGGGCGTGACGAGCGGATGATCGATCTGGATGGCGGAAAGAAGCCGCCCGCGATCCTCGCAGGGGCGGACATGGCGGGGATCGTCCGCGCCGACGAGAATGACGATATCGCGCTGCGGATGGAAACGCAGCAGCCAGTCCTGCAGCGCAGAATGCCTGGCGAAAGAGAGCGCCGGCCAGTGAACGCCGGGCGCTCCAAACTCCACGCGCGCGAAAACGCGACCGGGAAAACCCACGGCGTCGCATAACAACATCTGGCGAGCGCCCCTGCCCCGACGCTCGCGCGAAACGGCGGCGCCGTATCGCGCGGGCCTTTGCCAGAAGTTTCATAAGAGCGGGCGCGATAAGGAAGATTTATATCAAAACGAACATTTTCGTCCGTCGCCTATCTCAATCGTTAAGCGTATGGCGCGACAGCCTGCACATATTCACACGCCGGCGCGTCGTCATGAACGGGGCGCGATCGAGCCACGCCTCACCGCTCGTTGCGCAGGGCCCATTCTTCCTCAAGGCGCGCGAGCGCGACGGGATCGTCCGCATCGAGCAGGAGGGCTGCGTCGTCGAAGGCGAGGGTCGCAACGTCGTCGCGTCGCGCAAGAAGGGGTCGCGCGCCCGTGTCGCCTGACAGCGCCATGATCTCCGCAAACAGACTCTGGCGCAGCAGCACGGGATGCGCCCACGAGCCCTCGACCGTTGGAACGATCGCGCTCGCCGCGGGCCGCGCTTCGGCCTCGGCGATCAGCCGGTCAAACACCTCCGCGCCGATCAGCGGCATGTCGCCGAGCGCAACGAGCGCGCCGTCGCAATCCTCGGGAAGCGCCAGCAGGCCGGCGCGCAGCGACGAGGCCATGCCGTCCGCGAAATCCGGATTGTAAACCTCATCGAATCCCGCGCCGGACCGCGACGCGGCGGCGATCACCTCGTCCCGCTGATGGCCCGTGACGACAACGATGGGCGCAGCCCGCGACGCCGCGACATGGCCGACCACGCGCGCGATCAGCGGCGCGCCGCCGAGATCGGCGAGCAGCTTGTGCGCGCCGCCCATGCGCGAGGAGCGCCCCGCCGCGAGAACAAGCGCGGCGATTTTCATTCCGCGTCGCCCGGCGCCGCGTCGCGCGGCTGCCCGCGCGCTCCGATCTCCATGAGAAGCCCCCCGACGCCCATCCGCATGACGTCGCCGGGGCCGACCGGAACATCCGCGAGAAGCCGTTGAAGCACCCAGTCGAAACCATTCTCGCGCGGGCTGCGCGCGCAGCCGGGCGCGCCCAGCGCAGGCTTGCCGCCGATCTCGCCGAGCACGAGAAGATTGCCCGGATCGACCGGCATTCCGACATGGATGAGCCTGCCTCCCGCCTGCTCGATCGCGGCCGGTATCACGTCGCGGCGATCGGTGACGGCCGAGGCGCCGAAGATGACGATCATGTCAGGCGCCTGCGCGCTCATCTCGCGCAATGCGCCTGCGAGCGCCGCCGTGTCATGCGCGACGCGCGTCTCCCATGCGAGCGAGGACTGCGCCGGCGCGAGGCGGCCTTCCATGACCTGCAGCGTCTTCTTGATCGTCTTCGCTTTCAGGCCGGGCAGAAGCGTCGAGATCACGCCGATCTTTTTTGCGGCGAACGGCGAAACGGAAACAAGGCGCGGCGCCGCTTCGGAGACGCGCATCGCGGTCGCGGCGTCGATCGCGAACGGGATGATCTTCACCGTCGCGATCATTTCGCCGGCCTCGACGACTTTCCAAGGAGCGAGCGTCGCGATCGTCGCGCGCTCGTCGATCATGTTGAAGCGATCGACGCCCGCCGCGTCGACTCGCAGGACGCCGCGCGCCAGCGAAAACAGATTGGCCCGCCCGGTGAAGGGATCTGCGACCCGCACATGATCGCCCGCCGCTCGCAACGCGAGATCACGGGCCACGTCATTCTCGTTCAGATCGTCGGCCGCGAGCCGCGCGACCGTGACGCGCGCGATGTTTTCCGCGAGCAGCCTGTCGACCAGCGAGGCCGTGATCGCCTCGCCTTTCCTGATGACGAGATCGCCCTGCCGCACCGAATGCGCGGCGATGGCGCCTTCCGCGTCGGCCGTGTTGATTTCGGCGAAATCCATGCCGGCGTCAGGCCGCTTTCGCCGCGCGCTGCGCCATGCGCTCGGCGCGCAGCGCGGAAACGGCTTCCGCGAGGATCGAAACGGCGATCTCGGCCGGGCTGACCGCGCCGATATTCAGGCCGATGGGCGCGCGGATGCGCGCGATCGCCGCGTCGTCGAAACCGGCGGCGCGCAGCCGCTCCACACGCCTGGCGTGGGTCTTCCGCGAGCCCAGCGCGCCGATATAGAAGGCGTCCGACTTCAGGGCGAGATCGAGCGCCACATCGTCGATCTTCGGATCGTGGGTGAGCGCGACAAACGCGGAGTAGCGGTCAAGACCGAGCGAGGGAATGACCGCATCGGGCCATTCCGGCCGCAGATCGACATCCGGGAAGCGCTCCGGCGAGGCGAACGCCGTGCGCGGATCGATGATCGTCACATCGAAGCCCGCAATCGCAGCCATCGGCGCCAGCGCCTGAGAGATATGCACCGCGCCGGTCACGATCATCCTGACCGGCGGCGCGCTGACCGTCAGAAACCACTGCCCCGCAGGCGTTTCCGCCATGCCGCTTTTTCCGGTTCGGAAAGCGTCGGCGAGCGCCTGCGACAGCGGATCGGACGCCCACGGCTCCTGAACCAGCTCCTGCTCGCGCAGGAACCGCTGCGCGCCCGTCGCGACGTCGGTGATGATGATCGCCGCGCGCCGCGCCGCGCGTTCGTCATTGAGCGCGTTGAGAAGGGAGAGTTTCATGCGTCATGTCCTGTCCATGGCAAGCCGCGCGCCGAGCCCCATCAGCAGCGAGCCGCCGGCCCAGCGTAGCGCCGTCATCGCCCGCCCGTTGCGGCTCATGCGCGACATCACGGCCGCCGCCGCGAAAACCGTCACGATATCGGCCGAGGTGAAAGCGAAATTCACGATCACGCCGAGAATGAGAAACTGCAGCCACACCGGAAACGTCGCGGCGGGATCGATGAACTGCGGCAGAAACGCGATGAAGAAGATCGCGACTTTCGGATTGAGAAGCTCGACCATGACGCTCTCGAGAAATGCGCGCTGCGTCGATTTCCTGGCGATGACCGGCGCCGCCGCCTCGCCGCTCCCGCCGCCGCGGATCATCGAGAACCCCAGCCATATGAGATAGAGCGCGCCGGCGATCTTGAGGGCTGCGTAGAGTTCGGGCGTATGGCGGAAGATCGCGGACAGTCCCAGCGTCGCCGCCAGCACATGGGCGTAACAGCCGATATGAATCCCGAACGCCGCGAACAAACCGGCGCGACGTCCCCGCGCCAGCGTCTGAGCCGCCGTGTAAAGCAGCGCCGGCCCGGGGAAGTAGGCGAAGGCCGCAGTGGCGAGGGCGAAGGCGGCGAGAAGCTCCCAGGAGGGCATCAGTCCACCTTCTCGACATAGACCCTGATGCGGCCGCCGCAGGACAGGCCGGCGCGCCAGGCGGTTTCGTCGGCGACGCCGAATTCGAGCATCTTCGGCGCTCCCGCCGCGATCACGTCGAGCGCCTCGGTCACGACGGCGCCCTCGACGCAGCCGCCCGACACCGAGCCGAGGAAATTGCCTTCGCCATCGATCACCAGATGCGAGCCCACGGGCCGGGGCGCCGAGCCCCAGGTCTCGACCACGGTCGCGATGGCGACCTTCCGGCCCTCGCGGGCCCACCGCTCCGCCTCGGCGAGGATGTTGTCTTCGGTGACGATCATGGCGGCCTCCGCGCGGTCGATCGTTGTATGTAGGAAACTATAGCACTGTTTCGCCAGCCCTGCCGGCAGGCCAGCAATGCGGCGCAAGCGCTTTTACGCGGCCGCGGCGAGCCATCGCCGGGGCGCGAAGCGGCCGTCGGGCGCCGATGACAGCGCCGCCGCCAGATCGGCCATGCTGCTGAGGTTGTGGATCGGCCGCATCTCGTCGACGAAAGGAAGGATGGCGCGGATTCCTTCCGCCTTCGCCTCGAACCCGTCGAACCTCAGCAGCGGGTTGAGCCAGACCACGCGCCGCGCGGAGCGGCGCAGCCGGTCCATCTCGAACCGCAGCGAGTCGACGTTCTGCCGTTCAAGCCCGTCCGAAAAGAACAGCACGGTCGCGCCCTGCCCCAGCACCCGCCGCGACCAGTCGCGGTTGAAGGCGTGGATGCAGGCGCCGAGCCGCGTGCCGCCTTCCCAGTCCTGCGCGCGCAGCGCCGCCGCAGCCAGCGCCTCATCCGGATCCTTCGCGCGCAGCTCGCGCGTGATGTTGGTCAGCCGCGTCGCGAAGACGAAAGCGTGAACCCGCCGCCGCGCATCCATGATCGCGTGCAGGAAATGCAGGAACACCCGCGTGTAGTCCGCCATCGAGCCGGAAATGTCGCACAGCGCGACCAGCGGCGGATGACGTTCCGCGCGTTCGTGAAAGGCGAGATCGACGATGTCGCCGCCGGCCCGCAGCGAGCGGCGGAAGGTGCGGCGCGGATCGATGCGGCCGTCATGCGACGGGACGAAGCGCCGCGTCCGCACGCGGTCGAAGGGCAGCCTGAGGCGCGCGATCGCCCGCTCCGCTTCCGCGATTTCGGCCGCGCTCATCTGCGCGAAATCCTTGCCCTTGAGGATTTCGGCGTCCGACATGGTGAGGCGCGCTTCGAACTGCGTCTCCATCGCCTCCGGCGGCTCGTTGCGCGTCAATGCGGGAGAGAGCGCCTCCGCCGCGCGGCGCGCGCCGGCCTCGGGTTTCTTCTCGTCCGGCCGGGCCAGCGCCATCGGCGACAGCATCGCCATGAGCTTGTCGAGAAACGCGCGGCGGCGCCAGAACAGGCGGAAGGCCTGGTCGAAAACCGCCATATGCTCGCGGCGTTTCACGAACACCGCATGCAGGGTCCAGTAGAAATCCTCGCGGTTTCCGATCCGCGCCGCCTCGACCGCATGGATGGCGTCCACCACCGCGCCCGGCCCGACCGGCAGCCCGGCCTGCCGCAGCGCGCGGCCGAAATAGGCGATGTTCTCGGCGAGGCGGCCGGTCATCGCAACGCTCAGCGCAGGTCGTAGAGCTTCGGCGCCGGCGCGACGGGCGCGAGCGGCGCCAGCGTTGCGCTGGCGTGCGCGGTGAATCGCACGCCGCCTTCATCGAGGATCACGCGCGAGATGCGGAACGCCTCGCCCCAGGAGGGCTCGCTGAAATCCGGCTCCGGCGTGATCAGATGCGTCACACCGGCGCCGACGATCGCCCGCGCGCAATCGATGCAGGGGTAGAGCGTGGTCGCCATCGTCGCCCCCTCGGTGCAAAGGCCGCGCCGCGCCGCCGCGAGCAGAACGCCGCGCTCCGCATGCTCCATCCAGATGAAGCGGCCGTCGCCCGCGTGCCGCTCCTCGGTGTCGCGCACGCCCCGCGGAAATGTGTTCGATCCGCTGAGCGTCTCGCCATTCGCCGCGCGCATCGCGCAACCGACTTTCCGCACGCGGTTCGGGCTTTCCTCCGCGACGGCGCGGGCGCGATCCATCAGTTCGTCGATCGTCATCGCGCGGCCTCCGCCTTGATCTCGTTGATCAGCGCCTGAACCTTCGATCCCTGAATCTTCGCGATGTCGTCCTGATATTTGAGCAGCACGCCGAGCGTGTCGCCGACGATCTGCGGATCGAGCGCCACCGCGTCGAGCTCGACGAGCGCGCTCGCCCAGTCGAGCGTCTCCGCGACGCCCGGCGGCTTGAACAGGTCTTCCTTGCGGATCGCCTGCACGAACGCGACGATCTGGCGCGTCAGCGCCTCATCGACTCCGGGCGCCTTCGCAGCGACGATCGCCATCTCCCGCTCGGCGCTGGGATAGCCGACCCAGTGATAGAGGCACCGGCGCTTGAGCGCGTCATGCACCTCGCGCGTGCGGTTCGAGGTGATGATGACGATGGGCGGCTTGTCCGCCTTGACCGTCCCGAGTTCGGGAATGGTCGCCTGGAAATCGGAGAGGATTTCGAGCAGGAACGCCTCGAAGGCCTCGTCGGTGCGGTCGAGTTCGTCGATCAGCAGCACCGGCGGTCCCGCCGGATCAGGCGCGAGCGCCTGCAGCAGCGGCCGCTTGACGAGAAACCGCTCCGAAAAAACATCGCTCTCGATCGTGTCGCGATCGCGATCGCCAGCCGCCTCCGCGAGGCGGATCGCCATCATCTGGCCGGCGTAGTTCCATTCATAAAGCGCGGACGCCGCGTCGAGCCCCTCATAGCATTGCAGCCGGATCAGCCGCCGGCCGAGCGTTTCCGACAGAACCTTCGCGATCTCGGTCTTGCCGACGCCCGCCTCCCCTTCGAGAAACAGCGGCCGGCCCATCTTCAGCGCGAGAAACAGCACGGTCGCAAGCGAACGGTCGGCCACGTAAGCGCCGCGCGTCAGCAGCGCCAGCGTATCGTCGATGGAGGCGGGAGCGCCGACGGGTTTGGCCATTCAACTCGACCTCATGACGCGGAGCCGGCGCGGCCCTGGCGAGAGCGGCGCCGCTTTCACCGATGTCATCGCCGCAATCGACCTGGCGATCCGGCGCGATCCGCGCCGCGCATAAAACCGGATCGCCGGGTCAAGCCCGGCGACGACGCTGAAGAAAAACGAGGAATATAGCAGAACAGGCGCCGGTCAAAGCCGCTTGCCGAGCGCCTTCGCCGTCGCGCGCCGCGCCATCACGCCGATCAGATGCGCGCGATACTCCGCGTCCGCATGGATGTCGCCATTGATGCCGGCGGGGCTCATGGTCAGCTTTTCGAGCGAGGCCGGATCGAATGTGGCGAACGCCGCCTCCGCCTCCTTCCAGCGGAACACGCCGTTCGAGCCCGCTCCCGTGACGGCGACGCGGGCGGTCGATCCTTTCTGCGCGACGCAGACGCCCACGAGCGCATAGCGCGACGCCGGGTTGCGGAACTTCGCATAGCCCATCTTGTCGGGGATCGGGAACGAAACCTTGGCGACGATCTCGCCGTCCTCCAGCGCCGTCTCGAACAGGCCGGTGAAGAAATCATCGGCCGCGACGCTGCGCTTGTTGGTGACGATCGTCGCGCCGAGCGCGAGGCACGCGGCCGGATAATCGGCCGCGGGGTCGTTGTTGGCGACGGAGCCGCCGATGGTGCCGCGATGGCGCACCGCCGGATCGCCGATGACGCTGGCGAGTTCGGCGAGCGACGGGATCGCCGCGCGCACGACCGCAGAGGTCGCGACCTCGCCATGCGGGGTCATCGCGCCGATGACGACCGCGTCGCCCTCGCGCGCGATGCCGCGGAGATCGGAAACGCCGCTGAGATCGACGAGAACGCCCGGCGCTGCGAGCCTCTGCTTCATCGTCGGCAGCAGCGTGTGCCCGCCGGCGAGAAGCTTCGCCTCCTCCTTCTCGGACAGCAGCTTCGCGGCCTGATCGAGTGAGGTCGCTTTGATATAGTCGAAAGCGTACATCGGTTCGGTTCCTGTTTTGCGCGCTGGGCGCGGCGTTTATTCGGCGGCGAGGCGCGACGGTCTTTTCTGGCAGGCGCGCCAGACCGCCTGCGGCGTCGCGGGCATGGCGATGTCCTCATGCCCGAGCGCGTCGGTGATCGCGTTGATGACGGCCGGCGGCGCGGCGATCGCTCCCGCCTCGCCGCATCCCTTCAGCCCGAGCGGATTGGACGGCGCCGGCGTCGTGATCATGCCGATCTCGAACGACGGCAGGTCGTCGGCGCGCGGCATGCAGTAGTCCATGTAGCTCGCCGTCAGAAGCTGGCCGCTCTTGTCATAGACCGCCTGCTCGGCGAGCGCCTGCCCGACCCCCTGCGCGATGCCGCCATGCACCTGCCCCTCGACGATCATCGGATTGATGACGTTGCCGAAGTCGTCGACGGCGGTCCACTTCTTGATTTCCGTCGCGCCTGTCGAGGGGTCGATCTCCAGCTCGCAGATATGGACGCCTGCGGGGAAGGTGAAGTTCGTCGGATCGTAGAAGGCGCCCTCCTTCAAACCCGGCTCAAGCTCTTGCCCGTTGAACTTGTGGGCGATGTAGGCCTGCAGCGCGATGTCGCCGAAGCCGGCCTTTTTATCGGTGCCCTTCACCTGGAACTGGCCGTCCTTGAACTCGATGTCGCCTTCCGACGCTTCGAGCACATGCGAGGCGACCTTCTTGCCTTTGGCGACCACCTTGTCGAGCGCCTTCACGATCGCGGAGATTCCAACCGCGCCGGAGCGCGAGCCGTAGGTGCCCATGCCCATCTGCACCTTGTCGGTGTCGCCATGCACGATGGAGACGTTCTCGATCGGGATGCCGAGGCGATCGGCGACAACCTGCGCGAAGGTGGTTTCGTGGCCCTGTCCGTGCGCGTGCGAGCCGGTCAGCACCTCCACCGTGCCGATCGGATTGACGCGCACCTCGGCCGACTCCCAGAGGCCGACGCCGGCGCCGAGCGAACCCACCGCCGCCGACGGCGCGATGCCGCAAGCCTCGATGTAGGCGGAATAGCCGAGCCCGCGCAGCTTGCCTCTGCGCTCGGACTCCGATCGCCGCTGCGCGAAAGTCTTCACGTCATGCATATCCATCGCAGTCTTGAGCGCGAGCGGATAATTCCCGGCGTCATACATCATGATCACCGGCGTCTGATGCGGAAACTGCCGCACGAAATTCATCTCGCGGAACGCCGTCGGGTCCATGCGGCGTTCGCGCGCGGCGACCTCGATCAGCCGCTCGACCACATAGGTCGCCTCGGGACGGCCGGCGCCGCGATAGGCGTCCACCGGGGCGGTCGTGGTGTAGACGCCGTCCACCTCGCAATAGATGCTCGGAATATTGTACTGGCCCGACAGCAGCGGCGCGTAGAGATAGGTCGGCACGCTCGACGCGAAGGTCGAGAGATAGGCGCCGAGATTGGCTTTCGTCGATACGCGCATGCCGAGGATGCGGTTGTCGCCGTCGAGCGCGAGCTCCGCATGCGTGAGATGATCGCGGCCGTGCGCCACCGCGAGGAATTCCTCCGTGCGGTCGGCGGTCCACTTCACCGGCCGGCCGACTTTCTTCGCCGCCCAGACGCAGATCGTCTCTTCGGCGTAGATGAAGATCTTCGAACCGAAGCCGCCGCCGACGTCGGGCGCGATCACGCGCAGCTTGTTCTCCGGCGCGATGCCGATGAAGGCGGACAGGACGAGCCGCGCCACATGCGGATTCTGGCTCGTGGTGTAGAGCGTGAAAACGCCGTCGCCGTCGTCATACTCGCCGATCGCGGCGCGCGGCTCCATCGCGTTCGGCACCAGCCGGTTGTTGACGATGTCGAGCTTGGTGACGTGCTTCGCCTTCGCGAAGGCGGCGTCCGTCGCCGCCTTGTCGCCGAGATGCCAGTTGTAGACGATGTTGTCCGGCGCCTCGGCATGGATCGCGGCCGCGCCCTTCGCCGTGGCGAGCGTCATGTCGGGAAGCGGCGGCAGCTCTTCATAATCGACGACCACCGCCTCGGCGCCGTCGCGCGCCTGCGCCAGCGTTTCCGCGATGACGACGGCGACGTGATCGCCGACATAACGCGCCTTGCCCTGCGCCAGCGCCGGATGCGCGCCCGCCTTCATCGGCGAGCCGTCCTTGGAATGGATCATCCAGCCGCAGATCAGACCGCCGATCTTGTCGGCCGCGATGTCGGCGCCGGTGAAAACCGCAAGCACGCCGGGCTTTTTCAGCGCCTCTGACGCATCGACGGATTTGATCGTCGCATGCGCGTGCGGAGACCTCACGAAATAGGCGTGCGATTGTCCCGGCCGGTTGATGTCGTCGACATAGCGCCCCTTGCCGGTGATGAAGCGATGATCTTCCTTGCGCACAACCCTCGCGCCGATGCCTGTCGCGCTCATGGCCGCCTCCCTGATCGGTTATTTGTCGCGCATGAGAAGGCGGATCACTCGGCCGCCTGCCGCAACCCTTCCTTGCCCATCGCTGCGGCGCCGGCGGCGATGGATTTGACGATGTTGTGATAGCCCGTGCAGCGGCAGATATTGCCTTCAAGCTCGTGGCGGATGGTCTGTTCGTCGAGATCCGTTCCCTTGCGGTTCACCATGTCGATCGCCGACATGATCATGCCGGGCGTGCAGAAGCCGCACTGGAGCCCGTGATTCTCGCGAAACGCCTCCTGCATCGGATGCAGCTTGCCGTCCCTCGCGAGCCCCTCGATCGTCGTGATGGACGCGCCTGCGCAGGCGAGCGCGAGCGTGGTGCAGGATTTCACCGCCTTGCCGTCGATATGCACGAGGCAGGCGCCGCACTGGCTCGTGTCGCAGCCGACATGCGTGCCGGTCAGCCGCAGCGTCTCGCGCAGGAACTGCACCAGAAGCGTGCGCCCCTCCGCCTCTCCCGACACCGGCTTGCCGTTCACGGTCATGGATAGGGTCGGCATGCGCTTCCTCCGTTGCGGTCGGCGAGACATCTGACGCGCCGCTCAACTTGTCGTTCGCGAAGCGCGCGGCCCCGCGCATCCGCGCCGCGTCTGCGATTCACAGATACGAGTTGGATGAATTCCAGTCTGGAATGCGCCCCGACCGGGGTCAAGACGGAAAGCGCTAGGCCAAGAGTCGCATGCGGGAAAAGAAGCGCTGCGGCGCAGCGCTATATTCAACAGGGCATAACGATTACGCGCCCGCTTTCACCGCCTCCGCGAACTTCGCGAAGAACTCGTCGGCGAGTTTCTTTGCGACGCCGTTGATGAGGCGCGCACCAAGCTGCGCGAGCTTGCCGCCGATCTGCGCTTCGACATCATAGGCGAGTTTGGTTCCGGCTGGATCGTCGCTGAGCTTCACCACCGCTCCGCCCTTCGCGAAGCCGGCCACGCCGCCCTCGCCTTCTCCGGCGATGCGATAGCCGTTCGGCGGATCGAGGTCCTCCAGATTGACCTTCCCCCTGAAGGTCGCGCTCACCGGGCCGATCTTGATCTTGGCGACCGCGGCGAATGACGTGTCCGACGTCTTTTCGAGCGACTGGCAGCCGGGAATGCTGTTTTTCAGCGTCTCGGGATCATTGAGCTTCGCCCACACCGTCGCCTTGTCGGCCGGCAGAACGACCTCGCCGCTCATTGTCATCGCCATCGCTGAACTCCCCTGTTAGTCGCGCGCGTCAGAGCGAACGGTTCTACTCCCGCGTCCGCGCGTCGCGCCAGCCTCTTGGGGCCGGCTTGACCGCGCGCCGGGCGGCGCGCTTCCTGCCATGATGGTTGTCCTGACCGCCGCGGAGAGCGCCGCCGCAGCCGGCGCGCATGGCGACGGCGCCGCGACGGCGATGCGCATCGTCATCGAGGCCGCGCGTCTGATGGGCGCGCCGCGGCTGATTCCGATTAAGTCCGCCCATATCGACGGCGCGCTTTATCATGGCGATTCAGGCGTGCTGTTCGCCGAAAAACTTGTCGCCGGCGGCGCCGCCGTTTCGGTTCCCGCCTCGCTCAATGTCGGCTCCCTCGATCTGACCGGCTGCGCCCGCGTGCGCCTCGAAGGCGCGACCCGGGACATGGCGCGACGCCTGATGCGCGCCTACGAGGCGATGGGCTGCGCGCCGACCTGGACCTGCGCGCCCTATCAGGCCGGGCGCCGGCCGGCGTTCGGAACCGATGTCGCCTGGGGCGAATCCAACGCCGTCGCCTTCTGCAATTCGGTGCTTGGCGCGCGCACCAACCGCTATGGCGATTTTCTCGACATCGCCTGCGCGATCGCCGGCCGCGCGCCGGACTACGGACTGCATCGCCCTGAAAACCGCCGCGCGACCTTCGTCGCGGACGTGAGCGGGCTGAGCGCCGCGCTGCGCGATTCAGACATCGCCTTCCCCGTGCTGGGCGCGCTGTTCGGCCGGCTGGCAGGCAGCGCGGTCGGCGTGATCGACGGCCTGCAGGGCTGCTGTTCGGAGGACCGGCTCAAGGCGTTCGGCGCGGCCGCGGCCTCGTCCGGCGGAGTCGGCCTGTTTCATGTCGCGGGCGAGACGCCCGAGGCGCCGACGCTGGCCGCGGCGCTCGGCGGCGCGCCGCCCGCGCATGTCGTCCCCGTCACGCCGGCGATGCTGGCCGAAGCGCTCGCCTCGCTCTCCACCGCGACGGGCGACGCCGTCGACGCCGTCGCCATCGGCAGTCCCCATCTCTCCCTCGGCGAGATCGACGCGCTCGACCGTCTGCTGGGCGAGCGCAAGGCCGTGCGGCCGATCTACGCCTGCGCCGGCCGCCATGTGCTCGGCGCGATCGAGGCGGACGGCCGCCGCGCGGCGCTGGAGCGACGCGGCGTCACGCTTGTCATCGACACTTGCGTGGTGGTGACGCCGATCCTGCCGGCGGCGGGCGGCGCCCTGATGACGAACTCCGGCAAATTCGCCCACTACGCTCCCGGCAACACGGGCTACGCCGTGCATTACGGCTCGCTGGCGGATTGTGTGGAAAGCGCCGTCGCCGGCCGTCTCGTGCGGATCGATCCGTTATGGCGCTGAAGGCAGAGGCGCTCATTCCCGGCGAGGCGCGCGGCCGCGTTTGCGTTCTGCGGGCGCCGATCAGCTTCTGGGGCGGCGTCGACCCGCGCACCGGCGACGTCATCGACGCCCGGCATCCCGATCGCGGGCTCAATATCGCCGGCGTCATTCTCGGACTGCCGGGGACGATCGGCTCCTCGTCGGCGTCCTCCGTCCTGCTGGAGCTCGTCCATGCCGGACGGGCGCCGGCCGCCCTGCTGGTCGTGGAGCCGGACGCCGTCCTGCTGCTCGGGCTGATTGTCGCGCGCGAGATGGGCTGGCCGCGCCCGCCCGCGATCCGATGCGACGCGGCGGCTCTCGCCGGGCTTCATGGGCGGCGCATCGCGATCGGCCGGGACGGAACCATCACGCCGCTCGCGGAGCCGTGATCCCGGTTCGGACGGCGTCCTGTTGGTTCACGCTGAGGCGCCGCGTCACTCCCGTCTGGGAAGGGCGCAGACGACAAGTCCCGCGACGCCGGTCGCGGCCTGAACGATCAAGAGGTCGCGGATGATGTCGTTCTTCAGAGCGTCGATGAGAAAAAGAAAGGCCGCGCCCGCGAGCACGGCGTAGGCGCCCGCCGCCAGCAGGCGCGGCCCCCTCCCTTCCAGAACGCCAGTCCCGGCGACCGCCGCAAGAATCAGCAACGCGCCGAAGACGACGGCGACGATCAGTCCGCGCAGCCCCCATCGGGCGACGAAGGCTGCGGCGTAGCCGATCAGCAGCGCGGCGCTGAGAAGACCGAGAATGAGATGAGACCATCGTCGCATGGCGCTATGGCGCCCGATCATGTTGCAAAACGCAAGGGGCGCGAGTCGCGGGCGCAAGCTGATGCTTCACAAAGTCTGATTGCACCCATCACGCGAGCGCGCTAACGATAAGCGGCCGGCTGCGAATGCGCGGCAGGTCCACGGGGCTGGGAACAAGACGCGGCGAAGCGTCGGCCCAGCGGAGGGGTGGCGTATGGAAGTATTTGTCCAGCAGCTCATCAACGGGCTGACCCTGGGATCCATCTACGGTCTTATCGCCATCGGCTACACGATGGTCTTCGGCATCATCGGAATGGTGAACTTCGCCCACGGCGATGTTTTCATGATTTCCGCTTTCATGGCGCTCATCTTTTTCATGCTGATCACTGCGGTGATCGGCGTCAGCGCCGGCGCCATTTTCATCGCGCTCATTCTCATGCTCCTACTTGGGATGTTCTTCACCGGCGTCATCAGCTGGACGATCGAGCGCGTCGCCTATCGCCCTCTGCGGGGCTCCTTTCGTCTCGCGCCGCTGATCTCCGCGATCGGCATGTCGATCTTTCTCATGAATCTCGTGCAGGTGCTCCAGGGGCCGCGGAACAAATCGGCGCCGCAGCTTCTGTCGAACACCATCTGCCTCATCGGCGAAAGCACGGAGGCGAAGCACTGCCTGTTCGAGAAGGTGACCACCTATCAGGTCAACATCGCCTACAAACAAATCGTCATCATTCTCGTCACCGCCGTCCTTCTCACCGCCTTCTGGTGGCTCGTGCAGAAGACGTCGCTCGGACGCGCGCAGCGCGCCTGCGAGCAGGACATGAAGATGGCCTCGCTGCTTGGCGTCGACGTCAATCGCACCATCTCCACGACCTTCGTGATGGGGGCGGCGCTCGCCGCCGTCGCGGGCGTGATGTATATTCTGCAGTATGGCGTCGTGAATTTCGCCGACGGATTCAATCCCGGCGTGAAGGCGTTCACGGCGGCGGTGTTGGGCGGCATCGGCTCCTTGCCGGGCGCCGTGCTCGGCGGCCTCCTCATCGGACTCATCGAGGTGATGTGGTCCGCTTATTTCACCATCGACTATAAGGACGTCGCCGCGTTCTCCATTCTGGCGATCGCGCTGATCTTCATGCCATCGGGCATCCTCGGCCGGCCGGAAGTGGAGAAGGTCTGATGGCCGTCGCCGCCAGGAGCAGCGCCATGCAGGCCGAGACCGCCCGCATGAGCGTCCCGGCCGCGATCAAGGACGCGCTCCTCGCCGCGCTCGTCATGCTCGGGCTCAGCGTGCCCATGCTCGCCTGGCGCACCGAACAGAACATGTCGAACGAGTTGATCCTCGTTCCCCGCTGGGGCGCCGTGGCGATCGCTTGCGCCATCGTCTTCGCTGGCCGCCTCGCTTTGTCGCTTTTCGTCTGGAACCGCCGCGCCGGCGCGCGCAGCGTCCGCGTCACGCGGCTTCTGTCGATCGCCGGCCGCGCCGCGCTCGCCGCCGCGGGCGCGCTCGCTTTCATCGCTTGCGCGCTGGTCGCCTGGAGCCTCGGCCATCAGGCGAGCTGGATCGCGATCGCCGCCATGGCGATGGTCGTCGCCTTTCTGGCGCTGCTCGCGACGTTCATCGTCAAGGCGAGCATCGGCTTCGAGGCGGCGCGCGCTTACCTGGCGCCGGCGTTTCTCGGCTTCATCGCGATTTTCCCGATCGTGGCGATTCACTACGCGGGCTGGCAGGGCGCGCTGAAGTGGATCGACAATTTCGGCATCCAGATTCTGATCTATGTCACGCTCGGCTGGGGCCTCAACATCGTCGTCGGCCTCGCCGGCCTGCTCGATCTCGGCTATGTCGCGTTCTATGCGGTCGGCGCCTATTCCTACGCGCTGCTCGCCAAGCAGTTCGGCCTGTCCTTCTGGCTGCTGATGCCGCTCGCGGCCATTCTCGCGGCGTTCTGGGGCATTCTGCTCGGCTTCCCCGTCCTGCGCCTGCGCGGCGACTATCTCGCCATCGTCACGCTGGCCTTCGGCGAGATCATCCGGCTGGTTCTCATCAACTGGGTCGACTTCTCGAACGGCTATGCGGGCATTTCCGGCATTCCGCGCCCGAGCTTTTTCGGCATCCCCTTCAACGCCGACGATGACGGCTTCTCCGCCGTTTTCGGGCTGGAATTCAGCCCGGTCTATCGCACGATCTTTCTCTATTACCTGATCTTCTGCCTTGCGCTGCTCATCGCCTTCGTGACCACGCGCCTGCGCCGGCTGCCGATCGGCCGGGCCTGGGAAGCGCTGCGCGAGGACGAGATCGCCTGCCGCGCGCTCGGCATCAACACGGTGAACACCAAGCTGACCGCGTTTGCGATCGGCGCCGGCTTCGGCGGGCTGGCCGGCTCCTTCTTCGCGGCGCGGCAGGGATTCATCAGTCCTGAATCCTTCGTCTTCATGGAATCGGCGATGATCCTTGCGATCGTTGTTCTCGGCGGCATGGGATCGCTCATCGGCTGCGCGATGGCAGCGATCCTGATGATCGGCGGCACCGAACTGATGCGCGAACTCGATTTCCTCAAGACAGGGTTCAATATTCCGGGCCTCGGCCTGTCGATTCCAGGCTTCGGCGCCGATTTCGATCCCACGCAATACCGCATGCTGCTGTTCGGCCTCGCGATGGTGCTCATCATGATCTGGAAGCCGCGCGGTCTGATCTCGACGCGCGAACCCAGCATCTTCTATCGCGAGAAGAAGGCCGTCTCCGGCTCGCTGGTGAAAGAGGGGCATGGCTGATGGCGGCCGCGCCGCTCCTGCAGGTCGACCATCTCACCATGCGCTTCGGCGGACTGGTGGCGATCAACGATCTGTCCTTCGTCGCGCGCGCTGGCGAGATCACCGCGCTGATCGGCCCCAATGGCGCCGGCAAGACGACCGTGTTCAACTGCATCACCGGCTTCTACAAGCCGAGCGAGGGCATGCTGACGGTGACGCATCCCGACGGCTCGTCCTATCTCCTCGAACGCACGCCGGGCCATGACATCACCTGGCGCGCGAAGGTGGCGCGCACGTTCCAGAACATCCGCCTGTTCTCCGGCATGACCGTGCTGGAGAATCTCATGGTCGCTCAGCACAACAAGCTGATGATCGCGTCGGGCTTCACGATCGGCGGCATTCTCGGCGCGTCGTCGTTTCGCAACGCCGAGAAAGCCGCGGTGGAGAAGGCGATTTACTGGATCGAGAAGATCGGCCTCATCGACCGCGCCGACGATCCCGCCGGCGACCTGCCCTATGGCGCGCAACGGCGCCTTGAGATCGCGCGGGCGATGTGCACGGACCCCTTCCTGCTGTGCCTTGACGAGCCGGCCGCCGGGCTGAACCCGCGCGAGAGCGCCGAGCTGAACGCGCTGCTCCTCTCGGTCCGCAAGGATCACGGCGCCTCGATCCTGCTCATCGAGCACGACATGTCGGTCGTGATGCAGATTTCCGATCACGTCGTCGTGCTCGACTACGGCACCAAGATTTCCGACGGCGCGCCGCGCGACGTGCAGAACGATCCGAAGGTGATCGCCGCCTATCTCGGCGTCGAGGATGACGAGGTTGAGGAAGCGGAGCGGGAGGCGGGAATCCAATGACCGCGACCGCAAGCGCCGGCCCGCTCCTCGCGGTGCGCGGCGTCAAGACCTACTACGGCAACATCATCGCGCTCAAAGGCGTCGACATCGACGTCAGGCAGGGCGAGATCGTCACGCTGATCGGCGCCAACGGCGCCGGCAAATCGACGCTGATGATGACGATCTTCGGCAATCCCCGCGCCCGCGAGGGAGCGATCACCTTCGCCGGTCAGGACATCACCAACCTGCCGACGCACGAGATCGCGCGCCTGTCGATCGCGCAGTCGCCGGAAGGGCGGCGCATCTTCGGCCGCATGACCGTCTACGAGAATCTCCAGATGGGCGCCGGCGTCACCGGCATGCGCCATTTCGGCGAGGACATCGAAAAGATTTTCACCTTGTTCCCGCGCTTGCGCGAGCGCCGCGACCAGCGTGGCGGCACTTTGTCGGGCGGCGAGCAGCAGATGCTGGCGATCGGCCGCGCGCTCATGAGCCGGCCCCGCCTTCTGCTGCTCGATGAGCCCTCGCTCGGCCTCGCGCCGATCATCGTGCGCGGCATCTTCGAGGCCATTCGCCGCCTCAATCGGGAGGAAGGGCTGACGGTGTTCCTTGTCGAGCAGAACGCCTTCCATGCGCTCAAGCTCGCCCATCGCGGCTACGTGATGGTCAACGGCGTCGTGACGCTGTCGGGATCGGGACGCGACCTGCTCGCCAATCCGCAGGTGCGCGCCGCCTATCTCGAAGGCGGGCATCACTAGGGCCAATCTGATGCTGCAAGGCGTTCTTTACGAGGAAGATTCGCTCTTCGTCTTTCTGCTGGTGACGGTCGCGATGGGCGGCTGGCTCGCCTGGATGACCGGGCGGGCGCTGGCTCTCACCTGGCGCGGCCCCGCCAAGGTGGCGGCGGCGATGCTTCCCCTCGCCTTCGCGGTCCGCTTCATCCATATGGCGCTGTTCGGCGGCACGCTGATCGAGCCGCATTATTATGTGGTCGATCTCGTCGTCCTGCTCGTTTTCGGCCTGCTCGGCTATCGCCGCACCCGCGTGGCGCAGATGGTCACCCAGTATCGCTGGCTCTATGAACGCGATGGCTTTCTGAACTGGCGCGAGAGACGAGAACCCGTCGCGCCGGCGCTCGAAACAGCCGCGGCTCGGGCGGATCGCGGATGACAGCGGTTTGAAAACGGTCCATCATCCGCGCCGAAGCGGGGGAGGCCTCCGCCACCGGCGGCTTCGCAGGAAGCCGCTTTGAACGAGGGAGCAGTCTATGAAGAAAACGCTCTTGGCCGGCATCGCGCTCGCCGCGACGTTGGCGACGGCGAGCATCGCGCAAGCCCAGATCAAGCTCGGCGTCGCAGGCCCGATCACGGGCTCGAACGCGGCTTTCGGCGCGCAGCTCAAGAACGGAGTCGAGCAGGCGGTTGAGGACATCAACGCGGCCGGCGGAATCAATGGCCAGAAAATCACGGTGTCCGTGGGCGACGATGTCGCCGATCCCAAGCAGGGCGTCTCCGTGGCGAACAAGTTCGTCGGCGACGGCGTGAAATTCGTGGTCGGCCACTTCAATTCCGGCGTCACCATGCCGGCGTCCGAGGTCTATGCCGAAAACGGCGTGCTCATGATCTCGCCGTCCGCGACCAATCCGCAGGTCACCGAGCGCAAGCTGTGGAACACGTTCCGCGTCTGCGGCCGCGACGATCAGCAGGGCGCGGTGGCGGCCGCCTATATCGCCAAGAATCTGAAAGGCAAGAAGGTCGCCGTCGTCCATGACAAGACGACCTACGGCCAGGGCCTCGCCGACGAAACGAAGAAAGCGCTCAACAAGGCGGGCGTGAAGGAAGTGCTCTATGAAGGGGTGAACACCGGCGAGAAGGATTTCTCGGCGCTGGTGTCGAAGATCAAGGCGGCTGGGGCCGACATCGTGTACTGGGGCGGCCTGCACACGGAAGGCGGCCTGATCGTTCGCCAGATGCGCGATCAGGGCGTCAAGGCGGTGCTGATGTCCGGCGACGGCATCACCTCCGACGAGTTCGCCACGATCGGCGGACCGGGCGTCGAAGGCACGCTGATGACCTTCCCGCCGGATCCGCGCAACCGTCCGGAAGCGAAGGAGATCGTCGCGAAGTTCCGCGCGAAGAACATCAATCCGGAGTCCTACACGCTCTACAGCTACGCCGCGGTGCAGATCATGGCGGAAGCGGCGAAGCGCGCGAACTCGGTCGACCCGAAGAAGGTCGCGGCCGAGATGCACAGTGGCAAGCCGTTCAAGACCGTGATCGGCGACATCGCCTTCGACAAGAAGGGCGACATCACGCGTCCCGACTATGTCGTCTACACCTGGAAGAAGGGCGCGGACGGCAAGATCACCTATACCGAGAACGCCGGCGGCGCATAAGCGTTGCGGCTCAGGCCTGAAACGAAAAGCCCCGGAGCAGTCCGGGGCTTTTTCTTTTGCGCTGCCGATCGCGCGCCTTGGCTCTGCGGCGTGGCGCGGAAAGTGGAATCCGGTTTGTTTCAGGCCGCGATCCGATTCCAGGGCGCAAGGCGAAGCAGATTCGCCATCACGCACAGACCCGACGCGCCCGCGAAAACGAGGCCGGCTCCAACAGCGCCGGCGAGCCAGCAGACTCCGGCGTTGACGAACCTCCCGAGCGCGACGCCGCCTTCGGCGATGGAGGCTTCGCCGCAAGCCTCAGCCAGGGTCGAGGCGCCGGCGCGCGCTCGTCCGGGCCGCGCACGGCGCAAAGCGCAGCGGATCGTCGAAGACGCTCGATCAAGGCGGGAAAGCGGGCGGACCCTCGGCGCTCACAGCAGCATCAGTTGCGGAAACGCGTCCTGCAGCCAGTACGCGGCGCGTTCGATGCCTCCGGTCATGAATGCGACGCCCGTCAGCGCGAGCAGCGCGCCCATCGCTTTCTCGACCTTGCCGAGATGCGCCCTGAATCCGCGCATCCAGCGGATGAAAGTCCCCATCGCCAGCGCCGCGACGAGGAACGGCACGCCGAGCCCCAGCGAATAGACCATCAGAAGCGACACCCCCTCGCCGAGCGTCTGCGTCGATCCGGCAAGCCCGAGGATCGCGCCGAGCACCGGCCCGATGCAGGGCGTCCAGCCGAAGGCGAAGGCGAGGCCCATGACATAGGCGCCGAGGAGCCTGCCCCCGTTCGACGCCTGAAACCGCGCCTCGCGATAGAGCAGCGGTATCCTGAACACCCCGAGGAAATGCAGCCCCATGATGATGATCGCGACGCCCGCGACCATCGACAGCACATGCGACCAGGCGCGCAGCCACTGGCCGATGAAGAACGCGCTCGCGCCGAACAGGACGAACACCGTCGAGAAGCCGAGCACGAACAGCGCGGCCGCGATGACCGCGCGCCGCCTCACCTGAGGATCGATGGAGTCCGTCGCCTCCTCGATCGTCGCGCCGGCGAGATAGGTCAGATAGGGCGGGACGAGCGGCAGCACGCATGGGCTGAGAAAACTCAGCACGCCGGCGAGCAGCGCCCAGGGATAGGTCACATCGGTCATCCGCGGAGTGTTATCCGCGGCCGAAGCGAAGCGACAGGCGCCGTTTCGCCGCTCCCCGGCTTGTGATCGCGCGCCAGTCATGGCCAATGGGCGTCATGACGTCGCCACGCAACCTCATCACCGATGTGCCGGGCGTGCTCGTCGGGAGCGCCCACGACGAACGCGGCGCGTCGGGCGTCACGATCGCCCTGTTCGAGCAGCCTGCGACGGCCTCGGTTTCGATCATGGGCGGCGCGCCGGGCGTGCGCGAGAGCGCGTTGCTCGAGCCCGACATGACAGTCGAGACCATCGACGCGCTGGTCCTCTCCGGCGGCTCCGCCTACGGGCTGGACGCGGCCGGCGGCGCCATGAATGCGCTGCTTGCGGCGGGGCGTGGTTTCGCCATCGGCCCGGTGAGGATTCCCATCGTCCCGCAGGCGATCCTGTTCGACCTCCTGAACGGCGGCGACAAAAGCTGGCTCCGCGAGCCGGCAAGCGAGCGCCCGCCCTATTGGGATCTCGGCCGGGAAGCGGCGCGCAGCGCCGGAAAGGAGTTCCAGCTTGGCACGGCCGGCGCGGGCTTCGGCGCGACCACCGTCAACCTGAAAGGCGGCCTCGGCTCGGCCAGCGCCGTCGCGCCGACTGGCCATGTCGTCGGCGCGCTGGTCGCGGTGAATGCGGTCGGCTCCGCCACCCTCGGCGATCTGCCGAATTTCTGGGCCGCGCCCTATGAACGCGGCGGCGAATTCGGCGGGCTTGGCCTGCCGCAGACGATTCCGGACGCCGCGCTGACGCCGCGCTTCAAGGGCGGTCCGGCGGAAAACACCAACATCGCGATCATCGCCACCGACGCGGCGCTGACCAAGGCGCAGGCGAAGCGCCTCGCTGTCGGCGCCCATGACGGCATGGCGCGCGCGTTGCGCCCGGTTCACGCGGCGATGGACGGCGACATTATTTTCGCGGCGGCGACGGCGGCGCGGAAAGACGCCGTCGACGCGGTCGGTCTGACCATCCTCGCCCAGACCGCGGCCGACTGCCTCGCGCGCGCCATCGCGCGCGGCGTGTATGAGGCGACGGCCCTCCCCTTCGAGAACGCTTTGCCTGCGTGGCGCGACCGCTTCGCGCGTTAGAGCGTTTTCTGGCGAGAGGATACCCGTTCGCGTGCAGAAAATGCGATAAAACAAATAACTGGAGACATTCCGTCATTGTTGCGGAAACGCGCGCGTCTCGTCATAGTTTGACGATGCCCATGTCCGGCTTGCGGATCATCAGCGTGAGCGCGCCCGCCGACCTTGCGGCGGCGATCGCGCTGTTCCGCGACTATGCGGCCTCGCTCGACGTCGATCTCGCCTATCAGGATTTTGACTCCGAGCTGGCTGCAATGCCGGGCAAATATGCGCCGCCGTCGGGCGCGCTGCTGTTGGCGAAAAACGCTGACGGCGCAGCGATCGGATGCGTTGGCCTGCGCGCGCTGGACGACGGCCTGTGCGAAATGAAACGTCTTTACGTCCGCCCTGAGGGGCGCGGAACCGGCGCGGGAAAAGCGCTCGCGCTGGCGCTGATCGAGGCGGCGGAACGGATCGGCTATCGCGAGATGCGACTCGACACGCTGCCGTCGATGGCCGCGGCGCAATCCCTCTATCGCGAACTGGGCTTCGAGGCGATCGCGCCTTATTATCAGACGCCGATCGCGGGAACTCTATTCATGCGCCGGCGGTTGCGGCCCGGGCGCTGATCCCCTCACCGCACCGGGGCCGAGGCCTTCACCTCGCCCCAGATGCGCGTGGTGTTGTTGACCTGCCATTCAAACCCGGCGCCGATCTCCGGCCGCACGGCGAAGGACTGATCCGTTCCGGCGTTCGTCCAGGTCGGATAGCGCCAATATTCATTCTGCGCCGAGACGCCGACTGTCGAATACAGCAGGACGTCCGGCTGGACGAGATAGCCGAGCTTCATCTTCGCGACGCCGGCGAAGTCGCGCGAATACTCCGCGAAGTTGGCGTTGTTCTGGCCGCGAAGGATGAAGGGCTTCATATAGTCGAAGGCCGCGGCGACGCCATAAACGAAATCGCCCTCGCGCCACATCTTGCCGGCCTCGACGCCCAGCGTCGGACCGCCATAGGTGCGGCCATGACCATAGCTCGTCATCGAGAAGCCGGTCGTCATGGCGAGGTACTGGCCGTCCCATTTCGGCGGCTCGATGCCGAAGGGAGCCCAGCTCGACCAGAGCGGCCAGGGTTCGCTCGCAAGAGCGGAGCCCGCGGCCGCAAGCACAATCGCCGTCGCGAGCGCGCTCCGGGACATCATGTGTTTCGCCGTCATCGGTCGAGAATACATGATCCTGTTGACCCGCCAACTATGGCGCCAGAGGGGCGGTCAGCGCAGCCCCGGCCGGTCCGCCCGGAACGGATAGGGATCGACGAAGGGCTTCTCCCCGACGATCAGCTCGGCGACAAGCCGCCCTGTCACTGCGCCGAGGGTCAGCCCGTGATGGGCGTGGCCGAAGGCGAACCAGAGATTGGCGTGCTTCGGCGCCGGCCCGATCACCGGCATCATGTCCGGCGTGCAGGGGCGGCAGCCCATCCACGGCTCCTGGTCGACCCGCTCGCCAAGCGGAAACAGGGCGCGCGCGATGGGTTCGGCGCGGCCGAGCTGCACCGGCGTCTTCGGCGCGTCCCGGTTCGCGAATTCCGCGCCCGTGGTCAGCCGGATTCCGCGCGCCATCGGCGCAATGAAATAGCCTCGCTCCACATCGAGCATCGGATGGTTGAGCACGGCGTTGCCCTGCGGCTTGTAATGCATGTGGTAGCCGCGCTTCACCGCGAGCGGCAGCTTGTAGCCGAGCCTGACCGTGACCAGATCGGCCCAAGGACCGAGCGCGATGACCGCGCTGCCCGCTTCGACCGTCCCCTCATTGGTCGCCACCCGCCAGCCCGCGCCGTTCTGTTCGAGCGTGCGCGCATCGCCGATGATGAACTTGCCGCCCAGCTTCTCGGTGTACTTGCGATAGCCGTCCGCCAGCGCGCCCGGATCGCTGACCGAGTCCGGCTGCGTGAAATGCACGGCGCCGACCAGAGACTGGTCGAGATGCGGCTCGGCCGCGCGCAGGGCCGCGCGGTCGAGCGTATCGGACTCGACCCCGAAATGCCGCCGCCATTCGTCCACCTCGACGATCGCTTCCTGCAACTCCTTCTCGGTCCGGAAAATCTGCATCCAGCCGATCGGCCGCAACAGCGAATCGACTCCCGCCTCCGTCGCGAGCGCGCGATGCTCCGCGACGCAATGCTCGATCAGCCTGACATATTGGCGCGCGATCGCCTCGTGATGCGAGGCGCGCGAATTGAGCCAATAGCGGAAGAGGAAGGGCGCGAGCTTCGGCAGCGCGCTAAGATGATAATGCGCGTCGATGGTGCGGTTCGTGGCGTAGCGCAGCAGCGCGCCGAAATCGTGCGGAAAGCCGTAGGGATAGACGCCCTCGCGCTGGATCAGCCCGGCGTTGCCATAGGACGTCTCCTCGCCGGCGCCGCGACGGTCGACCAGCGCGACCGAACGGCCGCGCTTCTGCAGATGCGCAGCCACTGACACGCCGACGATGCCGGCGCCCAACACAATTGCGTCAACCTTCATACCCCACCCCTGATTGGCTGGCGCGAACTTAGAGCAAGAATCAGGAAAGCGCGAACGCCGCGTGAGCTCCGGCGCCGCGGCGCGACGCCCCATGCGCCAACCGCAGCCCTGGCGGCTTGACCGCGCCGAAGCCCGCCCCGCATGCATTCGCCATGCAAGCGATTCCGCCTTCATTGCTCGATTGGCCGCGGCGCGCGCTCGCCTTTCTCGGACGCTATGGAGCGCAGGGCTTCGCTCTCTCGATCGTGCTCAGCTTCGCCCTGCAGCGTTTTTCCGGCGCGGTGAAGCCGTTTCTGGGAGCGCTGATCTTCTGCTTCGTTGCGATCAACACGATGCGGGCGGACTGGCCGGCCCTGCGCCGGCTCGCCGGCCGCCCCTGGCGCGTCGCCGCGGCGCTCGTCCTGAGCACGCTGGCGCCTTTCGTCACGGTGGCTGCGATTGTCGCGATCCTGGGGCGGGACGCTTTCGAGCCGGGCCTTCTGCTTGGCCTCGCCATCGCCGCCGCGGCCCCGCCGCTCGTCGCCGCTCCCGCCTACGCTCTTCTGCTGGGCTTCTCGAACGCGCTGCCGCTCACCCTTCTTGCGCTGGGCATGGCGATCGCGCCGGTCGTCTCGCCGCTGATCGCCGACGTGATCGTCGGCGCCGCCGTTCCGCTGGATCGCATCGCGCTCATGGGAAGGCTTGCGATCTTTCTTTTCGGCGCCATGACTGTCGGCCTCGCGGCGCGACGCCTGATTGGCGGCGCCTGGATCGCGGCGCGCAGCGCGGAGCTCAACGGCCTCGGCGTCGTGCTGTTCTTCCTGTTCGCGGTGGCGTTGACCGAAAGCCTCGCCACGGCCGCGATGGAGCAGCCGCTGCGCGCGGCGCTCTATCTCGGCGTCGGATTCGGCGTGAGCGCCATAGCCTTCATGCTCGCGCTGTTCGCCTGGCTGCCCGTCGATCGCATGGAGGCCGCGCCGCTGGCCATCACCGCCGGCCTGCGCAATACCGGCCTTCTCATCGCCGCGCTCGGCGTCAATGAGGTGCCGCCCGAAACCTTCCTGTTCTTCGCGCTGCTGCAGTTTCCGATCTATTTTGCGCCGCAGATCGTGAAGCCGTTCCTTCGTCTCATTCACGGCCCGGCGGCTGAACCGCGCGCGTGAGACATGAGGCTGAGCGACAGGCGAAACGCTTGACACTGAACAAGGCGGGTGCGACGCATAAGCACGTTTTGGGCCGGTGATTATGCGCTCTCGATTTGGCGACAAATATGGTCGTTTCGCGCGCAATCTCGGCTGCGCCTGTCACGGTCCCCTGGCGCGCGCCTTTCATGAGCGCGTTGAGAAAGGCCTGTCGCGCCGCGCCGTCCTGCAGGGCCTGGCCGCAACCGCAACGACGGCGGGCATTGCTTCGCCGGCGTTGAGTCAGGCAGCGTCCCGTCCGATCCTGCTGCGGCAGGCGCGCATCTTTGACGGGCGCTCCAGCAAGCTGATCGAGGCGAGCGTCCTCGTCGAAGGCGCGCGCATCAAGGCGCTGCCGCAGGCGAACCTGCCCGTTCAGGACGCGCAGGTGATCGATTGCGCGGGCAAGGTGATCATGCCGGGCATGATCGACGCTCATTGGCACTCGCTGATGGCCGCCATCCCCGAAATCGTCGCCCTGACGGCTGACGTTCCCTACGTCCACCTCGTCGCGGCGCAGGAGGCCGGACGCACGCTGATGCGCGGCTTCACCGCGGTGCGCGACGTCGGCGGGCCAGCCTTTCCGTTGAAGCGCGCGATCGACGGAGGAATGTTCCCCGGTCCCCGTATTTTCCCGTCGGGCGCGATGATCTCGCAGACCTCGGGCCACGGCGATTTTCGCCTGCGCTATGAAGTGCCGCGCGCGTCGCGCAACGACCTGAGCCATGCGGAGGCCGCCGGCATCTCTGCGATCGCGGACGGCGTTCCAGAGGTTCTTCGCCGCACGCGCGAGCAGCTTCTGCTTGGGGCGAGCCAGATCAAGATCATGGTCGGGGGCGGCGTCTCCTCGGTCTACGATCCCATCGACGTCGCGCAGTTCACGGCCGAGGAGATTCGCGCCGCCGTCAACGCGGCCGGCGACTGGGGCACATATGTCTGCGCCCATGTCTACACGCCTGAAGGCATTCAGCGCGCCCTGAAGAACGGCGTGAAGAGCATCGAGCACGGCCAGCTCGCCGACGAGGAAACGGTCCGGATGATGGCGGACGCCGGCGCCTGGTGGAGTCTCCAGCCTTTTCTGGCTGACGAGGACTCCAATCCGAAATCCGATCCTGTTCAGCGACGGCAGCAGGAGGAAATCGCGACGGGCACCGTTCGCGCCTATGAGCTTGGGAAGAAGCACAAGGTCAAGATGGCCTGGGGCACCGACATTCTTTTCAATCCGCGCGGTGTGGCCTCGCAGGGCAGGCAGCTCACGAAGCTTGCGCGCTGGTTCGACAACGCCGAGGTGCTCGCGATGGCGACGGGCGCCAACGCCGCGCTGCTCGGCCTTTCCGGCGCGCGCAGCCCTTACGCCGGCGCGCTAGGCGTGATCGAACCGGGCGCTTTCGCCGACCTTCTCGTCGTGGACGGCGATCCGCTCAAGGATATCTCGCTCATCGCCGATCCGGACAAGAATCTGAAGCTCATCATGAAAGATGGGCGCATTTACAAAAACACGCTGACGGCTTGAGGGAACCCATGGCGACGCTTCGATCGACGGCTTTCGCGCTGGCGGCTGGACTCATGTCGGTCGGCGCGGCGTCGGCCGCGGATCTGTCGGCGCCGGGAAGGCCCGCGGCCCCGGTCGCGCCCGCTCCCACATGGGCGCTTCAGGTCACGCCCTATATGTGGGCGGCGGGAATGAAGGGAGATATTTCGCCCTTCCGCCGCGCGCCGACGATCGCCATCGAGAAATCCTTCTCCGACGTGCTGAACGACCTGAATCTCGGCGGCTTCGTCAACATATGGGGCCGCTACGATCGCTATGTGCTTTCGGTCGACGCCATGTATGTCGATACGACCGCCGCCAAGGCGATCGGCGCGCTGCCGATCGTCGGCGCGACGCCGGGGCTTAGCGCCAAAATCGACAGCAAGGAATTCCACGCGACAGTTCAGGTCGGCTACCGCGTCGTCGATACGCCGCAATTCACCGTGGACGCGCTCGCCGGCGGACGGGTCTGGCATGTGTCCAACGATGTCGCCGTGAATTACGGCCCGTTCTCCGTCGCCTATGGAGAAAACTTTTCCTGGTTCGACCCCGTGATCGGCGCGCGCGCATTCGCGCGGCTCACTGACCGGCTCTCATTTCTGGCGCAGGCCGACGTCGGCGGCTTCAACGCGGGATCGCGCTTCACCTGGCAGGCGCTGGCAACGCTGAACTATGCTTTCACCGATAACCTGTCCGCGTCGGCGGGATATAAAGTGCTGAAAGTCGATTATCGCTCGGGCGGCCATGTCTTCGACGTGACGCTGTCGGGCCCCGTGCTCGGAATGACATATCGCTTTTAAAGCAGACGCGAAAAACACGGCGCGACGCATTCGGGACTCTTGTCGTGTGAAGGACGCCGGCTGGCCTGTCGCCAGGCCGACGCCCTTGATGCGAGGGCTGTCAGCGAACGCTTATGCGAGCAGAAGCCTTTCGATGTCCTGGACGGGGTGGGACGTCAAATCCTTGGGCAACTCCGCCACCACTTTATCCGCGACCGTCTTGTGCAGCGCCTTGCGCAGCACGCCGAGCGTTTTCGGCGGCGCCACGATCACGAGGCGCTGATAGCGGCCCTGTTGAGCGCCGCGATAGAGCGCCGTCGCGACTTCTTCCGCGAAGCGATCTTCCGCGATCTGGTGCCAGTCGGTCTGCTCGACGGCGCTGCGGCGCGCGCCGACGCTCGCGAAGGTGCGGCCCGGCTGATCCGCGCCCTGATCGCGCGTGGCCGGATTCTCGTTCTCGAACACGTCCTCGACCACGAGTTTCAGATTCTCGGGCGTGCCGGCGTTGCGGAAGAAGAGCGCGCGCGCTCCATCGCCGACCAGCACCAGCGCCTCATGCGGAATGCGGTTGTCCAAGATGATCTCCTTGCTTTGAAAGGAACGGACGGGGGCGGCGGCGGGTTCCGCGCGGTTGCGATCCGGCCGCACGGGTGCTACCCGCCGCGCCATGACGCGCCCCCTCATTCTCGCCCCCTCGCTGCTCGCCAGCGACTTCGCCCGTCTCGGCGAGGAGGTCCGCGCGGCGGACGAAGCCGGCGGCGACTGGATGCATCTGGACGTGATGGACGGTCATTTCGTGCCCAACATCACCTTCGGCCCCGATCTCGTGAAGGCCATACGCCCGTTCACGACCAAGGTCTTTGACGTGCATCTCATGATCGCGCCCGCGGACCCCTATCTCGAGGCGTTCGCACGGGCCGGCGCCGATCTCATCACCGTCCATGCGGAGGCCGGCCCCCATCTGCACCGCTCCCTCCAGACCATCCGCGCACTCGGCAAGCGGGCCGGCGTGGCGATCAATCCGGGGACGCCGGCCGAAGCGGTGGCGCCGGTCCTTGGCGTGGTCGATCTCGTCCTCGTCATGACGGTCAATCCGGGCTTCGGCGGACAAAGCTTCATTCCCGAGACATGCGACAAGATCAGGGCCGTGCGCGCCATGATCGGCGGCGCCGACATCGATATCGAGGTCGACGGCGGAATCACGCCCGAAACCGCGCCCCTCGCCGCGGCGTCCGGCGCCAACGTCTTCGTCGCCGGCTCGGCCTTCTTCAGGGGCGGCGCCTGCCGCGCCAATGGCGAGGCGATCCGCAACGCTGCGGCGATGGCGCGCGGGGAAATCGCCTAACAGGAACGGTCCCCGCCGTTGAGAGGCGCCGGCGCGCATGCTAGGGGCGCCGGACGCCTGACAGGAGAACGCCGCCGATGGTGCCGCGCTATGCGCGACCCCAGATGACCGCCATCTGGGACCCGCAGACGAAATACCGGATCTGGTTCGAGATCGAGGCGCACGCCACGACGAAGCTGGCGGAGCTCGGCGTTGTGCCGAAGGAGGCGGCCGAGATTGTCTGGGCCAAGGGCAGGGTCGCGACCTTCGACGTCGAGCGCATCGACGCCATCGAGCGCGAGGTGAAGCACGACGTCATCGCCTTCCTGACGCATCTGTCGGAGCTCGTCGGTCCCGAGGCGCGCTTCGTCCATCAGGGCATGACGTCGTCCGATGTGCTCGACACCACGCTGGCGGTGCAGCTCGCCCGCGCGAGCGATCTCCTGATCGCCGATCTCGACGCGCTACTGGCGGCGCTGAAGACGCGCGCCTTCGAGCACAAGATGACGCCGACCATCGGCCGTTCGCATGGCATCCATGCGGAGCCGACCACCTTCGGCGTGAAGCTCGCCTACGCCTATGCGGAATTCTCGCGCGCGAGACAGCGCCTCGTCGCGGCGAAACAGGAAATCGCCACCTGCGCGATCTCCGGCGCCATCGGCACTTTCGCGAATGTCGATCCCGAGGTCGAAGCCTATGTCGCGGAGCAGATGGGCCTGAGCGTCGAGCCCGTTTCGACGCAGATCATCCCGCGCGACCGCCATGCGATGTACTTCGCCACGCTCGCTGTCGTCGCCTCGTCGATCGAGCGGCTGGCGATCGAGATCCGCCATCTCCAGCGCACCGAGGTGCTGGAGGCCGAGGAGTTTTTCTCGCAGGGCCAGAAAGGCTCGTCGGCGATGCCGCACAAGCGCAATCCGGTGCTGACGGAAAATCTCACCGGCCTCGCGCGTCTCGTGCGCGGCTACGCGGTTCCGGCGATGGAGAATGTCGCGCTGTGGCACGAGCGGGACATTTCCCATTCATCCGTCGAGCGCTTCATCGCGCCCGACGCGACGATCACGCTCGACTTCGCGCTCTCCCGGCTCACCGGCGTGATCGAGAAGCTGCTCGTCTATCCGCAGAACATGCGGAAGAATCTCGACCGTCTCGGCGGCCTCGTCCATTCCCAGCGCGTGCTGCTGGCGCTGACGCAGAAGAACGTCTCGCGCGAGGACAGCTATTCCTGGGTGCAGCGCAACGCCATGAAGGTGTGGCGCGGCGAAGCGGAGTCGTTCCTCGCGCTCCTCAAGGCTGATCCGGACGTGCATGCGAAACTGAGCGACGCGGAGCTCGAAGCGCTGTTCGACGACGGCTATCACTTCAAGCATGTGGATGCGATCTTCGCGCGGGTGTTTGGCGGCGCTGTAAGATAAAGCCATGCGCGCAAGCGACTGCGACATCCTCATCGTTCCCGGCCTCGGCGATTCCGGTCCAGATCACTGGCAGTCGCGGTGGGAGAAGAATCTCTCCACCGCGCGGCGCGTCGCGCAGGGCGACTTCGCCCGCGCCGATCGCCTGCTGTGGGTCGATCGCATCCTCGACGAGACGCGGCGCGCCACGCGGCCGGTGGTCTATGTCGCGCACAGCGCGGGCGTGCTGGCGGTGGCGCATGCGGCGACGCAGATGCCTGATACGAAAGCGCGCGGCGCGTTTCTCGTCGCGCCGCCGGGCGCGACCGCGGTGCTTGCGATGGATGAGCTCGACAACAGCTTCATTCCGGCGCCGCGCGGCCCCCTGCCCTTTCCCTCCATCCTCATCGCCAGCGCCAACGATCCCTATTGTCCGCTCACGGAAGCGGAGGACCTCGCCTATGCGTGGGGTTCGGCTTTCACGCCGGCTGGCGACGCCGGCCATATCAATGCGGCGTCAGGCCACGGCCCCTGGCCGGAAGGATCGCTGCGCTTCGCGATGTTCCTGAAGACGCTTGCGGCCTGAGCTTTCGCGCCTCTCGCGAAAACCTTCGCGCCTCGCGCGAAAACAGACGTCTTCGAAACGAAAAACGCCGCCCGAAGGCGGCGTCTTATCAGTCAGCAATCCGCCGCCGGATCAGCGCGAATAGAACTCGACCACCAGGTTCGGCTCCATCTGCGTCGGATAGGGAACCTCCGCGAGGCCCGGCACGCGCGTGAGCTTCGCGGTCATCTTCGAATGATCGACATCGAGATAATCGGGCACGTCGCGCTCTGCGAGCTGCACCGCGCCGAGCACCGTCACCGACTGCTTCTGCGCGTCCGAAACCTCGACCACGTCGCCGGGCTTGAGCTGGATGCTCGCGATGCTGGCGCGCTTGCCGTTCAGCTTGACGTGACCGTGATTCACGAACTGGCGCGCCGCGAACATCGTCGGCACGAACTTCGCGCGATAGACGATGGCGTCGAGGCGACGCTCGAGCAGGCCGATCAGGTTCTCGCCGGAGTCGCCGCGCAGACGGGTTGCCTCGGCGTAATATTTGCGGAACTGGCGCTCGGAGATGTTGGCGTAATAGCCGCGCAGCTTCTGCTTGGCGCGCAGCTGCGTGCCGAAGTCGGACAGCTTGCCCTTGCGACGCTGGCCATGCTGGCCGGGGCCATATTCGCGGCGGTTGACCGGGCTCTTCGGACGGCCCCAGAGGTTCACGCCGAGGCGGCGGTCGATCTTGTGCTTGGCGTCGAGACGTTTCGACATCGTGGTTCTCTCAGTCCGGCCGGAACCACGGAACGGCCGTCCGCGCGCCGTGACGGCGCGTCTGGCTGGCCCTGTCCGCGAACCGGCCCGTTTCGGGTCGGGTTCGCGCCCTCCTCTGCCGATCGCGGTCTCCCGTATCGGCCGACAGACGGCTCACGGACGGACCGGAGCTGTCGCGGGTGCAAAACATCGCGCCGCCGGTTTCATCCGGCGGCTCGCGGGCTTTAGCCACACGCGCCGCGGAATGTCAAAGCAACGATCCCGCGCCGCCGCGCGATTGCGTCCATGCAAGAGCTGATCTGCATTGGCGCATGCGTGAAAGCGACATGTCACGCATCCGTGAATGGCTCCGCCTGCGTCAGAACGCCACGGTGGCCCGGAGTGGCGCCGGTGCGCCGCCATAAGACATCGACGGAGGAATGAATGACTTTCGCCAGATCGGCCACTCTCGTGACAACCCTTGCGCTGGCGGGCTTCGCAGGCGCGGCCAACGCTCAGCAGGCCGAGATGAGCTTCTTCGTCACCAGCGAGGGGTCCGGCAAGGGAGCTGACCTTGGCGGGCTCGCCGGCGCGGACGCGCTTTGCCAGCGCCTTGGCCAGGCCGCAGGCGCCGGCGCGAAGACATGGCGGGCTTATCTGTCGACGCAGGCGGCCGGCGGGGCGGCGGCGGTCAATGCGCGCGACAGGATCGGCGCCGGGCCCTGGAAAAACGCCAAGGGAGACGTCATCGCCACGAGCATCGCCGATCTCCACAGCGCCAGCAACAAGCTCACCAAGCAGACCGCGCTCACCGAGAAGGGCGAGATGGTCAAAGGGCGCGGCGACACGCCGAACACGCACGACATCATCACCGGCTCGCAGGCGGACGGAACGGCGTTCCCGGCGGGCGAGGACCGGACCTGCGGCAACTACACGCTGAGCGGAGCGACAGGCGCGGTCATGCTCGGCCATTCCGATCGCACCGGCCTCGATGAGTCGGACGCCGCGAAATCCTGGAACGCGTCGCACGCCTCGCGCGGCGGCTGCAGCCAGGACGCGCTGAAGGGCACCGGCGGCGCCGGCCTGCTCTACTGCTTCGCCGCCAACTGATCGCGCCGGAACCGCCGTCGCGCCGCGGCGTTTTGCCCTGGGTTCATATGAGAACGCGAAGCGGCGTCGTCGCCGCTTCGCCCGGGCGCTTCGATGATCCGCAAACTCAAATCCGGCGACTATCGCCTTTATTCGCGCAAGCTCGATCCGAAGACCGGCAAGCGGCGCAACCTCGGCACGTTCAAGACGCGGGAGGCCGCCGAGAAGCATGAGCGCGACATTCAGTATTTCAAGCGTCATTGAAGCTGATGACGCTTGATGAGTTTCGGACCAAGCGGACGCTGGCTCGCATCAGACAATCGCGACGCGCGAAGGCGGCGCTCGCCGCCGCGGCGGGGAGGCTCAGTTCAACGCGAGCGCTTCCTCCTGCGCTTCAAGTCCTGAAAAGCCGCGCGCGCTGAACGCCGCGCGCAGGCGCTGCGTGACTCCGCGTCCCGACGTGAACACCGCGTGCGCGGTCCCCCCCGCTCCATGGGACATCGCCGGCCCGAGCAACTGCCCGACGCGGCGCGCGATCGCCGGCGCGGGATCGATGAAGCGGACCGGCCACGGCGCAAGCGCCTCGAAGCGCGCGCGCAGCAACGGATAGTGGGTGCACGACAATGAGATAACGTCGGTGCGCGCGACGCGCCCGTCGCCGCGCCTGCGTTCGATGAAGCAGGGCGCGATCTCGGCCGCGATGGCCGCGTCGTCGACAGGCTCGCCGCGCAGATGCGCTTCCGCCAGCGAGGCGAGCCGCGTCGATCCGACCAGCGCCACTTCGCAGTCGCTGGCGAAGCTGTTGATGAGTTCGCGCGTATAGTCGCGGGCCACGGTGCCGGGCGTCGCCAGCACCGCGATGATGCGGCTCGCGCTCGCCGCCGCGGCGGGCTTCACCGCCGGCACCGTTCCGACGAACGGGATGGCGAAGCGCGCGCGCAGCGCCGGCAGGACGATCGTCGAGGCGGTGTTGCAGGCGACGACCACGAGATCGGGCGAAAAGCGCGCGATCAGCCGCTCCATGACGGCCATGACGCGCCCGCGCAGAGCGTCCTCGCCAAGCGCGCCATAGGGAAAGGCCGCGTCGTCGGCCGCATAGACGAAGCGGGCGTCCGGGCGCGCGCGGGCGATCTCCTCATGCACCGTCAGGCCGCCGACGCCGGAATCGAATACGAGAATGCAGGGCGGCCGCATCACGATGGACGAAACGGCGGGCTGCGCGGCGCCGGCGAGCAGATCGTAACGCATGACGGATTCCAGACCGGCGCCATCATGCTTTCGCAAATCTTGACGAACTGGAAAGAAATCAGCGCTTCGGCCGGGTCGCGGTCGACGTCGTGGCGGGTTGCTGGGAGTCGGCCTGCGGCTGGCTGTGCGGCTCGCGCGCGCTTTCGTAGCTCAGGCGCTTCACCGGCCATCCGTCGCTCCACAATCCCATCGAGGTGAAACCGGGGTGGCGCTTGATCGGCGTCGCATCCTCTCCCGCGAACGCGATCGGCATGGCGATGTCGAGCGTTTTCCAAAGCCCGTACCAGTCGAGCGCATCCACCTGCGCGCCGGCGAACTGGTCCGGCTGCGGCGACGGAACGACGGTGGTCTTGGCCGGCGCGGCCCTGCGCGGCCGCCCCTTGGCGTCGAGCTGAACCGGCGGCGGCGCGTCGGCGTCCACGACCGGGATCTTGTCCATCTCGTAGCTCTCGTTCTGGGCCAGCGGCGAGAGATGGGTCGCGAACAGGCTCGGCGATCCATGGCTGTCGGTCGGCAGCCGGATTAGCATCTTGCGCGCGGCGGGCACGGCGCCGCTCTGGCGGATGATCTTGCGCGCGTCGGTGTCGCGCGCCACCGTATCGGTGTCGCCGATCATCGTGATGAGAACGATCTCGGGAGGAAGCTGGTCGAGAACGTCGAGCTTGATCGCCTGATAGCGGTTGCCCCAGCTGTTTCCGGGCATGACCGCGAGAACGAGCTTCGGCTTCCACAGGCTCGGATCGGCCGCGAGATTGACGACGATGTTGCCGCCCGCCGCATGGCCGACATAGGCGACCTTCTCGGGATCGACCGCGTCGCCGAGCTTCTCCATGGCGAGCTTCACGCCGGCCGCGGCGTGGCCGATCAGTTCGTTGCGCGGCTGCCGGGCGTCGAGCTGGTAGCGGGGAAAGACCACGATCGTCCCGTGGCGCGCCAGATGGTCGATCCAGGCGCCGTAGAGCAGCGGATTGAAAGCGTTCACGGCATGGCCGAACACCACCGCCGGGCGCGGGCCGTCGAAGCCTCTGGTCGGCCGGAAGACGAAGACCTGGCGCGCCCCGGCGCCATAGGCTTCCTTGGTCACGTCGCCGGTCTGGATCGGATAATCCGCGCCCGCCGGGCCATCCTTCGGCTGGGCCGGCGGGGTCGTCGCCAACGCTGGCGCCGCTGCGGCGAAACTTGCGACGAGCAGCGCAGCTCCCCAGAGTCGCACAGACTTCCTCATGATATCGCTAGGTCCTGTCTTCCGGGCGCCCGCCTTAGGATGCCAGCCGGCGCCCTCGCTCACAAGCAACCGGGATGAAGAGCGCCGCGTTGTTGCCGATCGGCCACGGCTCAGGTCGCAGGATCAGGGCGTCAAACCCGCTTTTTTCTCAGCGCGCCGGCTATCTCCCGCCCCGCCCGCTCACCGGCGAGGGTCGCGCCGCCCGCCGTCATCGCGCCGCCGCCGGCCGTCGCCTCGCCCGCGAACCAGATGCGGCCGCCGACCGGACGCGCCAGCGCCTCGCGATCGGGAAAATGGCCGGGCTTGGCCAGCGAATAGGAGCCGAGCGCGAACGGATCAGCCGACCAGCCGGCGAGCCGGCCGGCCTTGAAATGCTTGCGGGCGTCGCTGCCGGCCATGGCGACCACCCGCTCCAGCGCATGATCCACGGCCGCGGCCTCGCCGGCGCCGGTCAGCGCGCGGGCGAAAGAGCCGGCGACCACGGCCAGCATCAGGTTGCGGTTGAACGGCCAGGCCTCGGCGGAGAACAGGGCGCCCGGCGTCGCGCCGACATCGAAAAGATCGGTGCTGTCGGGCAGTCCGAACCGGTCCCCGTCGAAAAGAAGCGCGATCTTGGTCATCGCGCCCATCCTGAGCCCCTCGATCGCGGCCAGGGTCTCGCCCGGCAGCGCTGGATCGAACCGGATGGCGCCGCTTTTCAGGACGCCCACCGAGACGGTGACGATCGCCGCCCGCGCCCGGATGGTCCCGCGCGGGGTCGACACCCGCACCCCGCCGCCGCTCCAGTCGACCGCTTCCGCCGGCGTGGCGAGCGCCACCGGCGCGTCCGCGAGCGCCTTGGCGACCAGCGCGCCATAGCCCGCGGGGATGACCAGATCATCGCCCGACCACAGCGCGGCGTATTCGGCGGCCGAGGCGTATTGCGGATCGTCGCCCAGCGAGAACAGCGAAGCGCCCTCGGCCGCCATCCGCAAAGCGGGGTCGCCGGCCGCGAGGTCGGCGAAGGACCGGTCCGGCCCTTTCGTATCGAAGCCGTCGGCCAGCGCGGAAAAGGACTGGAACGCCTCGCGGCGACGGCGGCGATCCTCATCCGTCGTCACATGGCCGTCCCGAAAGGTCAGGAAGCGCCCGCGCCACACGTCCCGGGCTGTCTCGATTCCGAGGTCGGACGCGATCCGCCGCCACGGATTGCGCTCGGCCCAGTGGATGAACTGCGCGCCGGCGTCGAACGGTTCGCCCAAGGAGCGATCGGTGAAGACCCGTCCGCCGACCCGGTCCCGCGCCTCGATCATCGCGACGGTCAGCCCGTTGCGCTTGAGTTCGCGCACCGCGCCGTATCCGGCCGCGCCCGCGCCGATGACGACCACGTCGACATCGCCGCTCTGCGCGCTGGCCGGACGCGCAACGGCCGCCGCGGCGACGCCCGCGACCAGACTGCGGCGAGTCAGTCGCGTCGTCGCGCCGCGCGCATGGAAGCTCTCTGTCATGCGCGCGATGATACGCCCGGCCCGAGCGTCAACAATAAGGCCGTCTCTCACCTTCGCGTTATCGCGGTCCGCCTCGCTTGCGCCGTCCGTTGGCGAGCGCGACGAACACGCCGCGCAAGGTGCGCGCATCCTGCTCGGACATGCCGATGCGATGGAGGATGTTGCGGAGGTTGCGGACCATGATCGGGCGTTTGTTCTCGGGCAGGAAATAGCCCGAGGCGTCGAGTTCCTCCTCCAGATGCTCGAACAGCGAGTGGATCGAGCCCCGGCTCGCGGGCTGATGCTCATAGGGAGAGGCGAACGGGGCGCTGTCGCCCCGGGCGCGCCGTCGCCATTCATAGGCGGTCAGGAGCACCGCCTGCGCGAGATTGAGGGACGGCAGCGCCTCGTCCACGGGAAAGGTTAGGATCGCGTCGGCGAGCGACACGTCGTCGCTGGAGAGGCCGGCGCGCTCCGGCCCGAACAGAACCGCCTGGCGGTGGTCCGCGCCGGCCGCCTCCGCCATCGCTTCCGCAGGAGACGCGACGCGCTTGCCCTGCCCCCGCGCCCGCGCCGTCGTCGCCCAGACGAAGGCGCAATCGGCCACCGCCGACTGAACGGTCTCATGCAGCGCAGCGTTGTCGAGGACGTGATCGGCGCCCGCGGCCGCCCCCCGCGCCTTCTCGTTGGGCCAGCCGTCGCGCGGCGCGACCAGCCTCAGATCGGAAAGGCCGAAATTCGCCATCGCGCGCGCCGCCATGCCGATATTCTCGCCAAGCTGCGGCTGCACCAGCACCACCACAAGTGGGCGCGGCGCGCGTTGCGTTCTGTCCGGAAAAACCTGATCGTCGGGATTGGTCATGCGCCGTTCATCTTCTCTGCGGCGACCTAGCATGGGGCGGCGCGCGGCGTCATGTGACGACGCGCGGCAACGGGGCGAGGGCAAGGGTGAGCGACATTGGACCGGGGCCGCGCCCGCCCTCCTTCGTGGACCAGAGCGAGGCGGCCGTCGCCCGCATGTTCATGGCGCTCACGCTTCGCTTCTGGACGGAAGGAAGCCGCCGGATCGCCTGGGCGCTGAGCGTCGGCCTCTGCCTCAGCCTCTTCGCGGTGCTGGCCGTCGATGTGAGCGTCAACCGCTGGCAGAGCGCGCTGTTCAACGCGCTCGAGCGGCGCGACGTCGCCGCGGTCAAGGCGACGATATGGCTGTTGCCGCTGATCGTGCTCGGCGGCGCGGCGGCCGGCGTCTGCGTGGTTTGGACCCGCGAGGTGCTGCAGGTGCGGTGGCGCGAATGGGTCACGGCGACGCTCGTCAGCCGCTGGGCGACGGACAACCGGTTCCGCCGCATCCAGGTCGCCGGAGTGGAGCCGGCGAATCCGGAATACCGAATCGCCGACGACGTGCGGATGGCGCTCGATCCGCTGGTGGACTTCGCCATCGGCCTCTTCTCGGCGATCCTGGGCGCGGCGACGTTCATCGGCATCCTCTGGATCGTCGGCGGCGGCCTGACGGTGACCATCGCCGGACGCACGGCGTCGATTCCCGCCTTCATGGTGATCGCCGCCCTCGTCTACGGGATCGGCGTCTCGGTGGCGGCGGTCTATGTCGGCCGGCCTCTCGTCGCCCGCGTGGCGCGCCGCAATGAGGCGGAGGCGAAGCTGCGCTTCGAGCTGACGCGCCTGCGCGAGCACGCCGCCCCGATCGCCGCCGCCGACGGCGGCCTCGCGGCCCGCGCGGCGATAGCCGGCGTCTATGATCAGGTGGTCGGCCGCTGGATCGCCATGATCTGGCTGCACGCCCGCCTGACCTGGGTGACCAACGGCAGCGGCGTGCTGGTCCCGCTCCTGCCGCTCGTTCTCGCGGCGCCGAAATATCTCGCCGGCGAGCTGTCATGGGGCGACATGGCGAGCCTCGCGGCCGCTTTCGTGAAGGTTCAGGGCGCGATCACCTGGCTTGTCGACAATTTTCGCCAGGTCGCGCAATGGTACGCCTCGGCGGGCCGCGTGGTCGACCTTCTCGAGGCGATGGACCGGCTGGAAAGCCCCCCGCCGAGCGAGTCCTCTGTGGATGTGGTTCCGCTGCGCGCCCCTTCGGCGGCGGAATGAGCGTCACGCTGCGCGATTTCGGAGAATCGCAGCGTTCCGGCAGTTCAAGGGGAGCAACACGACCTGAACGCCTCATTCGCGAGTGGCTCTCCTTCGTTAAAAGGGGGCCGGTTCAGCCGACAGATGTTGCCGGGCGACCGACAAATCGCTTACTAGCCCGCTTACAAAGACGACCCTTCTTCCCGCGATCATTGATCCGACCGAACGCTTCGGAGTGCATAACGTGACGAACAGCCAGTTCGAACGAAGCCAGCCAGACCGCACGATCGGCGTTCTTCTCGACAGCCTCAGCATAGGCGCCCTGGCGCGAGAGATCATTCGCCGCCGCGGTCTCGTGGTCGCTGCTGCGCTTCTTGGCGTCGTCGCCGGCGCGGCCATCAGCCTTTGGGGGCCGCCGCGCAGCGCCGCGGCCACGAGCACGCAAATGAGCGCCAACGCCTATCAGTTCGCCTCTGTGATCATCCCGGACGTTTTTCCGTTCTCGTCCAATGACGCGATCAATCGTTTTACGCGCGAGGTTCTGTCGACCGAGTCGCTGCGTGCGGCCGTCGAGGAAAGCCGCAACGTCAAGATAGACATTTTTACGACCATCCCGCTGCGGCTTCTGGACGAATCGCAACTGCAGCTTCAGGTGAATCGCCTCAACATCCGCAATGAGCCGGCGGCCGATGGCGATCGCGTTCAACTCACATTGAACGGCGCGCACCCGCGCATAGGCGTCGAGATCCTCGGCAAGCTGATCGGCAAGGCGGAGGCGAAAGCCGTCGCGAACACGATCCTTGATCGGACCGCCGCCGCCAAACTCGAGGAAAACCGGCTGCGTTTCATCGTGGCGATCAAGCTGCCGCAGGAGAAATCCCTGCGAAAGCTGGAAGAAGAGCTGCGGGCCGTCCGCTACGAAGAAAAAATCAAACGCGATAACCAGATAAATCGCGTGAGCGACGCCCTGAAGATCGCCGAAGCGACGGGCCTGACAAAGCCTTCGCCGGCTATAACGGGCGTTGGCGCTGGCCTCGTCGGCTCCCTGCCCCGGTTTGATAGCCGCAACGCGCCGCTTTTCCTTTACGGAAGCGACGCTCTCGCCGAGCAGCTGAAGCTTCTCAGAGACAGAAAGGCCGACGATTCGGATGATCCGCGCATCGCGCAGATTCTTCGGGATATCGAAGTGGCTCGGACCACGAGAGCCGGCGATACGATGCGGGTTCGCAGCATAGAGACAAATTTCGAAGGCGAATACGGCGACAATTCCTACACCGAAAGCGTCCAGAAGCTCAGCGCTCTGCAGCAGATTGGCGCCGCGCCTCCGTCGTTTGAGCTGATGACGACAGAAACGCCGCCGAACACTCAAAACTATAGCGACGTCAGAAACCTTCTCGTGAACATTCTGCGGGGCATGGCCGTTGCGCTCATTCTCATCTGCATCGCGATCACCGCGATGACCGTGGCGCGAACGTTGCGCGTCGCATGATCGCGCCAGGCCGACGCATAGCATAGCATAGGCGAGAACAACATGCTTCGCACGCGCCGCGGATGTAAATCGGCGCCGCCGAAAGAGGGCTTCAGGTGTCGATCGATATAACAGGCGGCTTACCTGAAACATCCGCTTCCGGGTCGAGATCCCATCGCCGATTTTCTCTGGCTGCGCATGTGTTTGCGGCTTCGATCATCGGCATTCTGCTCAAGCAGCTCCGGCTTCTGAGCGACAGCATTGGTATTTTTGAAATCGCCGGCCTGATTGTGGCCCTTTATTTCATCGTCACAAACCGCGAGCGCCCGACGAAAGGCGACCTCTATTTCGGCGGCGTTTTCCTCGTCATCCTGTTTTCTTTCTGTTGCGGCGCAGCATTATCGTTTTTTTTCTTTCGCGAACATTTCAGCGTTCGCGACCTAATGGCGACCTTCTATATCACCGTCATCGTGCTGGGCTGGCTCAATTTCACCGAAGGCTCCCTTCTCGACCGGATCGAGCTCTATCTGAGCTGGCTAAGCGGCTACTGCGCCATCATTATATTGCTAGGTGTAACGGCTTACCGCATCGCCCCGGGGCTATGGTATTTTGATGTTTATTTTGGCCGTTTTATGGGTCTTTCAGACAACCCAAATCAGCTCGGCAGCCTTTGCGCCACAGGGATGGCGCTGGTCGCGCTCGCGGCTCAGTTGCGGGGTAGGGTTTCGCGTCTCGGCGTGGCGAGGGCCGCCGCCATTTCGATCGCCGGCTTACTGACCCAAAGCGTGGCCTTTATCGCGAGCACCGCGTTATCTGCGTTGGTGGTCGGTCTCCTGTATGTTTGGCAGGCTACCCTGCCGAACTCAATACCGCGACGCTTATCCGCTTTTCTGATCGCTGCCGTCACGGCAGCCGCGCTGATGGCTCTCGCCTTCTTCGCTGTTCAGATCGTCGACGCCGTGATCTATCTTTATTCCGGCGGGTCAGGGAAAGGCTCTGTCCGGCTCCAGTTTTGGATCGAAGCTTTCAATATGGCGCTGCGCTCCCCGATCTTCGGACTCGGACCGGGAGGTCATGTTCCGGTTGATTTCACTACCGAACTTCAGGAAGCGCACAATATTTTCATTGAACTGCTAGTGACCGGCGGACTTGTCAGTTTGCTCGCTTTCGTCATGCTTCTCTGCGCGATAGGTCTCCCAGCAATCCGCTATCGCTTTTTCGCTGTGACTTACGCTTTGCTCACCCTCATTCTGCTCGGCTCGTTCCACACCGTACTTCGGCACGCGCATTACTGGATCGCGATACATGCGACGCTGTCAACGCTTTTCCTGATTCCAGAGCGCTCGCAGAGGCCGCGCGTCTCTCGGCCTTCTTAGAGCTATGCGTTACCGCAGCCTCGGAAGAAGCGCCCTCGACTTTACTGCGGCGCTTCTGCTGCAAGTCACGCTTCTTGGCGCGACGATACTCATTTTCAAGCTGGACGATCTGCGCAGCGCGGCGTTTTTTACATTTGCGCTTTCAATCTGCGGACCGATCTCTCTTTTCGCGAGCATGTCTCTGGCCGAGCTCGTCTATGCGGGAGATGAGCGATACCGCAATACCCGCGAAATAGCGCTTGCCCAGGCGCTGGCGTTCGTTGGCCTGTCAGCGCTCGCCGGAGTTTGTCTCGCGCTGTGGGACACCGCATATCTGCCTGTTTACACGATCATCTCGCTCGCACGTCTCGCGGACCTGCTCTCCGCGCTCGGCATTCAGGTGTTGCGACGAAACGGCCATTTCAAGCGCATCAGCTTTCTCGGCGTTCTGCAATTCAGTTGCTTCTGTGGCTTCGCCGCCCTGGCGCTCTCCATAGGGTGGGCTCCCCCATATATCTGCGTGGCGATTGCGATGATGCTGGCGTCAATGGCCCAGGCCGGCCTCAGCGCGTGGTGGCTGCGGGACGAACTCGCGAACACTTCCGGTCTCCATTCGCGGCGGCCCGCAAAGTTCCTGAGAGAGCACATGGCGCGAAGCATCGCTATTTCGCTCAACTCGCTTCAGACCAACGCGCCCCGCTACGGCCTGGAGTTTCTAGCGTCGCCGCAGCAGCAGGCCGCATATTCCCTGATCTCCACGCTGGCGCGGGCAGGCTCCATCGCGCTCCAGTCCTTGTTCGTCCCTGTCGTTGGCAAATTTCGATCCGCTTACCGCGCATCGCCGCGGCGGGCCATTTCGATAATTTACATCATTTTCTTTGCCCTCAGCGCGCTTTTCACAACCGTCATGTTGATCGCCTGGTTCATCGCCGTTCATGAAGGCTGGACGCGCTGGCTTGGCCCAGAAACCGAGGCGATCCTCACCCCGGCGGCCGGCGCATGGGCGCTCGCATCGTCAGGCGTTTACCTTTTCAGGTTTGGCGTATGGCAGATCGTGTCTCTGCTGGAGGATGGCGCGCGCCAGACGCGACACGCGCTGGCCGGCGGAGGCGCGACGGTCATTTTGGGCTTTCTCCTCATCCCGAGCCTGCTGATCGGCGGCGCCGCGATGTGTGAGATCATCGGCAACCTCCTCCTCGTTGTTCTGCCTTTCATTTACTGGCGTCGGGCTGGGAAAGCGCGCCCTCCGGCTTGATCAGCACGAACGAGCCGGCCGCCGCGTCCGCGATTTGAGAAGCGCTGATTTACACGGCCGGCATTCGCGGATATTGGCCGCCAAATGTGTGGGATCGCCGGTCTTTTCCATCGTAACGGCGCGCCCGCCGACCGGGCGCTCGCCGAGGCGATGGCTGATAGGCTGCGCCACCGTGGCCCGGACGCGGGCGGCGCGTGGAGCGAGCGGTCGATAGCGCTCTCCCATCGCCGCCTCGCAATCCGCGATCTGTCCCCGGCGGGCGTGCAGCCTTTTCTTTCGGCCTGCGGCCGCGTCGTCGTCGTCTATAACGGCGAGCTTTACAACGACCGGAAGCTCGCGGAGCGATTGCGCCGTGAGGCCGGCTTCACACCGCGGACGACGACGGACACGGAGATCATCCCCGCCGCCTATCTGGCGTGGGGAGACGACGCGGTCGGCGAACTCGAGGGAATCTTTTCATTCGCGCTGTGGGACCGAGAGCGGGAACGCCTGCTGCTCGCGCGCGATCACATCGGAACCAAGCCTCTATATATCGCTGACATCGGACCCACGCTGTTTTTTGGCAGCGAGATAAAGGCGATTCTACCGGCGCTTGCGGCGCGACCGCGCCTGTCTCCGCCAGACGTCGCGCATATGCTGGCGCTCGGATATCCCGCGCCGACGCGCGCCACCCTGCTCGGCATGCGACAGCTCGCGCCCGGGAGCTTCCTCATCGCCGACCGCGAGGGAGTGGTTGAAAAGTCCTACTGGCGGCCATGGCGCGCGTCTGACATCACGGATCCCGAGGTTGCGCGCTCGGCTTTCATCGACGAGTTCAAGACCGTTGTATCGGATCAGTTGATCAGCGATGTCGCCGTTGGCTCCCTTCAGAGCGGCGGCATCGATTCCTCGCTGATCACAATGGCGCTGCCGCAGGAGCGGAGCATTCCGCTTTTCTCGGTGAGATTTCCCGAGGCCTCCCATGATGAATCGAGCCATGTGCAGGCGCTCGCAGCCGCCGCCGGTCGCGAGATTCGCTGGATCGACATGGCGAACGACGGGGCTGTCGCAGACGACTTCGACGCATGCGTGCTCGCCGCGGACGGCCAGCTCGCCGACTCCAGCATGCTTGCGGCTTTCCGGCTGTGCCGTCTCGTCAGGCAACACGTCGCCGTCGCTCTCAGCGGCGACGGAGCCGACGAATTTTTTGGCGGCTATCCTACCTATCGCGCGACCATTCTCGCGGAACGCTACGGACCGTTGGCGCCTCGCGCGCTGGCTTCACGGCTCGCAAGCGCGATCAAGGCGGTTGGCGGCGTATCCGAGAAGCGAATTCCCAAAAGTGAACTGTTCTATCGCTTCGCTTACGGCTTTTCCCAAGCTGCGCCGCACGCCGCCTGGCGCCACTATCTTGCCGACAGCGAGCGTAAAGCTCTTTATGGCCCTGCCCTCGCAGATGAATTGGAGCGCGATGCGCTCGCTCTTTATGCAAGCGAATATGACGCTGCTTCGGGCGGCCCTGCCGACAAAGGCCTTCTTGCCGATCAGTCGTTCTATCTGCCGGCGGACATGCTGGTGAAACTGGACCGCGCCAGCATGGCGCATGGTCTGGAGGTTCGCGTTCCGTTTCTCGATCGGCGAATCATGGAGCTTGCGGGGAGAATGTCCTCGCCGCTCTTTTTCGGCGAAGACGGCAAATCGACGAAACTCATCCTGCGGCGCGCGTTGAAGGCGCTCGGCGCGCCGTCGAAAATTGTGAGCGGCGCAAAGCGCGGCTTCAACGTGCCCGTCAATTTGCTGCTGAAGGGAGCGCTGAGGCCGCTCGCGGATCGATTGCTCGACCGCGACGCGGACGTTTTTTCTCCCATGCTCCGAAGCGATGGCGTCAGAAAGATATGGCGCGATCATATCAATGGCCGTAGGGATGAAAAATACGTCGTCTGGACACTGCTTACGCTCGGGCGGTGGATTGAGAAGGAGCGACTGCATTGAGCGGCGAACGACTTCCTTATGAGAGGCTTTCGGTCGTCATTCCGGCTTTCAACGAGGCCGAGGCGATTGGAAAAACGCTCGAACAGATTCTCGCGGCGACGCCCGGCGCGGAAATCCTAGTTGTCGACGACTTTTCGCGCGACAGAACGTGCGAAATCGCGACCGCTTTCGCTGGCGTCCGCGTGATTCGACATTCGTTCAATCGCGGTCAGGGCGCATCATTGAAAACAGGGATGCGCGCCGCGACCCGTCCATATGTCGCCTGGTTTGACGCCGACAACGAACACAAGACGGGTGATCTCGAACGCCTCTTCAAGCGCATGCTGGACGACAGGCTCGTGGCTGTGATCGCGCAGCGAACGAACGGATCGACCTCTACGGTGCGCGCGCTCGGCAAGTGGATGATCCGCCTCATCGGCCGGGGAATGCAGATCAAGGCGGGCTCCGATCTGAATTGTGGCCTCAGGATTTTCCGGCGTCCGGTTATCCTGCGCTATCTCGCGCTGATCCCGGACCGTTTCAGCTCAAGCCTCGTCACCACTCTGGTGATGCTGGAGCGCCGTTATCCGCTCGCCTTTGTTCCTATCACGACAAGTCCCAGAATTGGCGTTTCGACGGTTCGCCTCAAGGACGGCTTTGAGGCGATCCTGCAATTGCTTCGAGCGATCCTTCTGTTCGCGCCGATGCGCATCTTTCTTCCAGTGGGGCTGTGGACGATCGGCGCCGGCCTTCTTTACAGCGCTGTCGTTGCGCTGTTCGCTGGGCGAGGCGTACCCGTTGGCGGCATGCTGCTCGTACTGGCCGGCCTCATGACCATGATCCTCGGGCTTCTGGCGGATCAGATCAGCCAGATGCGTCTCGGCCAGTTTGATGGCGATATTGGCGCGGTCCTCGATGACCTGGACGACGAAGGCCCGCTGCCGCGATGAATAAGCAGATAAACCCGATGTTCGATCGGGCGCCTCCGGCATGGGCGCTGCGCCGGCCGAAGCCTTTATGGCAACACGGATGGGATTTGCTCGGCGCGCCCCTGCGAATGATAGCGCTGCCCGACGTCAGAAATGAGCAACTGCACCTGACATCGCTGCGCGCGGAGCGGCTCGCTGTGGTGCTGCCGAAGATCGAGGGACGACTTCTCGACGTGGGTGCTGGCGACAACATGCTCGTCTCGCTTTATCGGCGCAAAGCGGAGGGCTCGCCGGCGCAGAGCGCAGCCGATGACAGCGTCGGACTCGATGTCGTCGACTGGGGCGGCGGCTGTGTGATCGTTCCCGACTGCCGCAACCTGCCCTTCCCTGACCAGTCGTTTGATACGGTTTCCTTCGTCGCTTGTCTCAATCACATTCCAGAACGGAAGGAAGCGTTGCAGGAAGCGTTGCGCGTTCTCAGACCCGGCGGCCTTCTCGTCATCACGATGATCTCTCGTCTCATCGGCGACATTGGGCACGCCATCTGGTGGTACAGCGAAGACAAGCATCGCGATGTCGCTGATGGCGAAGTCATGGGCATGAATGCGGGAGATGTGGCCAATGCGGTGAAGGCAGCCGGGTTCGAAAAAATGAAACGAACCGGATTCGTCTACAACCTGAACAATCTCTTCGCCGCGAGACGACCGGAATCGCCCGCATGACATCCTCAAATGGACAGGCCGAGCACTACGATCGAATTCTCGCTGACTATGAAAAGCATTACTATGATGCGGAGGCGATGAAATATCGGCGGCGCTATATCTATCCGGCGCTTTTTCAGGGATGCGCGCTGAACGGAAAGATCGTCTATGAACTGGCGTGCGGAAGCGGTTTTAATACGCTCGAATTGTTACATCTCTTTCCCTCCGCGGATATCAGCGGATTGGACATCTCACCCTTGTCTTGCGACGCGTACGAGAAAAAGACCGGACGCAAGGCGCTCACGATAGACTTAACGAACGCCAATGCGCTTTTGCCGAAAGCGGCTGACGCCGCTTTCGTCGTTGGCGGACTTCATCATTGCGTCAACGACCTCAATTCGACCATGCTCAATCTCGGACGACTTGTTCGGCCGGGAGGCCGGTTGCTGATGGTCGAGCCGAACGCTGCATTCTTTTTGAACCGACTGCGAACATTTTGGTACAAAAGGGATCACTGGTTTCATGAACAGGAGGAAGCTCCTCTCGTTCATGACAATCTCGCAGCGGTCGCGAGGCAGTATTTCACGCCAGAGCGCGTGACATATTTGGGCGGTCCAGCTTATTTTCTTATCCTGAACAGTCTGATTTTACGGCTTCCGTTGGCGGCGAAGAAGTTTGTGGCCCCGGTCGCATCTTTTCTTGACGACATGTACAATCGCCTACCGGGCTCGGCGCCATTTCCGATGTTCATCGCGCAATGGCGGCGCAACAACGGCGACTAGCCTTTGCCCGCGAAAACGCTTCGAGAATCTCAATGCTACGCGCTGCGACATCATCCGAGTTCGCTCGTTATCTCACGATTGGACTTGTCACATTTGGCGTTTATTGCCTTTTGATTTTTGTGTGCGTAGAGCTAATGGGATTCTATCCCAGCCTCGCAGCCGGCGTCGCAGTCGCGGGCTCGGCTATTGTGAACTACTGGGGCCATGCGCGTTTTACCTTCAGGAGCGGCGCTCACGTTCTTCACTCACTGCCTCGCTATGTCGCGGTGATCGCATTCAATTCGATGCTTGCGGGGGCCATTGTCCATGTTCTGACGAGATTTGCAGGAGCTTCGATCGTTAGCGCGAATGCCGCATGCCTCGTTCTGATAACGACTTTGAATTTCTTTCTTCTTAAACGCTTCGTAATGTCGGCCTCATTAAGCGACAATCGTTAAGTTTATTGTTATTTGGATCTTGCTTCACAGAAGCCAATGCCGTCGCTATGCAGACACGTTCAAAAGTCTTCGAGGCGACGAAAGATCCGTCATCATCGGATGGTCCAAAGCCGCCACGTTCCCCGTTTCTTAACGCTCAAAGCCCGCGCTTCTATAGCCGCAATGATGGCGCCCGATAGAGTGCTTGGCTCAGCCAACACATATCTGACTGCGTTGTCGTCGAGCACTTTGTCCAAAACGCCTTTGACCGGAAGAGGATCAGCGCTTTCAAGGCTGCTGATTTCCCTTCTCAGCTTCACCCAGTCATAGAGCCGTCTACTGCTGCTATAGGACAACAGATTCATGTCCTTGTTGACATAAGTCAGCGGCTGCAAACCTGCATAGCGGACCGCAAGCGTCACCAGTTCAACCGATTCCGTCTGTCGTTGACTAGGCAGAACGAGCGTCCTGCTGTCAGACGCAGCTTCGCGAAGTTCTTTCAGAAGCGTTGACGCATCAGCGAAGGAGTTGCTAACGGCTTGACGGCCATCGAGCAGATCGATCAGCGGCCTCGCCACAGGCGTGCTGTAACCAAGCCACCACTGCGCACCGACAAACACGGTCAGGCCGATCGAGGCGGCGCGCAGCTTGTTTTGAAATCCCGGCCACGTTGCAAGGAACGCAGCCGCGGTCACTGCGGCGATAAGCATCACGGGAACGACGAAGCGGATATTCCTGATGAGGTCGATCTGAACCGGCTCTCTGCCGAGCGCGCGCGCGATCGCCTGATCCATAAAGCTCACGCCTGCCGAAGCTGCAATCAGACCAACTAAGAAAACGCTGAGGAAAAGCATTTTGCGCGCGAGCGCGGCCGGAGCGCGCAACGGCATGATGGCGAGCGATGCGACAGCGAAACCCCATAACGCCCACCGCCAGCCCCAATGGCCGTGCAGGTTGTTGACCCCGCCAGAGACCAGCATGTCGAGCGCAACCGCAACGGAGACATATTGGCCGCCGACATTCTCACGAATGATGGAGCGAGCAAGCGTGCTCACGTCGCTGCCCGCCGCATTTGGAAAGCTGTGAGCATAGTTCACGGCAAAAGGAACAGCGCAGGCGACGAAAACAAGTCCGGCGAGCGCCATTCGCACCGCATGCCTGAGCCAGTTGTCACCAGCGGGCTTGCAGACTGCGAGCGCGATCCAGGCCGCCATGGCGACGCCCGGCGCGCTTACCGGATGGAAGTAAACGCCCGCGCCGCAGATCAGCATGACCAGGAAAGGCTTGTACGCTCTCGCCGGCGGCAACCCTGCCAGAATGACATACGGAAAGAGCGCGTTATATGTCGAGCGGGTCAACGGCTCGGAAAGATTGCCCCACAGTTCGCCGCCGAACACGAACACCGGAGGAACGCTCAGGAGCGCGAGAGCGACGGACCAGCCGACGCCTGGCGTGAGCCTGCGCCCGAGGAGGAAGAATCCCAGCATCTGCAGGAAAAGCAGAGGCGCCGCGAGCAATCCATAGGCCGTGCCAATATCGTTCGTGAAGCGGTCCAGCGCGACGACGAACGGAATTGTAATCGTCCAGTAAAAACTGAAATTCCGCGGATCGGAAAAAACATAGTCCGTGCTGAACCTGTCGGGATGGCTGATCGCAGCCGCGATGGACGCGACGACGCCGCCGTCGCCGGAATCCACGATCCGGGGCGCGGGATCGAGGATGATATATTGCCACAGCAATGCGATCGCGAGAAAAAGGCCTGTGGCGGCGGCGACTTTGACGCGATCCGTGCACCGAAAAGCTTCTTGACGACGCGAGAGGAGCAGAGTCCAGGCCATAGCCGCCAGCGACAGCAGCGCTCCCGCCAGCCCCTTCGCTGGCGTCGCGGAGACAAGCGCCGAATAGCTGCGGCCATTTGCGCGAGGATCGGAGTTGTCGGACGTTGAAAAGTAAAGTTCGGTTTCCCGCAGATGCAGGAACCGGCCTTCGCCGAGCGTCTCGACCAGTTGCTGGGACGCATGCGGAGACGGCAGCGGCTTGCCATCCTCGAGCAGCGTCAGGCTTGAATAGCGCGCTTCATAAGTGTCGCCGCGGACGGCAAACACCGGTCGCAGAAAATATTTTGGTATCACGAACGCATAAGCGTGGCCGCGCAGATGTCCGATATTCTCCGGCGCGATCGCAATCACTCGCGTCGGCGGAAACGCCTGCGCAGCCAGGCAGACCGCAAAAGCCAGCGATAGGGCGATCGCGATCCATAAGGGCGCGCCCCGTTTGCGCTGCCCCTGAGGAATGCTTGTGAGCGAGATATCGGCTGCCAAGAGGAATTCGCTTCAATTTTTGGAGGGGAGGCTTTTCACAACGGCGCTTTCACCGCTGCGAAAGTCGAGGGCCAGTGTTCGTCCGGCGCGTTTCAAGGTGCGCGCGCCCTGAGCGCGTTGCCGGAACGGGCCTTTCGCGACCAATTCAGTCGACACATTCGAAGTCCTGGATGTGGCGTGGGCCGAAACATCCGCCGAATCGCAAATACCGGCTACGCTTGCATAGTTTAGATGCCCGCAACACGCCAACACCACAAAAGCTTGAACGAGCCCCGCAATCTCGACGATGCTCTGATGGTTCTGTTCTCTTGGCCGCCCCCCCGCAGAACCTCTACTATCGCCCGCATCAAGCGCCCAAATACTTCGATCATATTTGAATACTTCAATCAGGATGTAATTCCTGTATCAATCTGTCGGATTTGCTTCCCTCGCTTCGCAGGCGCTTGCTGGCGACTGTCGCTCACCTCATGGAGCGTGTCTTTCTGGCAGTTTGCGGCGACACGGCGCCGGAGAAGAACAAAAAAAAGAACTTGAATATAAGAACAAAAGGGGTACGCTGACATGACAGACGCGCGGCGGCCGCGCGTTGAGATCGTCCCGGCCGCGTGCCAGAAGGAGCTGAAACATGTCCCAATCCGCTCTCCGACTCGTAGAAGGCTCCTCGATGGATAAGACGAAAGCGCTGGACGCCGCCCTGTCCCAGATCGAGCGGAGCTTCGGCAAGGGTTCGATCATGCGGCTGGGCGCCAACCAAAAGGCGGCCGAGATCGAAGTCATTCCGACCGGGTCTCTCGGGCTCGACATCGCGCTTGGCGTGGGCGGCCTTCCCCGCGGCCGCGTGATCGAGATTTTCGGCCCGGAATCGTCGGGCAAGACCACTTTGGCGCTGCATTGCATCGCTGAGGCCCAGCGCCGCGGCGGCGTCTGCGCCTTTGTCGATGCGGAGCATGCGCTCGACACCGTCTATGCAAAGAAGCTGGGTGTGAATCTCGCCGATCTGCTGGTCTCCCAGCCCGATAACGGCGAGCAGGCGCTCGAGATCACGGACACGCTGGTTCGCTCGGGAGCGGTTGACGTGCTGGTGGTCGATTCGGTCGCCGCGCTCACCCCCCGCGCCGAGATCGAGGGCGAGATGGGAGACGTCCAGCCGGGCCTGCAGGCGCGGCTCATGAGTCAGGCGCTGCGCAAGCTGACCGCCTCGATCTCGCGCTCGAACACCATGGTGATCTTCATCAACCAGATCCGCATGAAGATCGGCGTGATGTATGGCAGCCCGGAGACCACCACCGGCGGCAACGCGTTGAAATTCTACGCCTCCGTCCGCCTCGACATCCGCCGCGTCGGCGCGATCAAGGATCGCGACGAGGCGATCGGCAACACGACCCGCGTGAAGGTGGTCAAGAACAAGGTCGCTCCGCCCTTCAAGCAGGTCGAGTTCGACATCATGTATGGCGAGGGGGTCTCCAAGGTCGGCGAACTGGTCGATCTCGGCGTGAAGGCCGGCATCGTCGAGAAATCCGGCTCCTGGTTTTCCTTCGACAGCCAGAGAATCGGCCAGGGCCGTGAGAATGCGAAGACCTTCCTCAGGGAGCATCCCGAGGCGGCGCAGCGTGTCGAGGCGGCGATCCGCCAGAACGCCGGTCTTCTGGCCGACCGGATTCTCGACCGCGTCGATCCGTCCGAAGAGTCTGACGACTGACCCCCGCTTGTCGTCGGAAGCCTGGTCGCCAAGGACAGCCCTCCCTCGCGCCAGGACTTGAGGAAGCCGGCCCGGTCGTCCGCCTTGGGCCGGCTTCCCGTTTCTGGACAGGCGAAACCGGCCTCTCTAGAAGCGCAGGACGACAGGCCGCAGGGCGCGGCCGCAAGGGTTCCGAGGCTGCGCGCTGATGAGTGGCGTCAACGACATACGGTCGGGTTTTCTCGATTATTTCCGGCGGAACGGACATGAGGTCGTTCCGTCCTCGCCGCTTGTGCCGCGCAACGATCCGACCCTGATGTTCGCCAATTCGGGGATGGTGCAGTTCAAGAACGTCTTCACCGGCGTCGAGAAGCGGCCCTATTCGCGCGCGACCACCGCCCAGAAGAGCGTGCGCGCCGGCGGCAAGCACAATGATCTCGACAATGTCGGCTACACCGCCCGCCACCACACCTTCTTCGAGATGCTGGGCAACTTCTCGTTCGGCGACTATTTCAAGGATCGCGCCATCGAGCTCGCCTGGAATCTGGTCACGAAGGAGTTCGAGCTTCCGCGCGACAAGCTCACCGTCACCGTGTTTTCCGAGGATGATCAGGCCTTCTCCCTTTGGAAGAAGATCGCCGGATTGCCGGATGAGCGCATCATCCGCATCCCGACCTCCGACAATTTCTGGCGCATGGGCGAGACCGGCCCCTGCGGCCCATGCTCCGAAATCTTCTACGATCACGGCGACCATATCCCCGGCGGCCCGCCCGGCTCGCCGGACGCCGACGGCGACCGCTTCATCGAGATCTGGAATCTCGTCTTCATGCAGTATGAGGAGCAGGCGGGCGGCCTCCGGCTCGATCTGCCCCGCCCCTCCATCGACACCGGCATGGGCCTCGAGCGCATCGCCGCGGTCCTGCAGGGCACGCACGACAATTACGAGATCGACCTGTTCCGGGCGCTGACGCAGGCGGTCGAGGATCTGACCAATGTCGATCGCAACGGCCCGCAGAAGGCGAGCCATCGCATCATCGCCGACCATCTGCGCTGCTCGGCCTTCCTGATCGCGGACGGCGTGCTGCCGTCCAACGAGGGGCGCGGCTATGTCCTGCGCCGCATCATGCGGCGCGGCATGCGGCACGCCCAGCTCCTGGGAGCGAAGGAGCCGCTGATGTGGCGCCTGCTGCCGACTCTGATTCGCGAGATGGGCCAGGCCTATCCGGAGCTGCATCGCGCCGAGGCGCTCATCGCCGAGACGATGAAGCTGGAGGAGACGCGCTTCCGCACCACCCTCACCCGCGGGCTGGCCATCCTCGATGAAGAAAGCCGCCTGCTCGCCGCGGGTCAGAAACTGTCGGGCGACACCGCCTTCACGCTTTACGACACTTATGGCTTCCCGCTCGACCTCACGCAGGACGCCCTGCGCGCGCGCGACATCGGCGTCGATGTCGCGGCGTTCGATGAGGCGATGGAGCGGCAGCGCGCCAAAGCGCGCGCGGCTTGGGCCGGCTCCGGCGAGGCCGCGACGGAGAACATCTGGTTCGACATTCGCGAGAAGGCGGGCGCGACGGAGTTTCTCGGCTATGACGCCGAGGAGGCCGAAGGCGTCGTCGCCGCGCTCGTGAAAAACGGCGCCGCGACCGATCGCCTCGCAGCGGGCGAAAGCGGCTTTGTGGTGATGAACCAGACGCCGTTCTACGCGGAATCGGGCGGCCAGGTCGGCGATCATGGCGTCATGACCGGCGACGGCGTCGTCGCGCGCGTGACCGACACGCAGAAGAAGCTCGGCGACCTGTTCGTTCACGCCGTCACGGTCGAGAAGGGCGAGCTGCGCGAAGGTCTCGCTCTCGCCCTCGCAATCGATCACGCGCGGCGCGCGGCGATCCGGCGCAATCATTCCGCCACGCACCTGCTGCACGAAGCGCTGCGTCGGACGCTCGGCGACCATATCGCGCAGAAGGGTTCGCTCGTCGCGCCGGACCGGCTGCGTTTCGATTTCTCCCATCCCAAGCCGATCGACGCTGGCGAATTGTCGACCATTGAGGATCTCGCGAACCGGATCATCCTGCAGAACGAGCCCGTGATCACCCGCGTCATGGGCGTCGAGGAAGCGAAGGAATCCGGCGCCCGCGCGCTGTTCGGGGAGAAATATGGCGAGGAGGTCCGCGTCGTCTCGATGGGAACCGATCGCGGGGCCGCCGCGAATCATTCCTTCTCCGTCGAGCTGTGCGGCGGCGTCCATGTCGGCGCCACGGGCGACATTGGGTTGGTCACGATCCTCGGGGAAAGCGCGGTGTCGTCCGGCGTGCGCCGCGTCGAGGCGCTGACCGGCGACGCGGCGCGTCATCATCTCGCCGGCGAATCGAAGCGGCTGCGCGAGGTCGCCTCGCTCCTGAAGGTGACGCCGGCGGAAGCGCCTGAGCGGCTGGCCGTGGTGCTGGAGGATCGCCGCCGGCTGGAGCGCGAAACGGCCGATGCGCGCCGCCAGCTCGCGATGGGCGGCGGCGGATCGGGCGCGGCGTCCGACATCGTCGAGGTCGGCAGCGTCAAATATTTCCGCCGGGCGGTTTCTATCGACATGAAGGATCTCAAGGCCCTTGCCGACGAGGCGAAGGCGAAGGTGGGATCAGGCGTCGTCGCGATCGCCAACACCGCGCCGGACGGCAAGGGCGGCGTGGTCGTCGGCGTCACTGACGATCTGACGGACCGTTTCGACGCCGTGGCGCTGGTGCGCGCGGGGTCGGAAGCCCTCGGCGGCAAGGGCGGCGGCGGCCGGCGCGACATGGCGCAGGCCGGCGGCCCCGACGGCGCGCGGGCGGGCGAGGCGCTCGACCGCATCCAGGCCGCCATCGCGGGCTGAGTGGATAAGCCGCCGCTGCTGCGGAAGCGAAGAGCCCGCGCTGGCCCTCACGGCGCGTCAGCTCCGCGCGCCGCGTTTTTCATATGAGATATGCGGAAGCGCCCTCCAAAAACGACGCGAACGCTCTCGCGCAGAATGCGCTGCGCGAAATAAAAGCGCCGGCCCGAAGGCCGGCGCCTGAAGCGACCCCGGACGGCGCTGTTAAGCCGCCATCGCCTTCTTGAGGTTCTCGTCGATCTTGTCGAGGAAGCCGGTGGTGGAGAGCCACTTCTGGTCGGCGCCGACGAGCAGCGCGAGATCCTTCGTCATGAAGCCCGATTCGACCGTGTCGACGCAGACCTTCTCGAGCGTCGACGCGAATTTCCCCAGCTCCGGATTGTCGTCCAGCTTGGCGCGATGGGCGAGGCCGCGCGTCCAGGCGAAGATCGACGCGATCGAATTGGTCGAGGTTTCCTTGCCCTTCTGATGCTCGCGATAATGGCGCGTCACCGTGCCGTGCGCGGCCTCGGCCTCGACGGTCTTGCCGTCCGGCGTCATCAGCACCGAGGTCATCAGGCCGAGCGAGCCGAACCCTTGCGCCACCGTGTCGGACTGCACGTCGCCGTCATAGTTCTTGCAGGCCCACACATAGCCGCCGGACCATTTCAGCGCCGACGCGACCATGTCGTCGATCAGGCGATGCTCGTAGGTGATCTTGCGCTTGTCGAACTCGGCCTTGAACTCCTTCTCGAACACCTCCTGAAAGATGTCCTTGAACCGGCCGTCATAGGCTTTCAGGATCGTGTTCTTGGTCGAGAGATAGACCGGATAATTGCGGACCAGGCCGTAATTCAGCGAGGCGCGGGCGAAGTCGCGGATCGAATCGTCCAGATTGTACATCGCCATCGTGACGCCGGAGCCGGGCGCCTTGAACACTTCCTTCTCGATCACCTTGCCGTCGTCGCCGACGAACTTGATCGACAGCGTTCCCTTGGTCGGAAACCTGAAGTCGGTGGCGCGATACTGGTCGCCATAGGCGTGGCGGCCGACGATGATCGGCTGCGTCCAGCCCGGAACCAGGCGCGGCACGTTCTTGCAGATGATCGGCTCGCGGAAGATGGTGCCGCCGAGGATATTGCGGATCGTGCCGTTCGGCGACTTCCACATCTCCTTGAGATTGAACTCCTTCACGCGCGCTTCGTCGGGCGTGATGGTGGCGCATTTCACGGCCACGCCGTGCTTCTTCGTCGCGTTCGCGGCGTCGATCGTCACCTGGTCGTTGGTCGCGTCGCGATGCTCGACGCTGAGATCGTAATAGTCGAGAGTCACATCCAGATAGGGATGGATCAGCTTGTCCTTGATATATTGCCAGATGATGCGGGTCATCTCGTCGCCGTCCATTTCGACGACGGTGCCCTTGACCTTGATCTTGCTCATGCGAACGCCTTCATGCGCGACGAGGGAGGACTCGGGGAAAGGTCGCGCGGCCTCGCCCCCGGCGGGGGCGTGGTAGCGCAAGGGGCGCAGGGACGGAAGGCGCCCCGAACCGGGCGGGATTTGAGGGATTGGAAACCGAAACCTGGGCGGCCTCTTGCGCCGTTGCGGCGGCCGCGCTTGTGTCGACCTGCGTTCCGGTCCGGCCAGCGGTCAAAAAAGCGACATTCAGCCATGCGACCACGGCGCGCCGCAGGCAGCATCGGGGGCTATCCATGAAAAGTGAAGACGTCGCCAGGCGATACGCCATGCCCCTGACCAACCCGGCCTATCCGCCGGGTCCCTACCGCTTCTGTAATCGCGAATACGTCATCATCACCTACCGCACCGATCCGGCGGCTCTTGCCGCGGTGGTGCCGGAGCCGCTGGAGGTCGCGGAGCCCGTGGTGAAATATGAGTTCATCCGCATGCCGGACTCCACCGGCTTCGGCGACTATACCGAAACCGGACAGGTCATCCCGGTTCGCCTGAACGGCGAGGATGGCGTCTATGTCCACTCCATGTATCTCGACGACGATGCGCCGATCGCGGGCGGCCGCGAGATCTGGGGGTTTCCCAAGAAGCTGGCGCAGCCGAAGATCGTCCATGAGGGCGAGGTCATCGTCTGCACGCTCCATTATGGCAGCGTGCTCTGCGCCACCGGCACGATGGGCTACAAGCACAAGGCGGTGACGGATCTCGCGCCGTTGAAGAAATCGCTCGCGGCGCCGAATTATCTCGTGAAAATTATCCCCCATGTCGACGCGACGCCGCGCATCTGCGAGCTCGTGCGCTACCATCTCGAGGACGTGACCATTCACGGCGCGTGGACGAGTCCAGCCGACCTCCAGCTCTTCCGTCACGCCATCGCGGACGTGGCGCGCCTGCCGGTGCTCGAGATCCTGTCGGCGTCGCATTTCGTCGCCGACCTCACGCTCGGCCTCGGCGAGGTCGTTCACGACTATCTCGCGCCGAAGCGCTGAAGGCGAGGAGTTCGCTCATGGATGCGAGGGCGCCGAAGCCGAAGCTGCGCAGTGAAATTCCTCCGATCGAGGAGTTGCTCGCGCCTTACAAGATGATCGGGCTCGTGCTGCAGGGCGGCGGCGCGCTCGGCGCCTATCAGGCCGGCGTCTTTCACGCGCTGCATGAGGCGAAGATCGAGCCCGAATGGCTGTCCGGCGTCTCGATCGGCGCGATCAACGCCGCGATCATCGCCGGCAACAGGCGGGAGAACCAGCTCGATCGCCTGCAGGAATTCTGGCGCATGGTGTCTGATCGCAAGATCTGGCTGTTCACGCCGGAAGGCGATGTTTTCCGCCAGTTCCGCAACCAGGCCAGCGCGATGATGACGACGCTGCTTGGGCTGCCCGGCTTCTTTGCGCCGCGCGACATCAATCCCTGGCTGCAATTCGCCGGCGCCAGCGGCGCGACCAGCTTCTATGACACGTCGGCGCTGCGCGAGACGCTCCTGCGCCTTATCGACTGGGACATCCTCAACAATCAGGAACGCCGGCTTTCCGTCGGCGCGGTCAATGTGCGCACCGGCAATTTCCGCTATTTCGACAGCGCGATCGAGCGCATCGAGCCCGAGCATGTGATGGCGAGCGGCGCGCTGCCGCCCGCCTTCCCGGCGGTCAAGATCGAGAACGAGTATTACTGGGACGGCGGCATCGTTTCCAACACGCCGCTGCAATATCTGCTTGAACTCGAGGAGCTGACCGACTCGCTGGTGTTTCAGGTCGACCTTTTCAGCGCGCGCGGCGAACTGCCGCGCGACATGGAGGCTGTTGTCGGCCGCCACAAGGACATCATGTATTCAAGCCGCACGCGCAACAACACCGACGCGTTCCGCCGCATTCACAATCTGCGCCTCAAGTTGCGCGAAGCGTTGCTGCGCGTGCCCGAGGATCAGCGCACGAAGGACGACCGTGCGATCCTGGCCAGCATGGAGGACGTGCCGCAGGTGAACATCGTGCAGCTCATCTATCAGCAGAAAAGCTATGAGGGGCACGCGAAGGACTACGAGTTCTCCGGCACCTCCATGCGCGAGCACTGGGCGGCCGGTTATGAGGATACCGCGAAAACGCTGCGCCATCGGCTCTGGCTGAAAATTCCGCCTGAAGACGTCGGCATGAGCGTACACGACGTGCATCGCGACGATCCGAGCTGAGCATCTTTCGCAAGACGGCGGCGCTCGGAGCCGGGCTCCGTAGCGTCGTGGAGACCAGCGCCGACTCGCGCGCCGGCCTCACGAGACCTGCTCCTTGAGGAAAGGGTCGATCGCGCCCTATCCGGCCATCGCTTTCTTGACGGTCTCGCCGAGATCCTTGAGCGAGAAAGGCTTCGCGATGAAGCCGAACTTCACCCCTTCGTCGAGATTCTTGTCGAACGCATCTTCCGCATGGCCCGACATGAAGACCACATGCGCGTCGGGGCGCGACTTGCGCAGTTCCTTGATCATGGACGGTCCGTCCATCTCGGGCATGACGACGTCCGACAGAATGAGGTCGATCGCTCCTTCATGCGCGTTCGCGACCTCGAGGCCCTCGGCGCCGTTCTGCGCCATCAGCACGCGATAGCCATGCCGGGTCAGCGCCCGCTCGGCGAAGCGTCGCACCGCTTCCTCATCCTCCACCAGCAAGATGGTGCCCTGTCCCGTCAGGTCGGGCGCGCGGGGTTTCGGCGCGCCGGCCGCGGAGCTTGAGGCCGCGGGAGCGCCGGTTTCCTCCGCCACATCCTCTTCTGTGGCGCGCGGCAGATAGATGCGGAACGTCGTTCCCTCGCCGACCGCGCTGTCGACATAGATGAAGCCGCCGGTCTGCTTGACGATGCCATAAACCGTCGAAAGCCCGAGGCCGGTTCCCTTGCCCACTTCCTTGGTGGTGAAGAACGGATCGAAGATCTTCTCCTTCACGTCGGGCGGAATGCCGGCGCCGGTGTCTTCCACCTCGATCAGGACATGATCGGACTTGGTCATGCCCTCGTTGCGGACGGTGTCGATGTCCTCGCCCTTCACATTCGAGGTGCGGATCGACAATTTGCCGCCGTTCGGCATCGCGTCACGCGCATTGACCACGAGATTCATGATCACCTGCTCGAACTGGTTGACGTCGGCCTTCACCGGCCAGAGGTCGCGGCCGTGGCGCAGGTCGAACTCGATGCGCTCGCCGATCAGACGTCGGCAGAGATTGGAGAAGTCCGCCAGCGTGTCGCCGAGCGCGAGCACGCGCGGCATCAGCGTCTGGCGCCGGGAGAAGGCAAGAAGCTGGCGCACCAGCCCCGCCGCCCGGTTCGCGTTCTGCTTGATCTGCATGATGTCCGGGAAGGACGGATCGGTCGGGCGGTGATTGGCCAGCAGCAGGTCGGAATAGCCCAGGATCGCCTGCAGCATGTTGTTGAAGTCGTGCGCGATGCCGCCGGCGAGTTGTCCCACCGCCTGCATTTTCAGCCCCTGCCGCAGCGCGTCCTCGGCGCGCTGCTGCTCGGTGATCTCGAGCGCGTAGACGACGGCGGCCTCGCCCTCGTCGGCGCTCTCATCCACCGGCGAGAGAAAAAGCCTGGCCGCGCGCCCCCCGTCGCCGGCGAGCGTCGCGTCGACGGGCGCGACGTCGACGCGGCCGGCCGCGGCGTCGGCGATCGCGCCGGCGAGCTTTTCGCGAGCGGGCTCCAGCGCCAGGTCGAGGATCGACCGCCCGGCGGTCGCGAGCGTCGGCCCGGAGAGCCGCGTGAACGCCGCGTTGTGGCGGACCAGCGCGCCTTCTTTCGTTACGGTCGCGATCGCCATCGGCGTCGCGTGGAAGAAGCGGGCGAAGCGCGCTTCGCCGCCGGAGCGCGCGCCGGCCTCGAGCTTCGGCTCGGCCCCGCGCCTGACGATGATGGTGCGCGACGGCCCCGGCGCGCCGTCGCTGCCGAACGCCACCGCGTGCAGGGCCTGCGCCGGCAGGGTTCGCCCGTTGCGGCGTTTCATGTCGATGTCGAAGACGTCGGTCCGCACCTCTCCCGGCGCGCCCTTGGCGGCGCCGAGAAGCGTCGCGCCGTCATTGGCGACGATGTCGGACAGCTTCAGCGATCCGGGCGCGAACGCCGCGAGATCCTGATCGAGCCAGTCCGCCAGGGTCGCATTGATGTGGGCGACGGTCCCATCCGGCTCGATCGACACGAAGCCCGCCGGCGCGTGGTCGAGATAGTCGATCGCCTGCTGCAGCTCCTGAAAGACATTCTCGTGGCCCTCGCGCTCATGGGTGATGTCCCTGATCGCCCAGAGAGCGGCGCGCCCGCGCGGGCGCTCGACCGGGCGCACGCTGATCTGTCGCCACGTCGCCTCCCCTGGCCCGCCATGCGGTCCTGGCAACCGGATCTCCTCGGCCAGCGTCTTGCCTTCCCGCGCCGCCTGAGCGAGCCGGTAGATGGCTTCCGACACGTCGGCCGCGCCGGCGAAGAGCCGCTCCACCGGCTTGATGAGTTGCGGCGCGGTGGCGCCGCTGAGCCGCAGATAGGCTTCGTTCGCATAGACGACGCGGCCGTCGCCCTCCGTCGCCACGACGGCTTCGGGCGAGGTGTCGACGATCGTCTTGGTGAGGTCCGACCGGGCGCCGCGCCGGGCCGTGGTGAAGATGCCCAGCGCGAATCCGAACAGGGCCGCGACGCCGGTGAAGGCGAGCAGCGCCAGCACGCCCACGATCAGCAGCCGCGCCTGATCCGTCGCGAGAAACGCCCACCCCACGGCGACGCCCACGACCACTCCGGCGATGACAAGCAGCAGGCCTGTCGACCCGCCCCTGTCGGATCGATCCACCGCCGCCGTGACAGGCGCTTTGCTCATTCCCGAATCCGGCCCCGTCTTCCGCCTATGTCGATACCGGTTCAGCCGGCAAATTGCGACAAATCCAAAGCGTCATTCAAAAAAAAGAACGCGAGCGCGTCACGCCGCGCGCCGCCGGAGCCGAAGCACATATCCGACGACCTCCGCCACGGCCTTGTAGTGCTCCACCGGAATCTCGTGATCGACCTCGACGGTCGCATGCAAAGCGCGCGCGAGCGGCGGATTCTCCACGACCGGCACCTGATTCTCGCGCGCGACCTCGCGAATCCGCAGCGCCAGCGAATCGACGCCTTTCGCCACGCAGACCGGCGCGGCCATGCCGCGCTCATAGCGCAGCGCGACCGCGAAGTGAGTCGGGTTCATGACGACGACGGTGGCTTTCGGCACCGCCTGCATCATGCGCCGCCGCAGCCGCGTCTGGGCGATCTGCTTGCGCCGCGACTTGAGTTCAGGCGACCCTTCCTGCTCCTTGAACTCCTGCTTCAGCTCCTGCTTCGTCATCCGCAGGCGCTTCAGCCAGGAGAAGCGCTGGTAGAGGAAATCGGCGGCCGCGATCGCCGCGAAGACCGCGAGCACGCCGCCCAGCAGCTTGAGCGTCAGCGTCTGGACCGCCGGCAGCAGCGCGGCGACATCCATGCGCGTCATGGCGTCGGCGCGGTCGTGCTCGCCATTGACGATCAGCCAGACCACCGTTCCCACCAGGCTGATCTTCGCCAGCCCTTTCAGGAATTGAATCAGCGACTCGCGTCCGAAAATGCGCTTGGCGCCGCTCAGGGGAGAGATGCGGTTGAGCTTCGGCGCCAGCGGCTCCACCGTCCAGAGCGGACGGTGCTGCATCAGGCCGCCCGCCAGCCCGCACAATGTCAGGAAGATGAAGGGCAGCGAGAGCGCCGCAACGGTCGCCGTGAGCGCGAAGGTCAGCGCATGGCGGATTCCGTCGGCGTCGCCCGTCACCTGATGCAGATTGCCGATGAAAGGCTTCATCGCGAAAAGGAGGTCGCGCGCTGACGAAGCGCCGAACATCATCAGCGACAGCGCGAGCCCGCCGAGAATGAACAGCGTCCCGATCTCCTGGCTGCGCGCCACGTCGCCGCGCTTGATCGCGTCCTCGATCCGCCGCTGGGTCGGTTCTTCTGTTTTGTCGTCGTCCTCGCCGGAATCAGCCATCGTCTGGCCCTACCGCCCGTTGAGGAGGGCGAGGACGTCGCCGAGCGCGTCGAGATAGACGCCCATCATCACGCCGATCACCGCCAGCAGCATGAGCATGCCCAGCAGCACCGACGCCGGCAGCGCGATGAAGAACACCTGAAGCGACGGCATCATGCGCGACAGGACGCCGAGCCCCACATTGAAGACGATGGCGAAGACCGCGAAGGGCGCGGCGATCTTCACGGCGAGCGCGAAGCCCGTCGCCATCGTTCGCATCGCGAGCGACAGGGCGTCGCCCGCCTTCGGCAGCGCGCCGGGCGGCAGCTTCATGTAGCTCGCGCCGATCGCCGAAATCGCGAGGTGATGCAGGTCCGTGACGAAAACCAGCGTGGCGCCGAGCAGCGTCAGCAGATTGGCGATCGCGGTGCCCTGCGAGCCGGCCGTCGGATCGATCGTCTGGGCGTAGGATAGGCCGAGATCCTGCGCGACCACGGTGCCCGCCGTCTGCAGCGCGGCGACGATCAGCCGCGCCGTGAAGCCGAGCGTGAAGCCGATCGCGATCTCCATCAGCAGCGCCGCGATCAGCGATCCGCGCGGCAGGAGCGGCTGCGCGATCGGCAGGAAGACAAGCGTCAGCACAAGCGCCATGGCGAGGCGGATGCGCGTCGGCAGCGCGCGTTCGCTGACGCCGGGCAGCAGCATCACGAGCGTGCCGACGCGCGCGAAGGCGAGCATGAAGGCGGCGGCCCATTCGGGAGCCAGGGTCATTCGCGTCCGTTCCGCTGCGGCGCGCGCCGGCCTATCCTCCGCCGGCGATTCGCGTCGCGATCCTCGCCATATAGCTCGCCATGGCGTCGCCCATGAAGGGCATCGCGAAGACGAGCGCGGCCGCGAGCGCGAGAATCTTCGGAACGAAAATGAGCGTCTGCTCCTGAATCTGCGTCAGCGCCTGCAGCAGCGACACCGCGACGCCGACAATGAGCGTGACCACCAGCAGCGGCCCGCCCACCTTGAGAAACGTGATGATCGCGTCGCGCGCAACGTCGATGACTTCGCCGCCATTCATGGGTCTGATCCTTCAGATCGGCATGCGCATGATTTCTTCATACGCGTTGATGACGCGATCCCGCACGGCGACGAGCGTTTCGATCGCGGTCTCGCTTTCTGTCACGGCCGTCACCACGTCGATGAGGTCGCCCTTGCCCTGCGCCGCCTGCGTGGCCCTGACGTCGGCTTTGTGGCCGGCGTCCGCCGCCCCGCGCAGCGCCTGCTGCACCATGTCGGCGAATCCGCCGCCCGCCGGCGCTTTCGCCGCGACCGACGGCGTCAGCGCCGCGCCCGCATTGGCCGCATAGGCGCCGGCCGCGAATGCTGAGGTCACCATGTCGGCTCTCCGTGCTCAGAAATCATGCGCGCAGCAGATCGATGGTTCGCTGGAGCATGCGCCGCGTCGCGGTGATCACGTTCAGGCTCGCCTCGTAGGACCGCTGCGCCTCGCGCATGTCCATCATCTCGATCGTCGTATTCACGTTCGGAAGCTGGACTTCGCCCTTGGCGTCGGCGGCGGGATGGCCCGGCTCGAATCGGCTGCGGAAGGGCTGCGTGTCCCGGACGACGCGCCCCGGCGTGACGACCTGCGCGTCGAGCTCGCGATCCATATGCCTGTCGAAGGTCACGATCTTCCGCCGATAGGGAGCGACGCCCGGCCGGTCCGCGACGGAATCGGCGTTGGCGATGTTCTCGGCGATGACGCGCATGCGGCCGGCCTGAGCCTTGAGGCCGGATGCGGCGACGCCGATGCTTTTCATGAAATCCATGGCAGCCTCGATCCTATCGCTTGCCGACAGCGAGCTTCAGGAGCGACACGCTCCGCTGATAGAGCGACGTGGCGAGCTGGAAGTCGCTCTGGTTCTGGGCGACCTTCAGCATTTCGTCTTCGAGGTTGACGGCGTTGCCGGACGGGGTGGTCTCGAAGCGCCGCGCGTTGCGCTGGTCGGCGCCGCCGGCCTGGGACGCGCCGCCGGCGATATGGGACGGGTCGGTGACGGCGAGAGAGACGGGCGCGGCCGCGGCCTCCAGCGCCTTCCCGAAGGCGAGCTCCCTCAGATCGCGCGGCTTGAAGCCGGGCATGTCCGCGTTCGCCACATTTTCGGCCAGCACCTTCTGGCGCGCCTCATGCCATTGCATGCGCGTCTTCAGCATCGAAAACAGTGGCGTGTCGGTGATGGTCATGACCGTTTCCGCGCGGAAGAGCCCGGCAGAAATTGCCTATCTTATGGTAAAGATGGGGTTAACGCCGTCTCGAAACGGAGCGCGGGCTTGCATCGCAGCGAGCTTTGCCCAATCGTCACGGCGGGTGCGGAGAATGAAAAGCCGTGTTATGGCGCGGCCGCTCGCCCAGCGGAGTTGAAAACTCGTGAACAGGTTTCTTGGCGACAGCATGTCGGCCTATGTGCAGTACGCAGTTGCATTTGCGATCATTCTCGTCCTGCTGCTGCTGTTGGCCTACATTCTCAGGCTGATCACGCGCCGGACGTCGCGCCCCGTGGTCGGCGGCGGCGGCCGGGGCCGGCAGCCCCGGCTCGGGATCGTCGAGGTGTTCGATGTCGACCGCCAGCGCCAGTTGCTGCTGATGCGCCGCGACAATGTCGAGCATCTCGTCATGATCGGCGGGCCGAATGACGTGCTTGTCGAGTCCGCCATCGTCCGCGCGCCGGCGGGCCGCGTGCCGGCGCCCCAGGTCGAGCCGGAGCGGATCGAGCTGGAGCCTCTGCCTGCCCCGACGCGGGAGCCGGCCCGTTCCGAGACCATCCGCCAGGAGCCGCCGAAACCGGAAACGCCCCGGATCGAGCCGCAACGCACGCAGCCGCCGCGCGTCGAAAGCGTGCGGCCTATGCAGTCGCCGTTTCCCCCGCCGCGAATCCCGTCGGCCGTTCCGCCCCCGCCCCGCCCCGCGCCCATCGCCGCCGGCGAAAACGGCGCGCCGAAAGCCTCTAGTTTCGCCAGCCGCCTGCAGGACGCGATGCGCCAGCCCGCTTCGGCGGTGAAGCCGGCGGAAACCCCGCTCGCGCCCAAGCCCGCGCCGGCGGCGAACGGATCGCCGACGCCTCCCGCGCCCGCGGCGAGCGCTCCCGTGGCGGGTCTCCCACGCCCGCAGCCGGCGCCTCCCGCCGCGCCAAAGCCCGCCGCGCCCCCCGCTCCAACTCCTGCCGCAGCGCCGCCTCCGCCCGCTCCCGCGGCGCAGGCGCCGGCCAAGCCCGCCGGCGATCCTTTCGATATTGGCTCGCTCGAGGACGAGATGGCCAAGCTGCTTGGCCGGTCGCCCAAGGGCTGACACGGCGACGCCCCAGGCGGAGTTCGCCGGAAGCCGGCTGCTATCCCGACTCGCCGACAGTCTCTAGTTTGGCCGCGAGGGAATCAGATGCGGCCGGGACGTTCTACATGCATGGCGATCGGCCTGGCCGTCGTCGCCGTCGCTTTCGCGGCTGTCGCCGCTTCCGCCCAGACGCTCTCGCTCGATCTCGGACCGGGCGGCGGCGTGACCGAGCGGGCGCTTCAGCTCATCACCCTGATCACGCTGATGGCGGTCGCGCCGACCGCGCTCGTGATGGTCACATCCTTCACGCGCATCGTCGTGGTGCTGTCGCTTCTGCGCTCGGCGCTCGGCACGCAGACGGCGCCGCCCAACGCGGTGATGATCGCGCTGGCGCTGTTCCTCACCTTCTTCATCATGCAGCCGACGCTCCAGCAGGCCTATGACGCCGCCGCGCGCCCGCTGATCGACAACCAGATCACCCTTGAGCAGGCGTTTGAGCGCGCGACGCCGCCCTTCAAGACCTTCATGCTGCGGCAGGTGCGCGACAAGGACCTCAACCTGTTTCTCGACATGTCGCGCGAGCCGCGGCCGAATGCGATCGAGGATCTGAAACTGTCGATCATCGTGCCCGCCTTCATGATCTCGGAGCTGCGCCGCGCGTTCGAGATCGGCTTTCTCCTGTTCCTGCCCTTTCTCGTGATCGACCTTGTGGTCGCGTCGATCCTGATGTCGGCGGGCATGATGATGGTGCCGCCGGTCACCGTCGCGCTGCCTTTCAAGCTGATCTTCTTCGTGCTCGTCGACGGCTGGAACCTTCTCGCCGGCTCTCTTGTGAAGAGCTTCGGCGTTTAACCCTGCGTCGCGCCGCCCGGCTGTGTCGCGGCGCCTTCCGTCTGCGGCCGGCCGTCAGTCGCGGCGTTGCGCTCCGGCGCCGTCGCGGCCGCTTCCGGCGTCTGCGATGGAACAGGCGGCCGCGGCGGCGGCGGGATGTCGGGATAGCGCTTGCGATACTCTTCCAGAAACTCCGCCAACGTGTCGGCGCGGGCGACATCGCGCGCATATTCGCGAAACTCCGCCGCCCGCTCGGGGGACGGCGACGTCACCAACTGGAATGCGCGCGCGTCGGCGCTGTTGGACAGGAGCGCTCCATACTTGCCGCGCAGCCGGTCCAGCGACAGGAACTCGTCGGACAGCGAATAGGCGATCGCGGCGCGCATGACGTCGGCGCGCTCCCGCGCGCTCATCGGCTGCGGATTTTTCCAGCGATCGCCGAGAATCCGCTCATAGGTCTCGCCCGCATCCCGCCAGCGGCGCCCCTGCCACTGGATGTCTGCGGCCAGCCGGTCCACGTCGGGGCCGGATTCGCCGCCGGCGACCTCGAGCGCGAGATCGGTGCGCGACAGATCCGACAGCGCGCGCGCCTCGAGCAGGTTGCGCGCCCGCTTCACCTCGAAGGAGAGGTCAGCCAGGCGCGTCTTTCCGATGACGCTCAGCGCGGCGGCCGGCTTGCGATCCATCAGATAGATCACGGCCAGCCGCGCCGCGAGCGTTGATCGGTAAGGCCCGTTGAGGCGATGGTCGATCTGGTGCTGCAGCAGCTCCGCCGCCTGATCGAGAAGATCGAGCTGCGTCAGACGTTCCGCGAGCCGCCGCACGATTTCATCGCCCTGCCGGCCGGGCGGCGTGAAATCCTTGAAATCGTAGAACAGCGCCAGCGCCTGCACCCGATCGATCGAATCGCCATGCCCTTCCGCAAACAGCTCTTCGAACCTCGCCGCCGCCTGATCATGCAGCGCGCTGATCTTGTCATTGTCGGGATAGAGCGCCTCGCCGCGGCGCGCGAGAATGAACGCGTCGCGCCAGCGGCTCTCCTCCGCGTAAAGCTGGCCCAGCGACACGATCGCTTCGATTTCGATGAAACCGTCGCCGCGCCAGATGGTGGAGATCGTTTCAAGGCGTTTGATGGCGTCGGCGCGCGTGATCGCTTTGTCGGCCAGACCGCGCTGCACGCTGCGCAGATCGGCTTCCGCCGCCGCCTGACGATCGGCGCCGTCGCGAATGCGCGCATAGGCGGCCAGCGCTTCCTCCGTCCGTCCCTGCTCCTCCTCGATCCGCGCGCGCAGCAGCGCGACCTCCTCGGCCCGCGCAGCGTCACGGTCCAGCTTGTCGACGAGATCGAGTTGCGCCTGCGCCGCAGACAGATCATGCGCCTCGACCGCCGCCCGCGCCCACAGCGCGCGCATCTGCGTCTGCAATGAATCGGGATAGGAGCCTATGACCGCCTCAGCCGTCCTGAACCCGGCGAGCGCGCGAGGCCAGACATGCTGCTGCGCGTCGATCGCCGCGATCCAGGGCTGCGCCTCCTCGTCTTGCGCGAGGCCCGCGTCCGCGATCAGCTTGCGAGCCTCGTTCGGGCGGCCCATGCGCACGACCGTCGCGAGCCGCAGCACGCCGATCTGCCTGTCGCGCGCCGCCTCGGGCTGATCGCGCACGATCGTCTCGAGTTCGCCGCGCGTCTCCGGGAACAGTTCGTTCGCGAACAGGAATCGCGCCAGCTCGATCCGGGCGGCGTTGCGCCGTCCGCGCTGCGCCTCGGACGCTTTTTGCTCCAGCGCGCGCGTGCGATCCCGCGTCGCGCCCGCCCGCGCATTCGCCCATTGCGCGCGATCGAACACGACGCTCGCTGGAGCGCTGGTTCGGTCCGCGCTTCGCGGCCGCTCCGTCCCCACGGACAGCGCGAGGCCGCGCGCGCGCTCGATCGTCACATCGTCCAAGCCGGCGCGAACGACGAGATCATCGGCATGGGCGACGACCGCGACGCCCTGGGACGTCGGAGGAAGCTCGAACTCCATGAACTGATACGGTCGCGCGATCGATCGGAGCGGCGCCCGCGCCGTCGTCACGGCGAGGCGTTCGCCCGTGCCCGGATCGTCGATCCAGTAGGTGCGTCCCGCGCGCGGCAGCGGCGCGACGATCATCGTGCGTCCCTGATCGTCGATCGTCCGGCGCACGGCGATCGGCTCGCTCGCCGCGGCCAGCCTGTCGCCGATCGTCGCCACCCAGCCATCGCCGTCGGGCGCGATCCGCGTCAGCGCAGGACTATTGAAGACGAGGCGCACGATCGTCGCGCCGCGCGCCTTCTCGAACGACCATGTCGCGCCCGCGTCCTTCAGCATCTGCGGCGTCTCGGCCGCCTCGATCGGCTGCTCCGTTTCAAACACCAGGGTCGCGACGCCGAAACGTTCGAACGCCGCGGCGGGCGGAGCGCCGGAAAAAGGAAAGGCGATGCGGATCGTGTCGCCGTCGCGCGACAGTTTCGGCTGGATCGGCTTCAGCGAAGCCGTGTCGATCTGGGGGATTGGCGGCGCCGCGGCGGGCGGCTGCGGAGATCGCGCGTCAGACGCCGTTTGCGACGCTTCCGCTTGCGGCGGGTGATCGGTCTTCTGCTGCGCGTCGACTTTCTGCTGCGGCGCAGCAGTTTTCTTATCTGGAGGCGATGCGCGCTCGGCCTCGGGCGACGATCGTCGCTGCGGCGCTTCGGGCGTGGTCATGTCGACGACGAACGTGTCGTCTTCCCTGAAGCCGTTAATCTCCACCGACGGCGGCGGCGCGATGACAACGCGCGTGACCGCGGCGTCGATCGTGGAATCAATCGACTTCACCGCGTCGCCGACATCCGCCTTCAGGCGAGGGAGATCGACCTTGAACGCGGCGTCGAAGGTGATTTCGAAGCCGTTGTCTTTCTTCCGGCCGGCGACAGGCGTTACGACGGGCATGTCGAAGACGATGCGCGTCAGACCCGGCCGCCGCGCCACGCGCGCCGGCAGGGCTCGCGGCTCTTCCATGTAGCGCTTGCGTTCGGAGGAGCGAAGCGCCTCTTCGGCGACGCGCGCGCGGCGAGCGAGATCGTCCACCACGTCTTGCGGCAGCGACGGCGGCTGGTCGCGCCAGCTCGCGGGCAAAAGATCGATGAAAATCTTCTCGCCCGCCTCCATCACATGGGCGCGCACGGGCTGCGCCAGCGCAAAGCGAAGCCCTGTCCCGTCGGGATCGCGGCGCGCAACGCCGATATAGCCTGGAAGGTCGGTGGAGGTCTTGTCGATGTCGATCGCGATCGGACGGTCGAACGCCACGACCAGAACGCCGGCGGTCACCGTCGCCGACGCCTTGCGCATGTCGTCGAAGGTGAAGATCAGGCGCCCATAGCCGTTCATGTTGGCGCCGCGCACGACGCCCTTCGTCTGCGCAAAGGCAGGCGCCGCCAGCGTGAAAAGCGCCGCCAGCGCGAAAAGAGCGGCCAACCCGGCGACAAGCCGGTTCATGCCTCGACGCTGACGAACCCCACGCATACGCGACCCGGACGCGGCGTCGCGACGGACGCCCGGCGCGACCCTAGAGCGCGCGCAGTGAAAACCGCGTTAAAGAAGAGAGGAAGTTCCTGCTGTCGGACGCCGGTTTCAGGACCCGGCGGGCGTTGGACCCGGTCAGTTGCGCAGGCCCGACGCGACCGTCGCGTTGATTTCGATCAGCCTGTTGACCTGCTCGATCTTCGGCTCGGCGGCGAGGGAGATCAGCGATTGCAGCACGAAGACGCCGAGCTTGCCGAAATCCTCCTTGGCCTTGCGAGGCAGGGGATTGGTCGGATCCGTGGCGGAGGTCACGAGGATGGTCCACAGCTTTCGATTGTAGGCGAGCGCGTCGTCCATGCCTTTTCGGACGTCCCAGTCGCGCTTGACGGATTCGAGTTTCGCCGCGCCCTTCATCAGCAGCGTGGCTTCCAGCTCCCGCGGCGACAGCTCGGCCGTGGTTTTTGCTTTCGAATAGGCGCTGACACCATAACTCATAGAACCGCCCCAACCAACTCGTTACACGCGCGGCGCGAAACAAGGCCACCTTGCCTATAAAATCCTCAACGACGGGTTAGACGAGCCGGTCGACCTTTCCGCGAATCGTCGGCGCTCTGCAGACTTGTTTAAGAAAAGAAAAACGGCGGGGAAATTCCCCGCCGTCTTACGAAACGCATGCTGCGCGGATCAGCGCAGAAGCTGCAGCACCGCCTGATCGGCCTGCACCGACAGCGACAGAGCGGACTGAGACAGCGACTGGCGCGTTTGCAGCGCGAGCACGTTGGCCGCTTCCTCGTTCTGGTCGGCGTTGGTCAGACTGTCGGCGCCAGAGAGCAGGATGTTCGACAGTGATTTCGTGAACGACTGCCGGTTCTGCGCGACCGAGAGCTGCGCGGTATATTCGCTCTGGTAGAGACGAACGGCGGAGAGCGAGTCCTTGATCTGGGACACCTTGTTGGTGAAGTCGGTCAGGGTCGACGCCGTCAGCGACAGATTCGAAAGACCAAAGGCCGCCGCATTCACGTCGCGTGATGCGACCGTGGTGTTCGACGACCCGTCCTCGTTGTAGTTGATCGTCAGGTCGTTGCCCGCCTTCAGGAGGTTGACGCCGTTGTAGCTGGCGTCCTTGGCGAACTGGTCGATCGAGGAGAGGACCTGGTTGAACTGCTTGGCGTAGCTGTTCAGCTTGGTCTGGTCGTAGCTGCCGCTGGTGGTGCTCGTCGTCGTCGCTCCGCCGAAAGCCGCAGTCATCGCGGCACTGGTCGTGCCGGTGATGGTGAAGGCGTTCGCGCTGTTCGAATTGACGACAAGGTTGCCATTGTTCAGCGCCGCGGTGTACTGCCCGCCGCCCTGGGTGTTGATCTTGTTGATCAGGTCCTGGACGTTCTGCGAGCCGATGGTGCCGAGGCTGACCGTGGTCGTGCCGGAAGTCACCGTGTCCGTGAAGGTGAGGACGTCGGCGTTTGCAAAGCCAAGCGAAGTGAGCGTGGTCGCGTTGTTCACGACCGCCGTGCCCTTGGCCTGGTTGGAAACGCTGCCGGAATCGGCCTTGGCGGAATCGATGATGCCCTGCGCGCTCTGGAGCGCCTTGTAGATGCTGTCGAGGCCGGTGCTCGCGGCCTTGATGGTGCTGACGCCATTGTTGATGCCGTCGAGCAGACCCGTCAGCTTCGACGAACGGTCGTTGAGGTTGAGCGCCGTGAAGTAGGAGGTCGGATTGTCCAGAGCGCTGTTGACCTTCTTGCCGGTGGCGAGACGGTTCTGCGAAACGCCGAGCATTTCAGCGATGTTCTGGAGGGATTGAAGGTTCGTCCGGACGCCAGACGAGATGGTAACGCCAGCCATTGGAATTCTTCCTGTGCTAAGCTTCCGTCCTGGAAGCCCGGACTGGTTCGCACAGGAGTTCTTTCGCGGACCTTAAATCAATCCGCGAAACTCACGTGTATTCCGCCGAAACCTCGCCAGATCGGCGTGAATCGGCTGGCCTTCCGCCTTATGCCTTACGAATGGTTGACGTCAGCGCAGAAGCTGAAGCACCGATTGGTCTGACTGCACCGCAAGCGACAGCGCCGACTGGGAGAGCTGCTGGCGCGTCTGCAGGGCCAGCACATTGGCGGCCTCCTCGTTCGCGTCGGCGAGCGTCAGATTGTCCGAGCCGGTCTTGAGGATGTTGACGACGGACTTGGAGAAATCCTGCCGGTTCTGCATCACCGACAGTTTGGTGGTGAACTCGCCCTGGAAGGAGCGCACGTCGGCGAGCGCGCTCTTCAGAACCGAGATCTTGTTGGTGAAGTCGCTGAGCGTGGCCGTGCCGCCGGTGGGTATCGTAGTGAGGCCGAAATCGGCCGAGGATATATTTCGGGACTGGAGCAGCGTGCTCGAGGTTCCGTCTTCGTTGTAGTTGACCTTGAGGTCGTTGCCGGCGCGCAGCAAGTTAACGCCGTTGAAGCTCGCATCGCCCGCGAACTGGTCGATGGAGGCCAGCAACTCGTTGAACTGGCCAGCGTAGCTGTCGAGTTTCACCTGGTCATAGGAGCCGGCGGTGGTGCTGGCCGCGGTCGCGCCCATCGTGGCGGTCAGCGCCGTGGCGTTCGAACTGGTGATGTTGAACGCATTCTGGCCGTTCGAATTGATGACCAGATTGCCGTTGTTCAGCGCCGCCGTATAGACGCCAGCGCCTTGCGCGTTGATGGTGTTGATCAGGTCCTGGACGTTCTTCGTTCCGATCGTGCCGAGCGAGACCGTCGTCGCCGCGCTGGTGACGCTGTCGGTGAAGGTCAGCGTGTCGCCGTTCGCATAACCGAGCGTCGCGCCGAGCGTGACGGCGTTGTTGAGAACGGCTGAGCCGCGCGCCTGGTTCGAGATCGTGCCGACATCGGATTTCGTTTTGTCGATGATGCCCTGCGCGCTCTGGATCGCCTTGTAGATGGCGTCGAGGCCTTTGCTGGCGGCCTGCACGGTGCTAATGCCGCCATTGATTCCGTCGAGCAGGCCAGTGAGCGAGGTCGCTCGATCGCTGAGCGCCTGGCCGACGAAGAAATTGGTGGGGTTGTCGAGGGCGCTGTTCACCTTCTTTCCGGTGGCGAGCCGGTTCTGCGAGGTGGTGAGCAGGGAGGCGATGTTCTGCAACGACTGCAGATTCGCCCGGACGCCGGCGGACAAAGTGATGTCGGACATGAACCGAATCCCGAATCGAGGCCTTCTTCCTCGAGGCCGGGCTCCTCAGTGCCACGGCATCCCTTTCGAGACGGTTAACGTTAACGAACCGTATGACGACGTGGCCGCGCGACGCCTGAGCGCGCGCGGCTGTCGAATCAGGCGACGATATCGTCGCTTTTGGCTTGCCGATCCATTTTGGCCTGCCGGTCCTGCTCGCGCCAATAAGCGCGGATACGGAGTTGCTGTTCATTGGGGAACTGATGCACAACGTCCCCGTTGCTGTGGTTCACCCAGGAAACGACAAGGCTGTCAGCCTCCTTGTCAAACTGCTGGCGCCGATCAATCTCGGCGAGCGCCTGTGCGACGGGTGGTCTGGTTAAACCAACGTCCATACGCACGCCGTTTGTTTCGCCGACGGGCTGCACAACTTTTTCGGGAGACGATTCCAGCGCCGCGCTCGGGCGCGCAGGGGCTGAGTCAATTCGGACTGGCGCAGCACTCGGTGCTGGCGCAGGCCGCTGAATGGTTCCACTGTCCATGGCGACACCTGCATTTCAACGATCTTCTGATCGCAAGCATCTGGTTCCGCACAGCGCGTGAATATTTCGTTTTGAAACGTGGTAAAACTGGCTGCGAGGCGTCGCGAACGGCGAATGTGCGCCAGTTTCGCGCTTTTGTCGGTGGGCACCGTAAACGGTCCGTTAAGAAGCCGCTTGCGGAGGGAGCCCGGAGCCGACGCCGCTACAACCGCACGGAAAGCGCGAGCGGAGAGCGGGCGGCTGTGCTGGCCGCCACCGGCGCGGCGCCAGGGCCGTAGACCGAGAGCGTCTGCCGCGACGTCGCTTCCACCTGAAGGCCGCGCACGAGGGATTCGGACACCGATTTCACGGTCGCGATCACGGTCTGGTTGAGGTGAAGCTGTTGCGCGAAGACCCCGTGGCGCGTCTTCAGCGATTCCACCCCCTCTGGCGCGAAGCGGGCGAGCGCCACCGCGTTCGCCTTCACGCTTTCCAGCAGCCGCATGTAGAGGCCCGCCTCGTCCTGTTTGCGCGGAGAAAGCGCAAGCCCTTCGTTGATGCGGCCGGACTGCATCAGCTCGGTTTCGTCGAGCAGCGTCTTCTCAAGCCTGTCCAGGACGGCCGCGATTTCGGTGAGCAGCGCGCGCGCCTGCTCGGCGGTCGTGACGCGGCGTGCGGAGGGAGCGTCGGCGGTCGTCATGGTCGCGCCTTTCCGGTTGCGGCCGCGCCGGAGGCGCGCGCCTGGATCTTGACGAGTTCGTCATAAACGCTGGCCGCGAGTCCGACGCCGCCCGAGCGCGCAAGGGTCTTTGCGTGCTGCTGGCTCAGCATCGAGCGCCAGACCTCGCCGCCCGCCCCTTCTCCGCCCAGCGGGCCGTCCTTGCCCAGCGAGCCATACATGCGGTCGACGAGCGTTTCGAGAAAAACGGCCTCGAAATCCTGCGCGTTCGCCTTGAGTTTCGCGTCGGTCCTGGGGTCGAGCCCGTTGGCGCCGGGCGGGGCCGCATAGCGCGCCTCCGGCGTCTTCGCTCGGCCGTAGGCGGCGGCCGCCGAGAATGCGGACAGCGCCGTCATATGACCTCGATCTCCGCCTGCAGGGCGCCGGCCGCCTTGATCGCCTGGAGGATCGCGATCAGGTCGCGCGGCCCGACGCCGAGCGCGTTCAACCCGTCCACCAGATCCTTCAGCGTGACGCCCTCGCGCACCATCGCCATCTTGTTGCCGGCCTGCGTGTCGACCCTGACATCCGTGCGCGGCACGACGACGGTCTGCCCGCGCTCGGAGAACGGCGCCGGCTGGGACACCTGCGGCGTCTCCGAGATCGACACGGTGAGATTGCCCTGCGCGACCGCGACCTGCGACACGCGCACGTCCTTGCCCATGACGATCACGCCGGACCGCTCGTCAATGACGATCTTCGCGACATTGTCCGGTTCGACGCGCAACTGTTCGATCTCGGTCAGCAGCCGCACCATGTTGCCGAGATATTTCGGCGGCACCTGGATCATCACGGCGGAGGGATCGAGCGGCTCCGCCGCCGTCGCCCCCATGAACTCGTTGACGGCCGCAGCGATCCGCCGCGCGGTCGTGAAATCGGGATTGCGCAGCGCCAGCCGCAGAGAGCGCGCCGTCGCCAGCTTGAATTCGATCTCGCGCTCGACCAGCGCCCCGTTGGCGATGCGGCCCACCGTGGGCACGCCGCGCGTCACGCTCGCGGCGTCGCCGCCGGCGGCGAAGCCGGAGATGGCGAGCGAGCCCTGCCCCACCGCATAGACCTGTCCGTCGGCGCCGAGCAGCGGCGTCGCGAGAAGCGTTCCGCCCTGAAGGCTTTTGGCGTCGCCGAGCGAGGAGACGGTCACGTCGATGCGCGTGCCCTGCGTGGAGAAGGGCGGCAGGTTGGCGGTCACGATCACCGCCGCCATGTTGGCGGTGCGCATGTTGGCGCCGCGCGTGTTGACGCCGAGGCGCTCGAGCATGGCGGTGGCGGACTGCTTGGTGAAAGGCGCGTTGTTGAGGGTGTCGCCGGTGCCGTTGAGCCCGACCACCATGCCATAGCCGACAAGCTGGTTCTGGCGGACGCCCTCGACATTCGCGAGGTCCTTGATGCGCGACAGCGCGAGCGCCGGTCCGGCGCAGGCGGCGCTGACGATGACGGCGATCAGAAATCGGAACGGACGCATGCGGCTCCTCGCGGCTTGGAAACCCCCATGCGAACCGCGCGCCAAACGGACAATTCTCGTAACAATTTGAAAAGAAACGAAATTTCTTCAGCGCATCGCTAAGCGCGACCCCGGCGAGCCGAGTCGAAAATGCCGAACCCGGCAGGAATTGCCCGCGATTTTACCGGGCGTTAACCAGCCCGGCGCACATCATGGCCATTGTCGCCAGGGAGCCGGCCCATGCGGATCGAATCGCGCGCGCCCGTCGCCCCGGGAGCCGCCTCCAGAGCGCGCGCCACGACCGGCGCCCGCTTCGCGCCGGATGCGCCGTCGCCTCAATCGGCCACTCAATCCACGGCGGCTGGCGGCCTGATCGGGCTCGACGCGGTGCTGGCTCTCCAGTCGGAGGAAGGACAGGAGGAGCGCCGCCAGCGGCGTCACAGAGCGGCGCGGCGCGGCCACGAGCTGCTGGACACGCTGGACTCCCTGAAGCTGGCCCTCCTGTCGGGTCGTCTGCCCGCGGAGCAGGTCAGCCGACTCACGCGCCAGATCGCCGCGGCGGCCGGGTCCAGCGGCGATCCCGGCCTCGACGATCTTCTCGCCCACATTGAACTGCGCGCCCGCGTAGAACTGGCCAAACTCGCCCCGCGCAGCCCCGTTTCGCGCGGCTGACATATTGATCGGGCAAACGTTTCTCTCGCGCGATCGAGACAGCGCAAACCCGATCACGCTCCCGAGAGATGGCTGGGACTTTGCATCTCCCTCGCGTTGTCGGAACGCGCGCGTTTCGATATAGAGCGCGCAAGTTCAGGCCGCCGCGAGTATTTGGTTGCCCGCGGCCAGGGAGGATGGACGCGAGCCATGGCCAGAAAGTCGACGTCAAAATCGCGGGCAGGCGAAAAAAACAAGAAGAAAACCAAAGGCAAGCCGGAAAGGCAGCCTCTGAAAGCAACGCCGCGCGCAAAAAGCGCGGTCCGGAAGGTCGAGCGCGTTATCGACGCGCCGGCGAAAGCCAAAGCAATCGCAAGGACCAAGATGGCGACAAAGGCGGACTCAGACTATCGTCCCCTGGACAGCGAACCCTTTATGAACGAGCGGCAGCGCGATTACTTCAGACGCAAGCTCATCGCGTGGCGGGAAGAAATCATCCGTGAAAGCCGCGAAACCCTGAATGTTCTCCAGACGGAGAAAGAGAACCACCCCGACCTGACCGACCGGGCGTCGTTTGAAACCGATCGCGCCGTCGAGCTTCGGGCTCGCGACCGCCAGCGCAAGCTCATCGCCAAGATCAACGCCGCCATCGCCCGCATCGAGGACGGCTCTTATGGCTATTGCGAGGAGACCGGCGAGCCGATCTCCTTGCGGCGCCTGGAGGCGCGCCCGATCGCCACCCTGTCCATCGAGGCGCAGGAGCGGCATGAGCGCAACGAGCGCGTGCATCGCGACGACTGACCATCGTTCGCGCAAATGAAAACCCCGCCCGGGAGCGGGCGGGTTTTTTGCGGGCGGCCAGTGTGGGGAGCGCGGCCGCGCGCGGGACGGCGTCTCTCCGGTCTTAGAACGGCAGCAGGATATCCATGACCTGCTGGCCGTAGCGCGGCTGCTGAACGTCCGATATCTGCCCGCGACCGCCATAGGCGATGCGCGCCTCCGCGATCTTCTGGCTGTCGATCATGTTTTCGGTGTCGATGTCTTCCGGGCGGATGACGCCCGCGACGATGAGCTCGCGCACCTCGAAGTTGACGCGGATCTCCTGCTTGCCTTCGATGACCATGTTCCCGTTGGGAAGAACCTGGGTCACGACGGCCGCGACATTGGTGGTGAGTTGCTCCTGGCGCCGGATCGTGCCGGACCCTTGGGATTTTCCGGCTGAGTTCACGTCCACGAGCCCCTCCCCGGTCGTTCCCTCGGGCAGGATCTTGGTGAGCTGCGTCTGCGCGCCGAACAGGCCCTTCAAGCCCATATTCTCATTGTTCGTGCGCGTGCGCGTGGTCGCGTTGTCGAAGTTCGCCTTGTCGGTGACGCGCACCTTGACGGTGACGATATCGCCGATCTGCTGCGCGCGCTGATCCTTGAAGAAGGCGCGCGAGCCGGTGCGCCAGAGGGAATTGCCCTGGAAGGTGGCGACCGACGGCTGCGGCATGGGCAGCCGCACTGGTTTATAGCCCGGCTGGGCCGTCGGATCCTGAATCGCCGACAGGGGCGGCGCGGCCCCGATCTGGGCGAGCCTGTCGGCGGCGCCGCAGCCGCCGAGCGTCAGCCCGAGCAGTCCGGCCACGAGCAGTTTCGACGGGGTGATCGGCATCGGCGACGCTCCGGTCAGGCTTGCGGGGTTGGCGGCGCGTCTCATCGCTGCGCCACCGTTTGCGTGGTCTGCGCGGACATCTGGTTGATCTTCGCCTGTCCAGGTCCGACGACCACGCCTTGCACCACGCGCTTGGAGGAAAGATTCAGCACGCCGATGATGTCTCCGAGCGCGCCGGATTCCGTCGCCTTGCCCTTCAGCATCAGTTGCAGGGCGCCCACCTGGAGCGTCATCGTCACCGGCATGTTGCGCTCGACGAGCAGCGGCTTGACCAGGTCGCGGTCCCGCAGCGGAGCGCCCGCGCGCATCGCCTGCCGCGCCACGCGGCCGACCGCGAGTTGCGGCGAAAGAAGCGTCCCGTCGCTGGAGCCGTCGCGGTCGCGGCGCTCCAGCGTGATGTCTTCGGCGCTGATCGCGTCGCCCTTCTGGACCGCGCGCGTCAGCACCGGAACCGAGACGGTTTCGATATAGGAGCCGGCGACGGACACCGGCGCGCCGCTCATGTCGGGAGCGGACAAGGTGACGGTGAAGCGGCGCGCGCGCGTATCGATCAGCAGATCGGCGACGGACGGCGCGGCGTTGTCGTTCGTCGGCAGGGACATTTTCACATAGGGCTGATCAAGGGCGATCGAGAGATCGTTCGCTGCGATGGTCGTGCGCGCCGCGATCGCCTGTGCGATGGCTGCGTCGATGTCCTCGCGCGTCGCTGAGCGTCCTGTCCGCGTGATGACGACCTGTCGCGTCGCGCGCGGATTGATATCGAACACGCCGGCGTCGCGCGCCGCCGCCAGCACCCGCGAGGCCTGAATGGTGCCGTTTCCTCCCGGCGCGGGAGCGCGGAAAAGCGGCGTCGCGCAACGCCGCGCGCAGCCTTCGATGATGTCGCCGAGCGTGACGACGTCGCCGTCGACGACCGCCGACGCGCGCAGCGACGGCGCATTGGAGCCGGCGAGGGTCTGCCCGGCGGCGCGCTGAACGCCGACGGCGCCGGCGAGAACAGCAGCGAATAGTCCAAAAGACAGGAAGGCGCGCGTCATCGGTCGCCCCCTCAACCGCGGAACATCTGCGTCGTCGCCGACAGCATCTGATCCGTTGCCGTGACGACCTTGGCGTTCATTTCATAGGCGCGCTGCGCCGCGATCAGCGAGCTGATCTCGGTCACCGAATTGACGTTCGATTCCTCGAGATAGCCTTGCTGGAGATTGCCGAAACCCTCAGAGCTCGGCGGGCCGTCCGTCGCCTGCCCCGAAGCCGGCGTCTCGACGAACAGGTTGTCGCCGATGGATTCGAGGCCCGCCTTGTTGATGAAGCGTGAGAGCTGGATCGTGCCGATGTCCTGCGCCGCGACCTGGCCCGGGATCGACGCCTGAACGAGCCCTTGCCCGTTGATGCTGACGCTTTTCGCATTCGACGGAATGGTGATGCCCGGTTCGACGATATAGCCGTCATGGGTGACGAGCTGTCCCTGCGCGTCGAGCTCGAAGCTTCCGTCGCGCGTGTAGGCGGCCGTGCCGTCCGGCATTCGTATCTTGAAAAGCCCCTCGCCGCGGATGGCGAGATCATATTCCTTCTCGCTCGCGTTGATCGTGCCCTGCGTCATGACGCGCGCCGTCGAAGCCGTCTTGACGCCGGAGCCGATCAGAACCCCGGCCGGCACGAGATTGCCCTGATCCGACGTCGCGGTGCCGGGCCGGCGGATCACCTGATAGAGCAGATCCTGGAATTGCGCGCGCTGACGCTTGTATCCCGTCGTGCGCTGGTTCGCGATGTTGTTGGAGATGACCTGCACATTGAGTTCTTGTGCCGCCATGCCGGTCGAGGCTGTGTAGAGCGCGCGCATGAGAAATGCTCCTCCTCAGCTTGCTGGCGTTTCGGCGAGACGCTGGATCGCCGTGCGGCGCAGCGCGTCGGTTTGCTGCAGCATGTTCGAGATATTCTGATAGGCGCGGGACACCTCGACGAGGCGGCTCATCTCCACGACCGGCCTGACATTCGATCGCTCGATGGCGCCGGACTCCACGCGGCCTTTCGCGCCCAGCGGCTGCCCCGGCTGCGGCGAGGAAAAGAGATTGTCGCCCTCGTTGGCGAGGCTGCGCGGATCGGCGAAGCGCACGAGGCGAAGCTTGCCGCGCTGCCCCTGCGCTGTGGTGATCGTGCCGTCCGCGCCGATCTCGATGCGCCCGTCCTGCGGCGAGAACGTGATAGGGCCGTTCTCGCCCGCGACGCGCGCGCCGGACGCGGTGACGAGTTCGCCCGCCGCATTGAGCTGGAACGCGCCGTCGCGCGTGTAGCGCTCCCCGGCCGACGTCTGCACCACGAAAAAGCCTTCGCCGCGAATGGCGACGTCAAGCGGGTTGCCCGTCATCTCGACGGAGCCCTGCGTGAGATCGACGCCGATTCCCTTGTCCTGAACGTAAGACAGGATGCGGGAATTGCGCGGGAAGGAATCCGCCCGCGCGGTCGGCGAAAGATATTCCTCAAAGCGCAGGCTGCGCGCCTTGAATCCATTGGTTGTGACGTTCGCGACGTTGTTCGCGATAACGTCCGCCTCTCGGGCCAGCGCGATCTGTCGCGACAGCCCGATCAGAAGCGCGTTCTCCATGAAACGCTCCCGTTCGTGTCCGTGTCGCCCGCGGCGCTCCCCAGCGCGTATGGCGACATGATCGGGAACGCAACCGCCGTGCCAATTCGAGTGAAGCCGGGATCATTAACCCTATCAGACACTTAAACGATCAGGAACAATGGGATAGATCGGCCTCGCGCGTCCTTGCGGCAATTACGACTCGGCAGAAATTGCCCGCCTTAACAGCCCGTTAACCATCAGCCGCCAGAGTCGGCCGGCGCGGCTGCAGGGCCGCGCGAGAATGGGCGTGTCGCATGGCCGAAGAAAACAAAGACGCCGATGCGGAAGCTCCCGCCGAGGCCCCGAAGTCGAAAAAGAAGCTGATCATCATCGCGGCTGCGGCGGTGCTTGCTGTGGCGGCTGGCGGGGGCGGAGCCTGGTGGTTCTTTATCAAAAAGAAGGATGACGCCGAACAGGCGACCGCGCACGCCAGCCCGAAGAAAATCGCGTTTGTCGAATTGAAGGACATGATGATCAACCTGTCGCGCGTTCAGGGAAGCGATCGTCAGAATTTTCTCAAGCTGAAGGTCGCGCTCGAGGTCGCCGATCCGAAGATCGTGCCTGAAATCCAGCCGCTGCTGCCCCGGATCGAGGACGCGTTTCAGGTTTACGTGCGCGAACTGCGCCCGAACGAGCTTGAAGGATCGCCCGCCGTCGTCCGCCTGCGGGAGGAGTTGCTGAAGCGCGTCAATATCGCCGTCTATCCGGCGAAGGTGGACGCGGTCCTGTTCAAGGAAATCCTGATGCAGTGACGCGCAAGCGCCGCTGTCGAGAACCATTGAAGCCCGGTCGACGGATCAGAATTTTCCGCCATGAGCGATCCAGACAACAACGAACAAGCCGGAGCGCCGGACGCAGCCGCGTCCGGCGGCGAGTCATGGGCGGGTCTCGCCTCGAAACCGCAGGATGACGACGCCAGCGTCGACCGGCTTCTCAATCAGGACGAGATCGACTCGCTTCTCGGGTTCTCGACCGATGATGCGACAGGACGCCGACAGACCGGCATTCGCGCGATCGTCGATTCGGCGATGGTCTCCTACGAGCGTCTGCCGATGCTCGAGATCGTCTTCGACCGTCTCGTGCGCCTACTGACCTCGTCGCTGCGCAATTTCTTTTCCGATACGGTCGAAGTCACGCTCGACAACATCTCGTCGGTGCGCTTCGGCGACTATATCAGCTCAATTCCGCTGCCTTCCATTCTCCTCGTCTTCCGCGCGAATGAGTGGGACAATTACGGGCTGATCTCGGTCGACTCCGGCCTCGCCTATGGTGTCCTCGACGTGTTGCTGGGCGGCAAGCGCGGTCCAACCGTCTCGCGCATCGACGGCCGGCCTTACACGCCGATCGAGATGAATCTTGTCCGCCGGCTGCTCGAACTCGTGCTGTCGGAAGCAGAGTCCGCCTTCCGTCCTTTGTCGCCAGTCAAATTCTCCATCGACCGGCTCGAAACGAATCCGCGCTTCGCTTCGATTTCGAGACCCGCCAACGCCGCGATCCTGATCGAGCTGAAAATCGATCTTGAAGGGCGCGGCGGCCGAATCGAGATGCTGCTGCCTTACGCGACCATCGAGCCGATCCGCGATCTGCTGCTGCAGAGTTTCATGGGCGAGAAGTTCGGCCGCGATCCCGCATGGGAAGGCCATCTCGCTAGTGAAATCTGGCAGGCCTCGGCGACGGTCGACGTGGTGCTGCATGAGACGATGCTTCCCATCCGCCGCATGGCCAACCTCCAGGTTGGCGAAACCCTCGTGTTCAATGCGCGGCAGGACGACAACGTGCTGATCCGCTGCGGCGACTTCGAGTTGACGGAGGGGCGCATCGGTCGCGTCGGCGAGCGCATCGCCGTGCAGGTCGTGCGCCCGCTGAAACGGTCGCGGACGACGATGGCGTCGTTTGAAACCTTGCATCCCGCGCAGGCGAGAGGGACATAGGAATGGCCGGCGGCCTTTCGATCGCGATCGACCTTCTCGTTGCGCTGCTGCTCGGCGCGACGATCTTTTATTGCATCACCCTGGAGAAACGGCTGAAGCAGTTGCGCGCCGACGAAGAGGTCATGCGCCGCACGATCGCCGATCTCTCCGGCGCGACCGAAAGCGCCGAGCGCGCCATCGGCGTCTTGAAGCAGACCGTCTCGCAGGCGGACGCGTCGCTGGCGCTGCGCCTTGAGTCGGCCGAGCGTTTCGCCGCCGACCTCTCCGCGAACGTCCATGCCGGCGAGGAGATCATCGAGCGCGTGCGCCAGATCGTCGAAACGTCGCGGCGCGCCGCCGCGGCGCAGATGCAGCCCGCTCCCACGACGCCATCCGTCGAGCCAGCGCCGGCGACCGCGGTCCGCGGCGGCGCGACGCGCCTCGCCGCCGCAGCGATCGCAGCGGAGCGTCTGGCTGAGCGCGCGCGCGCGCGGCAGCGCGTCGAAGCGGCGTGAAACGGCTTCGCATCTTTCCAGCCGTCGCGGCGGCGGCCGCGTGCCTGCTCGCGTTGAAGGGGCTCGCTGTTCTGCGCGGCGCTTATGACGAGCGCCCGGCGGTTGCGACGGCGTCCGATGGGCCGCCCTTCGAACGCGCGATCAGAACCGTGCGCGAGCGTCCTTCGCCGTCCGACCCCGATATCACCGGCTCTGCGCCGCCGAAGAAAAAGGAAGAGCCCAAGCCCGCCGAGCCGGCTCCTCCCGATCCGCTGGCCAACGGCAAGCCGCAGCCCAAGCTCACTTTCGACTCCGACCAGCCGCCGACCTCGGAGCGCGCGGTGCTGGAGCGCCTGGGCGAGCGGCGCGAGCAGATCGAAAGCCGCGCCCGCGAGATGGATACCCGCGAACAGCTTCTGCGCGCCGCCGAGCGCAAGCTCGACTCCCGCGTCGGCGATCTCAAGGCGCTGGAGGAGAAGCTCCAGACGAATGTCGACAATCGCGAGCAATCGCAGGCGACCGCGCTGAAGAATCTTGTCACCATGTACGAGACTATGAAGCCCAAGGAGGCGGCCCGCGTCTTCGACCGTCTTGATCTCAAGGTTTTGATCCCCGTCGTGCAGAAGATGAATCCGCGCAAGATGGCCGAGATTCTCGCGGCCATGTCGCCGGAATCGGCGGAGCGGCTCACCGTTGCGCTGGCGACGCGCGGCGAGCAGTCGGCGGAAGCGGCGCCGGCCGGAAACGAATTGCCGCGCATCGCGCCGTCGGCCAACCAACCCCCGCCCCTGCGTCCATGAGACCAGCAACAGGAGATCGTCATGGCTCTCAAGGTTGAACTGAAGCCCAATGAACGGGTGATCATCGGCAAGGCCGTGATCCGCAACGGCGAGACGCGCGCCCGCTTCTTTATCGAGGGAGCGGCTCCGATCCTGCGCGAGAAGGACATCCTGACCGCGCAAACCGCGACCACGCCGGCCAAGCGCATCTATCTCGCGACGCAGCTCATGTATCTCGAAGGCGACGTGGACGCGCATCACGCCGTCTATTTCGAACTGGTCGGGGATTTCATGGCTGCCGTGCCGAGCGCCCTGCCCATCATCGCGGAGCTGAACGCGCGCATTCTCAGCGGCGATCTCTACAAGGCGCTGCGCTGCGCCCGCCAGCTTGTCGCCCACGAGGAATCGATCGTCGAACGCGCCACCAGCGCCGCCGCCTGAACGAGCGCCGTCAGCTCAGATAATTGACGAGCGACAGCCGCGACAGCGCGGCCGTCGTCGCATAGGTCGCCTGAAGGCGCGTCTGCAGGGCGAGCAGCGCCGCAGTCGTCTCCTGCGGGTCCGCAGTGCTGATGTCGCCAAGGGAGTTGGTCAGCACGTTCTTGGACGCCGTCATGCGGTCTTTCGCAGTCTTGATCGCCGCGTTCGCCGAAGCGAGTTCCGCCGACATTCCGGTGATGGACTGCATGCCGTCCGGAAAGGAAAGCCCCTGCCGCACGCGGTTCGCCAGCTCCGCATAGCGCGTCTTCCCGTCAGGATCGCTCGGAGCGACATCCGTCAGCGACAACGCGGCCAGCATCGCGAAAGACTGCTGCACGGCCTGCTCGTTCGCGCGCGCGCCGACGCCGACGCTCAGCGCGTCGCCGACCTTGGCCACCGCAGTCGTGCGCGCGTTCGGATAGGCGGTCGTGTCGTCGTCGCCGCGATACCAGATGACAGTGTCGGCGTCTGTTCCCGCGACAAGCCCGGTCGCGGCGGCTGCGGGCGAGGGAACGCGCATCGGCGGGCTTGACGGCGAACCCGCGAAGAACGCCTTCGACGCCGTGAGCGAAGACGCAGCGGTCAGGCTCGTTTTCGACGCGCTCGCGAGTTCGGACTGCAGCGCCGACTGAAAATTCGCCGCCGTCGCGGCGGTCGTCGCGCCGATCGCGAAGGAGCCTGTGGCTGCGGGCGTGTCCGAAGACGCCGTCAGCGTGATGGTCTTCGTCGAACCGTCCGGCAGCGTAAGCGAGAGCGACACGGAGTCGCCGTCCGCGGGCTGCGCCGTGAAGCCGACGGTCGTTGTCTGCTGCGGTCCGGTCGGGCCGCTGAGCGAGATCGACGCCGACGACGTCGTCGCTGAGGAAATCGTGAATCCGAACGGGCCGGGATTGGCCGCATCGCGTTCAAGCGTGACCGTCGTTCCCGAAAGCGAGGGCGGCGTGAGGCGGCCGAGTCCGCCCGTTCCGAGATCCGCCGCCTGACGCTCCGCGATCATCTGCTTCAATCCCGCCTTGCCGGCGGCGCCGTTGATCATCTCGTCATAGCCGGCGACCGGCTTCACATCCGTCGCCCGGCCGGAGAAAAGATATTGCCCAGCCGAATCCGTATTCATCAGATCGATCATCATCTTGAGCTGGTCGTCCGCCGAGACCTGCGCGATCGTCCGGCCCGCCGCGTTCGGCTCGTAGGTCGCCGAGGTCGCGGCGGATTGCGCGTTCTTCACGATATCGTTGAGGCCGCTCATGCTCTTGTCCATCAGCGTCAGCCGCAAGCTGCTGCTCTGGATCACGTTGGAGTAGCCGGTCATCTGGCTGAGGCGCGCCTGCAGGTTGAGCGCGGTGAAACGGTCCGGCCCGAGCCCGCCATAGGTCGCGGCCTTCTGGCCGGTCGAAAGCTGGCGCTGCAAATCCATCATGGTCGCGCGCAGATCCTGCATCAGCGCGCTGGAGCGGGCGGCGGAGGACGTCGGGGAATAGGCTGGATTGATCACGGCAGCCCTCACATTCTCATCAGGAGATCGAACATGTCTTTCGCCGCCGTGAACACGCGGGCGTTGGCGGCGTAGGCGTTCTGAAGCTGCGTCAGCTGCGCCATCTCGCTGTCGATGTTGACGGACGCGTTCTCGGCGTAGCGCGACTGCACCGACGAGAGAGCAACGTTCTGCCCCTTGTCGAGCTGCGTCGCCGCTTCCGCCGCCGCTCCGCGCTGCTCGACGACGCGCTGCACGAAGGTCGCGACGGAGCCGTTATAGGGCGCAGCCGTCCCGCCGACTCCCGTCGTCGTCGCGAACGGGCGCGTGGCGCTGACGAGCCGGTCATAGAGAAGCTGCGGCCTCGTCGAGTCGCCGGCCGGCGTCGCCGTCGGCGACGTCTCGTAGACCACGAGCCGCGACGGATCGGCGGCGAGCGCGGGGTTGAGCGCGATGCGCGCCGCGAAGCCCAGCGTTTTCGATCCGCCGTCGTAGGAGCCGGTGAAGACGCTCTTGTTTCCGCCGTCGTAGAACAACGGAATTTCCGCGCCGGATCCGGTGAGGGCGGTGTTGGTGATGCGCGCGTCCGCGCCGATCATCTTGGTCGACGCGCCGTTGTCCAGCACGCGCAGCGTGGAGCCTGCGCTCGAAAACGACAGAGCGGGGCCGAACGCCGTGTTCAGCGCGCCGACGATGCTGGCGGGCGCGCCGGAGAAGCTCATGCCGACGACCTGATCGGCGCTGCCGTCATTCGGAAGCGGCAGTTGCGAAGGGTCTTCCACGCGCACGACTTTCGCGGTGCGCGTCACGCCGCCGGCGTCCTTGTAGAAGAATGTGATGGCGTTGCCGCTCGCGGGCGGCGTTGAAAGATCGATGTCGAATCCGGTCTGCGCGCCGGACGTGACCGCCGTCGTCGGCGCCTGCCGATCCGACAAGGCGCTCGACAGATTCGCCGCGAGCGCGTCGAGCTGCGTCTGCGCCTGCACGAGCGTCGTGTCGCGCATCTCGATCAGGCCAGCGAGTTCGCCGGAGCGGATCGACTGGTTCGCGATCATGTCGATCGACGCGCCTGACCCGTCCGTCAGCATGATCGCGCCGACGCCGCGCTTCGCCGGATCGGTTGAATAAAGCGCTTGCGGTCCAAGGCTCGCATGCTCGTCGAACACGAGCTTCATCGCCTGCGATCCGTTGAACAGGGTCGCTCCGGCCGATGTGGCGATGGTGACGCCGCCGTCCGGTCCCTCCGTCACCCGGATGTCGAGATATTTGGACAGTTCGTCGATGGCCGCGTCGCGATCGTCTTGCAGGCCCGCCTGCACGGTCGGATTATTGGCCACGATCCGGGAATTGGCGAAGCGGATCTGCGACAGCAGGTCGTTGACGCGCCCGACGGTGGACGCGATCGCCGATTCCGCCTGGCCGCGCAGCGTCTGCACGTCGCTCGACGCGGAATTCAGCGCGGACGCGATCGCGGAGGCCGATGACAGAACCTGACTGCGGTTGGTGAGCGAAGCGGGATCGGAGGTGAGCGTCTGCAGCGATTCGGTGAATTTGTTGAAGATCGTGTCGAGCGCGCTGGCGCCGCCCGGCGGTCCGAAAATCTGGTCGAGCGCCGTCTGGTATTTCGATGCGACGCTTGTATAGCCAGCTCCGCCCGTTTCCTGGCGCAACTGCCGCTGCACGAGGATGTCGAGCATGCGGTTGACCGCGGCGCTGCGCACGCCTGCGGTCCTGTCCCCGACGAGCTGCTGCGTCTGCACGAGCTGGCGGCGGGTGTAGCCGACCGAGTCGGCGTTCGCGATATTGTTGGAGACAACCTCGACGGCGGCCTGCGAGACGCGGAGACCGGAGACCGATGAGGTGAAGATCGCGCCGATGCCCATGGCGTCATCCCGTTGTCAGTGTGGCTCAGCGGATGATGTTGATCGTGTCCTGCAGCATCTGCTGGGCGGTGGTGATCACGCGCGTGTTGGCGCTATAGGCCTGCTGCGTGATGATCATCTTCGAGAATTCGTCCGCGATGTCCGTGTTTGAAGCCTCGATCGAACCGCCCACGAGGGACGAGCCCTGCAGGCCGAGCACAGGTTGGCCGGATTCGAGCGTCTGCTCGAACACGCCGCCCTCGCGCCGCTTCAGCGCGTCGTCCGCCTGGAACTGCACCACAGCGACCTGCGCCAGGGCGGCGACCTGGCCGTTGGAATAGGTGCCGGAGACTCGTCCGTCGGAGCTGACAGAGACGCCTTGGAGTTCGCCAGCGGAATAGCCGTTCTGGCGGATCGAGCTGTTGGTGATCTGCCCGTTGACGTCGGAGAATTGCGTCAGGCTCGGAAACGTGACGTTGACTCCGCTGACAGTCACGCCGCCGACCGTGATGTTCGATGTCGTGGAGCTGGGAGACGTCATCTGTCCGCTGGACGCGAAGGTGACGTTTCCGCCGAGCCGCGTCCACGCCGTTGCGGCGCCGGTCGCGCTCGCATCGGACTGATAGAACAATTGCCACGTCGCTTCGGCGCTGCCGAAGGCGGGAGCGCTCGTCGTGTAAGCGGGATCGGAAACCTTGACCCAGCGCATCTGAACGTTCACGGGCGCGCCGATGTCGTTGTAGATCGTCATCGACCCCGCCGCCGAGCTTTGATTGAGGAAGTTGGGAACGTCGCTCGCCGCCACCGTGCCGGTTGTCACCGGATTAACCGAATAGGACGCCGGCTGAATGAGCTCCGACGTCGGCGTGCCGGTCGCCCGCTGATAGTTGGTCTGCGGCATGTTCGGCAGGTTGCCGCTGTAATAGACTGTCGTCGTCTGCTGGGCCGAAAGCTGGCCGGACGGAATCCTGATCAGGTCAGTCGAGGCGGTGACCGTTGTTCCGGTCTCCGGGTCGATCGTCGCTCCTTTCAGATAATATCCCGCGCCGTTCACAAGATAGCCGTTCTTGTCGAGGGCGAAATCGCCGCGTCGCGTATAGAGCGTCTGCTTGCTGAACACCGGCGTGTCGCCGTTGGTGCCGGTGCGCTCGCCGACGACGAAATAACCCTGGCCGTTGATCGCGATGTTCGTCGTCACGCCTGTCGGTTGCAGGTCGCCCTGGAGGGTGTTGGTGGCGCGAGAAAAAGACAGCGTGGAGCCCGACGGCGTGCGGTCGGTCGGCCCGTCGATGACCAGATCGACGAAGCTCGTATCGACGCGCTTGAAGCCCGTCGTCTGCGAGTTCGCGATGTTGCCCGAGATATTCTGCAGCGCATAGGACTGCGCCTGCAGCCCTGACACCGCCGTGATCATCGCGCCGAAAACGCCCATGCCCTTGTCCTCTTGCGACGCCGGAACATGCTGTCGGCGCCTTAGCTGGACCACGGGCTCGCAATCGCCATGCCATGACGATTCAGCAACAGATTCAAATCATTGAAGATTTGAGCGATCGGCTGGCCCGGCAGATTCGTCGCGGCGTCCCCGCCGGCCGGCAAAAACTGCCCGGCGCCGGACCTAATTGGCGTCCTCGCCGCCCAGCGACTTCGGCGTCAGGTAGCGGTCGAGCCGACCCCCGCGCGGCGCGATCTCGCTCCAGTTCTCGACGGCGAAATCGATGATCGCCATCGCACAGGTCGGAAAACGCTCTTTCAGGCGCGCGAAGGCGTAGCGGTCGCCGTGCCCCGTGAGCATCGCCGCCGCTTCATGAAAGCTGGGATTGTGCCCGACCATGAGCAGCGTGCGCGGATCGCCCTCCGCGCCGCGCGCCACGTGAATCGCCATGTCGGCGCTGGCGGCGTAGAGCCGCGGCTCGTCGCGGCGCGGAATCGCCTCGCTGAACGCCTCGCTGGCGAGGCGCCATGTCTCCTGCGTGCGGCGCGCGGTCGAAACGATCGCGACATCGGGAATGATGCGCTCCTCCGCCAGATAGCGCCCCATCAGCGGCGCCTGCGCGCGGCCGCGCTCATCCAGCGGCCGGTCGTGATCCGCGACATTCTCGGGCCAGTCGGATTTGGCGTGACGGAGCAGGATCAGGCGGCGCATGCCGGAAGCTAGCCCGAAGACCGGCCGGAGGAAATGCGCGCCTTCGACGCGCCGTCAGCGTCCGCCCTCGCGCCGCGCGAGAAAGGCCAGCCGCTCGAACAGATGCACGTCCTGCTCGTTCTTCAGCAGCGCGCCGTGCAGCGGCGGGATCAGCTTGCGCTGGTCGCGCTCGCGCAGCGTCTCGACGTCGATGTCCTCGACCATCAAGAGTTTCAGCCAGTCGAGGAGCTCGGAGGTCGAGGGCTTTTTCTTGAGGCCCGGCGCTTCGCGCACCTGGAAGAACAGCTTCAGGGCCTCTTCGACGAGCCGCTTCTTGATGCCGGGGAAATGCACGTCGACGATCTTGCTCATCGTCTCGGCGTCGGGAAAGCGGATATAATGGAAGAAGCAGCGGCACAGGAAAGCGTCCGGCAGCTCCTTCTCGTTGTTCGAGGTGATGACGACGATCGGCCTCTGCCGCGCCTTGATCGTCTCGCCCGTCTCATAGACGAAGAACTCCATGCGATCGATCTCGAGCAGAAGATCGTTTGGAAACTCGATGTCGGCCTTGTCGATCTCGTCGATCAGCAGCACCGGCCGCTTGTCGGCCTCGAACGCCTCCCACAATTTGCCGCGCCGGATGTAATTGCGGATGTCCGACACGCGCGGATCGCCGAGCTGGCTGTCGCGCAGCCGGCTCACCGCGTCATATTCATAGAGTCCCTGCTGGGCCTTGGTCGTGGATTTGATGTGCCAGGTCAGGAGCGGCGCTCCGACCGCCTTGGCGATCTCCTCCGCCAGCACGGTCTTTCCGGTGCCCGGCTCCCCCTTCACGAGCAGGGGCCGTTCGAGCGTGATCGCGGCGTTCACCGCGACATTGAGGTCCTCCGTGGCGACATAGGAAGAAGTGCCTGTAAACCGCATGAACCGCCGTTCCGTGTGAAATCCGATCGCGGTCAGAGCCGCAGCCGAGCCCATAGCAGCGCCAGTTCGGACTGGCGATGCGTATCGGTCTTGGCCAGGACGTTCTTGAGATGGTTCCGCGCCGTCCCCACGCTCATATTGAGCGTCGCGGCGGCGGCTTGAACGGTTCGTCCGGCTCCGATCTGCTGCGCCAAGCGGGCCTCCTGCGCGGTCAGCCCGAAGAGCGTCCTGACCTGCTCCACAAGCCGGTCGTCGAACAGGCGGAACGGGTTGAGATCGACCAGCGTCACCATGCAGGTGGCGGGAGCAAGCGCGCCCTGGAGGCCGCTGACGGGAATTGTCCGGAGGATGAACTGGCCGGCGGCGCTGCGCAGGCGGCCGATGCTGGGCGCCGGCGTTCTGGCGGTCGCCAGCGTGACGGCCTGCTCCAGCGTCGTCTGGTTCTGATTATCGACGCCGCGCAATTTCCCATCGACAGCTTTCACCGCCACGCCGGCCCAGTCCGCCGTTCGGTTCTGAGCCAGCACGAGCCGGCGCGCATCGACGATATAGGCGGCGTCTCCGCGCGCCTCGGCGCTCGCCAGAAGCCCTTCGGCGAACAGCGTCGAACCGCGCGCGACGATGCGCAGCGCGCTGCGCAGGCGGGGCGCGAAGGAATTCAGAATGTCGATCTCGTCATCCTGGAAAGCTCCCGCGCGCGGCGAGCGTTTGAAGCTCAGATCGATCTTCACGCCGCCGAGATCGAAAATCGTCGCGCATGCGTGCCATTGCACGCCGCGCGGTCGCAGGAACTGCTGGTAGAAGGGATTTCTCTTCAATTCGTCTGCGGAGAAATCGACGAGATCGGAGCGAAAGCCGCTATGCATGCTGGTGCGCACGCGGATCATGCGCGGATCGGGAGGGCGGTCGCCGGCGATGTATTCCGTTATCCGGCTCGAAAGGTCCCCGCTCGAGGAGACGCTGATGATCTCTCCAGACGAGTCGTACCGGACGAGCGCGGCGCCTTCCCCAGCGACGGCGTCCGCCATGCGCTGCAGGGTTTCCGAGAGGCCTGCAGCGTCAGCCGGCGAAACATCGAGAAAATCCTCGACGGATGAGGCGAACAGCGCGCTGCCAACGAGCATGGGCGCCCCCCGCGGCGCGAACGCGGGCCCTCCATCCCAAATGGGACGGGACCCCGCGATGATGGATTTCTAGAAAGCAAACATAGCGCCCGGCGGACTGGAAAAAGCGGGAAGCTCATCATGCTAGCCAAGGGACGTGCCCATGACCAGATCAAAGCTTAAGCGCCCCTGTCAAACCTTCGGGAACAGCCTCGGAGTCGCAATAGCCGCTCTCCTGATTTCGGCCGCGCCCGGACGCGCCGCGATCATCAGCCAGAACGTGTCTTTCACCGCCACCGGATTCGCTTTCATCAATGGCGTTGCGCCGCCGGTTGATCCCGTTTCCGGCAGCTTCAACATCACATTCGACAACGGCGTTGATTATTCCAACACGACAGCGGGCATTTCGCTCGTGAGCCTCAACATCGCGCTCGGTTCGGCGTTGGCCTTCAATTACGACTCCGCGACCGATCTTCTGACGGTGGGCGGCGCGGCGCCCGGACCTGGCCTCACGGACGGGCCCGGCAGCATTCAGATCACTCCGGCCTCGAACGACTTCTACCTGCGCATCAGCGATTTCTCAACGGCCGCCGCCGCTGTGCAACAGCTCGGTTACGCTCAGGCGTCTTTTCCCGACGGTTATTATTACACTCCGGCGGACGCCAAAACCACGCTCGCCTTTGCGCCGATCACATCGGGCGTTCCCGAACCCTCGACCTGGGCGATGATGCTCCTCGGTTTTCTCGGGCTTGGCTTCGTCGCCGGAAGAAGACCGCGCCGCGCCGTTATCGCGGCCTGAGAGCGCCGGATCGCGCGCGGAGGAAGCAGCCGGCGAATAAAAGCGAGCGCTCGTCGCCGTCTTGAGACAACGAGAGCGTTCGGGCGGCGTGCGAGGCCGCACAGATGAAGCGCGTCATCGGAGCTGAGACTGCCGCGAATGAAGCTCGCCGCAGGGAGCTGCCGCATGCGCTCGATCGCTCTCGCTTTTGTGTTTCTCGCCGGCGCCCTTGCGTCGGCGTCGGCGCAGCCCGAACGCGGCGGGGACATGACCTTCCGGCGCGTCGAGGCGCCCAATCTCTGCAGCGGCTGCGACGTCGTGCAGGCGACGGGTCTCATCGGCCGCGACACGCCGGACGCGTTCGCCGATTTCCTCCGGCGCGAGAAGATCGGTCGCGCGCCGCTTTACGTCGTCATCGATTCCGACGGCGGCCAGGTGCTCGCGGGCTGGACGCTCGGCCGCCGCCTGCGCGCCCTCTCGGCCCATATGATCGCGGCCCGCATCGTCGAGCGTCCCGACGGAGCGATCGCGCTGCGGCCTGGCGCCTGCATCTCGATGTGCAACTCGCTGTTCGCGGCGGGGCTGGAGCGGCGCATTTCGCCCGGCACATTGTTCGGCGTCCACCAATTCTCGCCGACGACCGACGCATTCAGCAATCTCGACAATGCGGTCACCGTCCGCGACATGCGCAGCCATCTGAAAATGGTCGCGGACTGGCTGGCCTACGCCCGTGAGATGAAGATCGATCAGCGCCTGGTCGAGGCGCAGCTCAACGTGCCCTTCGAGAAGGTCGATTTCATTCCTCACGCGACCCTGGCCGAATGGGGCGTCGTCACCGCGCCTGGCTCCACGCTCCCCCGTTTCCTGCGCAATCCGCGGCCGGGCGCCGAGATCATCGCCTCGCAACCCATGACGGGCTCCCTGCCCCTCCAGAGCGCCCGCTTCGACGCCGGCGCGGAGCCGGCCGATCGCCGCTGGTCGCCCGCGCGCCAGACCGGCGAATGGCGCGAAACCGTGATGGAAAGCGACGCCGACTTTCTCAAAGTGACGATCGCCTGCGCGCCGAATGGCCGCTTCGGCATGCAGATCGTCTTGCGCGGCGCGCCCGAGGCGCGCCAGACGGCCATGGCGCAGCAGATCATTGGCGGCGGCGGCTTTGATCTGCTCGATCGCCCCGTCGACATCGCGCAGATATCGATGGGCTTCGGCGCGTCGTTCTGGATTCGCGCGGCGCTCCGGCCGGATCATGTCGCGCGCCTGATCGCGCGGCGCGACGAATTCCGGTTCACGCTGCCGCCCCGGCGCGGCGAAAAGCGCGAGACGACGCAGATCCGCACGACCGGCTTCCTCGAAGAGGCGGCGCCGATGCTCGCGGGTTGCGCCGCCTCGCCTCGGGGCGCTCGCAGTGCGACGCGTGGTTGAGCGCGCCATGCTGCCGCGCATGGCTGCCTTCCGCATCGTCTGAACGAATTTCATCGACGGCGCGCAGGGATGCCGCCATGGTCGCCTCATGGCCGCTCCTGTCGAACCGATCGCCGTAAAAGACGCCATCGTCATTCTGGCGACGGCCGGGATTATCGTTCCGCTTGTTTCGCGGCTGAAAATCAGCCCGGTGCTGGGCTATCTGGCGGCCGGCGTGCTGTTCGGCCCCGACGCGCTCGGCGCTCTCGCCGCGAAATGGCATGTGCTTCAGCCCTTCGCTGTCACCGACCGCGTGCGAATCGCCGGCGTCGCTGAATTCGGCATCGTCGTGCTGATGTTCATGATCGGGCTCGAACTGTCCTTCGAGCGCATCACCACGATGCGGCGACTGGTGTTTGGTCTCGGCGGCGCTCAGGTCGTCGCCGGCATCATCGCTCTCGCGCTCGCGGCCTCGGCGCTTGGCCTGCCTGCGTCCGGCGCGGCGATCATCGGCGCGGCGCTCGCCCTGTCCTCGACCGCGATCGTTCTCGAGGTCCTCGCCGAGGCGAAGCGGCTCAGGACGACCGCCGGACGCGCGAGCTTCGCGGTGCTGCTTTTCCAGGACATCTCCGTGGTGCCGATCCTGTTCGTGATCGGGGTCCTGCAGGGCGACGAGGCGGGCTTCGCCGGCGGTCTGATCGCCGTCGCCAAGGTGCTCATCGCGGTGATCGTCATCATTGGCGTCGGCCGTCTTGCCCTGCGTCCGCTCTTCCGGCTGGTCGTCGAGCAGAAATCGACCGACCTTTTCATGGCGGCCTGCCTGCTGGTGATCGCGGTGACGGCCGAGATCAGCGCGCTGGCGGGCCTGTCGATGGCGCTCGGCGCCTTCATCGCCGGCCTCCTCCTGGCGGAGACGGAATATCGCCGCGAGGTTGAGGTGACGATCGAGCCGTTCCGCGGCCTGCTGCTCGGCGTCTTCTTCTTTTTCGTCGGCATGAGCGTCGACGTGGCCGCGGTGCTGCGCGAGCCCCATATCGTGCTCGGCCTCATGGTCGCGCTGATCGCGATCAAGGCGGCGGTTCTCTATGTGCTGGCGCGCCTGTTCGGCCTTGCCGACCGGGCGGCGATCGAGACCAGCCTTCTCCTCGCGGCGGGCGGCGAATTTGCGTTCGTGGTGCTTGGGGCGGCGAGCCAGTCGGGCGCGATCCCGGCGCAGACCGCCTCCATGGGCCTCGCCGTCGCTTCCCTCTCGATGGCGATGACGCCGCTGCTCGCCCGCCTCGGCGCGCGGCTCAATCCGCGCGCGACGACGCCTGCCGCCGTTCCGATGGAGGCGCCCGCGGCCGACGGCGAGGCGCGCGTGCTGCTTCTCGGCTATGGCCGCGCCGGACAGCTGATCGGCGCGATGCTGGATGAGTTCAAGATCGTCTACAACGCCGTCGACGGCGATGTGGCGCGCGTCGCGGCCATGCGCGCCGCCGGCAAGCGCATCTATTACGGCGACGCGACGCGGCCCGAATTCCTGCGCCATTGCGGCATCGCGAGCGCCGACGCCGTCGTCATCTCGCTCAACCCGCAGCAGCCGATCGAGCGTATCGTGTCGGCCGTGCGCGCCGAGCGGCCGGACATCCTCATCGTGGCGCGCGCCCGCGATCTGCCCCACGCCCGCGCGCTGCACGCGCTCGGCGTGAATGAAGCGGTGCCGGAAACCTTCGAGGCCAGCCTGCAGCTGTCGGAAGGCCTGCTGGTCGGCCTCGGCGCGCCGATGGGGCTTGTGCTCGCCCATGTGCATGAGATGCGCGACCGCAACCGCACCGAGATCACCCATATCGAGCCGCAGGGCCGCGCCCAGGCCCGCAAGCGCCTGCGCGACCGGCTCTCGCGGATCAGCCCGACAACGACAGTCCCGCCGGCTGAAAAGGCGCCCAAGAAAACCGCGCCGACCGAATAGACGCGCAGCGCGGATGCGGCTTTCGGAAGGTAGCGGCTCTTGAACATTGCGAACAATTCATGAACAGTTCACTTGGCCGCCGCTAGCGTTCCGTCCACCATGAAGGCCAAAGGAGATTTCCGATGAAGCATCCGAGCCTCGCCCTCTCCGCCTGTCTGCTGGCCGCCTCGACCGCGCTGGCCTTCGCCCAGCAGCCGCCGGCCCCTGCCGCGCCGCCTCCGGGCCCGCCCCCGCACGCCGCCCCGCCTCCTCCCGGCGATCGCCGGCCGCCGCCGCCCCGTTTCTCCGCCGAGGACGCCGCCGCATTCAGCGAGGCGCGCACGGAAGCCCGCATCGCCGCGCTCAAGGCCGGCCTGCGGATGACGCCCGATCAGGACAAGCTCTGGCCGGCGTTCGAGAGCGCGCTGCGCGCCCAGGCCAAAGGCCGCGCCGACTGGATCGCCTCGCGCCGCGCCGAATGGGCGTCGCGCGAACGGCCGCAGCCGGGCGAGCGCCGCCAGCCGGTCGACCCTGTGAAGGTCATGCGCGACCAGGCGACGCTCGCCACGACCCGCGCCGCCGAACTGACGAAGCTCGCCGACGCCGCCGAGCCGCTGGTCAAATCGCTCGATGAATCGCAGCTGCGCCGCTTCAACGCCCTGATGCGGCCCGAGCGCGGCCGGTTCGCTCGCAACGAGGGCTTCCAGCACCGCTGGCGCGGCGGAGAGGGTCGCGGCCGCGACTGACCGCGCCCGTCAGATGGTCGCGGACATCATTGGCGCGCGGCCATAACCCAGCACAGCGCGATCGGCGGTGACGAGCGTCATCGACGACCGCTCTGCTTGCGCGACCAGCATCCGGTCGAACGGATCGGCGTGATCCCAGTCGAGCGCTCCGGCGAGTTCCGCATCCGCCGCGCGGATGTCCAGTTCACGGAAGCCGTTGAGGCCGATCGCCACCGTCGGCGAGCCTGAAAATTCCAGTTTGCCCAACCCCGCCTTGATCGCGATTTCCCAGACGGAGGCGGCGCTCACGAACGTCTCATTGTCGGGATCAGCGATCATGCCGGCGGTCCGCGGCCCGAGCCTGCCGTCCCGCGAATCCCACCAGAGGAAGACGTGGGTGTCGATCAGAAGCTTCATCGCTCGCCGCCGCCGGCGAACAGCAGCGCGACCGCCTCGTCAGGCGCATCGAAATCGGCGCTGAGGCGACGAACGCGCAGCGCGCCGGCGGGCTTGCGCGGCCTGGCCTTGATCGCGGCCGGAACCAGCCGCGCCATCGGCGCGCCATGCTTCGTGATGAGGATTTCCTCGCCCGCCGCCGCCCGTTCGACCAGTGAAGAGAGATGGGTCTTGGCTTCGTAAAGGCTGACAGTGGTCATGGTAGCCTCGATTTGGTCAATCTGGTTATTCTCATTGACCAGACTGGTCAAGTGGCCGTGCTTGACGCCTCCCCGCCTGCGATGACACTGGCGGCATGTTCACATCCTTCTTCCTCGATCTGAAAAAGGCCGGCCTGCCGGTCACGCTGCGCGAATATCTCACGCTGATGGAGGCGATGGACGCCGACCTCGCGGAGAAGCGGGTCGAGGATTTCTACTATCTCTCGCGCGCCGCGCTGGTGAAGGACGAGCGCAACCTCGACAAGTTCGACCGCGTGTTCGGCCACGCCTTCAAGGGGCTGGAGACTTTGGGCGACGCGCTCGGCAAGGCGGAGATTCCCGAGGAGTGGCTGCGCAAGCTGGCGGAGAAATATCTCACCGACGAGGAGAAGGCCCAGATCGAGGCGATGGGCTGGGACAAGCTGTGGGAGACGCTGAAGAAGCGCTTGGAGGAGCAGAAGGAGCGTCATCAGGGCGGCAATAAATGGATCGGCACGGCCGGAACGTCGCCCTATGGCGCCTATGGCTACAATCCCGAAGGAATCCGCATCGGCCAGAGCGGAAACCGCAACAACCGCGCGATCAAGGTGTGGGACAAGCGCGAGTTCAAGGACCTCGACGACACGGTCGAACTCGGCACGCGCAACATCAAGATCGCGCTGCGCCGCCTGCGCAAGTTCGCGCGCACGGGCGCCGCCGAGGAGCTCGATCTCGACGGCACCATCAAGTCGACGGCCGAGCATGGCTGGCTCGACGTGCAGATGCGTCCCGAGCGCCGCAACGCCATCAAGGTGCTGCTGTTCTTCGACATCGGCGGCTCGATGGACTGGCATGTGAAGCAGGTGGAGGAATTGTTCTCGGCCGCGAAGGCCGAGTTCAAGCACATGGAGTATTTTTACTTCCACAACTGCCTCTACGAGCATGTGTGGAAGGATAACCGCCGCCGCCATCAGGAGACGACGCCGACCTGGGACGTGATCCGCACCTATCCGTCGGATTATCGCGTCATCCTGGTGGGCGACGCTTCAATGAGCCCCTACGAGATCGTGCAGCCCGGCGGCTCGGTGGAGCACTGGAACGAGGAGCCGGGGCAGGCCTGGATTCAGCGGCTCACCAGCCATTTCCATCATGTGGCGTGGCTCAACCCGGTGAAGGAGACGCACTGGTCCTATACGCATTCAATTCAGGTGATGAAGCGGCTGATGGCGGACCGCATGTATCCTCTCACGCTGGAGGGAATCGACGGCGCGATGCGGGAGCTGGTGAGGTAAAGCTATATAACCTGGGAAACCGTTGGCGTAAGATTAAACACAGAGCGCATGCGGTGTGGCGATCGCGCCTCTCTGTCCACAACAGCATCAGGCGACTTCCAGAAATTGGCTGCTTAAGCTACTGCTGACGTTAAACTCGTACGTTTTGCGTGAACAAAAGAAAAGACGCAGAAGCGCACTGTTGGTGGCCTAATCACTTACAGTCTTTTCTGGCGACTACATACCGATGAGTGGTAGCATCGAAAACGCCACCGTCGCAAACTAAAAGATTTTCCACTTGAACAAGCTGGAATTTCTTCATTTACTGCCGTCGCGGAAGCGGGAAAATGAAGAGATTCAGCAAAATATTCAAAATCGACCTTGAGCAGGCCGAACTCGATTTCGTAGACATCACTCCCGACCGAGACACACCGCTCTTTATTGACCCATTTGCGATCTCGCTAAGAGACGACGCATGGTCGGAAACATGCCATCAGCATATCTCTCACTTTTTTCAGTCCGCTCTCGATTACATCAAATCTGGAGAAATGGAAAAAGCACGCGTGATGCTCAATGGACTGAGCGAACCCAACGAGACCTGCTTGGGCGTATCGCGGGGAAAGCCGTCGGGGCGCGGCGTAAGCGGAAAGCAAGCTCTGGATTTGTATGATAGCTTGGCTCGTAGCCAGGCAGCACGCTCTGGCGTTCTTGAAGAGCTGGCAGAGTGTGATCTTTTCATCGATGGGATAGGCCCGGATAAGATTTCTGATATAACCACGAACATCATTCGCAAATTATTGATCGAATACACGCAAGAACAATGCAAATTACATAACGTCGAACTTAAAGGCGAATACCCAACGGGACGATACTGGGATATGAATATGCGTTCATGGCGATCTGGCTATGCTGCGCTTCCCGTTTGCGACCAGAAGAGACTGATCCTTGTGCCAAAATTTTCCGTCCGACGAAACTTGGCACTAGATGCTCAAGAATACTACTCGCATCACGTCCTAAACTTCATTCGACAGGAAGAATTTGAACGTAACTCTTCGCTCGTACGCGTCTTAAAGAGCGGCGAGCGGCGCCCTCCGACGAAGAAGAGTTTGGAAGAAAAGTTTCCATTCTCAAAAGACTTTTTAGCTCAATTTTCTGAGGCAAATTCTCAAGTCTTAGCAGCATATAAAAATTTTTACGCCAATATTGACGGCGCAAAAGGAGTTATGAGAAACAACGAATTCGAGGACGACTTTAGCGAGGTAGCATTTGCAAAAGCGCTAATAGAAAATTTACGCGCAATATCTCCTGGAAAAGAAAGCGCCGCTACATTCCATAACTTAATAGTTGGGACATTACAGTTCATATTTTGGCCGGACCTCATCTATCCTAAAAAGGAAACTCCAATCCACAACGGAAGAAAGCGCATTGACATTACTTATACAAACGCAGCGAAAAGCGGGTTTTTCTACCGCGCACATACCGCTCATCAAATTGCGTCAAACATGGTGATGGTCGAGTGCAAAAATTACAACAAAGATCCATCAAACCCTGAGATAGATCAAATTTCTGGACGCTTTAGCACAAATCGCGGCCGGCTAGGTTTGCTGATTTATCGTGAAGTCGATAGATACGATTTTCTCGTCTCTAGATGTCGGGACACAGCTCAGGATGGGCGCGGATTCATTCTTCCGTTGGGCGACGCCCAACTCATCGAATATCTTGACCTAATAAGCCGCTCTGCTCGCTCAGCAATCGATCAACATCTTGAACGATTGTTGAGCCGCTTGCTGACATAGAGCTTCAATGTCAGTTGCATTTCGGTAAAATTCCTCATCCGCCGCATTGGCAGGGATAAGTTAGGTTTTGAATTGCATTCCGCTCTTCTTGCCGGGCCAAGCCCGGCGACGACGCAGGACGATGGAGCAAAGGCGATATGCAAACCGCCGCCCGCGCCGCTGTCCGATCTCTCGGCTCGCCGGAGTCCGAATACTACGTAACTTCCGATATCGGTCCGGAACACGACTCCAGACCGTCATGGCCGCGCTCGTCGCGGCCATCCACGTCTTGTTCGACCGCCGAATGCGTCATGCATCGGACAAGCCCGCGCATGACGCATCGGATCAGGATAGCTACATCGCCAACCGTCCCGCCGCTCTCCCCCTCACCCCTTCACCCGCGGCAAAAACCACGCGAGCAGTCCGATCGCGGGCAGGAACGCGCAGATCTGATAGATCGCGTTGAGGCCCCACCGGTCCGTCAGCGCGCCGAGCAGCGCGGCGGCGACCCCGCCGAGGCCGAAGGTCAGCCCGTAGAAGAAGCCGCCGACCAGGCCGGCGCGGCGCGGCATCAGCTCCATCGCATAGACGAGGATGGCCGAGAACGCGCTCGACATGATGAGGTTGATCAGCACCGACAGAACGCCCGTCCAGAACAGGTTGGCGTAGGGCAGCATCAGCGTGAAGGGCAGCGCGCCGAGGATCGAGAACCAGATGATCCGGTTGCGGCCGATGCGGTCGCCCACCACGCCGCCGACCAGCACGCCGATCGGCGACGCGGCGAGGAACAGGAACAGCATCACCTGCGAGGTCTGCACCGACACGCCGAAGCGGTCGATGAGATAGAAGGTGTAGAACGAGGTCAGGCTCGACGTGTAGACGTTCTTCGAGAACATCAGGACGATGAGAATGGTGATCGCGACCGCGATCGTCGCGCTTGGCAGGGCGGACGTCGCGTCCGGCTTCTTCGCCGGCGCGGAGGCGGCGCGCGCCTCCGGCCGATGGGTCTGGCGCGCGGTCCACACCATCAGCCCTATCGCGATCAGCGCCGCCGCCGAGAACCAGGCGATGCTCGACTGCCCGCGCGGCGCGATGATGAAGGCCGCGAGCAGCGGGCCGAGCGCGCCGCCCGCCTGCCCGCCCACCTGGAAGATGCCCTGCGCCAGCCCCTGCCGCCCGCCCGAGGCGTTGCGCGCCGTGCGCGTCGCCTCCGGGTGGAAGATCGAGGAGCCGATTCCGACGCAGGCGGCCGCGACCAGCAGCACCGGATAGCTGTGGGCCGAGGACAGGCCGATCAGCCCGGCCAGCGTGAAGCCCATGCCGACGACCATCGAATAGGGCATCGGGTTCTTGTCGGTGTAGTAGCCGACGGCGGGCTGGAGGATCGAGGCCGAGAGCTGGAACGTCAGCGTGATCAGGCCGATCTGCGTGAAGTCGAGCCCATAGGCCGATTTGATGATCGGATAGATCGCCGGGATCAGCGACTGGATCATGTCGTTGAGGAGATGGGTGGCGCTCAGCGCCAGCAGCACCGGGATGGCGGCCTTCTGCGCCGTGGACGCCGCAACGGTCTGGTTCATGTCGGGCCTCGAAGCCGTCTGGTGCGGCCTTGCCGGATCGCGGAGCGCGAACCGGACACGGCTTGTGGCGAGAATCGCGCCGTTTCTCAAGCGCCGGCGGCGCAGGGCAGATAGAACGCCGCGATTTTACCAACGGGATCGGCGCAAGCGCGCCTTACCGCGCCGCCGGCCGCAGTTTCTTTAGCGCGTCGGGAATATAGCGCTCGAACGCGGCGGCGAGTCGCGCGCTGTGACGATGATAGAAGAGCCCGAGCGCGATGACGCCGATCCCCAGCCCGGACAGCGCGAACGGAAACAACGCCGAATCCATGAACAGCTTTGCCGAGAGATAGCCGAGATAGGTCATCACGCCGAGCGCGCCAAAGACCGCATAAACGCGACGCGACAGGAACACGGCGAAGCCCATCAGTCCGACATTCAGCAGACAATAGAGGAATTTCGCCAGTTCGCTGTCCGAGTTCTGGAAGGTCAGCCCGCCCCAGAAGGCGGCGGCGCCGGCGAGATGCAGCCAGAAGGCGTAGTCCGCCTTGCGCTGCCTCACATCGACGAGCCAGGCGGCAACGATCAGCCCGAGGCCGAACCACATCGACACCGTCGCGCGCAGGCTCCAAGAGAAGTCGGACGTCTGCGCGATCCACGGCGTCAGATCCATCGACATGAACCACAGCATCACGGCGGCGACCATCGCGATGAATCCGAACCGATAGAAGCGGATCGCGACAAGCGCGACGATCAGCGTCGCGATTTCCATCGGCAGCCAGCCGCCCTTCACATAGTCGAAGAAACTCTTGTAGTTGCCGGGCTCGGCGAAGACCCAGGCGCCGGTCATCTCCTGAACAGCGAACACCGCCATCGGCGCCATGCCGACCGCGATCGTGATGAGAAGCCCGCCGGGAATTTTCAGGTCGCGCCGCCGCCAGAGATGGTCGCCCGCGAAGGCGAACGCCGCCGCGTAGACGATGGCGGTGACGAGCAGCGCGCCGGGGCCGAGGCTGGCGAAGGCGATCGTCGAGAACATGCCCATCGCGCTGAGGACGATGAGCGCGCCGAAATACCAGAGCGTATGCGCGAGATCGAACCGCGGTCCCGCCGCAAACTCCGCGCTGGCGGCGGTCGTCGCTCCCCCAACGGCGGCGGCGGGCGGCCGGTCGTGATAAAAAACGGCGAGCTTCGCGGCCTGGTCCGGCGTGATGATGCCGGCGTCGGCGGCCGCCTCGAAAGTCGGCGTCATGCCCATGTGAAATCCGGTTCCGACACTCCGCCTCGCCCGCTCCATGACGATGGACGGCGGCTATCGTTGTGCGCCGGAGCACAATCCGCAAGATTGACAGCCGGCGTCGCCGCCACCATTGCGCCGGCATGGTTACGGAAGCCGATGCGCGGGAGAGCGGGGAAGCGGAGCCGCTGGCGTTCTACGCCTACACGCCGCGCGCGTTCGGGCGCGAGATCAGGCTGACCCTGCGCGAGAGCGCGCTCGAGGTGAACGATCAGCGCCGCACGACCGTCATCCCGCTCGCCGACATCGAAACCGTGCGCCTCGCCTTCCAGCCGCGCGGCGTGATGACCCGCTGCTTCACGACCGCGATCGCCGCGCGCAACGGACGCAAGGCGTCGTTCGCGAGCCTCACGGCGAAATCGATGCTGCAGATCGAGAGCCAGCCGGACTCCTACCGGCGATTCCTCGCCGCGCTGCTCGCGGCCGTCGCCCGGGCCAATCCGGCCTGCCGTTTCGCGGCCGGCCGCCCGCCGGCGATGTGGACTGCGCTGGCCCTCGTGTCGGCGGCGAGTCTCGCGGCCGTCATCTATCTCGTCGCCATTCTTGCGCCGCAGATGAGCGTCGGCGGGGCGGTCGGAGCGCTCGCCCTCGGCGCGGTGTCCGCCTGGACCGTCGTCGAGATGGTGGCGCGCAACCGCCCGCGCCGCTTCGCGCCGGACGCGCCCCCGCCCGATCTCCTGCCGTAAGAAGCGATTCAGCTCCGGACCACGAGCACCGAGCAGGGAGCGTGCCGCACGATCGCCGACGCGTTGGAACCGAGCAGATAGGTCGACATCGCCGGCCGGTGCGAACCGGCGACGATCACGTCGGCGCCCCAGCTCTCGGCCTCGGCGATCACCTCGGGATAGACGCCGCCCTGCCGCACCACCATCGTCACGCGATCGGCCGGAATGGGGAGCTTTCCGGCCAGCTCCTTCACCCGGGCCTCGGCCTCGGCTTGCCGCTCGGCGTCAAACCCGTCCGGCACATATTCGAGCATCATCAGCGGCATGAGCGGCCGCACATAGATGAGGCGCAGCGCGCCGCCGCCCTTCGACGTCATCTCGACCGCCCGCCCGATCGCGCTCTGGGCGATGTCGGTGTCGGCGAGGTCGACGGTCAGGAGAATCTTCTGGAACATGGTCCGGGCTCCGTGAATGACAGCTCTGGAACGGAGATAGCGCTCCCGGCGGTCGCTGACCACTCAAAGCCGCCACGGCCGGCGGCTCGCCGCGTTCAGGCCTGGCGCGTCGGCGTATGGACGACGAGCCCGTCGAGCTCCGCCCTGACCTTGATCTGGCAGGACAGGCGCGAATTCGGTCGCACGTCGAACGCGAAATCCAGCATGTCCTCCTCCATCGGCGCGGCCGGTCCGACGGCTTCCGTCCAGGCCTCGTCCACATAGACATGGCAGGTGGCGCAGGCGCAGGCTCCGCCGCATTCCGCCTCGATGCCCGGAATCGCGTTGCGGATCGCATTCTCCATGACCGTCGAGCCCGGCTCGGCGTCGACCGAACGCTGGGTCCCCGCCGAATCGACATAAGTGATCTTGACCATGAGCGAACTGACGATGCGAGAAGGCGCCGGGAACCCGGCGGCCGTTCTCTAGAACAGCATCAGGCTGATGGCGAGAGGCGAAAGAAGGCCCCGCCCGGATCAGGCCTGCGCGAGCCGTCGACCGATTGCCGCATGCGCATCCGCGACCGCTCCCGACAGGTCGGCGATCGCCGCCGCGAAGTCATCGGCTGACGCGGCCTCGACCCTCGCGGCGATGTCGGCGACCGCGAAGGCGCCGATCCCTCGCGCCGCGCCGATCATTGTATGAGCCAGATCGCGCGCCGCCCTGTCCGCCGGCGTCGTCGCCTGCAGCGCGGTCAGCAGGCGGGCTGCCTGGTCGCGGAACAGGCCGAGCACCTCGGCCTGGAGATCGGCGTCCCCCATCGTCTGGCGGGCCAGATGATCAAAATCGATGGGTTCGCGGACGGAGGTCGCCGCAGGAGGTGAGATATCGGCCATATCCCGGCATAGCGCGGGATTGTTGCGGCGCGACCGCCGGCCGCCATTTTCCGGCCAAGACTTAAGGATCATGGTGAACAACCCGTTAACGACGATTCATAAATATCGGGGGATAGCGGTTTCCTTGCCTAACCCCGTTCTTTACATTCCATGGGGTTAACCTGCGTTAACGTGTAGGGTGCTCTGCGATCTGTCAGGAATCGCATGGCGGCCGTCGCGGCGACGCGGGTGAAACGCGGACACAAGAGGCGTAATATGGCGACCAAGAAGGCCAAGGACCCAACCGAGGCCGCTCTTTCGGCCATCGAAGAGGCCCTGAAGCTGGGCGGGGACGCCGAGGGCAGGACGAGCGAAAAATCCGGCGATAGGGACTCTCTCCGTCTTCCTCGCGCCAACTCCGCCGATGCGCCCTTCTCCTCCGAATTCGCCTCGGAGCCGGCGGCCGCGCCATCGGCGCCGGTCCGGCCGGACGTTCAGCGCGCGGCCAACGACCAGTCCGCCTCGCTCGCTCCCCTCGTCGGGATGATGCAGCGCAAGCCTTCGCGCCGCGCTTACGCCTACGCTGCGCTCGGATCGCTGCTCTGGGCTGCGGCTGCGATCGCGCTCCTTCTGTGGCGTCTGCAGGTTGACACGGTCGCGGGCGCGCTCGCCGCGCCGCCGCAGGTGCTCGCCGTGTTTCTGTTCGCGCTCGTTGGGCCGATCATCTTCCTGTTTGTCATTGCAGCGCTTGCGATACGGGCCGGGGAGATGCGCCTTTCCGCCCAGGCGATGGCTCAGGCGGCGGCGCGCTTGAGCGAACCCGAAGCGCTCGCCTCCGATTCGATGGTGCGACTGTCGCAGTCGATACGTCGCGAGGTCGCGGCGATGGGCGACGGCATCGAGCGCGCCGTGGCGCGCGCCGGCGAGTTGGAAACGATGGTGCACGCCGAGATTTCCTCGCTCGAGCGCGCTTACGCCGAGAACGAAATCCGCATTCGCGGCCTGATCGAAGAACTCGTTGCGCAGCGCCAGTCGATCGTGAGCAACGCCGAGCGCGTGCAGGCCGCGATCAGCGGCGCCCAGGAAGGTCTGACCGGCGATCTGCAGACGGTGACGCATCGCCTTTCATCGACGATCGCGGAGGCTGGAGCGGCGCTGACGAGCGATCTGACGGCGCGCACGAGCGACATCGCCGCCTCGGTGACGCAGGCCGGCGAGAACGTCATCGCGCGGCTCGGCTTAACCGGAGATCAGGTCGGCGCCCGCATCGCCGAGATCAGCGACAGCTCCTACCAGCGCTTCGCCAGCATCGGCGAGGATTTGACGACGCGGTTCGCGACGACAGGCGAAAGCCTCAACGACCGTATCGTGACCACCGCCGAGCAGATGTCGGAACGGCTTCAGACGACGAGCGTCGAGGCCGACGCGCGCCTCGCGCGCCTCGCCGATGAAGTGGCGACGCGGTTGTCCACGACAAGCGAAGGTCTGCAGACGCATTTGACCTCAACCGGGGAAACGCTCGCCAGGCAGTTCACTTTCACCAGCGAGAGCGCGGTCAACCGGCTCGCCGCGATGAGCGAGGACGCCGCGGCGCGGTTGGGCGACATGGGCGAGAGCGTCATCGCGCGCCTGTCCTCCGCCAGCGACGGCGTCGCCGCGCATTTCGTCACGACGGGGGATTTCCTCACCCAGCGTTTCGCCGCGACGACCGAAGGCGCGACGACGCGGCTTGTCACCATCGGCGGCGAACTGGCCTCGCGGCTTGAGAACACGGGCGACGAATTCGCGTCGCGGCTGGCCACGACGAGCGACCGCGCCACGGAACGGCTGACCACCGTGGGCGAAGACCTCGCCGGACGCCTGACCGGCGCGGCCCAATCCATCGCCACCCAGTTCACGCTCGCCAGCGATGAGGCCCATTCGCGCATCGAGACCTTCGGCGACGAGATGATGACGCGGCTGACCCTGACCAGTCAGGACGTGGCGTCGCGACTCGCATCGACGGGAGAAAGCGTCGCGCTCCATCTGGTTTCGACGAGCGCCGAGACCAACGATCGCCTTGGCGCGATCGCGGAGGAGGTGACCGCCCGCTTCTCGTCGACCGGCGAGGCGATGACCGCTTATTTCGCGTCAACGGGAGAAAGGCTGGCCGACCGGCTCGCGACGACCAGCGAGGACGCGCATGCGCGCCTGTCCTCGGTTGGCGACGAAATGACCATGCGTCTCGCGGCGATCGGCGGCGACGTGACCTCGCGCCTCATCTCGATCGGCGGCGAAGTCACCACGAATCTGTCCACGATCGGCGAGGATGTGACGTCGCGCCTCGCCTCGACCGGCGAGGCGGTGACCTCTCTGTTCGCGACCACCGGCGAGACGCTGACGGACCGCCTTGCGGCGACGAGCGACGAGGCGAGCGTTCGCCTCGCAACATTCGGCGATGAGATGACCTCGCGCCTCGTCACCACCGGCGAGACGGTCACGGGGCTCCTCGCCTCCACCGGCGAACGCCTGACGGACCGCCTGGTCGCGACCAGCGAGGAAGCGAATTCGCGCCTGGCCTCGATCGGCCATGATCTGACGACGCGGCTCGCGGCGACGGGCGAAACCGTCACGACCCAGCTTGCCACGACCGGCGATGCGACGAACGATCGTCTCGAATCGATCGGCGCGGCCATCACCGGCAGGATTTCCAGCGCCGCGAGCGAGGTCGTCTCGACCCTGACCGCGCACGGCGACAGCGTGACGAACGCGCTTGGCGACATCGGCGCCCGCGTCGCCGGCGAGATCGCCGAGCGCAGCGACTATGTCGTCGCGACGCTGACCTCCCATGGCGACGCGGTCACCCACGCGCTCAACGACACGAGCGCGCGCGTCACCGGGGAAATCGCCTCGCGCGGCCAGTTGGTGGTCGATGCGCTGAGTTCGCATAGCGAATCCCTCACGCAGGCTCTCAACGACACCAGCAACCGCGTCGCGGGCGAGATCGCCGAGCGCGGTCATCTCGTGCATGGCATGCTCGAACATACCGGCAGCTATCTGGTCGACGGCTTCGCCAAGCGCGGCGCAGAGGTGAACGACAATCTCCGCACGCTGGGCGAGGCGCTGGTCGCCGAGTTGGCGTCCCGCGGCGAACAGGTGACGAGCAAGCTCGATGAAACGGGCCTGCGCGTCGCCGAGACCTTCGCGGTGCATGGAGATGAGCTTGCGCAGCGGCTCGCCGCGAGCAGCGAGAATATCCATCACACGGTCGTCGTGCATGGCGGCCAGCTCAACGAGCGCATTCTCGCGTCGGGACGCGAGATCGACGACCTGCTGGCGGGCCGCACGATGGAGATCGCGCAGTCGATGCGGCTGCATACCGCCGACATCGACCAGAAACTGCGCGGCCACGCCGAGACTCTTGCTGCGGTCGGCAGTGACGTTCAGCATGTGCTCGATGGACGCAGCGAGGACATCGTTCAAACGATTCGCGCCAACGTCGCCGACATCGACGAGAAGATGCACGGCCATATGCAGAATCTCGCTGCGGTCGGGCGCGACGTTCACAGCGTGCTCGGCGCGCGCGCCGAGGAGATCGTGGAGTCGATCCGCGTCAATGTCGCCGACATCGACGATCGGCTGCGCGCCCACACGGACAGTTTCTCGACATCCGGCCGGACGATGCAGGAGGTGCTCGCCGCGCGCGGCGTCGAGCTCGCGCAGGCTGTGCGCGATCACGCGGCTGAAGTGGACGAAAGGCTGCGCGAGCACGCCGACCGTCTGGCGGCGGCGGGCCGCGACATGCAGGACGCGCTCGGCGGACGCGCGACGGAAATCACGCAGGCCGTTCGCGTTCAGGCCGCCGACATGGACGAGCGCCTGCGCAGCCAGTCGGATTATCTGGCCGCCTCTGTCGCCGGCCATATCGACGCGATCGAGGCGCGCATCGGCGCGGCTCGCGAGCAGGTCGAGACGTCGGTCGCCGAGCTCGCGGCCGCGATCGAGGAGCGCGTCTCCGCCGCGAGCAGGACTGCGGTCGACACGCTCGGCGCGGGGGCGACGGAGGCCTCGTCGCTGTTCGAACGGTATTCGCACCAATTCTCGCAGGATTTCACGCAACGCCTTGGCGAGTTCGCCCAGGTCGTCTCCCGCGACGGCGGAGCTCTCGCGGCCAAGATCGCGGCCGACGCCGCGCATTTCACCGAGACCGTCGGCGCGAAATTCGCGGCGATCGAGACGATCATCACCACGCAGGGCCATACGCTCGCCGATCGCCTTGCCCATCAGACCGAGACGACGGCGCACATCATCGAAAACAAGATGCACGACTTCGAAACGCGCTCGTCGCGCACTGTCGCGGAGATTTCGGGCAACATCGAGGGCGTGTTCGGAAGGCTCGATTCCAGCCTCAAGCAGGGTTCGAGCTCGATCAGCGAGACGCTGATCCACCGCACGCGCGAAATCGCGCAGGTGCTCGGCGAAGGCGGCCGCGAGGTCACGCGCGCGCTCGAAGCCAAGGCGTCCGAAATCTCGCAGGCCTTCGCCGGACGCAGCCAGGACGTGGCGACGATGCTGTCGGGCCGCAGCGACGAAATCGCGTCGCTGCTCAGCGACCGCACCACGGAGGTCGCCGCGATGCTGGCGAACCGCAGCGAGGAAGTCGCATCCATGCTGGCGGAAAAGAGCGGCGAGCTCGACCGGCAGCTTCGCGATCGCTCGGAGGAAATGTCCGCCACCATCGAGCGCGGCGTGCACGAATTCGAGGGCCGGGTCGCGAAGCTCGACAGCATCTCGTCGTCGCTGACCGCGCATGCGAGGGAGCTTGGCGAACTGCTCGACGGCCGCGCCGGCGACATGATGACCGACCTCGCGGAACGGGGCGACCGGCTCGTGCGCGACGTGGCCGAGGTCGGCGCGACCGTGATCCGCGCGCTCGACGATCGCGGCGCGACCCTCCGGCAGGCGTTGCAGGCGCATTCCACGCAGGTCGCCGAGAGCGTCGAAGGGTCGACCAGCGGACTGATCGACGTCAATCTGCGGCTCAAGAACGACATCGCGCAGACCGCCCAGCGGCTGCAGGACGCGAACCAGGCGCTGCAGGCGCTCGTCGCATCCGCGCAGACCAATCTCGGCGGCGTCGAGCGCCAGCTCGGCGATCGCATCCGCGAGCTTGAGACGGTCATGAGCGCCATGTCGTCCGAAACCGATCGCGCCGCGGACAAGGTTGCGGAGCGCGCGGCTGACTTCCGCAACGCGTCGGCAGGCGCGCTGAACGACGCCGCCGCGCTCGTCTCGCAGCTCGACGAGCACGGCCGCCGCCTTGTCGAGACGACGCAGACCCACGCGGAAGCCTTGACCCAATCCGCCGCCGCGCTTGACGGCGTGGAGCGGCGCATCGGCGGCTCTCTGGAGCAGCGGCGCGCCATGCTGGAGAATCTGGCGGCGCAGATCGACGGCAAGACCGCCGACGTGGAATCGATCAGCCGGTCCTTCGCATCGCTGGTCGAGGATTCGCTCAAGACGACCGAGGATCGCGCCCGCGCCATCGGCGCGGTGCTGGCCGACTCCGCGGAGGCGACGTCCGCCGCCCTCGCCGACCAGTTCAACCTGCTGCGCACGGAAACCGCGCGCGAGCGCGAACGCGCCGGCTCAGCTCTGCGCTCGGCCTATGCCGAGGTCGCCGGGGATATGTCGCAATCGCTCGCGGACGCCATCCAGCGCTTCCGCAACGCGGCTGACGAGCTTCGCGCCATGAGCGGCGACATCCAGCGCGAACTGGTGCAGACGCGCGCCGAATTGCAGAAGGGCGTGCTCGAACTCCCGCAGGACGCCAAGGAGGCGACGAGCGCCCTTCGGCGCGTGGTGTCTGATCAGATCAAGGCGCTGAACGAGTTGTCCGAGATCGTGACGCGTTCCGGCCGCACGCTCGATGTGGCTGAGCCGGCGGCGCTCCACGCGCGCGCCGCCGCGACGCCTCAGCGCCCGCCGCAACCGTCGCGCCTGCCCTCGGTTGAGGAGGCCGAATTCCGTCCGGCCCCTGCGCCGCGACGGTTCGACCCGCCGCAAGCGTCGTCTCCGGTCGCGCCGCCCCGTCGCGCGGAGCCGGTGACGCCCCCGCCGCCCCCGCGCGCATCGACCCCGCCCGCGCCGCGTCCGGCCGAGCGCGCGCCTGCGCAGGCGCCGCGGTCGTCGAGCGGATTCGGCCTGTCCGACATCCTGTCGCGGGTAAACTGGGACGAAGCGCCCCCGCCTGAGTCGGGAAGCGGCATGCGGGCGCTGGAATCGCTCGACGCTCTGTCAGGCGACATCGGCCGCATGATCGATCATGATCTGACCCTCGCCATGTGGGACCGTTATCGCAACGGCGAGCGCAACGTCTTCACGCGCAGGCTCTACACGGCGGAGGGGCAGCAGACCTTCGACGAGATCAGCCGGCGCTATCGGCGCGACATGAGCTTCCGCGACACGGTGGATCGCTATGTCGAGGAATTCGATCGCCTGTTCACCGACGCGACGCGCAATGATCGCGACCACAAGATCGCGCGCGCCTACCTCTCCTCGGAGACCGGCAAGGTCTACACCATGCTGGCGCATGCGAGCGGCCGTCTCGACAACTGACGGGACGTTCTTGCTCACAGGAAAGGCCGCCTCGCGCGGCCTTTTTCTTGAGCGGAATAATTCTGGCTTTGCTGAGAGGCCGGTGTCGGATGGCGGGGGCGCTCAGCGCCCCGCGGTCCAGGCGACGATCTGCACCATCACGCGCGACAATGCGGCGTCCAGCGCCGCAGCCGCGCTCGCAGGCTCGGCCTGCGCCGGCTCGGTGGCGCTGAAGACGCGCGATGCGCTCACGACGCCGGTGGCGTCGCGCACCAGCTTGACCGTGATCTCCACGACGGCCTCGCCGCGATCCGCGTCGATCTCGAAAGCGCGAATATCAAGCGTGATCTGACGGTCGGGCGCGATCCGCTCGCCCGGCTGGCCGATGCCCGCCGTCATGCCCACATTTTCGAAGGTTTGAATGAGGCGCGTCTGGATGAGGCGCGGCAAACGATCGGCCCATTGCGCGCCCTTGAGCACCGACACCTGGCCGCCCTGACGCACCACGATGCGGTCGCCGTCATAGATCATCAGCGACAGAGGCGCCGGCACGACGAACTGCCCCTTCGGCCGCCCGCGAATCGCGCCGGTCGGCGCGGTGAGGTCGAACGTCGCCGGCGGCGGCCCGCTGGCGCACGCCGCCAGGGCGACAAGACCAAGCACGGTCGCGCCCTTCAATAACACGCGTCCGGTTTCGAGAAGGAATGTCCGCTTCACCGCCATGCACCGCAGCCGCTCATGAAGCGGATTCTGTTCCCGCGCCAAGGTTTAAACGCCAACCCCGTGAAAGGCAAAATGATCCGCAGAATCTCGGGCTCACCGGCGCCCCTGATATTCCGGCAGGGCCGACTGCCCGCCGAAGATGAGCTGATTCGGGTTCCGTTCGATCGAGCGCACGACGCGGCTCAGGTCGTTGAGCGTGCGACGTCCGTCGGCGGTGAGCGCCTCGAAATCCCGCAGACCGGGACCGGTCAGCTTCTTGAAGCCCGTCGTCAGGTCGGCGGTCCTCTTGTCGAGGTTGTCGGCGAGCGTCCGGACGGATTTAGCCGCCGCGCCGATGTCCGCCATCATGCCTTTGGCTTCGCCGTTCGCATCGGTTCCGAAGAACCTTTCGACCGAGGCCAGCACGCCGTCCACACGCTTGGACGCCGCGTTGAGCCTGTCGCCGATCGAGGAGAAATCCTTCAGCGCCTTGTCGATCTCCGCATTGTTGCCGGCGATCGTCGTGGTCACGCGATCGATGTTCTGAAGCGAGCGGGACACCGCCGCCGGGTCGACGCCGCGCAGAACCGACGACGCCTCGGCCAGGACCTCGTCGAGCTTGGTCGTCGAATCGTTCAGCCGCCGCGCGAGCTCGGATCCGCTTTTGAGGAACGAATCGATCTGCTCCTTGTTGGAGCCGACCGCATCGGCGAAGGAATCGATGTTGCCGACAATGCGCGAGACCCGTTGCGGGTCGATGGCCTTGACCACCCCGTCGAGATCGTTGGTGAAGGTCTCGAGCTTGGCCGCGAGCGTGGCGATGCGATCGCCCGCGAGCGTGGTGGACGACAGGAACTTGTCGATGCCGTCCGAATTCGCCGCCAGGGCGTTGGTGAAGGTCTCGATGTTCTTCACAGTTTGATTGAGCGGCTGCTCATTGTCCGCAACCACGCGTTCAACGCGATTGAGAATGTCGTCGGTCCGGCGCGAGAGGCGCTGCACGGTCTCCATGATGTCCTGGAAGTCGGAGCGATCCGCGAAAATCGTGGGCGGCTGGCCGTCCGCGCCCATCAGGGGCTGGCTTCCGGGCTCGCCGCCGGAAAGCTGGATCGCCGCCACCCCGGTCAGGCCCTGATATTCCAGCCGCGCCCGCGTATCCGACCGGACGGGCGTCGACGGATCGACTTCGATCTTCGCGACGACCCGCCGCGGATCCTCGGGAAGGAGTTGGATGGTCCCCACTTCGCCGACGCGCAGCCCGTTGAAAAGCACGCTCGCGCCGCGCGACAGCCCCGTCACCGATCCGGAAAAGACGACGCGATACTCCTGCCGGCTCGCATTGCCCCGCGCGCCCGCGAACCAGATCGCGAAGCCGAACATCGCCGCAACGGCGGCGAGGGTGAAGAGACCGATGAGAGCGTAGTTGGCTCGGGTTTCCACGCCAGTTCTTTCAGTGTGACAGCCTGGCGCGAGCGCCGACGATCGCGCGCCCCCGTTTGCCATGGAAATACGATCTTAGCCAAGGATGCGTCGACGCCAACATCTCCTCGATCGTGCCCGCGGCGATGATCTTGCCGTCGCCGAGGGCCGCGACGCGGTCGCAGATGGTATGCAGGCTGTCGAGATCGTGCGTCACCATAAACACAGTCAGCCCCAGCGTTTTCTGAAGCGTGGAGATCAACTCGTCGAATTCGCCCGCGCCGATGGGGTCGAGGCCTGATGTCGGCTCGTCGAGAAACACGATGTCTGGATCGAGCGCGAGCGCGCGCGCCAGAGCGGCGCGCTTGATCATGCCGCCCGACAATTCCGACGGAAATTTGTCCGCCGCGTCCGGCTTCAGCCCCACCATTTCGATCTTCAGAAACGCCAGCTCATCCATGAGAGGCGTGGAAAGATCGAGATATTCCCGCATCGGCACCTGGATATTCTGCTTGACGGTGAGACCCGAAAACAGCGCTCCCTGCTGGAAAAGAACGCCCCAGCGGCGTTCGATCGCAAGCCGTTCGCGGCGCGAAACGACATCGAGATCGCGACCCAGCACCTCGATGCTGCCTCCCCTCTTGGGCGTAAGCCCCATGATCGTGCGCATGAGCACGGACTTGCCGCTTCCCGAGGGGCCGACGAATCCCAGAACCTCGCCGCGAAAAACATCGAGGGACAACTGGTTGAGAATGATCTTCTCGCCGAATCCCACCGTCAGGTCGCGAACGCTGATGACGACCTCCGGTTCGCCGTTGGTCTGGTGGGTCGCCGCCATGGGTTGATCGAGCATGCCGTCAGTATCGAATCGCTGCGAAAAACATGGCGAAAAGGCCATCCATGACAATGACCATGAAGATGGCTTTGACGACCGATGACGTGACCTGACGCCCGAGGGATTCCGCCGAACCCTCGACCGCCAGCCCTTCGATGGCGGCGATGACGCCGATAATCACGGCCATGAAAGGCGCTTTGATCATTCCCACGAGAAACGTGTTCATTCCGATCGTCTGTTGCAGGCGGGACACGAAAATTTCGGGGCTGATGCTGCCATAGAACCAGGACACCAGCCCGGCGCCGAAAAGCGCCGCCATGGACGCCAGAAAGGTAAGGATCGGCAGCGAGATCACGAGCGCCAGGAGACGCGGAACCACAAGCACCTCGACAGGATCAAGACCCATGACCCGCAGCGCGTCGATCTCCTCGCGCATCTTCATCGAGCCGATTTCGGCGGTGAACGCGCTGCCGGAGCGGCCGGCGACCATGATCGACGCCAGCAGCACGCCGAGTTCCCGCAAGACGAGAATGCCTGACAGATCGACGACGAAGGTTCCTGCGCCAAAGCGCTGAAGCTGGAAGATCGACTGCTGGGCGACGATGGCGCCGACAAGGAAAGAGATAAGCGTGATGATCGGCACGCCGCGCAGCGCGATATTCTCGATCTGCTGCGTGAACGCGGCAGGCCGATAACGCGCCGGCGAAAGCGCGACCCTCGCCACGGCGACGACGATCGCGCCGAGGAAATCGGTGCCCTTGATGAGATCCTTCCACGCCAGATGAACCGTTTCGCCGATTTCTGCGAGCAGATCCACGAATGTGGGCTGACGTCGCCCCTCGGTCCGGTCGATCGCTTTTTCCGCAACCTCGTCCAGCAGAATCTGTTGCTCGGGCCGCGCGCCGGCCAGGTCGAAAGTCGCGCCCGCGCTTTCGAGCTGGCGGCGAAGCCGTTGCAGCACCCACGCTCCCAGCGTGTCGAACTGGGTGATCGCAGCGACGTCGACGGTCAGCTTTCGCGTGCCGTCGAGCGCGTCGCTCAGTTCCCCGATCCGCCGTTCGACGAGATTGCCGGTTTCCGAGGTCCACCGGCCGGCAAGACGCGCGCGAACGCCCTGCTCCGTGCGGTCGAGCGCGAAAACAGGATCGTCCTGCGATGTCGCATAGGATGACAAGACGGTCCGCCAATTGCCCCGTTGAATCGGTGCGCATACTGTCCGCACCGGCGCTGTCCGGCAAGGAAGGCGCGGCGGAAGGGGCGTCCATGCGGCAACTGAGCGTCATCGTGGAGAGATGGCCGATCGCTTCGGCTTTCACGATCGCGCGCGGCTCCAAAACGGAAGCTGTCGTGGTGGTCGCGACGATTCGGGAAGGCGCCGCCGTGGGCCGCGGCGAATGCGTTCCCTATGGCCGGTACGGAGAAACGGTCGAAAGCGTGCTTGGACAGATTGAGGAGGCGCGCGGCCTGATCGAAGGCGGAATCGAGCGGGAGACGCTTCAGGGCGTCATGCCGCCGGGAGCGGCCCGCAACGCCATCGACTGCGCACTCTGGGACCTCGACGCCAAGCGGCTGTCGATCCCGGTCGCCGAAATGGCCGGGATCGGACGCATTCGCCCGGCCGTGACCGCCTACACGCTCAGCCTCGGCGCGCCGGAGACGATGGCCGCCGCCGCGGCTGCGGCGGCGGATCGCCCTGTTCTCAAGATCAAGCTCGGCGGCCGTGACGGCCGCGATCCGGACCGGCTGGCGGCGGTTCGGAAGGCCGCCTACGCCGCGACGCTCATCGTCGACGCGAACGAAGGCTGGAGCGGCGATGATCTCGCGACCAATCTTCGCGCCTGCGCCGAACAGGGCGTGGCGCTCGTCGAGCAGCCCTTGCCCGCAGACGCCGACGAGGCGCTGCGGGGCCTCTCGCGACCGGCGCCTGTCTGCGCCGACGAAAGCGTGCATGGTCGCGACACGCTCGAAAGGCTTGAAGGGCTCTATGACGCGATCAACATCAAGCTCGACAAGACCGGCGGGTTGACCGAAGCGCTGCGTCTGGCCGAAGCGGCGCAGGCGCGCGGATTCGCGCTGATGGTCGGCTGCATGGTCGGCACGTCGCTGAGCATGGCGCCGGCGATGATGCTGGCGCCGAGAGCGCGCTTCATCGATCTCGACGGCCCGCTTCTCCTCTCGCGCGATCGCGCGCCCGGTCTTCGCTATGAGGGCGCTGTGGCGCATCCGCCCGAGCCCGAGCTCTGGGGATGATCGGAGCGCATTCCGCGAAGGACGGCGGCCCGATAATCTGACGGCGGATTTGATTCGCACGTCTGATGGACCACATGCAGCTTGACGCCGCCGCGCCGCCGCCGGCCGATGACTATGAGTCGATATTGGCGGCCGTCATGGAGACGGCGCGCGGCCGCTGGTTCATCGCGGAGTTCAGCCGCCGCAACCGCAATGTCGAGACCGAAAGAGTGCTTGAGGCGTTGTCGCGCGTCGAGCGGAAAGTCGCGGTCAATGCGTCCGCTCCGCTCGCGGCGCATCCCGACATGGAGGTTATCGCCGCGATCTTCGCGCTTGGGGACAGCGACGGCGGCGTGCGCGAAGGCCTCACCGCAGAGCTCATTGCCGCCATCGCCCGGGACATCGGCGCGACGGCGGAAACCTCGCGCGACCACCTTCTGACGGCGCGAGGCGCGCTCAAGGGCGTCGCCGAGGGCGACACGCATCCGCGCCTCCTGGCCGCTCTCGACCGCTCGCTCGCGGCGATCGACGCAGGCCTCGCGAATCAGAGCGACTCAGGCCGCAAGGTCGAAGCGCTTGCTGACATCATCGAATCCGTGCGCGACCGCTTCAGGCGTTTCTGGAGCGATGTCGGGCGGTCTTCTCCTGTGGCGGGCCGCGCCACGTCAGCGCGCCATCTCGCGACCGCGGAACTGCAGGAACAGGCGCTGGTCGAAACGGCGTGGCGCCCCGCCCCGCCCGCCGCCGCCAATGCGGCGGCGATGGACGATCAGCCGCTCCCTGCCCCCACGAGCTTTGAAGATGGATTGCCCATCGAGCCCGTGGCGCCAGGCGCCAGGCTGCGGCTCGCCATGGTCGATGACAGCGAGGCCCTGCGCAACCTCGCCGCGGATGCGGCGGAGCCTGATGACCAGCGGCGCGCCTCCGATCTGGATCGGATGGGCTATGCGGAGCGATACGCCCTGTTCGCATCCTGAGAAGAGTTCCCTCGTCCGGACGCCTGTGGTCTAGAAGACCTGTCGCAGTCGAAAAGTCGGACGAGGAGCGCGATCAATGGATTTGGGCATCAAGGGCCGCAAGGCGATCATCTGCGCCTCGAGCCGGGGGCTGGGCCGGGCCTGCGCGATGGAGCTTGCCGCCGCCGGCTGCGATGTCGTCATCAACGGTCGCGACAAGGCCGTCACCGAAGCGGCGGCGGACGCCATCCGGAAAGAGACCGGAGCCCATGTGACGGTCGTGCTCGGCGACGTGTCCGTCAAAGCGACGCAGGATGCGCTGCTCGCCGCTTGTCCCGAGCCGGACATTCTCATCAACAACAATGGCGGCCCGCCGCCGAAAGGCTTCCGCGAGCTCGATCGCGCGGCGATCGCGGAGGGCGTCGTTCAGAACATGGTGACGCCGATCGAGCTCATCCAGCGCGTGATCGACGGAATGGCCAGCCGCAAGTTCGGTCGCATCGTCAATATCACCTCCTCATCGGTGAAGGCGCCGATCATCGGGCTCGATCTGTCCTCGGGCGCGCGCGCCGGCCTGACCGCATTCCTCGCGGCGCCCTCCCGTGAGGTGGCGAGCGCCAACGTCACCATCAACAATATCCTGCCCGGCGTGTTCGACACGGATCGACAGAAGACGGCCACCAAGCGCATGGCCGCCATCAAGGGCATGTCCGAGAGCGAGATCGTCTCGGCCAGGATGAAGGACGTTCCGGCGGGGCGGCTGGGAACGCCCGACGAGTTCGGCAAGCTGTGCGCCTTCATCTGCAGCGCGCATGCGGGCTACATCACCGGCCAGAATTTCCTGATCGATGGAGGCGCGATCCGCACGGCGTTCTAGGCCATGAGGCGAAGCGCCTCATCGTGGAAAAACGCCTGTCCCGCATATCCGCCTTCACCTGCCGGATTGCGCGTCGCGGCGACCCGTGATCGTTTGACGAACCGATTGATCAAGCGTCCGTGAATCCCCTTCTCGGAATATCCCTGAAAGTCGTCTCGACGCTCGTGTTCGCCTTCATGGGCGCGGGCGTCAAATATCTGAGCGAGCGCTATCCGATCGGGCAGATCGTGTTCTGCCGGTCCTTCTTCGCGATGATTCCGCTGGTGATCTGGCTCTGGTGGCTTGGCCTGTGGCCCTCGGCCATCCGCACGACGCGGCCGTTCAGCCATATCAGGCGCGGCGTCACCGGCAGCGTCGGCATGTTTCTGGGCTTCGCCGGGCTCTCCTATCTTCCGCTGCCGGACCAGACGGCGCTCGGTTACACGGCTCCCTTGCTGGTCGTGGCGCTCGCCGCGCTCATTATCGGCGAAACGGTCAGAATCTATCGCTGGTCGGCCGTCGCCATCGGTTTCGTTGGCGTTGTGGTGATGCTGGCGCCGCAGCTTTCGGCGCTGAGCAGCGGCGTGCTGCGCGACGGCGCGACGATCGGCGCGGCGCTCACGCTGGGCAGCGCGCTTTGCAACGCCTTCTCCACCATCGAGGTGCGAAAGCTGGTGCAGAGCGAGGAAAAGACCGGAACGATCGTGTTCTGGGTTATGTCGATGACGACGGTGCTCGGCCTGTGCACCATCGTTCTCGGCTGGCGCGCGCCCGGCGCCGCCGACCTGGCGATCATGGTTGGCATGGGCGTCATGGGAGGCATGGGCCAGATCCTGGTGACCGAGAGCTACCAGCACGCCGAGACCTCGCTGGTCGCGCCGTTCGACTATACGTCGATGATCTGGGCGGTGATTATCGGCTGGTTCCTTTTCGGGGACTGGCCCGCCACGAACATCTTCATCGGCGCCGGGATCGTCATCGCCGCCGGCATCTTCGTCATCTGGCGCGAGCACCGGCTGGGCCTTGAGCGCAAGCGGGCGCGGCAGGCGTCTCCATCGAAAATCATCTGAAGGTCCGATCGCGCTTTTTTGCACGGCGTCGGCTTTTTTCGCGCGACCCCGCGCCTTTTTGCAGGATTCCGCGCTTGCGAAGGCGCGCCCCCGGGTGCAAAGTGAGTTCGTCTCTACAAACGAATTTGTTTGCTGAAAGGAACGATGGGCGTCGAGGGCGAAGACCGGATGAAGGCGCTGGCGGCAGGCGCGCAGATCGTGTCGGGGCAGCTCGGCAAGACGGTCCAGCGGCTGCGCAAGGCTTACAATTTGTCGCTGTCTGAACTGTCCGAACAATCCGGCGTCGCCAAATCGATCATCAGCCAGATCGAGCGAAACGAAACCAACCCCACATTGGCGACCATCTGGCGTCTCTCGCAGGCGCTCGACGTGTCGATCGAACGGGTGCTGGCCGCCCATGAGGACGAGCCTTTCGTCGACAAGACCTCTCGCGGCGACACCCCGATCCTTCTCTCCGAGGACGGCAAGGTGCGGCTCGCGATCATCGGCTGGATCAAGACGGTCGAGTGGCTGCAATGGTACGACATCACAGCCGAAACCGGCGGCGTACTCGAATCGGACAGCCACCAGCGCGGCTCCGTCGAATGTCTTTCGGTCCTGGACGGAGAGTTCGAGGTTGAGATCGGCGACGAGATCAACACCGCGAAAACCGGCGAGACGCTCCGCTACCGCTGCGACCGGCCCCATATCGTTCGCTGCGTCAGCGGCCCGGGGCATGCAACCATGGTCTGCATCCTCAAAGCCGCGGTGATGGAGTGAGGCGGTAAAGCAGCCTTGCGCGCTCAGGGCTTCTGGCTGGGGATCGGCGGCAACGATTTCAGATATTCGGCCATCGCATCGACATCGGCTTTTGGAACCTGCGCATAATTCATCACCACGAGGCCCATGTCGCCGCCGACGCTGTCGCCATCCGGCTTCAGGCCCGATGACAGAATCCCTGCGATGTCGGCGACCGAATAATCCTTGATGCCCGACGCGTCGGGCGTGATGTTGGGCGCGCCGCTTTTTCCATCCGGATCATGGCCGCCGGAAAAGCGCATGCCGGCGAAAATGCCGCCAAGCGCGTTGCGCGGGCTGTGGCACTCCGCGCAATGCCCCGGCCCTTCCACCAGATAGGCGCCGCGATTGAGGGACGCCGTCGCCTGCGGGTCAGGCGCAAACGGCTTGCCGTCGAGGTAAAGCCATTTCCAGCCGCCGAGAAGCCGGCGGATATTGTATGGAAATCCAAGCTGGTGATTGGCCGCCTTGCCTTCAACCGCGGGCAGGGTTTTCAGGAAGCCGAACAGATCGCGCAGATCGACCGACGTCATGCGCTGATAGGACGTATAGGGAAAGGCGGGATAATAATGCCGCCCGTCGGGAGATACGCCCGCCGTCATGGCGCGCGCGAAATCCACAGCCGTCCAGGCGCCGATGCCGTCGCGCGGATGCGGAGAGATGTTCGGAGGAATGAAAACGCCGAAAGGCGAGGCGAGCGAAAGCCCGCCGCCAAGCCGGGTTCGATCGGCCTGATCGGGTGTGGCGTGGCACGATGCGCAGCCCCCCGCCCAGAACAGCGTCTTTCCATTCTCCAGATTCGGCTGTCCGGAAAGGTCGGCGAACGATCGCCCCCGAACCATCGCAAAGACATCCGGACTCGTGACGGCCCAGAAACCGAAAGCGCCAAGCGCTCCAAGCGCGGACAGCCCGATCAGAAACCGTTTCATCAAGCGAAGGCCGATCGCAAGGGGCCCCTATCGCGACGTGCGAAAAGCCGTGTGACAGGTCCCGCAATTCGCGAGCACTTTCGGCATCTCGGCTTTGAAGGAGGCCTCGTCCTTGATGGCGTTTTTCGCTGCGGTCGTGTCGGCTTCAAACTTCGCCACCGCCGCGTCGAACTTCTCGCGATCCTGAAAAATGGCGGGCGCGGCGCGCGTCTGCCCTTGATCGGACCCTGCCGGGAACAGCGAGCGGAACTCTCTCGTCGTGTGGAGATAGGCATCGAGAGCAGCTTGCGTCTTCGCCATATCGAAGGGCTCGCCGCCATTGAGCATGCGGCCGACCGGCGCTGTCGCCGCGCCTTGCTCGCGCATGAGTTGCTTGCGCTGAGCGATGACGTCCTGCGCCCACGCGCTTCCCGCCATGATTGAGACGGCGGCCACAAATGCCGTCACTCTCGCCTTTCCCATGCGATCCTTCTCCCTCGAACCATAATAATTCAAAACGCAGATTAGCCGGCTCGAAGCGGGATTGAACAGTGCCGTGATTGCGCCGAAGCGAGCAAATGCTTGCCTCGGCGCAATCACGAAGCCGTGAGATTCGATTCAGCGACGGATCAAAGTCGCGGGGCGGTGCACCCTAGGCGCGCCCGCGCTGCGCGTCGACGCTCCACGCGCCGGGGCCCGCAAAGATCAGATAGAAGAACACGAAACAGAACAGCACAGCCGCCTCGCCGCCGTTCGCGAGAGGATAGAAGCTCTTCGGGGCATGGAACATGAAATAGGTGACCGCAAGCTGCCCGGAAAGAATGAAGGCTGCCGGGCGCGTGAAAAGGCCGAGAACGATCAATACGCCGCCGACGATCTCGATCACTCCGCCGATCCAGAAGAGCGAAAACATCGGCGGCGGATAGGATTGCGGGGCGACCGGAAAGCCGATGAATTTCATGAGTCCGTGCTGAAGAAGCAGCAGACCGGTCATGATTCGAACCACGCTCAACACGCGCGGCGACTGCGCCGCGAGAAAACCATTCATCCCTTGCATCGACAACTTTTCCTCGAAGCCGATCATCATCAACCGGCGATACGAGGCTTAAAGACTATTTCCGCATCCGTGCGGCGTCATCGCTCACGCAAGCCACACATATGCGTGAGCGATCACGATGATCGCGCGCGATCGCTCAGGATTTCGCCGCCCTGATCGCTTCGCGAATGCGTCGAGGCGTGGCCGGCATGTCGATATGGCGCACGCCGAAACGCCGGTCGAGCGCATCGACGACGGCGTTGATCACCGCGGGACAGGAGCCGATCGAGCCGGCCTCGCCCGCGCCCTTGATGCCAAGCGGATTTGTCGTCGATGGAACATTCAGCGTTTCGAAATGGATCGGCGGCAGATTGTCCGCGCGCGGCATGCAGTAATCCATGAAGCTGGCGGACAGAAGCTGGGCGTCGTCGTCGTAAACGGTGTGCTCGAGCAGCGCCTGCCCGACGCCCTGCACGACGCCGCCATGCACCTGGCCGGCGAGAAGCAGCGGATTCACCGTCCGTCCGAAATCGTCGCAGATGTGATAGGAAACCAGCTCCACCGCGCCCGTGTCCGGATCGATCTCAACTTCGGCGACATGCGTGCCGTTCGGATACGTGGCGTCGGGCGGGACGAACGAACCATCGCCCTTCAGCAGTTCCGGCTTCGCCTTGGGCGAGTTGGCGATGTCGGCGAAGGAAATGCGCCGGTCGGTGCCTTTGATTCTCGCTTCGCCGCCAACGAGTTCGATGTCGCGCTGCGACGCTTCAAGGATGTCCGCGGCGAGCGTCGTGATATTCTTGGCCAGCGCCTGCCCCGCAAGGTGGCTCGCGACTCCGCCAACAGGAATCGAGCGCGATCCGCCAGTGCCGGCGCCGCTCTTGATTCTCGCGGTGTCGCCCTGAACGACGCGGATGCGATCGACAGGCAGGTCCAGATGCTGGGAGATGAACTGCGCATAAGCCGTCTCGTGACCCTGGCCGTTCGCCTGCGTGCCTGACAGCACCGTCACGAAACCATCTTTTTCAAGAGTCGCGGTCACATCCTCGCCTTCGCCCCAGGCGGTGCATTCGATGTAGGTCGCCAGCCCGACGCCTCGGGCCTTGCGCTTTTCGTTCGATGCGCGGGCGCGCTTGTCGAAGCCGCTCCAGTCCGAGCTCTCCAGAGCCCTGGCGAGATGCGCAGCGAAATGTCCCGTATCATAGGTCCGGTCCGCGATCGGCGTCTTGTAGGGCATCTGATCGGGAGAAATGAAATTGCGTTTCCTGATTTCATCCTGAGGCAGGCCTGTTTCGCGCGCCGCCGCATCGACCAGGCGTTCGAGAACATAAGCCGCTTCGGGCCGTCCGGCGCCGCGATAGGCGTCGGTCGGCGTGGTGTTGCTGAAAACGCCGCGGACGCGCACATGAATCGCTGGCGTCTTGTAAACGCCTGTCAGCATCGTTGCGCCGAGATAGTGGATGTAGGGGCCATAGATATGGAGATAGGCGCCAAGCCCGCCCATCCAGTCGAAGCGCATGGCGAGGAAGCGACCCTCATCGTCGAGAGCGAGTTCGGCGATGACGATGCTGTCCCGCCCATGCGCGTCGGACACGAAATGATCGGCGCGATCGGCGATCCATTTGACCGGCCGCTTCAGGATTTTCGCCGCTTCGGCCGCCAGGGCGTATTCATTGTAGACGAAACCCTTCGTGCCGAAGCCGCCGCCGACATCCGGCGTGACGACGCGCAGCGTCTCGGGCTCGCATTTGAGGATCGGCGCCAGCATGCCCTGCATGTTGTGGACGCCCTGGCTGGTGACGGTGATCGTCCACCCGCCCGACGCCTCGTCATGCTCCGCGATGCAGCCGCGCGGCTCCATATAGTTGGCGACGACGCGGTTGTTCTCGATCTCGCGCTTCACGATGCGCGGCGCGGTCGCGAAAATCGCATCCACCTTCGACTTGTCGCCGATCGACGTGTCGAAGACGATATTGCCGGGCGCGTGAGCCCACACGAGCGGCGCGCCGTCTTTCAGCGCCGAGCGGATGTCCGGGACCGCGGGTTTCGGCGACCAGTCGATGACGATCGCTTCCGCCGCGTCCCGCGCCTGAGCCGCCGTGTCCGCGACGACGAACGCCACCGGCTCCCCGACATATCGCGCGGTTCCGCGCGCGAGAACCGGCCGGGGCGACTCCGCCCCCTTGCTGCCGTCGCCATTGTCGACGGGCGCGAGGCACGGCACGTCGCCGAGATGTCCCACATTGTCGCTGGTCAGGATGAGCCGCACGCCCGTCATGGCGCGAGCGGCGCCAAGATCGGCGACCGTGAAATCCGCATGGGCGTGCGGGCTCCGCAAGGTGATCGCGTGGAGGCACGCCTCGGGCGCGAAATCGTCGGTGTAGCGGCCGCGCCCGGTGACGAGACGCTGATCCTCGACCCGGCGAATCGCCTGGCCGACGCCGAATTTCATGGGAGAAAGCGCATTCATGGGATGGCCGTTCGGGATGAGGAGTCCGCCACCATCCTAGGCGAGGAAAGAGTCATCCGGAAGCCGTCTCACTCGCGGCCGGCCGATTGAGGCGACGCCCCGCGAGCGGACATGAATCAGTCGTTGAATCCGGTCTCGACCTCGCCGCCGCGCGCGACCCAGTCCGTGAAGCTTCCCTTGTAATGCGTGCGAAGATCCATCCCGGCGGCCTGCGCGGCGGCGATGGCCCTGAGCGTGCGTCCGCCGGTCCGGCATGAAAAAACGATCCGCTGCCCCGGCGCCGGCTCTGGAAGATCGGCAGGATCAAACATCGAGAGCGGAAAAAGAACGGCGCCCGGAATATGGCCGGCGGCGTATTCGTTGGGCTCGCGCACATCGACGAGCAGCAGCGATCCGTCTGCGAGGCCTTTCCTGACCTCGTCGAAATCGAGCTCGATCACGCCTTCAGAGTCGCGCATCGCGTTGTCTCCAATACTGCTCGCGCCCGCCCGCGGTCGGGAGGGCGCATGCGTTCAATCAGGGATGCGGGAAGCGCGAGGCGCTTCCCCGCTATCAAGCGACGTCCGGGGCGGCCTCACGCCTCCGGCGGAATGCGCAGAACCCAGCCCGGCTGGATGAGGTCCGGGTTTTTCACCGGAGGCGTGTTGGCCTTCACGATCTCGGTGTATTTTGCGCCCTTGCCTTTTCCATAATGCTTCTCCGCGATGGCCCACAGCGTGTCGCCCTTCACGACGGTGTAGAACACCGAGTCCTTCGCCGCCGCGTCAGCGATGAGGTTCGAATTGACTTCCGCGACGCCCACGGAGTTTCCGATCGCGAGAATGATCTTTTCCGCCTGTTCGGTCGACGCCGCCTTGCCGGAGATGCTCACCTTGTCGCCATCGACCTTGACGTCCAGCGCAGAGGCGTCGAGCCCGTGCTCGGCGATCGCCGCTTTGATGGAATCGGCCGGAGCGGCCTGCGCCTCGGAACTGCCGAATATCTTGGCTCCGATGCTCTTGGCGAACTTGAACAAGCCCATCTTGCTTCTCCTGGTTTGTCGCCTCGGGGGCGCGGGGCGAACCTAGAGGCTGGGAGAGATTTGGGAAAGAGCGAGTTGTTGCGCCGCATGGCGCCTTCACCTGCGCTCATGTAAGCTGGCGACATGAACGGCATCCGCCGCCATGGGTTCGCAGCCGCCCTCATCCTGTCATGGATGCTTACGCTCGGCAATTTGCTGGGCGGTTTGGCGCTCGCCCGGACGTTGCCTGTCGCGCATGCGGAGGCCTTGGCCGCCGCGACCCTCTGCCTCCCTGGCGACGGCGACTTTGCCGATCACGCCAGCCATCACGCCGCAGGCTGCGCGCTCTGTCCCGGCGCGGCTCACGTCCATCAGATCCTCGCGCCGCCGCCGGAAGCGGCTTTATCTGCGGCCGTCCTGCGCAAGGAGCGCGAGGCTGATTTTGTCCGGCCGCTCAACCTCAACGTCGCGTCATGTGCGGATGGCGCGGCGCAGGCGCGCGGACCGCCCCAAGCATAAGCTCGACTTGTCTTCACCTTTTTCGCGGCGCGCAACGCGGCCGCTCGCATTCTGTCGAGATTTCCATGCTGTTCAAACCCTCATTCGCCGCATCGACGGCGCTCGCGGTCATTGGCGCTTCTCTGTTGGGAAGCGGCGCTCAAGCCCATGTCACGTTCGAAAAGTCCGAAGCGACGGCCGGCGCCGCGCAGAAAATGACGCTGCGGGTGCCGCACGGTTGCGCCGGGCAGCCGACGAACGCCGTGCGCGTGACCATTCCGGAAGGCGTCATCGACATAAAGCCGATGCCGAAAGCCGGATGGCGCCTGACCGCCGCCACCGGCCCCTACGCCCGGCCGCAACATCTCTTCGGAAAGCCTGTCGCCGAAGGCGTGAAGGAAATTCTGTGGTCAGGGGGCGATCTGGCGGACGCCTTCTATGACGAGTTCGTGTTTCAGGCCCGGTTCTCACCGGAGCTCGCGGGGCGGACGGTCGCCATTCCTGTCGTCCAGGAGTGCGCGACAGCCAAAGAGCAGTGGACGGAGATCGCCGCGCCCGGAGCAAATGCGCACGACCTGAAATCCCCGGCGCCAACTGTGAAGATCACGGCCTCTCAAGCTGGCCAGGCGGTTTTCCGCGCCGGCCCGCTGATTGTCGAGAACGTCTGGGCGCGAGCCACGCCGACCGGCGCCAAGATCGGCGGCGGCTATCTCACCGTGAAAAACAACGGAAAAGAGCCTGACAGACTGGTCGGCTTCTCATCGCCGCTCGCCGACCACGGCGAATTGCACGAGATGGCGATGACAGACGGCGTCATGAAAATGCGCGAGGTGCGCGGCATCGATATCGCCCCGGGCGAGACGATTTCCCTCAAGCCCGGCGGGCTGCATCTGATGTTCGTCGACATCAAGCGGGCGCTGACGAGCGGAGAGACAATCAAGGGCCGCCTTGTTTTCGAAAAGGCCGGCCCGGTCGACGTCGAGTTCTCCGTCGCTCCCATCGGCGCAAGCCGAGCGCCGGGCGAGCATTCCCATCATTGACCTCTTTGCGCGGCGCGCAAGCGCCGCGCATCTCTTCACGGAGACGCGCCATGACTTCCCGCCGCAAGGCATCGCTGCTGATTGGATCGCTGTTCGGCGTCCTTTTGATTTGCATGACCGCGCTCGCCGCGCTGACCGGTTTGTTGCGTCCGCTCTACGATCCCCGGGGCGGCCTCGATTCGATAGCAAGCATCGGCGGGCCGGTGCGGCTCACCGCCCATACGGGCGAGCGCGTCGACACGGCGGCCATCGGCAAGCCTTTCGCGATCTTCTTCGGATTCACGCATTGCCCGGACGTCTGCCCCACGACGCTTGCGGAAATGACGCAGACGCTCTCGGAACTGGGCCCTGCTGCAAAAGACTTCCGGATCTATTTCGTGTCCGTCGATCCCGAGCGCGACACCCCAGCCGTCATGGCGAGCTATATGGGATCGTTTGACAAGAGAATGATCGGCCTCACCGGAACGCCGGCGGAAATCGACGCCGCCGTAAAGGCCTATCGCGTCTTTGCCCGAAAGGTTCCGACAAAGGACGGCGATTACACGATGGACCATACCGCCACGACCTATCTCGTTGACGGAAAGGGCCGTCTCGTCGGCACCCTCGCCTATGAAGAAGACGCCAAGGTGCGGCTGGAGAAAGTCAGGCGGCTGATAGCAGCCGGATAGGCCGCGTCAATCGGCGCCGAACACGGTGTTGAGCTGCGCGCCAACGCGAATGAAGGTCGTGCGCTTGGAAACCTCTTTCAGTTTCATGGCGCCGATATAGGTCATCATCGACCGCACGCCGCCCATGATCTCCTGCATCGTGTCGGCGACGGCCCCCTTGTACGGCACTTCCACGGTCTTGCCCTCGGCGGCGCGATATTTCGCGACGCCGCCCGCATATTTCTTCATCGCGGTTTCAGACGACATGCCGTAGAACTGCATGCGCGCGGGGATTTTCTCCCCGTTTCTTTCCTCATAAACGATTTCGCCGTCGCATTCGTCGTGTCCGGCCAGCATGCCGCCGAGCATCACGAAATCCGCGCCGCCGCCATAGGCTTTCGCGATGTCGCCGGGTACCGTGCATCCGCCGTCGCCGCAAACCAGACCTTTCAGACCGTGCGCGGCGTCGGCGCATTCGATGATCGCCGACAGTTGGGGATAGCCGACGCCCGTGAGGCGGCGCGTGGTGCAGACGGAGCCGGGCCCTATGCCGACCTTGACGATGTCCGCCCCGGCGAGAAGAAGCGCCTCGGTCATGTCGCCCGTGACCACGTTGCCGGCCATGATCAAGGCGTCGGGATGCCGATCGCGCATGATCGACACGGCCTCGATGAACTTCTCGGAGTAACCGTTGGCGACGTCGAGGCAGATCTTGCGGATCGCGACCTGCTTGCTCACCACGCCGAGCTTCTCCTGATCGGCTTCCGCGATGCCCAGCGAATAGAAGCTGTTCGCGGATTCAGGCGTCCGGAAAAACGAAACCAGTTCGTCCGCGGAATAATGCTTGTGCAGGGCCGTCATCGCGCCGAGCGCGCCGAGAGCGGCCGCCATTCTCATCGTACCGACGACATCCATGTTGGCGGCGATGAGCGGAAATCCCGTCCATGACGCGTTGGTGTGAAGGAACGGCAGCGTGCGGTCCAGATCGACGTTGGAGCGGCTCGCCAGCGTCGAGCGTTTCGGCCGGATGAGGACATCCTTGAAATCGAGCTTCGGATCATTCTCGATGCGCATGGCGTATCATCCTTTCCCGCTGCGGCGTCATCGCGTCAGGATAGTTTGAGCGAGGCGAAGCTTTCGCCTTTCGCGACGAGCCGCTCCAGCAGCGGCGCGGGCTCCCATCCATGGCCGTCCCGCCGCGCGGTCTCTTTCACCGTTTGCAGAATTTTGCCAAGCCCCAGCGCATCCGCCTCGTGCAGCGGGCCGCCAAGCCATGCCGGAAAGCCGTAACCGTTCGTCATCACGAGATCGATATCGCCTGGCCGTTGCGCCACGCCTTCGTCCAGAATTTTTGCAGCTTCGTTGACGATGGCGCCGCGCACGCGGTCGATGATCTCCTCCGGCGAAATCCGGCGTCGGACGATTCCCTTCGCCCGGGATTCGTCTTCGATGATCGCCGTCACATCCGGATCGATCTGACGCTGGCCGTTCGCATAGAGATAATATCCGCGCCCCGCCTTCTGTCCGAACCGACCGAGTTCACAAAGACGATCACCGATCTCAACATAACGTTCGCGCGGATCGCGCGTCGCCGCGAGCCGCTTGCGGCGCGCCCAGCTGATGTCGAGCCCCGCGAGATCGGTCACCGCGAGCGGGCCCATCGCGAGCCCGTATGCCTCCAGCGCCGCATCGATTTCGTGCGGAAGAGCGCCATCCTCGAGCATGTAGTCGATCTGCTTGCGGTAGCTCGCGAAAATACGATTTCCGATGAAGCCGTCGCAGACGCCGCACACGACGGGCAGCTTGCCCAGCTTCCTGGCGAGAGACAATCCGGTCGCCACCACCTCGGGCCGCGCCTGCGTCGTGCGAACGATCTCGATCAACCGCATGACGTTCGCGGGACTGAAGAAATGCAGGCCGAGAACGTCCTGCGGACGCGCCGTCGCATCCGCGATGAGGTTGACGTCCAGATAGCTCGTATTGGTCGCGAGCGTCGCGCCCGGCCTCGCGATGTTGTCGAGCCGCGCGAAGAGGTCGCGCTTTACCTCCAGATCCTCGAACACCGCTTCGATGATGAGATCGCGCGTCGCGAGCGAGGCGATGTCCGTCGAGAACGCCAGCCGCCCCATGCGCCGCGTTTTTTCCTCGGCGCCGATGCGGCCGCTTTTCACCATGCGGTCATAGGTCGACTCGATTCTGGCGCGTCCCTTCTCCAGCGCGTCATCCGTCGTCTCAATCACCGTCACGGCAAGACCCGCATCCGCGCACGCGACGGCGATTCCGGCGCCCATCGTGCCGGCTCCGATCACGCCGACAGCTTCAACAGGCCGCGCCGTCTTCGGATCGACGCCCGGAACCTTCGCCGCCTCGCGTTCGGCGAAGAACAGATGCCGCAAAGCCCCGGACTGCGACCCCGCGCGCAACTCCTGAAAGATGGCGCGTTCGGCGGCCATGCCTTTTTCGATGTCGCTCTGCGCGGCCAGCCGAAGCGCCTCGATCGCCTTGCCTTCGGCCAGCTTGCCGCGCGCCTTTTTCACGATGGCCGCGGCTTTCGCCTCAAACGCCGCCTGGTCCCACGCCGGAACATCCATCGCGCCGGCGCGGCGAAGGCGTCCGCCGACCAATCGCCCGGCCAGTTCGATCGCCGCGGCGACATGGTCCGGCGCGACGGCGTCCACGAGCCCGAGGCTTTTCGCCTCTTCGGCGCGCACGGTTCGCCCACTCGTGATCATGTCGAGCGCCGCCTCCATGCCGATCAGGCGGGGCAGCCGTTGGGTGCCGCCGGCTCCCGGAATGAGCCCGAGCTTGACCTCAGGCAGACCGACGGCGGCCTTGGCGTTCAGAATGCGGGCATGACAGGCGAGAGCGATCTCCAGGCCGCCACCGAGCGCCGTCCCGTGAATCGCTGCGACGACAGGCTTGGCGGACCGTTCGATCGAGAACAGCACATCCGGCAGGTGCGGCGGCTGTGGCGGGCTGTTGAACTCGCGGATGTCCGCTCCAGCCACGAAGGTCGATCCGGCGCAGGCGATCACGGCGGCGTCAAAACCGTTATCGGCTTGCAAACGATCAATGGCTTCCGCCAATCCCTTGCGAACGGGATGGGAGGCCGCGTTGACGGGCGGACTGTCGATGATGATCAGCGCCACGCGCTCGCGCGGCTCGATGCGGACGGGTGCGGTGTCAGTCATGGCTGATGACTGCCCCACGCCCAGCCCCAATGCAAGGCGGCCGGCTGGCGGCCGGCCGTCAGGCGGACGCGGCTTTCAGGCCGCTGCGCTGTTCAGGATTTCCGATTTCAGCGCTTCGAACAGCGCGAGCTGCTCGGGAATCAGTTCGCGCTCCTTGTTGCGGCGCACGAAAACCTTGAACATCGCTTCGCCTGCCCCGTTGAAAAACTGGACCGAGCAGGAGCGCCGCCCATGAAACGGCCGATCGACGACGTAGATCGCGCTGCAATTGGCCGCCTTGATGTGGCCGCCGATCGGGCTGTCGCCGTGCACGTTGTAATAACCCTGCGCCGAGCTGCCCTTCACCAACGCGCCATGACATTCGAGCACGATGTCCGGCGTGTTGACGATGAAGAGAATCTCGCCCCACCTCGTCATGGTCTGCCAGACATCCTCGAACCGCGCGCCATCGATCTTCACGCGCTGATCGCCGGGAAGCATGTCGAGAACAGCCTGAGTCGGCACGCCATGCGCGCGCGCGATCGCGTCGACCACCCCGTCGGGCTTCGCGGCGAGGGCGGCGCGCGCCGCCGCCAGCGGGTCGGCCTGAGCAGCAGAAAGAGCGCTCATCGCCGTCAGGCCGCGCTGGGCGCGGTTTCACCGCCGCGCTGGATCAGCACGGCCTGAAACCCTTCAAATTCCGGATGGCCCATATGCAGCGGCTTGTTCGCGCCGCCGGCGCGCGAATGCGCCTTGCGGAACTGCTCGGACGTGGTCCAGTTCTTGAAATCGGCGAAGCTGTTCCACACGGTATGCGACGAGTAGAGAGTGTGGTCCTCTTTCTCAGGCCCTTTCAACAGCGAGAATTCCTGAAATCCCGGCAACTCGTGGAGATAGGATTCGCGCGACCGCCACAGCGTCTCGAACGCCTCCTCATTTCCCTTGCTCACCTTGAAGCGATTCATCGCGATGTACATGGCCTTGCTCCTTGCTGGCGATGGCTGGCGAATTGATCCTGAAGTCATCTCAACGTGTAATTCATGCTCGCGCTGAAGCTCAACACGGACGGACCTCCATCGGGGGCCGACGGAAACGGCGACGCGCGACGCACCGCGGCGAGCGTCGCCTGATCCAGCATGGGCGCGCCGCTGGATCCGCTGAGCGCGGCGGAAAGCACCTGTCCCGTGCGCGAAAGTGAGAAGGAGACGGCCGCCCGCCCCGTTATGCCGCGCTCGCGCATCTGCTCAGGATAGACCTTGAACCGCGCGAGATGGGCCATCACCCGCGCGCGGTAATTCGCCACAGCCGCCGCGCCGCCGCGCGACGATGCCACGCGATTCTGATCGCTTTCCCCTGCCCCGCTGCGGCCTCGGCCGCGGCCCGGCTGCGTCGCGGCCTCCGCCTCTCGCGGAGCGGTCTCGCGGACCGGCCTGGGCGCAGGCTCGCGCGCCGCGATCGGCTTCGGAGCGGCCTGCCTCGGCTTGGGCTTTTCAGCCCGCTCGATTGTCTTGGGCGGAGGTTTCCTGACTTCCGGCGGCTTCGTCACCGGCTGCTTTGGCGCCGGCTGCGCGGCCTCGAGCGGTTTGCTTTCGGCGGCCTTCGCTTCCTTCGGCTCGGCCTCCTTGGGCTCCGGCAAGGCATGGGCGGGCGGAACCACATCCTCGGTCGGCTGCGCTGTTTCCGTCGCGAGAACGGGGGGCGTCATGTCCATGATCACCGGAGCGTCCGGCGGCGGCGGAATGTCGAGCGTGGCGATAACCGCCGGCGGCGCTTCGACAGGAGCCTGCTCCGCTACGAGAGGGGGCGTCTCGCGGGCGATATCGACCGGCGGCGGCTCCGGCAGCGGCGGAAGCTCAACCTGGGGCTGCGCGATCTCGACGGCTGCAGCATCCGGCGGCGGCGGAACCTCGACCTGCGGCGTTTCGCGCGCCACGTCGATCGGCGGTATCTCCGGCAGCTGCGGCGGCGGAAGATCGACCGTCGCCGCCTGGGCGCCGGCTTCGCTGGCGGCCTGTTCGATCGCGTCGCCCGCGATCACGAACTCCACCGGAATCGCTTCTTCGGCTCCGGCGGTGAGTTCGTCCGCGGGCTGAACCAGCCAGATCGCCGCGGCGAGCAGAGCGCCGTGGAGCGCGAGCGACGCCGCCGAACCGAGGAGGGCGACATCGCGACGCCGTCGGGGAGCGCCCGAGAATCGAAGAGCGGCTGAAGGAACGCATTGCTCCAGCGCCTCTCGCCCGGTCTCGGGAGCTTGCTCCGTCTCTACCGCCGCCGGGGGCTGGTTGTCCTGATCATTGAAGCCGGCGCCATATAAAAAGAACGGCGTTTCGACGACGGGAAGCGGCGCTCGCATCGTTGGGCGAATCTGGACGCGGCGCAGAGCGCCCGATCTGGACGCAAAATCACGATCATATTGCGCCTTGACCGCCGCCATGAAAATCAGCCGCCGAACCGCGTCGAGAAGCCGACCTTAGCGACAATGCCGGGGCTGTTTTCGACATCGCGATAACGCCTGTAGCGCACGTCGCCCACATTATCGATCTGGACGAACGCGCGCGTGTCCGGCGTGAACTGATAGGAGCCGTAGAGATCGACGAGCTGGAACTCCTTGCTCGGCGTGAAGCCGGCGGGAACGCGAGTCTGGGCTCCCACGAACGTCACGCGCGCGCCGAGAAGCAGCTTCTCATCGAAGAAACGCACGCCGCCGCCGAGCGTCAGCTTGGACGGATAGATCGAGGAGAGCGGCGCGCGCTGCCCCGTCGTCGGGTCGTCGCCGTCGCCGCGCGTGACCGAACCGCTGAGGCTCGCGAACCAGCGGCGGGCGTCATAGACAAGCTCAGCCTCGGCGCCCGTGATGCGGGCGTTCGCCTTGTTGACATAGGTGTAGTAGGAGCCGGCGCAGGCGTTGGGAATGAACGGATTTCCGCAGCCCGGCGAAAAATAGGAGACGCCGTCGATATAGTCGTCGACATTGTTACGGAAAACCGTCGCTTTTCCGCGCAGCCGGTCGCCTTGCAGGAACAGGTCGTCGAACTTCAGGTTGACGCCGGCTTCGAGGGTTTTCCCGATCTCAGGGCGAAGATTCGGATTGGGAATGAACTGGAAGCTCGCCGGCGCCGGATGCAATCCGTTGATCAGCGTCTCGGATATGGCGGGCGCGCGATAACCTTCGGCGTAAGTGCCGTAGAACTGAATGCCCGCGAGCGGCGTCACGCCCAGCGTGATCTTGGGAGACAGCCTGTTGCCGTCCGAGGAAACCGCGCCGCCCGACAAGTCATAGCCGTCATAGCGCAGGCCGCCGATGACATCGACGATGCTCCACTTCAGATGCGCCTGGACGAAAGCGCCGTAGACGCTGCGCGTTCCTGACGGAGTGAATTTATCGGCGCTGCCGCCGCCGTCGCGCGTATTCACGACATCGTGGAAATAGTCCCCGCCATAGGTCAGCGACAGCAGCGCGGGACCTATGTCAAACCGCGTGGTGTTGTTGATGTCAAAGCCGGAGGTGCGGATCGCGAAGGATCGCTTCTGTCCACGGGTGGTCGCAGAGCCGGTCAGACGCGTCTGATCAAGGTCCGTGGATGTGATGTAGGCGTTCGCGCTCAGATTGAGCCAAGGATTGTCGGGCCTCGAGAAAGTGTAGCGCGCGAACAGATTTGTCGTCGTGACCTCGGACTGCCGCCTGATGCTGCCGCTGTCGCCGACGCCGAATGAGGAGAAATCGTAGTTCTGATAGAGCCCGCCGATCTTGATCTGATGCCCTTCAGCGGGATTGATCACGATCTTTCCGATCGCGGACTTGAGGTCCTGGCCGCTGTCTCCAACCTTGACTCCGTCGCCGTCCTTGTAGTCGTTCAGGCGCTTGTAGGTGACGCCGGCCATCGTCTCCAGCATCTCGTTGGCGCGAAGCGCCTGGAGAGCGCTGATGTAATATCCCGTCTGCCGGCCGAAAACGGCTGTGCCTCCGAGTTCGGCGGCGAATTTTTCACCTGGCAGAAGAATGTCTTTCGGATCCACCGTCTCGAAGGAGACGACGCCGCCGATCGCGCCGGAGCCGTAGATATTGGCCACCGGACCGCGCGTAATATCGATCGAGCGCACAAAGGCCGGATCGAGATAGAACACGCCGTTGGCGTTGTGTCCGGACGTCTGGAAATTCTGCCGGGCTCCATCGACCGTGACGGCCACGCGGCCGAAATCCTGCAAGCCGCGAATATTCACCGCGGTCGCAGGATCGCGCTGATTCTCGTTCGTTTCGACGTTCGGCAACTGATTGAGAAGAGTTCCGGTTCTCTGCTCCTGCCGCTGCCGAATCTCGGTGCGGTTGATCACGCTGACGGACGCGAGCGCATCGATCGCCTGCTGAGGGTCTTTGGTCGCCGTGACCGTAATCTCATCAAGCGCGACGGGAGGAGCGGCCTGCTGCTGCGTCTGGGCGAAAACCTGCGCGGAACCGGCGGCGATCGCCGCGACTGAAACCGATGCGGCCGCAGCCGCCATGAATACGCGGTTAAGCATCTGACATTCGCCCCAGAGACCGATTTTGGCTGGCTGGCTCTCGTCGCGAATATCGCGACTCTCGGCTGGCTGGCGCGCAAGGCGCAATCATTGCCGCGCCTTCTTGACCCTCACTATTAAAGCTGACTATCAGTGTCAACAATGGCTGCGGGAGTTGCACTTTTCAGCAATTCCAAACTGCTTCCACTTGAGAACCCTTCGAAACTAACGCGCAATGCAGTCGAAAGAAAAAGACCAGTCGGGCGACGTTTCACAGCCGCCGTCCACGCCTCAAACGCAAGCGCCGCCCGCGATTGACGTCCGCACGCTCGTTGGCGGCGGACGCGAAGCCGTGATCCTGCACAAGGGCGATCGCTACCGCCTTCGCATCACCGCCAACGACAAACTCATTCTCACGAAATAACACGCCATGCGACGCTTCAGGCCCGGCATTTCTGTTCTTGCATCCTCGTTGCTGAGCCTCGCGGCGGCGGTCGGCCTGTTTGCTCAACCATCGTCGACGCCGTGGAGCGGCGCTCTCGCGGCCCGCGCGCAGACGCCTGCGCCAGGCCGCATCGTGGCGCTCGGCGGCGTCGTCACCGAGATTCTCTACGCCGTCGGCGCTCAGGACAGGATCGTCGGCCTCGACACGACGAGCCTCTATCCGCCCGGCGCGATGAAAGATAAGCCGAATGTCGGCTATGTCAGGGCGCTGTCCGCGGAGGGCGTTCTTTCGCTCAATCCGTCCCTCGTGATCGCCATCGATGGTGCGGGGCCGCCGGACGCGATGAAACTCATCGAGGAATCCGGGATCAACGTCGTCCACGTACCGGAGGAGTTTACGGCTGACGGAATCGCGGACCGGATTCGCAAGGTGGCGGCGCTCGGCGGCGCTCCCGCTCGCGGCGAAACGATCGCTGCTGAGACCGCGGCGAAATTTCGCGCGCTGGAAACCGCCCGGTCGCGGATAAAAACGCCGAAGCGAATCCTTTTCGCGCTGTCGCTTCAGAATGGGCGCGTGATGGCGGGCGGCGGCAATACATCGGCCGATGCGATCATAAAGCTCGCCGGCGCGGTCAACGCCGTCCAGGGCTTCGACGGATATAAACCCATGACCGACGAGTCCGTCATCGCCGCCGCGCCGGATTTCATTCTGGTGATGAACCGGGGCGATCACGCCGCGAGCGCGGACCAGGTTTTCGCGATGCCCGCATTCGCGCCGACGCCCGCCGCGCGCGGCCGCAGCTTCGCTTCGATGGATGGGCTCTATCTGCTTGGATTCGGGCCGCGCACGCCCGACGCGGCGGGCGATCTCATGCGGGCGGTCTATGGCGCTGACGTCGCAAAACCATGACCTCCGATGCGCTTCCGGCCGGCGCTCACCTTCATCACTCCGACGGCGCGGCGACGTTCTTCGCACAACGGAGACGACGGGTGCGCATTGTCGCGGTTGTCTCCATCGGCCTTTTGATCGCGCTGGCGGTCGTCTCTCTCGGCGCCGGGGCGATTTCGATTCCTCCTCGGCGCGTCCTTGACGTTCTGATTGCTTATATGTCCGGAGACGCGGGCGTCTGGTCCACCCGCGACGGCCTTGTGATCATGTCGATCCGCCTGCCGCGGCTCTTTCTCGGCATGATGATCGGAGCCGCGCTCGCGGTCGCCGGCGCTCTCATGCAGGGCCTGTTTCGCAACCCTCTCGCCGATCCCGGCCTCGTTGGCGTGTCATCGGGAGCCGCGCTCGCGGCAGGCGCAACGATTGTTCTGGGAGATCGCTACGCCGCGGCCACGATCGGAAAACTGCCATTTCTGATTTTGCCGCTTGGCGCCTTTTTCGGCGCGCTCATCGCCACGCTCGTGCTTTATCTGATCGCCACGCGCGAGGGGCGTACGTCGATCGCGACGATGCTGCTCGCGGGCGTCGCTCTCGCTGCGCTCGCCGGCGCCTGCATGGGGATGCTGTCCTTCATGAGCGACGACCGCCAGTTGCGCGATCTGACCTTCTGGACATTGGGCAGCCTCGGCGGCGCATCCTGGACAAAAGTGGCGACGATCGCGCCGCTGGTGCTTGCGATGCTCGCGGCGACGCCGCTTCTGGCCCGCGGCCTGAACGCGCTGCTGCTCGGAGAGGCCGAGGCGTTTCACCTCGGCCTGCCGGTTCAGCGCATCAAGGCGGCCGCAATTCTCGTCACCGCGGTCGGCGTGGGCGCCGCCGTCGCCGCAGCGGGAGTCATCGGATTTGTGGGAATCGTCATTCCTCACATTCTGCGGCTCATCATCGGGCCGGATCATCGCGCGCTGTTGCCGCTGAGCGCGATTCTGGGCGCCGCGCTGCTCATCGGCGCCGATTCGCTTGCGCGCACGATCGTCGCTCCGGCGGAACTGCCGATCGGCATTCTCACCGCGGCGATAGGCGCGCCATTCTTCATGTGGCTCCTGCTGCGTCGCGACCGCGTTTTTGAAGCATGACATCCCTGCTTCACGCGGACGGGCTGACGTTTCGCGTGCGCGAGCGCGCGCTGGTTGAGGCTGCGTCGCTTGCCGTCGAGCCGGGCGAACTGATTGTGATCGTCGGCCCCAACGGCGCCGGCAAGACGACGCTGCTCAAGCTGCTGACCGGCGAGATCCGGCCCGACGGGGGCGTCGCGCGGCTGGACGGAGTCGACATCCACGCGATGCCGGCCTGGTCGCTCGCGGCCCGGCGCGCCGTGATGGCGCAGGCGGCGCGCCTTGCCTTTCCCTTCACGCTTGCGGAAGTCGTGCGGCTGGGCATCGACAGCGTCGGCAGGCTCCTCCCGCCGGCCCGCCGGCGCGCGATTGTGGAGGAAGCGCTGGCTGCGGCCGATGTCGGAGCGCTGGCCGGCCGGCTCTACCAGACATTGTCCGGCGGCGAGCAGCAACGCGCTCAATTCGCGCGCGCTTTGGCGCAGCTTGAAGCCGGTCGAACCACCTCACAGCGGCAGGTTCTGTTCCTCGACGAGCCGGTCGCGAGCCTCGATCTCAACCATCAGCTCGCGCTGATGCAGGCCGCCGCCCGCGAGGCGGCGCGCGGCGCCGCCGTTATAGCTGTCCTGCACGATTTGAATTTGGCGGCGACCTTCGCGCATCGCCTCGTCGTCATGTCGTCGGCGCGTCTCGTGGCTGACGGACCGCCGCGAAGCGTGCTGACGCGCGCGCTGGTGTCGGGAATCTTCAAGGTGGACTTGCCGTTGAGCGAGCCGCCCTCCTCCGGCGCGCCCTATATCCTCCCGCAGAACTATGCGCCCGGTCGCGTTGGCGCTGCGCCCGGAATCGCGGCTTCCGGCCGCTGATGTTTCGGCGTCTTTTCCAGGTCCGCCAGCGTCGTCGCCTCAAGCGGCTGGAAAAAGCCGCGATGAGCGCGAAACATCAGCGTTGAGACGGGATCGTCGCGATCCGACGCCATCAGAAAATTCGCCGGACAATCCTTCGGCTCGAAAGCCCGCACGATCTCGCCGATCGTGATCGCATCCGCCGGCCGCACCAGCCGCACGCCGCCGCGCCGCCCGCGCTCTGTCTCGATCAGCGTGCTGCGCCCCAGCGCATGCACCGTTTTCTGGACGTTGGTCTGCGTGATGCCTGTCGAGAGCGAAAGCTCGGCCGCCTTCGCGGCGCTTGGCCACCGCGAGGCAAGATCGACCATCAGCCTGATGGCGTCGAGCGTTTGCTGATTGAGCCACATGGCGAAATTGACCCGCGAAGCGCTGGTTTCTTCGCCTTCATTATCGCGCGTTCGACGCAGAGGGAACAGGGTCGCGTCAAGGCGGGGGCCTCACGGTAGATGGATGATCTCCACCCAGTTCGGTCCGTCTCCCATCGGCAGCCGCGCGACGTCCCGCAGAAGCCCAGATTCGCCGTCGATCGCGTGGTTTGTCAGGCCGTTCGACATCTCGCCCACCGACAGCAGGTAGCGTCCGGAAGGGTCGATCGCGAATGCGCGCGGCTGGGTTTCCGTCGGCGAATGGCCTTGCAGCGTCAGCCGCCCCGACGCGGGATCGATCGCATAGATGGCGAGCGTGCTCGACGTCCGCTCCGACGCATAGAGGAAACGGCCATTTCTGGTGATATGGATGTCCGCCGCCCACGGCTTTCCGCTGAAGTTCGGCGGCAGCGCGCTGATGGTCTGGATCTCCGTCAGCGCTCCGGCGGATTCGTCATAGTCGAAAGCGCTCACCGTGGCGTCAAGTTCGTTCACCAGATAGAGGCGCGGCGCCTGCGGATGGAAGACGATATGACGCGGCCCCGCCCCGGCTTTCGTTTTCGTCGCGCGCGCGCTTCCCTCCGCGACCATTCCGGCCCTGTCGTCGAAAGGCAGCGACAGGATCATGTCGCCGCCGAGAATCGCCGCATGAACGTAGCGGTTGTTTCGATCGATGATGACCGAATGCGCTTTCGGCTCTGTCAGCGCGACCTGCCGCACGGAGTGAGCGATTCCCTCCGGCGAAACATCATGAACCGCGATGCGTCCCCCCTGATAGGACGCGCCGAATAAAAACCGGCCCGTTCCATCGATGGAGATGTAAGCCATGATGTCCGCGAGAGGTCCGGAGCCGAGATAACGCAGGCGTCCGCTCCGGGGATCGATCGCGAAGGTCAGCGCGATCAGGGGTTCGCCGCGCACCGCCGCATAGAGGAACCGGCGGTCTGGACTGACCGCGAGCGGAAGCGAATTCCCCGGTCTCGCGACGCCCGGCGCGACGATTCTGTCGATCGGCGTCAGCGCGCCCGTGGCGACATCCAGGGAAAGAACATGGATGTCGTTGCTCTTGCCATGGCTGACATAGACGACGGTCTGCTGCTGCGCGCTCATGGCGCCATGACAGCATCGTCGCCCGCATGCTGGCAAGCGCTCGTCCGCGACGCTGGCCGGGACCGTCGCGCCCCCCGGCGATCAGGCGGAATCCTGGCGCTTCGGGCTTGAGCCGCCGACGGGTGGCGGAAGAGAGTGGGAGTCGAACCCACCAGGGACCGGCTCGCGGCCCCTCCCGGATTTGAAGTCCGGACGCCCCACCAGGGACGCCTCTCTTCCAGAGCCGGCGCCGGCCGGCGCGGAATTCTGATCGATCGCGCCGAAGAGGTCCAGCCGGTGAGGATTGATGCGGCGCAAATCGCCCCGCCGCAGGGTCACGCCATGACGGTCGAGAAACTCCAGCATCTGGATCGCCACTTTCCGCCCGACCGGTTCTCCCGCCGCCTCGACCCTGTCGCGAAATGCGGCGGCGGCGAACCGCCTGTCGGAGGCCGCCTCCGAAAGCTCCGCCGCCAGCCGCACCATGTCGGTCACGGTCTGACGCAGGAAGAAATGATCATGGGCCGCCTCGTCGACTTTGCCCATGCGGCCCAGCAGTTTCATCAGCCTGCGGACATCGGGCTCGGGCGTCCCTGTCGACGAAGCGATGTCGCGCACGCGAGGAGGACGAAAACGGGCCGCTCCGCTGAGGAGCGGCTCGATTTGCAGCCAGAGCCGTTCGTCCTGTTCCGTCAGCCGCGCCTCATGTCCGGCGATCCGCGCCCAGGCTCCGTCGAGCGCGAGAACGCCCGCAGCCGCAAGAGACTTGAGCGCCGCGGAGAAAATCGGTTTTGGCAGCCGTGGAATGAGCGCCAGCCGAAGCTTCTCGACGCCCATGCCCGCAAGATCGGGATTTGAGTCGTGAAAGCGCGCAAGTTCGTCGAGCAGCGCGGCGCGGTAACTTTCCCAACGCTCGCGGGTCATGCCGATCAGCGCGCCGTCCGCTACGATGGTGACAAGCGCGAGTTTGGCCGCCAGGTCGGCTGCCGCATGTGAGCCGAGCGCCCTGTCGCGGACGAAGGCGTCAAGATCGACATGCCACGGCTCCAGGGCAAGAAGCCCTTTCAAGACAGTCGCGGCGTCGCCGCCCGCCAGCGCCGCGATTTGCGCCAGCCGGAGCGGCGTGCGGCGTTTGCGCGCCGGCGCGCGCAGATCGAGAAACACGCCGCCGCCGATCGTGCGTTGCGCGGAGGTATCGCGCACCACATAGCGGTCGCCCGCCGCCGCCGCGATCGGTCGCTCCAGAACCAGTTGCACGAAGCCGATTTCGCCCGGCGCAGCCGTTTCGGAACTGAGTGGCGCGATGCGCGCGCCGACGTCCGTGGATGCGTGATGGAGACGCGCCGGAAACCACTGGCCGAGCGGCTTCGGCTCCGTGGCGAGCACGCGCAGCGTCGCGTCGATGCGGTCCGTCGGGGCGTGCAGCGCAGGCGCGATCACCATGTCTCCGCGCCTGATCGCGTCCTTGGAGACCGCTTCCCCGGCCAGGTTAAGCGCGCAGCGGTCGCCCGCCCGCCCCTCTTCGCTCTTGCGATTCTGCGCATGGATCGAGCGCACGCGAACCGGCAGGCCGGAGGGGCTGACGACGGCGTGCTCATCCACGCGAATGCGGCCGGACAGCACTGTTCCCGTCACCACCGTTCCCGCCCCTGCGAGCGTGAAGGAGCGATCGACCGCGAGGCGGAAGCGATCATCCGCCGAACGGGCCACGAATTGCGCGGCCTCATCGACCAAAGCGGCGCGGAGACTTTCCACGCCTTCGCCGCTGATCGCGGAAACGGGAATGACAGGAGCGCCGCGAAGCGACGTCTCAGCGACAAGGGACCGAATCTCCTCTGCGACCTCTGCGCGTCGCTGATCGTCCGCGATATCCGCCTTGCTCAACGCGACGACGCCCCGGGAAACGCCGAGCAGGTCGAGCAGCGCGAGGTGCTCGCGCGTCTGCTGCATCACGCCGTCATCCGCCGCCACGACCAGGAGAGCGAGATCGACGCCGCTCGCGCCCGCCACCATCGTGTGGATAAAGCGTTCATGGCCGGGAACATCGACAAAGCCGATCACGCCGAAATCGGTCGGCAGGTAGGCGAAACCGAGATCGATCGAAATGCCGCGGGCTTTTTCTTCCTTGAGCCGATCGGTGTCGACGCCCGTGAGCGCGCCGACGAGCGCCGTCTTGCCGTGATCGATATGCCCGGCGACGCCGACGATCATGCCGGCGCCGGAAGATGCGAGAGGCTGTCGAGAAAACCGGCCTCGTCCTCAAGACAGCGCATGTCGAGAAGCAGCGCGTCGTTCTCGATCCGGCCGATGATGGGAATAGGCAGAGCGCGCAACGCAGCCGCCAGCGCATTGAGCCGGCCGCCCGATGGGCCGATCGCGGGGCGAATGGCGAGCGCCGCGCTCGGCGCTGTTTCGAGCGGCAAGGCGCCCGAGCCGATCTGGCTGGCGCAATCGACAACCTCAACGGCGAATCCGTTCCCCAGCCGCGCCGCCACGGGCGTCGCGAGGCCCAGCGCCAGCGCCCGCAGCGAGTCGCGGGAGCGAGCCAGCAGCCTCAGCGTCGGCAGCCGCGCGACAAGCCTGTCCGGATCGCGATAGAGCCTGAGCGTCGCCTCGAGCGCCGCAAGCCGGATCTTGTCGACGCGCAGCGCTCGCTTCATGGGATTTTTGTTGATGAGCGCGATGATCTCGCGGCGACCGACGATGAATCCCGCCTGCGGGCCGCCGAGCAGCTTGTCGCCGGAGAAGGTGACGATGTCGGCGCCGTCGGACACCGCGTCGCGCACGGTCGGCTCATGCGCCAGACCGATGCGCGCCAGATCGAACAAGGTGCCAGATCCGAGATCGTGAACGAGCGGGACGTTCCCTGCGCGCGTGATGACCGCAAGTTCGCGTGGAGAGACCTCCTTGGCGAATCCTTCGATACGGTAGTTCGAGGTATGCACCTTGAGAACAAGTCCCGTATCGCCGTTGATCGCGCCGCTATAGTCTTTTGCGTGGGTGCGATTTGTCGTTCCCACCTCGACGAGCTTCGCGCCGGCCCGCGTCATGATGTCGGGCATGCGGAACGCGCCGCCGATCTCGATCAGTTCTCCTCGGGAGACGATGGCTTCACGATGAAGGCCGAGCGTGTTCAACGTGAGCAGAACGGCTGCGGCGTTGTTGTTGACGACCGTTGCGTCTTCCGCGCCGGTGAGTTCCTTCAGCAGTCCTCGCACATGATCGTCGCGCTCGCCCCGTTTGCCGGTTTCGAGATCGTATTCGAGCGCCACGGCGGCGCGCATCGCGTCGGCTGCGGCGTTTCTGGCTTCATCGGCGAGAATCGCGCGTCCGAGATTGGTGTGAAGCACGGTGCCGGTCAGATTGAAGACGGGGCGGAGAGGAGCGCGCAAAGCCCTTTCAAGATGATCGCTCGCGACAAGCGCAATCTCTTCGGAGGACGGAGCCGGAGCGGCCGTTTCGAGCGAACGCGCCCGCGCCCGCTTCAGCGCGTCCCGGACCGCGTCGGTGACGACCGCCCGACCGAAACGCGCCGCCGCGAGCTGCGCCGCTTCAGTGCGAAGGACGTGATCGACCGAGGGAAAATCGCGCAGGGAAGGACGTGCCGCCGCGTCCATCGCCACAGCCTAATAGCCGATCAGAAAGGGATTGAACGCGGCGCGGCGATAAGGCCCCTCGCGCATCATCATATCGAGCGCCAGCGAGCCGATGTCGTCGGCCACGGGCTCGATCGCCCCATCCTTGTTCTGATACATCACTTTCACATAGGTTCGACACTCGTCGCAGGTCTCCGCCTTGATCGTGCCGGGGCTCTGGTCGATCTCCTGATAGCCGATCCCTTTCGTCGAGCCGCAGGAGCAGCAGCGGATGCGGACATAGTTCCACAGCGTCGAGCAAAGCGAGCAGGCGCAGAAGCGATTGCCGTGCGCGCTCGGCCACTCGACGATCAGCGAAGCGACCGGCGGGCCGCCGCAGGCGGGACACACGCCGTCGCCCACGGCTTTCAGCCGTTCCGCATCGAGCGCGGAAGCGAGATGAGCGAAATGGACCTGAAGCATCGCCGCGACATAGACATGTTCGGCGAACTCCTCCGCCGGGATTGAGTGATCAAGGACTGAGTTGATCATTGCGGCGCGCCGTTCGCGGCTCGCCGAGCGCGCTGAAATCAGCGCCTCTGCCGCCGCGTCCGGCTTGGGAACATGAGCGACCGCGTCGAACATCTGATCGAGCATGGCGTCCAGGCGATCGTCCAGCGCCACGGCGCGTCGGTCGAGCGGCGGCATGGAAAAGCTGGCGGCGCGCGCCAGCGTCGCTTCGTCCGGCGGCGCGGCGCGGGGGGCCGCCTGCGCCAGCGCATGCTGCGCGCCCACGACGCCGCCGACAAATTCGAGGTAAGGCCGGAGCGGACTGACCGAAGCGTAATTCGCCAGCCGCGCGGCGCGCTTGAGGAACAGGGTCTTAGGGTCGGGAAGGACCGCGAAAGGCGGCGCCGAAACCTGGCCGATCGCGGTCGGATCGGGTTTGAGACTGGCGGACATGGCTTCCTCACGAACCTCACGGGCCACGTGGATTTGAACGCTCGACTGGCGAGCGATGCTGCCGCCCGTCCTGTCGCGCCGTCAACCCCGGATGATCGGCGGCGACCCGGCTACTTCGTTATCGTGCGCGGGTCGTTCGACGGCGCGCGACGCGGACTGCCGACCAGTTCGCGCAGCCATTTGCGATGGTGCCGCCACGCCCAGCCGCCGGTGACCCGCCCGCGCGTCATCGCGCCGATGGTGCCTTTCACCCAGATCGCAGCATAGACATGGACGATCCACACGCAGATCGCGAAAACCGCCGCGGCGGCGTGAATGAGCACCGCGATCCGCTTCTGCTCGATGCTCGTGAACACGGAGAAATACTGATCCCAGATCACGACGCCGCTGGTGATGAGCACGAGGATGAGCGCCGACATGGACCAGAACACGAATTTCTGACCGGCGTTATACTTCCCGATCTCCGGCAGGCGCTCTTCATGGCCGCTGAGCACGTCGGAAATCCGCGCCATCCAGACGCCGTCTTCCCGCGCCGGCAGATTGGCTTTCCAGAAGCGCAGGAACAGCCCGGCGAAGGAGAAAAACAGCACGACGCCGATCCAGGGATGAATCGCGCGGGTCCACTGGCCGCCGCCGAAAAGCCCCGTCAGGAAGAAAAGGCTGGGATGGAAAAGCGCGAGGCCCGACAGCGCCAGCAGCACGAGGCTGACCGCTGTGATCCAGTGATTGACGCGCGCCGCCGCCGTATAGCGGCTCACCTGCACGGGAGAGCCGATCTGCACCGCGTCGCCCGGCTCCACATCGTCCGGCACGGCGGCGCCAGCGCCCGCTGGCGCTTTGTCCGAAGCCCTCATGACGGGCTCCGTCGATTTTCGGGCGGAGGCGGAGGCGGCGAGCCGCCGGCAAGCTTCTCCGCGTTCTCCTCATCCTCCTCCGTGACCTTGTTCGGCCCTGACACGGCGTAGTGCAGGAAGCCGGCGGCGGCCGCGACGCCCATCATCGCAAGGCCGACATATTTCGTCACGCCCTTCCACGCCTGCACGAGCGGCGAAATGCGCGGATTGTCCGGCAGGCCGGCATAGATGTGCGGCTTGTCGGCATGGTGCAGCACATACATCACATGCGTGCCGCCCACGCCCGGCGGATCATAGAGTCCGGCCTTGTCGAAGCCGCGCGACTTCAGGTCCTTGATGCGGAAATCCGCCCAGTCCTTCATCTCGTCCTTTGTGCCGAAGACGATCGCCTGCGTCGGGCACGCTTTCTGGCACGCCGGGCCCTGGCCCACCGCCACGCGGTCGGAGCACAGCGTGCATTTGTAAGCCGTGTGATCGACCTTCGAGATGCGCGGAATGTTGAACGGACATCCCTTGATGCAATAGCCGCAGCCGATGCAGTTCTCATGGATGAAATCGACGATGCCGTTCGAATATTGCACGATCGCGCCGGGCGACGGGCAGGCCTTGAGGCATCCCGGATCTTCGCAATGCATGCAGCCGTCCTTGCGGATCAGCCATTCGAGATTGCCGGTGTCCGGATTGTCCCATTCGCTGAAACGCATCAGCGTGAAGGTGTCCGGCGTCAGGTCCATCGGGTTGTCATAAACCCCGTGATTGAAGCCGACTTCTTCGTGGAGATTATTCCATTCGAGGCACGCCGCCTGGCAGGCCTTGCAGCCGATGCATTTGGTGACGTCGATCAGCTTGGCGACCTCAGTCTGCCGTTGGGCCGGAGGCGTAACCTCCGACGCCGACCGGCGCATCACGTCTTTTTCGCCGAAGCGTGGCCTTTCCGCGCCGGGGGCGACGGAGGCGTTGGGAATCGGGGGAAACATCGCGCCGCCCTCCTTAAGCCACCGGCCCGGTCGAGGCCTCGAGATTGACCATGAACGCCTTGAACTCAGGCGTTTCGATATTCGCGTCGCCCACGAACGGCGTCAGCACATTCGCCGGGAAGCCCTTGCGCGCCGCGCCGACAAAGCCCCAGTGGATCGGCACGCCGACCACATGCACGGTCTTGCCGTCGATGGTCATCGGCTTGATGCGCTTGGTGACGACCGCGATGGCGAAAAGTTCGCCCCGCTTCGACCACACCCGCACCCAGCCGCCCTTCGTGACGCCTTTTTCCTTCGCAAGCTCTTCCGAGATCTCAACGAACTGCTGCGGCTGCAGAACCGCGTTCACATGATTGTTCTTGGTCCAGTAGTGGAAATGCTCGGTGAGACGATAGGAGGTCGCGGCGTAGGGGAACGCCGGATCGCCGACATCGGCGAACTGCTTCCAGTCGTCGGCGAACACGCGCGCCACGGGGTTGCCGCGCACTTTCGGCGCGATGACATTCGCGACCGGGCTTTCAAACGGCTCGTAGTGAACCGGGAACGGTCCGTCCCTCATCATTCTTCGCGTGAAGAGTCTGGAAGACCCTTCCGGATTCATGATGAAGGGGCCGACCTCGCGCGGCTTTGCGGTGACCGCGATGTCGGGCACGTCGTAGCCGGCCCATTTCGCGCCGTCCCATTCGATCAGCTTGCGCGACGGATCCCACGGCTTACCGTCGAGATCGCACGACGCGCGATTATACAGGATGCGCCTGTTCGCCGGCCACGCGAACGCCCAGTTGAGATAGGCGCCGGTGTCGTCGGGATCTGAATTGTCCCTCCGCGCCATCATGTTGCCGGCCTCGGTGAAGCTGCCGGAGAAAATCCAGCAGCCGCAGGCCGTCGATCCGTCATCGCGAAGCGTGGCGAAACCCGCGAGCTGCTTGCCCGCCTCCAGGAGCTTCTTGCTGGGATCGTTGGGATCGGCGACGTCGGACAGAACCGAGCCGTTCATTTCCTTCGCCAGCTCTTCGGCGGTCGGTTCGCCGGGATCCTTGTAGGGCCATCGCAGATTGAGGATCGGGTCGGGGAAGACGCCGCCTTCCTTGCGATAGAGCTCCTTCAGGCGCAGGTGAATCTGCGCCATGATCCAGTTGTCCCGCTTTGCTTCGCCAGGAGGCGTGCCGCCCGCCCAGTGCCATTGCAGCCAGCGGCCGGAACTGACCAGCGCGCCGTCGTCCTCCGCGAAGCAGGTGGTGGGCAGCTCCAGCACCTCGGTCTGAATCGCCGCCGGATCGGCCCGATTATAGACGCCGTGATTTTCCCAGAAGCGCGCCGTCTCCGTTTTCAGCGGATCCATGACCACGAGGAGCTTGAGCTTCGACAACGCCTCCGCGAGCTTGGCCTTGTTCGGGAAGGCCTGCAGCGGATTGAACCCCTGGCAGAAATAGAGGTTCATCTTGCCCTGCTTCATCAGCTCGAAGGCGCGCAGGACGTCGTACTGCGTGACGTCGAGCTTGGGCAGATAGTCATAGGCCCAGTTGTTTTCGGCCGTGGCGGCGTCGCCCCACATCGACTTCATGAAACTGACGAAGAACTTTTTATAGTTCTGCCAGTAGCTCATCTGGTTCGGCCGCAGCGGCTTGAAGGCGCGCGTCGACATATAGGCGCCGAAGTCCGCCTCGGTCTCCATCGGGATGTTGAGATAACCCGGGATGAGATTGCTCATCAGCCCGATGTCGGTGAGACCCTGGATATTGGAGTGGCCGCGCAAAGCGTTCATTCCGCCGCCGCGCACCCCGATATTGCCGAGGATGAGCTGCAGCATGGCCATGCCGCGGATGTTCTGCGATCCCTTGGAATGCTGCGTCCAGCCGAGCGCGTACATCGAGGTCATGGTCTTGGTCGGCGAAGAACATTCGCCGATCATCGCGGCGATCTTGAGGAACTTGTCCTTCGGCGTTCCGCAGATGCGCTCGACCATCTCGGGCGTATAGATCGAGACGTGCTGCTTCAGCAGATTCCACACGCAGCGCGGATGCTGCAGCGTCTCGTCTATCAGCGCATAGCCGTCCGGCCCGATCTCATATTCCCAGCTGTCGCGATTATAGTCCCGCTTCTGCTCGTCATAGCCCGTGAACAGGCCGTCCTGATAGGAGAACCCTTCCTTCACGATGTAGGCGGCGTTGGTGAACGCCTTGGCGTAAGCCCACTGAACCTTGTCGTTCTGGATGCACCAGTTGATGAGGCCCATCAGGAAGGCGATGTCGGAGCCCTGCCGGATCGGCGCGTACACGTCCGCGACCGACGCCGAGCGGTTGAAGCGCGGATCGACGACGATGAGCTTGGCGCCGCGGTTGGCTTTCGCCTCCGTGACCCATTTGAATCCGCAAGGATGCGCTTCGGCGGCGTTGCCGCCCATGATGACGACCAGATCCGTGTTCTTGATGTCCGTCCACGAATTGGTCATTGCTCCACGGCCAAAAGTTGGGGCGAGACTCGCCACCGTCGGGCCGTGTCAGACACGCGCTTGATTATCGAACGCCAGAATTCCCGTGCTGCGGACCACTTTATAGGTGGCGAAGGCTGTCTCGTTGGTGGTCGCGGAAGCCGCGAGGAAGCCGGTCGTCAACCAACGATTGACGCTGACGCCGGCGGCGTTCTTCGTCACGAAGTTCGCGTCGCGGTCGTCTTTCATCGCGCGCGCGATCTTGTCGAGCGCCGCGTCCCACGAAATCGGCTCGAACCTGTCCGAACCTGCTTTGCGCAGCATCGGCTGGGTGAGGCGCGACTCGGACTTCACGATATCGCGCAGCGCCGCGCCTTTCGGGCAGAGCGTGCCGCGATTGGTCGGGTGGTCGGCGTCGCCTTCGATATGGACGATGTCGGCCTTCTCGCCTTTGCGCAGATCGCCCTTGGAATAGATGATGATGCCGCAGGCCACCGAGCAGTAGGTGCAGGTGTTGCGCGTCTCGGTCGTGTTGACGAGGTGAAACGGCTTAACGGCGGCGGCGACGGCTGCTTCCGCCTCCCCGAACCCCAGGGCGCCAATCGCGGTCCCTGCGATTCCCGCTCCGGACATTCTTAAAAATGTCCGACGCGAAAGTTCCATGTTCATCCGTGGGCTCTCCCAGGCGGCGAGTGTCCCGTCGAACGACGGGCGCTTCATTAGTAAGCGTATTTTTGAGCTAGTCTAATGTCAAACTTCGCGTTGGAAGCAGGATAGATTCGCACGCGATGCTGCGGCGCAACCCAAGCGTTTCACGACACAAAGGCGAGTATCGCGATTGCGCTGCACAATGAATGGCGCTTCGCAGGATATGATTTGACGTGATGGCGCGCATCGCGCAGCGTAGCTGGGTGGACGCATTGAAAGCTCCCGCGTGTCGGGGCGTTGCTCGTCGTCAAGTCGCGCTGGCGTTGATATCCCTCGCGCTCGCGTCTCATCGGAAACCAGCTTACGCAACGTCGGGCGGCGCGGTTGCGCTGCGCGATCCCGCGCCCCCTCTCTTTTTACAGACGCTCGATGGCGCTCCGCGCGGCCTTGAGGCGTTTCGCGGGAAGGCGGTCATCGTTCACTTCTTCGCGACATGGTGCGAACCGTGCCGCGAGGAGATGGCGGGCCTCTCGCGGCTCGCCGAGCGAATCAGGCGGCGGCCTGTCGTTTTGCTTGCCGTCGATGTCGGCGAGGCGCCGTTGCGCGTGCGTCGCTTCTTCGAGCGTCAGCCGATCCCCTTCTCTATTTTGCTCGACGAAAATCGCGACGCCATGAAAGCGTGGAAAGTCGCCGCGCTGCCGAGCAGTTTCATTCTCGATCCGTCTCACGCGCTGCGTGTCTTCGCCGCCGGCCCTGTGGACTGGGATGACGCCGCCGCGCTGCAGGTGATCGACTCCGTCATTGATCCGAATGCGCAACCGCTCGGCATGAGCTTGCCGCCGCTCCAGCAACGAAAGGAATGCAGCGATGATCCAACGCCGTGAATTCATGCGCGCCGGCGCCGCGCTCGCAGCGAGCGCCGCCATGAGCCGCCCGTCGTTCGCTCAGTCGAACCCCGAGATATTTTCTCCCAGGCCAGGCGCGTGGCGCAGTTTCGAGGTCGTCACCACCCTCGAACTCACGCCCGTCGATGGCAGGGCGGGCCCGGCGCAGGCCTGGGCGCCGGTTCCGGCCTTCTCGGCAGAGGACTGGTTCAGGCCGCGCGGCAGCAGTTGGACCACCAACGCGGCCTCGGCGGCTCTGGTGAAGGATCCGCGCTATGGATCGGAGATGCTGCATCTGACCTGGGCTCCGGGCGAACAGAAGCCCTCCGTCGAGATCAGGTCGAAATTCTCCACCCGGGGTCGCGCCACGGACTTCTCGAAGCCAGGCGCGCCGAAACCGCTCAGCGCCGAGGAGCGCGCGCTGTTCCTGGCTGCGACCGACCTCATCCCGACCGGAGGCCTTGTAAAATCCACGTCGGACAAGATCACGTCAGGCAAGGTTGGCGACGTCGAGAAAACGCGCGCCATCTATGAATGGATCGTGGACAACACCTACAGAAATCCCGCGACGCGCGGATGCGGAACGGGCGACATCGCCTCGCTGTTGGCGAGCGGCGATCTCGGCGGCAAATGCGCCGATCTCAACGCGCTGTTTGTGGGCCTCGCGCGGGCGGCCGGCATTCCGGCGCGCGATATTTATGGCGTGCGCGTGGCGCCGTCCGCCTTCGGCTACAAGAGCCTCGGCGCTGGCGGACCGACGATCACCAAGGCGCAGCATTGCCGCGCCGAAGCCTGGTTGGAGGGGTTCGGCTGGGTCGCGATGGACCCGGCGGACGTTCGCAAGGTCGTTCTCGAAGAGCCGCCGGGCAAGAACGCCGTCGACGACGCCAAGGTCGTCGCGGCGCGCAAGGCGCTGTTCGGCGCCTGGGAGGGTAACTGGCTCGCTTACAATGACGGCCATGACATCGCCCTGCCCGGCTCCAGCGGACCGAAGCTCGGCTTTCTGATGTATCCGCAGGCCGAGGTCGCCGGGCTGCGCCTCGATTGCCTAGACCCCGATACGTTCAGGTATACGATCACATCGGCTGAAATTTCGGCCTGATCGCGCCCGATCATTTGCCGGATCGCGGAAGCGATCCGGCGCCCGTGAAGACAACCCAGCCGAAAGTCCCTCATGCTCGACAAGCCCTCTGACGGTCAGCCGTTTCGCCTCACCAGCCTCGCGCATGGCGGCGGCTGCGGCTGCAAGCTTTCGCCCTCCGTGTTGCGGGAATTGCTGGCGGAGCAGCCGCTTGCCGGCCCGTTCGAACGCCTTCTCGTGGGGTCGGAGACGGCGGACGACGCGGCCGTGTGGAAACTCGACGACGAGACCTGCCTCATCGCCACCACCGATTTCTTCATGCCCATGGTCGATGACCCGTTCGTCTTCGGCCGCGTCGCGGCGACCAACGCGATCTCCGACATTTACGCCATGGGCGGAAAGCCGATTCTCGCTCTCGCCATTCTGGGCATGCCGCTCGGCAAGCTCGAGCCGGAAATCGCGCGCGAAATCCTCAAGGGGGGCGCGTCGATCGCCGCGGAGGCCGGCATTCCGGTCGCCGGCGGGCATTCGATCGACTCGCCCGAGCCCATTTACGGCCTCGCCGTGATCGGAACGGCGAAACCGGAGCATATTCGAAAAAACAGCGGCGCGCGCGCCGGCGACGCCTTGATTCTGACCAAGCCGCTTGGCGTCGGCGTCTACTCGGCGGCTTTCAAGAAGGATGCGCTGCCACTGAGCGCCTACGGCGAAATGATCGCGTCCATGACCTTGCTGAACCGCGTCGGCTCGGAACTGGGCAAGGATCCGAGCGTGCATGCGATGACCGACGTGACCGGCTTCGGCATCCTCGGTCATGCGCTCGAAATGGCGCGGGGCTCCGGCCTCGCGATCGAAATCGACCTGGACTCCTTGCCCTGGCTCGCGGACGCCGAAATCCTCGCGCGGCAGGGCTTCGTCACCGGCGCGTCGCATCGCAACTGGGCGAGCTATGGCGACGCCGTCAAGCTGCCGGATGGCTTGCCAGACTGGCGTCGTCACCTGCTCGCCGACCCGCAGACATCAGGCGGTCTGCTGGTCGCCTGCGCGCCGGAGGCCGCCGAAAACATCCTGAAGACGATCCGCTCGGCGGGCTATTCACGCGCCGCGCTCATCGGGCGCGCGGTCGCGGGCGAACCGTCGATCAGGATCATCGCCGCTGAAAACGCGCCGCGCGGCTGACGTTTCCGCTCCGATCCGTCCGCGCTGCGTCACGGCGTGGGCATAGACGCAGTCGCGTCGGACGGATCGTCGCGGACCGTGCGCAGCTCATACCAGAGCGCGTTCAGAATCCCCACGGAAGCGGCGAGGCCAAGTCCGAGAATCCAGGAGAAGTACCACATGGCGCCTTCGCTCCCCTTCGTTTCAATAGGAGTGACCGGATTTCTTGACGCTGGTCTCGCTGACCTTGCCCCACAACACGCGATAAACCCACGCCGTGTAGCCCAGAATGATCGGCATGAAGACAGCGGTCACCAAGAACATGTTGAGCAGCGTTCCACGGCTCGACGAGGCGTCGAACACCATCAGCGAATGATTCGGGTTCGTGCTCGACGGCAGCAGGACGGGAAACATGGCGAGTCCGACGGTGGCGACGATCATCATCACGCCGAGCTTGGAGGCGAGAAATGTCAGCCCCTCGCGGCGCGCCCTGAAGCCAAGCGCGGCGAGCAGCGGCGCAACGACTCCAAGAGCGGGTGCGACCCAAAGCCAGGGATGCGCCTGAAAATTCGCCAGCCACGCGCCGCCGTCTGCGACAACGGTCTTGCGCAGCGGGTTTGACGGGCCGCTCCAGTCGATCGGGCTCGTGACGCGATAGCCGCCGAGCAGGCCAAGCCACACCAGCACGCCTCCGCCCGCGAAGAGAATGGACGTGATGAGCGCCGCCTTCGATCCCATCGCCGCCGCGCGGTCCGAGACCGTCCCTTCCGCCTTGAAGGTCAGCCACGCGGCGCCGTGCATCACGATCATCGCCAGCGAAACGAGACCGCAATAAAGCGCCACGGGATTCAGCAGTCCGAACAGGTTGCCTTCATAGATCGGCCGAAGATCGGGCGTGAAATGAAAGGGGACGCCGCGCAAGGCGTTACCGACCGCTACGCCGAAGATCAGCGCCGGCACGGCTCCGCCGACGAAGAGAGCCCAGTCCCAGCGGCTGCGCCAGACCGGATCTTCCTTCTTCGACCGGTATTTGAAACCGACTGGCCGCAGGATGAGCGCCATGAGCACGAGGAACATCGCGAGATAGAAGCCTGAGAAGCTCAATGCATAGAGCGCCGGCCACGCCGCGAAGATCGCCCCGCCTCCGAGAATGAACCAGACCTGATTGCCTTCCCAGATGGGGCCGACCGTGTTGATCGCGACCCGTCGCTCCACATCCGTTTTGGCGACGAAAGGCAGCAGCGCGCCGACCCCGAGGTCGAAACCGTCCGTCGCGGCGAAACCGATCAGCAGAACGCCAAGCAGAACCCACCAGATGATCCGCAGCGTGCCATAATCGAAAAGAAATTCGATCATCGTCATATCCCTTTCCGACTCGCCGTCACTCGGCGGGCTGCAGGCGCTGGGTCGAAGCGCCAGGCCGCAAGGTCTCCACGACCTCGGCGACCTCAGGCCCCTTGCGGATCGCGGCCAGCATCAGCTTCACCTCGATCACCGCGAGCACGCCATAGAGCAGGGTGAAGCCGGCGATGGTGAGCAGCAGATTCGTGACCCCGAGTTCCGATGTCGCGAGGAAGGTCGGCAGCACGCCTTCGATGATCCAGGGCTGCCGTCCGAACTCGGCGACGAACCAGCCGATCTCGACCGCGATCCATGGCAGAGGGATGGCGAGCAGGGCCATCCGGAACAGCCAGCGCGGCGCTTCCGTCTCCCGCATCGTGTGCCACAGCGACACCAGGAAGATGGCGAGCAGCAGGAAACCGCAGGCGACCATGATCCGGAAGCTGAAGAACAGCGCCGGCACATAGGGCACCGTGGACCAGGCCGCGTCCTTGATGTTCTGCTCGGTCGCCTGGCGGGGATCCGCAACGAACCGCTTGAGAAGGAGCGCGTAGCCCATATCCTTCTGTGAATCGGCGAAGGCGGCGCGCGCTGCGGCGTCGTTTCGATCGGCTTTCAATTTCTCAAGCGCGTCATAGGCGACGAGGCCGTCCCGAATGCGCGCCTCCGCTCTTTCCACGAGCTGATCGATGCCCGGAATCTCCTTGTCGATCGAACGTGTGCCGATCAGACCCATCACCCAGGGGATATGGATGGCGAAATGCGTCTTCTTGTCGCTCTGGCTCGGAATGCCGAACAGCGTGAACGAAGCCGGTGCGGGCTCTGTCTCCCACATCGCCTCGATCGCCGCGAGCTTCATTTTCTGGTTGTCCGTAAGAGCGTAGCCGCTCTCGTCGCCAAGCACGATGACCGACAGCGCCGAGGCGACGCCGAAAGCGGCCGCGATCACGAACGAGCGTTTCGCCAGCGCGATGTGGCGTCCCTTGAGCAGATACCAGCCGGACACGCCGAGCACGAAGGTCGCGCCGCAAAGATAGCCGGCCGACACGGTATGGACGAACTTCGCCTGCGCCACCGGATTCAACAGCACGGCGGCGAAATCCGTCACCTCCATGCGCATCGTTTCCGTATTGAACGAAGCGCCGACCGGATTCTGCATCCAGCCGTTCGCGATCAGAATCCAGAGGGCCGACAGATTGGTGCCCAGCGCCATCAGCCATGTCACGGCCAGATGGGCGCGCGCCGACAGGCGGTCCCAGCCGAAAAAGAACAGCCCGACGAAGGTCGCTTCGAGGAAGAAGGCCATCAGCCCTTCGATGGCCAGCGGCGCGCCGAACACGTCGCCCACATAGTGCGAGTAGTAGGCCCAGTTCATGCCGAACTGGAACTCCATGGTCAGGCCTGTCGCCACTCCGAGAGCGAAATTGATCCCGAACAGGACCCCCCAGAACTTCGTCATGTCCCGCCAGACGGCGCGGCCAGTCATGACGTACACTGTCTCCATCATGGCGATGAGAATCGACAGGCCGAGCGTCAGCGGCACGAACAGGAAATGATAGAGGGCCGTCAGCGCGAACTGGAGCCGCGAGAGATCGACCAGCAGGAAATCTATCATCGAGTCTACCTTTCGCGGCTGCTCGTATATCGGCTCCGCAGACGTTTATTTGACTTGTATCAATTCGCAGCAAGTCAAGGTATCCGCTATGAGAGGCTTGTGACAATCGCCTTTCAAAAGCCGGCCGCAACGCCACTCGCGTCTGATGAGGCCAGGAGCTTCGGCGCGCTCGGCCTCGCGCGCCGCTGCGCGCGATCGCCCCTGAGGCGCGTGGTCGCAGCGCAGCTCGCGCGCGTGATTCTGCGGCTCTGCTTCGCCGGCGCGGTCGCCGCGATCGTCGGCCGGCTCGTCATGAGCGAGGAGGCGTCCCTCTGGCTTGTCCTCGCGGCTCCGTTATTGCTGGTCCTCGCGGCGGCGGCGGGCGCGGACGCGGACCGGGCGCAGGCGAATGCTGAGACGCGCGTCGCGACCGATCTGCGGGAGGCTGTCGGTCGCCGGCTCGTCGCCATGCCCGCCCGGCGAGTACAATCGCTGCCGGCCGGCCGGCTGATCGTGAGCGCGCAGCGTCATCCCGAAGCTGTCGCGGCGCTCGTGGTGGGCCATCAGGCGGCGACGCTGATGATGGCCGCCGGGCCGCTGGCCGCGGCGTCCGCCCTGGCGCTTGTCTCCTGGCCGTCCGCGCTGACGGTGCTCGCGCTGACGCCGGTGATGATCGTGTTTTTCGTGCTGCTGGGCGAGACGATCCGGCGGCGCGCTCAGACGCAGGAAGAGGCCTTCGGTTATCTCGCCGGACAGTTCGCCGACCGGCTCCGCGCGCTGCCCACGATTCTCGCGAACGACGCCCTGGCCGGCGAGGAAGCGAAACTGACGCGGCGGCTGACGATTTACGCGGCGCGCACGATGGAGGTTCTACGGATAGCTTTTCTGAACGCCGCGGCGATCGATTTCTTCACGTCGCTGTCCATTGCGATGCTCGCCGTCTTTCTCGGGCTCGGACATCTCGGACTGGCGACGATGCCGGGCTTCTCACATCTTGAACTCTGGCGGAGCATGTTCATTCTGATGATCGCGCCGGAGTATTTCTCGAGTTTCCGGCGCTATGCGGAGCAATATCACGCCAAGGCCGAGGGGCTCGCCGGCGCCGCAGCGCTGGACCGGCTTCTCGACGATCAGCCGCTCGCCGAACTCGCCGCCGCCTCGCGCGGCGGTTTGCGGATCGAGGATCTCCCGCCGCGCGGGCTGGTCGTGATTACGGGTCCGAGCGGCGTCGGCAAGACGGTGCTGCTGCGCAGGCTCGCGGGCGTCGACCGTGCGTCAGGCCGTGACGATGCGTGTGCGGGGTTTCCCGCTCCCGTCTGGGTATCGACGGACTCCTTCGTGCCTTCGGGAACCTTGGAGAAAGCAATCGCCTGGAACGTGGAGAACGCGCCGCGGCCGCGCGTGCTGTGGGCCGCCGAAGAAGTCGGACTGCTTGATGACGAGCGGCTGCCCGGAGGACTTGACGCAAGGATAGACAAGGATGGCGCGAACCTGTCGGGCGGGCAGCGTCTGCGCGTCGCCGTCGCGCGCGCGCTTTTGAATGAACGTCCCGTATTTGCGGACGAGCCCACCGCGAAGCTCGATCCCTTAACCGCCGACAAGGTCCGGCGCGCGCTTCGCGGCCTCGCGGAACGAGGGCTGGTGGTTACGGCGAGTCACGACGCGGCGCTGGCCGCATTGGCGGACCGGGTCGAGACCCTGTCCGGCGATCCGGCGCAGGAAGATGTTCAATGACGACGCCGGTCGAAAAGCCGATCGACGCTGAGATCGCGCCGACGGCGGCGGACAGCCGCCCCTACTGGCGCTACGCGCTGGCGCTTGCGGTGACCGGAGTTCTGTGCGGCGTGCTCCTCGGCGGGCTTTCCGCATGGTTTCTCGGGTCGGTCGCTCTCGCCGGGCTGACGACCGCCGCCTTCGCGTTCAACTTTCATACTCCGGGCGCGCTGGTCCGGCTGTTCGCCATCGGCCGCACCGTCGCGCGCTACGGCGAGCGTCTGGCTGGCCACAAGGCCGCGCTCACCGATCAGGTCGCGCGCCGCGCCGCTATTTTTCGCGCGATGGCGAGCGCGCCGGCCACGCGCGCCGCAAGTTGGCAGTTCGGCGATCAGGCGCGCCTTACCGATTATCTCGATGACGTCGAGGACATCGACTATGCGCGCCTGCGCGTCGACCTTCCCGCCGCGATGATCGGGCTGGGGTTGCTGGGAGGAGCGATCGCCACGCTGATCGTCGCGCCGTGGGGCGTTCTGCCGCCCGCCGCTCTGCTGGCGTTTCTGGCTTTATTCGCCCGGAAGGCGCGGCGCGCCATCGCCGCGACCCACGAGCGAGCGCGCGCCGACCGCAGCGACGGCGCCTCGCGACTGGGAGCCGCGCTCGCCGCTGTCGTTCCATTGCGCGCGGAGCGCGCATGGGAAAGAAGCTGCGTCGCGGCGCTCGCGCGATTCAACGAGGCCGACAGCCGCGTGCTCGCGATTCGACGGATGCAGGCGGCCTGCGACGCCGCCGCCGTATTGATCGGCCCGGTCGCCGCGCTTTCCACCCTTGGCGCCGCCTGGCTTCAGGGCGCTCGCGGCGAGGCGTTTCTCACGCCGGTGTTCCTTGCGTTCGCCTGGCTTGCGCTCGGCGAATTGACGCAGAACGCATCGCGGCTGCTCGTGGCCGACGTTCGGCGCGCCGCCGCCCTGCGGAGCGCCGCGGCGTGGACGCCCCCGGATGCGCAGCCTGCCGCGCGGCCTATGCGCCGCGTGCGACGCCTCGATAGCGGTTCTCTTCAACGCCGCGCGCCCGACGGCCGCCCCATCGGCCGCGCTTTGCCGCTGACTTTGAAAACGGGATCGCCCCTGATCCTGACCGGGCCGAGCGGAGCGGGAAAAACGAGCCTTCTGAAGCAGATCGCCGGCTGGACCAGCGAAGACGTCTTTGTCTCCGACGAAGGCCCTGTTTCCGCGGCGGAGCGGCGCGGCATGGCGATGTATTGCCCCCACGACGCCGCCGTCCTCGCAGACACGGTGCGCGCCAATCTGTTCGCCGCATCCCGCGAGGACAGCGAATTGCGCGACGCGCTCGCCGCAGTCGAACTTGCGGACCGCATCGCCGAAGCCGGCGGCCTCGACGCCTGGATCACGCAGGACATGCTGTCGCTCGGCGAGGCGCAGCGGTTGAATCTCGCGCGGGCGTGGCTCTCGGACAAGCCGCTCATTCTGCTCGACGAGCCGACCGAGCATCTCGACGCCGCGCAGGGGCGGCGCATTATCGCGCGCCTGCTCGCGCGCCTGAGCGATCGCATGGTCGCGCTGTCGAGCCACCGCGCGATCGACGCGCCAGGAGCCGCCGTGACGCCCTTGTGACGCGCAAGCCGGTTCGGCGTCCGTTTTGATCTGTGCTAAAGTATTTTCGGGCGAAGCGGGCGTCGGCTCGCGTGAAGAAAATGCAATAAATAAAGACTGAAGAGCAATTCCGTCATTCGGAAAATTGCGGAACTGCTCGAGTCGGAGTTGAGGACTTGGCCTGCGGTCGCTTTCCGACGCATTCCAGCCAAAGCGTGAAAGGGGGCCGCTCCGGTCTATGAATCTTCGTTTTCTGGAAACCTTCGTCTGCGCGGCGAGGCTCAAGAGCTTCAGCCTCGCGGCTGAAAAACTCAACATGTCGCAGGCCGCCGTGTCGAGCCGCATTGGGGCGCTGGAGGCGGAGCTTGGCGTCAAGCTCTTCGAGCGCGACGCGCGGGGCGTGCGCGTTACCCCGCTCGGGGCTGAAGCGTTGTCGCGGGCCGAGGACATCGTCCGCCGAGTCGCCGACTTCCGCCAGAGCCTCGTCGATCCGCTCGCGCTGCGCGGTTCAATCCGCATCGGGGTCATCGACACCATCACGCACTCTTGGCTGCCGCAGTTCATCGAGCGCGTGCGAATGTCCTATCCGCGCGTAGCCGTTCAGCTCGCCGTCGATTCGAGCCTCAACCTGGCGCGCGAACTGACAGAAGGAACGGTCGATCTCGCGCTCATCCTGGGTCCCGTCATGGCGAAGGGCGTTGTGAACACGGATCTCGGGGCCTTCCCTTGCCTGTGGGTGGCCGGACAGAACGTTTCCTTTCCAAGCCGGCAGCTTCTGATCGGCGACATCGCGGCGAAACCCATCCTCGCCTATTCGCGCGACAGCCCGCCGCATCAGGAAATCATGCAGTTGCTCCGCGAAGGCGGCGTGGACAATCCGCAGATTTACAACTGCAACTCCCTGGCGACCACGATCCGGCTGGCGCTTGACGGGCTTGGCGTGGGGCCGTTGCCGACAGGCGTTATCGACGGGCATCTCGCAAGCGGCGCGCTGCAACCCCTATGGACGAATGTCCGCAGCCTGCGCCTGTCGTGTCATGCGGCCTATCGCGACGATCACGCCAACCCTGTCGCGCCCGCGTTCGCCGATATCGCTCGGGAGTCGGCTCTTGCTTTCGCGAGCCACGCGGGTCACGACAGGTTGAGCATACAATAGCGACATGCTGCAGCGCAGCACAAGAAAAACTTATAGCTTCGAGCAAAAAAAAAGCGTTTGTGCGCATCTACGGCTTCCGCTTCTTTCCGCCAAACTTCAGGGAGGCGAACATGAAAACGACCCTTGTTCAAATGAACTCGCAAGGCGACAAGGCCGCCAATCTTGACGCCGCCGAGAAGCTTATCGAGCGGGCCGTGGCGGAGGAAAAGCCCGACCTCGTTGTCCTTCCGGAGCTCTTCGCCTATCTCGGCGTCGACCCGGCGGCGATCCACGCCAGCGGCGAGACGTTCCCCGACGGCGAAAGCTATCAGCGCATGCAGAAGCTGGCCCGGCGCCTGAAGGTCGCCATCCATGCCGGCAGCGTCGTGGAGCGTCGGGGCAACCGCTTCTATAACACCACGGTTGTTTTCGACTCGAGCGGCGCGGAGATCGCGCGCTACAGCAAAATCCATCTGTTCGACGTCGAAGTGCCCAACGGGGCGAGCTTCCGCGAGTCCGACACCATGTCGCGCGGCGAGGACATCGTCACCTACAAGCTCGGCGATGCGACTGTGGGCTGCGCGATCTGCTACGACCTGCGTTTTCCCGAGCTTTTCCGCAAACTTCGCGACAAGGGCGCCGATGTCATCGTCCTGCCCGCCGCCTTCACCCTGGCGACCGGCAAGGACCACTGGGAGCCGCTCATCCGCGCCCGCGCGATCGAGACGCAGACCTATTTCCTGGCTGCCGGCCAGGCGCTGTCCTTCGCCGAAGGCCGGAAGTGGAACTGGGGCCACTCGATGGTCGTCGACCCCTGGGGTCATATCGTCGCGCAGGCGTCCGACGGGGTCGGCCTGACCAGCGCGCGCCTCAACCTCGCCAAGGTCGAGGAAGTCCGAGGACAGATTCCGGTCGCCACTCATCACGTGCTGAACTGAGCAGACATCCCATGTTCACAGTCAACGACATGCCGCCGCAGATCGACGCCTCCCTCGTCGATCTTCTCGAACAGGCGGAAACCGCCACCATCGGCCACGTGCTTTACGAGGGGTTCGTCGATCGCCGCATCGCGCCGCTGCTGCCGGGCAGGCGGATCGCCGGCACGGCGGTCACGTTGCGGCTGCCGCACGCCGATTCGACCTTGCTGCATTATGCCACCAAGCTGGTGCGGCCCGGCGACATCGTGCTCATTGATCGCTGCGGCGACGACAAGTACGCTTGCTGGGGCGGCGGCCTGACCCTGGCGATGAAACTGGCGGGCGTGAAGGCGGGAATCATCGACGGGCCGGCGACCGATCTCTCGGAGATCAAGGAATTTGACCTGCCGATGTGGAGCCGCGGCCTGTCGTCCATCACCACCCGCCTGCTGGGAATCGAAGGCGCCATGAACACGCCGATCAGCGTCGGCGGCCAGGTGGTCAGGCCCGGCGACGCCATCCTGGCGGACGAGCAGGGCGTGCTGGTGATGTCGCCGAAGATCGCGCGTGAAGCGGCCGAGCGGGCGATTGCGATGCAGAAGAACGAAGCGCTGATGCACAAGCGTCTGCGGGCGGGCGAGAAGCTGCCCGACATTTCGGGCGCGACGGCGATCGTCGAAGCGAAAATGACGAAGTCGGCATAATCGTTGAAAACAAGACAGACAGGTGAGGAGCGCTGACATGCTGAAGATTGCCAGGAGAATTGCACTCGCGACGATCGCGGGCGGCCTGATGGCGACGCCCGCTCTCGCGGAGACCACGGTGACTTTCGCCGGGTACAGCGGCCTCTATCAGGATCTGTACACGAAGACGGTGATCGATCCCTTCATGAAGGCGAATCCCGACATCAAGGTCGTGTACTTCACCCCCGGCAACTCGGCGGCCATCCTCGGCGCGTTGCGCGCCCAGAAAAGCGCGCCGCAGATCGATGTCGCGATGATGGACATTTCCATCGCCAAGGCTGGCTCCGACGAGGGGCTTTTTGATCCGATCGACGAAAAAGTCACCTCGCACGTCAAGGATCTCTATCCGCAGGCGCTGATGCCCGGCGCAAACCTCGCCGGCATGACCTTCGACAGCCTTGTGCTCGTCTATGACAAGACCGTGGTCAAGAAAGCGCCGACCTCCTGGCGCGCGCTCTGGGATCCGTCCGTCGACCGCAAGATCGCGCTGCACGCCGCTCCCGACATTCTCGGCATCGCGCTCACCGTGGTGCTCGACAAGATGGCCGGCGGGACCGATTGGAATCACAATCTCGACAAGGGCGTCAAGGAGATGGAGACGCTCGCCCCGCATGTGATGACCTGGGATCCGAAGCCGGATCTGTGGGGCATGATCATGGCCCAGCAGGCCGCGATGGGCGTCGGCTACAACGCCCGCTCGCAGGTGTTCGCCGATCAGCCGAACAGCGTGCTGGCCGCTTCTATCCCGGACGAGGGAACTCTTTTCCAGATCAACGCCGTGACGCTTGTGAAGAATGCGCCGCAGTCGGCCGCCGCCAAAAAGCTGGTTGACTACATGCTCAGCCCCGAAGCCCAGAAGCGTTTCGCGGAAGCGATGTTCTACGGCCCCACGAACAAGAAGGTGGTCCTGACCCCCGAAGCCCAGAAGCGCATTTCGCCCAGCGACATGAGCAAGGTCATCGACGTCGACTGGCTCGCTCTCGCCGCCATTCGCGACAAGCTGACGCAGGATTGGCGGCGTCGGGTCATTCCCCTCAGCCGCTGACGTCGAACGGACGCCCATGACCAGTCCGGCGACGCGCGGCCCGGCCGCCACGACCGACGACGGCTATCTGTCGTTGGTCGATCTCTCGAAGCGCTATGAAAACTTCACGGCGGTCCACGGCCTGAATCTCAAGGTGCCGCGAGGAGAACTCGTGGCCCTTCTCGGCCCCTCCGGTTGTGGAAAGACGACGACGCTCCGGATGATCGCCGGACTCATTGCGGCGTCTTCCGGCCGCGTGGTGGTCGCAGGGTCGGATATCACGGAGCGGCCTCCCTATAGCCGCGACATGGGCGTCGTGTTTCAGAGCTACGCCCTTTTCCCGCACATGACCGTCGCGAAGAATATCGCCTTTGGCCTCGAGATGCGCCGCGTTCCCAAGGCGGACATCGCGAAGCGCGTCAGCGACGCGATCGCGATGGTGCGGCTTGGCGGCATGGAGCATCGCCGGCCGCGTGAGCTGTCAGGCGGACAGCAGCAGCGCGTGGCGCTCGCGCGCGCGCTGGTGATCCAGCCGTCGATTCTTCTCTTCGACGAGCCGCTGTCCAACCTCGACGCCAAGCTGCGCGACGAGATGCGATCCGAGATTCGCGATATTCAGCAGCGTCTCGGCATCACCGCCGTGTTTGTCACGCACGATCAGGCCGAGGCGCTCGCCATGTGCGACAAGGTTGCGGTGATGAACGCCGGCCGCCTCGAGCAATATGGCGCTCCGGTCGACCTCTACGAACGCCCCGCCAATCCCTTCGTCGCCTCGTTTGTCGGGCGCATCAATCGGCTTCCGGGCAAGGCCGCCGGCGACAGCGCGACTGTCGGGCGTTTTGCGCTACGCACTCCGACGCCGGCGACGGGCGACATCGAGTTGATGATTCGCCCTCACAGGATCGGCATCGACGCGCCGCCGCCGGACGGATCGTTCAACCGCGCCCAGGGCGTCATCAAGCGCGTCACCTATGTCGGCGATCTGATCCAGTATGAGGTCGACATCGACGGTCTGCTCTGCGCCGTCGAGCAGCCGACGACGGCGGCCCGAACCGGCGCCGCGACAGGCGCGCCGGTCGATCTGTATTGGCGCGTGGAAGACACGCTCGTCTTTCCGCGAAGCGCGTGAGGCCACCATGGCGGCCGTTGACGCGCAGAATCAGCCCCGGCGCCTCGGTCTCGCGATCGCGTTGCTCGCGCCGATCACGCTGGTCAATCTCATTGTCTTTATCTACCCGATCATCAACCTGCTGCGCATCTCGTTCAACGTCGCGTTGCCCGGCGGCGGCATCGGGCCGGAGTTCACCTGGGAGAACTGGGTCAAGCTCGCCGAGGACAGCTACTATCTGGAGATCGTTCTCCGCTCCGTGGGCGTCAGCCTGCTGATCACCTTTCTGACGCTGCTCTGCTCCTATCCGATCGCTCTGTTTCTTCACCGATATGAGGGCTCCTGGCGCACCTTTTTCTTCGTGCTGGTCGTCTCGCCGCTCCTCACATCGGCAGTCGTGCGCACCTATGGCTGGGTCGCCGTTCTCGCGGACGCCGGCCTGATCAACAACGTCCTCTCTTTCTTTGGCGCGAAAAGTCCCACGCGCCTGCTCTACAACGCAACCGGAATCATCATCGGCCTCACCGAGATCCTGATGCCCTACATGATCCTGTCCCTGCTCGCGGGGTTCGGTCGGCTCGATCCCCGCTGCGAGGAAGCGGCGCTGACGCTGGGCGCCCGCCCCTTTCAGAAATTCTGGCGCATCGTGGTGCCGCTGACGGCGCCGGGAATCGCGCTCGGATGCCTTCTCTGCTTCGTGCTCGCCCTGTCCTCCTTCATCACGCCGCGCATTCTTGGCGGCGGCCGGGTCTTCCTCCTCGCCACGGAGATCTACGATCAGGCGGTTGTGACGCTGAACTGGCCCGCGGCGGGAACGCTCTCGATCCTTGTTCTCGCCATCTTCGGCGCCGCGCTCGTGGTCTATACGCGCGCGCTGCGCTCGTTCGACTGAGGCCGGCGCGATGGAAAACAATATCCGCTGGCCGCTCAAGGTCGCCGTCGCCATATTGCTGCTGTTTCTGCTCGTCCCGGTGCTGATCGTCATTCCGCTGTCGTTCAGCAACGAGAACACGCTGCGCTTTCCGCCATCGAGCTGGAGCCTGCGCTGGTATGGCGAGTTTCTGGCCGACCAGAGAATGCTCGGAGCGTTTCGGGTCAGCCTGGTCATGGCGGCGCTTGTCACCAGCGCCACTTTGTTGATCGCGCTGCCGGCCGCCTATGTGATCGTGCGGCTGAAAACGGCCGGGTCGGAGTTTCTCTACAATCTTTTCACCTCGCCGCTGCTTCTGCCCACGATTGTTCTCGGACTGGCGATTCTGATCATTTTCGCGTCCGCCGGGCTCCTTGGCACCTATACCGGCATCGCGCTCGGGCATCTGGTGCTGACGCTGCCCTATGCGTTGCGCATTCTGGTCACGGCTCTTGGCGGCGCCCCGATCATCATCGAGGAGGCGGCCGCCTCGCTCGGCGCCCGCCCCTTCACCGTGTTCCGGCGGATCACGCTGCCCACGATCGCGCCCGGCCTGTTCTCGGCCGGCGCCTTGAGCTTCCTCGTGTCTTTCGACGAGGTCGTGATCACGCTGTTCCTGGCCGGCCCGCGCGTCACCACGCTGCCGGTGGAAATGTTCCGCCGCCTCGACACGCGGTCCGATCCGATGATCGCCGCGATTTCCGTGCTGACGATCAGCATGACGCTGCTCGTTGTTCTGATCGTCCATCGCAGCGTCGGCCTGACGAAGAGTTTCGGCCGCTGACCGGGCTTCTTTGAGGAATTCCGGCGCATTTTGCCGGGTTCGGCCCGGCGGCGATGCTCCTGCATCCTGACGACCTGCCGCCCAGCGGGTTCCTCCGCCGGCCGGAGACCGACGGCGCGCGGGCGGCCTGGCGCTTGCCTCGGTCTTCGCGCTCCGTTAACACGCCATCGTTAGGGTCATCAGGGCCGCGGAGCGCGGCTGGAGAGCGAAGCGTGTCCAAGGGCCTTGCCATTGCGACGACTGCTGCGGGCTGGAACGCCCGCTCGCTCCTTATCGGCCTCCTTCTTCTTAGCCGCCCCTGAGGGCCGGCCGGGCGCAGCGCCTGGGCTCTCAGGGGATCGCATCGCCAACGAACCCATGAGCGCCTCGACCAGCAGGCGGGCGCGCCCGACAGGAAGGAACATCCGATGACCGCCTCCGCCAAGGACCGCGTCCTCATCTTCGACACCACGCTGCGCGACGGCGAGCAATGCCCCGGAGCGACGATGGGGCTGGCTGAAAAACTCCAGGTGGCCGAGCTGCTCGACGCGATGGGCGTCGACATCATCGAGGCCGGCTTCCCGATCGCCTCCAACGGCGATTTCGAAGCCGTGGCCGAGATCGCGCGCCGCACCCAGAACGCCGTGGTGGCCGGTCTCGCCCGCGCCATATCAGCCGACATCGCGCGCGCCGGCGAGGCGGTGAAGCAGGCGCGGCGCGGCCGCATCCACACCTTCGTCTCCACCTCGCCGATCCATCTCGAGCATCAGATGCGCAAGAGCGAGGAGGAGGTGCTGGCGATCGTCCATGACACCGTCACGCAGGCGCGCAATCTCGTCGATGACGTCGAATGGTCCGGCATGGATGCGACCCGCACGCCGATCGACTATCTCTGCCGCTGCGTCGAGGTCGCCATCAAGGCCGGGGCGACGACGATCAACCTGCCGGACACGGTCGGCTATGCGACGCCGGACGAATATCGGGCGATGTTCCGCGCCGTGCGCGAGCGCGTGCCGAACGCCGACAAGGCGATCTTCTCGGTGCATTGTCACAATGATCTCGGCCTCGCCGTCGCCAATTCGATCGCCGGCGTCGAAGGCGGCGCGCGCCAGGTGGAATGCACGCTGAACGGCATCGGCGAGCGCGCCGGCAACGCCGCGCTTGAAGAGATCGTGATGGCCCTGAAGGTGCGCGGCGACGTGCTGCCTTACGAGACCGGCGTGAAAAGCGAGATGATCACCCGCGCCTCGCGGCTCGTCTCCGCCGTCACGTCCTTCCCGGTGCAATACAACAAGGCGATCGTTGGCCGGAACGCTTTCGCGCACGAAAGCGGCATTCATCAGGATGGCATGCTGAAGAACAACACGACCTACGAGATCATGACGCCGGAAAGCGTCGGCGTCTCGAAGACGTCGCTGGTGATGGGCAAGCATTCCGGCCGCAACGCGTTCCGCGACAAGCTCAAGACGCTGGGCTACTCGCTCTCCGACAACCAGATCCAGGACGCCTTCGTGCGCTTCAAGGAGCTGGCCGACCGCAAGAAGGAAATCTTCGACGAGGACATCGAGTCGCTTGTCGACGAGAATCTCGCAGGCGCGCGCGACCGGATGAAGGTGCTGTCTCTGCTGGTCGTGGCCGGGACCATCAAGGAGCAAATCGCGACGCTGACGCTCGAAATCGACGGGGCGCAACGGACGGTCCAGTCGAACGGCAACGGGCCGGTCGACGCGACGTTCAACGCCATCAAGGCGCTCGCGCCCCACGAGGCGGTCCTTGAGCTCTATCAGGTCCACGCCGTCACCGCCGGAACCGACGCGCAGGCGGAGGTGTCGGTGCGCCTGATGCATGACGGGCGCACATTCACCGGAAAAGGCGCCGATCCCGATACGCTTGTCGCGTCGGCGAAGGCCTATCTTTCGGCGCTCAACAAATTGCTGGCGCGCGGGGAGCGGCTGCACGCGCAAGCCGCCGAATAGGCGCTGCGGCGCGCGGCGGCGGCGGCGCCGCTGTGCGCCGTCGCACAAAGATCATGTGCTATGCTCGGCATGGTCCCGCATGGGAGGGCGACCATGATTGATCGCATCAGCCGCCGTGGGCCGGTGATCGAGCGCGCCCGCGAGCCCGGCCTGCCGCGCGGATTGACCAGGCTTCTGGTTCTCGGCGGCGTCCTGGCCGGCGCCTATGGCGCCGGTCTGTTGCCGGAGGGAGCCAGCCTGGAGCGGAGTTGGGAAGGCGCAACCGTCGCGCTGAACGACGCGTGGCGCGCCTGGACGGAGGAAACGCCGAAGGAAGCGCCGAAGCCCGCGCAGGCGGCGCGTCCGGCGATCGCGCCGCCCATGTCGCGGCCTGCGCCGCCGCCTGCTGTTCCCGCGCCCTCTCCTCCCCAGACTCCCAACTTCAACCAGGCGATCGCCGAAGCCAGGAAAGCGCTGTCGGAGGCCACCTCACCCTCCCCGGTGAAACCAGCGGAGGCTCCGTCGGCGAAGACTGCCGACGATCCGTTCGCCGAGGCGTTCCGCAGAAACGTGCTCGGCCAGCTTCGTCCGGGCGCGCCCTCCGGCCCCGCCGCCGCTCCTCCGCCTTCTGTAGCGCCGGAGCGAAGCTCGATGTTCTCGCGTCCTCCCGGCGCTCCGCCCGTCCCCTACTCCGCCGAGACGCTCGACGACTATGTCAACCGGCACCTGAACGCTTTCAACGCGTCCCGAGACGTCGCGGTGAAGCGCGCGTCGATCGAGAAGGTGGTCGCCGCCGCTCAGCTCGGCCACGGGCCGGCGCGCGGCGTTGTCGTGCGCGGCTTCCCGGTGTCGACCATCATCCGCGACGTGGTCGCCCCGGAAGAGGCGGTTCGCTTCTCGATCGATTTCATCGTTCAGAAGCGCGCCTTCTCCAACGACGCGCGTCGCGATTTCGTGGCGCTGGCCGCCTGGTTCGCGGCCGAGCGCAACGAAGACGTGTTTGGCGCGGCGCTGTTCGACGCCGTGCGCGACGATCCGCGCCTGCAGACGCCCGACGCCGCGAATGATCTGATGATTCTCCTCCATCGCGCCGAGCGCGGCTGCGCGGCGCTCCGGCGGCGCCTGAACGTTTCCGATGCGAACACGACCAGCATCGACCATTGCGGCCGCGACCTCGCCATCGCGACCGCCGAAAAGGCGAGGCAGAGCGGCCCGGCGGGCGTCGAGAAAAAGCGCTTCGGCGAGGCGCTTGAGCTGGTGCGAAAGACGCTCGGGTCGCCGACGTGACGGCCGCTGGCCGACGGGGAGGCGCGAAGACGTCGAGCCGGCGACGGATTGCTATGGACACCGTCCGCCGCCTTTGCTAAAGCGCCGGCCGTGACGGGGCGGCTTGACCGCCCCGCGCTTTTGGTGCGGGCGCATAGCTCAGTTGGTAGAGCAGCTGACTCTTAATCAGCGGGTCCTAGGTTCGAGCCCTAGTGCGCCCACCAAATCAAGAAATAAAATCAGTATTTTAGAGAACGAAGGGTCGGCTCGCTACCGGCCTTTGTCTTTCAGGGTAACGCATGGGGTAACGGAGCGGCCATTGGCTTGACGCGCACGGGGACAAGCGAAAATCGTGGCGCGGTGCGCACCTTAGCCAATGCAAAAGCTGAGAGTTCTGCTCGCAAGAGCATGAGGAGGTCCGAAGCGATGGGGCGCGGCTGTCGGCGTGTCGCGGCGATGCTCATGCGACCTCCGGCAGGAACGACCGCAACAGCGCCTCGACCGCGGCGTCGGGGAGATATTCTTCCTCGGCGATTTTCAGCAGCGCCCGCGCCTTCGCCGCCATCTGCGCGGTCGACGTGCAACGAAACCCGCCCAACGCGACCAGCGCCGCCTGCTGCGCATCATCCGCAGCTTCGAAAGCGTCGAGCTTCGCCTTGACGCCGTACCGCTCCCGTTCCGCCTCGATCTCTGCAAACGCCGCATCGATCCGGCTGAGCATGTCGTCCCGCTTCCGCGCCAGCACAGCCGCCGCCTGCTCATAGGCCGCGCGATCGACGACGCCGAGCATCTGCAGACGCAGGCGTGCAGTCTCGAAACTCTCCCGGGTCGACTTCTCGATCTCCGCCCTTCCGAGATAGGCGTCCATCCGCACACCGATGCCTGCGGGTATCGGCGTCTCGCGTGTCGCCTTGTCGAACGCCTCCTGCGCCTCGTTGGATTCCGCTGAAAGCCGCTCAGCGAGCGCGCTCGCCGCGACATAGGCCGCGGCCAGCCGCTCGATCTCCGCAGTATCGGGCGCTGTGGCCAGCGCCTCTCCGGCGCCGATCGCAGCGGCCGCAGCCAGGCCGGCCAGCATCAGCCGGCGGGTCGATACAGGTAAAGACTACATCTCATCCTCGCAAAATCCCAGAATGGATTTTAAGCGATCGGGGCGAAGGCAATGTCGCGCCAACGATTTTCTACTGCTTCGTTGACCTCGGACCTAGGGCTTCCGCTCAGCCGAAATGCTGGATAGTGCCGAGCTCATTTGTCGCAAAAGCAATTTCAGACCGCAATTCAGCATACCTGTCGCAACCTAGCCGCGATGGTAGTCCTCGAACTCCGAGCACCATGCGTAAAATCAAAGCGGATTGCCGCATCCACGGCGTCGGGTATGCCGAGGTCAGTTTCGATGCCTATTTAAACGCTTGGCGTTCTCTACGCATCGTATCGCCATAGAAGGGAAAGGCCATCCCCGTGGCCATCGCTCGCTGGACGGTTTCAAAGGCCCCAAATTGGGGTTTTTGCTGCCGAATGCTTCGGCGACTTTCATGAACGGCCTTGGCCGACTGCCCGGGCATCTCGAATTCAGCCTCAATCAAGGGCAGGAAATTTCCGTGACCCAGCGCGGCCTTCTGCTCGATCAGCTCGCGTGCGGTTCCGCATCGCGAACCGCGCGGGCATCGTGGATGTCCTTGCGCGTAAGGCCGATGCCTTCAACGGTTGCGGGCGAAAAGCTGTTCTCGTCTGGAACAGCTTTTCCGCGCTGTCCGTCAGATCGAACCTCACCCTCTTTCCTGTGCCGCATCGTATTCGTCGGAGAGGCGGCGGAGGCTACAAAAGCTTCAAGAGATTCGCACTCGAACGACTTCGTGCTCAACAGCATATCTTACTGAGCCGCGCGAGGCGGAGCCGAACTTTCGACAATGATCGTCCGCCTGAGCAAGCGCCTGTTCCGCAGCAAGGCCGATCCCTCACATTCTCTCTGCGTCGAGAGCTTCGAATATGTAGGCCGCCAGGTATCCGTAAATCGCGTGACCTGCGAGGCTCATGAACGAGAGGCGCGGTACGTCGTTCAGGAGAAAGTGCTGGCCGGCAAGCGGCGCGAAGAATGCGAGCGCGATGAAATAGGTTATGACGCCCCAAATCCATCCGTCAGCCGGCATGCCGAAGCTTTTCACCCAGCGAGTCAGAACCCAGTATCCCAACGGATAGAGCATGCAGCCGGTGATGAAATGAAGGAGCTTCGCTGTCGGCGTCGAAAGCGTTATTCCGAGCTGATGCGCGAACAGCGATTTAACGAGTTCCGGCGGTTCGAGCGGGTATTCCGCGAACCACGCTGTTGGAACGGCGGAGAAGAATTCCCAGAAGCCCAGCCCGGCGAAGCCGCCGAGCGCCAGATGAACGATCGTGCGGCTGGATGGAAGCGGCAATGCGCGCGGCATGGAGTCGATACTCATGTGCTTGTCCTCCGTCTTGTCAGTGAGCGATCGCGAGAGGCGTCGAGGCTGCGGCGAGCGCTGCGACGAGGCCGACTTTTCCGCCGGAAAGGCGCGCGAGCCGGCGCGCGGCGAACAGATTGTCGCCGCCGCGTCGCGCGAGCCGCTCGCGCAGTATCTGAGCGGCGCGATCATGGGAGCCGCATCGAATAAGGCTTTCGATATAAGCTTGCTCAAAGAGATCGCGCTGAGCGTGACTGCCGCCAATTGCGCCAAGATTTGCACGCGCCGCGCCCAGCAGACGCGCCGCTTCGCCGTAGTCCTGCTGATGAAACGCCATCAGACCAAACGCGGCGCATGATCCGCTGCGCGCCGCTTCCCGGCGTTCGACCCCCGGATGCGAAACGCTGTCGTCGGCGAGATGGCGCGCAATTGACTCCGCGGCGTCCAAGCGGCCGGCGCCGAGAAGCGCCATCGCGTAGTGGAGATCGGCGAAGACGAGCGCGCCGTCGTTGACGCGACGTTCTGCGCAATCGGCCATTTCGCCCCAGCGTCGACCGACATCGACGCCGGCGAAGCTCAATCGCGCGAGAAGCGCCGCGCCGTTCGCGATGTCGCGATAGTCGTCGGTCGGCTGGGCGCGAATACGTTCGTCGTACAGCCGCAACGCTTCTGCTGTCTGTCCGCGCTCCAACCTGAACAGCGCGAGATGCCAGACCATGTGAAAGCGGAAATTGTTGGCGTGGGCCCAATGGCGATCATCGTCGAGCCAGGCGACGCCTTCGTCAACGCGGCCCGTCATCTCGAACACATGCGCGACCGCATGCCTTCCCCAGGCATCGCCGGGGGCGAGTTCGACAGCGCGCCGGCCCGCACGCTCGGCGTCATCGTAGAAGCCGCGCTCCTCCAGCGCGAAAGCGAGGCAGCCCTGCACATAGCCAGCGAGGGGATGAGTTTCTGGGAAGCGGGGCGCGACCCGTCGCAGAACCGCCAGCATCTGCGCCTGATCGCCGAGCATAAAGCGCAGGCCGTGCGACAGCTTCAGCGCCAGCACGTCGCGTGGATGATCGCGCAGAACGCTTTCAAGTTTTTCCGCCGCTAACCTCGGCCGGCCATCGAGCCACAGACCGAGCGCTTCGATGGCCGCGGCCTCCCGCGCGGCGACGGCGCGGCGCGCGACGGCGGCGCGCGCGGCGGCGAGACTGTCGCGCGCCTGCGCCGTCAGCTCCGGCCGCGCCAGCGACAAAATCATGAGTCCCTTCGCCGCGTGAGCGAGGGCAAAGTCGGGATCCGAAGCAAGGGCCCGCGCGAGATGCTCGGGCGTCGCAGACGCATGCGCCATCATTGCTTCGAGCGCGTCGTTCCACGCCCCTCGCGCGGCGTTATTCTCCACCGTGATCCGGTCTCCGGACAGATCGTGAAACATCGACTTCGCCTCCCGGCGCGCCAGAGAGCGCGTCACAGATCAATTCGCAGTCGCGCGATCAAAACGCCGTTCAACTCGCTTCACGCCATCGTGTGTGAACGGCGAGCCGGGAAGGTCTGGCGTCGCGATCATCCGGCTTTTCTCGAGCAGCAGCGGCCCAAGGCTTTCCTTTGAACCAGCCCACAGCGATCGTCGTCGCGAAGATGCCGACGAATCCTGCGATGTTGATGAGCGCGACAATGACCTGATCCTGCCCGGCCGCGTCAGACGCCGCTGCGGCCAGGCGCGCCAGGACGATGCTCATCACGAAGCAGGCGAGAGATTGCCGTCCGATCAGAATGAGCGCATGGCCGGCGCCGCCGTCCAACCTTGTCTGGCGCCTATCGAGAAGGCTGAGCGTGACATAGGCCAGCGCGAGAAAATGCAGAATGCGGAGCGGATGGAGGTTGGTTTTCTCCGTGGCTCCCGGGAGAATTGAATCGCGCAACTCCTGCATGGCCGGCCAATGTTCGAGAATTCCCCAGAAGCAAAGCGGAACCGAAGCGATCAGGATGACTGCGCTCGCCAGCATCAGCGTGCGATCGCCGAGACGCGGAACGGGAAGCCATTTCATGGCGATAAAAAAGCCGATGAAGAAGATGGCCTGCCAGGCGAACGGATTCAGAAACCAGCCGGCTCCGTTCCAGGGATTGCCCGTGAGATGGATGTCGGTGAACCAAGCAAGCGCATAGAGCGCCGCGACGGCCGCGAAAGGCAGCGTAGAGTGAAGCGCGCGGAGCGCCATCATCGCCGGCACAAGCGCGAGGATGAAGAGATACATCGGCAGGATATCGAGATAATCCGGCTGCCATGTCAGCGTCGCGAGGCCAAGCAGCGCGCGTTCGGGATCGGCCAGCAGCGGCCCGAACTGCTGCGTCAGATCCGTTCGGCCCAATAAGCGATCGATGGCGGCTGCGAGCGCGACGAGCGCGACAATGAGGCTGATCTGAGTCCAGTAGATTTGCCAGATGCGCTGGAGAATGCGCGCCGCGCCCAACGCCCAGCCGCGCCGGAGGAACGAGCCGCCGAAGGCGAGCGCGCTTGCGAAACCCGAGCAGAAGACAAAGAGCTCCGCGCCGGACGAGAAGCCGAAGCGCGCAGGAATAAATGCGTTCCAGCTATTGGCGGGAACATGAGCGATAAAGATGATCAGCATGGTGAGGCCGCGAAAGAAGTCCAGTCGCGGGTCGCGCGCAGGCTTCGTTGTTGCGAAAGGCTCTTTCATCAGAAGGCGCCCTCGCACGCCGGCGTACCGCTACGCGTCGGTTTGAGATCGTCGCCCATGCCGCCACTCCGCGCGCTGCTCTACAGACGAGATCGGATCGCGACCGACGTTGGTTACGGCTTCACGGAAACGTGATCCTCCATCATGTGTCGCCAGGCCCGCTCTATCCAGGCTGCTTCGATGACGTGACCGCCGGCATGCAGGCAGAGTTCGAGGACCGGCGCCTGCGGATTGGCGGTCAGTGAATGGCAGGAAAGATCCCTGTCGCCGCTGGCCGCGATGCTGGGTCGAATGCGTCTCGCGGCCGGGTCCAAGATCGCGAAGCTTTCGAATGTGTCTCCCTGCTCGTAGCCGCTGGGTAGCCTGCGGCCGGCAAGCGGGACGGTCGCGTCCGCCAGCCCATGGACATGGATCAGCGGCGGGCGCGGATGCGCGCAGGATGACGGCAACGGCTCCCAGAAAGCGCCGGCGATCGGAGCGAACGCCCTGAAACGTTCCGGCATGAGGCAGGCGAGATACCAGACCATCGATCCGCCCTGCGAGAAGCCGCTCGCCATGATCCTCTTGGGGTCGACGGGAAAACGGGCGGACACGTCGTCAAGCACATGGGCGACGAAAGCGAACTCGTCGCGATAACGGCCGGGCGAGCCCGGATAGGACCAGGTCCTTCCCTGACCGTCGGGCGCGACGAGCGCGACGCCAAGGCGCGCGGCCGCCGCGAGCAGCGCCGGATCACTCGCTGTTTCCTCCGCCGACCCCTGATAGCCGTGAAAGAAGATGATGGCGCCGAGAGCCGCGCCTTCGCTGTAAGCGGGAGGAACAATCAGGCGATAGCGCCCCTCGGCGACTTTGCATCCTTGCTCGGCCGGACAAAGATCACGGCTCGCAGCCGGCGGAACCGCGCCGGTCAACAGCGTCGCGATCAGCAATCCGAGCAGGCGGCGTCGCTTGACCATCAAGGCGCTCCTTTCCGCCCGGCTCCGTCATTCCGACGCACAATACGCACAAACCCGGCGCGGTTCGATCCCGCTTCACCGCCTTGTGAGCCGCCGGAGGTCATGCGAGGACGACAAGTCTCCGCCAACCTTCTCAGGCGCCTTGTCACTCGACGCTCTAGAAACGGACCTGCGCCCCATCTTCATCGCTGCGCTCGATGGGGACGCGATCGCGTATCGACGATTTCTCGACCTCATCGGACCGCGTCTGCGCGCCTTTCTTCGCGGACAGCTTGGGCGCGCGGGCGACCGCGATCACACCGAGGCGGAGGATGTGCTGCAGGAAACGCTGCTTGCGCTGCACCTGTCGCGGCATACCTATGATCGCGCCGCGCCCGTCTCCGCCTGGGCTTTCGCCATCGCGCGCTACAAGCTTGTGGACCATCTGAGGCGATCGCGTCGCCATACGGGCCACGCGCCGATCGAAGATGCCGAAGAGGCGCTGGCCGTCTCCGACAGCGGCGCGAGCGAGGCGCGCCTCGACCTCGGGCGGGCGCTTTCCAATCTGCCGGAGCGAACCCGGAATCTCATCGAGCAGGTGAAAATTCACGGCTCTACGATCGCGGAAGCCGCCTCCTCTGTGGGGATGACGGAAACCGCGGCGAAAGTCGCGATGCATCGCGGCCTCAAGGCGATGGCGAGAAGTTTGACCCGACGCCGAGCGCCGCCATGAGTCGGATTTGCACGCCCTGTAACCTTTCGCGCCCCGGAGCCGAATTGACCCGTGACACCTTCGATCAAACGCCATGAAGACCGATGATCTCGTCCTTCTGCTCGCCGCCGACGCCGGCCGCGTTGATACGTCGGCGCTCAGCCGCGCGATCTGGCTCGCCGCCGCCTTTGCGCTCGCGGCCACGGCGGCGCTCGTGCTCGCGACGCTCGGGGCCCGCGCGCATATGCCGGCGGTTTTGGCGACAGCGCCGGTGCTCGCGAAGCTCGCGCTTGGCGGCGCCGTTTCGGCGCTGGCGCTGACGGCTTACGATCGCAGTCTGCGGCCCGGACGCGCCGATCGGCGCAGACTGCTCTTCGTGCTTTTGCCGATTGCGATGGTCGTTTTCGCCGCGCTGGTCGCGCTGGGGCAGGCGCCGCTCGGCGATTGGCCCGCTTTGACCTTCGGTCGCACATGGCGCGCCTGTCTGATTGCAATCCCCGCCTATGGGCTCGCGCCGCTCGGCGTTCTTCTCGCTCTCGCGCGGCGAGCCGCGCCGATAGACCTGCGGCTGACAGGCGCGGCCGCAGGCTTGGCCTCCGCCGGCGTCGCGACGATGGCCTACAGCTTGCACTGCCCGGAAGACGCGCTCCCTTTCGTTGCAAGCTGGTATCCCGTGGGGATGATCGTCACAGCAATTATCGGAGCGTTGATCGCGCCGAAGCTGATACGCTGGTGACGGCGCCGCGCCATTGACCGTACAGAACATCGCACGCCCCCCGCGTCAGAAGCGGCCGACTGCGTTAAAGTCGAACTACGGACATGGTCAGGACCGCTGTTCTGAGCGCTCTGGCGAATAACCACTGCACGGCTAACGTACCTTCGGTTCGGTCGAGCGCCATTGCGGCGACGGATGCGCCGCCGGACGCCATCAACGGAGCGACCGGCGTTTCGGGTGCGACGGCGCGCGCGGAAATGTTGATTGGGTTCGCCGGCTTGAGCTTCGCTGATTAAGGCAAGCGCGCCGCGCGCTCATCCTATTCGGAGCAGGATGACATAGAACAGCGCGAAGGCGAGGACGGCGAGAGGCGCGTGCATCAGGTCGCGGCGCTGGCGGATATTCACATCTAATTCCAGCGGCGCAGGATGCGGGTTTCGATGCGATCGCGATGGACCGACGTGAGTTGCGCAAACGCGCCGATCCGGCTTTCTCGCGCGCGCTGTGCTTCAAGCAGAATGAGGCCGTGCCGAACGGGATCAAACGCTTCGGGATTCATTGCATCAGGCGACTTCGACTGGAACTCCTGGATGATTTCCGGCGTGCCTGGGGCCGTTGCGATCGGCGTGTCGATCACCTTCCAGGGCGATCCGGCGGAATGAACCTGATGGCTATGAATCAGGAAGCTGTCTGACGATCCATCATTGCGGAAGCCGCCCATCGCGAGTTCAATCTCAACGGGCGCATCGGAGTGCTTCTCGCACTCGCCTTTCGCTTCTTCGAAGGCCTTGCGCAGGGCGTCCGGCAGCTTTCTGCGCACCTCATCAAAGCTCGCGCCAGCCCCCATCACGACGAGCAGAACCGTGCTCAAGAGTAGGATATTCCCGCGCATGGCGATGGCAGCATTCAGGTTCGGAAATTCCAGAATTTTCGTCATCTGAAAAGCCGGCGCGCCGGTTCGCGTATAGACCTGCCCATCGCAGATGAGATGCACGCTGTCGGATTTGCGGATGACATTCACGGCAGACATCGGGGCGTCCTTTTGAAGAGATTGAATGAGACCGGGCCAGCGGCGCTGATGCCGAGCGCAATGAGGGATTTGACCGCAGCTCCAGCCAGCGTTCCGACGAGTCCCGGCAGAAAGGTTTGTAAGAGGTACGGCGCGACCGCGGCCGCCACGATCGCGACCAAGGCGAACGCGATCGTTCTGATGAGTTGGAAGGCACCCTTGCCGGGCAGAACGACCGCTTCGATTAGTTGGCCTCGTTTAGCGCGAACACGCGGCCAGAATTCCTCCGGAACCGTTTCTCCACCAATCCTGACGACGACACGCTTCTTCCAGCCATGCCGCGCATCCGCAACAGGCTTGACGAACGCCTCGACGATCTCCGCAACCGTCATGGCCGCAGGCACCTCGAACGTTTCCGTCTCAGTAGCGAACGGCGACGGCTTCACGATGAGGCGCGCGCAATCGGCTGGGCCAATTACTTCACCGTCGAGGGGAGCCCGGACGATCTGGTTCATGCGTCGCGCGCAATCTCAGCGTTCTGTTTGGCCTTCTCGTTTGCGATGGCGATATCAGTTTGCTCGCCGAGCGCTTTCCGCTGCGCCGCAGTCAAAGGATTGCGAAGAATCGCGGCGCTATAGAGCGCGAGGTGCTTGACTTCGATGAGTTCTTCGCGAAGCCAATCGTGATGCGCCGGATCATTTCGATAGTCAGGATTGATCGGCTCGGCGGAGAAGGGGATCATGCCGCGTCGCTTTGCTGTTCGATTAACTTGGTCTGTACCAGCACGCGGGGCTTCTGCAGCGGAGGTGACGATTTCTCTGGAATCGCGGGAGCAACGCCCAACGCAGCCTTCAGGCGCTGTTCAAGCTCCACGACGGATGCCGTCTTCAGTTTGAGCTCGGCAACAGCGGCGCGCTGCTCGCTGTTCATTACAGCGAGGTGGAGTTCGACTTCCTTCTCGACCCGCGCGGTGAGCTCCCCGGCCGCACACCTCAGACTCGCCAGCTCGGCCGCGACGCGATCGACGGTGGCGTCGGTCAGAGATTTTAGGGTTTTCTCTGGCGTCATCACCAGGTCACCTCGTCGATGAAGCCAATGGCGTTGGACCGTCGCTTGGCGAAGGCCATGCTCGCTCGGATGGCGAGCGCGACACTGTCCGTCTGCCATAAGCTGCGCACTGGATCCGCCGTCGTCGGCCCAGTGCCGCTCACGATCTCCAGCGGCGTCGTGTCTTCCATGTGAACGACCCCGGCAGTCGACGTCAGCACCTCTGGCGTCGGGTCGATCAGAGTTACGATCGATTGCGGATCGCCTCCGATTAGACGGTTCGCAGGGATGGCTGCGCTCGGGAGAACCGGAATCCGCATGTGCGGCAAAAGCAACTGGAGGCGCACCGCGCGCTCGGGCGAGGAGAACAACGCAAAGGCGCCGCTGCCGCCGGCGCTGACCGCATTCGACAGGTTGATCACGTCTGCCAGAACCGCCTGCAAGTCGCCGCCAATTGTGGGGGCGATCGGCGCGACGCTGTTCAAAAGGCCGGCGTGCGCCGCCGGCGAAGCCGCGGACGTGCTAAAGAAAGCCGCGTCGAGTCCGATCGCGAGCTCTTCTTGCAGCAGCGCCTTGAATATCTGCTCAGCGGCGCTCGCCTTCATCAGCTTGCGAGACATCGCGATGATAGCCCCGAGAGTTTTGGGCTGTAACGGGCCGGTCGCCATCTGCATTTGTTTAACCGCCATAGGCGCGCCCTCGCTGACCCACGGAAGCCCGTTCGGAACGCTAGAGCGATGGGGAAACGTATAGCCGCTGGCAGCGCTTAGCGGGAAGGACGCGCCTTGCGCGATGAATACGCTTGCGGCGCTTTGCGGCAAAGTCGAAATGAAATCGAGAAATGCTGTTTGTGCGAGCTCGGCCGCCCAACCTGGTGTCGTCGTCGTGCCGATGGTGGCGTCGGCTTTCGTGACGCTGACAAGCAACGCGCGAGTCGCGGGATCGTCGCCCCAGAGATGCTGCGCCGTTCCTTCGCAAGCGTTTTCGTCTCCTCGCTCGGGGGAGGCCTCTGACCGCGCGAGAGCGAACGCGGCGCGTAGGAAATATTCGCCGGTGGGCTGGTTGCGGGGGGCGACAGGGACGATGGGGACGATGGGAGGTGCGTAGCTCATGCGCCCGGTTTGTCACGAATCACGCGCGCAGTACGTCACGCGCGTGACGCGCTTTGCGCCTCCGCTTCATTTTTTCGACGCAGCGCATCGGCGACCTTGGCCGGGTCTTCCGAATCCTCTGGCCGCAACCAAAACAGGTCCATGAGATAGGCGATCAGGCTGTTCGACACGTCGAAGCCCGGCAGCCCATAGCGCTGCGTTTGTCGCGTGCGCGCTTACGCCTCTGGCGCGCGCGGTTCTGCGCTCGCTGCCGATCGGACGTCACTCGTGACGCGCCTCTATCTCACCCGGCTCGACGACCGGCCTGAGCGGATTTGCGATCATGTCGCATGCACGGCGCACGCCAGACCGAATGATCGGGATGAAACGCCAGATGCGAAGGCACGAGCACGTTGCCGAGCGCGGGATCGTCCCAATGCGTCCCGCGCGCACTGAGATTCGCGATCGTCTCGGCGGTCACTTGCGCTTTCGTCTTGGGCTTCGACTTCGGTTGGCGCGCGCGTTTTACCATCGTCGCCGCCGCCCGCACCGCTGCCCGGTCGCTTCCTCGTTGAACCGCGTCGGCGAGCACCGCTTCAGCCTCCGATCGCGTCCGGGCGGACACGGTCGGGAGTTCAAGGATGCCGTGCCGCGTCGGACGCGGTCGCGATGCTATCCGAGCGCATTTTCTTGCGGAGCGAGCGGATCAATTTGGAAATTACATCGGGTTTCATGGGGTTTCCTTCATAGTTGGCGCGCGCGGCGCGAGATAAAATCTGCGCATGAGCCCCGAGCGGTTCCAGGCCCCAAAGCGCATTAGATTCGAACCAGCCCCCCCGGTGGGCATTGGGCCCGGTCATCGCGACGGCTCCGGTTCGAGAGGCCGGGCGTCGGCGCCGACGAGCTCGACGATCAGCTCAACGACACGCAGACGATCGGCATCGGCGATATGCTGTCGATCAAGCTCCGCCTGAAGGACGCGCTCGCAGCCGTGCTCGTCAGCAAGGAGGCGTTCAGTGACGAGTTGACGCGCGATCCGCCCGGCCACGCGATGAAGGGGTGACACTATCTCTTGCTTCATGTTTTCCGGCCTCTTGTTCTGAACTCTCCGCATAGCTTCGCCCTTTCCTTCCCTCAGGTGGGGCCGAAGCCGCCTGACGAGGCGGAGGTCCGAAGACCCGAAGTACTCGTTCCCCTTCGATCTCCTTCGGAGACCGCGCCGCCTTGTCCCTGCGGCGTTCTGATCGACTTGGTTTCGTCGACCTGAGAGCTTTTCTCGGCGCTCTCGCGGATCGCATCGGTTCGGAGGGTCACTCCGCTGGCGATGCATTCCGCCCTTCAACCGACCCGGGGATTGCCCGGGCATCCCTGAGGTCGCGGGGGGCAATGGGCGCAGCGTTGCCCGCACTGGTGTTCCAGCGTCGCGGACGTCTCACGACGATCGCGTTCGCCGCACTGGCGCGGCATCCGGTTTCGTTTGAGCCGACCGGCATCGGCGAAAGCTTCATCGAAATTCCGCACGGTGCGGAATCCGCGGCAGGGGCAAGGAGACTGAAGACCGCCGCAAAACGCGGCAGCCGACGCAGAGCTTAGGGTGATGGCGGGGACCGCCGAGCAGACCCATCACCAAGAGCGCTCAGGCCGACGGCCGCGGAGAACGCGGCGTTAGCCGGAGGTCGGCCGTCCTTTCAGCGAATCGAAGTAGTCCTCGAACTCTTGATCCAACTCGCTCTTGCGGATTTCAGTTTGTGGCCCGTCGGCGTCGAAGTCCTCGCGGATGATTTCGAGACACCACGCAAGAACGTAGTCCTCCGAGAAAATTGGCCCGAGCCCGGAAAGAGCCTTTTTCAAGTCGGACTTGATGACTCGCACAGCGCTCGCAAGAAATGCTTCGCGGTCCGGCGCTTTGAGTATCGAGGCGACCGAGCGAACCTGCTCGTCCCAGTTTTCTAGAGATCCTCGCAAATTCAGGCGTTTGCTCATGCCAACGCCTTCCGAGCAGTGTCGACGGCGCGCTCCGCCGCTTCGACAGGCATCGCCACATCGATGACGCCAAGGACGACGAACGGTTCGCCTGCCTTTGCGGCCAAGCGCTGCGCTTCCGCACGAGCATTCTCGATCGCGAAATGACGCTTGCGCGGTCCGGCACAATTCAGGCCGCGATCCGATATGCGAAGAACGCGGCTGACTAACCAGAACTGACGCTCATCAAAAGGAGCGGGCGATTCCAATTGCTTGTCGCAAGCAGATGCAGTAAAGGATCGGTCGTTTCCCTTTTCGATCTCTTTTGATCTGCCGTCCGGACTCGTCATCTGGGCGGCGGTTCTCGTTTCGGGAGCACGGTCAGGGCCGGTCTCGTCTACTGTGTTCATGGCGGCGCCTCTCATGCGCACGCCTTGGCTCGCGACCTTTCCCAAGCCATGAGATCGGCTTCCCGAAAGTATCGGCGGCGCTGGATCACAAGAGGGCGGGGGAAGCCTAAGCGCTCATCCTTCAGCCACCGGTGGAGCGTCATATCACTGACACCATACCGATCACGGACTTTGGGCGCCGGGAGCAAAACGTCCTGATTGTTCATTGAAGCCTTCCGTTATGAACAAGAGGCCTCGAATTATATGCACGTTCCGGGTTTGGTCATGGTGGATTCTTTGAGAGGAACGAAAGCTGTCCTGTGTCCACCCGGTCTTCCCACATCGAGATCAATTTTTCACGATCGACCTCCTCCTGTCGCTGATCTTCGCGCCGGAACACTGGTTTGACGTGCTTCTGAATGAAGTCGCGTACCCTCTCGTGGTTGGGCCTCATATTCCCCAAGGGCGCGCGAAGGCACCCATCAATAAAGCGTAGCAGAGGATTCGTTTTTCCCTTGTCTCGGCTCACGAGGCCGAGCTTAGGATTAACCAAATCGTGCCAGACTTGGCAAAGATCGAAGATAAGTTGTTTCAAATGGTCAGGTAATCGAAACGTATTTTCGGGCGGATAGATGTCACTACAATCAACTGCTGCTTCTTCGCCCAAATCGATTTCTTGAATTCGCTTGTCGATCTCTCGTCGAGATTGCCAGAGGGATCTGATAAGCCAATCGTCTTCCCGATCTAATATTTCGTGCGGCTGAAACGCGTCCTCTGGCCCGTTTCCCTGCAACCAAGCGAAAGCCGAATCCGCGCCATGGAAAGCAGCGTATTCATCGTCTTCGTCGAACGTGATCTTCGCGGCGATCAAGACCGCAATGGCGCGATCCAAATGGTGGAGACTCGTGAGGAGACGTTCTCGATCTTCGCTTCCCTTATCGGAGCCGGTATACTGATCTATCGCTTCGGTTACGAGGTGAATGATTTTCCATTCTGTGGTGGCGGAAACCGGCTCGGTTCGCCTCTTAGCGCGAACCTCCTCCATGAAATCCTCTGGGCGGACCGGTAGAAGCTTGATCATTGCGCCGCCCTCATCGGGATTACGTTGCCGTTGCCCTTGTCAGCGACCAGCGCGCTGACGAACGAAGCCCAGGCCTCGAGCGCCTTGCGCTTTTCGTCCTCAAACTTATGACGTTGGTAGACGCCGACGATTCCCGCAAAGCTGCCCGAGACGTGGTTCAGCACCTTCTCAATGACGGGCAGATTGATGCCGAGCCGCGCCATGCCGGTCGCGACGGTGCGTCTAATGTCATGCAGTCGCCGGTCCGGGAGCGTGACGATCTCGGGATCGTCGCCTCGATCCGAAGCCTCTTTGCGAAGCAGCGCGAGTGCGAGTTCGTCCAGTCGGCGCTTAGCCTTCGAAAAGCCTGAGACCGCTGTCCGACCATTGGTCGTGAAGATGAGCCCGCGATCGCCGGCTATGATGGGGGCCGCTTCAATAATGGCGAGCGCCGGCGCGGACAGCAGGACGCCGTGCGCCACGCCATTCTTCGCGCGCTCGGCCGGGATGGCCCACAGGCGATTCTGCAGATCGAGTTCGCCCCGCGTGATGGATGCGACCTCGTCGCGTCGCTGGCCGGTCAGGATCACGAGCCGAACGAACGGCCCAAACGGCCATGTCAGCCTATCGCAGGCCTGCCAGATCGCGCGCAATTCGCGGTCGGCCAGCACCCGATCCCGCGACCTCTCCGCGGCCGGCTTCTGGATGCCAGCCGTCGGTGAGCTTGTGATGAGGCCGCGGCTGACGCACCAACCGAACAGCTTCTTCAGAAGCGCGAGCGTGCGGTTAGCCGCCATCGGCGCGCCCCGGTCGACGGCGGCGTCGATGATATTGAGCACGTCATGCCGCGTAATCGCATCGATCGACTTGCTAGCCCATTTTCCAGCGATCCCCCCCTTCTTCGCGACGAACGTCTTGGGATTGTCGGCCTCAGCCGGCTTTGTCGGATCCGGCGCCAAGCCGAGTTGAAGGGCCATCTTGCGCCATGTCCGACGCTGCTTCTCCTTCTTGGCGTAACGGTCGACAAAGAGGCGCGCGATCGCGCCAAAGGTCCTATCGTCAGCGCCGGATCGCGCGGCGGCCGCAGCTTGTTTCTTCGCCCCCCCGGATCGGTCCCGGCTTGCGCGGCGCGGAGGACGTCGCGTGCGGCCTCGCGCGCCAGTTCAAGCGTGAAACGCGGATAGGACCCGATCGTAAACTTCCGCGGACGGCCTGCGATTCTAAAGCGCGCGGCCCACGACTTCCGGCCCGATGACTGAACTATCAGATAGAGACCGGGCAGCAGGGCATCCGGAATCTCGAGCCGACGATCTGGGGCGGGCTGCTGCCGTTCGACGCCGAGAGCTGTGAGCGCCTTCATCACCGGGACCTGGAGGGTAACGCCGGGGTAACAAAGATCGGGTGTTAGGCGGCGTTATGAATTGCGGCTATCATATACTCGCAATTTGAAGTTGTTCAACGCGCATGGCCGTTTTTATTACGCGAAGCGTTACTGAGGGTTAGGTGTCTATATGCCAAAGGCGGCGGCTCTTAATCAGCGGGTCCTAGGTTCGAGCCCTAGTGCGCCCACCATCAAATCCCCGAGAAATCAAGCACATACATGAAGCGAGGCGGATAAGATTTCGCCGCCGCTTCCTCGTTTCGCCGGTTTGAAAGCGCATAGGAAGCAGCGGAGCGGCTTTAAGCCATGCGCGCCGTGACCACGAAGCGTTTCGGATTCAAGCCGCGCCACGTTTGCGGCGGGCACGGAACGCGGCGTCGCGCGTCACCGATGCCGGGCGCTGAGGCGAAGATGGGATGGGCGCCCGCGCTCCGGTCCCGCCATCGCCGGAAGCCCCCCGACCAACCGACCGACAACGCCTTCATCGAAGCGTTCACGGGCGGCTGCGGGCCGAGCGCCTGAACGCCAACTGGTTCATGAGCTTCGCGGACGCCCGCGAAAAATTCGAGGATTGGCGCACTTATTATAATGAAGAACGTCCACACGGGGCGATCGGAAACTTAACCCCGATAACGCTGCAAAACTGCGATGGCGCAACCAGCCCGGCCATCGTGAAAGAAGGCCGGAAAATCGAGAGCCAACCGACCCAAACTTCCGTCGCAGAGCAAAAGCCGGAAAACTCCTCCATCCGGCGATCCAACATCGGTCTCGGATCATACTCAGGCCTGGTGCGCCCCGTGGCTGTCCTTCCGCTTCCGGCCATATCTCCGACAGTGAGCGCTTCAACGCTCCCCTCTGGAACCTTGAAATTTCTCCCGCCGCCGTGTCCCGGCAACCTCTCCCCGTTCCTGCGCCGCATCGCATTTGACGGCGAGGCCGCTCTGGGTCAGCGCGCGCCGGTAATGCATGGCGACCGCGCCGCTACGGAGCGGCGTGACTGAGATCAGCTCGAGCCGTCGCGTGCTGAGCAGCCCGCTCTGGTAAAGGGTCGGGCCGTGACCCGCGATCCTGGGATGCACGAGGAGCTTATATTCGTCGATGAGATCCAGCCGGTCCAGCTCGGTCGCGAGCTTGCCGCTGCCGAGGAAGACGCCGGCCGGGGTCATGTCCTTGAGCCTCTGCACGCCCGCGCGCAGTTCGCCGTCGATGTGGCGGCTGTTGGTCCACGGAAAAACCTTTCGCGTCGATGACACAACGTGCTTCGGCTTGGCCTCAAGCTTGACCGCCCACTCGCGCATCGCCGGCGGCGCTTCCTCGTCGCCGCGGGCGACCGCCGGCCAGTAGCTCTCCATCATCTCGTAGGTGACGCGGCCCCACAGCATTGCTCCGCTTTCATCCATAAGGCGGGTGAAGAAGGCGTGCGTCTCGTCGTCTGCAATGCCCTCTTGATGGTCGACGCAGCCGTCCAGAGTGACGTTGATGCTGAAGGTCAATAGTCCCATGTGGCGACTCCAGGTTATCCTGGCACGCTACGCAGCCTGCGCGCGCAACACCATCAGCAAACGGCATCGAACCGGAAGATCCACGCGCAACTTGTGCAGATCACGATGTCTATGCAGATGATGCAGGCGAAGATCGATCAAATTCTCAATATTCTGAATCGCACCGCCCAAAGAGATGCGGACGCTCGAAAGCTGGAGCAGATGGCTCACGCGGCCGGAATGTCGGCAAGAGGCATGTAGAATAGACCTCCCACGCTCGCTGCATCTTGAACCCAAGCTGAGCAGAGGCCGCTTCCGCGGCGCGAGCAATGTGGGCGTCGCGGATGTCCTTCCGCGTCAGGCCGATGTCTTCGACGGTCGTAATCGCGTTCCCATCTGGAGCGCGCTTCTTCGCGCCATCGTGAGCGCCAACAACCGCGCCTTTTTCCTGCGCCGCATCGTCCACCTTGGGATTGGCTAAACGGCCTTTTCAGCCGCCTCCTCATCCGACACGAACGGCGCGCAGACCTCTGTCGCGCTTTTCTCACAATCGCCGCGGCCATCATCGCATTCAGAGCCATCCGACGGTTCTGTTAGGCGCTATAAATCGCGCCACTTGATGACAGGACGTCGATCACCTATCGGACGAAGGTCCGGTTTTAGATATCGTACCCACGCCGGCGAGTGGATAGCAATCAGAGGGAGCCCTTCTGGAGTTGCGAGCCCGGGTAACGCGCGCAACGCTGGCATGCTGCGGAGAAGCCAATTTGATGCAGCTCTTCCGAACGCCGATCGGATGTGGAATCGCCGCGCCCCTCGCCTGCTTGTCTCGTCAACCGTGAAGGGGCCAGAAGATGAGAATCGCAGGAACGCCGACCACGATGATCAGGAGTGAGAGAGGCGCTCCGAGGCGCGCATAATCGCCGAATTTATAGCCGCCGGGCCCCATCACCAACGTGTTGCACTGATGGCCGATCGGCGTGAGAAAATCACAGGCGGCGCCGATAGCGACCGCCATAAGAAAAGCGTCGGGATTGTAGCCCAGCGCTTTCGCGAGACCCGCGGCGATCGGCGCCATCACGAGAACCGTGGCGGCGTTGTTCAAAAATGGGGTCACGGCCATCGCCGCGACCAGAATGAGCGTGAGCGCGCCCCAGGCAGGCAGGCCTGACGCGATGGATGACAACCATGCCGCCATGACATCGGTCGCTCCTGTTGTCCTCAAGGCGTCGCTGACAGGAATCAGCGCGCCGAGCATGACGAGAATGGGCCATTCAACCGACGCGTAAGCTTCGCGAAGAGGTAACGCCCCGGTCGCGATCAGGAGCCCCGCGGCTGCGAAGAAGGCGATGGCGACGGGAACCAGATTGAGCGCCACCGAAAGGATCGTCACGGCGAGGATCGCGACGGCCAGACCCTGCCGCCTCACGCCGCCCAAAGCGACCTGACGCGACGCGAGCGGAAGCGCTCCGAGCGCCCTGAGCGTGTCGGGAAGGTTCGCTTCCACGCCTTTGAGCACGATGACGTCGCCTGCGCGCAGGGTGACATCCCTCAGCCTTTGCCTGATCCGTTCGCCCGACCGGCTGACCGCGATCAAATTCACGTGGTGGAGCGTGTGCAATTGCAACCCGCCTGGCGATTGACCGATGAGCGAGGAGGCTGGCCCAATCACGGCCTCGACGGATATGACTCCCTCGATCTCATCCTGCGCCACCACCGGCCTGTCGTCTCCTTCTTGGAAGAGGTTGGCCGCCTTCACGAAGCGATCCAGCGCCGCCTGCTCGCCGCGAAGGATCAAGATGTCGCCGGCATGAAGTCTGGCGTCGGGCAAAGGCAATGCGCGCCGATCCTGCGCGCGGATGACGGCCGATATCGACACTTCGTCGTCAGCTTGCTGCATAAGATCGGACAACGGCTGTCCGACATATTTCGAGTCCTCGCCGATCTCGACCTCGGTCACATAGTCCTTGATGTCGAGCGCGTCCTCCAGGGATCCGCCGCTCTTTCGATCCTTGGGAAGAAGCCGGTAGCCAACGCTGAGAAAGGCCACTCCGACGATGGCGATCACGAGGCCGACCGGCGTAAAGTCGAACATCTGGAACGGCGCGCCGGTAAGCTCCTCCCGAACGCGGGCCACGATGATATTCGGCGACGTGCCGATCAACGTGACGATGCCGCCCAGCAAAGCGCCAAAAGACATGGGCATCAGAAACACGGAGGGCGAAGTCTTGCCGCGTCGGGCGATCTGGAGCGCAAGCGGCAAAGCCATCGCGAGAGCGCCGATATTCTTCACGACCGCTGAAAGAACGGTCACGAAGAGCGTCAGAGCGACAACCTGGCTTTGCACGGAGCGAAGATACGGCGCGGCTAACCGCAATCCCGCCTCCAGAACGCCTGATCGTCCCACGGCGGCGCTCACGATGAGAGCGCTGCCGACAATGATCACGATGTCATCGGAGAAACCTTTGAACGCCTCCTTGGCCGGAACCACCCCCACAGCGACGGCGAGGACGAGCGCGGCGCCTGCAACGACGTCGTAGCGATAACGTCCCCAGATGAATGCGGCCATCATCAGGACGATGACGGCGATCGCCAAAAGCTGTGGACTGGTCATGAACGCGAACCGTTCTCCTGGCGTCGCGCGACGCGAGCGCTCACATCAACTGCGATATCAGCGAAAGGTTCACCGATACAACAATCATGGATAGAGCTCTCGTCGAATTCTACGAGAAGGCGACGGGCCAGAAGGCTGGCTGGCCGACGCCGGCCTTTGCTCAGATTGCAACGCCGACGGCGACGCTGGCATTTGGCAGCGCCGAAACTATCGCCCTGTTCATCACAATGTCGCGCTCGCAGAAGGCGGTGGTCCCGCCACACACATGATAGGAGTAGCTGCGACCGACCACGCCCTCGTCGCTGGCGGCATCGTACGGACGGCCGATGCCCGAGTGCAGCATGAGGTGCACATTGCCGAAGGAGTAGCTCGACAGAACGACGAGATCCGCGGGCTGGAAGCGCTCTTGCCCGCGAGGATCGACGAGGACGACGCCGGTTGCGCGGCGACGATCCTCGCTTGGCGCGACGCGCAGCAGGCGCGACTTCGTTCGGACCTCGACATTCGGCGCTCGTTCCGCCGATGGCGGCAAGGTATTGCGCGGGCTTGCCTTGGCGTCTACCGGACACTGGAAACGGTCGCAGAAGCAGCAATAAACGCATGCGCCGAGCTTCTCGCCGAACGGGTTCGTATAAGGGCGCGAGGCGTTTAAGGCGCGTCCCCGCCGCGACATAGCAATTGGCGGCGGATCGCATGCTGTCCATCAGGGCGATGAGCGAGGCGCGCTGATCGCTGAGTCTCCGCCAACCCTCACGATCACGGAAACGCCAAACCTACGAGGGCGCTCCACAACCGCGCGCGAACGAGCAAATGCATTGAGATCGCTGAGCGACAGCAGCGGCCGCCAGGTCATACGCATGATCTGGCGATCTTCGGCTTGACGACCGTCAATGCAGCCTGTCGTAGTGAGGCCCCATGCGCGCATCGCCTCCCCTATCGAGCCTGTTCAGCACGCAACTGCTGAGATTGTCCAATTCGCTCGGCCTCTACAGCAGCAGGCTCTATCGTCAGGAGTTTCAAGTGACGCTGCCCGAATGGAGAGTCATGTCGGTCATCGCAGCCCAGGACAAAGCGACGGCGCGCGATGTGAGCCGGGCGCTCGCCACCGACAAGGCGTGGGTTGGGATGACTGTAAAGACGCTGATGAAGCGGGGTTTCCTCATCCGATCGCCAGATGCGCGCGATTCGCGGCGAATTTTGCTCAGCTTGACGGAGCTCGGACGGGAAAAGCACGACGCGATCCTGAACCTCGCGCGCAAGCGGCAGCAGCGACTCAAGTCCGTGCTTGCGCCGGACAAGGCTCGCGTCTTTGTCGAGTGCCTCAAGCTGCTCCAGGTCGAAGCGGACGCCATGCTTCGCGAACTTGGCGACCAGGACGACGATCAATAGCCTCGACGCCCCGCGCTGACACAGACGCGGCCGCTTGACCAAGCCGTCGCCCGGTCATATGGTAGTGATCACTCCTATTCCGCGTTCAGCTTTCAGCGCGGACCGATGGCGATGCTGAGACCATGAAACCACTGGAAGGCTTTCGGGTGCTCGATCTCACACATGTCCTCGCGGGCCCGTGTGCGACGCATCACCTCCGCTGTCTCGGCGCGGAGGTGATCAAAATCGAAAGGCCTGACACAGGCGATCCGATGCGCGACCTCGCGACGCGTCCCGCGTTGAATGGCGTGCCGCCTGGATTTCGCGCGCTGAACGTGGGCAAGAGATCAGTCGTTCTCGATCTCTCGACCGAAACAGGTCGGACGGCGTTGCTTGAACTGGTCAAGGGCGCCGACATTCTCGTGGAGAATTTCCGACCGGGCGTCATGCGGCGGCTCGGCCTGGGTCCAGATGCGCTTCACGCCATTCAGCCCCGGCTGATCTACTGCTCCATTTCGGGGTGGGGACAGAGCGGCGCAAGGAGTCAACAGGGCGCCTACGATCACGTCGTCCAGGCTGCGTCGGGGATGATGATGCTGCAATCCGGCGCGCGCGATCCGGTCAAGGTCGGCTACCCGGTTATCGACATCGCGACAGGCATGAGCGCCGCCGAAGCTATCTTGGCCGCGACCGTGCGCCGGCTGCGAGGCGATGCTTCGCCGATAACGATTGACGTCGCCATGATCGATTCCGCCCTCGCGCTCATGTCGGGCCACGCCGCCGCGACTGTCGCGACGGGAGAGGCTCCGAAGCGGGTCGGCAATCGCGGCTTCGTCGGCAGCCCGGGCGCAGATACTTTTTCGACGTCAGACGGATATATTTCGGTCGCCGCCAACACGATGAAGCAATTCGCGCGCCTGTGCGAGGTCATCGGCCGCCCGGATCTTGCGGCGCCGCCATACATCCCGGCCGGGCTCGCGCCGGACGCTTTTCTCAGCGATCTTGCGACCGACGTTCTGCAACGCGAACTCGCTGCGGCTTTCGGCCGGCGCCGCGCGGACGATCTGGAGGCGCGGCTTGGCGAGGCGGGCATCCCGGCCGCGCGGGTGCGCGATCTGAAGGAGTTCCTGTCGGAGCTTTATCGGCAGACGCCAGGCATCGACATTGCCGGAGAAGCAGGTGTTTTCGGCCCTGCGTTCCGCTTTGATGGGGACCGCCCGCTCGAATTGCCGCCGGCGCCCATGCTGGGCGCGGATACCATTGCGACGCTCGCAAAGGCCGACGGCGCGACCGCTCGCCTCTGACAAAATTCCACCGCGCGGCCCGTGAGAGCCGGAGCGACGAAAGAATAATAAGCAGATTGACCGGGAGGACCAAGATGAAGGACCGGATCACAGGGACGGCGATCGCGATCGCCATTGCGCTGGGATTTTCTGGCGCGCCGGCTTCCGCGCAAGGCGGCGGCGTATTCAAATACGCCGAACAGGTGAAGCTGATCACGATGGATCCGCAGCGACAAAGCGGCAGCGGCGTTCCTTATCTTCGGCCGGTCTATGAATCGCTGTTCGAAATGTCGCCCGAAGGCGCGCCGGTCCCGCTGCTGGCGACCGGCTACAAGATCGACGGCCTCAAGGTCACGATCAGCCTGCGGAAAGGCGTGACGTTCAGCAATGGCGAGCCCTTCAACGCCGAAGCCGCTGCTGACAACATCAATCGCGGGGTCAAGATCGGCGTCGCCGAAGGGCTTCAGACAGTCGCCGGCGCCAGCAAGATCGACGACAGCACCCTGTTGATCACGCTGAAAGAACAGGATCCCGCGATCATCGCGAGCCTTTGCTATACGGCCGGCATGATGATGGCCCCCGCCGCAATGAATGATCCGGCGGTCGGACGGAATCCGGTTGGCACAGGCCCCTACATTCACAACAAGGCCGAGTCGCGCGAAGGCGAGGTTCAGGTCTATTCGCCGAACCCGGCCTACTGGGACAAGGACAAGATCGGACTCGCGCGCTACGAAGTGTGGGAGATGCCGGATGATACGGCGCGACTCAACGCGTTGAAGACCGGTCAGATCGACGCCGGGAACTGGCTCGCGAATCCGCAGTCGGCGTCCATCGATCGCTCCCCCGACTTAAAGCTCATACGCAACACCGGCGGGCTGAATTATCACGTCATCATCTCCGATCGAGAGGGCGCGCGCGTGCCCGCCTTCGCCGACAGGAACGTCCGTCTGGCGATGGCGCATTCGATCAATCGGACGGCTTTCGGAAAGGCCGTCGAGTTTGGCCTGTCCGTGAACTCGTATCAACCCTATGGACGTGGAAACTGGGCTTACGATCCGGCGCTGGAGGGCGTCTACGACTACGATCTCAAAAAAGCGAAGGAGCTGATGGCGGCATCGGGCTTTCCGAAAGGCTTCGCCTTCGACATGCCGTCGATCCCGATCTATCGGTCGCGTCTGGAGGCTCTCGCGGGTTTTTTCAGAGAGATCGGCATCACCATGAACATCGCGCCTCAGGAGCCCGGCACGCTCGCGCGCGTCAGCCGCACCACCAATTATCCGGCGACGAATCTCGTCTGGAATACGAACACCGATCCCAAATTCATTCCACTTCGCTATATCTACGAGGACGCCCCCTACAATCCCTTCAAGGTCAAGCCAAGCGCCGAGATGCTGGCCTTGGCGAAGCAGGGGCTTGAGTCAGCCGACGTCAACGTTCGCGCACCCATTTACAAGAAGCTCGCCGGACAGTTGGCGAAAGAGGCCTACCTCATCTTCGTCACCAACACGCCGATTCTGATCGGCGTCAGCAAGAAGACCTCTGAGAATCCGTCCGTCGTCTATCGATTCGGCGAGGACTCGATCAATCTGCGTGGTTTGAAGGCGAACCGGTAGGATCAGTTGCGATGCTGAGGCTTGTCGCCCAGCGCGTTCTGGCGCTCGTCCCCCTTCTGCTCATTGTCTCGGTGCTGACATTCTCATTCACGTCGTTGCTGCCGAGCGATCCTGTGGACCTGATCCTCGGGGAGTCTGGAACGCAGGAGCAGCACGACATGCTGCGCAAGCGGATGGGCCTCGATCAGCCGGTTCAGGTTCGCTACGCGGCCTGGCTTGGCAAGGCCGTGCGAGGCGATCTGGGAACGTCGTTCTTCAGCAGCGTGAGCGTAACGGACGCCGTTCTGCAGCGGCTTCCGGTCACGCTTTCGCTCACGGCCTTCTCTGCGCTCATCGCCATCGTGGTGGGCGTCGCCGCCGGCGTCGCCGCCGCGCTGAAGCCGCAATCTCTCGCGGATCGCCTCGCGACGCTTGGCGCCACCTTTGGACAGGCGGTGCCCAACTTTTGGTTCGGCTTGATCCTGGTTGCGATTTTCGCGGTCGGGTTGCGCTGGTTTCCAGCGACCGGATTCGTCAGGTTCTCGGAATCGCCGTCGGACTGGTTGCGCAGCGTGACCTTGCCGTCGATCGCGCTTGGCCTGTCGGCTAGCGCGGCGATCGCGCGCCAGGTGCGGTCAGCGATGGTTGGCGTGCTGCAACAGGATTATATTCGCGCGGCGCGCGCGCAGGGCCTGTCGCGGTCGCGGGTCATCCTGCGGCACGCGCTCACCAATGCGATGGTTCCGGTCGTGGCCGTGTTGTCGTTCCAGATCACCGTGCTGCTCGGCGGCGCCCTCGTGGTGGAGCAGGTCTTTTCGATCAATGGCCTCGGCACGCTCGCCATCGGCGCGGTGCGGCAACAGGATATTCCGATGCTGCAGGGCCTTGTGCTGGTGATGGTCGCGCTTGTCGTCGCTGTTCAGCTCATCACCGACATCATTTACGGCCTGCTCAATCCGAAAGCGCGCCCCTCATGAGCGCCGCCGCCATCGCTGGGGAGAGCGACGCTCCGCGGCGCTCCCGGCGGAAGCCCGAGGCCTCCATGCTGATCGTCGCCTTCGCCGCGACGGTTCTCGGCGTCCTTTTTCTGCTGGCCGTGCTCGCCGACTGGGTCTCGCCCTACGATCCGCTTCAGCAGGATCTCATGAGCGCGCTGCAATGGCCGTCATCCGCGCACTGGCTGGGGACTGACGATCTTGGGCGCGACGTCCTCTCGCGGCTGATTTATGGTTGCCGCATCGCCGTCATCGCGACCGCCGAGGCGACGGCGATCGCGTTGGTCATCGGCGTGCCGATCGGCCTCTTCATTGGTTATCGAGGCGGTTGGTGGGACTGGATCGTGATGCGCGTCGTCGAGGCGCTCGTCTCGATTCCCGGCATCATGGTCGCGATCGTCATCATCGCGATCCTCGGCCCGGGCCTGCATCGGGCGATGATCGCGCTCGGCATTCTCTTCTCCACCTCGTTCCTGCGGCTCACGCGCGGCGTCGTGCTCGCTGAACGCGAGGAGGTTTATGTGCGCTCCGCCCGCGTCGTCGGCGCCTCCGAGACGCGCATCCTCCTGCGGCACATTTTCCCGAACATCGCGCCGCCGCTGATCGTGCAGACGACGCTGACCGTGGGCGCGGTCCTTCTGGCGGAGGCGGGCCTCAGCTTCATCGGCCTCGGCATTCAGCCGCCGCAGGCGAGCTGGGGAACGATGCTGAACACCGCCGCGGCGTTCATGGACCTCAACTGGTTTCTCGCCATCCCGCCGGGCGTCGCCATCATTCTCACCGTTCTGTCGGTGAATCTTCTCGGCGACGTGCTGCGCGATTCCATCGGCCGGGGCATCGCGGCCGCCGCGCCGCCGCCGGCGTCCGCGCCGCGCGTTGCGCCCCTGCTCGCGCGCGCCCCGTCGGATTCTCCGCAGTCGTCCCGTTCCGACGAGATGTTGCGCATCGAGGCCCTCGACATTGTGATCGCCATGCCGGGCGCGACGGAAATTCCGGTCATCACCGATGTCTCGCTGGCGATCGCCAAGGGGGAAACGCTCGGACTCGTCGGCGAGTCGGGCAGCGGCAAGACGCTCACGGGCCTCGCGATTCTCGGATTGCTGGGGCCGGTTCTGCGCATGACTCACGGTTCGATCAGGCTGAACGGCCGGGCGATCCACGACCTTGATCAGAAAGCTCTCGAGGCTGTGCGCGGATCCGAGGTCGCGATGGTCTTCCAGGACCCGACGACCAGCCTCAACCCGGCGTTCACCGTCGGCAGCCAGATCGCGGAGGTCCTGCGCATCAAGAACGGCCTCTCGGCCGAGGACGCGCGCCGGCGGACGGTCCAGTTGATCGACAGGGTAGGCATTCCGCGCGCGGCTGAACGGGCGCAGGCCTATCCCCACGAACTGTCCGGCGGAATGGCCCAGCGCATCGCCATCGCCCGGGCTCTGAGCTGCAATCCCTCTCTGCTGATTGCAGACGAGCCCACCACCGCGCTGGATGTCACTGTCCAGCAGGAGATCCTCGATCTCTTTCGCGACCTGCAGGACGAGTTCGGGATGGCCATGATGTTCGTGACGCACGATCTCGCCGTCGCGGCCGATGTCTGTAACCGCATCGCCGTGATGTATGCGGGGGAAGTGGTGGAGACCGCCGAGGTCGACGCGCTGTTCGCCGACCCGCGCCACCCTTACACGCGTGGGCTATTGTCCGCCCTTCCTCAGGGATCGAGTCGCAACCCGCCTCTACCGATCATTCCGGGCAGCGTGCCCAGACCGGGAACATGGCCCACGGGATGTCGCTTTCAGAATCGCTGCGACCGACGAGTCGAAGCATGCGAAGCGCGCATACCGCTGGTCGGCGCGGAACGCATGGTGCGTTGCGTCCACTATCAAAACGCCCGTCTAAAGGCGGTCCTGTCATGACCGCCGCGCCGCTCCTCGAAATCACCGACCTCCACATCACCTATTGGAGGCGTTCGCTCCTCGGCTTGCGCGGCAAGCCCTTCCATGCGGTCCGCGGCGCCTCGCTCTCCATCAGGCCCGGGGAAACGCTGGGGCTGGTCGGAGAATCCGGATCCGGCAAATCGTCGATCGCCAACGCGGTGCTCGGCCTTGCGCCTGTATCGTCGGGCTCCATCAGGTTCGCAGGGTCCGAATTGGCCGCGATGAACGCGCGCTATCCGCCTTCGCTGCGCAAGCGAATTCAGGCTGTGTTTCAGGATCCATATTCCTCTCTCAATCCCGCGATGACGGTGGAAGACATCATCACCGAGCCGCTGCGGGTCCACACCGAGCTGACGCGGGCCGAACGGCGCGCGAAAGCGATCGAGCTTCTGCAGCGGGTTTCGCTGTCGGAAGAGCATCTCCGGCGCCATCCCTATCAGTTCTCCGGGGGACAAAGGCAGCGGATCGCCATCGCCTCCGCCCTGGCGCTGCAGCCGGAGATGATCGTGCTGGATGAGCCGGTCAGCGCGCTCGACGTCTCCACGCAGAACCAGATCATCAATCTTCTCTATGAGCGGCGCGAGGCGCTCGGCATCGCCTATCTTCTGATCGCGCATGATCTGGCCCTGGTCCATCACATCTCGGACCGCATCGCCGTCATGTATCTCGGACACATCGTGGAGGAAGGCCCTTCCGACCGCGTGTTCCACGCTCCCGCGCATCCTTACACGAAAGCGCTGCTCGACGCCGTGCCGTTGCTCGATCCGCAGGCGCAACGGCGACGGCGGGCGGCGCGCAAATCCGCGCCGGCGCCGGAAGCAGCGCGCGTGGCCCCCACAGGCTGCCCGTACCGCAACCGCTGCCCGAGCGCGATGAAGAGGTGCGCCGAAGAGTCGCCGCCGGCCTATTCCGTCGCCGCAGGCGGCGTCGCGAGCTGCTTTCTGCTCGCGGACGCCCGGCCGGAGGCGGCAAGCGCCGCTTCGGCGACGGCGTAAGATGGCTAGGCTCTATGTCGGCGACCTTGGTCCCGTCTCGATCTGCGAACGACATGACGTCCTTGCTGACAATCCCCGCGTCAGCGCGCATCGGCCTCTGACCTGCCGCTGGCCCGATCAGCGCGAGATCTCCGGCGTCATCCTCTTCTGCCACGGGCTCGGCTCGAACGGCGGCGAATATGTCGAGTTGTCCAGCTATTGGGCGCGGCGCGGCTATCTGGTGATCCATCCGACCTTCGCGGATTCCATTGACCGCGTGGCGCGCGCCGAACCGGCGCTTGGGCTAGATCCGGACGCAGACCTGACGGGATGGTCCGCGTTGCCCTCGGTCCGGGCGCGCATGCACGAGATTCTTCATGCGCCGTCTTCCTGGTTGGCGCGCGTCGCATTGACGGCCGTGGTCATGGACGCATTGGAGGACATTATCGCCGCGACCGTGGGGCGGCAGGCCAAACCAGTTTTGTGCGCCGTGGCCGGACATTCCTTCGGGGCTTACACGGCGCAGCTTCTCGCCGGGGCGGAGATCGATCTGCCAGATGGCCAAACGGGCCGGTTTCGCGACCCCCGCTTCGCCGCCGCCTTGCTGCTGAGCGCGCAGGGGCGCGACCAGCAGGGCCTGCGCGACGGATCATGGAAGGCGGTGAACGTCCCGATGCTGAATGTGACCGGGACGCTGGATCGCGGCGCGAAAGGCGGCGACTGGCGCTGGAAGAGCGAGCCGTTCGAGTTATCGCCGGCCGGCGGCAAATATCTGCTCGTGATCGACGAGGCGGACCACTTTCTCGGCGGCTTCGCCCCCAACGCAGGCCAACGGCGGATTCCGGCTCAACAGGAGGCGGTCAAGCAGGCGACGCTCGCCTTTTTCGACGCCCATATCCGAGGCGTCCCCGCCGCCCTCGATTGGTTGAATTCGATGCCAGACAGCATCGCCGGGCGCCGCATCCTCTTCCGGCGCAAATAAGCGTGATCCACGACATCGTTCCTCTATGCTTTGGCTGCATCGGCGCTTCCGCCGCCATCTGAACTTTGACGGTCCGCTTCGGCGCCGGCCGGGCGAACTCAGGAAGCCGCTCGCTGGCTTGCCCGGCGCGGGATTATAAGCGGCGAAGCTGTTTGCCAGTCAGGTCAGACATGGCGAATCCCGACGTCCCCGTCACATCAACCGCGCCTCTCGCAATCAGGCGCTCGGCGATGCTATGAGCACCGAGCGCGCAAAGACCAGCGCGAGCGGCGATGAATCCTTCGGCTTCGGCTTGTCAGATATGGACGGGGGTCGGGTGAGGCGGTGACTAGTGCTGGACCTTGCGATGAAAACACTAGCTTCGGACGCAAGACGCGCCCCTCTCTTCGCGGGGCTGGAAGAAGCGGCGTGCGAAAAAATCCTTCTTGCTGCAAGGCCGCAGCACGCGGCGCCGGGAGAAATCCTGTTTCGTCAGGGCGAACCGTCACAGCAAATTCTGCTGCTCGTTCATGGCCTGATTCGGATGAGTCAGTCCGTTTCGCGCGAGGGTCAGGCGACGCTACGATTGATGCGAGCAGGAGAACTGATCGGTTGCGTGGCGGCGATCAGGGGCTTTCCCTATCCCGCAACAGCGACGACGCTCGAAGAAAGCCGTCTGCTGTCATGGGCGACAAGCGACTTCCTCGAACTGATGAAAAGCCAGCCCGCGCTCGCGCATAACATCCTCACTATCGTCGGCGACAGAACCCGCGAGATGGTCGAGCATATCGGCGACCTGTCGCGGAAGACGATCGAAGAGCGCCTCGCCGCCGCCCTTCTGCGACTGTCGCGACAGGCCGGCGTCGCCATCGACGGGCGCACGCAAATCAAGGCGAGCAACGCGCGCGAGGACCTCGCCGCGCTCGCGGGCGCGGGATATTTCACCATCAGCAGGACTCTCAGCGACTGGCAGAAGCAGGGGATCATCCGGAACGGCCGGCACCGCATCATCATCATCGACGAATCGCGTCTCGAGACGATCGCAACAGGCGGCGCATAGATCGAAGGCGGGATCGCAGGCCTGAAGGCGAAAGTTATTTGCGAAATCGCAAATAACTCTCCGAAAATCAGCATGCTTTGCTCAAAATCCGGCTGCATTGATGCAGATCATTGCGCGCCCTCGGCCGGCTGGATATCCAGAGCGAGCCGGGGCGGCTGCTTCGCTGGGAGGTTTTGCAAGGCGATGCGCGACGCTCTTTTTACAGGGGCGGTAAGATGCAGGTTGTCGCTGACGTCATCGCGCAATTCACCGGGGCCGAACGCCGGGGCGCGTTCTTCATAGCGCTCGCAACGGCGCTCCTCGGCCTGGCGATGGCGGTCGCGGGCAACGGAGACTCCTTCGGCGCGCATGGCGCGCTCGTTCTCGCCGCCTCGATCATCACGATTTTCTGCTTGATCAGGAGCTTCGACAAACCGGAGCCCTCGTCTGAACGGCTGCAGAGCTATTACGACGAACCGACAAAAGCCGGAATTGTTCTCGCGATGGCTTGGGCGGTCTTGGGCCTGTTCGTCGGCGACTGGGTCGCATGGCTTCTCGTTTATCCTGATCTGACGTTTGACGCCGCATGGGCGAGCTTCGGCCGTATTCGACCGGTTCACACGACGGGCGTCATCTTCGGCTTCGGCGGCAACGCGCTGATCGCGACATCATTTTACGTGCTGCAAAGAACGACGAGGGCGCGTCTTCCCGATCAGTTGAGTCCATGGTTCGTGCTGTGGGGCTATAATCTTTTCTGCGTGATCGCGGTGACCGGCTATCTCATGGGCGTCACTCAGTCGAAGGAATACGCCGAGCCGGAATGGTACGCCGACATCTGGCTTGTGGTCGTGTGGGTGACCTATTTCGCCATCTATCTGCGCACGCTCGTTCGCCGCAAGGAGCCTCATATCTATGTGGCGAACTGGTACTACATGGCGTTCATTCTCGTCGTCGCCATCCTGCACATCGTGAACAATCTCGCGGTCCCGATATCGTTCGGCAGCGCGAAATCCTATTCGGCCTTCTCCGGCGTTCAGGACGCCATGACCCAGTGGTGGTACGGCCATAACGCGGTCGCCTTCTTTCTGACGGCCGGATTTCTCGGCATGATGTACTATTATCTTCCCAAGCGCGCTGGCCGGCCGATCTATTCCTACCGGATGTCGATCATCAGCTTCTGGGGCATAACCTTCTTCTACATGTGGGCCGGCTCGCACCACCTTCATTACACGGCTTTGCCGCAATGGGTTCAGTCTTTGGGTATGACGTTTTCCGTCATGCTGCTCGTGCCGTCATGGGCGTCGGCCGGAAACGCGCTGCTCACGCTCAACGGCGCGTGGGACAAGGTGCGCGACGACGCGACGTTGCGCTTCATGATGGTTGCGGCCGTCTTTTATGGTCTTTCCACCTTTGAAGGATCGTTCATGGCCATCCGTTCGGTGAACTCGCTGTCGCATTATACCGACTGGACGATCGGGCATGTTCATGCCGGCGCGCTCGGCTGGGTCGCCATGATCACGTTCGGCGCGATTTACGCGTCGGTGCCGTGGCTCTGGAAGACGCGGGGTATGTATTCGGCCCGCCTCGTCGAGGCGCACTTCTGGCTCGCTGTCGCGGGAACCGTCATCTATGTGTTCGCGATGTGGAATTCCGGCATCATTCAAGGCCTGATGTGGCGAACCTACACAGAAGGCGGAACGCTCGCCTACACCTTCACGGATTCGCTTGTCGCCATGCGTCCTTACTATATGGCGCGCGCGATCGGCGGCCTGTTCTTTCTGATTGGCGCGCTGATCGGTTGCTACAATATCTGGATGACGATCCGCATGGCCCGCGTTAGCGCGACCAATACGGCCGCCGATCTGCAGGATGCGCCGGTCGCCGCGCTTCAGCCGGGAGAGTGAGGTTATGTTCGGCTTTCATTATCGGCTCGAACGGAAGGCGATCGGACTTGTGCTCGCCATCATCGGCGTGGCCAGCATCGGCGGCGCCGTCGAGATCGCTCCGCTCTTCACGATCCATCAAACCGTTGAAGACGCGCCGGATATGCGCGTGTACACGCCCCTCGAACTCGCCGGCCGCAACATCTATATCCGCGAGGGCTGTTACGCCTGCCATTCTCAGATGATCCGCACGCTGCGAGACGAGGTCGAGCGTTACGGGCCCTATTCACTGGCGGTCGAATCCAAATATGACCATCCCATGCTCTGGGGCTCGAAGCGCACCGGGCCGGATCTTGCGCGCATCGGCGAGAAATATTCCGACGATTGGCATGTCGCGCACATGAACAATCCGCGCAATGTGGTGAAGGAATCGGTCATGCCCGCTTATGCGTGGCTTGCTCGCACCGAGTTGCGCACGGATGATCTTCCCAACCACCTGAAAGCGATGCGCGCCGTGGGCGTGCCCTATTCGGACGCCATGATCGCCAACGCCGCGGCGGACGCCTATGGCCAGGCGGCGCCAGATTCGCCCTTCGCCGAGGGCGTCGCCGAACGATATGGCGGCGCGACGACTGTTCGAGCCTTCGACGGAGATCCGGGAAAACTGACGGAGATGGATGCGCTTGTCGCCTATCTCCAGATTCTCGGCCGCTTGACGAACGCAGCGCAGAAACCTGTCGCGAGCGCGGAGAAATAAACCATGCCGGATCACGACACCGCCGTCTGGCTCTCGAAATCCTACGGGCTTGTCTATCTCGTCGCGTTGTCGCTAGGCGTTCTTCTTTACGTCTATTGGCCCGCCAACCGAAAACGTTTCGATCAGGCCGCTGAATCGATCATCCGCGACGAGGACAGGCCATGGCGATAGAAGAACGGGACGCGCATAGCGGCTATCTCACCACCGGCCACGAGTGGAACGGAATCAAGGAGCTCAACACGCCGGTCCCGCGCGCGGTCTATTTTTTCCTGATCGCGACCGCGATTTTTTCCTTTGCCTACTGGGTGCTGATGCCGTCCTGGCCGACAGGCGTCTCATTTACGCGCGGTCTGCTCGGGAACGATCAGCGCAGCATAGTGGCGAAATCCGTTCGACAGGCGGACCTTGAGCGCGGCGTCTGGACGAAGCGCATCGCGTCGGAAAGTTACTCCGCGGTTCAGGCGAATCCCGACCTGATGAAGCTTGTTCGCGAGTCGGGGCGGACGCTGTTCGGAGACAATTGCGCCGCCTGCCATGGCGCCGACGCTCGCGGCGGCAAAGGCTTCCCGAATCTCACAGCGTCGTCCTGGATCTGGGGCGGCTCGCCGGAGGCGATCGCCGAAACCATTCGCGTGGGGGTCAATTCCCCTCACAAGGACAGCCGGATTTCGCAGATGCTGGCGTTCGGCCGCAACCAGATGGTGTCGCGCGAAGAGGCGCTGAATGTCGCCGAATATGTGCGCTCGCTCTCTGACGCGGGCCCCGTTCGGGAGCCGGCTGGAAAACTCGCCGCCGGCAAGCAGGTTTTCCTGAAGAATTGCGCATCTTGCCATGGCGACGACGGCAAGGGCAAAAACGACGTCGGAGCGCCCGATCTCACCGATCGCTCCTGGATTTATGGCGGCGACCTTGAGTCCATCTACCAAACCATCTGGAACGGTCGTCAGGGTCGGATGCCAAGTTGGGAAAATCGGCTGAGCGATCTCGATCGCAAAATACTGACGCTCTATGTCGTCGATCTGAGGACGCCTCGATGACGGTCTTGGCGCCGATCGCGACGGGACGGCGAACCATTCTGTGGGTCGCAATCGCGGCGGGTCTTCTTCTATTGGCCGGAGCGAACGCCCATCTCGTCTATGTCGCGTTGAGATCGCAGCCGGAATGCGTCGCGCACGCCCGCCCCGGGGAAAGCGCGCGCGTTGCCGGAGAGTATAGCGCCGCGAGATCCGCATGCTCGCCTCTTTAAGCCAGGGCCGCGGCCATCAACCGAAGGAATGTTCATGACGACGATTCCGGCTGTCGCTCCGCCATCGGCTCCCGCGGTCGATCTGAATCGGCGCCTGAAGCCGGGCGTGGCTTTCGGATGGCTTGCAGCGGGCTGGCGCGACTTCATCGCGTCGCCGTTGCAGAGCCTCGCCTATGGCTTCATCGTGTTCGTGATTTCACTCGCGATCATCGGCGGCTTGTTCGCATTCGGGTTGGACTACATTCTTTTTCCTGCGCTCGCCGGCTTCATGGTCGTCGGGCCTGTCCTGGCCGTCGGCCTCTATGAGAAAAGCCGGCGTCTCGCCGCGGGCGAATCCATCAGCCTCGCGCGGATGATTTTTGTGAAGCCGGCGTCGGCGGGGCAAATCCTGTTCGCCGGCGTGCTGCTCTGTCTGCTCATGCTGCTCTGGATGCGCTCCGCCGTCATCATCTACGCCTTGTTTTTCGGCCTGCGTCCTTTTCCGGGGCTCGATCACGTCGCGCCCATGCTGTTCGCGACGCCGATTGGCTGGGCCATGCTTGTGGTCGGCGGCGCCGTGGGCGGCCTGTTCGCCGCTTTTTCCTTCGCGATCAGCGCCTTCTCGATCCCGATGCTGCTGAGCCGTCGCGTCGATTCTTTCACCGCCATGGGAACCAGCATGGCGCTCGTCTGGAACAACCTTCCGGTGATGTTGACCTGGGCCGCGATCGTGCTGGCGCTGTTTCTGGTGAGCGTCGCCACGGGATTGATCGGCCTCATCGTCGTGTTCCCCGTTCTCGGACATGGGGCGTGGCATGCTTATCGCGCGATCGCGCAACCCGCGGAATAGCGCCGGTCGCCGCCGGAGGCCGATATGAGTTGTTGCGCGACAGGCCTTGCGGTCGAGGGTATGAAGGATGACGAGATCTTGCTCGCCAGCCGCGCCATCGGCGACGGCCTGAGGCAGAGCGATCTTTCGGTTCCGTCTATCCATTGCGGCGGCTGCATCCAAAAGATCGAGCGCGCGCTCGCCGGACTTCCCGGCGTGGAAATGGCCCGCGTCAATCTGTCGACGCGCCGCGTCTCCGTGCAGTGGCGCGACGACGCCAGGCCGCCGCCGCTGATCGAGACTCTGCACAAGATCGGCTACCAAGCCCATCTGGACGATTCTGTGGTCGGTCGAGATGGCGCAGCGCCGCCTGACCTGATCCGCGCGCTCGCGGTCGCCGCCTTTGCGTCAATGAATATCATGCTTTTGTCGGCGTCCGTATGGTCCGGCGCGGACCCGGCCACGCGCGACCTCTTTCACTGGATATCTGCGCTGATCGCGCTGCCGACCCTGGCTTACTCCGGCAGGATTTTTTTCGTTTCGGCCTGGGCTGCGCTCCGCCGCGGCCACACGAATATGGACGTGCCTATTTCGATCGGCGTGCTGCTCGCCTTCGGTCTCAGTCTCTACGAAACCGTCCATGGCGGCCAACACGCCTATTTTGACGCCTCGGTGTCGCTGCTGTTCTTTCTTCTGATCGGGCGCACGCTCGACCACATGATGCGTGAACGCGCGCGCACGGCGGTGAACGGGCTTGCCCGGCTTGCGCCGCGCGGGGCGCTTGTGCTTCAGCCTGACGGCGCGAAAATCTATGCGCCATTGAAGGACATCGCGCCCGGCATGACGATCCTGCTTGCGGCGGGAGAGCGCGTTCCCGTCGATGCGCGCGTTGTGGAGGGGCGATCCGAGCTCGATTGTTCGCTCGTCTCAGGCGAAAGCGTTCCGCAGCCTGCCTCGCCCGGAGCCGATATCCGGGCCGGAATGCTCAATGTCGCGGCGCCGCTGACGCTTGTCGCCACGGCCTCGGCGAGCGACTCTCTGCTCGCTGAAATGACGCGGATGATGGAGGCGGCGGAATCCGGCCGCTCCTCCTATCGTCGCATCGCCGATCGGGCGGCGCGCCTCTATGCGCCCGTCGTGCATCTCGCCGCGCTCGCGACCTTCATCGGCTGGATGATCGCGACAGGCGACGCGCACCGCGCGATCACCGTCGCGATCGCCGTGCTCATCATCACCTGCCCCTGCGCCCTTGGGCTCGCCGTGCCGATGGTGCAGGTGATGGCGGCGCGACGCCTGTTCGAGCGCGGCGTCATGATGAAGGACGGCGGCGCTCTCGAACGCCTGGCGGAGATCGACAGCGTGGTGTTCGACAAGACCGGAACGCTGACCCGAGGCGAGCCTTCACTGATCGAAGACCCATCCGTCGATGATGAAGCGCTGGCGATCGCCGGCGCGCTCGGATCCTTGTCGCGTCACCCCTACTCGCTCGCGCTGGCTACGGCGGCTCGGCGCCTCGCGCGTCCGGGTCCGATGGCGACTGACGTGTCCGAACATCCGGGCGACGGCGTCGAAGCGTGCATCGACGGATCTCTCTACAGACTGGGCCGCCCCGATTGGGCTGCGTCGCCGTCCCTTGTCGATCAACACGCGCAGACCATCCTTGCGCGCGACGGGAAAATGCTGGCGGGCTTCCGTTTCGCCGAATCTTTGCGGCCCGGCGCGCGCGAAATGCTCAAGGAATGGATGGCGCAGGGAACGCCGGTGGAAATCCTGTCGGGCGATCGCGCGGAGCCCGTGCGCCGACTCGCAGACGCGCTCGAAACGCCATACACGGCAAGCGTCACGCCGAAGGAAAAGGCTGAGCGGATCGCGGCGCTCGTCGCGGCAGGGCGGAAGCCGTTGATGGTTGGAGACGGCTTGAACGACGCGCCTGCGCTCGCCGCGGCGCACGCGTCGATGGCGCCCGCCTCTGCCGCCGACGTCGGACGAAACGCCGCGGATTTTGTTTTTCTGCATGACGACCTGCGCGCTGTACCCCAGACATGGAGGATCGCCCGCAGCGCGGCGGCGCTTGTTCGTCAGAATATGATTCTGGCGGTCGCCTACAACGCGATCGCCCTTCCCGTCGCGATTCTCGGCCACGTGACGCCGCTCATCGCCGCTCTCGCCATGTCCGCGTCCTCGTTGCTCGTGATCGCCAACGCCTTGCGGCTGGGCGGCGAACGAGTCTTGAAGACGGAAGCCTTCGCCGGCGCGATGGCAGGCTCGCCTCCGCCAGCCGCGGAGCGCGCGGCATGATCGATTTCTTTTTTCTGGTGCCGATCGCGCTCGGGCTGGGTCTTGTCGGCCTGGGCGCTTTCATGTGGACGCTGCGCAGCGGACAGTACGACGACCTCGACGGCGCAGCGGAACGGGTTCTGTTCGACGAGAACGACCATCCTTTCAAGCCCTGAATGAACCTTCCGCTTCCGGTCGCCCTCGCTTCGCGGCGCCCCGACGACACCTGCGGGATGGAAGTAGACTGTAGACGGCAGCGTTCACCCTCGGCCCGCCCCGCGAAAGCCGAGGCGCGGCGAAGGGGCGCTATCCTTTGACGCGCGCCGGCTATATCGATTGGCGGGCATCCAAAGGCTCCCGTCATGACCCAGCATCAGCGCATTCCCGCCATCGACCCGGCAAAGCTCGACCGCCTCGCCGAGGTCGCCGTCAAGGTCGGCCTCCGGCTCGAGCCGGGACAGGATCTGTTCCTCACCGCCCCTGTCGCCGCCCTGCCGCTGGTGCGGCGCATCGCCGAGCACGCCTACAGGGCCGGCGCCGGGATCGTCACGCCGCTTCTCGCCGACGAGGAGGTCACGGTCGCGCGCTATCGCAACGCGTCTGACCAGAGCTTCGACCGCGCTCCGGCCTGGCTGTATGAGGGAGTCGCGAAGGCCTTTTCGGCGAACACCGCGCGCCTCGCCATCGTCGGCGACAACCCGATGCTTCTGGCGAACGAGGATCCCGCCAAGGTCGCGCGCGCGAGCAAGGCGAATTCCGTCGCTTATCAGCCAGCCCTGGAGAAGATCGCGGGCTTTGACATCAACTGGAACATCATCGCCTTCCCCGGCCTGTCCTGGGCGAAGCTTGTGTTTCCGGATGAGACGGACGACGCCGCGGTGACCAAGCTCGCCGATGCGATTTTCGCCGCCTCGCGCGTCGATCAGGCCGATCCGATCGCGGCGTGGGCCGCGCACAACAAGGCGCTGCGCAGCCGCAGCGCGTGGCTCAACGAGCAGCGCTTCGAGGCGCTGCATTTCACCGGGCCGGGAACCGATCTCACCATCGGCCTCTCAGACGGCCACGAATGGCAGGGCGGCGAATCCAGGGCGAAGAACGGGATCGCCTGCAATCCCAATATTCCGACCGAGGAGGTGTTCACGACCCCGCATGCGCGCCGCGTGTCGGGCCATGTCAGCAGCACGAAACCACTGTCTTATCAGGGCGCGCTGATCGACAATATTTCGGTGCGCTTCGAGGAAGGCCGCATCGTCGAGGCGAAGGCCTCGCGCGGCGAGGAAGTGCTGAACAAGGTGCTCGACACCGACGAGGGATCGCGCCGCCTTGGCGAGGTCGCGCTGGTGCCTCACTCCTCGCCGATCTCGAAGAGCGGGCTCCTGTTCTACAACACGCTCTTTGACGAGAACGCCTCCTGCCATATCGCGCTCGGCCAGTGCTATTCGAAATGCTTCGTCGATGGCGCGACGCTGACGCCCGAGCAGATCGCCGCGCAAGGCGGCAACAAGAGCTTCATCCATATCGACTGGATGATCGGCTCCGACAAGATCGACATCGACGGCGTGCATGCCGACGGCGCCCGCGTTCCCGTGTTCCGCAAGGGCGAATGGGCGTAGGCGCCGACCCGCGCTCCGCTTGGCTGGGCGAAAGGCGCGCCGCCAAGCGATCGAGCGACTGTGGAGCGCGCAGCGATGAGGCGGGACGCCCGACCTGATCCGGCTGCATTCATCCGCGCGAATCTGCGCGTCGCATCGCCGCGCGCGCTGCCGGAGATACGCCTTTACCTCGCGCATTCCGGCAGCAGATTGAGCCGTCTCGCCGGCGCTGATCCGGACGAGCCGCCCTACTGGGCCTATTGCTGGGCCGGCGGGGCGGTGCTGGCGCGTCATCTGCTCGATCATCCGGAAACGGTCGCGCGCCAGCGCATTCTCGATCTCGGGGCCGGTTGCGGCGTCGTCGCGATCGCCACGGCGAAAGCGGGAGCGTCAGAGGTTGTCGCGATGGATATCGACCCGAATGCGGTCGCGGCGGTCGCGCTCAACGCGGCCCTGAACGATGTCGCTGTCGCAGCGCATGCCTGCGATCCGCTGGACGGGCCGCCGCCGGACGCAGACATGATCCTCGTCGGCGATCTTTTTTACGAGCCCGCGCTGGCCGCGCGCGCAACCGCGTTTCTCGGCCGCTGCGTCGAGGCGGGCAAGACCGCCCTCATCGGCGATCCCGGCCGCGCCCACTTGCCGCGCGCGCGGCTCGTTCCGCTTTCGCGCTATCCGGCGCCCGATGTCGGCGACGCGCCGGGCGAGGCGAAGGCGGGCGCCGTCTATCGGTTCAGGTGACGCGCGCGGATCAGGGCTTCTTGCCGGGGAGCGCAGCCATGGGGTGATAGGCCCAGACGGCGCCCGTCACGCGATGGTTCGGCGTCGTCTCGACCACGTCGCCATTTGGCAGCGTCTTCTTGGTTTTCGGCCCGAGAAAGGATGTGATGCGCAGGCGATAGCGGCGCACGGGGTCGCCTTTCGGCGAATTCTGCTCGAGAATGTCGACGAGGCCCGGCTCGACCACTTTCTCGACGATGGCGGTGTGATGGGGGCGGCTTTCCTTCGTGGTCCCCTCCGTCTCCCAATCGCCGTTGGGATGGGTGACTCTGGTCTGGGTGTTGTTTTCCCAGACATAGTTGCGGAATTGCAGGATGTCGCCGGCGACGACGCCTCGCTGGAGGTCCTTCACGAGAACGCCCCACACATAGTTCTCGTCGTCGCCGACCGGCCCGCCCTTGATCTGGGTGGAGGTCTTGCCGCCGGATTCAGACAGCGCCGTCTCGACCATCGTCCAGCATTCGCCGTCGCCGATCACGACGCCCAGCTTCTTCACGCTCCATGCGATGATGTCGTCAGAAACGGCCATGACGGACCCTCCCGGCCCAGCGGGCCTCCGCCAGCATGACCATTCTCGCAACGAGAGGGGTGCGCGGGCGCACCTCCCCAGGAGACGGATTTGAATTTTGCGCCAGACGCTCTATATTCGCTGCGCCGTCGCAAGACGGCTATGGCGATAAACGGTCATCGTAATAAACCTATCGGACCCGGGGGCGGTACCCGGCGCCTCCACCAGAAGGAGATCGCGGTCTCTTTCTGATGGGGGCGAAACAGGATCGACGAGGGCGTAAAGGGTGTTCTTTTGCCCGGCATGATACCGCCGTTATCGGGTCAAACCTATAGTTGCGAATGACAACTATGCTCCCGTCGCGGTGGCTGCGTAAGCGGTCCCCAAAACGGAACCTAAGTCCTTGCGCTTAGCGGCGTAAGGCGGGGCTCGGAGGCGCCTGGCAACAGAAGCCTCCACCTTCCTTCTTTCGCTGCCGGGCGGCCTGCTTTACGGTCCGCTGGAATCGCACCACGGATCGCAATGGCAACCGATCTCATCCGCTATGATCTCATGGTGCAGGACGCGCTGCGCGGCGTGGTCCGGCGCGTCCTCGGCGACGTCGCCCGCTATGGGCTTCCCGGCGAGCATCACCTTTATATTTCGTTCCGCACCCAGCATTCCGGCGTGCGCATCTCGAATCGCCTGCGGGAGCAGTATCCCGAGGAGATGACGATCGTCGTCCAGCATCAGTTCTGGGATCTGAAGGCGCATGAATCGTCGTTCGAGATCGTGCTGTCGTTCAAGAACATCCACGAACAGCTTGTGATTCCCTATGACGCGATCGTCGGCTTCTTCGATCCGTCCGTGCAGTTCGGTCTGAAGTTCGAGGCCGAGGACAAGGCCGGCTCGACCGCGGCCGCTCCGTCCGACGAGCTCGGCGCGGAAGCGCCGCTTCTGCCGATGACCTCGAAAACCTCGCGCCGCAAAACCGAGGAGGCGAAGCCAGAGCCCGCCGCCGTCGAGGCGGAGAAGCCCGCTGACGACGAGGCGCCCAAGATCGTCTCCCTCGACGCCTTCCGCAAGAAGCCGTGATCCGATGGGCGACGTGATCAATCTGCGGCGCGCGCGCAAGGAAAGCGAGCGGCGAAAGGACGAACGGCGCGCCGAAGAGAATCGCGTCAGATTCGGCCGGACGAAGCAGCAGCGCGACGCCGACGCGCAGAGCGAGGCGGCGCGGCTCTCGCGGCTTGACGCGCATCGGCGCGAACCGTCGCCCGCTGATGAATGACGGCGCGCGGCTCGACGCGCGCAACGTCAAGCGATCGCTCTCGATCGCCGGCCATTCCACCAGCATCTCGATAGAAGAGCCGTTCTGGCGCGCGCTGAAAGCGCTGGCGGCGGAGGAGAATATAAGCCTCGCGACGCTTGTCGCGCGCATTGATGGCGAGCGGAAGGAGATCGGCCTCTCCTCGGCGCTCAGGCTGCATGTGTTGCGCGCGTTGCAGGAGAAGACGGCGCGATAATCTCCGCGCGGTCGCGCGAAACAGCCTATTGCGCCGGCGTCGCGTCGACCGGCGGCAGCGCGAAAGGCCCGGGCGGCGGGGGCGGCGTCAGCGCCGGTTCGGCCGCGCTTTTCTCCGCGTCGAGGCGGTTGCGATCGTAGCGCAGGCGCCGATTGAACGCTGCGCGCTCGCGCGCGTCCTGTTCGAGAATCTGCACGCGCGCGGCTTCGCGCGCCGCCGCCCGTTGCGTGACCTCGCTGAACAGCGCGGCGATGTCGATGGCGCGCTTCGGAGAGAGGATGGCGCCCGTATAGGCGAGGCCGATGTCCGGAACCGTCGCGCCGGCCGGCGCCTTGCCCGTCATCTGAATCCGGGCGTCGATCGTCCATGATTTCAGATCGATCTGAGACGATCCGACAAGGAATGCGGCAAGCGTTTCGGCGCGCGCAGGTCCAAGCCGCGCGGCGCCGCCGGTGATCGTCAGCGGCGCCGAAACCGCTTCGAGCGGCAGCGCCCCGCGCGCCAGCTCGCGCTCCACCATCGGCGTCAGATCGTCGAGCGACGGCATCGCATCGCTTTTATCTTGGATCGCGATGATGCGCGCCGCCGCGCCGGCGTCGACCTGCGGCAGCGAGGCCCGCCGCAGCGTCGCCGAGCCTGCGCCCGCGAGGCCGCTCACGAGTCGCGCGATCGAATCGCCCGCGCTGGAAAAATCAAGGGACAGGTCGACAAGGCCTGTCAGGCCGGACGCGCCGAGCGCGGTCAGGTCGAGCTGCGTCGCGCCGACCCGGCCGGTGACGGCCGCCTGCGATCCGTCGCGCCGAATCGTCGCTTCGCCATTGAACCGGCCGCCGCCGAACTCCGCAGAAAGAGTCTCGATGCGCAGCCCGTCATTGCGGCTGACGAGGCGCGTCGCCGCATTGGCCGCGACCCGACCGCCGCCCAGATCGAACGCGCGCGCGCGCAGATCGAGATCGAAGGAGACGGGAGCGCGCGCGAAGGCTGGAAAACGCTGCGACGACCAGAACGCGCCGGAGGGCGCCGCCCCGGAAACACCGAAAGCGAGAGTCGACAGGTCCGCGAGCGACAGCGCCTCGACCTCGACCTGTCCCGTCGCCCTGGGTTGCGCGCCGAGGCTGATCTGCAAGGCGCCGGAGCGCACGGCGAGCTCGCCCAGTTCGCCCCGCAGGCTGGCGAGGCGCAAGCCGCCCGCGCCGTAATCGAGACTGCTTTCCAGCCATCCCGGCCGGGCGGACGGCCCGGCGGCGGGGAGTTTCAGCAGACCGAGCGCCGGCGCCAGGTCGGCCGCATTGAGCCGCAGCGTTCCCGTCAGCGACGGCGCAAGTCCCTCGACGGCCTTCGCGGACGCCTCGATGGCGGCGCCGGCGATGGTGGCGTTGAGGGTGAAGCCGGCGGGCGCGCCGCCGCCGGTGGCGATGTCGAGCGCCAGCGAGCCGGGCGAGGCCAGGGGCCCGGCGTCCCATCCGAGCTGAGTGACGAGCTTGCCGGAATCGGGCGCCTCCGCCTTGATCCTGAGCGAGTCGAGTTTCGCCTGCGCATCGCCGCCGCGCGGCGCGTCCGCGAGCGCTGCGAAGCGGGTGCCTCCCGCCACGCCTTCCGCGCGCGCCAGCCAGCGCTTGCCGTCCCGGCTCGGCTGCATGGATCCGTTGAAGCGCGCCGGCGAAAGCGCCGATGCGCGCGCCGCGAATGCGTCCGCGTAGGCGCCCGGAAAGGCCCGCTGAAGCACCGCCGCCAGCGGCTTCAGATCGTCGGCCGCGATATCGGCGGCGAAACGTCCGACGCCGTCTTTCACCATTCCGTCGGCCGACAGGCTCAGTCCCTTCTGGCTGACGGCGAGCTTGCTCAGCGTCAGCACCCCCGCCTGCTGGCGCGCGTCGAGATCGAACGATCCGACCGAAACGCCGAGCGCCGCCGAAACGACGCGCCTCGCCGAGACGACAAGGTCGATGTCGGGGCCGTCGGCCGGCGGCAGCCACTCGACCGCCGGCATGAGATCGAGATCGAGCGTGTCGGCCCGAACCGTCAGGCCGAAACGGCCCGGATCGCCCGGCGTTGAAAAGCGCCGCTGAATCTCGACCTGCGCCTGAGCGCCGTCGACGGTGACCACGCCCTGATCGAAAGCGATGCGGCCCGGCCGCCAGCGCACCCGGCCGGAAGCGCTGACGCTGCTCGCTTTCACGAAGCGCTGGTTCGCGGCGATGTCGGGCGGCGCGCCGCTCAACCATTGCCAGGCTTTCGCCGGCGCGCCCGTGGAGAGATTGGCGGTCGCCTCGAAGGCCGGCTCGGAATCGATCCACAGCCGCCCCTTGGCGGTCGCTTTCAGGCCGCCCGGCCCCTCGGCCTCCACCTGGTCCAGCGTCACGGCGCCCGGCTCCATGCGGCCGTTGACGCGCAGCGGGCCGAGCGATTCTGCGCGCGCATAGGCCCGTTCGGCCTGAAGGTCGAAGACGATGGGAAACGGGATCGCCGCCAGCAGCCGTTCGATCTCGGCTACCGTCTCCACCGGCGCGGGGGGCCGGTTCTGGCCGGGATCGACCGCGAGCATCCGGTCGAAATCCATGGGGCGCAGCTTGAGCGCGACGCGCGCGCTGAGCCCGTTCGCATAACGAAGAGCCCCCTCGCCGTCAGCCTTCACGCCGACATCCTGCGGCCCGATCTCGAGCTCCATCGCGCTGGCTTCGAAGCCCGCGCTGTCCCCGCCGCCTGTCGCTGCAAGTCGCCAGGGTTGCGGGCCGGGCGCCCTGCCGAACGGCCAGGGCGTCATCCCCGAGGCCGAAATCCTGCCTTCGAACCGTGGCGGAACCTTCCAGCCGGCCCGGTCGATGACCAACATCCCCTCAGCCTCGCCGATGAAGGCGAGGCTGGCGTCCTGAACGCTGACCTTGAGGGCGGCCCGTCCATCCGGCGCGACCGCGCCGCTGCTCCAGCGGATGTCATAGCGACCGCCGTCGATCTCCGCCCTGCCCTGCGCCTTCCACGGGCCGTTCAGGGCCGACTGCTCGATGACGAAGTCGCTTGTCGCCGCGAACTGGAGGCGGCCGTCGGCGGCGAAACTCCGTATTTCGCCGCCCCGGATCGCCAGCCGGTCGATGGCGAGATCGCGCGCGCCCGGTTCCGGCGGCGGCAGGCTCTGGCGCAGCGCCGGGGCGTCCCGCCACACGAGAACCGGTCGCTCCATGGAGCCGTCGGTGATGCGCAACTGCCCGCCGAGCATCGCTGTCAGGCCAAGCTCGATGTCGAGGGATTCGATCGTCAGCGAGGCCGGCGCCTGGGCGGCGTCGATAGAGACCTTGCGGGCGCTGATGTGCGGTTGCGGCAGCAGCCTGATCGACAGCGGACCGCCGATCCGCACGTCGCGGCCAAGCGCCTCCGTCAGATGTTTTTCGACCTCGCCCCGCCAGGCGTTCCAGTCGACGAACCAGGGCGCCGCGGTCGCGGCCGCGAGCGCGAGGATCACGAGAATGGCGAGGCCCGTCAGCAGGTCGCGCACGGCGTCAACAGCTCTCCAGAAAAGTCCACGGGCACACTATCCGATTTGTCGGCCAAGGTGTGACAAACAGCCGACGCCCACAACGGATTTAGAAGGCGAGGATCTTGCCCGGATTCATGATGCCCTGAGGATCGATGGCGACTTTGATCGCCCGCATCGTCGCCAGCGCGGCCGGCCCCAGCTCGGCCTCGAGATACTTGATCTTGCCCTGCCCGACGCCGTGCTCGCCGGTGCAGGTCCCGTCCATGCTGATCGCGCGCTTCGCCAGCCGCTCCAGAAACCCCTCGGCGCGGGCGATTTCCTCTGGATCGTCCACCATGATCATCGGCTGCACATGGAAATTGCCGTCGCCGACATGCCCGACGATCGGACCGATCAGCCCGCTCGCATCGAGATCGCGTTTCGTTTCCTCGACGCATTCCGCCAGCCGCGAGATGGGCACGCAGACGTCGGTCGCAAAGCCCTTCGCGCCGGGCCTGATCTCCATCGTCGCCCAGTAGGCGTTGTGCCGGGCCTCCCACAGCCTCGTGCGATCCTCGGGCTTCGTCGCCCACTGGAAATCGCTGCCGCCATTGTCGCGCGCGATCGCGCTGAAGGTCTCGACCTGTTCGGCGACGCCGGCCGTGGTGCCGTGGAACTCCAGCAGCAGCAGCGGTTTTTCGGGCAGCGACAGTTTCGAATGGCGGTTGCACGCGGCGACCTGAAGCTCGTCCAGCAGCTCGATCCGCGCCATCGGCAGCCCGATCTGGATCGCCTGGATCGTCGTGTCGCAGGCCGCCTTGATCGAGGGAAACGAGCAGACCGCCGCCGAGATCGCCTCCGGCGCGCCATGCAGCTTGAGCGTGACCTTGGCGATGAGGCCGAGCGTGCCTTCCGAACCGACATAGAGCCGGGTGAGGTCGTAACCGGCCGACGTCTTCTTGGCGCGCCGCGCCGTCGTGACGATCTCGCCTGCGGGCGACACCACCTCCAGCGCCAGCACATTGTCCTTCATCGTCCCGTATCGGACGGCGTTGGTGCCGGACGCGCGTGTCGCGGTCATGCCGCCGATCGTGGCGTCGGCGCCGGGATCGATCGGAAAGAACAGGCCCGTATCGCGCAGATGCTCGTTGAGTTGCTTGCGGGTCACCCCCGGCTCGACCACGCAGGTCAGGTCTTCCGGCTGGACCGACAGCACAGCCTTCATCATTGAAGTGTCGACGCAGACCCCGCCGAGCGGCGCGTTGACATGGCCTTCGAGCGAGGTGCCGACGCCGAACGGAATGACCGGCATGCGATGGGCCGCGCAGAGCTTCACGATCGCGACCATCTCGGCGGCGTCGAGCGGATAGACCACCGCGTCCGGCGGCTGGTTCGCGATCCAGGTGAGCGTATGGCCGTGCTGCTCGCGGACGGCGGCGCTCGTCACGCAGCGATTGCCGAACTGGCGCGTCAAAGCGGCCGTGACGGCTGCGACGGCGGAGTCGTTGGGACGCAACAGCGGCGTTGAATCGATCATGGAGGAAATTTCCGGCTTGCGAGCGGTTTTGAGGTGAATACACTCGATTATGGATGGCGGGCCAGAACGCCGAAGACTTTTTCGCGAAAACGGCCCGCCAATCGATCTAACGCGGCGCGGCGCGCCGTTCTGGCGACGTTGACAGGCCTCCGTGAGCATGACTGACGCTCCCGTGCTGTTTTTTGCGCCCTTCGTCTCTTCGACGATGCGGGTCGAACCTGCATGGATCGATTACAACGGCCATCTCAACATGGCCTATTATCATGTGCTGTTCGACCGCGCGATCGACGAGGCTTTCTCTGTCGCCGGCCTGGGCGCCGCCTATCTCGAAGCGCGCAACTGCTCCTATTTCGCGGCCGAATGCCATATCCGCTATCTGCGCGAGCTGACCAGCGGCGACCCCGTGCGCGCCACGGTGCAACTGCTCGATTTCGACGAGAAGCGCATTCACTTCTTCATGACGCTCCGCCACGCGACGGACGGATGGATTTCCGCGACGACCGAAAACCTGTCCCTTCATGTGGACATGGACACGCGGAAGGTGACGCCGTTTCCGTCCGATATCCTCGCCAACCTCGCCATCATGAAGGCGATGCACGCCCGCCTGCCGCGTCCGGAGGACGCCGGGCGCGTGATCTCGCTGACGAAACGCGCGTCAGGCGAAACCCGCTCCGTGGCGGACCCGCGCACCGTCAACTGACGCCGAGATAGCGTCCCGGCTTGTGGTTCATGCCGACCACGAGATTGAGGACTGTCGCCCCGACGACCGACAGGGCGACCCGGTCCGCCGGCAATACGAAAACCGCCGCCGCCAGGATCATGAGATCGACCCCGAGCTGGAAATAACCGGCGCGGATGTTGAAGCGCTCCTGCAGATAGAGCGCGAGGATGTTCACGCCGCCGAGGCCGGTCCTGTGCCGGAACAGGATGAGGATGCCGACGCCGGCGAGGCCGCCGCCGATGATCGCCGCATAGAGCCCGTTGACCGCGACGATGTCGACCCATTGCGGCGTCAGCCGCGTCAATCCTGCGAGCAGCGCCACGGCGATGAAGCTGCGGGCGGCGAAAGCCCACCCCATCCGCTTCGCCGCCAGCCACCAGAAGGGCAGATTGATGACGAAAAAGATCAGGCCAAACGGATAGCCGGTGACATATTGCAAAAGCAGCGACAGGCCGGCCGTGCTGCTCGTGAGCAGCGTCGCCTTGGCGTAAAGCCCGAGCCCGAGCGCGACGAAGGCGACGCCCAGGGGAATCGCCAGCGCGTCCTCGACCAGCGCGTGCCGCTGCGGCGGGAAAGGGTCCTCGAACGGCAGGCGCGCATTGTTGCTGCTCATGACGCAATCTGCGAAGCAATCCTTGTTCCGCCAAGCTGCCGCGGCGGCGGCGGCGCCGTCAGTCGCCAAGCCTTCGCCGCAAATCCATGCGCGTTTGGCTCAGCCGTCCCGCCCCCCTATGTAAGGCGGGCGCCGCAGAGATTCGGCGCCATCGAAACCATGTCAGACCCGCTCAGCGCCTTCGACGACGACGATCTTGGCCCGGCGCCCCAGCCGGGCGCGCCTGCGCGCGCAAGCGAAGGAGCCGCTCCCGCCCCGGCGCAGCCTTTCGCGCCGCGCGCCGGAGGATTGGGGGCTCGGGCGGCGGCCGCCGCCGCAGGCCAGCGCTTCACCTATCTTGACGGGCTGAATCCCGAACAGCGCCAGGCGGTCGAGGCGACCGAGGGGCCCGTTCTGGTGCTGGCGGGGGCCGGCACCGGCAAGACGCGCGTGCTCACGACGCGCATCGCGCATATCGTGGCGACGGGCCGCGCCCGCCCCTACGACATCCTCGCCGTGACCTTCACCAACAAGGCCGCGCGCGAGATGAAGCACCGCGTCGCGGCGCTGATCGGGGACGTCGCCGAGGGCATGCCGTGGCTCGGCACCTTCCATTCGATCGCCGCGAAGATCCTCCGCCGCCACGCCGAGCTGGTCGACCTGAAATCCGACTTCACCATCCTCGACGCCGACGATCAGGTCAGGCTGATGAAGCAGGTGATCGCCGCCGCCAACATCGACGAGAAGCGCTGGCCGGCGCGCGCGCTCGCCTCCTGGATCGACGGCTGGAAAAATCGCGGCCTCGGCCCTGACGCCGTTCCCGCCGGCGAGGCCGCCGCCTTCGCCAACGGGCGCGGCGGCGAACTCTATTCCGCCTATCAGGCGCGGCTGACGACGCTCAACGCCTGCGACTTCGGCGATCTGCTGCTGCACAATATCAGGATTTTCCGCAAACACGCCGACGTGCTGGAAAACTACCAGCGGCGTTTCCGCTACATGCTGGTCGACGAGTACCAGGACACCAACACCGCGCAATATCTCTGGCTGCGTCTGCTCGCGCAGGGGCGGCGAACGGGAGAGCAGAATGTCTGCTGCGTCGGCGATGACGATCAGGCCATCTATGGCTGGCGCGGCGCCGAGGTCGATAACATTCTCCGCTTCGATCACGATTTTCCCGGCGCGCTCGTCATCCGCCTCGAACGCAACTACCGCTCGACCGGCCATATCCTGAGCGTCGCCTCGCATCTGATCGCGCACAATGAAAGCCGCCTCGGCAAGACGCTGCACACCGACGACGAGCCGGGCCTCAAGGTGCAGATCGCCGGCGCCTGGGATTCCGAAGAGGAAGCGCGCCTGATCGGCGAAGAGATCGAGGCGCTGCAGCAGATTCACAAGCACAAGCTCGACGAGATCGCGATCCTCGTCCGCATCTCGGCGCAGATGCGCGAGATCGAGGAACGATTCATCACGCTCGGCCTGCCCTATCGCGTCATCGGCGGCCCGCGCTTTTATGAAAGACGCGAGATTCGCGACGCGCTCGCCTATCTCCGCTGCGTCGCCAACGACAGCGACGATCTCGCCTTCGAGCGCATCGTCAATACGCCCAAGCGCGGCCTTGGCGACGCGACCATCGAACAGCTGCACGCTCACGCCCGCAAATCGAAAACCTCGCTGATGCAGGCGGCGCGCCTTCTGATCGAGACCGACGATCTGAAGCCGAAGGTGCGCGCGACGCTGCGCGACCTCATGACGAGTTTTTCGCGCTGGACGCAGATGGCGGAGAGCAATCATCCCCATCATCAGCTCGCGGAAATCATTCTTGAAGAGTCGGGATACACCGACATGTGGCAGAAGGACCGCTCGGCGGAGGCGGCGGGGCGTCTTGAGAATCTCAAGGAGCTGATCCGCTCGATGGAGGAATTTCCCGATCTGGCGGGCTTTCTCGAACATGTCGCGCTGGTGATGGAAGCCGCCGAGGGCGAGAGCGAGGACCGCGTCACGCTGATGACGCTGCATGCGGCCAAGGGCCTCGAATTCGAGACGGTGTTTCTGCCCGGCTGGGAGGAAGGATTGTTTCCCAACCAGCGCGCGCTCGATGAGAACGGCCGCGCCGGTCTGGAGGAGGAGCGCCGCCTCGCTTATGTCGGCGTCACCCGCGCGCGCCGTCGCGCCAAGATTTTCTTCGCCTCGAACCGGCGCATTCACGGCCTCTGGAGTTCGACGATTCCCTCGCGCTTCGTCGACGAATTGCCGGAAGAGCATGTCGAGCTGACGACGGCGCCGACGACTTATTCGCACGGCGGCTATGGCGCGTCGCGCTTCGACCGCATGGAATCCTTCGGCGGCTCCTCCTATTCGACGCCGGGCTGGCGGCGCGCGCAGGCGAACAAGGCGGGCTTCAGCAGCGGGCCGCAGCGCGGCTATGACGAGGACGAGGATCGCCGCGACCGCGCGCGCTCCTCGCGCGAGGGCGGGCGCTGGTCGGACGACGGCTTCACCGAAACGCCGCGCTCGAAATCAGGCGACAGGCGCTCGGGCGGCGGCGCGTTGCCGCGCATCGGCGGCCGTACGATCGAGGGTGAGCTTGTCGCGAAATCGACGGGCGCGATCTCGCGCTTCTCCGAAGGCGACCGCGTGTTTCACCAGAAGTTCGGGCCCGGCGCGGTGGCCTTCGTCGACGGCAACAAGCTGACCGTCGATTTCGACAAGGCCGGAAGGAAGATGGTGCTGGAGAGTTTTGTGGAGGGGGTGTGAGAACCTTCCGCGCGATCAGGATGCAATTTCCACAAGCCTAAGCTCTTGAATTATCAATCAGCGGCGAAAATCTCGCGTTAATACCCCGTTAACGTCGGGATTGAGCTTGTTGCATGTGGCTCGGATGTCATCTCAATAAAGAGGCGTTGCACGAATCACTCGTGAAGGCGCCTCAATGCTTACGGACAGCCGCGACATCATCCGCCGTCTTCTTGGTGATGGCTTTGAGCGCCTCTCCGTTCGCGGCTCCCATCACAAATTTTGGCATCCCGTCACCAAGCGGATTGTGATAGTCCCTCATCCTCGCAAGGACATACCGCTTGGCACGGCGCGCTCTATCTATAAGCAGGCCGGCTGGGCGAAAGACTGAGCGGAGGCGCGCATGCGCCACTACGTAGCGCTGATCCACAAAGAGCCAAAATCCGGCTACGGTGTATCGTTCCCCGATCTACCAGGCGTGATCACTGTCGGCGAAACGATCGACGATGCGATCGCACAGGCCGGCGACGTGCTCTCCTTCGCCGCGGAGGATTGGGAAAAGCAAGCGGGGACCGCCTTTCCCGCTCCGCGCACGATTGATCAGCTTCGCGCTGATCCAGACTTCGTTCGCGAATCGGCTGAGGCGCTTCTCGCCGTCATTCCATTTTCCCAAAGCGCCCTTCCCCACGCCGCTGAATAAGCCGCCTCGCAGCCCCTTGCTTGAGCGTTCTCGTGGCGGAGGGCCGTGAACTGCAGGCAACCCTATGCGCGCAGCTTCCGGACGTCGCCGCGACCGCAGCGATGGCGCCGTCCGATAATAGGATTTTAAACCAAAATAAAGGACTACTTGCTAATTTATCATAAGTTGCATACACGAATGGGTGCATCTTAAGATTATAAGGAGCAGCCTGTGAGCGCGACCCATCTCATGGAGAAGGCCTATGCTCTTCGACAGCCGCGCAATCATCCGGACGTTGTTCGATCACGGATTCGCGCTGAGCAGAGTACAAGGGCTTTACCTCTTCTTTCGCCATCCCAAGAGCAAACGAACCACGATCGTTCGCCATCCGTCGCCGCACACCGCGATTCTCTCCGCCAAGGCGGTGTTTCAATCCGCCGGCTTCTCCTGGGATGAGGCGACATGCGAATGCGCTACTACGTCGCCCTCATCCATCGCGATCCTGACTCGGCCTACGGCGTCACGTTCCCCGATGTCCCCGGCGCCATCGCAACCGCCGACGACCTGGAAGAGGCGATCGCGCAATCCAGGGAAATTCTCACTTTCGCGGCCGAGAAGTGGTTTGCGGTGACCGGGGACCCCTTTCCAGCGCCGCGCCCGATAGAGGAACTATGCCTCGACGGCGGCTTCGCCGAAGCTGCGAGAACCGCCCTGCTCATCCTCATTCCCGTGCCGGACACGGCTCATTGAGCGTCCCGCCTGCTTAACGTCTCCCTAACCAGATTCCTCAAATCCCGGCCAAATCAGGCCGTTTCGCCTTCACCTTCCGTCCCCTCGCGCGTTTCATTCCCTGAGGACAGAATCGGAGGGACAGGCTGCGATGACGAAGCTTTTCTGCGTGGCGATGATGGCGCTCGCCCTTGGCGGCTGCGGCCGCTCGCTCCAGGACAGGATGCTCGCCGGCGCGGCGGTTGGCGGCGGCGCCGGCGCAATCATCGGCGCGGTGAGCACGGGCACCTTGCCCGGCGCGCTCGTCGGCGCAGCCATCGGGGCGGCCGGCGGCGCGGCGATCGGCGCGATCGCGCCGCAGGGCAGCGGGTATAACGGCTACTGAGCGTCGGCGAAGCCCGGCGCAAACAGGAGACAAAAGAAGGCCGGCGTCGAGCGCCGGCCTTCTGCTTTGATGATTGCGAACGCGATTACTGAAGCTGCTGGATCGCCGACAGCTTCCAGACCTCGCGCGGCGCGCGGCGGAAGGTCCACACCTCCGCGACCTCCTCCGGCTGATTGAGGTCGCCCGCGACCACGCGGCCGGTCTTGCGATCCACCGTGGCGTCCACGATCGAATAGCGCATGGCCACCGTGGCGTATTGCGCGTCCGGCTCGGCCCACGCCTCCGACAGGTCGCCCTTCAGCAGTTCGACATTGCCGATGCGGTCCACTACGCCCTTGGCGCGGTTGTCCGCCAGCTCCTGCTCGAAATAGGCCGCCATCTCGGGCGTCGACTGCATGCGCAGCGTGGCGATGTCCTCGCGGCCATAGGCGGTCTGGATCACGCCGAGCGAACGCTGGAAGGCGTCGTAGTCCTGCGGCGTGATCTGCACCTGCGGCGCGCCGGCGCCGGGCGCGCCGTTCATTGCGGCGCGCGCATAGGCGTTCTGCTGGGCCGGCTGCGGCTGCGGTCCGGCGCCGGCCGCGGCCATCGCGGGCTGCTGGCTCCGGTTGAAGAAGAAGCGCCGGATGAGCACGAAGGCGAGGATGATCAGGCCGATCTGCAGCGCGAAGCCGAGCAGGCCGGCGAGCGAGCCGAGGCCGGAGAAGAAGCCGGCGCCCGTGAGAAGCCCGAAGATGCCCGCGCCGATCAGGCCCGCGAACAGGCCGCGCATCATCGTGCCGCCGAAGGACGGCCGCGCCGGCGTCGCCAGCGGCGCGCCGGGGCGCGCGGCCTGCGACGCGCCCGGCTGTCCGGGTTGAGTGACGGACCGCTGCATCGGCTGGGCGGCGCCGGGGGCTGTCGGCGTCGGCGCGGGCGACGACCAGGTGCGGCCGCCGCGGCTGCCGAAGCTTCCGCCCCGCCCGGCGCGGGCGTCAGCGATGTCGACGGTGATGAATCCAAGCGCTCCGGCCATCAGGGCCGTGGCGACGGCGCGGCGGTAGCGAAGCATGGACGAAAGCATTGCGGTCCTCAGTTCCCGGGCGACGAAGCGCCCGGCTCATCCCGGCGCTTTTCCCCAAGGGGAAATGTGGGGATCGCCGCCCTCGGCGCAACCCTTAAATGACCGATTGCATAGGTCGGGCGCCAATCCGGCCCCGCCCGGAAATCGCTGCATGGCTCGTCGCGCCGTGCTATCGCCCCCGCCATGCGCGAAGGCCTCATTCCCCACACGGTCACGACCGTCCTCAAGCTGACGACCGCGGAAGGCTCCGCGCGTGCGATCACGGAGCTGTTCGGCGAGATTTTCGACCCGGAAGAGACCGGCGTCGCCGCGTTCGAGGACGAATCGACCAAGGAATGGCGGCTCGACGTCTATTTCGCCTATCCCCCGAACGAGGAGGCGGTCCGCGACCTGATCGCGACCGCCGCCGGCGCCGACGCCGCGGCGCAGGCTGTCTTCGAATCGGTGGAGGCGAAGGACTGGGTGGCGGCGAGCCTCGACGGCCTGAAACCGGTCGAAGCCGGCCGCTTCCTCGTTCACGGGAGTCACGATCGCGGCCGGGTGGCGAACCGCACGAATCGCATCCGCATCGAGATCGAGGCCGCGCTCGCCTTCGGCACGGGCCATCACGGCACGACGCTCGGCTGCCTGCGCGCGTTCGACCGGCTGCTGCGCCGGCGTCGGCCCATGCGCGTGCTCGATGTCGGGACGGGAACCGGGGTGCTCGCCATCGCCGCCGCCCGCGCCCTCCGCCGCCGCGTGATCGCCTCCGACATCGATCCGGTCGCCATCGAGGTCGCCAAGGCCAACGCCCGCGCCAATGCGGCGGGAACGGAGGTGAGCTTCATCGTCACGCCGGGGCTGCGGCATCCCGCGATCGTGGCCGGCGGTCCCTACGATCTGATCTTCGCGAACATCCTGGCGGGGCCGCTGAAGCGGATGGCGCCCGATCTGACCGGCGCTCTCGCCGCCGGGGGCGACGTCATCCTGTCCGGCCTTCTCGCCGGCGATGTCCCCGGCGTGCTCGCGGTCTACCGCGCCTGCGGCTTGTCGCTTGTCGCGTCAGGCGAGATCGAGGGTTGGCGCGCGCTTGTCATGCGGCGCGGCGGCGCCGGCACCAGGCGGTCTCTACAGCGCGCATGACCAAACGAGCCGGGAGGCGCAATCAGCTTTCATTTCAACCGGATAGGCGTCGAACCGGAATCAGTTTCGTCGCCACGGGCGCCGTTGATTCAAAACATTAATTGTCGAAATTCATCCGGTAGGTCTTCGCCATCTTCCGGCGCATGTCGCGGGCCTCGACGACCGCCTCGGCGAACAGCTGGATGAAGCGGGAAACCGGCTGGGGAAGAATTTTTAGAACGAGAAGATGAAGCATTCTCAGCTCCTTGAACAAGAGTGCGGAATCAGAAGCGCAGGCTGCTGAGTTGTCTCGTGCGCTGACGGCCGTCATCGCCTCCGGTTCATGGCGCCTGCGCGCGCCGCCCATAACATGGCCTCGTTCGCAACCGCAAAAAAGATGACGCACCGCAATATACGCATGCGATAAACGCATGCCAATCATATGGTGATTAGAAAATCATTCTCAAAACGCATATAGGAGCAAGCGTTAGATCAGGCGCCAACCACGCCTGAACAAGCGCCGGTTCGCGTCGCTTTGGCGCCGCCGCTTTTCTTTGCGCCTGCGATATGGTCAGTCGCGGCCGGAGCGCTCGCCCAGCCATGCCGAAAAAGCCAGCAAGACCGCCGGAAAAGCCTGTCGCTGAATTGACCATCGACGAGGCGACGGCCGAGCACGGCCCGCTGGCTGCCGAGCTGGCGGAGCATGACCGCCGCTATCATCAGCTCGATGCGCCGACGATCTCGGACGCCGCCTATGACGCGCTGCGCCGCCGCTTCGTCGCCATCGAGGAGCTCTATCCGGACCTGAAGGCCCCCGGCGGCGAATCCGACAAGGTCGGCGCCGCGCCCTCGGAGAAATTCGCCAAGATCCGCCACCGGGTTCCCATGCTATCGCTGAACAACGCCTTCAGCGACCAGGACGTGGAGGATTTCGTCAAAAGCGTCCGGCGGTTTCTCGGCCTCGCGGCGGAAGCGCCCCTGACCTTCACCGCCGAGCCGAAGATCGACGGCCTCTCATGCTCCCTTCGCTACGAGCGAGGCGAACTGGTCGCGGCCGCGACGCGCGGCGACGGCTCTGTCGGCGAGGACGTGACCGTCAATGTCCGCACCATGGCGCGCCGGGCCGGCGGCGTCCCGTTGAAGCTGAAGGGCGACGCGCCGGAGGTCTGCGAGATTCGCGGCGAGATCTATCTCGGCCATGCCGACTTCGCCGAAGTGAACGCGCGCCAGCGCGCGTTAGGAGAGCGGGAGTTCGCCAATCCGCGCAACGCCGCCGCCGGCTCCCTGCGCCAGCTCGACCCGACGATCACGGCGAGCCGGCCGCTCCGCTTCTTCGCTTACTCCTGGGGCGAAATGAGCGCCCTGCCCGCCGACACCCAGAACGGCGTTGTCGCCGCCTTCGGCGCATGGGGGCTGCCGACCAATCCGCTCTCCACGCGCTGCGCCTCCGTCGCCGAGATGCTGGCGTTCTACCGGCGCATCGAGGCGGAGCGCGCTTCTCTCGGCTACGACATCGACGGCGTCGTCTATAAGGTCGACCGCCTCGATCTCCAGCAGCGGCTCGGCTTCGTATCCCGCGCGCCGCGCTGGGCGACGGCGCACAAGTTTCCGGCCGAGCGCGCCGTCACCGTCCTGCAGGACATCGAGATCCAGGTCGGGCGCACCGGCGCGCTGACGCCCGTCGCCAAGCTGAAGCCGGTCACCGTCGGCGGCGTCGTGGTGTCCAACGCGACGCTTCACAATGAGGACTTCATCAAGGGAATCGGCGGCGACGGCCAGCCGATCCGCGACGGGATCGATCTGCGCATCGGCGACACCGTCACGGTGCAGCGCGCCGGCGACGTGATCCCGCAGGTGGTGAATGTCATTCTGGAGAAGCGGCCGCCGGACGCCGCGGCTTATGTCTTCCCCACGGTCTGTCCGGCCTGCGGCAACCCCGCCCTGCGCGAGCCGGGCGAAGCGGTGCGCCGCTGCACCGGCGAATTCGCCTGCCCGAACCAGGTCGTCGAACATCTCCGTCATTTCGTGTCGCGCCGCGCGTTCGACATCGAGGGGCTGGGGGAAAAGCAGATCGAGTTCTTTTTCAACGATCCCGATCTCCCGGTCCGCGCGCCGGCCGACATCTTCACCCTCGCGAAGCGCGACGCCGCCAATCTCAAGAAGCTGAAGGACAAGGAGGGCTTCGGCGAAACCTCCGTCCGCAATCTCTTCGCGGCCATCGAGGCGCGCCGCACGATTCCGCTCGAGCGCTTCATCTTCGCGCTCGGCGTCCGCCATGTCGGCGAGACGACCGCGACGATCCTCGCCCGCGCCTATGGCTCGTGGAAGGACTTTGAAGCTGCCTGCCTTGCCATCGCCGGAGGCGACGAGGCGGCGCGCGAGGACATGGATTCCCACGACCAGATCGGCGAGACAGTCGTCGACGCCGTCGCGAAGTATTTCGGCGCCGACCACAACCGCGCGCTGGTCGACGCGCTGACGAAGGAGCTGACGATCCTCGATGCGGAAAAACCGCAGACGGAATCGCCTGTCGCCGGCAAGACCGTGGTCTTCACCGGGTCGCTGGAACGCATGACGCGCGACGAGGCGAAGGCGATGGCGGAGCGGCTTGGCGCCAAGGTCTCCGGCTCCGTCTCGAAGAAGACCGACATCGTCGTCGCCGGACCGGGCGCGGGTTCGAAACTCGCCAAGGCGGCCGAGTTCGGCGTGCAGGTGATGGACGAAGACGCCTGGCTGACGCTGGTCGCCGGCGCATGAGGCGGCGTCGGATCACGGCTCTTCGGCTGTTCGGCGTCTTTACGTGTGGCCCGGCTCACGGGCTTCACGAGGCTTCATGCGACTGATCAAACCTTGTTGATCGACACCCGCTGAATCGCGTGCAGCCTTCCGCCATGACCCTTCACGATGACTCGCGCGATACCCGCGCCGGATTCGCCGACATCTGGCCCATCGCTGTCGCTGCTGTGCCGATCGGACTCGTCTTCGGCGCGCTGGCGTCGGCGAAAGGCCTCTCGCCCCTGGAGGCGACGTTGATGTCGCTCCTCGTCTTCGCCGGCGGCGCGCAATTCGCGGCGCTGGAAATCTGGACGACGCCGGCGCCGATACTTCTGCTCGCCTTTTCCACGCTGCTGATCAATGCGCGCCATATCCTGATGGGCGCGTCGCTCGCGCCGAAAATGAAAACCATGCCCCTGCCGCAAAGGCTGTTCGGCCTTTATTTTCTCACCGACGAAGCCTGGGCGCTCGCCGAACGCCGCGCGCTGACGAAGCCGATCTCGTTTTCCTATTGGATGGCTGTCGCGATCCTGCTGCCGGGCGCATGGGTGGGCGCGACCGCAATCGGCGCCGGCCTCGGCGCGCTGCTTGGCGATCCCAAACGCTTCGGCGCGGACTTCGCCTTCACCGCGCTGTTCATCGCCCTCATCGCCGCATTCTGGAAAGGGCGGTCGACCGCGATCGTCATCGTCGCGGCGGGCGCCGCGTCGGCCATCGTCTATCGAACGATCGGAACGCCGTGGCATGTCGTCGCCGGCGCGCTGGCGGGGATCGCCGCGGCCGCTCTGGCGCAGCCGAGCGCGAACAGCGCTGAAAAGAACACAAGCCATGACGATTGACGCCACCGTGCTGCTCGCCATCATCGTGATGGGGGCCGTCACCTATCTCACGCGCGTCGTCGGCTTTCTGCTTCCGTCGACATTGGCGCTCTCGCCGCGCGCGCAGGCCGCGTTCGACGCGATTCCGCCCGCGGTGCTCGTCGCCGTGATCGCGCCGACGGCGCTGGCGACAGGCTGGCGCGAAACGCTCGCCGCGCTCATTTGCGTCGCCGCGGCGGCGCGCCTTCCGCTTCTCGGCGTTGTCGGCGTCGGCGTAGTTGCGATCGTCGCGCTGCGGGCGATCGGTTAGAACGCGACGCGGAAATCCGGAGAACGGTTTTCCGAAAACATTATGCGGCAAGAAGAATTGACGGCGTGACGCCGCCGCCCTGAAGCAGCGTCATGCGTCAAGCGCGCGGGTGGCTTCAGCGAGCCACCCCGCCGTCGCGGCGTCGACCTGGGGCGTCAGAACCTCGCGCACGCGCGCGTGATAGGCGTTCAGCCAGTCGATCTCCTCGCGCGTCATGAGCGACGGCTCGACCAGCCTCAGATCGATCGGCGCGAACGAGAAGGTTTCGAAGCCGAGCATCTTGCGGTCGCCGCCCGGAATCTCGCGGCGTTCGACGATCACGAGATTCTCGATGCGGACGCCGTATTCGCCCGTCTTGTAATAGCCGGGCTCGTTGGAAAGGATCATCCCCGGCTCCAGCGCGGCGGTTCCGAGCTTCGACAGCCGCTGCGGCCCTTCATGCACCGACAGGAACGAGCCGATTCCGTGCCCTGTTCCATGATCGAAATCGAGTCCGGCGCGCCAGAGCGGCAGCCGCGCCAGCGCGTCGAGTTGCGCGCCCGACGTTCCCTCCGGAAACACCGCGGTCGCGATCGCGATGTGCCCCTTGAGCACGCGCGTATAGCGGTCCTTCATCTCGCCGGTCACGGGTCCGACGGAAATCGTGCGCGTGATGTCGGTCGTGCCGTCGCGATACTGCGCGCCGGAATCGATCAGGAATATCCCGTTTCCGATGCGCCGGTTCGATGCGCGCGTGACGCGGTAATGCGGCATCGCGGCGTTCGGGCCGGCGGCGGAAATGGTGTCGAACGACAGATCATGCAGAAGATTCGTGGCGCGGCGGAAGTCTTCGAGCTTTTCGGCGGCGTCGATCTCGGTGAGTTCGCCTTTCGGCGCCTCGTCGTCGAACCATGCGAGGAAGCGCGCCATGGCCGCGCCGTCGCGCACATGCGCGGCGCGCGTTCCGGCAAGTTCCGTCTCGTTCTTCGCAGCCTTCATGCGCGCGATCGGATCGGGGCCGACATCGGCCGTTCCGCCCGCCGACTCGACGATCATCGACAGCTGCGCCGCGCCGGCCGCGGCGTCGATGCGGATCGTCGCGCCCTTGGCGACTTCCGTCACATCCGCGGCGAGCCGTTCGGGATCGACGACGCGGCAATACGCCGACAGCGTCTTGCGCAGGTCGGCGCTCAACTTCGCCTCGTCCATGAACAAAGTCGCCTCGCCGTCCGTGGGAACGAGCGCATAGCCGAGCGCCAGCGGCGTGTGTCCGACGTCGCCGCCGCGGATATTGAACAGCCAGCACAGCGCATGCGGATCGGAGACGATGAGCGCTCCGCAGCGATCCTTCGCCAGCGCCTCGCGCACCCGCTTCAGCTTCGATGCTGAATCCTCGCCCGCGAACGCCGCATCCTGCGCGAACACGGGCGCGCGCGGCGGCGGCGGACGATCCGTCCACACGGCGTCGATCGGATTGCGATCGAGCGCGACGAGCGCGCCGCCGGCTTTCGCGACCGCTTTTTCGAGCCGCTTGCGGCCGTCGCTCGTCACCAGCCAGGGATCGAATCCCAGCTTGCCGTCAGCCGGAAGATTCGCTGCGATCCACGCTTCAGGCGTCGTCTCCATGCTCGCGACGACGGAATAGACTGCGCCATCCACCTGGGCGGCCGCCTGCAGCGTGTAGCGGCCGTCGACGAAAATCGCCGCCTTGTCGGCGAGCACCACCGCCGTTCCCGCCGAGCCGGTGAAGCCGGAAATCCAGGCGAGCCGCTCCGCGTTCTTCGGCGCATATTCGCCCTGATGCTCGTCGGCGCGCGGGATGAAAAAGCCGTCGACCCTCTGTCTCTTCAATTCGTCGCGCAGCGCCGAAACGCGCGCGGCGCCGTCGCGGCCCTCGGCCTTGTCCTTGAAAGACTGAAAAATGCTCGCCGTCATCCGTTCGATCCAGCACGCCTGTCCGCGATACATTCGCGCGGCGCAACGCGCGCCGCAAGCGCTCAGGCGGAGGCCGCGTCGAGCAGGCGGCCGGCCGCCGCGCGCGCTTCCTCGGTGATCGTCGCGCCCGCGAGCATGCGCGCGATCTCCTCGCGCCGCCGCGTTTCGTCGAGCGCGGAGACCCGCGTCGCCACGCGCCGCTCCTTGCCGGCGCCTTCCTTCGCGATGAGAAAATGCCGCGACGCCTGCGCCGCGACCTGCGGCGCATGGGTGACGCAGAGCACCTGCACGGACGCGGCCAGCCGCTTGAGGCGCTGGCCGATCGCATCGGCGACGGCGCCTCCGACGCCGGTGTCGATCTCGTCGAACACGAGCGTCGGCGCCGAGCCGCGATCGGCGATCACGACCTTGAGCGCAAGCAGGAAGCGCGCAAGTTCGCCCCCCGACGCGACCTTCACCAGCGGACCCGGCCGCGATCCCGGATTGGTCTGCACCCAGAACTCGACGCGATCATAGCCGTCCGGACTGCGGGCGCGCGCATCCGTCGCGATATTCGTGGTGAAGGTGGCGCGCTCCAGTTTCAGCGGCGCAAGCTCGGCGCTCACCGCGCGGTCGAGTTTCGCCGCCGCCTTGCGGCGCGCTTCGCTCAGCGCGCCGGCCGCCCGCTCATAGGCCTGCTCCCCCTCGCGCGCGCTTGTCTCCAGCGCCTCAAGCGCGCGCTCGCCGGAATCGATCAGCGCAACATCAGCGCGAAACCGTTCGGCGCGCGCGGCCAGTTCGTCGGCGGCGCAATTATATTTGCGCGCCGCCGCGCGCAGCGCGAACAGCCTTTCCTCCGCCCGCTCCAGGTCGCGCGGATCGAACTCGCTCGCGCGCAGGCTGCGTTCGAGCGCGTCGCGGGCTTCCTCCAGCGCATTGAGCGCCGCTTCGAGCGCCTTCACCGGCGGGTTGACGATGTCGGGCGCCTGCTCCGCCCGCCGCTCCAATCGCCGCATCGACGCGGCGATCGCTGGGATCGGAGACGCCGAGCCGCCGACCGTTTCGGCCGCCGAAGCGATCTCCGCGCGCAGCTTCTCGCCATGCATCATCATCTGCCGGCGGGCGGCGAGTTGCGCCTCTTCGCCGGCCTCCGGCGCGAGCTTGTCGAGTTCCTCGACCGCATGCCGCAGATAATCCCCTTCGCGCCGCGCCGCCTCGACTTTCGCGCGCTGCGCATCAAGGGCGTCGCGCGTTTCCGCCATGCGTCTGTAGGCGTCGCGCGCGGCGTCTCTCTGCTTGAGATGCCCGCCGAAAAGATCGAGCAAAGCGCGATGCGAGGACGGATCGACCAGCGCGCGGTCGTCATGCTGGCCGTGCAGCTCCACCAGCCCGGCTCCCACGGCGCGCAGGGCCTGCGCGCTGACCGGCTGATCGTTGATGCTGGCGCGCGTCCGCCCGTCGGCGAACTGAACGCGCTTGAGAATGAGGTCGCCGTCGACGAGGATGTCATGCGCCGCCGCCGCCAGCCGCGCGGGATGATTCGGCGGAAGATCGAACGCGGCGACGACCTGCCCCTGCGCCTGCCCCTGCCGCACGAGGCCGCCGTCGCCGCGCGCCCCGAGCGAAAGCGACAGGGCGTCGAGAAGGATGGATTTCCCGGCGCCGGTTTCGCCGGTGAGCACGGAAAGCCCGCCATTGAAATCCAGATCGAGGCGATCGATCAGCACGATGTCGCGAATCGCGAGCTGGACCAGCATCGCGCTAGATCGAGGCGAAAGGCTTCATGACCGCACGGATAAGCGGTCGCGGCCGGCGCGGGGCCATGAACGGAAGCGACGCGAGGAGAAGGCGTCCGCTGTTCGCCATGCGCTCCCGCTCAGTTCGAGCCGATGATCGTGCGCGTGAAGCCGCGGAACGCCTTGCTGATCCAGGATTCCTGGTTTTCGCGCGGCTCGAGGCCGCCCGATTGCAGGAGCTTATAGGCGTCCTGATACCAGCGGCTGTCCGGGAAATTGTGGCCGAGCACCGCCGCCGCCGTTTGGGCTTCCGGCGCGATTCCGAGCGCCATGTAGCATTCGGTCAGGCGCATCAGCGCTTCTTCGACATGCCGCGTCGTCTGATATTTCGCCACCACGTCGCGGAAGCGGTTGATGGCCGCCGTATATTGCCGCTTCTGCAGATAGAAGCGGCCGATGGTCATTTCCTTGCCGGCGAGTTGGTCGCGGACGACGGTGAGCTTGAAGCGCGCGTCAGCGGCGTATTCCGAGTTCGGATAGCGCTGCACGAGATCCGCGAGCGCCTGCGCCGCGAGGCCCGACCGCTCCTGGTCGCGATTCACGTCGGGCACCTGATTATAATAGGACATCGCAAGCAGATACTGCGCGTAAGCCGCGTCCGGCGCGTTGCCATGCAGCGCGAGGTAGCGCTTCGAGGCGGTGATCGACTCCTCATATTGGCCGCCCTCGTAATTGGCGTAGGCCTGCATGAGGATGGACCGTCGCGCCCAGTCGGTCATCGGATGCTGGCGGTCGACATTCTCGAAGCGCCGCGCGGCGCCGGTGTAGTCGTTCTCCTTGAGGCGAGACAGGCCTTCGTTATAGAGGCGCTCCGCCGGCACGATCGGCGTGTTGTCGGCCTTGTAGCGTTCCGTGTTGTCGAACGGATTGAACGACGAGATCGTGTCGCAGCCCGCGATCGGCGCCGCCGCGACAACGGCGATGGCGGCGGCGCGCCAGACGGAGAGTCCAGCGGCGCGGAAAGCCGGTCGCTGCCCGGTCCGAATAGCTGCTTTATGCATACGCCTTCACCTGGGAAATATCGCGGCAGGGCGGCGTTGTGCCGCCGAACGAAACCGGACGCAAGCCCAACCCGGACCCGGCCGCACCCGAATGCGCAGGCAATGCGGCCGTTTCGCGGCCATGCGGCGCTAAGCGGTTGAAGGCTTAGTTGCGATCGGCGGCGAAAACCGGAATCCCCATCGCGGGGGCCAGTTCTCCGGCGGGAACGCCCGTCGCAGCCGGCCGGGCCGCCTTGGCCTCGACCATCGCATAGGCCGAGCGATCGGCGAAAAGCGCCTGCAGCGCCATGAAATTCATGCGGTGACCGCCGCGATAGGAGCGGAACCGGCCGATCATGCGCGAGCCGGCCAGCGCCAGATCGCCGATGGCGTCGAGCAGCTTGTGACGAACGAACTCGTCGGGATAGCGAAGCCCCTCGGGATTGACCACGCGCTCCTCATCCAGGGCGACCGTGTTCTCGAGCGAGGCGCCGAGCGCAAGATTGGCTTTCCACAGACGTTCGACATCCTTGAGCAGGCCGAAGGTGCGCGCGCGAGCCACTTCGCGGACGAAAACGCCGGCTTCCAGATCGAAGACGCGGCGCTGGCGGCCGATGGCGGGAATCGGAAAATCAATCTCGACGTCGAGCGAAAAACCTTCATCGGCCGGGCGAAGCTCGCACCAGGACCGCTCATGCTCCACGCGGATCGGCTTCAGGATTTTCAGGAAGCGACGCTTCGCGGAGAGATTCAACACTCCGACCGACTGGATGGCTTCGACGAACGGCCAGGCGCTGCCGTCCATGATCGGGATTTCCGGCCCGTCGATCTCAATGAACGCGTTGTCGACGCCGAGCCCCATCAGGGCGGCCATCAGATGCTCGATGGTCGAGATGGCGCCGGAAGACGCGTCCCCGACGACGGTGCAAAGCTCAGTGGCGCTGACATGCTTGTGCGACGCTTCGACGATTCGGTCGCGCCCGCCGTCGAGGCCCGTGCGCTGAAAAACGATGCCGTGCCCCGCCTCGGCGGGATGGATGACCAGCTTCGCCGGCGCGCCGGAATGGACGCCGATCCCGCCAATCTCGACACGATTCTTGACGGTCGTCTGCCTCAAGCCAATCATCGACCCACCCGATAAAGACAACGCAATCTCCGCCGTGAACCACGAGCGGCCGCTGCCTGAACTGCTACGCTTGCCTGTGAGATGCCGGCGTCCGACGAATCGTTGCGGCGCCTGTCTTATTTGCAGCGAAAATAGACCTCGCCTCCGCGACCGCCAAATCACTGTTTCTTACTGTCTGTAACACAGTTCAGCCATAACGGAGGCGGCTGGCGTTTCAGGTTAAAATATAGCCTTTACAAATGATTAGGCCCGGGCTGTCGCCCGGGCCTCGAAAGCGTCGGTGAAGGTTGTCCTCAGTTCGCCTGGCGGCGTAGGAAAGCCGGAATTTCCAGCTGCTCCTCCTCCATCGAGCGGACCGAAACCTGGGGCCGTCCGTGCGGATCGAGCTGGCCGTGCGGCGCGCGCGGCTGGGCCGCCGCGGGCGCCCGCCGGGCGTATTCGGCATGGATCGGCGTCGGGGGCGGCGGAGCGGCCGCCGGCGCCTGCGGGGGCAGGGGCGCAGCTTCGTCCTCCTTGCGGCCGAGCCCGACCGCCGCGAGGCGCTGCAGCAGCGTCATCCGCTTCGATTCCATGGAGGCCGCGGCGCTGTTTGCGGGCGCGTTCCGCTGATAGGCTTCGACCTGCCGTTGCGCGGGAACCGGCAGTTCCTCCATGCGCGGCATGCGGGCCGGCCGGATGACCGGATCGGGCCGCGGCGGAATGAAGGCGTCGGCCGGAGCGCTCGCCGCCGGCGCATAATGCTGCGGGGCGGGCTGCTGCGCTTCGACCGGAGCGGGAGCCTCGAAGATCTCCTCGAAGGCTGCTTCGAGCGAAGCCGGCTCATAGGGAGCAGGCTCGGGCTCGGCGGCCGGCTGAAACTGAGCGGCCGGCGCAGGCGCTGGCATGGGGGCCGGAGCCGGAGCGACGGCGACCGGCGCCTCCATCGGAGGGGCGGCGCGGCGCGCCTGCTGCGCGGCGCGGGCGGCCTCGGCCTGACGCGCGCGCGCTTCCTGCGCGATCCGGTCCGCCACCTCGGCGAGCCGGCGCTCGGAGGCGGCGTGATCGATCTGCGCGTCCTCGACCCGGTCGATGCCGGTCGCCACCACGGAGACGCGGATCACGCCGTCAAGACTTTCGTCGCGCGTCGCGCCGAAGATCACATTGGCTTCCTCGTCGACCTCCTGACGGATGCGGTTGGCCGCCTCGTCGATCTCGTAGAGCGTCAGGTCTGAGCCGCCGGAAATCGAGATCAGCAGTCCGCGCGCGCCCTTCATCGAGGTTTCGTCGAGCAGCGGGTTGGAGATCGCGGCTTCGGCGGCGGCGAGCGCGCGTCCTTCGCCGGACGCTTCGCCCGTGCCCATCATCGCCTTGCCCATCTCGCGCATCACCGAGCGCACGTCGGCGAAATCGAGGTTGATGAGGCCTTCCTTCACCATCAGGTCGGTGACGGAGGCGACGCCCGAATAGAGCACCTGATCGGCGAGCGCGAAGGCTTCCGCGAAGGTCGTCTTCTCGTTGGCGATGCGGAACAGGTTCTGGTTCGGAATGACGATCAGCGTATCGACATGTTTCTGCAGCTCCGAGATGCCGGAATCGGCGATCCGCATGCGGCGCGTGCCTTCGAAATGGAACGGCTTGGTGACCACGCCGACCGTGAGGATGCCGAGATCGCGCGCGGCGCGCGCGACGACGGGCGCAGCCCCGGTGCCCGTGCCGCCGCCCATGCCAGCAGTGATGAACACCATGTGCGCGCCGGCGAGTTGATCGCGGATCTCGTCGATGACCTCCTCGGCCGAGGCGCGGCCGATCTCCGGCTGCGCGCCGGCGCCGAGGCCCTGCGTCACCTCGATGCCCATCTGGATGCGGCGCTCGACTTTCGACATCGCGAGCGCCTGCGCGTCGGTGTTGGCGACGACGAAATCGCAGCCGACCAGCCCGCCTTCCACCATGTTGTTGACCGCGTTGCCGCCCGCGCCGCCGCAGCCGAACACGGTGATGTGCGGCTTCAATTCGCGAATGTCCGGCGCCCGAAGATTGATCGTCATGGCCTTCCTCTCATCATCTTGGTGCGGACCCTGAACCATCCGCGATTCACTCGTTGCGGTTCCAGCGCAGATACGCGGCGCCGATTCTAGAAACTCTCGCGAATCCAGCGCGTGAATCGCTGGATCGCCCCATCCCCGCCGGACCGGCGAAAGCCGCCGCCATTGCGCAGGTCGATGCGATCGATATCCGCCACCTGCGGATAGACCATCAGTCCCACCACGGCCGAAAAGGCCGGTCCCTTCGCCGCTTCCGGCAAACCCTTGACGCCGAGCGGACGGCCGATGCGCACCGGCGCGTCGAAAATCTTGCGCGCCAGCTCCGACAGGCCGGTGAGCTGGCTTGCGCCGCCGGTCAGAACGACGCGGCGCCCCGCGCGCGGCGCGTGCCCGGCGTTGCGCAGGCGGTCGCGCGCCAGTTCGAGGATCTCTTCGACGCGCGGCTTGATCACGCGCACGAGATGCGCGCGCGGCGCCTGCGCCTCGACATCGCGATCGCCTTCGTCGACCTGCGGAATCGAGATGAGGTCGCGCTCATCGGCCATCGAACTGACCACGGTTCCAAACAGGGTCTTGATGCGTTCGGCGTCCGACAGGCGCGTCGAGAATCCGCGCGCGACATCCATCGTGACATGATGGCCGCCGACGGCGATTCCATCGACATGGGCGAGGCGCCCGTGATCGAAGGCGGCGAAGGTGGTGGCGCCGGCGCCCATATCGAGCACGATCGCGCCGATGTCGGCCTCGTCGTCGATGAGGCTCGACAGGCCCGACGCATAGGGCGTCGCGACCACGGCCTCGATCTCGACATGGCAGCGTTCGACGGCGAGCATCAGGTTGCGCGCAGCGGTGAGATCGCTGGAAACGACATGCAGCTCGCAGGCGAGCTTCGCGCCCACCATGCCGAGCGGCTCCTGCACGCCCGACGCGCCGTCGACCGCGAAGGCCGTCGGCAGCGCATGCAGCAGCGAGCGTTGCGGATGGGCGACATTCACCGCCGCTGCGCCGATGGCGCGGTCGATGTCGGCGGGCGTGATCGGCCGTCCCGTCAAGGGCGCCGCGCCGGCGTGGCGCGACGAGCCGAGCCTTCCGCCGCTGAGATTGACGATGGCGGAATGCACCTCGACTTTCGCCATGCGCTCGGCGGCGTCGATCGCGTGGCGCAGCGAGCGCTCGACCGCATCGAGATCGACCACGACGCCGCCCTTCACCCCAAGGGAGCGCTGATGGCCGACGCCGATCACGCGGCACTCGTGAGTGCGCATGCCGCGCGCCTCTCCGCGCGGCAGCGGCTCCAGTTCGGCGATGACGCACACCACCTTGTTGGTGCCGACATCGATCACCGACAGCGTGGCGCTCTTGTTGGCGGGAACGCGGCGCATGCGCGGCGTCTGGGGCAGGCGCGGAGCGGTCATGCGTCGTTCCCGATCCACTTGCCCATTTTCTTCTTGGCGGCGTCGAGGCGAATCTGGGCCGGCTCCGCCGCCAGGCGCACCGTCATGCGGTCGGTCTCGCGCAGATCGATCGACAGGATGTCGCGCTCCAGGAGACGCTGATCGCGCTCGGCGCGCGCGAGGCGCTGCAACGCCGAAGCGGGATCCAGCTCCGGCAGGCGCACCAGCACGCCGTTGGTCATGGTGAGATTCCAGCGGCGCTCGCCGATGAGCGAGCCGGCGCGAATGCGCGAACGCAGCTCCGGCGCGGCGTCGAGGAGCGTAACGAAATCCTTCGCGCGCGTGTTGGCGCCCTCGCCGACGACCAGCGGCAGATTGACGAAGCGCGGATCGTTCATCTTTTCGGTCGGCGTGCCGTCCGAAGCGATCACGCGCAGCTCGCCGTCGCGCTGCCAGACCGCGAACGCCTCGCGTTCGACCAGATCGATGACGAGGTCGTTCGGATAGAGCTTGCGCACCGACGCGCTTTCGACGAGCGGCAGCTTGAGGATGCGATCGCGGATCTTGTTGGCGTCGAGGAAGAGAAGCGAGTTGCGCGCGTCGACTCCGGAAGCGGCGACGATCTCCTGCTCGCTCAGCTCAACCTGTCCCGAAATCGTGACGCGCTGGACGCCGAATCCGGCGAGGCGGCCGGCGAGATCGAGAACCCCGCCATTCGTGTCCGAAAAGCCCTTGATCTCGCCGCCCTGGATCACGCCGAACGCTCCGATCAGCGCAAAGAAGCCGCCGAGCGCGGCCAGGCCGAGGAAACGGGGCAGCTTGACCCCTTTGTGCTTGAGCCGGCGGGGCGGCAGCGGACGATGAACGACAGCCGGCGACGAACCCTTGGGGATCGCCAGCGGGGGCGTCGCCTTCACCGATCGCAGGAGGCGTCCTCCACCATCCATCGCACCAACTCACCGAACGAAATGCCCGCATGGGCGGCTAGCTCCGGCGCCAGGCTCGTCTCGGTCATGCCGGGCTGCGTGTTCACCTCCAGCCAGACGAGAGTGTCGGTCTCGTCGTCATAGCGGAAGTCTGAACGGCTGACGCCGCGGCATCCGATTGATTGATGCGCCGTTAACGCCAACTGTTGAATGCGCTGGTAAATATTTGGTGAAATTTGTGCGGGACACACATGAAAAGAACCGCCCTTGGCGTACTTTGCGTCATAGTCGTAGAACTCGCCGGTGGCCGCCTTGATCTCGGTGACTCCGAGCGCCCTGTCGCCCATGACGGCGCAGGTCAGTTCGCGCCCGGCGACGAATTCTTCGGCCAGCATCACGTCCCCGCACGGCCAATCCGGACGGGTGAGCTCCTGCGGCGGATGCGTCCGCTCCTTCTTGACGATGATGACGCCGACCGAGGAGCCTTCGTTAACGGGCTTTAACACATAAGGCGGCGGCAGGGCGTGGCGCTTCGCCGCCTCGAACCGCGACAGGACGACTCCCTTGGCGACCGGAATCCCGGCCGCGGCCGCGACGATCTTCGCCTTGTCCTTCTGGATCGCGAGCGACGAGGCGAGCACCCCGGAATGGGTGTAGGGAATCTGCAGGAGTTCGAGGACGCCTTGGATCGTGCCGTCCTCGCCGAAGCGGCCATGCAGGGCGTTGAACACGACGTCCGGCTTCAGCGCGGCGAGTCTCTCGGCGATGTCGCGGCTGAGTTCGACGCGCGTCACGCGGTAGCCGACGCTCTCGAGCGCTGCGGCGCACGCCGCGCCGGAGCTGAGCGAAACCTTGCTCTCGACGGACCAGCCGCCCATCAGCACCGCGACATGCTTGGTCATCGTCGTTCCTCGATTGTCAGGACGGCCCTCGCCCGGACGGCGCAAACGCGCCGATGTAGGGAGGAGAGCACGTTCCGGTCAGTTTGGCGCTCGCGATGGCGAAGCCGCCTCGCCGATCCGTTTGATCTCCCATTCCAGCTCGATTCCGGAATGCTCCTTCACGCGGCGGCGCACCTCCTCGCCCAGGTTTTCGATGTCCGCCGCCGTCGCGTCGCCCGTATTGATGAGGAAGTTGCAATGCATCTCGCTCATCATGGCGCCGCCGACGCGCAAGCCCCTGCATCCTGCCGCGTCGATGATTTTCCATGCGCTGTGGCCGGGCGGATTCTTGAAAGTCGAGCCGCCGGTCTTCTCGCGGATCGGCTGCGCCTTCTCGCGGTGTTCCTGCACCGCCGCCATGCGTTCGCGGATGATCGCCGCATCGTCGCGCTTTCCGCGAAACACCGCGCTGGTGAAAATCACATCCGCCGGCGCCGAGGATTTGCGATAGGCGAAACCCATCTCCTCGTTGGAGTAGACGACAAGCTCGCCGTCGCGCCGCACGCCGCTGGCGAAGGCCAGAACATCTTTCGTCTCGCCGCCATTGGCGCCGGCGTTCATGCGCAAGGCGCCGCCGATCGAGCCGGGAATGCCGAAATAGAATTCCAAGCCGCCAATGCCCGCGTCCGCCGCCGTTTCGGCGACGCGCTTGTCGAGCGCGGCCGCTCCCGCCTCGATCTGGTCCGGCGCGACCTTGCGCGCCTGGCCGAAGCCGCGCGGCGACAGCCGGATCACGACGCCCTTCACGCCGCCGTCGCGCACGATGAGATTCGAGCCGACGCCGACCACGGTCACGTCATGCGCGCCATCGAGATGCGCGAGGAAGTAAGACAGATCCTCCTCGTCCGCCGGGGTGAACAGAACCTGCGCGACGCCGCCGGCGCGAAACCAGGTCAGCTCCGCCATCGCCTGGTTCGCGATCATCCGCCCGCGCAGTTTCGGCATGCGCGCGGCGAGATCGGGCGTGATGTCGGGGAAACTCACGCTGCAAGCTCGCCCGGCAGCGCATAGGCCCACTGCGTGATCGTGCCCGCGCCGAGACACACGACATAGTCGCCAGGCTTCGCGATCGCGCGCACCATGCCGGCGAGTTTCTCGGGCGCCTCCAGCGCGCGCGCGTCGCGATGGCCATGCGCCTTGATCGCGGCGACGAGCGCGTCGCGATCAGCGCCGGCGATCGGCTGCTCGCCCGCCGCATAGACGGGCGCGACGATGACCGTATCGGCGTCGTTGAAGCAGGTGGCGAAATCGTTGAACAGGGAGGCGAGCCGCGTGTAGCGGTGCGGCTGCATGACCGCGATCACCTTCTCTTTGGTCGACGCGCGCGCGGCGCGCAGCACGGCTGCGATCTCGACGGGATGATGGCCGTAATCATCGAAGATAGCGACGCCGTTCCATTCGCCGGTCTTGGTGAAGCGGCGCTTCACGCCGCCGAAGGAAGCGAGCGCCTTGCGAATCGCCTCGACCGGCATGCCGAGCTCATAGGCGACCATGATCGCGGCCGTCGCATTGAGCGCATTGTGATGGCCCGGCATGGGCATCATCAGATCGGGAATCTCGACCGTCTTGTTGAGCTTTCTGTCGCGGATGCTCACGCGGAACCGAGAGACGCCGCCGGACAGATCCACCTCCGACAAGCGCGCGTCCGCCTGCGGATTCTCGCCATAGGTGAGCACGCGGCGATCCTCAATCTTGCCGACCAGCTCCTGCACCGTCGGATGATCGAGGCACATCACCGCGAAGCCGTAGAAAGGCAGATTCTCGATAAAGGCGCGGAACGCGTCCTTGATCGCATCGAACGTCTTGAAATGATCGAGATGTTCGGGGTCGATGTTCGTGACGATCGCGACCGTCGTCGGCAGCTTGAGGAAGGTTCCGTCCGACTCGTCCGCCTCCACCACCATCCATTCGCCGGCGCCGAGACGCGCATTGGTGCCGAGCGCATTGATGATGCCGCCATTGACGATGGTCGGATCGAAGCCGCCCGCATCGAGCAGCGTCGAGACGAGCGACGTCGTCGTGGTCTTGCCATGCGTTCCCGCGATCGAGACGCATTTCTTGAATCGCATCAGCTCGGCCAGCATCTCCG